>OLSB01000001.1_pt1 | contig 561608 bp, 504 predicted proteins | sample 1672071 | NCBI WGS metagenome assembly OLSB01 (sample SAMEA3136642, study PRJEB25190) | human gut metagenome | biome: human gut; feature: human-associated habitat; material: faeces | place: Austria | collected 2013
TTTGCGGAAATTTCTGATTCGTTTTATTCGTTCACCAATAGCCATCGTGTAACTCCTTCCAACTTCAAAAAGTAACATTATAGTTACTAATAGTAAGCGGGAGGTTAGAGTCATGTGCAAACGAGTACATAAGTTTTATCTGAATCAGGACTATAAGCCAAGAGGATTTTACAACGAGCAGAATAATACGGTGAATGTGATTCACTATGATACTAACTGCATCGTAAGTCTGGATTGTGGGAAGTGGGAGAGTGGTCTTCGGACCACGCCCAATTCCCAAGGAAAGATGGATGCAATGGCGATTGAGAACCCGGTGGAGTATGTGAGGTTGATGCTTGACGGAGAGATGCAGGTATGGCTGGATGCATTGGATGATATAAGTGTGTGGTAGCAAGATAAGCAGAAGTAGAGCCGGCTGGTGAAATCCAGTCGCTTTTTTTACGTGCCAGAATGGTATTTCTATACCGTAAAATGACACAGGTGAATTTAGATGTGTCTTCTGCCAGATACGCATTTTGGATATCCGGGGCAAAATGTTGTATCGGTTAGGGAAAAATCCCTAAAACCCTTTGGATATAACATAGGTACTCCACTTTTTGGAGCACCTTTTAGAAAATGACGCCAATAAATGGAGTACATAGAAAATATACAGGGTTTCAGGGGAAAATCCCATGTATTGATGTACGAATGGGGCTGTGGGCACAGAATGCGTATCTGGCGAAGGACTGGGGGAGAAGCGGAGTAATAGTTGGAGAGGTGGTTGAGGAAGGGGAAATTTAGTACTGAGCATAAGGTGGAGCATACATTTTGAAAAATGATATATGCTTAATGTTTGCGTTGATTTTATCAATAAATACGTTTATAATGGTAATGTTAGGAGGATTGTTATATGACGATATCTGAACAAATTAAAATCTTGTGTGTTAGATGTAATGTGAGTGAGGCTGAACTAGCACGCAGATTAGGTAAATCTCCACAAAGTTTTAATGCGAAGATGAAAAGAGAGAGTTTTACCATTGATGATTTAAATGAAATCGCAGATGCGGTTGGTGTCGAGTTTAAACGGAATTTTATATTAACGAATGGAGAAGAAATATAATGAAGTCGAAAAAAGTTAAGGAATTTAGACTGGGAGAATTGTTTTGTGGTCCGGGTGGACTCGCTTATGCTGCAGTTAATTCTCAAATAGCGGATTCAGAGTATAAAATTATACACAAGTGGGCAAATGATTATGATTTAGATACGTGTAAGACATATACTCGGAATATTTGTCCGGATGATCCGGAGTCGGTTATATGTGGTGATGTTCGTAAATTGGATATAGAACCTTTGGGAGATATAGATGCATTAGCTTTTGGATTTCCTTGTAACGATTTTTCTGTTGTAGGAGAACAAAAAGGATTTAATGGTACATTTGGACCGTTGTATTCGTATGGCATAAAAGTGTTAAAAAGATATAAGCCATTATGGTTCTTAGCAGAAAATGTGGGTGGATTAAAAAGTGCAAATGAAGGAAAGGCTTTTGAAAAAATTAAAGAGGATATGATTGAAGCCGGATATAGAATATATCCAAATTTGTATAAATTTGAACAATATGGTGTACCGCAAGCAAGACACAGAATGATTATTGTGGGTATTCGGGCAGATTTGCCGTATGAATTTAAAATACCTAGTCCAGAACCATACAAGAATATAGATGTAACTTGTAAAACTGCACTGGAAGTTCCCCCGATACCTAAGGATGTAGCAAATAACGAATTAACTAAGCAATCTCATCAGGTTGTAGAGCGATTAAAATATATTAAGCCGGGACAGAATGCATTTACTGCTGATATTCCGGAAGAATTGCAATTGAAGGTTAAAGGGGCTAAGATTAGTCAGATATATAAACGATTGGATCCAACCAAACCGGCATACACAGTAACTGGTTCAGGTGGTGGCGGAACACATATATATCATTATGATGAACCAAGAGCTTTAACAAACAGAGAACGAGCTAGATTGCAGACTTTTCCGGATGATTATGTTTTTGAAGGAAGCAAGGAATCAGTAAGAAAGCAAATTGGAATGGCTGTACCTCAAAATGGTGCAAGAGTGATTTTTGAAGCAATTCTTAAAACATTTGCAGGAATTCCGTACGAAAGTATTGATGCATATACCGGAAATGATGATTAGGGGTGATTAAATGCAAGATTATTGGTGGGTTACTCGCCCAAAGAGAAAACTAAATCCTATTCCAGAAGAATTGGCGGCATTTTGTAGCACAGCTCTTGGGAAAAAGTGGACAAGAAATAGAGATTCTCATATTGAGTTTGAAATAGAATTGGAGCAAACAGGAACAAAGCGCGTAGGAGAACGAAGAGATGCTTCTGGTTCTGGCGGAAGAACTCATGCGGCTATGCTGTATAGTTTGGGACTATGGTTTGAAAAGAATGAAACAGTGTTTTTAACACTTGCAGGTGAGGCAATTATGCAGGGAAAATCACTGGTTCCAGTTCTAAAAAAACAGGTGTTAAGATTTCAGTATCCATCTGCATATTCTGCATCTGTTAAGGTTGCTCCACGTTTTAAGATTAGACCTTTTTACTTCTTGCTTAAGTTGCTTTTGGATGAAAGATTATTAGTATTGTCACAAAGGGAAATAGCCCTAATTGTTGCAATTCAAGCAGAAAATGAGTCGGATAAGTGCTATAACGAAGTTGTTGAAAAAGTATTACAGCATCGTTCATATGGGGATGAAATATTTGAAAGCGACTATTTAGAAAAGCATAATGCATCAGAAGGTAATTTGATGGATGTTGCGAACACGATGATGAATTGGCTTGATTATACTCAACTTGTATATCGTGAAAAGGGGACAATTGGGATACCAGATGAAAAGAGGAAAGAGGTTGAAGATTTAGTAGCTAACATGCCGACATTTATCCAGTATCCTGTGGAAAACGATGTATATCAAAGGAAATATGGTGTGGATCCGTGGCATCAGAAGGATACGAGAAACCTTTTAAATACAGTAGCTGTTTCAAGTAAGGTAATAGATAGGAATAGAATTTTACGTGCGTTTTTTAACTACTCTTCTTTAAACCCTGTAAGACGGATTAATGCTGAAGTGGTAGATTATATTTGTAATATATCCGGCACAGACCCAAGGTATACAGAAAGTGTTTTGATTGAGACATATCCAAACGGAGCGGTAGGAGGATATCTGAGTCATTATCGCGATATGGCATTTCAAGGAAGAGACGAAGCAGTCGATTTTGAAAAAGCAACGACTAGCTTGTTTCAAGATATATTTGGATATGAAGCAATTCATTTGGGACAGACAGGATCAAAATCAGCACCAGATGTTCTGTTAATTTCAGATGAGGAAGGTTATCAGGCTATTATAGATAATAAAGCATATAGCAAATACAGTATTAGTGGTGATCATCATAACAGAATGGTGCATAATTACTTGGAAAACATTAGTAGTTATAGTACTTGTACACATCCAATAGGATATTTTACATATATTAGTGGCGGATTTGTGCCACATATTGATAGACAGATTATGGATGAAGTAAATGCATCAGGTATTCACGGTTCCGGTATTACTGTATCCAATTTAATAATGCTTATTGAAGATCATATGGAAAATCCATATTCTCATGCAGAGTTGTGTAGGATATTTGGATTAGATAGACAGATTATGCTATCGGATATACATCATTAAAGATATTTATATTAAGAGCGGAGGTAGAGCTATGGCTAATGCGGGAGATGGTTTTGAGGTTGTATTGTCACAATCACATGTTGCATGGGGAACTTATAGATTTACAAATAGTAGAGAACCGATAAATGGAGAAGGTTATATTCCTATTCCACTTAATAATGCACGTCGGTTGGGATTGTTTAATGGTAATGGAACAAATCATGTTGATATATTGGGAAAAAATTTATTTGAATGTGAATCTGTGGATGGATATTTTCATGGAATTTTGAGGGCACAAGGTTCAAGATCATTAGGAGATATTTATGCAAAACAATTTGCAGGGGACGGAGATTTAAAGGCATTGGGTAGGTGGTATGCACAGATTGGTGCAAGACCAGGCGATAGAATTAGAGTATATTGGATTAGTAAGGTAAAAATTCAAATTGAAAAACTCTGAAAATATTCGGGATAATGTGAGTTTGAAAATAGATTGGTCGGGTGAGTGTATTGGATAATTTGTCACAAGAACAACGACATAAGAATATGAAAAATATACGAAGTCATGATACAAAAATAGAAGTGATATTAAGGCGGGCATTGTGGAACAAGGGTTATCGATATCGGAAGAATTACAAACAGCTTCCGGGGAAACCGGATATTGTATTAACTAAGTATAGGATAGCTATTTTTTGTGATGGCGAATTTTTTCATGGTAAAGATTGGGAGGTTTTAAAACCAAGACTGGAGAAAAGTAATAACAGTGAATTTTGGATTAGTAAGATATCCCGGAACAAGGAAAGGGATGATGAAATTAATAAGAGATTGCTGTTTGAAGGATGGACTGTTATACGGTTTTGGGGCGATGATATAAAGAAGCATGCGGATGAGTGTGTGAGAGTTGTCGAAGAAGTAATATTTGATAATATGTTATTTGACAACAGTAATGATGATTGAAATTTGGAGGAAGCACAAAAGTGCGATGATAATATGAAGAAAATAAAGATATATTCATTTTTTTCTGGATGTGGATTGTTAGATCTAGGAATGGAGAAGGCTGGTTTTGATATTGTAATGGTATCTGAAAAATATTTGCCTTTTTTAAATGCTTATAAATATTCAAGAAAAAAAATGAAAATGGAAGAACCAGAACATGGTTATTTTAATGATGATATAGCTGATTATCTTCAGTCGGATTCGGTGTTAGAGAAATTTGTTAAGAAAGATAGTAAAGATAATATAATTGGTTTTATTGGTGGACCTCCATGTCCGGATTTTTCAACTGCAGGGAAAAATAAAGGAGTAAACGGAGATAATGGGAAATTAACGAAAACATATTTTGACTTAATTTCAAAAATGAAACCAGATTTTTTTGTGTTTGAAAATGTTAAAGGCTTGTGGAAGACCAAGAAACACAGAGAATTTTATGATAAGATGTATCGAAAAATGAAACGAAGAGGGTATTATATTATAGATAAACTTGTTAATTCCTTAGAATATGGCGTTCCTCAAGAGAGAGAAAGAGTCATAATGATAGGAATAAAGTGCACTGGTAAGGCCGAAAAGGAAAAAATCCAGAAATTAGTACAGAATTTTAATTGGGGGGTATCAAAATACAATTCGTTGGAGGTTATTAAGAATATGGAATGGCCTACCACAGATGTGTTTAATGAAAATGAAATTAAAATGGAGCCGGAAGGTATAGATAAGGAACTTACAATTCAGTATTGGTTTGAAAAAAATTGTGTGGAACAACATGCAAACGCAAATGACTTCTTCAAACCGAAAGCAGGATTAAATCGAATGCAGACTATAGATGAAGGGGATGTTTCTAGAAAATCTTATAAGAGATTGCATCGGTGGAGATATTCGCCAACAGCGGCATATGGAAATAACGAAGTACATTTACATCCATATAAAGCAAGAAGATTAAGTGTAGCAGAAGTATTAGCAATACAGTCTGTTCCTAAAGAATTTGAATTGCCTAAAGAAATGTCGTTAACAGATATGTTTAAAACAGTTGGAAATGGAGTACCTGTCTTAATGGCAGAGAAGATAGCTGTTGAATTAAATAAATTACTAAAAGCATATTTTATGTAGAAAGGAAATCAGGAATGGTATATACAGAAGAAAATATCAAAGAAGATTTATTAAACTGTAGTGTCAAGGAATTTTATATGAAATACTTGTTAAGAGCTGATAATTGGTATTTTGAAAAAGTTTTGGGAATTAATGAAAAAGATATTATTCATGCTGTTGATGATTTTAAAATGTTGGTTAGTGATGCTATGGGCATAGGTTTTAACAATGTTGTTATGGTTGGCAGTGCAAAAACTGGTTATAGTTTATCTCCTAAGAAATTCTTAAAATCATTTTCTGATGAGGAAGAATGTAGGTCTGACATTGATATAGCAGTTGTTTCGCCCCAATTGTTTGATTATTTTTGGAAGTTATTTAGAGAGTCATATGACGTTACAAAAGAGGGGCTGTATAGGTATATTTGTAGAGGGATTTATCGTGGGTATATATCAGATATAGACCTGTACAATATAGATAATTGTCGTGTGAAATGGTTGGAATTAAGTAATGAAGCCACAAGACAATTGCAGAGAAAAATGTATTTTAAACATGAAATCCATTATAGAATCTATAGGGATTGGAAAGATATGGAAGAATATCATATTCAAGCTATTGAAAATTTGAAAGGAGTTGCAGGAAATTATGGGAAATAAGTTTACAAGAAATACAATGAAAATAACAGCAATATATAACGGGTTTAAAGATGGAACATTAGTAGTTGACAGAACATATCAGAGAAAAACTGTTTGGGGTGTAAAAGATAATATAAGATTAATAGAAACAATATTGCTTAAATTGATTATTCCAGAGATATTCCTGTGGGATTTTGATACAGATCCAAATAATGGTGCAACAATAACACATATTGTCGATGGACAGCAAAGAATCAATGCTATATTTGATTTTATTGCAGGAAAGTATAAGTTACAAAAAAAGTATTTGACAGACAATGAAATAATAGATGAGTATGGTGATAAATATTTTGAAGATTTAGATGATAATACAAAAAAATCTATATGGTCTTATGAGATGTCTATAATTTATTTAGATAAAGATTTTTCAATTGAAGAAGTAAGAAAGATGTTTTATCGACTTAACTTAACAGATTATAATTTGAATGAACAAGAGAAAAGAAATAGTCTGAATAGTAAATTTGGAACAATTTCAGAAGAATTGGCTAATGAAGAATTTTGGAGCGATTATAAAGTCTTTAGTCCACGAGATGTGAGAAGGATGCAAGACATAGAATATTGTAGCAGTATTTTGATATTAGCCCGCGAAGGTATAATAGATCAGACAAAAAATGAGAGATTGGACCAAGTTTATAAAGAATTTTGTGAGGATTATAAAGACGCAGAATCCGATGTTCAAAAGGTTCATAGGGCAATGGAACTGATTAAAAAAATAACAAATGGAGAGACTAATGGTTTTGTTAATAAAAAAATTCAAATGTATACTTTATTTAGTGTAATGTTTGATTTTGTAGAAAATAACATAGATGTCTCTGAAAGTGTTATTCAGATGTTTTTGACCTTTGAACAATGCTACACTATATTTAAAAACGAATATGATTTGCAAGGAGAAACGGAAGAGGAAAGAAAGGTACTTGAGTATCTTAAAAAGTACAAATTAGCGTCATCAGAAGGTGTAAATAAATTAAGTAATAGAATGATTCGTTTTGAAGTACTTAAAAAAATATTATTACAGTTTGATTCCATTGAATCAAAAGTTTTTGAATTGATAAAACAAAGAATGGAAGAATTAGTTGAATAAAATGTATTTTGAATATTTGAGAATGAAAGGAAGGGAAGCAAATGCCTAATATTTTTGACCTTTCACAATTTGATGAATACAGAGAAGATAACAGAAGAGAAGTAAAAAAAGCAGAGGGCGGTTTGCCAGTTTCTTTGTGGGATACCTATTCTTCCTTTGCGAACTGTTATGGTGGAGTTATTATTCTTGGAGTTAAAGAAAATAAAGATGGTAGTTGGAGAACTACCGGTCTCCGGAATGCATCTAAGCTTCGTAAGGAATTTTGGGATAATATGAACAATCCCAAGAAGGTAAGCATCAATCTCCTGTCAGAAGATGATGTTCAGACTTATGAGGTTGGCGATAATCATGATGTTATAATGGTTATTTATGTGCCGATGGCAAAGCGTGAGCAGAAGCCGGTGTACATTAATAATGATATTTTTAATGGCACATTCCGCAGAAATTATGAGGGCGATTATCATTGTACTAGGTTACAGGTAAAGACGATGCTTCGTGATCAGACTGAGCGCACCATGGACATGGAAGTGCTGGACAAGGTTCCGATGGAAGATTTGAATTATGATACCATTCATGGATATCGTAACAGCCATCGTTCTTTAAAAGAGGGACATCCGTTTGAACGCCTGAGCGATCATGAATATTTGCGAAGTATTGGTGCTGCTGCAATTTCTGAGGAAGATGGACAGTTACATCCTACGGCAGCAGGCATGCTGATGTTTGGGGATGAGTATAACATTGTGCGTCAGTTCCCTGAGTATTTCTTGGATTATAGGGAAGAGTTAGACCCTACCACGCGTTGGAGTGACAGATTGCAATCCAGTTCCGGTGAATGGTCCGGAAATGTGTGCGACTTTTATTTCAGGGTTTATAACAAAATTATTAAAGATGTTAAGGTGCCATTCAAAATGTCCGGTGGCGAGCGTGTTGACGATACGCCGGTACACAAGGCAATTCGTGAGGCATTGGCAAATTGTTTGATTAATGCAGATTATCATGGTTTGCGTGGCGTTGTTATCCGAAAAGAGCCGGATAAGCTAGTTTTGGCAAATCCCGGTTATATCAGAACGGGTAAAAAGCAGATGCGTCTTGGCGGTGAATCCGATCCACGAAACAAGGCTCTTATGAAAATGTTTAATCTTATCAATATCGGTGAACGTGCCGGAAGCGGTGTGCCGAATATCTTTAATGTTTGGGAAGATGAAGGCTGGGAAGAACCGGTGATTGAGGAGAGATTTGATCCGGACAGAACGGTACTGTCGCTTTCTTTCAAAAAAAGCGGCGATAAAAAAACGGCGATAAAAAGCGGCGATAAAAAATCGGCGATAAAGAGCGGCGATAAAAAAGTGACAAAGAAGACACAGATGCAATATGATAAAATTCTTGGCTTTATGGAAGAGGGAAAAGAATATGGCATTTGGGATTTCTGTGAATTGTTAGGCTTAAAAGAAAGTCGAACAAAAGATATTTTGAAAGGTCTTTCCGACTATATTGATATTATTGGCAGTAATCGTGATAGGCGTTACAAGAAAAAGTAAATAGTGACATGAAAATGAAAAAAACATATCATTAAACTTGCATGCTATACATGCAAGTTCGTATGCAAGATACATGCAAGTTTAATGTTTTGTTAAAGACTATGTAGTAAGAATTTGAAACAGCAATCAGATAAGGAGATGAGGTACGTTGAATATTACATTTTTTATTGGCAATGGATTTGATATTAATATTGGGTTAGCTACTCGATATTCACAATTTTATCCGTATTTTATAAAAAATGCGAATGACAATAATATGATCAAGTCTTGGATTAATGGAAAAGAAAAACTCTGGTCTGATTTGGAAGAAAAGTTAGGACAAGAAATAGGCAAAATTCCGGAGGGGGAATTAGATAAATTTTATGATGATAAAGATGAGTTGGATAAGCTATTAATTGAATATTTGGAACAAGAGCAAGCAAAATATGGATTTGAGGCTCCAGAGCCAATAAAAAAAGAATTTTCCAAAAGTATGTTGAATTTTTATAGTGAATTACCGGTGGAGGATGTTGCATCTATTAAAAAAACAATGGATGTGTATAAAGATGAGGATTTTGAATATTCATATATAACGTTTAATTATACTAATATATTAGACAGAATAGTTGGTTTATATGATGGCAAGGCAACTATAATAGCGACTCATCAAGGAAAGGTCTATACAAGAAATAATAAAATAAATCAAATAATTCATATTCATGGAACAACAGATGAAGAAATGATTTTGGGTGTAAACGATGTGGAACAAATAGGAAATGATTTATTAAAAGATGAGGAACTGTTTTTAGATACTTTTATTAAAAGACGAATGAATAATAGCATAGGACAACGAAAGACGGAAAAGGCGACTGAAATTATTAATAAAAGCCATATTGTTTGTGTTTTTGGTATGTCAATCGGAAATACAGATAAAATGTGGTGGGAAGTGTTGGTTGACTGGCTAGTATCAAACGAAAATAATAAGCTGGTAATTTTTTGGAAAGGTTTTGAAGATGCATTAAAGAAAAAATTACCATCAAAAGTGGTACGTTTAAATGAAAGTATTAAGAGAATGGTCTTTGATAAAGGAAGAGGAAAATACGATGAAACTTATTATAAGAAGATAAAAAATAGGATGATGATATCTTATAATTCAAATATTTTTTCCTTGCCAAAACTAAAAGATGAAATGCTAGAATGAAATGTTATCACTAATTAATGAGGGTGTGCATATTTTATCTGCATAGATATTCGAAGAATATCTATGCGCTTGTGATTGTGCAGCAATCGCAAGATGTATACGTAATATAGGGCGTGGGCCCGCGAGACAAACACGCGAAGCGTGGTTGTCATAGGCGGCTGAGTGTATTATATTTTATTTAGTCAAAGCTATGTTTGGCAGGTGAAAACAGCGGAACACATAGGAGGTGTCAGGCAGCATGAGCAAGGCAACGACAAAGTTTGCAATCGCATTTGCGTTTAAGGAGTTATTATTAGAAAAATCAATTGATAAAATAACAATCAACGACATTACGGAAAAATGTGGGATAAACCGGCAGACTTTTTATTATCATTTTCATGATATGTATGAGTTGATTGAATGGATTTGCGAAACAGATGCAGATCATGTCCTCAAACAGAATAAAACATATGATACGTGGCAGGAAGGATTTCTGGCAATATTTCATCTATTGAAAAAGGACGAGCCTTTTGTTGTCAACATCTATCATAATGCTCCGCGAGGATATATTTACCGATATTTGTATAAAGTAACATATCAGCTGATATATGATGTACTCGAAGAAAAAGCGGCAGGTATGGTCGTGCGGGAAGAGGATAAAACATTCATTGCGGATTTTTATAAATATGGGTTTGTTGGTCTGGTGTTAGAATGGATTGACAAGGGAATGAAGGAGGATCCGAAACAGATCATAGAAAGATTGAATGCATTGATTCAGGGATCTTTCGCACATGCATTGAATAATGCAAAACTGAACAAGAGCTGATTACGACAAATCTGCTGGTTTGTCGTATATGGATGCAATGTAAGAGGATTGTCGCTTTCTATGACAGTTCTCTTTTTTTGTGCATAGTAGGAAGAAGATTTTGTGGATATACTGTGTATATGGAAACAAAGAAAAATGTCACAGTTTAAACAAAAAAGGAGTGTGTTTATTATGTATTATTCAGCAGGAACTTATGAAGCATTTGCAAGACCAGAAAAACCGGAGGGTGCTGACCGGAAATCAGCATATATCATTGGAACAGGATTAGCGGGGCTTTCTGCCGCCTTTTATCTGGTGAGGGATGGGCAGGTAAAGGGAGAGCGTATTCATCTCCTTGAGAAGCTGGATCTTGCCGGAGGCAGCTGCGATGGAAGAAAGGATGTCCGAAAAGGCTTCTACATGCGTGGCGGAAGAGAAATGGACAACCATTTTGAATGTATGTGGGATATGTTCCGGGATGTTCCTTCGATAGAGACACCGGGCGTCTCTGTTCTGGATGAGTATTATTGGTTAAACAAGCATGATCCGAATTACTCCCTTTGCAGGGCTTCTGAGAAATGCGGGCAGGATGCACATACAGATAAGAAATTTACACTTGATAAGGATTCAGCCCTGGCATTGTCAAAGTTGTTTATGACACCGGAAAAAGATTTGGAGGATAAGAAAATCAGTGAGATATTGCCGGATTCCTTCTGGGACACGAATTTCTGGCTGTACTGGCAGACCATGTTTGCATTCCAGAGATGGTCATCTGCATTGGAAATGAAACGGTATTTATGCAGATACTGCCATCATATTGATGGACTTCCGGATTTTTCCGCACTCCGCTTTACGAAATACAATCAATACGAGAGCATGATTCTTCCGCTTGTAAAATATCTCGAAAGTCACGGTGTGTCAGTCGAGTATGGCATGGATGTCAAAAATGTTGTCATCAAAGATGAAAATAGTAAAAAAATTGCCACACAGATCGTATATGAGAAGGATGGAAAACCGGGTACAATAGATTTGATCGAGGATGATCTGGTCTTTATAACAAATGGTTGCTGTACAGATACTTCCTGCTATGGAGATCAGAATACAGCGCCGGATTTGAGCCGGATTAAAAACGGTGCAGGCGAATCTTGGGATTTGTGGAAGAATATTGCTGCACAGGCAAAGAATGGCGAGTATGGTAATCCGGATAAATTCTGCGACGATTTTGAAGCAACAAACTGGATGAGTGCAACTGTAGAAACCTCGGATGAAGAGATTATCCAGAAGATTATCAGCATTTGCAAGCGGGATCCGAGAGAGGGAAAGGTAACAACCGGAGGAATTGTGACAGTGAAGGATAGTACCGACAACTGGTATCTTTCGTGGACAATCAATCGTCAGCCACAGTTTAAAGCACAGGATAAAAATACGGTTTTGATCTGGGTATATGCACTTACAACGAATAAAGAAGGAAATTATGTGAAGAAGGCAATGCGGGATTGTACAGGTGAAGAAGTTTGCCGGGAGTGGCTGTATCACATTGGCGTGCCGACAGATCAGATTGACGATTGGGCAAAAAATCGCTGCAATACAACAACCTGCTTCATGCCATACATCAATGCGTTCTTCCAGCCAAGAAAAGAAAGCGATCGTCCGCTTGTTGTTCCGGAAGGCGCTGTTAATTTTGCATTCCTGGGACAGTTTGCAGAGACACCGAGAGATACTATTTTCACAACAGAATACTCCATCCGTACGGGTATGGAAGCAGTTTACACACTTATGAACGTAGATCGTGGTGTTCCGGAAGTGTGGGGTTCCAAGTACGATGTACGGGAATTGCTGCGGGCCGCATATTATGCAGTTGATAAAAAGCCGATTGATGAACTTCCGCTTTCCCTCAAAGAAAAGATTGTCTTAAAGAAAGTAATAAAAGCTGTGGAAGGAACCGACCTGGAGATTTTGCTAAAGGAAAGTGGATTGCTCCGGTAAGAGAGGTTATTCATCGATATGGATTTAAGCAAAATATCTCAGATAATAATATAAGTAAGAGCAAGGAAAGAGGAAGCATGTGTGATGTTTCCTCTTTTGTGCAATATGCCATTGATTCTGATTATTGTTTGAAGATTATAATTGTTATGGTACAATATATTTGTAAATTCCCATTTAACATTGAAAGAGGGGGTGCAATAAGTAATGAATCAGGTAGAGGTTTTGGATAATGGTGTAGTATTGAATGGCAATTTGCTGACATTTCCACTTTCCTATGAAGATATACGTGCATTATTTGGAGAGGCCAGGATAAATGTTCAAAGTGATAATCATTGTGAATATTTCTATGATGAGCTGGGAATATCGTTTGAGGGGGCAACTGCATATCTTCGGAACTTGAAAAAACAGAAGGCCTATATAGATGATGTCCATAATATCACATCTATGACGCTGTATGTTACAGGGAAAAACGTATTCGCAGAATCAAAGACAGAAAAATGTTATATTGGTGGACTAAAAGTCTTAAATCAAAATATGTCACGCGACAGATTATATCCATATATTCTAGGCTACGGCTATAATTCAGAAATTAAGGATGAGCAGGGGGATATGGTTCGGCAGATTCATATGGATATTGTTCTGAAAGTAGAAGATGAACGAAAGAGAAAAGATATTCCAGTCTATGATGGAGATCAAATTCTATTAGATGTATATATCGGATTCAGACCGGAACGTCCAAAGAGTGATGAGAACTATAATATCACTGTTCCTGATGAACCTTGTCTGATATTCGATACATTTAATTTTAAGCTCGCCGTAATACAGGAACTCATGTACAATCAGGAAGTCTTGAAGCCATATTTTGATATATACGATTATATGATTTTCAAAAAAGCACATTGGAATCTTGAAACAGATAAAAATGTACGCGCCGCGGTAAGCTTCTTTAAGGAATTACCGATTCCGGCAAGTCTTGCAGGGCTGGTCAAAGAAATTAATATGGATGGTTCCGATGAAATCTATATGCAGATTGCACCAGAGTGGGACGGAAGAGACGAAAGATTCGATTTCAGAAAAGTAACAAAAGCGGAGATGGAGCAGTTCCCAAATCTGAAGAAAATGCTCATTTTCGGAAATGAACGTGACGCAGAAAGTCTTAGAAAAGTATGTGCTCCGTTGGGGATTGAAGTGGAACCTATGGCTTGTACGTCTGTTTAGATTAGAAGAGATATATTTATATATTCTTGGCTTTTATTTATATTACTTGAATTAAAAGGTTAACAAATCCCCTACCCCAGCCGATAACATACATATAAAAGCTCAAAAGGAATTGAGCTCAAAAACTTCAAGGATGAAGTAATAAGGTTTTCAGAGATATAGGGGATTACTATACCTATTTCTGTATTATTTCTTTACCCTTGTAGTGGGCTTATTTCCTATGTGAAAATGCGTAATTTATAGTTGTGATAAAAAGATCGGAGCCTGTATTATGGAAACGCAGGTGAAACAGTATAAATTGGGAGGTGAGACGATGTATACAGGAACGATTCAGAGTCAGGTCAGTCTGCAAATGCTGGATCTGAAATGGCAGAAAAAGAAACAGGATATCAACAGTAAGAAGGATACAGAGGGTATGACGCAGGATGAGATCCTGTTGGACAGTCTGGAACGACAGGCGCAGACGGAGAGGGAGCGTTCTGCGACCAGTGAGCTGTATACGAAGTTGAAAACCGGCGGAACGCTGACGGAAGAGGAAATCGCATATCTGAAAGAACATGATCCGGAAGCACTTGCAGAATATGAGAAAGCACAGACGGAGAAGAAAGCGTATGAAAATGCACTGAAAAATTGCCGGACAAAGGAAGATGTACAGCGACTTAAATTGAATCGTATGGGAAGCTTTGCGGCACAGGCAAAGGAAATCGCAAGCAATCCGTATATTCCAAAGGACAAGAAGGTAGTGCTTATGCAGCGGCTGAATAATGAAGTGTGTATGATCCGTGATGCACATCAGGCGTTTGAGAAGAGTCGGGCATATGAGGAGCTTCCGGAGGAACAAGAGCTGCGCAGGGAGGCGGCAGAGGAATCTGCAGAGAAAATGGAGCATCAAAAGGATACAGAGCAGGCAGAAACGACAGAAGATTCAAAAGTCGACAATAAAAATAAGGCAGATGCAGAGGCTGAGGAAGTGGATGAACCGCAATCTGATGTAAAATCGGAAATGTCTGATGTATACAAAACGGTAGAAATTGCAAATGTAGAATCACATGAAAAAATAAAACCGCCGGAATTGCAGAAGAAAGCCGGTGATGCAAGCATGGCACGCAGGCAGCAGGAAGCTGCACAGACATTTACAGAGATAACAGAGGAAATCAAACGATTTCTGCGACGCAATCACAGTGGCAGAGGAAGCTTTACAGCACAGGTATGAGGAGGAACCGATATGAACGAAGTTCATATTTAGGATCGGTTCCGACGACCAGCCGCCGAACGGATATGAGGGGGCATTACATATTACATGAAGGGAGAGAAACAAATGGCAAATTTATATGGAGTATCTGCATATCAGCAGACGAACAGCACGTGGAACAACACCCGCACGAATAACACGAAGACAGACCGGAAGAATGCGGAGAAAACAGATGTACAGAAAACAGAGACAGACAGCGTGAAGACAACGACCTTCAACCCAGCCGATACGACAGGTTCGCTCGTGCCGACAACGAAGAACGGATATGGGACGGTAATCGGAAATGTGGAGCTGTCTGACAAAGCGAAGGACTATTACAACAAACTGAAAGCCAAGTTTGGAAATATGGATTTTATACTTGTAAGCAAGGACATGAAATCACAGGTGCAGGCAAATGCGGCGGCATATGGAAATGCGAGCAAGCAGGTTGTTCTGATCGACGATGAGAAAATTGAGAAGATGGCAACGGATGAGTCTTTCCGGAGAAAATATGAAGGAATTATTGCGATGTCACAGGCAAAGCTGCAGGAGGCAAAAAACAGTCTGACAAGCAGTGGTGCAAGCGTAAATAATTTTGGTATGTCGGTTGATGCAAATGGAAAAGCAACCTTCTTTGCAACTGTGGAAAAGGCGGCGAAAAAGAAGGCGGAAAAGAAAGCAGCAGAGAAGAAGGCTGCACAGAAGAAAGCGGAAAAGGCGAAAGATCAGAAGCTTGCTGAGAAAAAAGCAGCAGAAAAGAAGGCCGATGAGAAGCGCGCGGAAGAATCCAAAAATGAGGAAACAACGATTGCAGATGAGAAGGAATACGTGCAGATCACAGCCGGTTCAATGGAAGAGCTGATTGACAAAGTTTCTTCTTATGCATATGAGAACTCCGAGCGAAATGTACTCACAGAAAGCGAAAAGAGCGTTGGACAGAAATTTGATTTTCGGGGATAGAGGTGACCGGTATGAAGATTGAAGATGCGAGAGTACGGTACAACGTACAGATCAAAACCTACTACTCGAAGCAGAAGGAATTGTATGCGCAGAAACAGAAACTCGAAGAGAAGATAAAGACGACCGAGAATGGCGCGGAAGTTTACAAGGATGAGTCGGCGATTCTTGAGCTGCAATACAGTGCGGTTGATGAGAAGAGACAGGAATATCAGGATTACATGGACAAACTGATGGAACAGTGGCGCATGATCTCGGACAAGATAGCAAGCAAACAGCAGTCGGACGCTATGGCAGATCAGGCAAAAGAAATGAACAAGATCATGCTTGTTGCAAGGCGCATTATGCATGGGGACAAGGTTCCGGCGAAAGATGAGAAAAAGCTGATGGAATACGATCCGAAGCTTTATATGATGGCAAAAAATGCAGCGGCGATGCTGGAGATGCGAAAACGCAAAGAACACAAATCGCTGTGGGAGGATGAAGAAGAAAAGGAGCAGATAAGCGCAACCGAAGAAGCAAATAATACGGAAGCATTTGCAGATGGACCGGAGGTTGTAGATGTAGAAACTACAATCAGCAATGCTGCCGGGGAGCTTGATGCATCCGGAGAATAAGAGATACATTTATGATGTCAGTGTAAGTAGTTACAGATATAGATGCAGAAAGGGCTTCCCCAAAAGTGGGAAGTCTTTTTTGTTGACAAGATCATATGACTATCGTAGTGTACATAAAAAGAAGCGTCCCCAAGGAGGAGTACAATGGAAAACGATGGAGCAAATTGCAGAGCAGACTGTATAATCTGATGGATGAAAAAGCGGAATTTCAGATTCATTGCGCTGTGTATGAGATGAATTCAAATGATGGGTATCATGGGAATAAATTGCCGCGGTATTTTATAACGATAGGCAAGGATATGGTGTTCGATTATTCGAAACAGTTTGATGCGACGTTAAAATATGGGTGGAATTCATATCCGTGGGATTGCGTTAATCGGGGATGTTGTTTGATTTGACAAACTAATACTACGGCTGTAATATATAAATATTACAAATGTAGTATTAGGAGGAAAACAGATGAAAAAACAACACTTGATAGCTATGGTGATAAGTATGATATTCCTTTTGACAGGGTGTTTGCACAACAACGGAAAGGGAAATATCAGAATTGAAAGCGAAGAGGAGCAGACTGGTATTTTAGATGAAGGGACTCTGGATCAGTGCTTGCGTGTCTATCAATCCATTTATGATGATGCCGGCAATGATATAACGGATGTTCAAAAACAAACACAGATTGTGCAGGGGATTGGCTCACTTGGATATGTTGCTATTGATGTGGAAAATAAAGTCGATATGGCATGTGCAGAACAATTGCAGGCGTTTATTCAGAGTAAAAAACAGACAAAGGATGCAGACTGTATTATATTTCGTATTGCAGTGGATCAGAAGTTTTGGGTATATCGTCTTTTGTCACGTGGGGAAAAAGTGACTATTGAGCAACAGTGTATACAATATCATAATCAGCAAATGGAGATTTCAGATTTGCAGGAGTATGATGCAACGGAGTTTTGTTATACGCAGGAGGGATATTTATTTATAGAAGGGTATTGGGTTTCGAATCAGATGTCGGCGTTGCTTGCGGCACCGGAAGAGGAACATATTGCGTTTCGTGTGGAAGTATTAGATGCGGCGTATAAGGCAATGAATGAAGCTTATATAGAACCTATTTCGTATAGTTTGAATAATGTATTTCTTGTAGATTGGGACGCTGAACATTGGGGACAGCTGGATTTCTATGATATCTTTGTCAAATTTTATCAGGAATGTTATCAGAAAGAATGTCCATACAAAAGGAGCGAGGATTTGTCGGTTGGAATGGAATATCAGATTCCACAGGATGAATTCGAAAATGTAATAAGGAAACATTTTCCGATTGAAGTTGAAACATTGCGCAAACTGCTTCGGTATAATTCGGACACACAAACATATCTTTTTCGACCACGGAGTATGGATGAGATAGATTATGCGGAAATTCCGTATTCCGAGGTTGTCGGTTGTGTGCAAAATGCAGATGGTTCAATGACACTTACAGTAAATGCGGTTTTTCCTTTGAAAAATACTTCCCGGTTATTTGCACATATGGTAACAGTAAAAAATGAAAATGGTACAATTCATTATTTGCAAAATCGCATAATAAATAATTCCGAGGGAGAACATTGGTGGCATAGTGATCGTTATACGGATGAGGAATGGCAGGAACGGTATGGGATTTCGGATGAAAACAATATATTTCCAAAGCCGGAAACAGAATTGCTGACGAATGAGGAAAAAGAGCAGATAGATGCATCAATTATGGAGCATGCAGAAAGCATCTGGGATGTGTATGAACACGTAGAACTTGAAGATGGATTATTTTATACATCGAATATAAAGAATTTTACGGACGAACAGAGAAGTGAGGTGGTAAGCAGACTGGCAAACTCTGGAGTCGTGGCGGTAACTGATGGCGAAGATATGAGAAATGGTGATTTGCTGGTCGCATTTTATGAGTCGGTTCAGGAGGGCGTAGATGCAGATGTAACTGTATATAGTGTGTTGGAGGATGGGCTGCTGACAGGAATTACATTTGTATATCGTAATGGGCAATTACAAACGTATTATGTTGGTATTCGACCAGATGAAAACAAGAGACCGTCGATGATCGGAAGAAATGCATATGATGTCAAATTTATCAATTATACAGAGAAGGGATATTTTATCTATGCTTACAAATATATTCCCGTACATGCGAGTCTGTGTAATTATTGGCGTGTAAAACCACTTTCCGATACGTGTAAGGCATTGACGGAGAAATATGTATCCGGTTTGGATTATCAAAAATACAATTTGCTTTTGATAGATTGGAACACAGAGGCGGCAAGTGATATTCTGATGGATGGAATTTTTGAGGATTTATATCATATTGCATATGGCGAGCCATATAGAGAATCTACAGATTGCATTCCGGGCGACCTGTTTGAACGGATTATGACAACATATCTTCCGGTTACCATAGAACAGCTCCGAAATGCATATACCTATGATGCGGAAAAAGATGTGTATTATCAGGATATTGTGTACAATTATCCATATTCACCTTTTGGAGAAGTGGTTGATTATCAATATAATGCAGATGGAACTTTAAGCCTGTATGTAGATGGTGTCTGGCCAGATAAAAATTCTGATTGTGCATTTGTGAATAAGCTGGTTGTACAGACTTTTTCGGATGGAACATTTCGAATCTTATCCAATCACGTAGAGGAAAAGGAGCTGGAGCTTCCTACGATTCGTCCCAGAGATGAAGCATCGACAGAATCGCCAATGTGAGTGTAGATGCGGTTTTACCGTTCGCGTAGTCAGAAGCCTGTATATTGGTTGCAAAGATGTAAGTGTTTGTATCCGAAATCACATATCCGATAAACCATCCGTTCGTATCTTTCTCATCTATCCGTCCGGTTCCGGTTTTTCCATATAGTTTTCCATGTGTAGATGAGGTTATGTAAAGGGAGTTCTTGACGGCATTCATCTGGTCGGTGGAAAAAGGAAGTTCGTTTTTATATAGTCTGGTCAGCAGGAGCACCTGCTCGACTGGAGAAATCTTCAGAGAAGTTTCCATTCCAAATATACTGGATGTATCTTTGGGTGACTGGTTTCCATATTGTAACAGGCGCAGATAATTGCTTTGCATTTCTGTACTGAGACTGGACAGGATTGTGTCGAAGTACCAGTTGACAGAATATTTCATTGCGGAGGAGAGTGTTTGATCCGCTTCCCAGTTGGAAAAAGGATATGACTCATGATTCCACTTTAATTTGGAATTATCAATCGTGATGATTTGCTGATCAAGACCGAACAGGGCACAGTACGGTTTATAGGTGGAATTTGGAGCAATACGCGTGACTGCCTGATCCAGATTGTATATGCTCCATGTGTCTCCGGCAATATCATACAAAACAAAACTTCCAGAGTACGACTGATACTGATCAGATAAATCAAGTGAAGTTATGGAGACCGATTTTGTATCCCACTGGTAATGGAGTGAGTCAGAAGCATGAACGGACAGCCAGGGAGTACCACACAGGATTACAAGAAGTGACAGCAGAAAGGATAAAATGCTGCGCAGTTTCTTCTGAATAGTCAGAGGCTGGTGCTGTTTGATGTTCAAAATCCGACGTTTCATCTGCTTGGCATTTTCACTCAAATTATTTAGCAGGGAAAGGGGCGTGTTAGTTTGCTTATCAACAAAATGGAGCAGGGTTACGCCATATGAAATCTGTTCGTTCGCACCAAGTAACCGTAAGACGGAGGTGTCACAAGCAAGTTCACGCTCCGTATAAAATTCCTTTGTGATAAGCCAAATGAGTGGATGAAACCAATATAAGATTCGTATGATATTCATACAGTAATTGAAAATGGCATCTTTATAATAACAGTGCATAAGCTCGTGCAATAATATATATCGGATTTCTTGTTCTTCAAAGTTGGAGATGCAGTGTAATGGCAGAAAGATGGCAGGACGTAGAATTCCTGTGGAGACAGGTGTGTCGATTATGGATGAAGAATACAGTGGGATGGATTTGCGAAGCTGTAATTCGGAAAGACATGTCAGATAGATGGCGTGTATGCGTTTGTCCTGCATAAGGTTTGCTGTGCGGCGCATATGGTGCAGTAATACAAGGGAATGCACAAAAGAAAATAGCATAACGAACATGCCGATTCCCCAGATCACACAAAAAATGGTAGAAATATAGGCTGGAAACTGTGTACGCATGGAGATTGCGTAATCATAGATTTGATTTGTGGATGAGGATATATATTCCGAAGTATTTGTGGTATGGACTGTGTGGCTAAAATGTGCAAGAGGGTGGAACAGATCCCGCATTTTCGTTGATAATGTAGAAAATGAAACTGGCAGAAACGGAACAAGTAGTGAAATCGTAAATGGAATCCAAAGATTAAACTGCATGCGGGGAGTGAGACAATGTTTAAATATTCTCTTCAGACATAAAAGTATAAGAACGAAAAGATCGATTGTTATATTGCATAATACGAAGTGAATAAAAAAATTATCCATAGAGATTACTCCTTGTTTTCTTGTTCCAGTAGTGATTTCAGTTCATCGATTTCTGCCTTTGATAAATTTCGATGATCCAAAAAGGTTGAGACCATAGAGGTAAGGTTCCCGTTGAAAAATTTGTCCAGGAAAGACTTGCTTTGCTGACTGACATAGTCCTCTTCCTTTAACAGTGGAGTATAAACAAAGACACGTCCCTGCTTCTCATAAGTAATAATATTTTTTGCTGTCAGTCGTTTAATTAAGGTCTGGATTGTACGTGGATTCCAGTTGGTTGTCTGTAATAGTTGTTCTGTAATCTCATTTGTGCTGATTGGATAATTATGCCATATTATTTTCATAACTTCGTATTCTGCTTCTGTAATCTGTGGCATTTTTTTCATGCTAAAGCTCCTAAATCCTACAAGTGTAATAATATCATTATTATAATGAAGAGGGGAAGTCTTGTCAATTTTTCTTTTATTTTATATACTTGAATGATCGGGAATGTAGCTTCAGTCACAAGGAGGAAAAACAATGATTGAAATACGCGAAGCAAAAGAGGCAGATGCAGCCGGGCTGCTTGCCATCTATACGCCATATGTGGAACATACAGCCATTACATTTGAATATGAAGTACCGACGCTGGAGGAATTTACCGAGCGGATCCGACAGACGAAAACAAAGTATCCATATCTTGTTGCCAAGCAGGACGGAAAGGTGCTTGGGTATGCGTATGCCGGGCAGTTTCATGCCAGAGAAGCGTATGCGTGGGCAGTTGAGACGTCCATCTATGTAGATGAAAGCTGCAAGCATACGGGAATCGGTGGAAAGCTGCATGCGGCACTGGAAAAAGCGTTGAAAGAACAGGGATTTTTGAATATGAACGCCTGTATCGCCTATGCGCCGAAGGAGGACGAATACCTGACGAACAATAGCGTGGAATTCCATGCGCATCTTGGCTATCGCATGGTCGGACAGTTCTATCAGTGCGGGTATAAGTTTGGACGCTGGTATGATATGGTCTGGATGGAGAAGCTGATCGGAGAGCATGGAGCGAATCCGAAAAGACCATTTTAATAAAATGTGAATTGACATAGCCGTACGGCTTATATTATACTAATAACAGTAAAATTAAGTCGAACGGCTTATTTTTATAAAAGAATTTTAAAATTATGCCGTACGGCAAAGAGGAATGATAAATATGAAGATAAGAAGTGTAGAAGAATTAGGCGAAGCGATTCGTACGCGAAGAAAAGAACTGCATTATACACAGGCGTTTCTTGCAGAATTTACGGGGTTCAGTGTCAGCTTTATTTCAGATGTTGAACGTGGGAAAGCGACGGCGGAGATAGGAAAGACATTACAGCTTCTGATGATATTGGGATTGGATCTGTCGGTGGAAAGGAGAGCATGAGTTGCGGAAATTAGAGGTATACATAGAAGAAGATGGGGATTTTGTGCTGGCTGGACGGATACAGGGTGAAACTTGGGAAGATGCAAGATTTATATATGAGAAGTCTTATCTGGAAAATCAAAGTCATCAACCGGTTTCAATTAGTTTGCCCTTTCAGGAAGATGCTTTTTCGCCTTTTGAGACACGATGCTATTTTGAAGGGTTACTGCCAGAAGGATATACGAGAAGGTGTGTGGCAGGATGGATGCATGTTGCAGAGGAAGATTATTTGTCTGTGCTTGCGGGACTTGGAAATGAGTGTCTGGGTGCTGTTCGGATTTGTGAGCCGGGTGCAGGTGGATGTAGTCCGTCGTATAAAAAAATATCAAGGGAAGAATTGCTGGAATTTGCCAAAGAAGGGGCTTCAAAATCAGCCCAGTTTCTGGCAAAGGCACATCTATCATTGACTGGTGCGTCCGGAAAAACAGGTTTATATTATGATAACAAAGATGGATGGTATATGCCGTTTGGGACGGCACCAAGTACACATATTGTAAAGCAAAGCCATGTTCGGCTGAGCGGAATCGTTGCAAATGAACAACTATGTCTGCGTACAGCAAAGATATTGGGAATAGATGTACCGGAAAGTTTCATTATATCAGTTGGAACAGGAGAGCATATATTGTTTGCGACAAAACGTTTTGACCGGCTGATGCAGGAAGATAGCCGGGTGATAGATGGTAAAAAAGTTCCGTTCCGGTTGCAACAGGAAGATTTTGCACAGGCACTCGGTGTTCCGGCTTCTCAGAAATATGAGAAGATAGGGGACTCGTATTTAAAGCGTGTGTTTACATTATTAAGGCAGTATTCAGACAATCCGGTGGAAGATCAATTGAAATTATGGGATATATGTATCTTTAATTATTTAATCGGGAACACGGACAATCATATTAAGAATATTGGATTACTGTATGGTAAGGATCGAAGGACAATCCGGCTTGCTCCGGCATATGACATTGTCTCAACGATGATTTACGAAGAGAGTACAGAACAAATGGCAATGGCAATTGATGGAGAACTGGATATTCGCAAGATTACAAAAGAATCATTTCGCGCAGAGGCAAGGCATATTGGACTCGGAGAGAGAATCGCAATGCGGAGGTTTGAACAAATGCAGAACTCTTTTGAACGTGCACTTGCACAGGCGAAGGAAGAAATACAGGATGCGGGATATCCGGGCGTTGAGGAAATCTATGAGAAGATTTTGAGGAAAAACCAACCAAATCACCACTTAAATCGTCAATAAGATGAAGGGCTATACAAAACTTATAGGCGAGAAAGGAAACATACATATGGAAAATATTCCGGATCAGGAAGAAGTCGAATATCCAATCAAAGAAGATCTCTGGAACACGGAGAGCAATATTGTACGCTACACAGTGAAAAATAATCTACATAAGCAGATTTTTTATGAGTTCCGTTTCTTAAGCGCAAATGGAGAATGGATGGATGATGACTGGGAGACGGAGACGACATGGTATCTGGATGCTGACGATGAAATGACGATATGCATGAACAATCCCGATCGCCTTATTGGGAGCACGGGAAGGGATTCGCTTACATGGGCAAATACAGAGCTGTATGTGTGGATGATGAATGACGCGGACGTTGCAGAACAGCTTGACATTTGATGTGACATTCAAGGTATATGATTACACGGAAAGCTATGGGGAATATATCAATGATAATGTGTATGGCGTCTCCCATAATAATTCAATAAAAGAGATTTTAGATCCAACCATGAAGCAGTACGACGCGCAGATTGTGATGAGAGATATAAATGATTAGAAAGGCGGTTCCAGCAACGCCTGACGGTAAGAAAAATTGCGTATTATTTCAATTCAAAAGTCTATTAAAGAACAAAAAAATGAGTTTAATACAATGCCAAGATGAAATGCATCAACTTAACCTTGAATTTGTTTGACATACATTTGATGATTATGGTAAAGTTTACCATAAGAAACTAGAGTTTGTTGTATGCGGGAGAGGTACAATCTATGGAGAAACGAATTCGGGCGTTAAAAGCGATTATATTAGTGGTTGTGATGATTGTAGAATTGTTTGGCGTGGATGCCGTGCGTGTAGTTGCAGAAACAATTAATGTTACGGGGGATACGACGATTTCAACGGAAGACAATCGTGACTATGCTGTGACTGATTGCACGCTGACTGTTTCATCTACCGGAAATATCACCGGAACGGTGTATGGATCTGGTGGAAAAATTGTCAATCAGGGATCCATCAGTAAAATTGAAAGAAACATAGAAGTTGATAATCAGGCGGGAGCCAGCATTCAGGATCTTCAAAGTTCAGTGGGTATTACGAATGCCGGACATATTACATCCGCGACATATAGTTCGACATACACTTTGACAAATAGTGGAACGATAGATACCCTGAATGTTCAAAATCCTGGATATTCTGGCAGCACTGCGACAGTCAACATGAATGCAGGAACGATTTCTTCTTTGAATGTAACAAATTATTCGGGGATGAATCCGGTCATTAACTATGCAGGAGGAACGATTACATCCCTGATTGCCGAAGGAACGAATGGTGCAGATCTTGTCGTATCCGGAAGCCATGAGATAAGTCAGCTAAAGGGCACCGTAAATGTATCGGGCAGCGGTATGCTTACGGTATCAGGGGCATTACAGCTGGAAAAAGGCTATACAGGAGAAAAACTGGGGGTTACAAAGGATACAGCTTTAACTGTAAAGGATGGTTATACTGTACAGGTAAATTATAAGGATCATGTGTACAGTATTTCGTCTGCAACAGAACAGAAAATCACGGATCTTGCAGGTAATACTGTGAGTGCTGTGATGGATGATGCAGCTGCAGCTACCATGACGGTAGAGACTCCATTTACATCAGAAACATATATGTATGGTGAGCAGGCTGTGGCAGTATATCTGGCAAAGGATGATTATTATTTTCCGGAAGATTATCAGGCGACGGTGACTGGTGGAAGCGGAACACTGGATATAACACGGGTAAATGCGAAGGAAATAAAACTTGCATATACTTTTGCGGATGAAAAAAAGAATATTCAGATTTCACTGCCTGCAGCAAATGCACGGGGAACACAGGATGCTCCTGCTGGGCTTGACGGTGGGGTGAAGAAGGTAACCGGTGTAACAGAAGATATGGAATATGCTGTAAGCGAAACATCTGAAACATGGACGCAGGTAACAGGAATTACGGATAGTGGAACGTTAGCTATGGAGCCTGGCACCTGGTATTTTCGTTATAAAGAAACAGATGAGAAGAAGGTCAGTGCAGCGACAAAGGTTATAGTGAAAGGGGAAGGCGTTGCAAGCGTCGAACAAGGTGATGTGAATTATGGTACAAAGCCAGATCCAAAAGCTGAAACATCGACCAACACAGAAAAGACTGCTGTGATTGAGTATAAGGAAGCGTCATCCGATGATACTGCATATAGCCAGACAGTTCCAACCGCAGTCGGAAACTATACAGTCCGGGCGACCTTTGCAGAGACAGAGGCGTATGGGGAAGCTGTTGCCACGACAGATTTTTCTATCAGATATCTGGAAACACCGGAACCGCCATATACTCTGGTTGGAACAAAAGGAGAAAATGGGTATTATACTTCAAATGTAGTGGTAAAACCGGCGAAAGGATATATGATATCTACGGAGTTAAATGGTACTTATGTGGAATCTCTGACGATTCAGAATTCCCAGTCAGGAACCGTCTTTTATCTGAGAAATGCATCCGGTGAGCGCACAGGAGCACTTCGGTTAGAGACAATCAAAATAAAAAAGCAGACTCCAAAGCTGAGTCTGGAGAACGGGAAGACGTATTACGGAGATTCACAGAAGCTTGTGATTCAGGATGACTATTTGAGTCAGGTATATGTAAATGGAGTATTACAGAATTTAGATGGAACAGAATTTGTTCTGCAGCTTGGTTCCAATAATGGAAAGAAAAAATATGAGATTACAGCAGTTGATGTAGCTGGAAATAAAAAGACAATTCTTGTAACGGTCGCGGCGGCCTGGATGAAAACAGGGATAATTCCAGAGGGAGTTCTGGTTAATCTGGAAACAGGAAATGGGTATAAGCTTGGGAACGGAAACTGGAAAGTAGCAGGAGACAGCACATCTTATAGCGGAGGAACAGAATTCTATGTGAAAAAAGATGGTTCCTATACGTTTGGAAAGCAATAAGAATAATTGGCGGAAATTTATTTTAACGGTTTTTTGCAGACAATGAAGTAAAGGTGTCGGACACCATCGGAAAATGTTCTGAGGTGTGAGGCGCCTTTTCTTTTGTCACAGCGAAAGTTGATAGGAAGTTCTTTGATCTTGTGCTTTCCATTTGCAAAACCAGCAATCATTTCTGTTGCAAATTCCATTCCGGTACACTGCAGATGCAGACTACGAATAGCATTTGTGGAAAAACCGCGTAGGCCACAATGAAAATCGTAAATAAATGTATGAAATCGTTTCCTGCCCAGATAAGAGAGCACAGGAATCCCCAGATATCGATGCAAAAAAGGCATGGCACGCATCTCCATTGTTCCGGAAAAACGATTGCCGATGACGAAATCATATCCTTCCCGGAGGGCATCGACAAACGGCTGCAGACCAGAAAAATCATAGCTGTAATCACAATCGCCCATAATAATGTATCTGCCTCTTGCAGCGTTGATCCCACCTGTCAGGGCGTTCCCATAACCTTGTCTGGCAACAGAAATAACACGGGCTCCCATTTTTCTGGCAATTGCCGGAGAGCCATCTGTGCTTCCGTTATCTGCAACCAGGATTTCAGCAGATATATCTGCATCTGAAAGAAATGTCTGGATTTCCCGTATGCATAGAGGCAGTGTCCGACGCTCATTTAAGCAGGGCATTAAAATTGTAAATTCCGGATCAAAATTAGATAATTGCTTCATATATTCTCCATATTTTTCGTATTCTATGAGCAAAAATTATCATATACAATCAGAAAAGTCAAACAACATAATAAAGCGCGTGAAAAATGAACTTTAATTGATAAAATCAATTAAAAATATAAATAAAGATGAGTTGCAATTGACATATATTTGGTGTTTTGTTAAAATTTTATCAGTTAAATTGTGTTTTTTTCACTTATTTTAAGTAGAATGTGGGAGAAGAGGATGGAGAAAAAGAAAAGCAGACGTTGGCTTATAATTGCTGTTGCAATCCTGGTGATCGCAGCGGCTGTTGCAATTATATTGCTGATTACAAAGAAGAAGGATTCTTATCGTGTGATTAAGATTTATGAGGTCGAAGGAGCCGCATTTGTACAGCGGGATGGCGTGGATGATCTCGAACCATATGCAAACATGCTTCTGAAATCAGGCGATACCGTACGTGTGGATGCCGGGAGCATGACGCTCAAGCTGGATGAAGATAAGTACGTATATGTGGAAGAAAATACGGAATTTAAGCTGATTGCACAAGGAACGGATGAAAACAGTAAGACAGCCATCGAACTTACGAAGGGAGCAATCACGAATGAAATCCAGAATAAGCTTAGTACAGAATCTTCGTACGAGGTGAATACACCGAATGCGACGATGGCGGTGCGGGGAACCGTATTCCGGGTAGAGGTGACGTATGATGAAGCAGGTGTCTGCTATACAAAGGTTTCTACGTTGGAAGGGAAAGTGGCTTCCCGGCTTGTATATGCGGATGGTTCGGTCAGCGAACAGGAAGTGCTGATTGAACATGGATACGAGGTGATCATCTATCAGGATGATAAGAACACGGATTATATGGGAGATGTGGAACCGATTGATTTTTCCAAGTTACCGCAGGCAGTCAGCGAGCGGTTTGGAGCGTTGATCGATGAATTAAAGGAAGAACTAGGGTTGAAAGAAGAAACAACGAATCAGAAGAGCGAATATACGGTAACCTTTTTGTATAATGGTGCGGTGTTCGGAACCCAGACTGTGAAGGCGGGCGCCTGTGCACAGGAACCATCTCTTATGCCGGAGGCAGGCGGAAGCTGGGATTATGACTTCTCAAAGCCTGTGATGGAAGATATTACAATCGAGTGGAAATAATACAGGGGGGATACACATGGATATTGAACGGTTAAAAAAGGTTACAACGATACAGGAATTTTTCCAGATCACAAACAAGGAAACCATCAGCGATGGCACGAAGGCATTTTTGGAAGCGATGAAGGAGGTACGGATTCCTTCCGGGCAGGATATTGTGACATATGGGCAGGAAAGCGATGATGGAATGTATATCATATTAGAAGGAAGCGCGGATGTGTACAGTTCATCGAATGCCCTGATCAATACACTCTCGGTCGGAGATTTCATCGGGGAGCTTGGGCTGATCAACGATGATATCCGTGCAGCGACTGTGCGTGCACGCGGAGAAGTTGTCTGTGCGAATATCTCCAAAAAGCTGTTTGATGAAATCGCATTTGAGAATCGTAAGGTCTATGGCACATTTATGAATATGCTCTACACAAAAACAACAAAGCTTGTTTCCGAACGGGAGCGTATCAAATCAGAGCTTGCGATTGCCACGCAGATACAGACCGGATGCCTGGAGAATGATTTTTCATGCTTTAACCGGTTAGAAGCTGTAAAACTGACGGCCAGAATGCGTCCGGCGAAAGAGGTTGGTGGAGATTTCTATGATATGTTTATGATTGATGAGACACATATGTGTTTTCTGATTGCGGATGTATCGGGGAAAGGCGTTCCGGCGGCGATGTTCATGAGTATGGCAAAGACCCATATCAAGAACTATGCTACACTGGGACTTCCGCTTGCAGAGGTCGCAAGCCGGGCCAATAACCAGTTATGCTATAAGAATGAAGCAATGATGTTTGTAACAGCGTTTATCTGTGTGCTGGATCTTGAAACAAACCGGGTTACATTTATCAATGCAGGACATAATCTTCCGTTTGTGCAGAAGGCAGATGGGGAGTTTCAGATGATAACGGCGAAGGCGAATATGGTGCTTGGGATGATGGAGGATGTTCCATACCGGGAGCAGTATCTGGAGCTTTCAAAGGGGGATTGTATATATCTGTATACGGATGGTGTGACAGAGGCGTTAAACCCGAAACAGGAGCTGCTTGGAGACGCAAATCTGACAAGCATGTTAAACCGTCACAGAGAAATGGCCGGTGATGCAGATGCATTTGTCGATGCCATGTATGACGAAGTAGATGCATTTGCGGACGGGGAGATGCAGGCGGACGATATTACGATGGTGTATTTAAGCAGGAAATAAGAAAGTACATAAGAGGGGTTTATGAAGAGTATTATTCGGGATTTATTGGAAGCGGTGATTGTGTGGCTGCTTGTGCTTCTGATGACAATCAGCAATTTGATTTCACCACTTGATTATATTGTGAAAGATGCACTATACCAGAGACCGCGGGGCGTGTCAGGAGATATCAAGATCATCGGAATCGACGAGCGCACCTTAGAGGAGCTTGGACCGATCGGAACATGGTCCAGACAGTACTATGCAGATTTGCTGGAACTATTGAATGCAGACGAAGCTTCAAAGCCAGCAGTTGTCGGATTCGATATCATTTTCTCCGGAAATGTAGATGAAGCAGGGGATGAAGCGTTTGTAAATGCAGCAAAAAAGAGTGGAAATGTAGTTGTGGCATCCCAGCTGATCTACAAGGAAAAGCCTGAGTTTGATGCAGATGGTGTGAAGTATTATCCGATCGATACGATTATCTATCCATACGAAGCACTCCGGGCGGAAGTGACATGCGCTTATACAAATGTATCGCAGGATTCGGATCGTACAGTCCGGCGTGTATTGATGAAAGAAAGCTATGCAGGACAGGAACAGACGATGTTCCCACAGGCAATCTATGAGCGTTACTGTGAGAAGACAGGACAGACAATCAATACAATTGCATCGGACAAGACCGGACGTACCTTGATTAATTATTCCGGCAAGCCGGGTGATTATGAGTGTATCTCTCTTGTAGATGTGTTACAGGGAAAGATTGATACCCGCGTATTCAAAGACAGCATCGTTTTAGTCGGTGCGTATGCGGCAGGTATGCAGGATAACTTCAACGTGCCAAACGGTGGCAATCAGCAGATGTACGGAGTAGAAATCCATGCGAATATCCTGCAGGCGTTTATGCAGAACCGGTTTTCCGTGAATGGAAATCCGTTTCTGTTCGGCTTGTTGACCGGATTAGTCTGTGCGATTCTGCATTTTGTGTTCAAACGGACGAAGATCTGGCTGTCAACAATATTGCTGATTGCAGGGGTGGCAGCAAACCTGATTGCAGGTGTAATACTTAATAACAATGGAATTGCCATCAGTCTGATTTATGCACCGCTTGTGCTGATTGTCTCCTACATATATTGCCTGGCAATCGGTTATATTCTGGAGAAGCTGAAACAGAAGAAGGTATTAAAAGCATTCAAGAAATATGTCGCACCGGAGATTGTGGATGAAATCTCGAAGAAGGGGGATTTTCATATCAAGCTTGGCGGTGAGAACCGGGATATTGCAGTACTGTTCGTGGACATCCGGGGATTTACAACGATGTCGGAGGTATTGGAGCCGGAGCAGGTTGTTGAGATCCTGAACAGTTATCTGGCACTTACGACAGAAGCTATCTTCAAAAACAAAGGTACGCTCGATAAGTTTGTCGGCGACGCAACGATGGCGGTGTTTAATTCTCCGTTTGATCTGGATGACTATGAGTTCCGTGCAGTATGTGCGGCGTGGGACATCGTACAGGGGGGAATTGCATTAGAGGGAGAGTTGATGGAACGGTTTGGCAGAAGTGTCGGATTTGGAGTCGGCGTCAATTGCGGCCCTGCAGTTGTTGGAAATATCGGCTGTGATTTCCGTATGGATTTTACGGCAATCGGAGATACCGTAAATACAGCAGCGCGGTTAGAGGCGAACGCGAAGAAAGGGCAGGTCCTGATCAGCGATGTTCTGTATGAGAGAGTCAAAGACCGTGTGGAAGTGGAAGAAGTCGGAGCAATTCCTTTGAAGGGCAAGTCGAACGAAGTATTTGTCTATGCAGTGACCGGAATAAAGGGGGAGCGTGCAACATGAGATGTAAGAAAATACTGATCATCCCGGATAGAGCGGAGCTTTCTTCGTATACAAAGCTTGCAGACCGGATGGATCTTGGATTTGAATACAATGATTTTTTTATTCCGAAGCTGCTGGATGATACAGAACAGCTGGATGCAGTGATAGCGGAGTATGAACAGATGTCCGGAATGCCAGGCTATTGTACCTTGCATGGTGTTTTTCTGGATGTGACGGTGTTTTCCGATGATTCGCTGATTGCACGGGCATCGGACTATCGCGTGGAACAGAGTCTGACGATAGCGAAGCGTCTTGGTGCAAAGGGTGTTATATTTCATACGAATTATATTGCTAATTTTAAGACAGACAGTTATCGGGACAGTTTTGTGAAGAAGAATGCCGTATATTGGAGTGAGAAGCTGTTAAAATATCCGGACATACAGATTTACATGGAAAATATGTTTGATGATACACCGGAACTGCTTGCGGGACTCGCAGAGGAACTAAAGGGGTATAAGAATTTTGGCGTCTGCTTTGATTATGCCCATGCCCATGTGTTTGGAAATCCGGATGAGATTGGACTGTGGGTGCAGACATTGGCACCATATGTGAAGCATCTTCATATCAACGACAACGATTTCGGACAGGATCTGCATCTGTCTGTGGGAGATGGGAAAATCGACTGGAAGATGTTTAAGAATTATTATGAAAACTATTTTCCGGAAGCGACCGTATTAATTGAGGTAAACGGCATGGAAAAGATCCGGAAATCACTGGATTTTCTGGAAAGTCTATGATGGAGGGCGTGGCGATTGGAAAATAAAAAGTTAATTACCGTAGAAGCGTCAATGGAAAATCTGGATAAGATCACTTCTTTTGTCGAAGCGTTCCTGGATGATTATGCGTGTCCAATGAAAATCGCAATGAAGATCCTGTTGTGTGTGGAGGAACTGTACGCCAATGTTGTAAATTACGCATATGGCTCAAGGGGTGGAAACTGCACAATTGAACTGGAAGGAAAAGCATATGAAACAGAACATGAAGTCTGCATCTGTATGCGGGATCAGGGCGTGCCGTTTGATCCGTTTGCGAAGGAAGATCCGGATATCACGCTATCTGCGGATGAAAGAGAAATCGGCGGACTTGGTATTTACATGGTGAAAACTATCATGGATATCGTGTCCTATGAATATAAGCAACAAGAAAATATAGTTACAATGATTAAAAAATGGCAGATATAAGCTGCCGGAGCAGGAGGGATATTATGGAACTGAAAAAAGAACAAGAAGGTAATAAGCTTATCGTCAGTGTATCCGGACGACTGGATACGAATGCTGCACCAATCATGATGAAGGAGCTTGAGGAGCTGCTCGTAGATCCGGTGAAAGAATTTGAACTTGACATGGGGGCTTGCGATTATGTAGCAAGTTCCGGACTTCGTGCGATTCTTTGGGCACAGAAGAAGATGAATGGATTAGGCGGATCCATGGTTGTAAAGAATGTGATTGGTGATGTAATGGAAGTATTTGAGATGACAGGTTTTGCAGATATTCTGACATTTGCATAGCAGAGTCTGAAACGTGGACGTATAGCAAAAAGGGAGGTTACTATGGATTTCAAAGAAGAAATTGTACAGTTTATGACTGACAAGGTAGGAGGAATTACAATTGTTGCAGAAGGGTCTGCAGAGATTGTATATGCGGATTCTTATTTCCGGAAAAAATACGGAGATGCTGTCGTTGGCATGGATGCAGAAGAGATTTTTGTATGGAATGACGATTGCCCGGCATTGGAAATTGACGGGGATGCTGTTGAATGGGAATATATTGACACAAACACAAAAAAATATTTCAAATTCAATTCCGGACTTTTTCAAAAAGAAGGAAAAAATTATAAGATACACCAGATTACCGACATCACGGAATATATGGGACTGAATCGTGATATCACAAAATATATGGGATTTTTCCGAAAACTGTCAAAGTTCCAGACTACGGTTTTAGAGAAACTGTCAGAGACGTATTATGAACTGCTTCCGATGCTTGCCGATTATTTTAATACAAGCAAAGCCTATTTTATGATTCAAAGAGATGAGGTCATGGATGTCATCACTTATAATAAGATGGGAAATGTGTACAGTAATGACCGGATCGGCTATGACGCGGGTGTGGCAGAGCTGTTTGAGAGTGGCTGCGAAGATGATGTGTTGTTTGGAAGCTTTGATGAAAAGGTTCAGGAGATTCTCCGGTTAAATGGGGCGAAGGATGACAGTACATACCGGATGCTCGTAAGTGGTGAGGTTTCCGGACAAAAATATGCACTTTATCTTGGAGTATGGCCGAATATGGATTGGGAGTCCATGAATGAATCAACATTAAAAAGCGTAATCAGTCTGTATATTGAAAATGGAGTTATGCGCGAGAAACTGGTATATGCAAGTGAGCATGATGGCTTAACCGGACTGTATAACAAGGCAAAATATCTGGAGATGGCTGAAAAAGAGTTCCAATCCCTGGATTCTATTGCAATCTTTAACTTTGATGTAAACAATTTAAAGAAGATGAATGACCAGTTCGGTCATGAGGCAGGAGATAAGCTGATTATCAAGGCGGCAAACAGTTTCCGAAAGGTAACAAGCAACCGCGTACATGCATTCCGTATGGGTGGCGATGAGTTCCTTCTTGTTGCAGAAAATATATCTAAGACGGAGACGGATAAAATCAGGCAACGCTGGGAAGAAGAACTCGCAAGACTGAATACGGCAGAAGACGGTATTGACTGTGTTGTTGCGGTTGGCGTCGCATATGGTGAAAAAGAGTATGATTATGCAGCACTTTTGAAGCTCGCAGATGAGAGAATGTACGAGGACAAGAAGGCAAAGAAAAAACCGGGAGAAGAAATCCGGTAAAAGCAGTTGGAAAAGCACTGAAAAATGGAGGGTGAAAAATGGGAATGACATTTCGTGAACTGATTGATTATGCAAAAAAAGAAGAAGCGTCGGATGTACATGTGACAGTTGGTACAAATATTGCGCTTCGCCGGTTTGGAAACCTGGAGATCATGGAGCCGGCACCATCGGCAGAGGAAGCGACGGAACTTATCTTCAGCGAACTTAACGAGGAACAGATTGCACAGGTAAAGGCGGGTGAGGATCTGGATTTTGCTCTGATGACAAAAGATGGTACAAGACTGCGTGCCAATATCTACCATCAGAGAAATAATATCGCAGCGACATATCGTATCCTGCGTTCGAAGATTCCGACATTTCAGGAATTACATGTTCCGGATGCAATACGGAAACTGATTTTGGAACCGCGCGGACTGATACTTATCACAGGACCAACCGGCAGCGGTAAGACAACCACGCTTGCATCTATGATTGATTATGTAAATCAGAAACAGGCAAAACATGTTATGACGATTGAAGATCCGATCGAGTATGTGTATTATCATGCAAAATCCATGATACATCAAAGAGAAGTCGGAAGAGATGTCGATTCGTTCGCAAAGGCACTCCGTTCGTCTCTGCGTGAGGATCCGGATATTATCCTGGTAGGAGAGATGCGTGATTATGAGACAATCAGCGCGGCAATTACGGCTGCAGAAACAGGACATCTTGTGCTTTCTACATTACATACAACGAGTGCGGCACAGACGATCGAGCGTATTATCGATGCATATCCGGCACATGGACAGTCACAGGCACGTACCCAGCTTGCGAATGTTCTCCGGGGTATCGTAACACAGCAGCTGATTCCAATGGAGGATGGAACCGGAATGGCAATGGCAACGGAGATCTTGATCAATACAGATGCGATTGCAAACCAGATTCGTGAGAATAAGACACATCAGATTGTATCTTCTATGCAGGGTGGTGCGGCGCTTGGTATGCATACACTGAATGCAGATTTGAAGCGTCTGGTTCGTGAACAGAAGATTACAGAAGAAATGGCAAGAAAATATAGCACGAACGTGAAGGACTTTGAGATGCAAAGATAGATGCGGTCTCAGAGATGAAGCTATATGAATATTCGGGTTTGTTATGATTTTCTTGTGTTAGTACGATGGCGTTTGCGGGGCTTTAAGAATTTTTTAGACACAAGCTTCCAGTCCACTCCGTAATAGAAGATCATGCAGAGACAGAAGATACTTGCAAATTGCGCCCGGTAAGTGAAGAAATAATGCAAAAAGGCGTGGTTTGCAAGTGTCAGAAACCGGATATACGGAATACAGTATAAAACTGTGAATAACCATGGCATATAATTCTTTTTTTCGTTCTTTCGGAACAGATAATACACCATTAACAGTAATACAAAAACACCGATTGCGGCGATATATCCGTATCCTTTCATGAAATTAAACGGGAATATACATGCGATATTCCGTAGAAATGCATTTATAGAAAGCGCCGGTCCATGCAGGCTGCCGGCATCTCCGTTTACCCGTGTGGAGGCGGATGATAAAGCCTGTGCAAAGATATTTCTGTTCAGAGCAATCGATGTAATGCTCCATTTGGCAATCCAGGAAGCCAGATAGCCGATGCCCCAGCAGACAGAACGCGACAGAATGATTTTAAAACCGGTTTTTGCATCGCATAACCGGTTATTTTTCTGCATCAGGACAAGTAACAATGCAAGCGGAAAAAGGAGTGTAATTGTCTCGGTTGACAAGAAATCAAAATATGCGGTGATATTTCCGACAAGCAGGAAGAATAGTCCGGATACCTCCTGTTTCTTCTGATAGAGCAATATTGTAAGGATGCCTGCTATAAGCATGATTAGAAAGCACCAGATGTATTCGAGACTCATAGGAATAAACCAGAACGATACCGACAAAAGCGCAACAGACATAGCCAGGGCACAGATTGTGTGTCCGGATTTCGTCAGCTGCGTAAATAAAACAATAAATAGTACTGCCAGTATAATGGCAAAAAAGATATAGATCTGCCGGATGTTTAATATCGTTAGCAATGGACGTATGAAAATAGTTGAACCATGCCAATACCGGAAATAATCGTAGGTAGGTGTTACGTTGGAGGTTACTGCTGTATAGAGATTCTCATTTTCGTTGTGCGTTTCTGTATAATAATAAGAAGCGGTAAGCGGCGAGGTAACCGGATGAGCCGAATCAAAGTGATATAGGATATTCAGAAGGATCGCATCCGCATAGTGGTCGATGTTAGAGGCAGGATCCTGTTTTACTACACGGTAAAAGACCGGCTTTTCCAGTAGATATTCCGCCGACTCCTGCGTGTGCTTCCGGATGGCAGAACGCGGAATCAGGGAAACAGCGGAAAGTAAAAAAACTTCCAGAAACGTGAGAACAAGAAAAGAAACGATTCCGATGAGAATCGTTCTGCATAATTTCTTGTGAGATTTCAAACTGTTGTTTTGCTTGAAAGAATGTTTCATATCGCCTCTCCGTGAACTTTGATCGGTATGTGTCAAATGGTTGTGATTGGTGCCTGTTAGCAGATGGGGAGATGCATGGCAGGAAGCGCCTTGTTCAGGTCATCCACCGGCGTCAGAAGACAGGCACAAAACCCTTCGAGTGGCTGAAAACAGCGCACAAAAATCTCTTTGTTTATTTCCGGGCTATAATCGCGGATGTAACGGCTGCTGCCATTGACTGCGACATCGGTATATGCAACCAGCCATTTTTTGTCAGCATTTGGAAATACTGAGAAGAAAGAATGATTCATCATTTCTTCGATAGTTTTTCCTTCGATAACTGCCATCTCGTTGTTACAATAACGGAATACAAAATCAATCCCATGCCCGTCATTGTTAAATATAAGTTCAATAACACAGAAGGCAATCGGCATATTGTCCAGAATCGAAAAACGGTTTCGGATATCGACCACTGTCTCGATGCTGTCCGCAATGCTTTGGTGTAAGGTCGCATTCAGTTTTTTGTGGGCAGCGGCCGTGCGTTTCCTTCCCTGAAATTCGGCACCATCGAGCATATGATAGATGCCATCCGCAATATAATTAATCTGATTTTTGGCAACGACAATCCCTTTGTTTACACAGATAAAATCATGCAGTTCCAATGATTCAAAAAAGTCTTTGATTGTTATATAAGTAAGGAATGTCTGATTATTCATCGTGTGAATACACGTTTTACCATCAACACGTGTCAGATATTTGATATCTTCAATCTGAATATGGTTTTTCTTGAAATATTTTAATATTTTGCTGTCCATTGCAAAACTCCTCAAATTACTTTAATATCTATGATGTGAGTTTAGCAAAGAAAAATGTAGAAGTCAACGAAAGCCCCGTAAAACGATGGATTTCAGGAAATTTTGAAAAAACCCAACCGAAGGTGCGCATATATCGTCTATATAATGTAATAAGGAAGAAAGGAATAAACATATGGAACAAATTCAGGAATTGATAACCCGTGTTATAAACGGAGACACGCAGGCATTTGAGGAGATTTATCAGGCAACATACCGGCAGGTGTATTATACGGCGTTCAGCTTTTTGAAGAACGAACAAAATACGCTGGATGTGATGCAGGATACATACATTACGGCACTCACGCATCTGCAACAGCTTGAAACCCCGGAGCGGATTGTGGCATGGTTAAACCGGATTGCCGTGAACAAATGCAAGGATTTTCTGATGAAGAAGATCCCGGAGCCGGTAGAAGAAAACAGCATCGATACAGAATTGCTGGAGGAAAATGACAATTTCCTGCCGGAAAGCTATGTGTTAAATGCAGAGAAACGGAAGATCATCTTGACAATCATGCAGGAAGAATTAACGGCGATTCAGTATCAGACGATTCTCTTATATTATTTTGATGGAATGAGTGTGCCGGAGATCGCGGCATGTATGGAGTGCCCGGAAGGCACGGTAAAATATCGTCTGTCCGCAGCGCGAGGCAAGATCAAGCAGGGCGTGCAGGATTATGAGAATACGAGCGGCATCAAGCTGTACTCATCTGGAAGTGTGGCATTGCTTACTGCAATTTTTGTTGCAGAATCACAGTCACTTGTGATTCCGAACGTGCTTGCCAATATATTTGCCGGGGCAGCGGGACTTGCGGGTACAGCGGCAGGTGTAGCAGGTGCTGTTGCATCGACGAGTACCGCATCGGCAATCGGTGGAAGTGCAGCGGGAGCGGCTACGGGGACTGCCACTGGTACAGGAACAGCAGTTGCAGGAGCGAAGGCAGCGGGTGTAGCAGGAAAAGCAGGAATAAAAGGCCTCTTTCAGACGTTAAAGGCAAAGGTGATTGCAGGTGTGACAGCGGCTGCACTTGTTGCCGGAGGTGTGACAGCCGGTATCCTTACACACAACAAAAAACCGGATACAGGCAACCATTACCGTCCGGTAGAGATAACCGTCTGTGATGATGATTATATAACATTGACAATCAAACGTGTATATGAACAGGGCTATGTTCCAAGTGAGGAAGAAATGCCGATGTATCAGTTGGATCCGGAAACATGGACGGGGGAAGACTGTCTCATTTATTATACGGTGACAAATAAGACGGATAAACTGGTTTATTATGACCTGCAAATCCGGAGTGTGAACGATGAATGTATGGATTATGACTGGGAAGCAACAAACTGGTGGTACTTAGATCCGGGACGGGAAAATATGGAAATCTGTGCAAATAACTGCAATGGAATCATGCCATACAAGGCAGGCAGAGATCCGATGACCCGGGCAAAAATCGAGCTCGCGGTCTATACAGAAGGAGAACTGGCAGAGCCGATCCTGCAGGATCATAGCGTGCAGGAGATTGATTTTACAGAGGATAAAGAGACGCAGGCGAAGGCTTATACACGGACACCGGCGGAAACGGATCAGGTACTTGTTGACAACGACGAATTGCGTATTACTTATATAGGAGCCGAAGTGCATAATGCACCGGAGAGAAGCTCATTTAATGCTTATCCAATCTTTTATGTTGAAAATAAGACTGATCATGATCTGCTTGTGACAATGAATGGGACATATGCACATTATACAGGACAATTTGCTTTGTTTGCGGGATGCAGCGGCTATATGACAAGAACGAATATAAATGATTGGGATATATCGGATTCGGATGATACAGGAGCGGAGTATCAGGAATTTGCGCAAATGTATCAGGACAAGGCATCATTTGATGTAACGTTTGAAGTATATGATTATACGGCAAGTGGCATTGATTATATTGCTGGTGATATGTATTCGGCAAAGACCGGGCATACCGCTTATCTGCAGGATGCCTTGGCAGCTTCGAAAAAAGAATATCCGGCGAGCTTTGTGCTTGCGGATTATTCAACGCAGCAATAAAGCTACCGGAATAATGAAATAGGTATAAAATGTCAATATGATGATTTAAAACTGAGACGATACAACAAAATAAAACATTTTTTGAAAATTAAAGAAAAATGAGAGAGAAAATATGGACAAAAATCAAAAATAAGTGAACGGAAGAGTCAGCAGGAGAAAAAAACAGAAGGAAAATAAAAGGGAAGATGTAGAATTATCTCTTGCTATATTGTTGAAAAGTGTATAAAATACAAAATATCAAAATACTAAACCAAAAAGGATATATGGAAGATTATGAAGAAAGTTGTAAAATTCGGTGGTAGTTCATTGGCAAGTGCGGAACAGTTCAAGAAGGTTGGGGCGATCATTTCAGCTGATGAGAGTCGCGTCTATGTTGTTCCATCTGCACCGGGGAAGAGATTTCCGGAAGATACGAAGGTAACAGATATGCTTCTCCATGTGTATGAGACAGCAAAAGCAGGGGAAGATATTACGGAAGAGATGAAGGCAATCAAGGCAAGATATGATGAGATTATCACAGGGCTTGCGCTGAAAGATTTCTCGTTGGATAAGGATTTTGAAGAGATCACAAAGAAGCTGGTCGAGAATCCACAGGTTGATTATGCAGCGTCCAGAGGAGAATTTCTGAATGGTAAGATTATGGCTGCATATCTTGGTGTTGAATTTATTGATGCCGCAGAGGTGATTTTCTTCAATGCAGAAGGAAATCTCAACAGCTATAAGACAGAGAAGGTTCTTAGTGAGAGACTGTCGAAGGCACCACGTGCAGTTGTTCCCGGATTTTACGGACTTGGCAAAGATGGGAATGTCAAGACATTTTCCCGTGGCGGTTCGGATGTGACAGGATCTATCGTTGCACAGGCAAGTCAGGCAGATGTGTACGAGAACTGGACAGATGTGTCCGGTTTCCTTGTAGCAGACCCACGTATCGTTCCGAATCCAAAGCCGATTAAATATATTACTTACAGAGAGCTTCGTGAGCTTTCTTATATGGGAGCATCGGTTCTGCACGAAGATGCGATTTTCCCTGTCCGTAACTGTGGTATACCGATAAATATCCGAAATACAAATGTACCGGAAGATCCGGGTACATGGATTGTTGAGAGCACATGCCAGAAGCAGGATTATGTTGTGACAGGTATCGCAGGTAAGAAGGATTTCTGTACGATATTTATCTCCAAGGCAATGATGAATTCCGAGATAGGCTTTGGAAGAAAAGTACTTCAGGCTTTTGAAGAAAATGAGATTTCGTTTGAGCATATGCCATCCGGTATCGATACTATGACGATTGTTGTTCATGAGGATGAATTCATGCACAAGGAGCAGCGGGTGGTATCTGCAATCCATCGTCTGGCAAAGCCGGATTCAGTTGAGATTGAGTCAGGACTTGCGCTGATTGCAGTCGTTGGACGTGGTATGAAGTCCGCAAGTGGTACTGCTGGTAAGTTATTCAGTGCACTTGCCAAGGATGGAATCAACATCAAGATGATCGATCAGGGTTCTTCTGAGCTGAATATTATTATCGGTGTCAGAAACAAAGACTTTGAGCCGGCAATCAGGGCAATTTATGATACATTTATTGTAGATAAAAAGAAGAACTAATTCTATAAATGCAATTCATTGGGCCGGTAGGCGGATGATATTGGTTATAAGTCGGGCAGGAGGTATTCTGCCCGATTTTTTCATGGTTTTCTGTCAGGAGACAGCGCCGGATTATGTAAACAGAGGGACATCCAGATATAGACGGTTCTTTTTATTTATGGTACAGTTTATACAGCATATAAATCGGGAGACAAAAGATATGACAGAGCTACAGCGAAGATTGTTTGAATTGCAGGATAAAAAGTATCAGGCGTTTCACTCGAAATTGATACCGAATATTGAACCGGCACATGTGATCGGAATCCGGACACCGGTGTTGCGGAACTTTGCGAAGGCGTTTGCGAAAGAGGATGGTGCGGAAGCATTTTTGCAGGAGCTGCCACATACCTACTATGAAGAAAATAATCTGCACATGATGCTGATCGGTGGCATCAGGGACTATGCGCAGTGTTTATATGAGGTAAAGCGCATGCTGCCATACGTTGACAACTGGGCGACATGTGATTTTCCGGTTCCGAAATGTTTTGCGAAACATAAGGAGAAACTGCTTCCGGAGATCCACACATTTCTTGCATCCGGGGAGACCTACACGATCCGCTATGGCATAGGACTTTTGATGCGGTTATACTTAGATGACGATTTTCGACCGGAATATCCGGCGATGGTCGCGTCGGTCACATCGGAGGAATATTATGTGAATATGATGATCGCGTGGTATTTTGCTACCGCACTTGCCAAGCAGTGGGAGATGTGTATCCCATATATCGAAGAGCGGAGATTATCACCGTGGGTATACAGAAAGACGATTCAGAAGGCGGTGGAAAGCTACCGGATCACAGATGAGCAAAAAGCGTACTTGAAGACCTTCCGTTAAAAGTGTACTATAAGAAGATAGAAAACTATGGAGGCAGAAAAATGCGGACAAGAGAAGAAGCCTTAGCGTTTGCGCTGTCCTTTCCGGACACATATCAGGATGCTCCATTTCATGATGATAACTGGCAGCTGGTACGTGTGAAGGGCAGCAGGAAAGCGTTTGTATGGACATATGAACGGAATGGGTATATGAATCTGAATGTTAAGGTAGAACCGGAGTGGCGTGATTACTGGCGGGATGCCTTCGAGTCGGTTGTACCGGGGTGGCATCAGAACCGGGAGCATTGGAATACGATTATCTTAGATGGAAGTGTGCCGGACGATGCGGTGCGGGAAATGATTGCAGAGAGTTACCGGCTTGTCACCGACAGTCCGTCGAAGCGGATCTATGAGGCAGTGAAGAAGATTCCACGAGGAAAGGTTGCAACATACGGACAGGTAGCAGAGCTTGCAGGGGATAAGAAGATGGCGCGTGCGGTTGGAAATGCACTGCACAGGAACCCGGATCCGGAGCATATCCCATGCTATCGCGTGGTGAATGCGAAGGGCGAGCTTGCCGGAGCGTTCGCGTTTGGCGGTGCGAATGTACAGGAGCAACTGCTTGCGGCAGATGGGATTTTGGTTGTGGATGGACGCGTGGATCTTGAGAAGTATGGAATGAAACTACCGGAGAATCAGAACGAAGAATAGGAGTTTGAGGGGGCAATACCAGGAAAGGAGTGGAACAGTTTGAAGAATAAGATAAAGAAGATAGCAACGGCGCTGTTGGCATTTACCGTCGGGTGCGTAAGTCTGACCGGCTGTAATGTGCGGCAGGATACGATCCGGTTCGGTGCGGCAGGCGTTGGTGGCGGATATTATGCGTTTGCGACGGCATATACACAGCTTGCAAATGCAGAGGATGCGGAAATGAAATTCAATATAAAATCAACGGCCGGTTCGATGGCGAACCTGCGGCTGCTGTCCGAGGGATATGTAGACGTGGCAATTGCGCAGGCCGATCTTGCCACAGCCGCGTATTATGGAACGGATGAAAAAGGGGAATCCTATCAGGGATACCGCGTACTGGCAGGCCTTTATACCGAGGCGTGCCAGATTGTTGTACGCAAGGATTCCGGAATCAAAAGCTTAGATGATCTGCAGGGAAAGACGGTAAGTATCGGTGAAGCAGAGTCCGGAACTGAGCGGAACGCATTGCAGATTTTACAGGTGAGTGGACTTGCTTCTCCGATTACAGAGACGGTCAACCTGACGTATATTGAGGCAGCAGAGAAGCTCAAAAGCGGCGAGATTGACGCGATGTTTTATACAGGCGGTGTGCAGACCAATGTGATTGCAGAGCTTGCAGATAGCTGTGAAATTGCGCTTATTCCGGTCGATGCGAAGACCGTGGATAAGCTGAAGCTTGCATATTCATCGTATGAAACGTGTGAGATTCCGGCGAACACTTACAATGGACAGACAGAGCAGGTTGCAACGGTCGGCGTCAAGGCACTGCTGCTTGCGAGTGAGAAGATGTCCGATGAGACAGCCGAAGAACTTACAAGGCAGCTTTTTGCGCATGCAACAGAAATCGAGTATGCAACTTCATTAAAGGAAATAGCGGATGTAAATGCGGCTGTGGATGGTGTGCAGATTCCGTTCCATCCGGGGGCAAAAGCATATTATGCATCACAGGGCATCTCGGTAGATGCACAGGAAAATTAACAGATAGGAGAACCATTTTACATGGAAATACAAATTGATATGTATCAGACATTGGCACTTTCGGTCGTGGTGCTGATGCTTGGACAATTCTTGAAACAGAAAATAAATTTCCTGGAAAAGTTCTGTATTCCATCTCCAGTGGTCGGTGGTTTGATCTTCTCGGTACTGACTTGTATTTTATATAGCACAGGGGTGGTGGAATTTACATTTGATGATACGCTTCGGGAAGTCTGTATGGTATTCTTCTTTACATCGGTGGGATTCCAGGCGAATCTGAAGGTGCTAAAGAGTGGAGGAAAGGCACTTGCAATCTTCCTTGGATTAGTCATTGCCCTGATTTTTATGCAGAATTTACTGGCAGTCGGCGTGTCGCATCTGATCGGGCTTGACTCGCTGGTCGGACTTTGTACCGGCTCCATTCCTATGGTCGGCGGACACGGAACAGCAGGTGCATTTGGCCCGGTGCTTGAGGATTTTAATGTACAGGGGGCAACGACAATCTGTACGGCAGCGGCAACCTTCGGCCTGGTGGCAGGAAGCCTGATCGGTGGACCGATCGGGAAACGTCTGATTGAGAAGAAGCATTTGCTCGATACAATCGTGACAGAGGATGACAGCCTGCTGATCGAGGAAGAAAAGAAGCATGAGAGACATTCGAATATGTATGCCGCAGCTGTGTTTCAGCTGATTCTGGCAGTCGGACTCGGTACGATCATCTCCGAGCTTCTGACGAAGACGGGACTTACATTTCCGATCTATATCGGAGCCATGATCGTCGCGGCGATCATTCGAAATGTCGGCGAGTATTCCGGAAAATTTGACATCTATATGGGTGAGATCAACAACCTTGGTGGTATCTGTCTGTCGCTTTTCCTTGGAATTGCGATGATCACATTGAAGCTGTGGCAGCTCGCGGAGCTTGCATTACCGCTTATGATCTTGCTCGGGGCACAGCTTCTGCTTATATTCCTGTACACATATTTTGTAGTATTCCGTGTGATGGGAAAGGATTATGACGCGGCAGTGCTTGCGGCCGGAACATGCGGATTCGGTATGGGTGCGACACCGAATGCTATGGCGAACATGCAGGTGCTTTGTGACCGCTATGCGCCATCGGTCAAGGCGTATCTGCTTGTACCGTTGATCGGAAGTTTGTTTGCAGACTTCATTAACAGTCTGGTGATTACGTTGTTCATCAATATTATATAGTGTAGTGAGACGAATATTTGGAAGGAATCCTTATCTTGAAATGAAGATAACGGTTGGAGGAATCGCATGAAGGACAAGAAAGAGAAGAAGGAAAAAACGAAATTCAATCTCGCATTTGATAATCTGGCAATCCCGGAAGTGCATATTGGAGGAAATGCGCATGGTCAAGGCAATGTGGAACATAAGCATCCGGATGCGGACGGAGAGATGGAGGAAGAGGTTGTAACATTTGCGGATGTTGCAATTCCGGAGATCCATATCACAAGATATAAAGAGCTTTCTGATATGATTCACAGTCTGCGCAAGAAGCTCCACGAGAATCCGGAGCCTTCCATGCAGGAAGAAAAGACCCGGCATATATTGCAGGAATTTATAAAACGGCATACAACGTTTGAGGTTGTAGATAAAGGCGTGTGGTTTTATGCCGTGAAGAAAGCGGAGAAGGAAAGCGGGAAAGCACCGATTGCGTTCCGGGCGGATATGGATGCGGTATGTGGAAAGGATGGAAAACCGGGACATTACTGCGGACATGATGGGCATAGCAGTATTCTGTGCGGCGTAGCGTTGTATCTTTCAAAGCGGGAAGAATTGCCAGACCGTGATGTGTATCTGATCTTTCAGCCGGGTGAGGAGATTGGCGCGGGCGCGAAGATCTGCAAGGAATTACTTGCGGAAAAGCAGATCGGGGAGATATACGGATTGCACAATATTCCCGGCTATCCGAAGAATCAGGTATTGCTTCGCAAGGGAACATTTGCGTGTGCATCGACCGGGCTTTCGATTCGCATGACCGGAACACCAAGCCATGCGGCATATCCGGAAGCTGGCAGGAATCCGGCTATTCCGATGGCGAAGCTTCTGCTTGAGATCGAGCGGATTACGAAGGAGATGCAAGTGCGGGAGAATTTCGTGCGTATGACTGTGATCGGGGCGGATGTTGGCAGTGCAAATTATGGCGTATCAGCGTTTGAAGGTACGTTGCGGCTTACGGTGCGCGCAGAGAAAGAAGATGCATTTGACACATATGTGAATGAGATTAAAGCTCTGGCTGCGACACTTGCAGAAGAAAATCAGCTTACTATAGCCATAGAGGAAATCGAGCGGTTTCCTGCAACGGAAAATCACGATGCAAATGTAGATAAGCTGCGCGCGTGTGCAGAAAAATTACAATTCCCTGTGACAGAGCTTGCACAGCCGATGCGCTGGTCGGAGGATTTTGGATATTATCTGCAGGAAGTGCCGGGGGCATTCTTCGGTGTAGGCGATGGCGAAGACCATGCACAGCTTCATACAGCGGAGTATGAATTCCCGGATGAGATTATGAAGACCGCGGTTGCAATGCTTGTGGGATTGATATAGGAAAGAAGAATAAAACCATGAATATCGAAGTAAGAGCATATACAGACAATGACATCGAGGCGATGGTGACGATCTGGAACCAGGTTGTCGAAGATGGCGAGGCATTTCCACAGGAGGAATGTCTGACACAGGAGTCAGGAACCGCATTTTTCGCAGAGCAGACATATTGCGGAGTCGCGGAGGATATGGACACAGGCAGAATCTACGGCATGTATATCCTACATCCAAACAATGTAGGACGATGCGGACACATCTGCAATGCCAGCTATGCGGTCGACCGGGAATCAAGAGGATTGCATATCGGCGAGAAGCTGGTGTCTGACTGTCTGGCGCAGGGCAAGGCACATGGTTACCGTGTCTTACAGTTCAATGCGGTTGTCGCAAGTAATGTGCATGCACGACACCTGTATGAGCGGCTTGGATTCAAACAGCTTGGCACGATACCGGGTGGTTTCCGCATGATTGATGGGAGTTATGAAGATATCTGCCCATATTACCGTGAGCTGTAAAATTGGTAAAAGCTTGTAAACCTGGTTGACGAACCCGGGAAAATGGGATAGACTACATTACAGGTTGAGGAAGAATCATGGCGAAATATGATTCGGACAGATCTGGCAGTGATAAAGCTGCGAATAGAATAAAAAATTATGGAGGTGAGACTATGGACGGTTGCGATAGTACGAGTCGAGCGATACGCGGTGGAAGACATATGGATATACGAACGCAGTTGGGATATAGTCTCATTTTATTTATGACGATATAACTGCGTTTAGTTTTCTGTTGTCTGAACCACCGTATGAAAGACGGTGGTATTTTTATGCCCCGGAATAAGGAGGTAGAAGACAATGAAGAAATGGATGAAGAGAAAGAATTACACAGCGCAGTCAAAGAAGCATTTGCGGGATAAGAATCTGCAGGAGGCAGCAAAGGTACTCTCCCTGATGGAAGTCGATGATGCGGTCGATGTCTTGGACGAGGTCGATGATGCAACGAAAAAGCAGGTTGTGGATATGCTCCCGGAGGATGCCGGAAATGATATCCAGATGATCCTCTCCTACGAGGAAAACGAGATGGGTAGTCGTATGACGACGAACTATATCGCCATCCGCAGAGGCATAGATATCCGGCAGGCAATGCGCGAGCTGGTTTCACAGGCAGGTGAAAATGATAATATCGGAACGGTCTATGTATTAGACGAATCCGATAAATACTATGGCGCGATTGACCTGAAGGATCTGATCGTCGCCAGAGAAAATGATACATTGGAATCTATCATCAATACGACGTATCCATTTGTGACCGATCATGAGAAAATCGAGGATTGTATTGACGAACTGGTGGATTACGCAGAGGATTCCATTCCCGTTTTATCTGAGACAAAGGAATTACTTGGTGTTATCACCGCACAGGATGTCGTAGAGGCTGTCGATGATGAGATGGGCGAGGATTACGCAAAACTTGCAGGTTTGACAGACGAGGAGGATTTGAGAGAAACTACAAAGGAAAGCATGAAGAAACGATTGCCATGGCTGATCATCTTGTTGTTCCTTGGCATGGGGGTGTCTTCCGTTGTAGGAGCTTTTGAAGCGGTTGTCGCTGTGCTTCCGATTGTGATGTGCTTCCAGTCTCTGATTCTGGATATGGCAGGAAATGTTGGAACGCAGTCGCTGGCGGTTACGATTCGTGTATTGATGGATGAGAACCTGACTGGTAAGCAGAAGCTGCATCTCGTATGGAAGGAGATGAAGGTCGGTTTTGTAAATGGCTTGTTGCTCGGCTCTCTGGCATTTGTATTTATCGGCATCTACATCGCCTGCTTCAAGCACAATGCATGGCTGCAAGCATTCCTGATTTCCGGTTGCGTAGGTGTATCACTGATGGTTGCCATGGTGATTTCGAGTCTGGTTGGAACCTTGATTCCGATTTTCTTCCACAAGATCAAGATTGATCCGGCAGTTGCATCCGGGCCACTGATTACAACGGTCAATGACCTTGTAGCAGTCGTAACGTACTATGGACTGGCATGGTTGTTCTTGATCCAGATCATGCAGATTGTTTCGTAGGAAAGCGGTAAGAGAAATGGATTTAGGAGTTTATATGCTTTTATTACAAGACGTCAAATAGTCAAATAAATGAAAAAAATAAAAAGCGAATTGCTTGAAAAATATTTTATGCATGTTAAAATATAGTTCGGTTATGAATTGTTTGATTGCGAACAATTCATAACCGAACTTTTTCTTTTGCAAAATAGGCAAGCGAAGGACAGGAGTATCATTTACAAAATGAAATTAGAGACTATATAGATCTGTTATATGTAGATGAAACAGGCTGTATGGCGCAGACAATCTGTTGCAATACAGAGCGTTGAGAAGATACTAATAAAAGGAGGGAATTCATGGACGATTGGAAACACGATCATCTGGGAAATCAGATCATCATATTATCAAACCAGGTAAAACATTATCTGCATCAGGCAGCGGAAGTGGAAGGCATCAGCGGTTCACAGAGCCGGATTCTGCATTACATTTCCGAATGCAGTAAGAAGACAGAAGTATATCAGAAGGATGTGGAAGAATTCTTCTATCTGCGCCGGTCTACTGTCACACAGACATTGCAGACGATGGAGAAGAACGGACTTATCAGGCGCTCCAGCGTTGCCCGAGATGCACGTCTGAAGAAACTGGAACTGACCGGAGCAGGACAGGCACTCGAAGCACAGATACATACACGTGTGATGCAGATGGAACAGCGGCTGAGAGAAAGCTTAACAGAGGAAGAAATCACACAGTTTTTATCAATTACAGATAAGCTTGGAGCCGAATTGACAAGCCTTGGAGCACCGGAAATCAAGCAAGCCTGTAAGTAACCAGAAGGTCACTTGGCTTGCTTTCCTATGATTAAGAGAGTGAGCGACATGATGCAATTTGTAAATGTCCATATTCAATTCTGGAAATATAGATATGTTTGGAACTTAGAAGTACTTGATGTTCTGTAAGTAATCAGCAATGTTTGAACACGATGTTCAAACAAGCCGCCATTGAGCCACGGATGGCGAATTGGCGGCGGTTGCGTGCAGGAGTTCTGTGTGAATCAGAACATCTAGCACTTCTTAGTTTCAATACATCATATATTACCAGAATTGAATATAGACATATATACAAATGCATCATGGACGAAATTGAAGCATAAGAAAGGAGACAACATGTTAAAGACGTTAGGAAAACAAATCAAAGAATTCAAAGCCGCGTCCATCGCAACCCCACTGTTTATGCTGCTGGAAGTTCTGATGGAAACACTCGTCCCGTTCCTGATGGCATCCATCATTGACGATGGCGTCAATGTGCCGGGCGGTGACATTCACCATATCTGCGTAGTCGGTGCATGGATGATCGTGGCAGCGGCAGTCGGACTATTTGCGGGACTTATGGGAGGTCGTTACGGTGCGTATGCATCTGCCGGGTTCGCGAAGAATCTGCGGCAGGCGATGTATTATAATATCCAGACATTTTCATTTACAAACATTGACAAGTACAGTACCGCCGGACTGGTGACTCGTATGACGACCGATGTAACAAATGTGCAGAATTCCTATATGATGATCCTGCGTATGGGTATGCGTGCCCCGGCGAGCATGATCTGCGCGATGGCAGCTGCATTTTTAATCAATGCACGAATTGCAAGTATTTACCTGATTGCAGTTATTTTGCTTGGCATTGTGTTACAGTTCATTATCCGCAAGGCAAATAAATATTTCAATATCGTATTTGAGAAGTACGACGACTTAAATGCCAGCGTGCAGGAGAATGTATCTGCAATCCGAGTCGTTAAGGCATATGTCCGCGAGGAGTATGAGACAAATAAATTCGCACAGGCAAGCGCGAAGCTTTACAACATGTTTGTGCGGGCAGAGAGCATCATCGCCTGCAATATGCCGGTCATGATGTTCACGGTGTATAGCTGTATCCTGTTAATCAGCTGGGTTGGTGCGCACATGATCGTGAGCGATTCGCTTACGACAGGTAATCTGATGAGCCTGCTTGCATACTGCATGAATATCCTGATGAGCCTGATGATGCTTTCGATGGTATTTGTCATGATCAGTATGAGTATGGCGAGTGCGAGACGTATCGCAGAGGTTATCAACGAGGATACGACCTTGAAGAATCCGGAACAGCCAGATATGGAAGTAGCGGACGGAAGCGTGGAGTTCGATCATGTATATTTCCGTTACAAGGAGACGGCGAAGGATTTCGTATTGAAGGATATCAATGTAGCGATTAAATCGGGTGAGACGATTGGCATCATCGGCGGAACCGGTAGCGCGAAGACGAGTCTTGTCAGCCTGATCAGCCGTCTGTATGATGTGTCGAAGGGCAGCGTCAGAGTTGGAGGCAAGGATGTCCGGGAATACGACATGGAGACACTTCGAAATGAAGTCGCCGTTGTGCTGCAGAAGAATACATTGTTCAGCGGAACGATTTACGAGAATCTCCGCTGGGGTGATAAGGATGCTACTGACGAGATGTGCAGACGTGCGTGTGAGCTTGCCTGCGCCGATGAATTCATCGAGAAGATGCCGGATGGCTACAACACATATATCGAGCAGGGTGGTTCGAATGTATCCGGCGGACAAAAGCAGCGTCTGTGTATTGCGCGTGCACTATTGAAGAATCCGAAGATCCTGATCTTAGATGATTCGACGAGTGCGGTTGATACGGCGACGGATGCGAAGATCCGTGCGGCATTTGCAACCGAGATTCCGAACACAACGAAGATTATCATTGCACAGCGTATCTCCAGTGTGGAGCATGCCGACCGGATCATCGTCATGAACGAGGGTGAAATCAACGGTATTGGAACGCATGAAGAGCTGCTTGCCGGAAATGATATTTACCGCGAGGTATATGAGTCACAAAACGGTGCCGGCGCCAATGCAGATTTTGACGAGGAGGCGTCATCAAATAAGGAGGTGAATCAACATGCGTAATCAAAGAGGAAAAGGACCGGAGAATCCGGGCAGACTTCTGAAGCGGTTGATGGGAATGCTCATGAAGCATTATGGCGTGGCGATTATTATCGTTGCAATCTGTATCATCATCAACGTTCTTGCAAATGTACAGGGAACGATGTTCATGCAGCGGTTGATCGACGACTATATCACACCGCTGTTAAAGAGTGAGACGAAGAATTACACACCATTGCTCCATGCAATCGGACGTGTCGCATGCTTCTATGGGATCGGAATTATTGCTTCGTATTCCTATAACCGGATCATGGTTAATGTCACACAGGGAATGCTGAAAACATTCCGTGATTCGATGTTCACGAAGATGGAGCAGCTTCCAATCAAATATTTTGACACCCATGCGCACGGTGATATCATGTCCATGTATACAAATGATACCGATACGCTGAGACAGATGATCAGCCAGTCGATGCCACAGCTTTTCAACAGTGCGATTACGATTATCAGTACGACCGTCTGTATGTTCATGCTGAACATTCCACTTACGGCACTGACATTTTTCATGGTTGGCATCATGCTGGTGCTGACAAGAAAAATCGGTGGTTTATCCGCGAAGCATTTCATTGCGCAGCAGAAAGATATCGGTACGGTCAATGGTTATATCGAGGAGATGATGCAGGGACAGCGCGTAGTCAAGGTGTTCTGTCACGAAGAGGAGAGCAAGGAAGCATTTGACAAGCTGAATGATGCTTTGTGCGAGAGCTCCTACAAGGCGAATAACTATTCGAATATTTTAGGACCGATCAACGCGCAGCTTGGAAATATCAGCTACGTGCTCTGTGCGATCGTCGGTGGTGTACTGGCGATTGGAAATGTCGGCGGATTCACGCTGGGCGGTCTGGCGAGCTTCCTGACGTTCAACAAGAACTTCAACATGCCAATCAACCAGATCAGTATGCAGATCAATGCAATCGTAATGGCACTTGCCGGAGCGGAGCGAATCTTCAATTTGCTGGACGAGGAGCCGGAAGTGGACGAGGGCTATGTCGAGCTTGTGAATGCAAAGCGCGAAAATGGACAGCTTGTGCCAAGTGAGAAGCGTACCGGACTCTGGGCGTGGGCACACAAGCATACAAATGGCGATCCAACCACATATGTGGAGCTGAAAGGTGACGTCGTATTTGACGACGTGGACTTCGGATATACCGATGATAAGATTGTGCTGCACAATGTTTCGATGTTTGCACAGCCGGGACAAAAGCTTGCGTTCGTCGGTTCGACCGGTGCCGGAAAGACGACGATCACGAATCTGATCAATCGGTTCTACGATATTCAGGATGGAAAGATCCGGTATGATGGCATCAATATTAACAAGATCAAGAAAGCGGATCTGCGAAGATCACTTGGTATCGTATTGCAGGATACGCATCTGTTCAGCATGAGCGTGCGGGAGAATATCCGTTATGGACGGCTTGATGCGACAGACGAAGAGGTCGAGGCAGCTGCAAAGCTTGCGAATGCTGATGGGTTTATCCGTCGTCTGCCGCAGGGCTATGATACCGTTCTGACTGGCGACGGCGCAAACTTAAGTCAGGGACAGCGTCAGCTTCTTGCCATCGCGCGGGCAGCCATCGCCGATCCACCGGCGCTTATCTTAGATGAAGCGACAAGCTCGATCGATACACGAACCGAGCGCCTGGTACAGGATGGTATGGACAAGCTGATGCATGGAAGAACGACATTTGTAATCGCACATCGGTTGTCCACGATCCAAAACAGCGACTGTATCATGGTACTCGAACAGGGACGAATCATTGAACGTGGAACGCACGAAGAACTGCTTGAAAAGAAGGGCAGATATTACCAGTTGTATACCGGAAATGCAGTGCTGGCGTAGGAAAAATAGGGGGGGATAGAAGATGCCATTTAAGATAGTCAGAAATGATATAACGAAGATGCGGTGCGATGCGATCGTGAATACTGCGAATACAAAGCCAATTATAGGAAGTGGCTGCGATTATGCGGTCTATAAAGCAGCGGGAAAGCGACGTTTGTCAGAATACCGGGAGAAAAATATCGGTGAGGTCCCGGAGGGAGACGTATTCCTGACACCAGGATTCCGACTGCCGGCGCGTTATATCATCCATGCGGTCAGTCCGCTTTATATTGATGGGGCGCATGGAGAGGAAGAAAAGCTGAGGGTCTGCTATCGGAAGAGCCTGTCGCTGGCGTGGGAACAGCGATGCCGGTCCATTGCATTTCCGGTGATTTCAACCGGAAGCTTTGGCTATCCGAAGCAAGAAGGTATCCGCATCGCTGCGGACGAGATTCAGGCATTTTTGCAGAATCATGAGATGCTTATATATCTTGTTGTATTTGATGCGCAGTCAGCACGATATGGAAAACGATTCGACAAAGACCTGCAGGCATATATTGACGAGAACTATGTCGATGCAAAACATCATGAAGAATATGGCATACAGACGATGGCGCTGCAGCGTGAACAGGACGATGAAGTCTGCCGGCCTGATGAGACGGAACTAGACGATGCACTCCGCCAGCCTGATGGGACGGACTTGGACGATGAATCGTTCTCGCCTTATGAAGACGATCTGTATGAGGACAATCTGTACGAGGACGATCTGTATGAGGAAGATTCCGACGAAGATTCCGAGGAAGAGAACGCATTCACACAATTGCATGAGAGCAAATTAGAAGAGCGCATGAAGCATCTGACGGATTCATTCTCGGAATATCTGCTCTATCTGATCGAAGAGAAAGGCATGACGAATGCGGATGTCTACAAGCGGGCGCTCGTGGATAAGAAAACATTTTCGAAGATAAAAAATCATGCAGAGTATCATCCGCAGAAGATGACTGCAATGTGTCTGTGCATGGGTGCAAAGCTTAATTTGGATGAGACGAGAGATCTGCTTGCGCGTGCAGGATATGCATTAAGCCCGTGCGATAAGACGGACATTATCTTCTCTTATTTCATAGAGAATCAAATCTACGATATGATTGAGTTAGATATCCAGTTAGAGGAGCATGGACTTTCATGCCTGATCTGATATATAGACAGAGGAGCATGGACTTCTGTGTCTGATCAAATATATTATATAGGGTCGCTTGTGTGGCGACCTTATTTTTTATGCTTTGTGATATGATTTCCTCAACAACAAACAGAGCAACTGATAAAAACGATTGGCAGATATAAGCATATAGGATTGAATGCATGTATGCTGCATATCGAAAATATCAGAAGGATGAAATGGAGGTAATCATTATGAAGAATTTGACAGAGCTGGTATTTATTTTAGACAGAAGTGGATCGATGAGCGGGCTTGAGGCGGACACGATAGGCGGATTCAACAGCATGATTGAGAAGCAGAAGAAGGAAGCAGGCGAAGCACTTGTATCGGTCGTATTATTTGACGACCAGACAGAGGTAATCTATGACCGGGCGGACATCAGGCAGATTCAGCCGATGACAGACGAGCAGTATTTTGTGCGGGGCTGTACGGCATTGTTAGATGCAATCGGTGGTGCAATCAGTCATATCAAGGATGTACGCAAACGTATGCCGGAGTCGGAACGCCCGGAGAAGACAATCTTCATTATCACAACCGATGGGATGGAAAATGCAAGCCACAGATATAATTATGCGAAGATCAAGAAAATGATTGAGAAACGGCAGGCGAAAAACTGGGAATTTATCTTCCTTGGAGCAAACATCGATGCAGTCGCAGAAGCAGGACGCATGGGAATCAGAGCCGGTCGCGCCGTCAATTACCATTGTGATGCTGCCGGAACAGCACTCAATTACAAGGTCTTAAGTCAGACTGTAGCCATGATGCGTAGCTGCGAATCCGCACAGGATATGACAGACTTTCTAGATGAAGAAGATTGCTTCGAGGAGATTGAGGAGGATTATGCAAGGAGGAAATAGTCTAAGAGGTTAGACTATACATCCCCATCAACCCAGCCAGAAACACCACATTCACAACCGTAAACCACAGAAAATATTTCCCCTTTTTGCCCGGATATTCCCGGGCAATTTGCTTGTAGGAGATCAGGCTTGCCATCGAAGCAATGAGTGTGCCGAGCCCGCCGAGGTTTGTGCCGACGATAAGTGCTTTGTAATTTGTTGTAAATCCAGACAGCAAAAGGGCGGTCGGCACGTTACTGATGATCTGGCTGGCACCGATTGCAATGTATGTTTCCCGTCCGGTAATGATGCTTTCAAGGAAGGATTGGAAAGCTGGCACGCGCTCCATATTTCCGATGAATACGAAAAATCCGATAAATGTGCCGAGCAGTGCGTAGTCCACGTGAAGCAGAGTTTTTCGTGACACAAGCAGGAACAGTACAAGAATAATCACGAACAGGATGCGGATGTCCAGAAGCTTGGCGACATTCAACAGGCACAGCACAAATGCGATGCTGTAAAGGATGATTTGCCTTTTCGGAAGTTTAACTGCATGGTCGTTCCGATCGATTACAATGGCATGCTGTTTGATGAAGAACATGGAAATCAGGATTCCAAGCAGCGAAGCAATCGTGTAAGGAAGCATAATTTCCACGAATGTACCGAGAGACATGCCGGATTTCGCATATAGATACAAGTTCTGTGGATTCCCCATCGGCATAAGCATACTTCCGAGGTTTGCAGCGATTGTCTGCATCACAACGACCGGGATGATCAGATGTTCCTTCTCCGACATGGAAAGCACAATGATTGCAAACGGCACAAAGGTGATCAGTGAGACATCGTTTGTGATAAACATGCTGAATACAAATGGAAGCAACACCAGTACAAGAAATAATTGTCTTGTTGTATGAACGTGTGCAAGCAGTGCATTTCCGATCGTGCGGAACAGACCGGTTTCCTTGAATCCAGCCATAACAGCCATTAGGCAGAACAGGAGTGTGATGGAATGCCAGTCGATGTAGGAGATGTATTTTTTGTCCGGATGGACGAGGAACATGGAGAGGATGGCAAGTACGAGGCTTACCATCAGGACGGTTTCTCTTTTTATAAATGCAAGTATTTTCTTCATAATGTATCTCGATTCTGTAAAATTTTTTCCATTATATCACATGTCACCACGCGAAAGCGTGATGACCTGCGCACGCATCAGCGTGCTTCATTATAACATAGAAAAAACAACTTGACACCACAAAATCCATTTGATAAAATGAGCAACGTGGCGGCTGTGCTTGCACAAGCCGGCATATTGCGAAAACACACATGGAGCCGTTAGGCGACATGATATAATCCACACTCGGAAAAGAAAATAGAAGGTTACTATTGGAAACGCACATTCTCTTTGGAATGATAACGAACAACACAGTCTGTTAAAAATTATCATTTTAAGGAGGTTTTTTTATGCCAAAAACAAAGTTTCAAGAGGTTATTTTCACGATTATGATGGTGTTCGTCATGGTGTATGCGATGATCTGCTACAACATTGCACTGAACATCGGAGGAATGAGCAGCGAAGTGTTCCTGTCCGCATTCCATGAGCTTGTCATCATGGGACCGATTGCATTTGTGCTTGATTTCTTTTTTGTCGGTACAATTGCGAAGAAGAAAGCGTTGAAGATCGTGAACCCGGAGAAGGAAAATCCGTTCCATCTGGTTCTTGCAATCTCATTTATTTCAGTCGCATTTATGTGTCCGCTTATGAGTCTGGCAGCAACCATTTTATTTAAGCATGCGGGAAATCAGTTTATTGCCGTCTGGTTACAGACATGTGCATTTAATTTCCCGATGGCACTGTGCTGGCAGATATTTTATGCGGGACCACTTGTACGTTTCCTGTTCCGCCTGATCTTCCGAGAGAAGCAGAAGCAGTAAAATATGCAGAAAGCATTTGAATAACGTGTTCTATTGGGGGATTTTCCGTATTTCAATATATTTACCCAATAATTTCTGTCCTTTTTTCAAAATCGTTTGGGGGAATATTGGTATATGTGCATTCTTTACCCAATTGGCTCCAATTTCCAGACTTGTGATTGGGGGATTTCTTGATAATGTGAAAAAATCCCCCAATTTGTTTCAGCATGGTTATCTGCAATTGGAGAATTTTTCTGGGAAATTGAAAATTCCCCCAACTTACCACCGCAAGCCTGTCAAACAGAGTAACAAAAATCTCTATGCTATCCCACAAAAATCCCTATGATTTCTTGTTGCAAAATCCCCTCTGCTCGTGCATAATAGAATACAAATAAATTCTCTTACAAAGAAAGAGAGGGAAAGAGGTAAAAACTATGGGTGACACAAATGATGGAGCAGTCAGAGATGCGAAAAAGCTTGGATTACCGAAGGTTTTGATTTTGGGATTACAGCATATGTTTGCAATGTTCGGTGCAACTATCTTAGTCCCAATTTTAGTGTCCGGGTATTTTGCAGATGCATGTGGGGAGCCATTGACGAGAGGTCTGACTGTATCAGTCACACTTTTCTGTGCAGGCTTTGGTACATTGCTTTTCCATGTATGTTCGAAGTTTAAAGTACCGGCGTTCCTTGGATCTTCGTTTGCATTCTTAGGTGGATTTTCAACCGTTGCCAACCTGGATACCGGTAAATTCGCCGATATGGCAGCAAATGACAAGGTAGCTTATGCCTGCGGTGGCGTGGTAGCAGCCGGTGCATTGTATCTGGTTATGGCTTTGATTATCAAGCTGGTTGGCGTAAACCGCGTGATGCGTTTCCTTCCACCGGTTGTAACCGGACCGATCATTATCTGTATCGGACTTTCGCTTGCACCATCCGCAATCTCAAATGCCAGCACAAACTGGTGGCTTGCGGTAATCGCGTTAGCGGTTATCATCATCTTCAATATCTGGGGGAAAGGCATGTTCAAGATCATCCCGATTTTGATGGGTGTTTTGATTTCTTACGTGGCAGCAGTGATCATGAATGCGGCAGGACTTACGAATCCGGATGGCAGTGCGATCATCGCATTCGAGTCGGTGAAATCCGCAAGCTTCTTCGGTGTACCACAGTTCCAGTTTGCAAAATTCGATCTCACATCGATTCTGGTTATGGCACCAATCGCAATCGCTGCGATGATGGAGCATGTGGGTGATATGTCAGCTATTTCTGCAACCGTTGGCAAGAACTTTATTCAGGACCCGGGTCTGCACCGTACATTAGTTGGTGATGGTCTTGCAACTGCATTCGCAGGAGCAATCGGAGGACCGGCAAACACAACATACGGTGAGAACACAGGTGTATTAGAGCTTTCCAAAGTATACGATCCGATGGTTGTCCGTCTGGCAGCCGTATTTGCAATCGTGCTGTCCTTCATTCCGAAGTTCGCAGCTGTCATTTCCACGATGCCATCAGCGATTATCGGCGGTGTATCCTTCATGCTATATGGTATGATTTCAGCCATCGGTGTGCGGAATGTCGTTGAGAATAAGGTAGATCTGACACGTTCTAGAAACCTGATTATTGCTGGTGTGATCTTCGTCTGTGGACTTGGTTTCTCAAAAGGTATCACATTTACAATCGGGGAGACATCTATCACACTGACAGCACTTGCTATCGCAGCCATTGCAGGCATCCTGTTAAATGCGATTCTGCCTGGAAATGATTACCAGTTTGGTGTAAATCCGGATGGTGACCAGAGCCGTGGTGTCTTTGTGAAGTCTAAGGAATAATAGGATATAAAAAGTCAAAAGTCAGAATTGCGGAAGTTGCGTAGCAACGGAGCAATTCGTATATCAAGTAAGATATTCAATAAGAAAAAGGAGATTACAAAATGGATTTTAAGAATGAGAAAAACATTACGATTTTTGAGCATCCGTTGATTCAGCATAAGATTTCGATTCTGCGTGACAAGAATACGGGAACCAATGAGTTCCGGAAGCTCGTAGAGGAGATTGCGATGCTTGAAGGATTTGAAGCACTTGGTGACCTGCCATTGCAGGATGTGGAGATTGAGACTCCAATCGAGAAATGTATGACTCCGATGATTTCCGGACGTAAGCTCGCTATCGTTCCGATACTTCGTGCTGGACTTGGCATGGTGCCGGGCGTGCTTGCCCTCGTACCATCTGCAAAGGTTGGACACATCGGTATGTACCGGGATGAGGAGACGCGCATTCCACATGAGTATTACTGCAAGCTTCCGAATCCGATTGATGAGAGAATCATTGTCGTAACCGATCCGATGCTTGCCACCGGTGGCTCTGCCGTGGATGCGATTACACAGATTAAGGAACATGGTGGGAAGAAGATTAAGTTCATGTGTATCATTGCAGCACCGGAAGGTGTACAGAAGCTGCATGAGGAGCATCCGGATGTGCAGATCTATGTGGGTCATCTGGATCGCGAGTTGAATGAGAATGCCTACATCTGTCCTGGACTTGGCGATGCGGGCGACCGTATCTTCGGTACAAAATAACGGAAAAACTGACTATAAGGTCACATAAGGTCAGATATGTAAAAATAATTAAAAATAGTTCAAACTGACATTGTTAAAAGCATAGAGACTGGGTATTTCAATATATCCAGTTTCTGTGCTTTAATTATATTCATAGTTTTCTTGTATGTACAATCTCAGATGTATATCTGCAAGAATATCAGGAAATTATGAAATAAAAGAGCAATCAGGAGGAACAACAATGAGCGAGAACAGATATGAATTGAATAAGAACCTTGCACAGATGTTAAAGGGTGGCGTTATCATGGACGTTACAACACCGGAGCAGGCAAGAATTGCACAGGAAGCAGGTGCATGTGCAGTTATGGCATTGGAGAGAATTCCAGCCGATATTCGTGCAGCTGGCGGCGTATCCCGTATGAGTGATCCAAAGATGATCAAGGGAATTCAGGAAGCTGTTACAATTCCAGTTATGGCTAAGTGCCGTATCGGACATTTCGTAGAGGCACAGATCCTCGAAGCAATCGAGATTGATTACATCGACGAGAGTGAAGTTTTATCACCGGCCGATGATATTTACCATATTGATAAGACGAAGTTCAAGGTACCGTTTGTCTGTGGTGCACGTGATCTTGGCGAGGCACTTCGTCGTATCGAGGAAGGTGCATCTATGATCCGTACAAAGGGTGAGCCGGGAACCGGTGATGTTGTACAGGCCGTTCGTCATATGCGTGCCATGAACTCAGAGATCCGTCGTATCGTAGGTATGGCAGAGGATGAGATTTATGAAGCAGCTAAGCAGCTTCAGGTACCAGTTGAACTTGTACGTTATGTCCATGAGAATGGCAAGCTTCCGGTTGTAAACTTCGCAGCCGGTGGTGTTGCAACACCTGCTGACGCAGCACTTATGATGCAGCTTGGTGCAGAGGGTGTATTCGTTGGTTCTGGTATCTTCAAGTCTGGAAATCCTGCAAAGCGTGCAGCCGCTATCGTAAAGGCTGTTACAAACTATCAGGATGCAAAGCTGATTGCAGAGCTTTCAGAAGACCTTGGTGAGGCTATGGTCGGAATCAATGAGTCTGAGATTGAGATTCTTATGGCAGAAAGAGGAAAGTAAGATGAAGATAGGAATATTGGCATTGCAGGGTGCATTTGCAGAGCATGAAGCATCTCTGGACAAATTACATATTCCACACTTCGAGATCCGTCAGGCAGATGATCTGCAGGACGATATGGATGGATTGATCATTCCGGGCGGCGAAAGTACAGTTATGGGAAAGCTTCTGAAGGAGCTTTCCCTGTATGAGCCACTCAAGGCGAAGATCGAGGCAGGTCTGCCGGTATTCGGTACCTGCGCCGGCTTGCTTCTTCTGGCAAAGGATATTGACGGAGAAGATGCACTTGGCTTCCGGACGATGAACATCGTAGCGCGCAGAAATGCTTACGGTAGACAGCTTGGCAGCTTCTTCGCAGAAGAGGACTTCAAGGGAATCGGAACCGTCGGCATGACATTTATCCGTGCGCCATATATCGAGAGCGTTGGGGATGGCGTTGATGTCTTAGCAACGTGCGATGGCAGAATCGTAGCTGCCCGTCAGGGAAAACAGCTTGTCACAGCATTCCACCCGGAACTCACCGAAGAAGTAAAGATTCATCAATATTTTGTGGATATGATTTCGGAAAACTAAGCAAAAATACGAAAGAACCCTTTTTTTAAGGGTTCTTTTTTAATGCCATTTCTCTGATTGTATTTGCCCCTCACATCTAGTATAATTAAGTGATTTTGGATAAAAATCGGATTAAATATTATACAAGGGGGCAAATATGAGCAAAAGAGAAGACATTAAAAAAGTTCTGATTATCGGTTCCGGTCCAATCATCATCGGTCAGGCATGTGAGTTTGACTATTCCGGCACGCAGGCATGTAAAGCTTTAAGACAGCTCGGCTACGAGATTATTCTGGTGAATTCCAATCCTGCAACAATTATGACAGATCCGGGTATTGCGGATGTGACATATATTGAGCCGTTGAATGTGACAAGACTGGAGCAGATTATTGCCAAGGAACGTCCGGACGCGATATTACCGAACCTCGGTGGTCAGTCTGGTCTTAATTTGTGTTCCGAGCTTGCAGCTGCAGGCATACTTGACAAATATAACGTGAAAGTCATCGGCGTTCAGGTAGATGCGATCGAACGTGGTGAGGACCGAATTGAATTTAAGAAAACTATGAACAAACTGGGAATCGAGATGGCGCGCAGTGAAGTTGCCTATTCTGTAGAAGAAGCACTTGCGATTGCAGATAAGCTTGGTTACCCAGTTGTTTTGCGTCCGGCCTATACAATGGGCGGTGCCGGTGGCGGACTTGTCTACAATGTAGAAGAGTTGAAGACCGTCTGTGCAAGAGGTCTGCAGGCAAGTCTGGTAGGACAGGTACTCGTTGAGGAGTCAATCCTTGGCTGGGAAGAGCTGGAGCTTGAGGTTGTCCGTGATGCAAAGGGTAACATGATTACGGTCTGCTTCATTGAGAACATTGATCCACTCGGCGTACACACGGGAGATTCCTTCTGTTCTGCACCAATGCTTACAATCTCTGAGGAATGTCAGAAGCGTTTGCAGGAGCAGGCATATAAGATTGTAGACGAAGTACAGGTGATCGGTGGAACAAACGTACAGTTTGCACATGATCCGGTGACAGATCGAATCATTGTAATCGAGATCAACCCTAGAACTTCCCGTTCTTCTGCACTTGCTTCCAAAGCGACAGGATTCCCAATCGCGCTTGTATCAGCGATGCTTGCAGCCGGACTTACATTGGATGAGATTCCTTGCGGCGTGCATGGAACCCTCGACAAATATGTTCCGGGTGGCGATTATGTCGTAATCAAGTTTGCCAGATGGGCATTTGAGAAGTTCAAGGATGCGCAGGACAAGCTTGGTACACAGATGCGTGCTGTTGGTGAAGTTATGAGTATCGGTAAGACTTATAAGGAAGCATTCCAAAAGGCAATCCGAAGCTTGGAGATCGGTCGTTACGGACTTGGCTTTGCGAAGGATTTCCATGATAAGACAAAGGATGAGCTGCTTGCAATGCTGGTAGAGCCAACCAGTGAGAGACAGTTTATCATGTATGAGGCACTTCGTAAGGGCGCGACAGTTGAGGAGTTATACAACCTGACGAAGATCAAGCATTACTTCATTGAGCAGATGAAGGAGCTTGTAGAAGAGGAAGAAGCACTGCTTGCAAAGAAGGGTGAGACACTCGACAAGGATACAATGGAGCAGGCGAAGAAGGATGGTTTCTCAGACCGTTACTTAAGCAAGCTGCTTGAAGTTCCAGAGGACGATATCCGCAATACCCGCCTTGGCTACGGCATTACCGAGAGCTGGGAGCCGGTACATGTAAGTGGAACTGAAGACCGTTCTTATTACTATTCAACTTATAATGCACCAGACCACACAACAATTACGAACAACAAGAAGATCATGATCCTTGGCGGTGGTCCAAACCGTATCGGTCAGGGTATCGAGTTTGACTATTGTTGTGTACATGCAGCCCTTGCATTAAAGGAGCTTGGATTTGAGACAATCATCGTAAACTGTAACCCGGAGACGGTTTCGACAGATTACGATACATCTGATAAATTGTATTTTGAGCCATTGACACTCGAAGATGTACTTTCGATCTACGAGAAGGAGCAGCCGGTGGGCGTCATTGCACAGTTCGGTGGACAGACACCGCTGAATCTGGCAGCAGACTTGAAGAAGAACGGCGTGCGTATCCTTGGTACATCCCCAGAAGTTATCGATATGGCAGAGGATCGTGATCTCTTCCGTGCAATGATGGAGAAGCTTGACATCCCGATGCCAGAAGCTGGCATGGCAACGAATGTTGAGGAAGCACTTGCTGTTGCTGAGAAGATCGGTTATCCGGTTATGGTTCGTCCATCTTATGTCCTTGGCGGACGTGGTATGGAGGTTGTCAGCGAGCCGGAATCTCTGAAGAAATATATGGCAGCCGCTGTTGGTGTGACACCGGACCGTCCAATCCTGATCGACCGTTTCCTGCGCCATGCAACTGAGTGTGAGGCAGATGCGATCGCAGATGGCAAGCATGCATTTGTACCAGCTGTTATGGAGCATATCGAGCTTGCAGGTGTTCACTCCGGTGATTCAGCATGTATTCTTCCATCCAGAGGAATTCCGGAGAAGCTCGTGGAGACGATCAAAGATTACACAAGAAAGATCGCAGAGGAAATGGGTGTCTGTGGTTTGATGAATATGCAGTATGCAATCGAGAACGACAAGGTATATGTACTCGAAGCAAATCCGCGTGCATCCCGTACCGTACCATTGGTATCCAAGGTATGTGGCGTATCTATGGTGAAGATTGCAACACAGATTATGACAAGTGAGTTAACCGGCAAGCCATCTCCGCTTCCAGAGATGAAGGAAGTAAAGCCGAAGTATTACGGCGTGAAGGAAGCCGTATTCCCATTCAACATGTTCCAGGAGGTTGACCCGGTATTAGGACCTGAGATGCGTTCGACCGGCGAGGTACTTGGACTTTCCACGAATGTCGGCGAGGCATTCTACAAGGCACAGGAAGCAACCCAGACAAGACTTCCGAAGGAAGGCACGGTGCTTTTTTCTGTCAGCCGCAAGGATAAGCCAGAGGTTGTAGATATCGCAAAGACATTTGAGAAATGCGGATTCCACATCGTAGCTACTGGTACTACTTATGAACTGTTGATCGCAAATGGTATTAAGGCGGACCGTATCAACAAAATGCAGGAAGGCAGACCGAATATCGTGGATGCTGTGATGAATGGCAAGATCCAGCTCATCATCAACACACCGGCAACACAGGAAGAGAAGGTGTTTGATGACAGTTATGTCCGCAAGACCGCGATCCGTGCAAAGGTTCCATATATGACAACGATGGCAGCCGCACGTGCAACCGCAGAGGGTATCGAAGCAGTCTTAAAATATGGTGAGATCGGTGTTATGTCATTGCAGGAGATTCATAAGGCAATCCAATAATCGACAAAAAAATGCGGTAAAATTCAAATAAAAAATGTATACTTGTATACATGCAAAAAGGAGGGTGTAAATTTCCATTTACATCTTCCTTTTTTTGTAAGTGTGTATTATAATAGCACTTGGTCACTAAATATAGTATTAAAATAAAAAAGAAAATACTATATTTAGTGTTTGAGAAAGTATTATAAAAAGGGAGTCAAATATAAATGGATGCAGTACACACAAACGTAATTAAGAGAAATGGCGAGGAAGTAAATTTTGACCTGGACAAAATCGTCAATGCAATCAATGCTGCAAACAAAGAGGTAGACCGGTTGCATCAGTTGAACGATTATCAGGTGCAGGCAATCGCCGATAACATTGCGAAACAGATCGAGATCATGACACATGCGATTCACGTAGAAGATATTCAGGATATGGTGGAGACCGGAATTATGGAGATGCGTGGATACGAGGTTGCCCAGAAGTATGTGCGTTACCGGTATAAGCGGGAACTTGCCAGAAAATCAAATACGACCGATAACGGAATCCTGGCTCTGATTGATCATATGAATGAGGAAGTCAATCAGGAGAATTCAAATAAGAATCCGGTCATTAATTCAACCCAGCGTGATTATATGGCAGGCGAGGTCAGCAAAGATTTGACGAAGCGTATGCTGCTTCCGAAAGAAATTGTGGAAGCACATGAGCAGGGAATTATCCATTTCCATGATTCGGATTATTTCGCCCAGCGGGAACATAACTGCGACCTGGTAAATCTGGAGGATATGTTGCAGAACGGAACCGTCATCAGCGAGACAATGATTGAGAAGCCGCACAGCTTCTTCACTGCATGTAATGTCACAACACAGATCGTGGCGCAGGTAGCAAGTAACCAGTATGGCGGACAGTCCTTTACACTTTCCCATATCGCACCGTTTGTCGATGTGAGCCGGAAGAAGATCCGCGAGCAGGTAATCGAGGAGCGGAAGATGTGTGGCGAAGCACTTGACGAGGAAGTGATCAGCAAGATTACAGAGAGCCGCCTGCGTGCAGAGGTAAAGAGCGGAATTCAGACGATCCAGTACCAGCTTATCACCCTTATGACCTGTAATGGGCAGGCACCGTTCGTCACGATGTTCATGTATCTCGATGAAGTCCCGGAAGGGCAGACACGGGATGATCTTGCAATGATCATCGAGGAAGTGCTGCAACAGAGAATCCAGGGTGTCAAGAATGAGAAGGGTATCTGGATTACACCTGCATTTCCGAAGCTCATTTATGTGCTTGACAAAGATAATATTACCGAGGATTCCAAGTATTGGTATCTGACCGAGCTCGCTGCGAAATGTACCGCAAAGCGTATGGTGCCGGATTACATTTCTGCGAAGGTGATGCGTGAGCTGAAAAATGGCGATGTCTATCCGTGCATGGGCTGCCGGTCATTTCCGACATCCGAGGACAGCCAGCGGAATCCGGATGGTACAAGAAAATATTACGGACGATTCAATCAGGGTGTTGTCACGATCAACTTGGTTGATGTTGCTTGTTCCGCAGAGGGACACATGGATCGGTTCTGGGAGATTCTCGAATCCCGTCTGGAACTGTGTCACCGGGCACTTCGATGCAGACATGAGCGTCTGCTCGGAACGGTATCCGATGTGGCACCAATCCTGTGGCAACATGGTGCACTTGCGAGACTCAAGAAGGGTGAGACCATCGATAAATTACTGTTCAATGGATATTCAACAATCTCACTTGGCTATGCAGGACTTTGCGAGATGTGCGTGCGCATGACAGGCAAGACACATACTTCCCCGGAAGGCAAGAAGCTTGCACTCGAAGTCATGCAGAAATTAAATGATAAGTGTAAAGAGTGGAAGGAAGCAGAGAACATCAGCTATTCCGTTTATGGTACGCCGATGGAATCTACGACATACAAATTCGCCAAGTGCTTGCAGAAGCGGTTTGGAATTATCAAGGGTGTTACTGATAAAAACTACATTACGAACAGCTACCATATCCATGTAACCGAACCGGTCAATGCATTCGACAAGCTGAAATTCGAATCCGAGTTCCAGAAGCTTTCCCCGGGCGGCGCGATCAGCTACGTGGAAGTACCGAACCTGCAGGATAATGTGGAGGCGGTTATCTCTGTAATGAAATTTATCTATGATAACATTTTGTATGCGGAGTTAAATACGAAGAGCGACTACTGCGAGATCTGCGGTTATGACGGCGAGATCAAGATTGTGACCGACGAGAACGGCAAGCTTATCTGGGAGTGCCCGAACTGTGGCAACCGTGACCAGAACAACTTGTTTGTAGCCCGAAGAACCTGTGGCTACATCGGAACACAGTTCTGGAATCAGGGTCGGACGCAGGAGATTAAAGACCGCGTACTTCATCTGTAAAAGAATATGAATAAACAAAGGCAGGAGCAGACGATTTCTTATGTTCCTGCCTTGCTTTTTGCAAAATAGCTCTTGCCTAAGCACCGTCAAGGTGCTAGTATGTATGAGTGATTTTGTTTTACGAATAAAATGTATATAAGTTTGCGCATAATTACTAATTCTAAAGCAGACCATTGAAGCACGCTGGCACTTAATGAGCGACAGCTTCAGCGTCGCGAATTTAGTACCACTGCGTGATGAAGTGAGCGGGAGCGCGTCTGCGTAGAAATAGTAATTATGTGCAAACTTTAGAAAAACTATATGTAAAACAATATGACTCATTAAAAAGACAAAGGAGATAAGAACATGAAGCCGATCAAAGAAGGAAAAGTTCGCGAGATCTACGACAACGGAGACAGCCTGATCATGGTTGCAACAGACCGTATCAGCTGCTTTGATGTAATCCTGAACAATCAGGTAACAAAGAAGGGTACTGTACTGACACAGATGTCAAAATTCTGGTTTGATATGACAGAGGACATCCTTCCAAACCATATGATTTCCGTAGATGTAAAGGATATGCCGGAGTTCTTCCAGCAGCCACAGTTTGATGGAAACAGCATGCTCTGCCGGAAATTGAATATGCTTCCAATCGAGTGTATCGTAAGAGGTTATATCACAGGTAGTGGCTGGGCAAGCTACAAGGAAAACGGTACAGTCTGTGGCATCAAGCTTCCAGAAGGCTTAAAGGAGAGCGACAAGCTGCCTGAGCCAATTTACACACCATCTACCAAGGCTGAGATTGGTGATCATGACGAGAACATCTCTTATGAGCAGAGCGTAGCGCATCTTGAGAAGTATTTCCCAGGCAAGGGAGAAGAATATGCGGCAAAGCTTCGCGATTATACAATTGCCCTGTACAAGAAATGTGCAGAGTACGCACTTTCACGCGGTATCATCATTGCAGATACAAAGTTTGAGTTCGGTCTGGACGAGGAAGGCAATATCGTACTTGGTGATGAGATGCTGACACCGGACAGTTCCAGATTCTGGCCGGCAGAAGGCTATGAGCCGGGACATGGCCAGCCATCCTTTGACAAGCAGTTTGCACGTGACTGGTTAAAGGCAAACGAAGGTCATAACTGGACATTGCCACAGGATATCGTAGATAAGACCATCGACAAATATCTGCAGGCATATAAGCTGTTGACAGGAAAAGATTTATAAGACCCAATAATGAAGCGGCAGGATGAACAGTCTTGCCGCTTTTTTCAGTATAATACTTAGACGTATGGTTGGTGAATTCGTACAATCGAAAAATCATCCATAAAAAATAAAACCGGAAACGTATAATATATAGCAGGGGTTATGAGGGGACAGGTTATATGACAGAACATGAATTTTATACTGCCATAAAAGGTCTTGCAAAAGGAAATAAGGACATGCTCCACGCCATCTACGACGCATATGGACGGCTGATCTATACAATCGTTTATGACATCTTAAAGAATCGGGAGGACGCGGAGGATGTGACATCGGAATTCTTTATCAAGCTGATCCGGGTAGCGGGTACCTATCAGAAGAAGACATCGCATCGGGCATGGTTGATCCGGATTGCAAGAAATATGGCAATCGATCTGCTACGGAAGCGTGGGCATGAATATCTGTTGCACGAGACAGAAGATGCGCCACAGGATCAATTAGAAGAAGGTGGGACGGTGGAGACGGCATCTACCGTCGAAGAACATGTGGTATTGGCAGAGGATATGCGGCAGGCAATTCAGACGCTTTCCGACCGGGAGCGAGAAGTGCTGGATTTGAAGCTGCTTGGAGATCTCAAATTCCGGGAGATCGCAAAGACTTTAGGACAGCCGCTTGGCACGGTGACGTGGCTGTACAATCAGGGAATCAAGAAATTAAGGAGGTGTCTGAGAGAGTATGGAACAACAGAATAAATTAACCGAAGAAGAAAAAGCATATCAGGCACTTCGCACACAGGATATGCAGGACATGCCGGATCTGTGGAGCCGGATTGATGCGGGTTTTGAGGAGGAAGTAACAAAGCAGAAAACAGCTCGGAAAAAGAGAAGAACCAGGCAGTTTGTACTGGTGGCAGCAGCAATTCTGATCGTGATCATTGCGGTGCCGGTAGGTATCAGTTCGATGCGTAAATCGAATATGAAGGAAATGAAAACAGAAACGGTAGCAGATATGCATATGACAGAGGCTGGCATGGATGAAATGGCAGATGAGGCAGCGGCGGCAGATAGTGCACTGCCGAACATTGCAGATCAGACAGTGCAGGCAGACAGCGAAATTCAGGAAAGCGCAGATGCGAGCGTGAACCATATGGATGGCAATGGAGTGACGGAGGCACAGACAGATGCGGCGATAGCTGCAAATCAATCCGGAAACCAGGCTTCCGAAGAAAGTAATGATGGAAATAATCAGATGAGCTATCAGACAATCACACAGGTGATTCTCACGCAGTATGATGCACAGGGAAAAATCGCACAGCAGTTTGACAGCGTAGACATAGATGAAACAATCGATAAGGTGCAGCTCCTGCTAGAAACATATCAGGTACTGGACTGGAAACCGGTGGATATGATAAAATCTGACATGCCATATTACCTGATGGAACTGAAACTGCAGGATGGATCAAGTGTTGCAAACGTCTATTATGAAGCAGAAAATACGGAAGGAAAGACCGTTGCCGATCTTATGACTGAATTACAGAAAATGAAAGAAATAAAAAAATGATGAATTTCATGCAACCTTTTTAACGGATATAGAGTGTTATATATGGAGCAAAAGAGTTCCCACCGGGCAAAGCTATGTCCGGTGTCGGGAGATAATTAAGGAGGACAGAGAATGGATAACAATCAGAACCAACAACCAAATGGCTATGGAGCACCACAGCCAAATATGCAGGCAGGTATGCCGCAACAGCCGGACATGCAGTCAGGTTACGGTATGCCACAGCAACCGGGCGTACAGCCGGGTTACGGTATGCCACAACAACAGGGCATGCAGCCGGGCTACGGTATGCCACAACAACAGGGCATGCAGCCAGGATACGGCATGCCACAGCAGCCAGCCGGTGGGAATCAGCCGCCAAAGAAAAAGAAAACCGGACTGATCGTCGGCTTGATCATTTTAGCGGTAGTATTGATCGGTGGCGTCATCTTCGCATTTATGAAGTTTGGCAAGAAGGATGGAAAAGGAAGCAGTAAGGATGCAGAAGCGGCGAAGCAGACAGTTGTGGATTTCTGCGAAGGTATGAAGAACCGGGATATGGATGCAATCGTGGATGCATATTATCCGGATCTTCAGTCCAGTGTAGCGGACAATTTCTACACATCGAATGGTGTATCATCCGAAGATGAATTCTGGAATCACTATGATACCGTATTTGGCGGATACTCATTTGCATATACAGCATCTGACGCAGAAAAGGTATCAGATTCCAAGAGACAGAGCACGCTGGATATCGTCAATGCAGCATATAGTTTATCCCTGGATGCGGACACCATGTATGAAGTGGACACAGAGGAGACATACTCTGGTTCCAACGGGAAGATGGTACTGGCTGAGCAGATTTACCTGATTGAAGAAGATGGTAAGTGGTATGTGATCTACGCAGAGTCTACACAGAAGGAAAACACACTTGTAGCGGCTGCACCGGAAGATACAGAGGAAGATACGGAAGAGACAACCGAGGCAGAGGAAGAGACGACCGAAGCAACAACCGAGAGCGCTGCAAGCACAACACCGGTAAATGCAGATGGCTTTGACTGGGAGAATATGCAGTTTACAATGCTTGGAAAACCTTATAACCTTGCGACACTTACCTATGACGATATCTTAGCAATGGGTTATTCCATTGAAGATGATTACCTCGAGGAGGAACTCGAAGACAATCAGTATTCGATGAGCGCCCGTGCAGAGGCTGCCGATGAGTCAGATATGTATATCCGTTTCAAGAACTTTACCGGTGGCGGAACAAAGAAGGTTCCGGATTGTGAGATTCTTGGAATCGAGCTTAGCCGTGATGATTTTGATAACAAGTATGATGCAGCACTTGGAAATGGCATCACTTTTGGCATGACACCGGATGAGGTAAAGGCGGTCATGGGCGAGCCGACCGATAGTTATACGAGCGATACGAGTGATTACATGACACTGACATACGAAGAAAATGATGATGCATACGCAAGCAGCGTGGAATTCACATTCCAGGACGGTGTGCTCACGAAGTTCGATATGGAGAATTACAACTAAAATCGTTTCATGGAGGAATCAAGTTGGAAGACCATGCAGGGATTGCACAACTTGTTGAGATGTATGCATCGATGATCTACCGCATCGCATATACGCGGATGCAGAATGTCGCCGATGCAGAGGATATCACCCAGGAGGTTTTGCTCAAATATCTGAAAGCGGACAAAACCTTCCGGGATGAAGAACATCGAAAGATGTGGCTAATCAGAGTGACAGTAAATACAATTAAATCAAATGTGACAAGTGCGTGGCGAAGACATACGGTTGCCTTAGATGATGTAACAGAACCTTCGTACGAGGCGTCAGACCTGCCGGTATTGAAAGAAAAGGTAGAGAAGCTTCCGGAGCGCTATCGACTGCCAATGTTTCTTTATTACTATGAAGAGCTATCGGTAAAGGAGATTGCGCATGTGACAAAAAGCACGGAGGGAACAGTGAAGTCGCTTTTGAGCAGGGGGAGAAAGATGCTCAGGGACGAATTGAAGGAGGATGGCTATGTCTGAGAACATGAAGAAGATATATCAAGCGTATGCGGATTCGATTGCACCCGCACCGGACATGCAGGAACGCCTGAAACGGCAACTGTATGCGGAAATGCAGGGAGAACGCCCCAGGAAACGAAACTATGGAAGAGGGCAATTCTCCCGGTGGTTGGTTGTAGCCTGTATGCTGTTCCTTGTGAGTGGCGGCTGCCTGATCTATGCGGTAATGGGCACCTCCGGACAGACAGGGAGGGCAGACGGCCGCTGGATCATCGGAGCTGACACAGGCGGAACGCGTCTGCTGGGAGAAAAGAATGTGGCAGATACGGATATTGAACGATATCCGGAGAAAGAAAAGCCATGGATCCTGCAGGAGATGCTGGAACTCGATTCCGTCATAGTGCTCTACAACACGGAAGATGGCAGTGGGGCAGGAAAGCAGATGCGCATGTCGGAGAATGAACTCCGTTCATTGTGCGAATCACTGCAGAGTGCAACAATCTGTGAGGAAGTAACAGCCGGTGCAATAGCAAGCGAGTCAGCAGTCCGCTATCAGGTACTGATACAGTATAAGCCATTTATCAGTTTTACGATTTATGATGGTAAGTATTTACAAATCGGGGACGAAACTACGATTTATAAAATAAAAAATTAAAAAGTACCATAAAAAAGGAATCCTCCTTCGTATCTTATATAGAGGCTTTTGAAAACAAAGATGTATATAAGATCGAAGGAGGATTTTTTATGAGAAAACGAATTTTAGCAATGGCGTTAAGCATCTGTATGGCGGTGGCTGTATGTGGATGCGGAAACAAAAAAGAAGCAGAAGAAACGCAGACAGGAAGGACAGATGTAACAGTTACGGGAGAAGATACAGTTCCTTCCGGTGATGTGGCAGAGGAAGATAATGAAATGCAGGTGGACGGAATTATGCAGGAATCTGCAACCAATATGGCGACAGCAGATTGCGAATCCGGCTTTTATGATGACTATCTGCAATGCCCGGATACGGAAGAATGGAATACAAACGAATATTCCTACACAGAGGAAAATCCATGGATGAACGTGCAGACATCACCGCTTTCAACCTTCGCCGCCGACGTGGATACAGCAAGCTATACACAGATCCGGAGTGCAATTCAAAATGGCTATGACATTGATCCATCAATGGTGCGCATCGAGGAAATGCTCAATTATTTCCATTACGATTATCCGCTCCCGAAAGGCAATGAAAAATTCGCCGTGTATACCGAGTATGCGGATTGTCCGTGGAATAAGGATACAAAGCTTGCCTTAGTTGCCATGAATACGCAGGCAATCGATTTCAAGGAGGCACCGGCGTCAAACCTCGTATTTCTGATCGATGTGTCCGGTTCGATGTTTGACGATAACAAGCTTCCGCTTGTGCAGCAGTCGCTCACGATGCTGGCAGAGAATCTGACCGAGAAGGATCGCGTGTCGATTGTTACATATGCAGGTTCCGATGAAGTGGTTTTACAGGGGGTAAGTGGCGACAACTATTATGAGATTTCTTCTGCAATAGAAGGGCTCGAAGCATATGGAAGTACGAATGGCAGTGCGGGAATCGAGACAGCGTATATCCTTGCACAGAAATACTTCATCAAGGGTGGAAACAACCGCGTGATTCTCTGTACCGATGGAGATCTGAACGTCGGACTGACCAGTGAAGGACAGTTGGAGAAGCTGATCACAGAGAAGAAGGATAGCGGTGTCTTCTTAAGTACCTTTGGTGTCGGCTATGGCAATTACAAGGACAATAAGCTGGAACTGCTCGCGGACAAAGGAAACGGAAACTACGCGTATATTGATTCGATGTTTGAAGCGAAAAAGGCACTGGTCGACGAGCTTGGTGCCAATATGGTGACTGTGGCAAAGGATGTCAAATTACAGGTGGAATTCAACCCGGAGCAGGTGAAGGGTTACCGGTTGATCGGCTACGAAAACCGTGTGATGGCGGCTGAGGATTTCGCGGATGACACAAAGGATGGCGGAGAGATGGGAGCCGGACACAGTGTGACCGCACTTTACGAGATCATCCCGGCTGATTCGGAGATGGAACTGCCGGAGACAGACTTGAAATACGGTGAAACTGCGCAGGTCGTAACCTGTGGAACCGAAGATTACACCGATGAATTATTTACCGTCAATATCCGCTATAAAGAGCCGGATGGCGATGAGAGCAAGCTGGAATCCTATCCGTGTAAGACAGAAAACTACAACCGGGATGGCTCCGACAACCTGCGTTTTGCAGCCAGCGTCGCCGCCTTTGGAATGCTCTTGAAAGACAGCGAATATTCCGGCAGTGCAGACCTTGGCATGGTGTACACGCTTGCCAGTTATGCAGCCGGGACGGATGAATACAAGAAGGAATATCTAAGTTTGGTGAGAAACTATGGAGAGAAGCAGCCTGGATTCTCCGAGGATATAGTAGAATAATTGACGGTTTCAAATCATATAGAGAAAGATATTACAAACATAATTATATCAACACCCAGCAAGCATATCGGACAAATGGATTCCAAGAAGGGGCATTTGCGACCGCCGGTACTTAATGAGCACGAAGTGCGAATTTAGTACCGATGCGCGGAGCAACTAAGCGGAAGCGGCCCCGGATTGGAACCATTGTCCAATATGCCTGCGTTCGTTAGAAAAGTCCGTTAGAAAATAAACTTTACGTAATCCAAACCATTTGTTATAATACTTTAAAATGTTAAAGTATTGCGGAGGTAGAAACTCATGGGTATGAATGGAACTATGATGCAGTATTTTCAGTGGGATCTTCCTGCAGATGCATCCCTTTGGAAAGCACTGGCAGAGGATGCGGCAAAATTAAAGACCGCAGGGGTGACGGCAGTCTGGTTACCGCCGGCATATAAAGGCGCACAGGGAAAAGAAGATGTCGGATATGGTGTCTATGACCTGTATGATCTGGGTGAGTTTAATCAGAAGGGCTCTGTCCCGACAAAGTATGGTACGAAAGCAGAATACTTAGCAGCGATCAAGGCACTGCATGATAAGAAAATCCAGGTATATGCAGATATCGTATTGAATCATAGAATTGGTGCAGACGAGGTGGAGCAGGTGTCTGCGGAAGAGTTCAACGCGAACAGCCGGAATCAGATGGTAGGCGATTCCAAGACGATTGGGGCGTGGACGAAGTTTACATTTCCGGGAAGAAAAGGAAAATATTCTGATTTTACATGGAACTGGACACATTTTGATGGCATCGACTGGGATCAGGACAGAGCAGTCAAATCCATCTTCAAGTTTGCGGGAAAAGACTGGGACAAGGAAGTGGATTCTGAGCTTGGAAACTATGATTACCTGATGGGTGCAGATCTGGATTTTAATAATCCGGAGGTAACGGAGGAGCTTACCCGTTGGGGCAAGTGGTATACCAAGCAGACCGGCATTGACGGATATCGGCTTGATGCAGTGAAGCATATCAACAAATATTTCTATAAGGACTGGCTGCGTGCCATGAAAGAAGACGTCGAAAAGGATTTATTTGCAGTCGGCGAGTACTGGCACTGGGATGTCAATGTATTACAGGATTACATAAATGCGAACGAGAGCGAGTTAAGTCTCTTCGATGTGCCGCTCCATTTCAACTTCCATAATTGTTCGAAGGCACATGGCAATTACGATCTGCGCACGATCTTAGACGGTACGCTTGTAAAGGTGAATCCGATGAAGGCAGTAACCTTTGTCGATAACCATGACAGCCAGCCGGGACAGTCACTGGAGTCGTGGGTAGAAGATTGGTTCAAGCCGATGGCGTATGCAATCATCCTGCTTCGTCAGGAAGGATATCCATGTGTATTCTATGGCGATTACAAGGGAATCCCGACGGCGAAGATCAAGTCGAAGAAGCGGGAACTTGACAAGCTGATGAAGCTTCGTAAGAATCAGGCATATGGCGCACAACATGATTATTTCGATGATCCAAACTGCATTGGCTGGACACGGGAAGGCGATGAGGAACATAAGAATTCCGGTATGGCAGTTGTGATCTCCGATGGAACCGGTGGCACAAAGCATATGTATATCGGCAGGCAGTTTGCGGGATGTCATTTCGCGGATGCGATGGGAAATGCAAAATACAACATTAAGATTGACGAGGAAGGCTTCGGTGATTTCTACGTAAACCGTGATGCTGTGGCAGTCTGGGTGCACAAAGAGAATAAATAGGATGGCTCATATGAGTAGGTGATGACATGGAAAAGACAATACGGACACAATTTGTAAAAGAATTTCTCGAAGCTGTACTCACGCTGGAATCGGTAGATGAATGTATGGATTTTTTTGAGGATGTCTGTACGGTGAAGGAAGTACAGTCGATTGCGCAGCGGTTTGCGGTTGCGAAGCTTCTGAAGGATGGAAAGACTTATGCGGAGGTTGCGAACGAAACAGGTGCTTCGACCGCGACGATCAGCCGTGTAAACCGGTCCTTAAATTACGGAAATGCAAGTTACGATAAAGTATTTGCAAGACTCGAAGAGAAAAATAAGGCATAAAAATTGCTGTCTGGACACATAGCGGTTCAGACAGCATTTTCTTTTTAAGCGTCTGCACAAGCTCTTCCGTACAGACTGATCATGTAAATCCCGGAAAGACCGACCAAAGCATAGATGACACGTGTAAATGCGGTTGCATCGCCGAAGATTCCGGAGACAAGATTGAAGTCGAAGAAGCCAATCAGCCCCCAGTTGATCGCACCGATGATGGCGATTGTAAGAGCCACACAGTTTAATATTTTCATAACAAACCTCCATATACGTTAAAATACAGAAATGTACTTTCTTATATCTATCGTTTCCTACTTTCGCAAAATTATACATTCGATTTTAAAAAAGTGTTTCAAAACCGCAATATTGTTGTTATAATGTTATGTGGTAAAAATATGTTCAAAAATAAAAAGCATATAGGGAAAGGCCACGAAAGTGGAAAGGTACAGTCATGGGCGGTTTTTTTGGAGTTGCGTCAAAAGAGGATTGTGTATTTGATTTATTTTTTGGAACGGATTATCATTCCCATCTCGGAACAAGACGTGCAGGTATGGCAGTGTATAGTGAAGAACATGGGTTTGAGAAGGCAATCCATAAGATTGACAATGCACCATTTCGGACAAAGTTTGATAAAGAAGCAAATACCATGAAAGGCAACTTTGGAATCGGATGTATCTCAGACTATGAGGCACAGCCAATCTTAGTGCGTTCGCATCACGGTACGTTTGCAATTACAACCGTTGGTAAGATCAACAATGCACAGGAAATTATAGATACGATTTTGCAGGGAAGAACACATTTCTTCGAGATGAGCAATGGTGAGATCAATGCAACAGAGCTTGTGGCTGCGATCATCGACCAGAAGGATAATTTCATCGATGGTATCCGCTACGCACAGGAGATTATCGAAGGCTCGATGTCCATGCTGATCCTGACACCGAAGGGAATCTACCTTGCAAGAGATAAATATGGCAGAACACCGATTATCGTCGGTAAGAAGGATGGCGCATTCTGTGCGACCTTCGAGAGCTTTGCGTTCTTGAATCTCGGTTATTCAACCTACCGGGAGCTTGGACCGGGCGAGGTTGCTGTCATGACGAGCGACGCGTTAAAGACACTGGTCCTGCCGGGTAAAGAGATGAAGATCTGTACCTTCCTCTGGATCTACTACGGTTATCCGTCTTCCACTTATGAAGGTGTGAATGTCGAGGAGATGCGGTATCGCTGCGGACAGCTTCTTGCAAGACGGGATAATGTCAAGCCGGATATCGTTGCAGGTGTCCCAGATTCGGGAACGGCACATGCGGTCGGATATGCAAATGAGTCCGGCATTCCATTTTCCAGACCGTTTATCAAATACACACCGACATGGCCGCGATCATTTATGCCGACGATTCAGAGTAAACGTAATCTGATCGCGAAGATGAAGCTGATCCCGATCGAAGAGCTGATCCGGGGTAAGAGCCTGCTGCTGATTGACGATTCCATCGTGCGTGGTACACAGCTTCGTGAGACGACAGAATATTTGTTTGAGAGTGGTGCGAAGGAAGTGCATATTCGTCCGGCGTGCCCACCGCTTGTATACGGATGTAAATACTTGAACTTCTCCCGTTCAAACTCTGAGATGGAGCTGATCACAAGAAATGTTATCGCAGAGTTAGAGGGCGGGGATGTCAGCGATGAAGTCTTGCAGGAGTACGCAGATTACACGTCTGAGAAATACCAGAAGATGGTTGACAAGATCTGCGAGAAACTGAAATTCACATCGCTCCGGTTCCACCGCTTAGATGATATGCTTGAAGCAGTTGGAATCGAGCCGGAGAAGCTTTGTACATATTGTTGGAATGGAAAGGAATAAGACGATGTTAGGTGATATCGAATCAAAACCATGGGATTACAGAACGCTGCCGAACAAGATGCTGGAGCTCGTCAAGAATGTGGGCGATATGCAGCAGGAAGGCACCGGGTATTTTACAGATAGTGAATCCGAGATGTTGACAATCCTGAATTACCTGAATTACGGGGAGAAAACGAATATCACGGATTCGATGATCGAACAGATTGATCTGGCAATCAAGACAATGGAAGGACGTAAGCTTGCAAATCGTGACGACGATAGTTTCATCAAGCTTGACTTTTAATGAGGACAGAAGAACAAGTGCTTATTGCCATGTTTGAGGCACTCATCCCGTGGTATGAAGCACATAAGCGTGAACTTCCTTGGAGACAGGATAAGGAACCGTACCATGTGTGGCTGTCGGAGATTATGCTGCAACAGACGCGTGTGGAGGCGGTCAAAGAATATTACCGGCGCTTCCTTACGGCACTTCCGACGATTGCGGATCTGGCGGAGGCACCGGAGGAACAGATATTAAAGCTCTGGGAAGGACTTGGATATTATAACCGTGTGCGCAACCTGCAGAAGGCGGCACAGACGATCTGTGCAGATTATACAGGCGTATTTCCATCGGAATATGCGCAGATCCGGAGTTTGTCCGGCATCGGTGATTACACGGCGGGTGCAATCGCGTCGATCTGCTTTGATGCACCGACACCGGCGGTGGATGGAAATGTATTGCGCGTGTATAGCCGGTTGTTGGCGGATGATGCAAACATTGATCTGCAGACAACGAAGAAGCACATCACGCGAAAACTGCAGGAGACGTATCCACGGAAGAATCCCGGGATCGCGACGCAGGCACTGATGGAGCTTGGCGCGACCGTCTGTGTGCCAAATGGTGCACCGCGGTGCGACGTATGCCCGGTAGCGGAGATCTGTCAGGCACGGGAGCAGGACACCTGGAGAAATCTGCCCGTCCGCAGTGAGAAGAAGAAACGTAAGATTGTGGATAAGACGGTATTTATCCTGCTTACGGAGGATACCGTGGCACTGCATAAGCGCAGCGCAAGCGGACTTCTGGCAGGCATGTGGGAATTCCCGAATGTGGATGTAAAGCTTGACAAGCAGGAGGCGGTAACACAGGTAACCGGCTGGCAGGCAGAACCGGTGGATCTTCTGATGCAGACAAGCTATACACATATATTCAGCCATGTGGAATGGCATATGACAGCGTATTATATCCGATGTCGGAAAACAAATAAAAAATGGAAGTGGGTAACAAAGGAGAGCCTGGACGAGACGTATGCATTACCATCTGCGTTTCGCCCGTTTCGGGAACAGATCGAGAACTTGTAGGTAAAATTAAAAATTAGGAGGAAACATCATGAACGAAGTGAATGATTTAGGATGTTTCCGACGATCTGCCGCCGAACGAATGTGAGGGGGCGATACATATTATAGCAGGAGGATTGCGAATGGGAAAAATCAGGAAAGTATGTGGCATGCTCAGTATCAAGAACTTTTTGCTCCTGACGGTTGCGGGAATTGTCAATGCGTTTGGCGTTGTTATATTTTTAGCTCCGGTCAAACTGTATGATAGCGGTATCTCGGGAACTGCTATGCTGGTGTCCCAGCTCACACCGAAATGGATCAGTCTTTCCCTGGTTTTGATTCTCTTAAATATTCCCATCTTCTTACTTGGATTAAAGCGCGAGGGCGTGGTATTCACAATCTACGCGATTTATGCGGTTTTGATCTATTCCATTGTTGCATGGATCATCACAGATATTCTGCCGGTGGATGTGACGATCGTATCCCCGCTTGCCGGAAGTGATTTGTTTCTGTGTGCAATCTTCGGCGGTATTATCTCCGGCTGCGGAAGCGGACTTGCGGTACGGTTTGGCGGCGCGATGGATGGTATCGATATCATAGGCGTTATGTTCGCGAAGAAGCTTGGGCTAAGTCTCGGTTCGTTCGTAATGGCATACAATGTAATCTTATATATCATATGTGGAATCGTGCTTGACAGCTGGATTTTGCCGCTTTACTCGGTTGTGACTTATGCGGCGGCATCGAAAACGATTGATTTCTTCGTGGAGGGCTTCGACCGTTCCAAGGCAGCCTTTATCGTGACAGAGCATCCGAAGCATGTGTGCGAGGCACTTTCCGCGGCGTTTGAAAACGGTATCACAACGATTGATGCGAAAGGATATTATTCGAATACCGACCGCACGCTGGTGTATTTCATTGTGAACCGGTTCCAGGTCGGCAAGATGCGGAATCTGGTACATAGCATTGATCCGTATGCGTATATCGCAATCAATGATGTGGCAGACATCTTCCCGGCGACAAACCTGAACGACCTGAAGGGTGAAACTAAATTGGAGGATACAGGAGATTCCGATGATGCAGAATAAGGAATCCCGTGAAAGAGATAGATGTAAAGGAGTAAAGTCAGCATATGTATTATGTACCGGAAGGAACAACCCGTTGTGGGTATTATGAATGTGAAAGCTGTGGAGAGAAATTCCTGTCTCTGCAGACGATGGAGCATATCAACTGTCCATACTGTGAGGCGGAATTTGATCCGGAGATCGGACCGGATGAGGCTATGCAGGTGGTTGAAGACACCGCAAAGCTGATACAGGTATTGGAGGGCGAGGATGTCGAGAAGATGGACGCATTACTCAGTCTTGCCATTACCGGTGGAAATTTCGAGTGGATATAATGCGTGCACAGATGAAGCAATCAGCTGGATTCGCAAGTGAATCAGCAGATAGGAAATGCACGTTCGGGAGGAGACATCTACATGATAGCAGTATTAGGACCGAAAGGGACATTTTGTGATAAGTCCTATGAAGAATATAATAAAAAATATGAGGCAGTACACGGGAAATCATTAGAACCGCTTTATTGTCCGACAATTGACGATGTGTTCGAACAGCTCTGTACGAACGAAGCGTGTGAGTATGCGGTTGTTCCGGTAGAAAATATGCTGGATGGCTATGTGCAGCGGACACTTGACCTGTTGCTGGAGAAAAACGTCTATATCGTCGATGAAAATCAGGTGGCAGTCCAGTTTTCACTGCTTGCCAATGCAGAGAAGATAGAAGATATCCGGAAGATCTATGTGCAGTTCAAGACGAACGGGCAGTGCAGACAGTTCCTGCATACCCTGCATGACGCAGAGATTGTAACGACGAACAGTAACATGGAATCTTATTACAAGATACAGGATGAACCAGGAACAGCGGCAATTGTACCACATCATGTGATACAGGCGGGCGATGTGCGCGTGCTTGCAGAAGATGTGACAGATGCAAAGGGCAATCATACCCGTTTTATCATCCTGCGCAAGGGCGTGTTAGACGTGGAGAATCCGGACCTTGAAAAGCAGTTAGAAGAGCTTGTAAGTAACGAGAAAGGGTTGGATGCAGATGCGGATGGCACAGAGAAAGCCGCGGAGCTTACACGGGAGAAAGTACGAATCCCGGTCTATATCATGCCTGCCACCGACCGGCCCGGAATCCTGTTCGATATCCTGCGCCGGTTCTATGACAAACGCATCAACTTGATCTCAATCATGTCCCGTCCGACAAAACAATCGATGGGAACCTACAACTTCTACATCGAGATCGACTGCCTGACCGAGCGGCTCGAAGTTGTTGTCGAGACACTGAGACAAATCCAAGTGTATAACGATATTAAGATACTTGGAGCATACAAGGAACATTAGATAAGCCAGGCATCATATAAGATGAGTGTTTATGGAATCATGGCAAACCTGATGAAATATGGCAGAGCTGCATCCACAGAACAGATTGTAAAGCAGACCGTTGAAGCACGCTGGTACTTAATGAGCGACTGTTTTTTGTCGCGAATTTAGTATCCACTGCGTGCTGAACCGAGCGAGAGCGCGTCTGCGTACAATTGTTCTGCGGATGCAGCTTCTCAGAAGAATAATCAGGTTTGCCATGATTCGGAAACAGAGTAAAAAGGAGGCGAGGCGTACCGGACATACGGTGCGGCAACGATGAATAAGGATTTAACAGTAGGGAAACCGGAGCGTGTATTGTGGAGGTATTGCATTCCGTTACTTGGAAGCGTCATTTTCCAGCAGCTTTACAACATTGCAGACAGTCTGGTCGCAGGAAAATATGTTGGTAAAAATGCACTTGCAGCCGTGGGAAATTCTTATGAGATTACATTGATTTATATGGCGTTTGCATTTGGCTGCAACATGGGGTGTTCCGTCATTGCGGCGCAGTTTTTCGGGGCGAAGAATTACCGGAAGATGAAGACGACCGTCTATACGACGTTTATATATTCGGCGGTGCTGTGTCTGATTCTGACACTGACCGGACTTTTTGCGGGCGGCGCATTGCTGCATCTGATACACACACCGGCAGATATATTTGCAGATTCCAAGCTGTATCTGGACGTGTATACCGGAGGACTTGTATTTTTGTTCTTCTATAACATTGCAACCGGTATATTCTCGGCACTCGGAGACTCGAAAACACCGTTTATATTCTTAGCTTTTTCATCGGTATCGAACGTATTTGTAGATATCCTGTTTGTAAAGAGCTTTCATATGGGCGTGGCAGGTGTCGCGTGGGCGACATTTATCTGCCAGGGCGTAAGCTGTATCCTGTCCGTGATCGTTGTGCTGCTCCGGCTGCGTAAGATCAAGGATGAACACGAAGGACATCAGAAGGTGCAGGTATTCTCCGGAGAAATCTTCGGTAAGATGCTGAAGATCGCGATACCAAGTACCCTGCAGCAGGGCTTCGTGTCAATCGGAAATATCATCATCCAGAGTATCATCAACAGCTTCGGCTCAGACGTGATCGCAGGATATGCGGCAGCCGTGAAGCTCAATAACATGGTCATCACGACATTTACGATGCTTGGAAACGGCGTCTCGAATTTTGCGGCACAGAATCTTGGTGCACAGAAGATTGAACGAATCAGTCAGGGCTGCAAGGCAGCACTGAAGCTGATCTTTCTTACATGCGTGCCGGTTGTAATATTGTATCTTACGTGCAGCGGCAGTCTGGTGCAGCTTTTCATGGATGAAAACAGTATCGAGGCGAAGAAGGTCGGTGTTGAATTCCTGCATATATTAGCACCATTTTATTTTGTGGTGTCGGTCAAGCTGATTACGGACGGTGTCCTGCGGGGCGTTGGAGCAATGAAGCAGTTTATGGTTACAACATTTCTGGATCTGTTTCTGCGTGTGATCTTAGCCGCGCTTTTCTCAAGGGAATGGGGCAGCACCGGAATCTGGCTTGCATGGCCGGTCGGGTGGACGATCGGAACGACATTATCCGTAATCTTGTACCAGAGTACCGTCAAAAAATTAAAGAGCGCAAATAAAAAGAATGAAATAGAAGCGAAAGAGGTGACAGAATGAACGATCAGGAACCAATCAGACAGGTAGCAAGCAGTAAGGAAGAGATTCTTGCGTCACTCAAGGAACATGGATATCGTCTGACAGAGCAGCGCAAGCTGATCGTCGACATTATTGCAAATGAAGAATATACCTGTTGTAAGGAAGTTTATTTTCTGGCGCATAAGCGAGACAACAGCATTGGAATTGCGACCGTGTACCGCATGATCAATACGCTCGAGGAAATCGGTGCGATCAGCCGGAAAAATATACAGAAGAATAATTGTAGTGGCAGATGCTGTGATATGAAGGGCGGCTGTACGGTCGTCACAGAGGAGAGCAAGCAGATTATCCTGACAGAGGAGGATATACAGGAGGCTTTGAAGTATATCATGGAGAAAAACGGATATGCGAATGTGGACGAGATCAAAGCTGTTCTGGTAAATCAGCAATGAGTAAACGAAGAAATTATGATGAGGGTACACATGGGAATCAGCTGCGCGGTGTGCTGTGCGTACTGGTTGGCGCAATCTCGTGGGGATTTTCGGGTGCCTGCGGACAGTTTTTGTTTTCGCACTACAACATCAACACGGCATGGCTTTCCTGTATGCGCATGCTTGTCACCGGTGTGATCCTCACAATTGCATATATTATCCGCGAGCGAAAAGCGGCATTTGATATATTCAAATCGACACGGGATTTCTTCGGAATCATCCTGTTTGCGATTTTCGGCGTGGGTCTGTGCCAGTATGCATATTTAGAGGCGATTCATCATACGAACGCCGGGATTGCAACGGCACTGCAGTATCTGGCACCGGTGATGGTGCTGATCATATCCTGTGTACGCAGATTGCGTCCGCCGAAGTTTCGCGAGATTGTGGCGGTGCTTCTGGCGGTTGGCGGTACTTTTCTCATCGCAACGCATGGAAATATCCATCAGATGAGTATCTCGAAAGAGGGACTGAAGTGGGGATTGCTTGCGGCGTTTGGGTTCTGCATGTATACCCTGCTTCCGGAGCGGATGCTAAAAAAATGGGGCAGTCAGCCGGTCGTTGGCTATGGCATGCTGATCTGTGGCGTGGTATATAGCTGTATCGTCAAGGTATGGACGATTCCGGTGCATCTCGATTTCCATGGAATATTAGCAGTTGCGGCGATGGTTTTGATCGGAACGATGATGTCGTTTTTGTTATTCCTGCAGGGAGTACATGACATCGGTCCGGTGCGTGCCAGCATGATCTCCAGCGTGGAACCGGTTTCGGCAACACTTTTTTCCGTGTTGTGGCTTGGAACGGTCATGACGACGATGGATCTGGTAGGTATGGCATGTATTTTAGTGATGGTAATTATACTGTCCGTAAAGGAGTAACAAAAGCGTATAGGAATTCCCGGAATGTATAGATAAAAAAACATTTACAATCACGCGGGGAATAGGGTATTATAAAATTAATGTATTGGTTCGGGATCTACGCATAGAGAGAAAGGGAAAAATATGATATATACAGTTACATTTAACCCGTCGCTGGATTATATTCTGGATTTGACGGAATTCGAACGCAACCAGGTGAATCGTACGACAGGTGAGAAGATTCTGCCGGGCGGCAAGGGCATCAACGTATCCATCGTACTGCAGAATCTCGGTATCGATAACCGGGCAATCTGTTTTACATCGGGATTTACCGGGGAAGCTTTGAAAGCGCTGTTGATGCAGCGTGATATGAACGCGGATTTTATTGATATTGCAAATGGACTGACGCGTATCAATGTCAAGATGCGCTGTGGCGATGAGACAGAGGTAAACGGACAGGGACCGGAGATCAAGAGCGAGGATATCGCAGAGCTCTATGAGAAGCTTGGATATCTGGATCAGGATGATTATCTGGTACTTGCAGGCAGCCTGCCAGACTGTATGTCCAAGACAACGTATATGGATATCATGCAGATGCTGCAATATAATAACAACAAGATTATCGTGGATGCGACCGGAGAACTGCTCACGAATGTTCTTCCGTATCACCCATTTTTGATTAAGCCAAACCGTACCGAGCTTGGAAACCTGTTCGGTGTGGAAGTAACAACGATGGATCAGGCAGAGGTGTATGCGAAGCAGCTGCAGGAGCGTGGCGCGAGAAATGTGCTCGTCTCCATGTCGTATCAGGGTGCAGTCCTTGTGACAGAGGATGGCAGAGTGATTCGCGCAGCCGCACCGAAGGGACAGGTGAAGAACTCTGTCGGTGCCGGTGATTCGATGCTTGCCGGATTCCTGGCAGGTTATATCGAGCGTGACGATTATGAGTATGCGTTGAAGCTTGGTATCTGTGCCGGAAGTGCCAGTGCATTTTCCGAGGAGCTTGCAACGAAAGAAGAGATCGATACGCTGTTTCAGACGCAGATGGCGTAATAACAACACAGTATAAATGCATGTAGGACAGTTGATTTACAGTCAGCTGTCCTGTTTTTTATGCCGGTAATTTGGGCATATTACATGGTATGTGACTTTTGACGGAATTTGATTGGAAAATTGACTGAAAATTGGAGAAAAATGAAAGAAAATGATTGACAATGACGGAAAATGGCGTTACTATATAGAAAAGTTGAACGAAAATGAAACAAAATGAACGATTTTGACGGAAAGGAGAAACATGTTAGGAGAAGAAAGACAGCAGGCGATACTTGCAGCAGTAGAACAAAGACACAGCGTTTCCGTACAGGAACTGATGCAGCTTCTTGATATTTCCGAGTCCACGATCCGGCGGGATCTGAACGCACTGGATAAGGAAGGCAGACTGGTGAAGGTACATGGCGGTGCGATGGCAATCGGCGGAAGCTTCCATGTGAAGGACGATGCGGTGGAATACCGGAAGGAGATCAACCGGGAAGAAAAGATTGAGATTGCCAGATATGCGGCAGCATTGATCAAGGATCAGGATGTGGTGTATATGGATGCCGGAACGACAACCGAGCTGATGATTGACTATATCACAGCGAAGAATGTGATATTCGTCACAAACTCATTTGCACATGCAAAGCATTTGTCACAGAAAGGCTATACGACATATATCCTTGGCGGTGAGTTCAAGCCGGTCACAGAAGCGATCGTTGGAGAAGAAGCAATTATTTCTCTGGATAAATACAACTTCACGAAAGGCTTCTGGGGTGCGAACGGCGTGACGAAGGGCAACGGATTTACAACACCGGATGTCAAAGAAGCAATGGTGAAGAAGAAATCCATGCAGAAGACGAAGGAGCGCTATGTGCTGTGCGACAGCAGCAAATTCGGTGAGATTTGTTCGATAAGTTTTGCGGAATTCAAGTCTGCAAGGATAATTACAACGAAGATTGAAAATAATGAGTACAGAGGAATAAAGAATATCACGGAGGTGAGCGTATGATTTACACTGTTTCATTTAATCCGTCTCTCGACTATGTGCAGGATCTGGATTGTGTGAATCTTGGATATGTCAACCGTACCAGCGGCGAGAAGATTCTGCCGGGTGGAAAAGGAATCAATGTATCCATGGTATTGAAGAATCTTGGATTTGAGAATCAGGCACTTGGATTTACGGCCGGATTTACCGGAGAGGTTTTGAAATCCATGTTGAAGGCAAAAGGTGTGGAAAGCGATTTTATTGAGTTAGATGCAGGCATGACACGAATCAATGTCAAGATCCGCGCGAAGGAGGAAACCGAGATCAACGGACAGGGACCGAAGATTTCCGCGGATGCATTGGAACTGTTATATCAGAAGTTAGAGACCTTGCAGGAGGGCGATATCCTTGTTCTGGCAGGTTCGATTCCGGAGAGCTTGCCGCAGTCCGCGTATATGGATATCATGAAGCGTCTGCAGGACAAGAAGTTGAAGATCGTTGTAGATGCGACAAGAGATCTTCTGGTGAATGTGCTTCCATATAAGCCGTTTATGATCAAACCGAATAATTTCGAACTCGGCGAGATCTTCGGTGTGGAGATCAAAGACAAAGACGATGTATGCAAATATGCGAAGAAGCTGCAGGAGCAGGGAGCCAGAAATGTGCTTGTATCCATGGCAGGGGATGGCGCGGTATTACTTGCGGAGGACGGAAGTGAGTACCGGGCAGAGGCTCCAAAGGGCACAGTGAAAAATTCCGTCGGTGCCGGAGATTCGATGGTCGCCGGATTTATTGCCGGATATCTGATTACAGATGGCGGAGCAGATGCTTATAGAAACGCATTTGAAATGGGTGTATGTACCGGAAGTGCGAGTGCATTTTCGGAAGAGCTTGCAACGAAGGAAGAAGTCGAAGGCTTGTATGTAAAGACCTTCGGCAAAAAATGATAAAGGAGGGGTTGCGTATGCAAATTACAGATTTGTTAGACAAGAAGAGCATTTACCTTGGCGCTAAGGTAAGCTCAAAGGAAGAGACATTGGATCGCGCAGTTGCTTTGATGGCAGAAAGCGGTAAGATTGCCGATGTGGAAACATACAAGAAAGGTGTGTATGCACGAGAGGAAGAAGGAACAACCGGAATCGGAGAAGGAATCGCGATTCCGCATTGTAAGTCCGCTGCGGTGAAGCAGGCAGGACTTGCAGCGATGGTGATTCCGGATGGTGTTGATTTCGATTCGTTGGATGGCGAGCCAGTACATCTGCTGTTCCTGATCGCAGCACCGGATACCGCAGACAATGTACATCTCGATGTACTGAGCAAATTATCCGTGCTTCTTATGGACGAGGATTTCACGAACGCATTGAAATCCGCGAAGACAGTAGATGAATTCTTAAGTATCATTGACAAGGCGGAAAATGGTGATGCCAAGCAGGAAGAGATTCCGACTATCTCAGAAGCAACAAAGAAGATTTTAGCAGTAACGGGATGCCCGACCGGAATCGCACATACTTATATGGCTGCCGAAGCATTGGAGAAGAAAGCAAAGGAGCTGGGCTACGCAATCAAGGTAGAAACCAGAGGTTCCGGCGGAGCCAAGAATGTATTGACTGCAGAAGAAATCAAAGAAGCAGATGCGATCATCGTAGCTGCAGATACGCAGGTGCCGATGGATCGTTTCCACGGCAAGAAGGTGATCATCTGCAAGGTGGCAGATGGTATCAATAAGGCAGAACAATTACTGACACGAGCAGCCGAAGGCAAAGCAGCTGTCTATGAAGCAGGCGGTGATGCAGCCGAAAGCAAAGAGACCGAGGGCAAAGAAAGTGTCGGACACCAGATTTATAAGCATCTGATGAACGGTGTATCGCATATGTTACCATTTGTCGTTGGCGGTGGTATTCTGATCGCGCTTGCATTCCTGATTGATGGATTGCTCGTTGACTTAAACCACGTTCCGCAGTATCTGATTGACAAGTATGGTTCTGTTGCGGATGTAAAGAGTAACTTCGGCACATTGACGCCGGTTGCTTATTTCTTGAAGGCTCAGGTTGGTGGCGTGGCATTTAGTTTTATGCTGCCGATTCTCGCCGGATTTATCGCAATGAGTATCGCGGACCGTCCGGGACTTGCACTTGGCTTCTTAGGTGGTGCCATTGCAGCAAATGGAAAGTCCGGATTCCTCGGCGCACTGGCTGCCGGATTTATAGCAGGCTATGTTGTATTGCTGCTGAAGAAGATTTTCTCGAAGCTTCCTTCTGCACTGGAAGGAATGGTGCCGATCCTGCTGATCCCGGTCTTTGGATTGCTGATTACCGGAGCAGGTATGGTGTATGTGATTGAACCGGTTGTCGGATTTATCAATACAGCTTTGAACAATGGCTTGAAGAACATGAGTGGCGCAAATATTATCCTGCTTGGAGCATTGCTCGGCGCGATGATGGCAGTCGATATGGGTGGCCCGGTCAACAAGGCAGCGTATGTATTCGGTACCGCGCAGATTGCAGCCGGAAATTATGATATCATGGCAGCGGTTATGATCGGAGGTATGGTTCCTCCAATCGCAATTGCAATCGCATCCTTATTGTTCAAGAACAAGTTTACAGAGCAGGAACGCAAGGCAGGTCCTACAAACTTCGTTATGGGACTTTCATTCATCACAGAGGGAGCAATTCCATTCGCCGCAGCCGATCCGTTACATGTCATTCCGGCATGTGTGGTTGGTGCAGGTGTCGCTGGTGGACTTTCCGCAGCGTTTAACTGTACACTGATGGCGCCTCACGGTGGAATCTTCGTATTCCCGGTTGTCGGACACGCCGCAATGTATCTTGTCGCACTGGTAGTCGGAAGTATCATCTCCGCACTCCTGCTCGGAGTATTAAAGAAGAAAGTAGTTGCATAATATAAGGTCACACGACCGAAGAATTTTATATCATATGATTTTTATATAGGATTGTAAAATCTAATATTGTTGATAGAGTTGCGGGACACTACACAATTCTAAAGCAGACCATTGGAACACGCCGGCACTTAATGAACGGCAAACGTGTTTGACGTGAATTTAGTGTCCGCTGCGTGTGGAAGTGAGCGAGAGCGCGTCTGCGTAGAATGTGTAGTGTACGCAACTCGAAAAGAAAACATAGATGTTGGAATAACCATAAAAGAAAAGGAGAATAAAATTATGAGAGAGTTTAGTTATGTAATCACAGATGCACAGGGAATTCACGCAAGACCAGCCGGACAGCTTGTAAAGCTCGCAGCCGCTTATCCTTGCAAGGTAACGATCGCAAAGGACGGAAGAAGCGTTGACGCAAAGCGTATCATGGGCGTTATGAGCCTTGGCGCAAAGCAGGGACAGGAAGTGATCCTGCAGGCAGACGGTGAACAGGAAGATGAGGCAATCGCAGCACTCTCCGCATTTATGAACGAGAATCTGTAATTGATGTACGAAGAAAGGGAAGGTCTTATACAGCCGGGTGAGAGTATGCAGGAATTAAAAGGAAAAAGTGTATTTGTCGGAATTGCAATCGGTCGGATCTCCGTATATAACAAGGATGAAAGTACTGTCAAACGTGTAAAGATCGAGGACACAGCCGCAGAAGTAAAACGATTTGAAGAGGCAAAGGAAACCGCAAAGGAGCAGTTACAGGCACTCTACGAAAAAGCACTGGTGGAAGTCGGAGAAGTCAATGCGATGATATTTGATGTACATCAGATGATGTTGGATGATCTTGATTATGTGGAAGCAATCACACACATGATCGAGAATCAGGGAATCAATGCCGAGTATGCGGTTGCAACGACAGGTGATAATTTCTCGAACATGTTCGCGGCGATGGACGATGATTATATGAAAGCACGTGCCGCGGATGTAAAAGATATTTCCAATCGCGTTGTGAAGATTCTGCAGGGAAAGAAAGATAGTGTATTAGATGGTGACGAACCGGTGATTCTGCTGGCAGATGATCTGGCACCGAGTGAGACGGTGCAGCTTGACAAGTCGAAGGTGCTTGCGTTTGTGACAAGACATGGTTCAACGAATTCCCATACAGCGATTCTGGCGCGGACGATGAATATTCCGGCACTGATCGGTGTTAAATTCGAGGAAAATGTCGACGGCAAATTCGCAATTGTCGATGGTTACAATGGCAGTGTCTATGTAGAGCCAACCGATGATGTTGTGAAAGAATACGAGAGTAAGAAGCAGGAAGCCGAAGAGAAGAAACGCTTGCTGCAGGAACTGAAGGGCAAGGAAAATATCACACTCGATGGAAAGAAAATCAAGCTGTACGCGAACATCGGTGGTGTTGCGGATGTGGCATCTGCCCTGCAGAATGATGCAGAGGGCATCGGACTTTTCCGAAGCGAGTTCCTGTATTTAGAGAGCAATACATTTCCAACAGAAGAAGAACAGTTTCAGGCATATAAAACAGTTGCGGAGAATATGGCAGGCAAGAAAGTCATTATCCGTACACTGGATATCGGTGCAGATAAGCAGGTGGATTATTTCAATCTGGATAAGGAAGATAACCCGGCAATGGGCTATCGTGCAATCCGTATCTGCCTGACACAGCCGGAAATCTTCAAGACACAGCTTCGCGCGATCTTCCGTGCAAGCTATTATGGAAATATCGGTGTCATGTATCCGATGATCATTTCCGTGGCAGAGGTGCAGAAGATTCATGCAATCGTGGACGAAGTGAAAGCCGAGTTAGATGCACAGGGACTTCCGTATGGAGATGTCGAGCAGGGTATCATGATCGAGACACCGGCCGCAGTTATGATGAGTGCAGAGCTTGCGAAAGAAGTTGATTTCTTCAGCATCGGAACGAACGATCTGACACAGTATACGCTGGCGATTGACCGTCAGAATCCGAAACTGGATGATTTCTACGATTCCCACCATCCTGCAATCTTACGTATGATTCAGATGGTGATCGACAATGGACATAAGGAAGGCTGCTGGGTCGGAATCTGCGGCGAGCTTGGAGCCGATACAACTCTCACAGAAACCTTCCTGAAGATGGGAATTGATGAGCTTTCGGTATCGCCATCCATGATATTCCCGGTAAGGGATAAGATCCGCAGCACGGATACAACCAAATAAAAAGCAATTGTACATTTTAGGGCAATCAACGTAAGCTATATCTTTTGACTCAGAAGCTCATTGCCTGCAAATATTGATAAAATCGCAAGGCGTAAGGACTGATCCATATATGCCTTGCGATTTTTCGTTTGTACAAGTATAGGTATCTGTGGTAGAATGGGCGTGGCAATGCAAATGAATAAAGCGTGCGTAAACCATCACGCTTCGTGTCGCAACATTAAATATGACAAGAAGGTTATAACATGTCAGAAACAGACAAATTACAGGAAAAACAAAAACTCCCAATCGGATTTATGGATTCGGGGCTTGGCGGATTAAGCGTCCTGCGCGAAGCCATAAAATTGATGCCGAAGGAAGATTTTATATATTATGGAGATTCCCTGCATGCACCCTATGGTGTAAAGCCGCAGGCGGAAATCCGGGATTTGACATTTGCAGTGGTAGAAAAACTGCTGGATATGGGAATCAAAGGATTAGCAGTTGCCTGCAACACAGCGACAAGCGCAGCCGTACGTTTGCTGCGAAATACATATCCGGAGCTTCCAATCGTGGGAATCGAACCAGCCGTGAAACCAGCCGTGACGGAAAGTCATGGAGGCAGAATCTTAGTGATGGCAACCCCGATGACACTCAAACAGGAGAAGTTTCAGAACCTTTTGGCAAAGTATCGGGAGCAGGCAGATATCGTTCCAGTCCAGTGTGACGGATTGATGGAGTTCGTCGAGCATGGCGATCTGGATGGACAGGAATTGGACGATTATTTCGCAGAAAAGCTATCACCAGTCCTGACCGACGACACAGAATCCATCGTTCTTGGCTGTACGCACTATCCGTTCCTGAAAAAAGAACTCCGCCATTTCCTTGGGGACCGTGACATCCATCTGATCGATGGCAGCCTTGGAACCTCCCGCGAACTCATGCGCCGCCTCAAAGTACAAGGCCTGCTGCGCACTGACGACCACAAAGGCAAGGTGCGGATTATGAATTCATCCGGAAGGCAGGAACTAATAGACTTGAGTCTAAAGTTACTGAATTTGCCTGACTACGAATGAGATTATATAGGGATAAGGTCGTAGATATCCCATCAAAAATGTATATGGATTTGGACACGATTGCCAATTCTTAAGCAGACCGTTGAAGCACGCTGGTACTTAATGAACGGCAAACTTGTTTGTCGTGAATTTAGTACCACTGCGTGATGAACCGAGCGGAAGCGTGTCTGCGAAGAATGGCAATCGCGTCCAAATCTGGATAGATGATAGGAGCATTCAAAATGAACATCGTAACCGTCGATGAAATCACAAAAGCATATGGCGAGCGCAAGCTCTTTGATAAAGCGTCCTTCTTTTTACAGGAAGGCGAAAAAGCCGGAATCATCGGAATTAACGGCACAGGCAAATCCACCCTTCTGAAGATCATTGCAGGCATAGAGAAACCAGATTCTGGAAACGTGATACTGGCAAATCATTATACAGTACAATATCTGCCACAGACACCGGAATTTGAACCGACAGATACCGTGCTGCAGGCAGTGGTGCGGGGACATGCCACAGAGGAAAACCACTGGACGGTCGAGAGCGAAGCCAAAACGATGATGACGAAGCTTGGCATTACGGATTTTGAAGAGACATGTGGACACTTATCCGGTGGACAGCGCAAACGTCTGGCGCTCGTATCGGCATTACTAGCGAAAGCAGATATATTACTGTTGGACGAGCCGACCAACCATCTGGACAGTGAGATGTCAACCTGGTTAGAGGACGAACTGCGCGCATACAAAGGCTCGATCATTATGGTAACCCATGACCGATATTTTCTTGACAGCGTGGCGAACCGGATCATCGAAGTGGATAAAGGACAGATCTATTCGTATGCAACAAACTATTCTGGATTTTTGGAGGGAAAGACGCTCCGTGAGGATATCTTAGATGCACAGGAACGCAAACGGCAGTCGATTCTGCGTGTGGAGCTTGAATGGGTAAAGCGTGGAGCCAGAGCGCGTTCAACAAAACAGAAGGCAAGACTGGAACGCTACGAGGAGATGAAAGGCAAATCCGCACCAGTGAAGGATGCACAGGTAGAGATCGGTTCTGTTTCCTCACGTCTTGGACGGACAACGGTGGAGCTTGACCATATTGAAAAAAGTTTTGACGGAAAGACGATCATTCATGATTTTACATATCATTTCTTAAAGGATGACCGGATTGGAATCGTTGGTCGAAATGGCTGTGGCAAAAGTACGCTGCTTAAGATCATGCAGGGCATGTTAGAACCGGACAGCGGAAGCGTTGTGATTGGTCCGACAGTAAAGATTGGATATTTTGCGCAGGAGATCCAGCTTGGCAAGGATATGGATCCGAACCAGCGTGTGATTGATTATATCCGCGACGTGGCGGAATATGTAGAGACAGACGAAGGAAAGATTACCGCGGCTAGACTGCTGGAGCGGTTCTTGTTCCGTGGCGAAGATCAGTATGGTCTGATCGGAAAATTATCGGGTGGTGAGCGCAGACGGTTGTATCTGTGCAAGGTTTTGATGTCTGCACCGAATGTCCTTATATTGGATGAGCCGACGAATGATCTGGACATCACGACACTTACGATATTGGAAGATTATCTGGATTCGTTCCAGGGAATCGTTGTTGCAGTCAGCCATGACCGCTATTTCTTAGATCGTGTAGTACGCCGCATCTTCGCATTCCGCCCGGACGGAACACTCTGGCAGAGCGAGGGTGGTTACACCGATTACGAGACACGGGTTCTGTATGAACAACAGGCGGCAGAGAAATCTGCGGGAGCGAAGACAGAGACGGCTGAATCGAAGACAGGAAAGTCGGATAACTGGAAAGAAAAACCGCGCACGAAGAAGCTGAAGCTTTCGTATCAGGAACAGCGGGAATATGATACGATTGAAGATGATATTGCGACATTGGAGCAGAGGATAGAAGAGAATAAAATTGCAATGGAAAAAAATGCCAGCAATTCCTCCGAACTGCAACGGCTCTATGAAGAGCAGGAACAACTCGAACAAACGCTGGCTGAAAAGATGGACCGGTGGATGTATCTGGAAGATCTGGTTGCACAGATTGCTGCGCAATCATAGCTGTTACGATTCGTATTCTTCCAGATCCGGAGATTCACAGCTTGTATGTAAATCCCGGTACTTCTTCGGTGTGAGTCCATATAACTCCTGGAAAGAGCTTGTAAAATGGCTCTGGGAGGAGAAGTTTAAGTACTCTGAAATTTCAGAGATGGAATAATTACTATATTGCAACAGATGTGCCGCAGTTTTCAAACGCTCGGTCTTGATGTAAGCGGAGATGGACACATCCATTTCCTTTTTGAACAAACGGGAGAGATACGTCGGATTCATATTCAGGTATTCTGCGATGCTTTCTAAGCGAAGCTCCTGTTGCAGGTTTGCCTGAATATAGTCGACACATTTGACAATCTGCTTGGAATAGATACCTTTGCTGCGGTTGTCCTGCATTGCTTTTGTATAGCTCATGATCATTTCAGTCTGAATCTTGTCAACTTCTTCCTTTTTCTTGCACACGTCCATGCGCTGGATAAATATGTCGCTCATGCTGTAAGCAATCTCGCGTGGAAGACCATACTGTGCACAGAAGCGGCTTGTCATGGCTGCAAGGATTACAAAGTGATACTTGGCATTCTGTAATGGATCGGCAGATAACACACCATTTTTGTCATTACCGGTTGTGTAGCCTTTGTGTTCCTCGTATTCTTTATGACGGGCTTTTACCTCCTCCATGTTGCCATTGGCGATTGCTTTGTAGATGCCAAATTCTTTCTCGTAGTCCAGATGGCGGCTTTGCTCCTGTTGTTGTTGGAATAATTTCATGTTTACTTCTTTGTCAATATTCATAGATACTCCTTCTAAAAATCTTAATAATTCTCTCTTTTAAAATTTTTTTATAGTATATCATAATAGTGCAAAAAAAGACATATATTTGATATAAAAAACCAAAAAAAATCTGTATTATACAACCATAGACTTCAAAAGATACATTTCTACAAAAGATAACTCGTGTAGAGACGAATCGACAAAAGAGGAAGGAAGTCTTATGAGATTGGTATAAAGCATGAGAATGCTTTATATATATAGAATCCCCCCAAGATTCATATTAGTGTCACAAGACACACATTTCTCCTTCGCGTTATTTGATAACGCAGCTGGCGGTCAACTATCCCCAAGTTGACCGCTTTTGCATTTTCAGGATTTCTTTTACTTACATTCGTTTGAGATTTCATCTGCGATTTTACTGATGATAGAGACAACACGATCCTGGTCGATGGTCGAATACTGCTCGTAGGCATGGTAACAGCCCTGTACTAAAATCGTGATAAGAATATTGGCGCGGAGATCGGTGCGGTATTTTGGACATTTCTCGTATAATGCATTTTTGAGGGAGGTTTCCAGTCCTTCGGTGAGTGCGCTGACACGAGAGCCGGAAAAGACAATCCGGAAATTATGCCCCTGATCGATCGCTTTCTGGAACAACTGCTTTGTGACCTCACCGGTATGGGTAAGGATATTTTCCGGGTAAGGGAGTTCCTTTAACATCTCCTGAATCATGGACTGTTCAATACGTTCGGACAGGTCGTACATATCCCGGTAGTGCAGGTAGAAGGTCTGTTTGCTGATCTGGGCACGTTCTGTCAGCTCCTTGACGGTAATTTTCTCCAAAGGATATTTCTCCCGAAGTTCGATGAATGCCTGAAAAATATTCTGTCTTGTTTTCTGTATGCGTAAATCCATATCCGGTTCCTCCAGTTGTATAATATGCTTGCTTGACGATATAGAAAGATGCGTCAATTACTTTACTTGATTATAATATTATACAAAAGTAAAATTGGGTACGTCAAGATGAAAAATCAAAGATAAATCGAGGGAGAAAAAGGTTTTCATTTTTCATGAAATTTGGTATGATAAAAAGGATAAAATAATGGAGATACTATGCGATGACGAAGAAACAACGAGCCGCTATAATTATAGAGCGTTTGCGGGAAGCATACCCGGATGCCACATGTACTTTGGAGTATGATGAAGCGTGGAAGCTTCTGGTCGAGGTCCGGCTTGCTGCACAGTGTACGGATGCCAGAGTGAATATTGTCGTGCAGGATCTGTATGCGAAATATCCGACAGTGGCAGCACTTGCTGAGGCGAAGCCAGAGGATGTGGAGGCAATCGTGCGTCCGTGTGGACTTGGAAGAAGCAAGGCGAAGGATATTTGCGCATGCATGAAGGTGTTGCACGAGAAATATCAGGACAATGTACCGGATGATTTTGACGCGTTGCTGGCACTTCCGGGCGTTGGAAGAAAGAGTGCAAACCTGATCATGGGCGATGTGTTCGGTAAACCTGCGATCGTGACGGATACACATTGTATTCGTCTGGTGAACCGGATGGGACTTGTGGATGGCGAGAAAGATCCGAAGAAGGTCGAGATGGCATTGTGGAAGATCATCCCACCGGAAGAGGGCAGTGATTTATGTCACCGGTTGGTATATCATGGCAGAGATGTGTGCAGTGCGCGCACGAAGCCGCATTGTGATGTGTGCTGTCTGCAGGATATTTGTAAGAAATGTGGCGTTAAATAGACAGGAGGCTATACATGGCAGTCAAATATAGAGAGTTTAAATTTCATTCACATGCAGATAAGCTAGAGATTCATGCGATGACAGTTGCGCCGGAAGCAAAGATCATCGGTGTGGTGCAGATTCTGCATGGAATGTGTGAACACAAGGAACGGTATTATGATTTTATGAAGTATCTGGCAGAGAAAGGGTATCTGTGTGTGATCCATGACCATCGTGGACATGGCAGCAGCGTCGTGAGTGACGCAGATCTTGGGTACTTCTACGATGCTGGATATGATGGCTTGATCGAAGATGCACATCAGGTGACAGAACTGATTAAAGAGAGTGTCGGAGATGTGCCATATATTCTGCTTGGACACAGTATGGGTTCTCTCGTAGCCCGCTGTTATCTGAAGCGGTATGACGATGAGATCGACAAGGCAGTGATCGTCGGAAGTCCTTCGATGCGGCATGGCATTGCACCGGGACTGCGGTTATTGAAGATTCTCCGTGGATGCAAGGGCAGGCGCAAGCACTCAAAGCTTATGGATCACATTATGATGAATTCGAGCTATGAGAGACGGTTTAAGAAGGAGAAATTACAGCATGCGTGGATCAATTCTGATCGCGATGCGGTAGAAAAATACAACAACGACCGGTATTGCAATTTCACATTTACATTAGATGGCTATGAGAATCTGGTCTATCTTCTGCAGGAGACATACAGTAAGGATGGCTGGCAGATGAAGCATAAGGATCTGCCAATCAAGTTCTTCTCCGGCAAGGATGATCCATGTGCGATCAGTCCAAGTGATTTTGGAAAAGCAATTCATTTTATGAAGGATCTTGGATATACGGATGTCCGGGGCGCGATGTACAAGGGTATGCGTCATGAGATTTTGAATGAAAAAGGCAGAAAACGGGTATATCAAGACATATATGATTTTATAAAAAATTAAACGGTAAGAGTGGAACTATGAAAGTCAGAATGGCAGTTGAACAACCAAATAAGGACGCATTTATCGAGCAGGTGATGCGCAAATATCATTTTTCCACAGAAGAAAAAGAAGCGTTGCAGCAGGTATATGAGAAGGTTCGCACTTACATGGCACCGTATGCAATCTATCGGATCAACACACGGATGCGGGGCGTTCCGCTTCTCGATGCAGAACAGTCGGCGCTTGTGGCGATGACACTTGGCGAAGGTGTGGATCGTCTGCAGGAATATTATGAGCGGGAGCACGCGTTATCGGAAAGCTATATGGTGGAGTGTGTGGCAAATGAGCTGCTTTTGCAGATGTATGCGGATTTCAATCAGAGCTATCCGAAATTCCATCGCCGCTATGTGAAGCGGTATGTATTTGTCGGAGAGGAAATTCCGCTCGATGGCATGCAGAAGCTGCTTGCAGAGGTATATGGCAGACAGCCGGCAGATATCGGACAGGAAAATGATATTATGGCAAATGAATATGGCGTATTACAGCCGTCGAAAAGTGTGGTGTTTTTCGCATTGCTGTCTGACAATCCGGAACAGCATTGCCAGGGCATCTGTATGAACTGCGGCAATCTGGAATGTGAAAACCGTATGCAGGAAGCGCGGCAGATACAGGTGCGGACAGAATCGCAGGAGATGGCAGCTGCCATGGAGCCGGAGCAGAAGTTAAATTACGGATATCAGAGAATATTTGGGCAAAAGTGAGGAAAGGGTATTGGAGAGACAGGAGAAACGCTATATTATGGCGCTTGACGCCGGGACAACGAGCAACCGCTGCATTTTATTCGATAAGAGCGGTACGATCGTGAGTATGGCACAGAAAGAATTTACGCAGATATTTCCGCAGCCTGGCTGGGTGGAGCATGATGCAAACGAGATCTGGTCGACGCAGCTTGGTGTGGCGGTGGAAGCAATGTCTAAGATCAATGTGACAGCGGAGGATATTGCGGCAATCGGAATTACAAACCAGCGTGAGACAACGATTATCTGGGATAAGAAGACCGGACAGCCAATCTGCAATGCAATTGTCTGGCAGTGCCGGAGGACCGCGGAATATTGTGAGAAATTGCTTGGTCAGACGATGATGGATGCAGAAGGAAATGTGCTTCCGATTAAGGATGCGATCCAACAAAAAACAGGTTTGATCGTAGATCCGTATTTCTCTGCGACAAAGGTAAAATGGGTGTTAGACCATGTGCCACAGGCAAGGCAGCGCGCGGAAGCCGGAGAGCTGTTGTTTGGAACGGTTGAGACATGGCTAATCTGGAAGCTGACCGGTGGAGCGGTGCATGTGACAGATTATTCCAATGCATCGCGGACGATGATGTTCAATATTCATACGCTCCAGTGGGATGCAGATATCTTAAAACTGCTTGATATTCCGGAATGCATGCTGCCAGAGGTGCGTTCGAACAGTGAAGTCTATGGTTATACATGTACGAATCTGCTGGGCGGCGAAATCCCGATCGCGGGTGCCGCAGGCGATCAGCAGGCAGCGCTCTTTGGACAGAATTGCTTTCAGGCGGGCGATGCGAAGAATACATATGGAACGGGCTGTTTCCTTCTGATGAATACCGGTGAGACACCGATCCTTTCTAAGCACGGGCTTGTAACGACGATCGGCTGGGGCAGAGAAGGAAAGATCAATTATGCACTCGAAGGTTCGATCTTCGTTGCAGGCGCAGCGATACAGTGGCTGCGTGATGAGATGGAATTTATCCGGGATGCGGCACAGAGTGAGGAACTTGCCACGCAGGTAGATGATACGGCAGGGTGTTATGTTGTTCCGGCATTTACCGGGCTTGGCGCTCCATATTGGGACAGTTACGCGCGTGGTACGATCGTGGGATTGACACGCGGTGTGAATAAAAAACATATCGTGCGGGCAACGCTTGATTCGATCGCTTATCAGGTGGCGGATGTGCTTACGGCGATGAATCAGGATTCCGGGATTCATCTGCAATCGCTGAATGTGGATGGCGGAGCCAGTGCGAATAACTATCTGATGCAGACGCAGGCAGATATCATACAGGTTCCGGTCAGGCGTCCGGTATGTGTGGAGTCGACAGCGCTCGGAGCGGCATATCTGGCGGGACTGGCTGTTTCCTATTGGAAGGATATGGACGAGATCCGAAGTAACGCACAGATCGAGCGGATATTTGAACCACAGATCACAGAAGAAGAGAAGAATGAGCGTGTGCGCGGCTGGGAAAAGGCTGTGCGGACATCATTTGACTGGGCTAAAGGAGAGTGACAGACATGAATCCAATGAATTTTATGAAAGCAAAAGGACTGTTGACGCAGTTTACAACGAGTCATCCGAAGCTTCCGGCATTTTTCAAGGCGGCATCATCGCAGATTGGTGAAGGTTCAATCATAGAGATCAGTGTGACAACGGCAGAAGGGAAGAATCTCTGTACGAACATGAAGGTGAGACCGGAAGATATGCAGCTTGTTGAAGAGTTGAAGAATCTTTCAAAGTAATTGATTCTTGCTTTGAGGAACCGATGCAAATGTGGTAGAATTATAAGCGGGACAGGATATAAATACAAAACATAGGAGGAAAGCGCTTTATGGAAGAAAATATAAGAGAAGCGATGACTGCGGCGCATGATAATATGCAGGAGAAGATGCAGGAAAAAGTCGCTGAAGTAAAAAATACGCTGGATAGTCTGGAGGGAACGAGCCGGGCGAACCGGTTCACGGTAACCGGGTATACGATTTACAATGCAGTTTTGCTGGCATGCTATCTTGTGGAGGTGATCAAGGGTAGTCGTACAGGTGGATATTTTGCTATCTTTGCGGCACTTTCCATCCTGCCACTGGCAGCAATCTGGATCGTATATAAGCGGAATCCGGCGAGTGAAAATCTGAAACGGATTTTGATTTATTCATATGCAGTATTTTACACCTTTACGATATTTACAACCGTGTCTCCGGTTGCGTTTGTGTATGGTGCACTTGTTAGTTTGTTCGTCATTGTATATGGAGAGAAACGATTGAGCTTTGGCGCAGCGGGAGGAATCTTCCTCCTTAACCTGATTCATGTGATTTATATGGCAGCAAATGGCATGATAACGCCGCAGGATCTTCCGAATGTTGAAATCCGGATCGGGTTTACATTGCTGTTCGCGTTGTTTATGGTGATGGCGACAAATGTTATCATCTCGAACAATGAAGCGAAGATGAAGGCTATCACACAGGAGAAGGAGTCTGTATCTGCAATGTTAGAGCAGATACTGGAAATCTCTGAGAATATGATCGGAGATATTCTGACAGTTTCGGAGAAGATGACAACGCTGGAGGATTCGGTTACAAAGACAAAGGCATCCATGGAAGAAGTAACAAATGGAACGAACGATACCGCGGATTCGGTACAGTCCCAGCTTCTTAAGACAGAAGAAATCCAGCAGGTAATCGAGCGTGTGGAACATGTATCCGATACGATCGAGAGCGATATGGATGAGGCGAGCAAGGAGGTTGCACAGGGTAAGAATAAGATTGACGAACTGATCTCACAGGTGGAGACAAGCGATGAGGCGAGCAAGAAGGTGGCAACCGAGCTCGATAAGCTGACGGCATATGCAAGCCAGATGCAGGGAATCGTCGATATCATCGGGAACATCACCGATCAGACAAGCCTTCTTTCCTTGAATGCAAGTATCGAGGCAGCAAGAGTCGGCGAAGCAGGTAAGGGCTTTGCAGTCGTTGCATCTGAGATTTCTGCTCTTGCAGACCAGACCCAGGAAGCAACGGTCAATATCGCCGAACTGATTGGAAATATTTCAGAGGAACTGACAGAGGTTGTAAATGTTGTCAGCTACCTGATTGATAACAATAAATTACAGAGCATCGCAGCGACTGAGACTGCATCCAGCTTCGAGACGATTGCAAGCCGGACACAGGATATCCATCAGTTGACAGAGGAGCTGACCGGACTGGTATCTTCTCTGGCACAGTCGAATGAGGCAATCGTGGATAGTATCCAGACAATCTCGGCAGCAACCGAGGAAGTGACAGCACATTCAAGCGTAACACTTGAGAGCAGCGAGGAGAACAGCTCGATTGTTGTAGAGGTTGGTGATATCGTCGGAGAATTGCAGGCACTTGCAGAACGTCTGAGTGCATTAAGCTAACATGGTTTTGACAAAGGAAAAATAACTGAAAAAAGGTTATTGACATTTTTTCTGAAGTAGAGTAGTATGAGCCTATCAAAAATGAATAGTGACACGAAACCAATGATGTGGAGATAACGTTACATCGTGCACGTACAGAGAATCCGGGAGGCTGAGAACCGGGTCGGACGCAGGGTAGCAAATGGACCACGGAGGGCATAGTCAAAGGAGCATCCGCTCTGAGTATTCTATGACGTTCGCATACGTTAGTTGCAGGGAATATGATAGTATTCTGAAAGAGCATGGGAGGAAACTCTCATGAAACAAGGTGGCACCGCGGGAATTCCGTCCTTGACAAAAGTATATTTTGTCAAGGACTTTTTTATTGCAATGAATAAATTATTGGAACCATGTCACGAAGAAAGGAGTTTGGAGATGATCAGACCAACATTAGAAGAAGCAATGCAGTATCAGAAGGATTACAAGGTTGTTCCGGTGTTAAAGGAAATCTATTCCGATATCCGCACACCGATGCAGGTACTGAAGATACTGAAAAAAGCAAGCAAGCATTGTTATATGTTAGAGAGTGTGGAGAATCAGGAAAACTGGGGACGTTATACATTCCTTGGTTATAAGCCAAAGCTTTGTGTGACATGCATGAACGGAACGCTGAAAGTTACTGATGTGAACGGAACGGTTATCCGCGAGGAAATGGTACAGCATCCGGAAGCCTGTATCAACGAGATTCTGGCAGATTACAAGAGTCCGAAGATCGAAGGATTCCCGACATTTACCGGCGGACTGGTTGGGTATTTTGCATATGATTACATCAAATACAGCGAACCGAAGCTGAATCTGGATGCGGAAGATGAGGAAGGGTTTAACGATGTAGATCTGATGCTGTTCGATAAGGTCATCGCATTTGACAATGTGAAGCAGAAGCTGCTCATCATCGCGAATGCGAAGACGGATAACCTGACGGAGAATTACATCCATGCGGTGGAAGAAATATCCGGGATCATTGAACTGATCAAGCATGGAGAGGAAGCAGAGGTAGAACCGGCGAAGATGACATCCGAATACAGGAAGCTGTTCGATAAGGAAGCCTTCTGCAACATGGTGGAAAAAGCGAAGAATTACATCTACGAAGGAGATATCTTCCAGGTTGTATTATCGAACCGGCTGGAAGCGGATTTCTCCGGAAGCCTGCTGAATACTTACCGGGTACTTCGTACGATCAACCCATCGCCGTATATGTTCTACTTCAGCGGCGATGACATCGAGGTAGCGGGAGCTTCCCCGGAGACATTGGTGAAGTTGGAAAATGGTGTGTTACATACCTTCCCATTGGCGGGAACGAGACCGAGAGGAAAGACGAAGGAAGAAGATCTCAAAAACGAAGAGGAACTTTTAGCAGACGAGAAAGAGCGATCCGAACATAATATGCTCGTTGATCTCGGAAGAAATGATATCGGCAAGATCAGCAAGTTCGGAAGCGTGGAAGTGGAGAAATACATGAGCATCGAGCGGTATTCGCATGTGATGCATATCGGTTCTACGGTACGCGGGGAACTGCGGGACGACTGCTCCGTGACAGATGCGGTCGATGCAATCCTTCCGGCAGGAACCTTGTCTGGCGCACCGAAGATCCGTGCCTGTGAGATTATCAATGAACTTGAGAACAACAAACGCGGCATCTACGGGGGAGCAATCGGATATATTGATTTTACCGGAAACTTAGATACCTGTATTGCGATCCGGATCGCATATAAGAAGAACGGAAAGGTATTCGTACGAAGCGGAGCCGGAATCGTGGCAGACAGTGTACCGGAGAACGAATATCAGGAATGTATCAACAAGGCAAAGGCTGTGATGAAAGCAATCGAGATCTCACAGGAAATGACAGACTAAGAAAGGAGAAGGCAGCATGATATTACTGATTGATAATTATGATAGTTTCTCTTACAACTTGTATCAGCTTATCGGAATGATCCGGCCGGACATCAAGGTTATAAGAAACGATGAGATGACGATCGCAGAGATTGAAGCACTGGCACCGGATCACATCATCGTATCACCGGGACCGGGCAGACCGAAGGATGCCGGAATCTGTGAGGAAGTCATTGATTACTTCAAAGGGAAGATTCCAATCTTCGGAGTGTGTCTCGGACATCAGGCAATCTGCGAGACATTCGGCGGCGAGATCGGATATGCGAAGAAGCTGATGCACGGAAAGATGTCTATCGTTGATCTCGACACCGACAGCGCCATCTTCAAAGGGATGGAACCCAAATTACAGGCAGCCAGATATCATTCCCTTGCCGCAGAGGAAGACAAGCTTCCGGCGGAGCTGAAGGTAATCGCCCGCACGGAGGATGGCGAGATCATGGCAGTGGAGCACCGGAACTACCCGGTATACGGCGTACAGTTCCACCCGGAGTCAATCCTGACCCCCGATGGAAGGAAAATTATGGAGCGGTTTTTGAGTATGAAATAAGGAGGACAAAGCGATGATAAAAGAAGCGATCAGCAAAGCAATGAATAAAGAGAATCTGACAAGAGAGGAAGCACTTCAGGTTATGAAGGAGATCATGAGCGGTGAGGCAGAACAGTCACAGGTTGCAGCATTTCTGGTAGCTCTGCATATGAAGGGGGAGACAGCCGAGGAGATTTCTGCCTGTGCCGAAGGTATGCGAAGCTTCGCAACGAAGCTCGACCGTGGCGATATGGATGTGATTGATATCGTCGGAACCGGTGGAGACCGTTCGAATACATTTAATATTTCGACTACTGCAGCAATCGTAACTGCAGCGGCAGGTGTGGCAGTTGCCAAGCACGGAAACCGAGCCGCTTCGAGCAAATGCGGAACCGCCGATTGCCTTGAGACACTCGGTGTCAATCTGATGCTTGAGCCTGAGAAGAATGCGAAGGTGCTGAAGGATACAAACCTGTGCTTCCTGTTCGCACAGAAATATCATCCGGCAATGCGTTATGTTGGTCCGGTGAGAAAAGCAATCGGCGTTCCGACCGTGTTTAATATTCTGGGACCACTGACAAATCCTGCTTATAATACATACCAGCTGCTCGGCGTGTACAGCGAGGAGCTGCTTGAAACGGTAGCGAATGCGTTGAAGGATCTTGGCTTAAAGCATGCGATGGTTGTCTATGGCAAGGATTGCTTGGATGAGATTTCCATGAGTGCGGATACTGAGGTTTGCGAGCTTGCCGATGGTAAAGTCACGAAGTACACGATCACGCCGGAACAGTTCGGATTCACACGATGCAGGAAGGAAGACTTGGTTGGAGGAACACCGGAAGAAAATGCAGCACTGGTGAAGGAAATCCTCGAAGGAAAGGTAACAGGTGCAAAGCTTGATGCCGTGCTGATTAACGCGGGTGCAGCCATCCATGTTGCGAAAAATGTGAGCATGGAGGAAGGTATCAAAGAGGCACGTGAGATGATCACAAGTGGCAAGGCGCTTGCAACTATGGAACAGTTTATCGCCGAAACGAATGCAGCATAAGGGAGTTAGAGCATGATATTAGATGAGATAGCAGAAAAGACACGGGCGCGTGTGGAAGAAGATAAAAAACAAATACCATTTTTCCATATGCGGAATGAAGCGGAGCGGCTGGCAGCGGAATTGCCGAAAGGAAACCGTCCGAAGTTATTTCCATTTTATCAGACTCTGAAGAGTCCGGGAATCTCGTTCATCTGTGAGGTGAAGAAGGCGTCTCCGTCGAAGGGTGTGATCGCAGAGGAATTCCCGTATCTGGAGATCGCGAAGGAGTATGAGATAGCCGGCGCATCCGCAATCTCGTGCCTGACGGAACCGTATTATTTTCAGGGAAAGGACATGTACTTAAAAGAGATTACCCAGCATGTGACAATTCCGGTATTGCGGAAGGATTTTACGATTGATCCGTATATGATCTATCAGGCACGGACGCTTGGCGCATCGGCAATCCTGCTGATCTGTTCTCTTCTTTCCCAGTCGGAGTTAGAAGAGTATCAGGCGATTGCAACGGAACTTGGTATGTCGGCGTTAGTTGAGGCACACGATGAGCAGGAAGTGGAGATGGCACTTCGTGCAGAGGCATCGATTATCGGTGTGAACAACCGGGATCTGAAGACATTTACGGTGGATATCAACAATTCCGCAAGGTATCGGAAGATGGTGCCAAAGGAAGTCGCATTTGTCTCGGAGAGCGGAATCAAGACGGCTGAGGATATTGCGAAGCTTCTGAAAAATGGTACGGATGCAGTGCTGATCGGTGAGACGCTGATGCGCAGTGAGAACAAGAAGCAGGCATTAGATGAATTGCGGGGAATATAGGCACGTGTCCTGGAATCGAATTGGCGTGCGAAGCAGGAGAAAGATGAACAGGCTGGAAGGAAAGTAAAATGCAGAAGATAAAATTATGCGGCATGATGAAGCCGTGCGATATCGAATATGCGAATCGGGTCAAACCGGATTTTGTCGGATTCATATTTGCGAATACAAGACGGAAGATCAGTGCCGCGCAGGCGAAGCAATTCCGGGAAGCATTGGATGCGGAGATTCCGGCAGTCGGTGTGTTCGTGAATGAAGATATTTCCGTGATCACATCGCTCGTGCAGAATGGATGTATCGACTTGATCCAGCTGCATGGTGAGGAAGATGCGGATTATATCAGACGTCTGCGAGAGGTATGTGACGTGCCGGTTATAAAGGCGGTCAAGGTGCAGACAGTCGAACAGATACGGCAGGCAGCGGCACTTCCGGTTGATTACCTGCTGTTAGATACCTACCGCAAGGGTGTACTTGGCGGAACCGGAGAGGCATTTGACTGGGAACTGCTGCGGGAGGCCAAGGCAGCAGCCGGAGATACCGCAGAAGGAGAGCTGTTCGGAAAACCGTATTTCTTAGCAGGCGGGCTTCATGCGGGAAACCTGCGGGAGGCAGCAGCACTTGGAAGCTACGGGCTGGATGTAAGCTCCGGAATCGAGACAGATGGAAGCAAGGACTTTACCAAGATGGTCGAAGTTATGGAACTGGTGAGAAAATTTTAGATGTGAAGGAAATATAGTAATAACAAAAGTGTAGATATGAATATGTTCTATGTATGATATATCCAACGCTTATACATCTATATGCATATGTTTGAAACTTTTAGAAATGCTTGATGTTTCAGAAATATTAGCAATGTTTGAACACGATGTTCAAACAAGCCGCCACTGAGCCACGGATGGCGAATTGGCGGCGGTTGCGTAAAATTTGAATAATGTATATTGGAACATCTAGCATTTCTTAGTTTCAAAGCATCGCATATAGATGTATAAGCGTTGGATATGGACTGCATACATGGAACATATTGATAGTCATATTTCTAAGGAGGATAAGACATGTCGAAAGGAAGATTTGGAATTCATGGCGGTCAGTATGTGCCGGAAACAATCATGAACGCCGTCAATGAATTGGAAGCAACCTATAATAAATACAAGGATGATCCGGAATTTAACCGGGAACTGACCGAGCTGTACAATGAGTACGCAGGCAGACCGAGCAGACTTTATTATGCAGAGCGCATGAGCAGGGACCTGGGTGGAGCTAAGATCTACCTGAAGCGTGAGGACTTAAACCACACCGGTTCCCACAAGATCAACAATGTACTTGGACAGATGCTTCTGGCAAAGCGTATGGGTAAGACACGTGTGATCGCAGAGACCGGTGCCGGTCAGCATGGTGTTGCAACGGCAACGGTTGCAGCCATGATGGGCATGGAGTGTGAAATCTTCATGGGTAAGGAAGATACGATCCGTCAGGCATTGAATGTATACCGGATGCGTCTGCTTGGCGCGAAGGTACATGCGGTGGAAAGCGGAACCGGTACTCTGAAAGATGCGGTCTCCGAGACATTCCGTGAGTGGACAAGCCGGATTGACGATACACATTATGTACTTGGTTCGGTTATGGGACCATATCCATTTCCAACGATCGTGCGTGATTTCCAGTCGGTAATCAGCCGCGAGATTAAGCAGCAGATCATGGAGAAGGAAGGCAGACTTCCGGATGCCGTGCTTGCCTGTGTGGGTGGTGGTTCCAATGCGATCGGTGCATTCTACCATTTTATTGAGGATAAGAGCGTGCGTCTGATCGGTTGTGAGGCAGCCGGACGAGGCATAGATACATTCGAGACAGCAGCAACCTTAAATACCGGACGTTTGGGAATCTTCCACGGTATGAAATCTTATTTCTGTCAGGATGAATACGGACAGATCGCACCGGTTTATTCGATTTCCGCAGGTCTTGACTATCCGGGTATCGGACCGGAGCATGCATACCTGCATGACATCGGCAGAGCGGAATATGTGGCAATCACAGACGATGAGGCGGTTGATGCATTTGAATATCTCTCGAAAATAGAGGGAATTATTCCAGCCATTGAGAGTGCGCATGCGGTTGCTTATGCAATGAAGCTGGCACCACAGATGGACAAGGATCAGATTATGGTTATCAATATTTCCGGACGCGGCGATAAGGACGTAGCAGCGATCGCCCGTTACAGAGGGGAGGATCTTCATGAGTAATATAGCAAAAGCATTTGAGCATGGAAAAGCGTTTATTCCGTTTATCACGTGTGGATATCCGGATTTGGAAACAACAGAGAAAATCGTGTATGCAATGGTTGATGCAGGGGCAGACCTGATCGAGCTTGGAATCCCATTTTCAGACCCGACGGCAGAAGGCCCGGTTATTCAGGAGGCAAATATCCGTGCGCTGACCGGCGTGGATAAGGTGACGACAGACAAGGTGTTTGATCTGGTGCGCAAGCTGCGCCAGAAGGTTACGATTCCGATGGTATTTATGACTTACGCAAATGTTGTATTTTCTTATGGTTCAGAGAGATTTATCTCGATTTGTAAGGAAATCGGCATCGATGGATTGATCCTGCCGGATATTCCATACGAGGAAAAAGAAGAGTTTGATCCGATCTGCAAGCAGTATGGTCTGGATCTTGTATCCCTGATTGCGCCGACTTCACACGAGCGGATCAGCATGATCGCGAAGGAAGCAAATGGATTCGTCTACTGTGTTTCTTCGCTCGGTGTAACCGGAACAAGAACAGAGATTACAACCAATGTCGGCGAGATGGTCGAGCTTGTGAAGAAAGCGAAGGACATTCCTTGCGCAATCGGATTCGGAATCTCAACGCCGGAGCAGGCAAAGAAGATGGCTACCTCCGCAGATGGCGTCATTGTCGGAAGTGCGATCGTGAAGATCATCGCAAAATATGGACGCGAAGCGGCACAGCCGGTGTTTGAGTATGTAAAGAGCATGAAGGATGCAATCTCGTAGAGGGGAAGTATTGATGCATTTCGGAGAAATTATTGATAGTTTCCAGGATGGCTGATACATTTGGAGAATATTGATAGTTTCCGGGATGGCTGATACATTTGGAAGAATTATTGATTTGGGCGTGAATCCGGAAATTGAATTGTAAAAACCCACAGGATGGGCGTAATCTACTGAAAAAAGAGGATTGCGCCCATTTTTGCATGTTGAAAATGAATTCATGAGCCAGATATGGGTGTAAGGAGGAGAAATCCGGATGCTACGCCCACGTGGTGGGTTTTCGGACGAAAATGTGGTTGAAAAAGCCCAGGTTAAAAATCTGATAACAAATGGGAATCTGGTAACAACATATAAGAATTTATGGAAATGGCTGTTGGAACTGGATGGAATTATGGTGATTTATGTGCAAATTACAAGTTATGTGCAATCCGCCTATAATACATAAAATATGAATGTAATTTTATATGTATGCGTGATAAAATAAAGAGCGAGAACTTTAATTTTCTGTTACTTATAAAGATGTGAGAAATTTAGTTTTAGCAGACGGACAAAATTGAATTCTAAATGGCAAGAAATATTCCTTTAATAGGCGTATCATTTAACCATACAGAAGAAAGGAAGTGAATGCATGGAATGGCTGACTGCAATCAGAAAATCTATTGATTATATAGAGGAACATTTGAATGATAACATCAGTGCGCAGGATGTGGCAGAGCAAGTGTATGTATCCCCTCTGCATTTTCAAAGAGGTTTTTTGATTATGACCGGATATTCTATATCAGAGTATATTCGTAATCGTAAGCTATACATGGCGGCGCTTGAGCTGAAAAAGGCGAATAGGAAAGTAATAGACGTGGCATTTGATTATGGATATGACACACCGGACAGCTTTACGAAAGCGTTTACCAGATTTCATGGGATTTCCCCTGTGCAGGTAAAACAGGGCGGCGATATAAGAACCTTTCTTCCGTTGAGTGTAAAAATTACAGTTCAAGGAGGAGATAAAATGGACTACAAGATTACAAAAATGTTTGGATTTAAGGTGATAGGCTTTGCGAAAGAGTTTTCCTTTGATACGGCATATGAGGAAATTCCGAAATATTGGGATGAAATCTGTGAAAAATATGCGGCTAATGTATATGCAGGTAATCCACCTGCAAATCCATATGAAAAGGCATTCGTGGAAAATTGTATAGGAGAATATGGCATTTGTATTGATGACGGAAAAGCAGCTGATAAGGGAAAATTTACATATCTGGTTGCAGGTAAATATGCCGGTGGAGAAGTTCCGGAAGGAATGATGCTATATGAGTTTGAACAGGGGGAATGGGCGGTGTTTGACTGCGTAGGAGCAATCCCGGAGGCACTTCAATCACTAAATACCAGAATATTTAAGGAATGGTTACCGGGTAACGCTGATTATGAGATAAGCGGAAATGCGAATGTGGAATGGTATGACTGTGTAAATGGAGAAAACACAGATGCTGATTACCACAGTGCTATCTGGATTCCGGTAAAAAGAAAATAATTCAGAATCTAACACAAAAGCGAGGAAAAACATGAACATCACAGTATATTTAGGAGCCTTTGAAGGAAAGGATGCGAGCCTGAAGCAGGCAGTGCGGGAGCTTGGAACGTGGATTGGTGCGAGCGGAAATGCGCTGGTATATGGCGGATCAAAATCCGGATTGATGGGGGAAATTGCAGAGAGCGTCCTACAGGCTGGCGGCACGGTGACAGGCGTGGAACCGAAATTTTTCATGGATGCGGAACTGCAATATGACAACTTGACGGAACTTATAGTCACAAAGGATATGACGGAGCGGAAAACGAAGATGATCGAACTGGGGGATGCATTTATCGCATTTCCGGGCGGCACAGGAACGCTTGAAGAGATTTCGGAAGTGATGTCGAAGGTGTCGCTGAAGCAGTTGGACGCACCATGCATCTTGTATAATCTGAATGGATATTATGACAGCTTGAAAGCACTGCTTGCGCATATGATCGAGATGGGACTCTCGACACCAGAGCGGCAGCAGGGTATCTATTTTGCGGATTCCCTGGAGGAAATCAAGCAGATAATAAACAGAGATTGAGATGTTGGGTCAGATAATAAAGATGCCATAGGATAGATGCTATACGCTATGTACATGTATATCTGCTTGTTAATACTTGAAAAAATATAGTTTTATATAGGGTTTCCTGTGGGATTTCGAACATTCTTAGGTTTGCTATAATTTGTTAAATGTGTTACAATTATTCTTGCGATTAAGCAATTTGTTGTACAAATTTCACATAATGTATGAATTTTGTATACGAGCAGGAATTGTGTGATTGAAAGGAGAATGAATTATGGCAGTGAATCGTTTTGTATTGAATGGAATTTCTTATCATGGACATGGCGCGATTAATGAGATTCCGGGTATTGTGAAGTCAAAGGGATTTAAGAAGGCATTTGTAGCGTCTGATCCGGATCTGGTGAAGTTTGGCGTGACAGCGAAGGTGACCGATCTACTGAAGGAAAATAGCATAGAATATGAGTTATATTCTGATATCAAGCCGAATCCGACGATTGAGAATGTATTGCATGGTGTCGATGCGTATAAGGCTTCGGAAGCTGATTTTATGATCACCATTGGCGGTGGTTCATCCATGGATACAGGAAAAGCAATCGGTATTATTATCAACAATCCGGAATTTGCAGATGTTCGTTCTCTGGAGGGCGTTGCACCGACGAAGAAGCGGACGGTATTTACGATTGCGGTACCTACAACCGGTGGTACGGGTGCAGAGTCAACGATCAATTACGTAATTACGGATGTAGAGAAGAAGCGTAAGTTTGTATGTGTGGATCCGAACGATATCCCGGATGTTGCAGTGGTAGACCCGGATATGATGGCATCGATGCCGAAGGGACTGACTGCATCAACTGGAATGGATGCACTTACACATGCAATTGAAGGTTATACAACCGCAGGCGCATGGGAGCTGTCAGATTGTCTGGATTTAGAGGCAATCAAACTGATTGCAGCGAACTTGAGAAAAGCCGTAGAGAACGATCCGGACGGACGTGAGGGCATGGCGCTTGCACAGTATGTAACAGCGATGGCATATTCGAATGTAGGACTTGGAATTGCACATTCTATGGCACATACACTTGGTGCGGTATATGATACACCACATGGTGTAGCCTGTGCGATGATGCTTCCAATCGTCATGGAGTTCAACAAAGAATATACAGGAGAAAAGTACAAATTCATAGCAGAAGCATTTGGAATTGATACGACAGGCATGGATCAGGCAACATACAGACAGGCTGCAATCGATGCGGTTCAGCAGTTGTCTATCGATGTTGGAATTCCGACAAAGCTGGAGAAGCTGAAGGAAGAAGATCTTCCGTTCTTGTGTGAATCTGCTGCAGCGGATGCGTGTGCACCGGGCAACCCTAGACCGGCAAGCTTAGAGCAGTTTGAGGAGATGTTCCGTAAGCTGATGTAAGTAGAGCAGTTTGAGGAGCTATTCTGTAAGCGGATATAAATGGTTGTGTGATGATTGCTAATTAAATTAAAACATAGCTACACAACGAAACTATAAAAATGAATTTCTAAATCATAAGAGGAGTCTTCATCTTGGTGATGTTATTTATCACAAGATGTTGGCTCCTTTTTGCGCAAAAAGTATTCCCATTTTTACAATGCTATGATAAAATAAGTTAGATGAAACTAACTTAAAAGAAAAACAAAATTACAACCACCAGACGGGCACAAATAAAAGTAGTATATGAAGCAGAATAGAAGGGGAGAGAAACCATGAAGGTAACAACGTTAGATACACAGGTGGCAGAGCAGATCGGGCACGCGTTTGGATATTATGACTATGGAGAGGAAGTCGGAATGGGCGCATTTTACCGCAGCAAGGATGCGGTCGCAACGTATATTGCCGGGTATGTTCGGATGGCATTTGAAGGCGGTATGCTCTATGCGACAAGCGAGCGGGGCGAGGGTTATATTGCTTATAAGGTGCCGGGACAGAAATTGAAGCTTAGAGCAGGCATGCAGCTTGTAAAAGCATTGTTTCATTCAATGAGCCTAAAAGAATTGATTCGGATGGGACAGGGAGTTTCCAAGGGAGGAACGTCGCTGCAGGATCGGATGAAAAAAGAGAAGAAACCTTATATATTTGTCGGCATGGTCTGTGTGCCGGAACAATATCAGGGACAGGGTTACATGCGGAAGGTGATGGAGCTTGCCTACGCAGAAGGCAACCGGCTGCAGGTTCCGGTGCTTCTGGAGACAGATGCGAAGTCGAAATGCGACAAATACATGCACCTTGGCATGCAATTAGATGGTGTACGTAATTTAGGAAAATATGGAAAATTATATGATCTGGTCAAATATCCGGATTGATTTATCCAAGATGACCGTGGTATTTCCTGAGATAGTATACGCCGGAAATACCACCCGGAATCCCAATCCAGAGTATCATAGCACCAGATGTCACAAGCCCAAAATCTGGAACTGTCAACGTGCAGGCGACATACAGCAGGACAATGGGAAGTGAGATATGCCCCAAAATGTTATGTGCAATTTTCCATGTCTCTTCGTCTCGTATGGTCCAAGGCAGTCGCAACCCTGTGTGCCGGTTGTATGGAAGTCTTGGACATAGGATACCAGCCGCAAGCATGAGGCAGCTTATAAAAGACATTGCAAATATTTTCTCACCATTTTCAGAAAACGTTATAACATCAAGTGCTGTCAGACAGGCAACAAGAATCCCGATTATCAAAAATCCAATATTGATAAGTGTGGTCACGCGAAGGGTGCCAATACGCAGGTCATCTGTAGTTTCATTTGTCAATAGAGCAAGATTACGATACAAAATGATGGCTGCGCTGATCATGCACATACCGGTTAACAGGAGAGACACCAGTTCGTTTTTTACAATCAATGCAACCAGCATGGCTAAGAATGTAAGAAATAAAATAGTACCTCTTTTTCTGTCTGCCTGAAGACGATTTCTTTCTTGCTGATTTTTCAGAGCCAGTTGTTCATTCAGGCCGGCTAATTGATCGGCAAGTGCCTGATGATTGTTTGGTTCTGTTTCTATACCGAGCAGCTGGCTGACCGATACGCCAAGCACATTTGCGAGACGAATCAGCACATCGGCATCCGGAACGGATAAACCGTTTTCCCATTTGGACACAGTCTGGCGGACAACATGCAGCTTCACAGCCAGCTCTTCCTGATTGAGCCCTTTTTCTTTTCGGAAATGTTTGATATTCTCGTTGATCATTGTTTTACGTCCTTTCTTATGTGGTAAGCATAGCATCATTATACGAAGCGCTTATGCCGAATGCAAGCAACGGAAATTAACATTGGAAAAAAGACTGTGAAAACCAAAAAACAGACTTGACAATTAGGTTAGGCTAAACTAACATAACAAGTGCTGTGGAGCTCATTTTTTATAACATAACAAATCGTAACAACTGTTATGTTGAGAAACAATAAAAGCTTACCAGAATCAGGTAGAAGCAAGACTAATAAAAGGAAGCGAGGCAATCACATGAACGAAAAAACAAAAGTACAGGTACAGGGAGTTCCGGAGACAATGCTGCAGACATTATATGCGAGAGCGCAGGAGTCTAAGAAACCGAACCATCATATCTACGACGAGCGGGCAATCGAGGTTGTATCCCGTCTGGATTATGATTTTTCCAAGGCAGAAAGCGATAAGGCGATGAGCTTAGGCGTAATCGCGCGGACGATCGTGCTTGATAAGCTGGTCGGAGATTTTCTGTCTCATTATCCACGCGCGGTTGTCTTGAACATTGCATGCGGTATGGATACACGCTGCTATCGGATGGAAGGAAAATACGACCGCTGGTATAACATTGATCTGCCGGAGACGATGGCAGTTCGGAGTCGTTTCTTCGAGGAGCAGGGGCCGATCTTCCAGATTGCAAAATCGGCTATGGACGCAAGCTATATGGAAGACATCGAGTATCATGGCGAGCCGGTGCTGGTGATCATTGAGGGCTTGACGATGTATCTGTCCGAGGCGGATGTCAAGCAGATCTTCGATATTCTGGACAAGCGGTTCCCGAAAGCAGTCGTGCTTGTAGAGACGATGTCACCGTTTGTAGTAAAGCATATCAAGGAGAAATCCATCGAGAAGAGTGCGGCGAAGTTTTCATGGGGCGTAAAAAATGGTGCGGCGTTGGAACAGGTAATTCCTCGTTTTAAGAATAAGCGTGATGTAAGTCTGGTTGAGGGGATGAAAGTATTGATGCCGATTTACAAGGTGATCGGGAAAATCCCGGCAGTACGAAATTTCTCAAATAAAATCTGTGTGATGAAGAAATAGTGATATAATAATTTTGTCATGCAAATAAGCAATAAGGAGAATCGATAAATGGAGCTTCGGGTATTACGCTATTTTCTGATCGTGGCGAAGGAGCAGAGCTTCACGAAGGCTGCGGAACAATTACATATCACACAGCCAACGCTGTCAAGACAGCTTGCAGCATTGGAGGAAGAGCTTGGAACCGTGCTGTTCAACCGTGGCGGACGGAATGTTACGTTGACCGACGAGGGAATCCTGCTCAAGCGGCGAGCCCTTGAAATCATCGATCTCGAAGACAAGATCCGGGAGGAATTCAAGGAAAGTCAGGTTGTCGATGGAACGATCACGATTGGATGCGGTGAGTTCGCAGCAGTGGAGCTGCTGGCACAGATCTGCGAGCGGTACCGGGCGAAATATCCGATGGTTCAGATCCGGGTGCATACCGGAACAGCAGATACGATCTATGAGATGATGAATAAAGGACTGGTAGACATCGGGCTTTACATGGAGCCGGTGAATCTGGAAGGACTGGATTATATCCGTTTTCCGGAGAGTGACCACTGGGTTGTAGGCATGCGACCGGACGATCCGCTGGCAGAAAAATCATATATTACGAAAGAGGACTTATTGCCGTTACCGCTGATATTGCCGGAACGGTCGGGCGTACAAAGTGAGCTTGCGAATTGGTTTGGCAAGGACTTTGCGAAGCTGAACATAGCATTTACAAGCAATCTCGGTACAAATGCAGCAATCCTGGCGATGCAGGGGCTTGGTTATCCAATCTCCATTGAAGGCGCCGGCAGATACTGGCGATCTGATCTGCTTGTGCAGAAAAAACTGTACCCGGAAATCACGGCAGGGACTGTGATCGCATGGCGCAGGAACATTCCGTACGCGCAGGCTGTCCTCAAATTCATTGACGAGATCAATGCCTTTCAGGCATAATAAAGCATTCAATGTAAGTATTAGACATAATACAATACAATAATTATAATCAAGGTGTAGGAAGAAAGAGACTACACCTTTTTTAGTGGTTGTTAACAGTGTTGCGGAGCATATAGGAGGACAAAAAATGAGTAAGAAATTAGTCGCATATTTTAGTGCAAGTGGAATTACAAGAAACGTTGCAAAGATGGTAGCAGAGGCAGCGGGCGCGGACCTGTACGAGATCACGCCGAAGGAAGCCTACACAAAGGCAGACTTAAACTGGATGGATAAGAAATCAAGAAGCAGCGTAGAGATGACAGACAAGAAGATTCGACCGGAAATCACAGACACTGACGCGAAGATTTCAGAGTATGACGAGATATTCCTTGGATTCCCAATCTGGTGGTACGTAGCACCAACGATCATCAACACATTTCTGGAGAAGTATGATTTCACAGGCAAGAAGATTGTGCTGTTCGCAACATCCGGCGGAAGCGGATTCGGAAACACCGTAAAGGAATTGCAGCCATCCGCACCGGGTGCACAGTTTGTCGAGGGCAGGCTGCTCAACCATGCAAATAAGAAGGAAATCGAAGAACTGGTAACAGAATTTTAGGAAGGATAAGAACATGGCAAAGATTACACAGACAGCAGGCAGAAATGCACTCGGAGAATTTGCTCCGCAGTTTGCACATTTTAACGATGATGTATTATTTGGAGAGAACTGGAACAACGAGGATATTGATGTCAAGACACGAAGCATCATTACGGTAGTCGCACTTATGGCACAGGGAATCACAGGTTCTTCCCTGAAATTCCATTTGCAGAATGCGAAAGCACATGGCGTGACACAGAAGGAAATTGCTGCGATCATCACCCATGTAGCATTTTACGCAGGATGGCCAAATGGTTGGGCTGTATTCAATCTGGCAAAGGAAGTCTGGGATGTTGATGAGGGCGATCTGCCTTACGAAGATCCAGCGATGCGTGCGCATGCAAAGGAAATGGTATTCCCAATTGGACAGCCAAACGATGCATTTGCACAGTATTTCATCGGACAGAGTTATCTGGCACCGGTATCCACCAGTCAGGTTGGAATCTTCAATGTCACATTTGAGCCGGGCTGCAGGAACAACTGGCATATCCATCATGCAAAGAGCGGTGGCGGACAGATTCTTGTATGCGTAGCCGGACGTGGATATTATCAGGAAGAGGGCAAGGAAGCAGTCGAATTGAAACCGGGTGACTGTATCAATATTCCGGCAGAGGTTAAGCATTGGCATGGTGCCGCACCGGATAGCTGGTTCAGCCATCTGGCAGTGGAAGTACCGGGCGAGGAGACATCCAATGAGTGGTGCGAGCCGGTAACAGACGAGGAATATGGTAAGTTGAAATAAAAACATTTAGGATTGCAGGAGGGGTTATACATGGAGTACGCAAAACTTGGAAATACCGATATTGAAGTATCGAAGCTTTGCATCGGATGCATGAGCTTCGGAAAAGCAGGTACAATGCATGACTGGACACTGGATGCGCAGGAAAGCGAGAAGGTGATCAAGCATGCGTTGGATCTTGGTATCAATTTCTTTGATACTGCAAACTGTTATTCCGCAGGAACCAGTGAAGAATATCTGGGACAGGCACTGAAAAAGAATGTGGCACGTGATAAGGTTGTGATCGCATCGAAGGTGTATTTCAATGAGGGTAGACTGTCAAAGGCAGCGATTGAGCGGGAAATCGACGGTTCCCTAAAAAGGCTTGGAACCGACTATCTGGATTTGTATATCATTCACCGGTTTGATTTTGATACTCCGATCGAGGAGACGATGGAAGCACTGGATGGTCTTGTAAAGGCTGGAAAGGTGCGTGCAATCGGTGCATCTGCGATGTATGGATATCAGTTTTATAATATGCAGCTTGCCGCAAAAGAGCGGGGACTGACACCGTTTGCTACGATGGAGAATCATTACAATCTTCTTTACCGGGAGGATGAGCGCGAGTTGATTCCAATCTGTAAGCAGATGAATGTTGCGCTGATGCCGTACAGTCCGCTTGCTGCCGGGCATCTGTCAAGACCTGTGTGGAATACAGATTCTTTGCGGAGTCAGACCGACCGTGTTGCACATGGAAAGTATGACCGGATGGAAGAACAGGATATGAAGGTGGTTGCCAGAGTGCATGAGCTCTCAGAAAAACACAATTGCAAGATGTCACAGATTGCTCTTGCATGGCAGTGGGCAAAGGGCGTGACAGCACCAATCGTCGGAGTAACGAAGACTGCATACTTGGATGATGCAGCAGGTGCGCTCGATGTGAAGCTTTCCGCAGAGGACGTGGCTTACCTGGAAGAGATGTATGTGCCACATCCAGTCGTTGGAGCTATCAAAGAAAATCCGGCACAGGGCGTTGTGCTGTTGGATGAGAAAAAGTAATTATTTCCCAACCACCAGCGCAAAATATCCCCAATCCCAGATCGGGGATGCAAAACTATTTTCCAGATATTCGCGGATATCCGCATCTTCATAACCGGTCATGCGCGACAGGATTACGATATAGTCACGGACGGTTTCGTAAGAAAGATGATTTGCTCCTTCGGCAGAGCAGAGAAGAAAAAGGCTCTGCCGGATGGATGCATATTCCATGGCAATCCATTCGAGATGTAACAACATATCGTCGATCGTATCCTCCGGCATAAGCAGGTCGGAGAATATTTCGTTTGCCACATAGTTCCGAAACAGAATATCGTAGGTATGTAATTGCTTATTAAAATCGATAAGTCTCTCATCGTCTGGTACAGTGAATTGTTCTGCGAGCGTAATCAGTGGATTCAAGTACGGCGCGTACAAGCCTTCCCCGATATAATTTACAGATAGATCCTGTAACAGCTCATTGCATTCCATCCATGTGTCCGCAGCCGGAAGTTCTACGTCGTGGATAGCTGCACGAAGCTCTGACAGCGAAGAAAGTGAGAAATATTCAGTTACCTTTGCTATGGTAATCGGAGCGTTTTTTGCCAGTTCAGATAGAATATAAAAGCTTTCTAATAAAGCTTCTTCGATAGAAATATTCGTATCCTGAATCAGATCCATGATCGAAGCGCGGATCAAAAAGAGTGCGTCCGGATCAGACACCTGTGGGAAATCCAGCAGCGTATCTCTCCACAGATCAATCACTGCCGGACAGCATGGCATGAGCATCCCTTCCTTGTGGTTGTGAAAGGTATGATATTCCCGCGGGAAGGTTGCACACGTTTCTGAGAGCACAGAATCTCCGTAGGCAGACACCAAGCGGCACAGCTTGGCGTCATCTAAGAAAGGACAGCGATGCATCGCGTCTAATCCGATTACGTGCTGCCCGTCTTTCTTCGTTGTGTAGGCACTTAAATTCTTACGGCACTCCGGTACGTTATCCGGCGGAAGAAGCTTCTTCCAGCGGCGGTTTGTGTCTGCATCGACTGCGATTTTCCACTCTTTACAACAGGTGATCGGACATTTGTCCGCAATACAGGTAAATTTGTTATAATAATCCGGCGTTAACATGTGTGATTTTAATTCTCCGTTTCTGTATTCAAAGCCAATATCGGCTGATCGTCTAACATAGCGAAATCATTATAAATGAAAAATGAATATAGGACAATATGCGGTTGACAATTCCGGAAAGCAGCCATATATTATAATCGATTTTGTATGTGTCTTATATGCATTTTCGTGGAAATTTGGTGGTATGCATGATTCTATATGTGTAAAATTGTGCTAAAATAGAAGACACGTATAGAGAATGGAGGAAATAGCATGAACGAGAATATGAAAAAAAGAAATGAGGTTCTGGCACAGACCGTTATCAAAGGATTGGAATCCCGGAACATGACCGGTTACTATGCAGCAGATAAGGGAGAAGCTTTGAAGCTGGCACTGGAGATAATCGGCGAGGGCAGCTCCGTTGCGATGGGTGGTTGTCAGAGCGCACACGAGATTGGTCTGGTGGATGCCTTGCAGGCAGGAAATTATAATTACATAGATCGTTCGCAGATGACGCCGCGTGAGGGATTGCTGGCAGCATATGATGCAGATGTATTCTTATCGAGCGCCAATGCGATGACGAACGATGGCATCATCGTAAATATCGATGGAAATTCCAACCGTGTGTCCTGTATCGCACAGGGACCGAAGCGGGTGTTATTTATCGTGGGAATGAACAAGGTCTGTTCCGATCTTGATGAGGCGATGAAGCGTGCCAGAAATGTGGCAGCTCCGGTGAACGCCCAGCGGTTTGATGTGAAGACACCGTGCAAGGTCACAGGCAGATGTTCGGATTGTAAGTCTCCGGATACACTCTGCTGTCAGTTCCTGATTACAAGGTTCTCACGTCATGAGGGAAGAATTCATGTGATTTTAGTAAACGATACACTTGGATATTAATGCATTTGCCAGGAATTTATGAGAGGAAATTATTATGCAGAAAAATACGTTAGAAGGGAAAGCCAAAACAAAAAACGGGATTAAACGGTTATGTTTTTGTGCCGTGTGTATTTTGCTTGAAGTTATATTTATAGTCTCCATGATAACAAGACTGAACGAATATGCAGAGATTGTAAATCTTCTGACACGTTTGCTTGGAACAATCCTTGTATTGGCATTATATGCGTCAGATCAGACCTCATCCATGAAGATGCCGTGGATTATTCTGATACTGATATTCCCGATCATGGGTGTTGCGTTATATCTGCTGATTGGTTTAAATGGTGGCACACGGAAGATGCGCAAACGGTATGAGAAAATCGACAGCCGCCTTTTCCCATTGATTCCGGCTAACAGAGATAATCTGGAAAGATTACGTTTGCAACTCCCCAAAGCCGGAAGTATCTCCACGTATATACAGAGAAATTCAAGCTATCCGGTGTACCGGAATACAGATATCACATATTATGATGAAGCAATCAAGGGGCTTCATGCGCAGCTTGCAGATCTGGCGAAGGCAGAACATTTTATCTTTATGGAATATCATGCAATCGAGGATGCGGAAGCGTGGCATATGGTACAGGAAGTATTGGAAGACCGCGTAAAGGCGGGAGTGGAAGTCCGCGTATTCTATGATGATATGGGGTCAATTGGATTTATCAATACAGATTTTATTAAAAAGATGGAAAAAGTCGGTATCCGGTGCAGAGTGTTTAATCCATTTACCCCTGGATTAAATATGTTTTTAAATAACCGGGATCATCGTAAGATTACGGTGATTGACGGTAAGGTAGGATTTACCGGAGGGTATAATCTCGCAAATGAGTATTTTAATATGACCCAGCCATACGGTATGTGGAAGGATACAGGTATTCGTTTGGAAGGAGATGCGGTAAAATCCCTGACCGTGACGTTTCTGGAGATGTGGAACGCCGTGAGTGACAAGGATGCGGATGATGTGGATGTTGAGAAATACCTTACACCGTCCGGCTACCGGGCAAGACAGGCTGGCTTCGTGCAGCCGTATGCAGATATTCCAACCGATGATGAACAGGTTGGAGAGGAAGTCTATATCAGTATCATAAATAAAGCAGAGAAATACTGCTGGTTTATCACACCTTATCTCATTATCACGGATGAGATGACACATGCATTATGTCTGGCAGCAAAGCGGGGCGTGGATGTACGGATTGTCACGCCGGGAATTCCGGATAAGAAGCTGATTTACAGCGTTACGCGTTCGTTTTATCACGGATTGGTTAAGCATGGGGTGCGGATCTATGAGTGGACACCGGGATTTTGCCACGCGAAAATGAGCGTGGCAGATGATTGTATGGCAACCTGCGGAACAATCAATCTGGATTACAGGAGCCTGTATCATCATTTTGAGAACGGCTGTTTCATAGTTGACAATCCTGCTGTATTATCTATCCGGCATGATCTGGAGAAAACGATGCAGGAGAGCAGGGAAGTGACAGAAAAATATTGTTCCGGACGCAGTGCGTATCTGCGTCTGGGACAATTATTCATGCGGTTATTTGCAGGACTGTTGTAGAAGTATTTTACAGGAATTTATCCAGTTCTGTTTCCACCTGTTTTTTCTTTTTAATCTTTGGATGGTCGATGATCGTGCCTCTGGCAACCACCATATCTACGTTGCGGAGCGCACGCAGATCATCTAGAGGATTCTTCGCAGTGACGATCAGATCGGCTGTATCCGGTACGATATCGGTGATCGTGCCATCCTGTACGAGGATGCAAAGCCCGGTCTGCACCTGCATGTCCCTGGTTCCATCCAGTATCTTTCCATTTGTAAATGCGTAATTCATAAGCAGCCCTCCGTTCTTAATTCTATGTCCACTATACAATAGTTGGAGATGATCTGGCAATATTCGGAATCGCAGGAATGTCATGCAAATTGACAATTCTGAAACGGGTATCTGTCGCGGATTCCGGCTGTGGCATGAGTGAACATGTATATTTACATTTTGAATACACCTGTGCTATACTGTGCGCAGAAAATTTGTGTGAATTTTTCTAATGAATATTTTCGTCACACCCATTTGTTTGGGTGTGACTTTTTATTTTGGAAAGGAGCTGGTACTATGGAAACGGATAACAAAATGGGACAGGAACCGATAAATAAGCTGATTTTGCAGATGTCCATGCCGCCGTTATTCTCTATGTTTTTGCAGTATTCATACAATCTGGTGGATAGTATGTTTGTTGCAAAAATCAACGAGCAGGCGTTGGCTGCAGTTTCGTTGTCTTTCCCGATTACAACTTTGATGAATGCGTTGTCTATCTGGCTAGGCGTCGGTGTGAATGTACGCATAGCCAGTTATCTCGGACAGAAAAGGCAGGAGAAGGCAGACCGCGTAGCAACACTTGGATTGATTGTCTCTGTGATTCTTGGAATATGCGTGAACCTGTTCGTGCTTGCAATCATGAAGCCGTACTATCGTGCCTTTACAAATGATGCGCAGATATTCTCCTATGGCATGACCTATATGCAGATATGTGCATTTATGCAGATCCCGAATATGGTGCATATTCTAATTCAGAAAGAGTTGCAGGCGACCGGAAATATGCTTGCTCCAATGTGGTTTCAGATTGCGGGAGTTGTATTTAATTTTATATTTGATCCGTTGTTGATCTTCGGGATTGGACCATTCCCGAAAATGGGAATCGCAGGAGCGGCACTTGCCACGGTGCTTGGATATACTTTATCCATGTTGATCGCATTGGTTATGATTCTGTTTACGAAGCAGAAGGTGCGTCTGCAGTTCCAGGGATTCCGCTTTGAGGGGAAGATGTTAGGTGAAGTGTTTGCCAGCGGACTGCCGTCCTTTATCATGAATGCGCTGGGATCATTTATGGTGACCTTTGTAAATATATTTCTGGTAGCATATTCAGACACTGCAGTGGCGTTCTTCGGCGCGTATTTCAAGGTGCAGCAGCTGATTGTTATGACAGTAAATGGTCTGATTCAGGGATGCCTGCCGATTATGAGCTTCAATTATGGCGCGGGAAAGAAAGATCGGTTACAGCAGTCGTATCGCAGTGGAAGAAAGATTGCGACATGCATGATGGCAGTTGGAACATTGTTGGTGTTGGTTTTCCCCAATCAGATATTAGCACTGTTTTCTGCATCAAAAGCTATGCGGGAGTTCGGCATTCCGGCTATGCGGATTATGGCAATCGGATTTATATTCAGTGGGATTTCAACGATGGCTGCTACCTATGCGCAGGCGACGAACAAACTGATACAGAGTATTGTGATTCAATTGCTGCGGCAGGCAGTTCTGCTTCTTCCGGTTATGTGGGTCTGCAATTTGTTATTCCATATATGGGGAATCTGGATTGCGTTTCCAATTACCGAGATAGTCGTTATGATTGTATCCATACTGATTGTAAAAAGTGATAAAATATCGCGATAAGCAATCTATAAATATAATTGACATGAAAAAGGTAGAATGATAATATAATGTTACAAAGTGCTACCGATAGACGGTTAGCCTTGATAATGTTTAGTTATAAAAATAACCGCTCACAGTTTACCAGGCTGGGCGGTTATTTTTGTGTCTTATCATTGCTCTTAGAACCAACGGCATAACCAAGAGCAAAGCAAGTAATACATAAGCTGATAATAGCTATAAAAAGCTCCGTTGTAAGCATAAGCACAAACCTCCTCGACAGATTTCCTAAAATGGATTTCTATGTAAACACAAGCTATAACTCTTGTGGAGAAGGCTAACCGCCTACCGAATAGGGTAGCACCATAATCATTATATCAAACATATGTTCGGGACACAATAAAAATATTAAATAAAATTGAGCAATAAAATAATATGGTTCATGGGCAGTAATATGTTGTTAAATATGTTCTTGCAGGTTTATATTTTTTTGATAGAATAAAACATAATAAAGTGGATTTAGTATTTATGAGAAACGGGCGGGAAACATGGAAAGGAGTCAAAATGAGCTTAATTAGAGGGATTCATCATGTATGTCTGAAATGTGCCAACGAAGAGGAATATAAGGAAGTGGTACATTTTTACCACGAGATTTTAGAATTAGAGATTGCCAGAACATGGAGCGAAGGCACTATGTTCCGGTTTGGTAATGCAGTATTGGAAGTGTTCGCAAATGGCGGAGGAAAAGCGGAGACAGGAATTATCCGGCATTTTGCCCTTGCAACCGAGGATGTAGATACCTGCGTGGAAAAGCTGAAGGCAGCAGGGTATAAGGTGTTTGTGGAACCAAAGGATATTGTGATTCCATCTAATCCGGAATATAAGGCAAGAATCGCGTTTGGCAGAGGACCACTTGGAGAAGAAATCGAGTTTTTTCAGGAGCGATAGGAAGGATATGTATAATAATAGTAGCAAAATAGCAATTATCGGTTTATGTAATAAATGCTTAAGATAAAGTACGATGATTGTGGAGGTGATATGAAATGATTTTTTCACAAAAACTACAATTAATTCGTAAGAATAAAGGTTTGACCCAAGAGGAACTGGCAGGAAAACTGGATGTATCCAGACAGGCTGTAGCGAAGTGGGAGTCTGGGCAGGTATATCCTGATATTAGTAACCTTATTCAAATCAGCAAGTTGTTCAATGTTACAGTCGATTATTTAGTGAAAGACCAAGAATGTACTGTTAGCTGTTTCGATCATAGTGGAACAGACGTCGATCGACTTATTGAATTTCGCTTAGAAGCAAATGTTAATACATATGCTTCTTATATGAATGAGACAGATTCAACGCGATTGGATTCTCATGATTTTTCATATAGCAATGGTTCTTATACATATCATGATACATACGTTGGTGGGGAACAGTTTGCTGGTGAAGAAGCTATATGGTATGAAGGTAAATCACAGTATGCAATGAATTACATAGGACGCGTTTTAAATCAGAATTTCAGTGGTGATTTTTTAAAGGAAGCTCTTCGCAAAGCCGATAAAAAAATGCCATTTAGAGGACCAGAGTATTATCAATCAGGACAATATACCTATAAGTGTAATGTAGTCGGAGATTTTTCCTGGTTTCAAGGTTATGAAGAAATTTACTGTGAGAATGTTAAGGTATATGAATGCTATTTTCACGGTGGAATAATGAAGTGATTCCAGAAACTAACGTTAAAAGAAATAAAATACATATATGAATATAAGAAAAATTAGAATAAAAAATCTATTTTGGTACTTGATTCATAAAAATCAATCTGTTAGAATACACATATAAAAAGGGAGTAGCTTGCCGGTCGCGGTTCACTTCTTCGTCAAGACAGTTATTGAAACATATAACTCGGAAAGTGATGAAATAGCGAGACTTTTACTGTTTACGCAGTAGGAGTCTCTTTTTTTATACCTACTGCAAAATAAAACAAAGAAAGAGAGGTAGAAAGGATGTTCTTGAAGGTTGTTATTTTGTTGGTAGGTTTTTTGTTTCTTGTGAAGGGGGCAGACTGGTTTGTGGAGGGGGCGGCGAGTATCGCGAAGAAGCTCGGGATTCCGCAGCTCATCATCGGTCTGACGATTGTAGCGATGGGAACGAGTATGCCGGAGGCGGCGGTTAGTATCACGGCGGCGCTGCAGAAGAATGCGGGAATCACGATTGGAAATATCGTGGGAAGTAATATCTTGAATGTTCTGATCATTCTTGGTGTGACAGCGGTGATCACGAATGTAGCGATCCAGACGTCAACGTTTCGTTATGAGATACCATTTATGATGGTAGTAACGATTATACTACTGGTATTTGGAATAACCGGTGGGGAAGTGACATTCGTAGAAGGTATTATTTTCTGGGTTTTGTTCCTGTTATATCTTGGTTATCTGTTTGTGATGGCGAAGAAAGGAACCAATGAGGAAGAAGGCGAAACAAAGGATTACCCGGTATGGAAATGTATTCTTTTCATGGTGATCGGTGGTGTGCTCGTTGTAAAGGGAAGCGATTTCGCGGTCAGCGGAGCATCTGCAATCGCACGGTATTTCGGTATGAGCGAGCGGTTTATCGGACTTACGATTGTAGCACTTGGCACCTCACTTCCGGAGCTTGTGACATCTGTCACAGCAGCGCGGAAAGGAAATGCGGGAATCGCAATCGGAAATATCGTGGGTAGCAATATTTTCAATATCTTGTTCGTAATCGGTACAACTGCACTCATCTGTACAGTGCCATTTGAGAGCAAATTCATCATAGATACGATCATTGCGGTTGTGGTTGGTGCGATCTTGTGGATCGGAACATATAAGCATAAGGAGCTGCGGCGTCCATGCGGCATCTTCATGCTGCTTTGTTATGTGGCGTATTTCGTGTATCTGTGTATGATGTAAAGGATGTTTATTGGGAAATTCCTCTAGTTTGACTTTTTCTTCCCAATAAAAATATGTATGTAGCAAGCTGGTTGGGGGAATTTTTCAGAATTAGAAAAATTCCCCCAATGAATATTGCAATTCTGACAATTTCACTGGGTAAAAAATTCTAATTTCAAAAAATTCCCCAATACCGCCCATAAACAAGAAAAATAGTTGGGTAAAAAAGTGGCAATCAGCAAAAGTCACCCAACAGCAGTCAACAATATCCCCAAATTCATACAAAAACCACACTGCAACAGTCATCTATATCAACCAATTCATACAAAAACGTACACTATGCGAATAAAAAACAAAAAACATTCGCAAAACCTCTTGACAAATAAGTTAGTCAGAACTAACATATATACGAATAAAACAACAAAAATGTTCGCATATAGCAGGGAGGACGCAGAATGTTTATCGAAGGAAAAAATCTGGTGAAGAAATACGGAAAGGGAGAAGCCACGGTGTTCGCGCTCGATCATACCGAGTTTGGAATCGAGAAGGGCGAGATCGTTGTGATCTTAGGTCCGAGTGGAAGTGGTAAAAGTACATTGCTGAATATACTTGGTGGTCTGGATAAGGTGACAGAGGGAAGCATGCTGGTAGATGGAACGGACTTGGAGAAGATGTCTGCCAAAGAACTGGAACTGTATCGGAGAGAGAAGCTTGGATTCGTATTTCAGTCCTACAATCTGACACCGGATCTGACCGTGCGTGAGAATATTGAGATGACAGCAGAGCTTGTGCAGGAGCCACTTAGAGCCGACACACTGATCGAGGAACTGGGACTGAAGAAGTATGAAACTTATTTTCCAAAGGAGCTTTCCGGTGGTCAGCAGCAGCGTGTCGCCATCGCGCGGGCAATGGTGAAGAAGCCGGACATCCTTCTCTGCGACGAGTTAACCGGTGCGCTTGATACGAAATCCTCAAAGGATGTATTGCAGCGTGTACAGAAAATGAATGATACTTATAAGACAACGGTCGTGATTATTACACACAACCTGAACATCGCCGGAATGGCAGACCGGATCATCAAGATTACGGATGGCAAGGTTGTATCCAATCAGAAGAATGCAGATAAGAAACGAGTAGAGGAGATGGAGTTGTAATATGACGATCAATAAGAGAGCTGGGCGCAGCATAAAGAAAAACATCGCGTTTTATATTATCAGTATCATTCTTACGATGCTGACATCTATGGTGATTGTCGCGGCTGTGTCAACCGGACACACGTTGACAAAGGTTGTGGATGATTTCGTGAAGGACTATAAGGCGGAGGATGCAGAGTTTGTCACCTATCAGCCATTGTCCGATGCAGATATGGAGAAGCTCGAACAGGAATATGATGTGATACTGGAACACAGCCGGTATAAGGATGTAAATGTGGAAAGTGGGGATTTAAAAGGAGCTACGATCCGTGTATTCCCGATGCCGGAGAAGCTGAACCTCTGTGAGGTGCGGGACGGACACGAACCGGGCGATGGAGAGGCACTTCTGACACAGGATTTTGCGGATGTGCATGATATCAAAGTAGGAGATACGATTTCTCTTGGGGCGTATGATTATAAAGTATCTGCATACACGACGAAGGCAGATTATATCTACATGCTTGAGAAGCTGTCCGGCTATATTGACAGTGAGAAATTCGCACTTGTCGTGGTCGATCGCAAGGAGTATGACAAGATTGAGGCGGATGAGGCAAGCTATTATTCTATCAAATACAACAAGGATAATTCCAAGGAGGTGCGGGAGAAGTTAAATGCGGATTACGTGATTGCAAGCTATATGGCGGCAACCACGAACACGCGAATCTCCATGCCGGTCAACGAGGGAGATGCCGTTACGAATATGGCGACCATGTATGCGCCGGTTATGTTCATCATTATTATCACACTTGTCGTTATGGTACTTGGAAGAAATATCAGACAGGAACAGTATCTGCTTGGAACATTTCTGGCACTCGGATTTTCCAAGAAGCAGATCATAAGACATTATATGCGGTATGGGGTACTGCCGGGCTTCATCGGAAGTGTGCTTGGAGTGATTGTGTCCGTTCCGCTGACAGGAGTACTGTGCAGATTCTATATCGAATACGATTTTGAAAAGCTTACTTATACACCGACCTACGACGTACCATCGATCGTTGTAGCATTGGTGGTACCGACCATCCTTTATTGTGCGGCTATCGCAATCCAGGCGGCAAAGCTCTTGAAGAAGTCACCGGTTGATCTCTTAAGAAACACAGGAAAAGATACGAAGACAGTCGGCGTGATGAAGAAGAGCCATGCAAAGACACAGACAAAGATGCGGGTGCGGAGTGTGATCGGACATCCGGGAAGAAGCATTGTAACAGCGTTTGGTGTGGCTGTCGCAGCATTCTGTATTCTGACAGGATTTATTATGAAAGACAGCCTGGATACACTGATGCACGGCGGACTTACAAGCTCCATTAAGTACGAATATCTGTACCGGTTAAATGCGTTGGAGAAAGGCACACCGGAGCAGGGCGAGGCGTTGTTCCGGAATTACTATGAGGTAGAGGGAAACACGGTACAGCTTTTGGCACAGGGAATCAGCAGGGATTCGAAATATTTCCCGGACAAGACGGACAGTGGGGACGTGCTTGATCTGGACAAATATTATCTGACAAGTGCGGCTGCACAGACCTATGGTATAAAGACAGGTGATACGCTTACCTTCAGCAATATTGCCGACCTGAAAGAGCATAAGGTAACAATCAGTGGTATCGTGGCGGACAACACGCATTGTTATCTGTACACAGGAAGAGAAAATGCGACAGCTCTGGCAGGCGTAGACAGTGATGCCTATAACTGCATTATAAGCAAGGATGCATTGTCGCTTGACAAAGACCGCGTGGCAAGTGAGACAACGATGACTGTCACGGCAGACACGATGGAGAATATGATGGGACCGATGCATACGATCATTGTTATATTTGAGATCATAGGTGTTGTGCTTGGAGTATTTGTGCTGTATCTGATCATCAACATGATCGTCGCAGAAACTGCAACCAATATCTCGGTTATGAAGGTGCTTGGCTTCAGCCAAAAAGAGATTTCCAACCGGGTACTGAATGTCAATCATATTCTCGTATGCATCGGATATCTGATTGGAATCCCGGTTGCATATATGTTTGTCAAGGTCGGTTATTCGGATACAATCGAAAATTATGGTATGCTGTTGTCACCGGTTCTCACAGCCAGAACGTTGGTGATCGGTTTCGTACTTACATGGGTCGTCTATGAGATTTCCCTTCTTCTCCAGAAGAAAAAAATATCAAGGATTGACATGGTGGAAGCTTTGAAGGAAAATAACAGAAACGAGTAGATTTCTTCAGAAGCTTTTTGGGAGGATACAGATGGCAAAACGGGTATTTACGGAGGAAGAACGGGCAGAGTATAGAGAGAAAATGCTGGATGCAGGGTTTGATTTGTTGAAGCAGTATGGAATGACACATATGTCGGTTGCTAAGATCACGGAGGCAGCCGGCATCGGTGTGAGTACGTTCTATAATTTCTTCGCGTCGAAGGAAGAATATGTGTATGAGGTTCTGCAATACCGGAGAAGAAAGATTCCGGAACTGATCCGGATTGCATTGAATGGCAAGGAAAAGGCTGGCCCGGCAGAGACGCGCACGTATCTGAAGATGATGATTGATGAGAGGTACAGTGTATTTCCAAGTCTGACACCGGAGGATGAGAAGCGTCTGCTGGAGATGCTTCCGGAACAGGTAAGACCGGATCTGCAGAAAGAGACCGAGACAAGTATTCAATTCTTTCAGCATATGGAAAGCATCCGCCCGGATGTGAATATTCCGCTTGTGGCGAACCTGATCAAGGTCTATGTGCTTGCCGCAGAGGGAAAAGAGATGCTGCACCAGAAGGTGTACGAAGTGACGATGGATCGCATGCGGGATCTGATCTTGTATGAGATATTCGGAAGAACGGAATAAAGTTATGAAAAAGGAGCGATGAGCTCCTTTTTTTATGCCCTGAAAATAAGACTGACTTTTCCAGTTTCCCGGTTGTTATATATGAATGACAAAGGAATGAAAGGAAAGGTGCAGTATGAAGAAACAGGCAAGACACAAAAAGAAACAGAGCTACAAAGCGGTAGCGCGTGTACTCGTGACTTTGCTAATATTGATCACTGGTCTGATCGCATACTATTCAATCCGTGGTGGAGATCGCACATTGCTCATGGTATTTCATTCGGAAAAGCAGGTGGCAGATACTTCAGGCGCATGGAATCTAATTCTTGTTGATCGGGATCATTACATTCCTGCCAATTATCAGGTGGAACTGACCGAATTATCCAATGGGGAAAAGGTGGATTCAAGGATCTATCCGGAGCTACAGCAGATGTTTGATGATGCAAGAGCGGCGGGACTTGCGCTGTTTGTGCGGGAAGGGTATCGGACAACAAAGGAGCAGCAACAGATCATGGACGATCGAATCAAAGAATATGAAAATCAGGGCTGCTCGAAGAAAGAGGCGAAGAAGAAAGCGGAGGAGTATGTTGCGATTCCGGGGACGAGCGAGCATCAGTTAGGACTCAGTGTGGATATCAACGCGGATACATCCAAATGTTCATCGGATGCTGTCTATCAGTGGCTGGATGAAAATGCATATAAGTACGGATTTGTGAAACGCTATCCAGAAGATAAGACAGACATTACATCCATCAACAACGAACCGTGGCATTACCGGTATGTGGGAAAGGATGCAGCAAGAACGATGAAGCAGGAAAATCTGTGTCTGGAAGAATATCTGATAAAATATAAATAAAACTGACTTTTCTGACGCGTATGTTGTTATAGTAAGTGGGGATAGAAAAGAGGTGAGAGCGAGAATGGAGTCTACAAGCGATTTTCTGCTGGTGCACCGGGCGAGAGCCGGGGATGAGGAAGCATGTGAGAGACTGGTCAGGAAATATTATCCAAGCATTTATCAGTACTGTTTGTTGCATATATATGACACGTATGAAGCGGAGGATCTGACACAGGAAGTGTTTGCCAGAGCCTTTGCAAGCTTAGATCGATACAGGGAATATGGCAAAGTAAAAAATTATCTGTACACAATCGCCGGAAATGTAGTGAAAAATTATTATAAGAAGAAAAAGGATATTCCGCTAGAAGAACTGCCAGAGGCGGAATCCGAAAATCGTGTGGACACGGTTGGTATCCGGCTGGATATCGAACAGGCGGTGCGGAAGCTGCCGGAGGAGCTACGGGAAGTTGCGATTTTGTCGTTCTTTCAGGAGCTGAAGCAAAGAGAAATCGCAGGATTGCTCCAGATTAAGCTCTCATTGGTGAAATACCGGATTGGACGGGCGAAGGAGCTTTTGATCAAAGAATTGGAGGTGGAAGAATGAAAGCTTACAGACAACGGATACAGGAATATAGAGATTTCGTACAGCAGACATGTATACGGGAAGAAGCGGGGGCATGCACGATAAAGGTGTGTCAGGATATTCTGACAGAACAGGCACTCCAGATGGAATCAAAGAAGACATCGTATTTTGAATTCTTATATGAGCAGTCACGGTTCATCAAAAAAAGATGGTGGGTGTTGCAGGGCGGAGTGCTTCTGTATCTATGGCTGTGGCTGAGCAACAATGCCAACGACATGAAAGAGACAATGCGACTTATGGGAATTTTCGCAACGATGTTTGTGATTTTGATCGTTCCGGAAGTCTGGAAAAACCGAAGAAACGGTGCCGTCGAGGTGGAACAGGCATCGTATTATACGCTTCGCCGGATCTGTGCGGCGAGAGTCCTGTTGTTTGCAGCAGTGGACTTCTTGATTGTCATGATATTTTTGGCGGTAGCATATCGGACAACGGCACTTACCCTGAACAATCTGGTTGTGAACTTCTTACTTCCGGTCAATGTGTCCTGTTGCATCTGCTTCCGCGTGTTGTATAGCAGATGGGAACGGTCAGAATATGTTGCCGTGATGCTATGTCTGCTATGGGTGGCAGTCTGGACGATGATTGTTGTAAATGATGCGGTCTATCAGAGGATTGCATCTCCGGTCTGGAAAGCGATGCTGTTGCTGACATTTGTATATGTTGTGTATTGTGTTCGGAAGTCATTGACTTTCGATGAGAAAATGTTGGAGGATTACACCAATGAAATTAGAGTTTAAGCATGTAACAAAACGATATAGCGAGGTAGCCGCCGTCCGGGAAGTAAACTATGTTATGGAACAGGGCATCTACGGATTGCTCGGAGTCAATGGCGCAGGGAAAACAACATTGATGCGGATGCTGTGTACGATCATCCAGCCATCGGAAGGAGAGATTCTATGGAATGGCAAGGAAATCTGGAAGCTTGGTAGTGCTTATCGGGAGGTGCTTGGATATCTGCCACAGGAGTTTGGGTATTATCCCGATCTGAATGTGTATGATTATATGATGTACATTTCTTCGATAAAGGGACTAAAGCAAGCATTTGCCAACAGGAGAATAAAACAGCTTTTGGAGCAGGTAGATATGTGGAAGTTCAGAAAACGGAAGATGAAGCATCTGTCTGGCGGTATGGTCCGGCGCGTGGGGATTGCGCAGGCAATGTTGAACGATCCAAAGATTTTAGTGTTAGATGAGCCGACAGCAGGACTTGATCCGAACGAGCGGATACGGTTCCGCAACCTGATCAGTGAGCTGTCCGAGAACCGTCTTGTATTGTTATCTACCCATATCGTGTCGGACATTGAATATATTGCAAATGAAATCCTGCTGATGAAGGATGGAATGCTGTGCTATACAGGAACTTCGGAAGAACTGCTTTCGTCCATGCAGGAGCGCGTATGGCTGTGTCAGGTGCCAAGAAATATGGTTGAGATTTATATGCGGAAATATCTGGTTGGAAATATTAAAACAACAGAAAATGGCGCAGAGCTTCGGATCATATCGAAGGAAAAGCCGATGGCGGAAGCTGTGCAGGCAGAGAAGAACCTGGAAGATGCATTTTTGCTTTATTTCGGGGAAAAATCGGAGGAACGACAGGATGCTTAAATTAGAGTTGAAACGGATTTTTTCGAAGAAATTAAATGTGCTTGCCGTTGGTCTGATGGTGATATTGGCAGCGGTGTTTAGTGGATTTGCTGCGACTAGCAACCGGTATGTGGATGCGCATGGAACGGTCAGCACAGGAATGCTGGCAACGAGAAAGCTTGTAGAAAATAAGAATGGGTATGCAGGGGCTCTGACGGAAGCAGAACTTACGAAGATTGTTGTACAGTATAAAGCGGTGATGGCACAATCCCAAGAGGAGCAGGATGAAAATTATGGGACACTATATCAGCCAATCGATGATATCCTAAATTTCATGATATCTGTGCTGACACCGGATGCGGGATACGATGAGACAGTTTTGGATTCGGTGACGGAGGATTCCGTACAGGATTTCTATACGTGGTATCGGGGAAATATGAAATGGATGGCAGATCAGTATGGAAAGACTCCTGAACAGAAAGATTATCTGGAGAAGAAATACAGTGAGATTATATTGCCGCTCCAATACGAATCCTATGGTGCATGGGATACGATGATTATGTATGCGGAGACATATTCGATCGTGCTGGCAATTCTGGTTGGATTTATCTGTGCAGGAATATTTGCAGATGATTTTCAGACAAAGGCGGATGCGGTATTTTTTGCTTCGAAGTATGGAAGATCCAAAGCAATTAAAAACAAGATACTGGCAGGCGTCGTTGCGACAACGATGATCTACTGGACAGGAATTGTCCTGTTAAGTGCAATCAGCTTTGGCATTATGGGAACCAGTGGCATGCATACACCGTACCAGATGTCGGAAGCATATAGCATCTACATCATGACATATGGACAATATTACGCACTGACAGTAGCATGCGGTTACATTGCAAGTCTGCTTGCAGCGTCTTTAGCCATGCTGGTAGCGGCGAAGATGCATACGATCAGTGTTGCTGTCTGCATTCCATTTTTTCTGTACTGCTTACTACCGTTTATTGGGCGGGTATTGTCCAGCTATACAAAGGTGTTCAACCTGATTCCGACGATCCTTACAAATGTGGAAGCAAGCGTCAGGGTGCCGTTGTTGTATCAGATTGGAACGCATGTGATCCGGCAGGTTCCACTTGTAATGGTGATGTATACCGTTCTTTCCATCGTGCTATTGCCGCTTATTTACCGGAGTTTCCGGCGATATGGGAGAGCGTAGTTGATTTTTATCAAATTACTCTGTATTGCAAGTGATAAGAGGATAAGCATGGGCTTTTCCGGAGATAAATGATGTGGCGGATTGATAAATTTTCGTTTGACATTTTCAAAATCAGCAAATATAATATTCAAACGAACGAGTAGCAAATCTGCGTAAATCCAGTTTTGCTGCTCGTTTTTATTTTTATATGCCATTAAAAAGTGTGTAGCTGATCAGCGTAAGTCCAACTTAGAATGATTAGTACACACTTTTTTTATGAGGAAAAAAGGAGGATTTAGAAAAATGGCAGAAAGTAACAAGATGAAGGATATGCCAGTGAATAAGCTCATGATCCGGATGGGTATTCCGATGATCTTATCCATGGCATTGCAGGCAGTCTATAATATTGTAGACAGTGCGTTTGTCGGAAATATGAAGGTGGGAAGCGAAGCTGCGCTGAACGCGTTAACGCTGGTGTTCCCGGTTCAGATGCTCATGGTAGCAGTCGCAATCGGCACCGGTGTTGGCACGAATGCACTTCTGGCGAGGACGCTTGGACAGGAAAATCCACAGAAAGCGGCGAAGGTAGCGGGAAACAGCTTATTCCTTGGAGTGATTATCTATGCAGTCTGTCTGTTGTTCGGCGTGTTCGGTGTGAAAGCATATATTTCCTCACAGACCGGTGATCCGCAGGTCATCTCTATGGGAATTAGCTATCTGCGTATCTGCTGTGTGCTTTCGTTTGGAATTATTTTCTTTTCGTTATTTGAGAAGCTGCTGCAGGCAACGGGACGTTCCCTTTACTCTACGATTGGTCAGGTCGTAGGTGCTGTGGTAAATATCATTCTTGATCCGATCATGATCTATGGAATCGGACCGGTTCCGGAAATGGGAGTCGAGGGTGCAGCTTATGCAACGGTGATCGGACAGATTGCATCGGCAGTGCTATTATTCATCTTCCATAAGAAATTCAACAAGGAATTTGAACAAGGAATTACCTATATGAAACCGGATGGCACGATTATATGCGGGATATATTCCATCGGACTTCCGGCAATCATTGCACAGGCACTTATGTCAATCATGGTGTATGTGATGAACCTGATCCTGAAATTCAACGCAGCCGCCCAGACGGCATACGGACTTTTCTATAAAGTACAGCAGTTTGTGCTTTTCTTGGCGTTCGGACTGCGTGATGCAATTACACCGATCATTGCGTTTGCCTATGGAAGGGGGAGCAAGAAGCGGATCAACGATGGAATCAGATATGGCCTGACGTATACAATTGTTTTGATGGCTGTCGGAATTTTGATTACGGAGCTTTTCCCGGAATCATTTGCCGGATTATTCAATGCAGGGCAGTCGAGAGAATATTTTATAGATGCGATGCGTATTATCTCGATCAGCTTCCTTTTCGCAGGCGTCAACGTCGCGTATCAGGGAATCTATCAGGCGTTAAACGGTGGTATCGAGTCGCTCGTGATTTCGCTGCTTCGGCAGCTTGTAATCATCCTTCCACTCGCGGGTGTATTCTCCATCTTCGTTCGTAACGGGCAGATGGGCGTGTCACTCATCTGGTGGGCATTTCCGATTACAGAGTTTCTTTCGTGTCTGGTCGGCTATGTGCTTTTGAAGAGAATTAAGAAATACAGGGTTGGAGAGATAACGGACGAGAAAAAAGGGTAAAATTCTGGAAAAATAAAAAGTTACTCTCTTAACTTGATGTAAACGTAATTACATAGTATAGTTATGTCCAAATACCAATGACAGCTATCATAATTGGAGATATTTTTGATCGCGATGGAAGCAGATATTTTATTATGGATTCAAAATAATATACGGAATGATGTGTTGACCCCGATTTTCAAGTTTGTTACGACACTTGGAAATGCGGGAATGATCTGGATTGTCCTCTCTGTGGGATTGCTGATCCCGAAGAAGACAAGGCGCGTCGGCGTGCTGGCGTTAGTTTCTCTTTCCTTCTCGGCTTTGATTGATAATGTGATCTTGAAGAACGTCGTTGCGCGGACAAGACCATACGACGTGATCGAAGGACTCACCAGTCTGGTCGGTTCGCAGAAGGATTATTCATTCCCATCCGGACATACCGGAAGTGCCTTTGCAGCGGCGGTTGTGATGTTCCGGGAACTGCCGAAGAAGCTTGGAATTCCGATTTTAGTTTTTGCATGTCTGATGGGATTATCCCGGTTGTATGTCGGTGTGCATTATCCATCGGATGTACTGGGCGGAGTCCTGATTGGTACTGGCGTCGCACTGCTTACTCATTGGTTCGGTACCGTCTGGATAGAACAAAAGGTATAAAACGAAAGAAGGAATAACGATGTGGATTGCATTTGCATTCGGCTCTGCGCTGTTCGCAGGACTGACCGCAATCTTAGCAAAATGTGGAATTAAGAATACAGATTCCAATGTCGCAACGGCGATCCGGACAATTATAGTCCTGATCTTTTCATGGATTATGGTATTCGTTGTAGGAGCACAAAAAGGGCTTGCAGATATATCCGGAAAGACGTTACTTTTCCTGATCTTCTCCGGTCTGTCGACGGGCGCTTCGTGGCTTTGCTATTTTAAGGCACTGCAGCTTGGTGATGTGAATAAGGTAACACCGATTGATAAATCGAGCACGATTCTTACGATGCTTCTGGCATTTATCCTGTTACGGGAAGCATTGTCTCCACTCAAGGTGGCTGCGATGATTGCGATTGGTGTGGGAACATATCTTATGATTCAGAAGAAGGAAACCGAAGAAAAAAAACAGGATGGCAAATGGCTGATCTATGCGATTGGTTCCGCGGTATTCGCCAGTCTGACTTCGATCCTTGGAAAGGTTGGAATCCAGGATGTCAACTCGAATCTTGGAACGGCGATCCGGACGATTGTGGTACTCATCATGGCATGGGTGGTTGTGTTTGTGACCGGAAAGCAGCATACCGTAAAGCAGATCGACAAATCAAGCTGGATATTCTTAGTGTTATCCGGAATTGAAACCGGTGCTTCGTGGCTTTGTTATTACCGGGCATTACAGACCGGACCGGCAAGCGTGGTTGTACCAATCGATAAGCTTAGTATCTTAGTTACGATTGCATTTTCCTATGTCGTATTTCATGAGAAATTAACGGCAAAGGCGGGTATCGGTCTAGTGTTGATTGTTGCCGGAACGCTGCTGTTGTTGCTCTGGCGAGCTTAATTTTCAGGATATGAAGAAGGCTGCCGAGTTCAGGGGAGTCCAAGACTTATTCTTGATAAAAAGGTAGAATCTGTTTCCATGCGGGGTGAATACTCTGTCGGTTGCAGGTAGTTTGTCAGTTTAAATATTTTTTGCGATAGTCACTCGGCGACATGGAGACGTATTTTCGGAAAACACGGGAAAAATGCCCCGGGGAAGAAAAGCCGAGATCCAGACTGATGGCGGTCAAAGGTTTATCTGTGTAGCGGAGGAGGTGTTTTGCCTCCTCTGTTTTCCGGTTAAGTATAAAATCTGTGAGCGTGATATTACTTTCTGCCTTAAATCGTTTTGAGAGATATGATCTGCTCATATAAAATTCTTTTGCCATGGCTTCCACCGTAATCGTTTCTGACATATGATGGTCAATATAGTTTGCTACATCTGAAACAAGCTGTGATTTTGCCCCTGCTTCCTGTAACTGGTTTACACGCCTGGCAAAGTCTATGAGCATACGATAACGAAGATTGATAATCCTTGAATAATCATTTGATGATTCGCATTTCTGTATGTAGCTGTCACTCAGTGTGAATGCATCATCGGGATTCATGCCACCGTGGATAGCCGAACGTGAAACAAGCGTAGTTGTAGCGATAAAGGTATCCTTTAATTGACGAAGCTGATTGTCGGACATCGTACCAATCTTCAGAGCTGTAGATTTCTCAATCACTCCTGTTAAGGCCATATAATCGCCTTTTCGAACCATATTCATCACATTCTGTTCGAAATCATAAGTGTTGTGGAGTGTTATGCTTTGAGTTGTCTCATCGGAGAAAAACATGTCAGCATCATGCTTGTTCATTGATTCTATAAACTGCTTTTGTATGGCATCGTCAATAAAAACATCATGAAGGAAGCATTTCTCATTGTTCAGTATGTAATTCAAAAGACACAGAAGCTGCATAAGGCTTTCTAATGGTATGTGGGTGATATCCTGCATGGCGATTATAAAATCATCGATATCGTCACCCGGTATGTCCAATTGCATGGCGAGATCTCGTAGTGTTGGCGTGGAGTTTGGAACCTGGCTTGTCGGCCCGATTACAATTTTATAATTATCGGAATTAACAATGCCATAGTAGCAAAAATGTGCGGTCATGAAATAACCGACGTGGTCAGTAATTTTTAAAATGTCTGCCTGGTAGATAGACACAGGATCTTTAACAAGGTTGACTGTGGAGTGATAAAAAATAAGTGTATTGTTTTTATAAATACGTGTCGGAATTCCGAACAGACTGCCGGTGATTGTACCAATATAATCGTAATCAATGGATTGCATGGCTGGCTCCTCCTTATGAATATGGACACAATTATACTATTGTGAACACATATGTGCAAGAAATACGAAAAAAATAGTGATAGAATCCGGAAGGATAAAAAATATAAGAAAGGAACCTATGATTTATGTACACAAAAAATGCAAAAAAGAAAATTGAAAACATGCCATTACAGGAACGAATAGCCTATGGCTACAAAAAAGTAATTATGCTGATGCTTATTTCAGGGCTGCTTTCCATAATAGCGATAGGCGTACTGCTTGCGGATCTTTTGAATTATGTGCAGAAAATCAATGCTTCAGACATAGCAGTGAAAATGTGCAGAGTGAATGTAAATGCTGCTGCAAGAAATATAAGGGAAATGGCGTTGGATGACGATGAAGCTTCTTATGATGACTATGAAAAGACAATAACAAAGCTGCTTGCAGATGTTGATGCCCAGCTAAAAATAATAAAAGAAACCGGGGTTGTCTCAGAAGAAAATTATACAGAATATGCTACAGCATTATCCGATTGGGAAGACATAAGCACATCCATTATAGAGGAAATACGACAGGGACAGAACCAAAAAGGTGTAGAGGATATCCTTACCAAATGTACCCCTGCATTGAATAAATTAGTTGATATTGCTTTGAAATTAGATGATATTACAGACATAGCCAGCGATAAGGCAGTCAGAAATACCGTATTATGTGCTATTTTCGGTGTTGCCTTCATTATATTCTTTATAAGTCTGGCGTGGATAAATTCAAGAAAAACCAGCAAAAAAGTACTTTCGAGCATTTTGGAGCCATTGCATGCCATCGAAGATGTTGCAAAGGAGCTGACAGAAGGAAACTTACACAGCATGTTGGAGTATCGTTCGGAAGATGAAATCGGACGATTGGCACATAGCATGCGTAAATCTATCCGGATCCTGGGCTCTTATGTAGATGATATAGACCGCGCAATGAAGCTGTTTTCAGAGGGAAATTTTGATGTGCAGCCGAATGTGGAGTGGAAGGGAGATTTTGTTGGAATCCTAAATTCCTTTATGGCATTTGAAGAAAGTATGGCGGCTATGGTAAAGGGAATACAGACGGTTTCGGATCAAGTGTCCGGTGGTGCAGAACAGGTGTCATCCGGGGCAACTGAGCTGGCAGATGGAGCAACGAACCAGGCAGCAGCGGTAGAGGAACTGACGGCAACGGTAGAGAATGTTTCGGAACAAGTTCAACAAAACTCACAGGCTGCAAGTAAGATAAGTACAAAGGTAGTGGCACTTGGAGACGATATTTTGGAAAACAATGCCAAGATGCGTGAGATGGTAAAGTCTATGCTTGAAATTAAAGACGCATCCATACAGATAGAAAAAATTATTGAAACCATCAATGATATTGCATCACAGACAAATCTTCTTGCATTAAATGCGTCTATTGAGGCAGCGAGAGCCGGAGAAGCGGGGAAAGGATTTGCGGTTGTTGCCAATCAGGTAAACCAGCTTGCAGATCAGAGTGCACAGGCAGTAAAGGAATCGGCTGCTTTGATCAAAACATCCGTGAATGCGGTTGGAAAAGGGGTTTCATTTGCCGAGGAGACTGCACAGCAGCTGGAGATAATTGCACAAAACTCTAAGATTATTACCGGAGAGGTATCCGATATTGCGGATACGCTTGCAAATCAGACAGTCGAAATACAGCAGATCAATGAAGGAATAGAGCAGATCAATGATGTTGTACAGAGTAATTCTGCAACGTCGGAAGAGTGCGCTGCGGCGAGCATGGAGATGAACGACGAAGCAGATCATTTACGGAATATGATACAGGAAATCAAAGTGGCTGAATTTAATAAATAGGTAGAAGCATGAGTAATATTATATTTAAAGGATAGTTATGTTATGAAAGAACATAAAGATGGAATGCTTTCAAACGTTGATTTTAATAATATAATAGAAATAATCGAAGCATCTAGCCATTCCTTTTGTTTCGTGATAGAATAAGACATTCAATGAAATCGGAGGAATAGATATGAGTAACGAAAGCAAGCGCTGTAAGGTGCACTATACAGGAACATTCAACGATGGAACAAAGTTTGATTCATCTTATGATCGCGGCGAGCCACTCGAGTTTGTATGTGGTGCAGGCATGATGATCAAAGGATTCGATGAAGCAGTGAAGAATATGAATATCGGCGAGATCGTCGATGTACATCTGATGCCGGAAGAAGCTTACGGTATGCCGGATCCGGCGAATATCATCACAGTTGCATTCGAAGATATGCCTGGTTCTGAGAACTTAGAGATTGGCAATCAGGTTTATCTGACAACTCCATATGGACAGCAGTTTCCGGTGAAGGTCGTGGATAAAGACAAGGAGACTATCACCTTTGATGCCAACCATGAGATGGCAGGTAAGGAACTGAATTTCAAGATTGAGCTGCTTTCTGCAGAATAAAGATCATAAAAAGCGTGGACACGAAATGTATCCACGCTTTTTTAATGAAATAACGGGAAAGGTAACGCAAAACGATTGAAAAAGCACGGAAAATATGTTACTGTCATTTCGTTCGCTTTTGCGTTTACTGTGTGGCCTGACTCGATAGCAGCGTGATATTTACGATGCCGCCATGTATATTTGCAAAAAGGAAAACGACTATGGAAACAAATATGGAAAGGGTAGAGGGTAGGTTACATGAATAGAAAACATCCAGAGAAGCGTGGGGCTTTTTCCGGCAAGCTTGGCTATGTGTTATCGGCGGCGGGCGCGTCGGTTGGTCTTGGAAATATATGGAGATTTCCGTATCTGGCAGCAAAATACGGCGGAGGAATTTTCCTGCTCGTCTATATTCTGCTGGCACTGACATTCGGATACACGATGATCGTTGCGGAGTCCGCACTCGGACGTATGACGCAGAAAAGTCCGGTTGGCGCATTCCGTTCCTTCGGTAAGAAGAAATGGATTTCCTTCGGCGGCTGGATCAACGCGATCATTCCAATCCTGATTGTACCGTATTATTCGGTCATCGGCGGCTGGGTAATCAAATACTTGGCAGAATATATCCGTGGAAATGGAACGAAGCTTGCAGAGGACGGATATTTCGGATCATTTATATCAAATGGTGTATCGACGGAGCTTTGCTTTGTGATTTTCTGTCTCATAACACTGGCAATCATTTATGCCGGTGTACAAAACGGAATCGAACGTGTATCTAAGATGATGATGCCGGTTCTTGTTGTACTTTCCGTGGTGATTGCCATTTATTCGGTGACAAGACCGGGAGCCATTGCGGGTGTGAAATATTTCCTGGTTCCGAATGTAAAGAACTTTTCGTGGATGACAGTCGTAGCTGCGATGGGGCAGATGTTTTATTCGCTGTCGATTGCCATGGGTATCCTGATCACATTTGGTTCCTATATGAAGAAGGATACGTCCATCGAGGATGCGACGCGAAATGTAGAAGTGTTTGATACGGCGATTGCAATCATGGCAGGACTTATGATTATTCCGGCGGTGTTTGCATTTTCCGGCGGAGATCCGGATACGCTGCAGGCAGGACCTTCGCTCATGTTTATCACGATTCCGAAGGTGTTTGCGAATATGGGACTTGGAACAGGCGTCGGGATTTTGTTCTTCCTGCTTGTGTTATTTGCAGCCCTGACAAGCTCAATCGCCCTGACGGAAAGTGCTGTTGCGACATTCGAGGATGAGCTTGGCTGGGGACGGAAGAAGTCAACGGTTGTGATCGGATTGATTATGATTGGACTTGGAACGTTATCAAGTCTTGGATATGGTCCACTTGGATTCGTGAAGATACTCGGAATGCAGTTTTTGGACCTGTTTGATTTCCTGACGAATTCCGTGATGATGCCGATTGCTGCGTTTGTGACAAGTCTGCTTGTATCGCGCGTGGTTGGAATCGACAAGATCGAAGAGGAAATCTGCCATGGAGAAAGCAAGTTCCGGAGAAAGAAGATATTTGTCGTGATGATAAAATATCTGTGCCCGATCTTCGCGCTGATCATTCTGCTTAGTTCCGTGGCGAATGCGTTTGGCTGGATATCAATGTAAAAAGAAAATATGATGATGAACGTAGCCAAACAGATGATTGCGGAACATGTTTTCGGGTAAATCAGAGGTAATCGGATATGGAACCAAAACAGGAACATAAATTGATATCCCGTGCAGATATCCTGCTGATCGTCGGAATTCTGATTCTGGCGGTGGCAGGACTTTTTGCGTGGAAGAAGCTGAAAACGCCGGGGGCATATGTGGATATTTTGATCGATGGAACCTCGGTGAAGACACTGCAGTTAGACAAAGACGCAAGCTATGAGGTAATGCAGGAGGCAGGCGTCAATACGGTCGTTGTGCAGGATGGCAGTGTGACTGTGCAAGATGCAGACTGCCCGGATAAGATCTGCGAGAAGCACCGGGCAATCAACCGGACCGGAGAGACGATTATCTGCCTGCCACATAAGTTGGTTGTAGAAATTAAAGAGTAGATGGATATAGAAGGAAAGAGACAGATATCATTGAAGAAAAAAGACAGACCAACCAATGACCATCCAAAATTAAACAATAACCATAAGATTGCGCTTTGCGGAGTCCTGATAGCACTCGCCATGATCTTATCGTATCTGGAAAGCCTGGTGCCAATCCATATGGCGGTACCGGGGGTGAAGCTTGGTCTTGCCAATCTGGTTACGATTATCGCACTGCAGAAACTGGATCTGAGGGCGACGGTTGTAATCTCGGTCGGACGTATCATCCTGTCGAATGTTCTGTTCGGAAATATGGCGGTGTTACTGTACAGTCTGGTCGGTGCGGCATGCAGCATCCTGATCATGACGGCACTAAAAAAATGCCGGGTATTCGGACTTGTAGGAATCAGCGTCGCAGGCGCAGTCTTCCACAATCTGGGGCAGATCCTGGTCGCGGTCTGCGTGATGGAAAACGTGCGTATTTTTTATTATATGTTCATCCTGTTGATTACCGGAACGGTCGCTGGTGTAGCAATCGGATTGCTTGCTTCGTTTCTGTTAAAAAATATAAGAATATAGTCACAAAAGTTGTGAAATTAAGGACACATTTGTTGATAAAAATCCTCACTTGTATTAGAATAGTAGTAAATATTTTTTAGAGTGGGGTCAGTACGATGAAACTAACTTTTAAAGGAGGCATCCATCCATACGAAGGGAAAGAACTTACGATGGATAAGGATGTAATTGAATATGTCCCAAAGGGAGATATGGTATATCCACTGAGTCAGCATATCGGTGCACCTGCGAAGGCGGTTGTCAAAAAAGGTGACCGTGTTTTGGTAGGGCAGCTGATTGCAGAAGCCGGTGGATTTGTTTCTGCAAACATTCATTCTTCTGTATCCGGAACAGTCAAGGCCGTGGAACCTAGACTGACTGCATCCGGTTCTAAGGTCAATTCGATCGTGATCGAAAATGACAATCAGTTTGAAGAAATTGAATATGTGAAAAATGACAAACCGCTTGCGGAGCTTAACAGGGAGGAAATCCTCGAAGCAATCAAGAACGCAGGCGTTGTCGGCATGGGTGGCGCCGGATTCCCGACGAATGTCAAGCTCTCACCGAAGAATGCAGACGAGATTGATTACATTATCGTGAATGCATCCGAGTGTGAGCCATATCTGACATCGGATTACCGTCGTCTGCTTGATGAGACGGACAAGGTGATTGAGGGCTTGCGTCTTGCACTTGCAATCTTCCCGAAAGCAAAGGGAATCATCGCGGTCGAGGATAACAAGCCAAAGGCAATCCAGAAGTTGAAGGAAGTGCTTGGAAATGATCCGGACATCAAGGTCAATTCCATGAAGACCAAGTATCCGGAGGGAGCAGAACGTCAGCTCATCTATGCGAATACCGGACGGTATATCAATTCGAAGATGCTTCCGGCAGATGCCGGTTGTATCGTACATAATGTAGATACGGTGTATTCCATCTGTGAAGCTGTACGGCAGGGCAAACCATTGATTCAGAGACTAGTGACTGTGACCGGTGATGCGATTACAGAACCAGGCAACTATCTTGTACGGATAGGTACAAGCTTTGCAGAGCTAATCGAGGCAGCAGGTGGATTCCTGCAGGATCCGGAGAAGATCATTGCCGGTGGCCCGATGATGGGAAAAGCTATCTATGATCTGAATATTCCGGTTACGAAGTCCGCATCGGCAATTCTATGTATGACGAAGGATGAGGTCTCGGAATATGAGCCGAGTAACTGTATCCGTTGCGGCAGATGTGTGGAGGTTTGTCCGGGCAGAGTGATGCCGAACAAGCTTGCGACACTGGCAGAACAAGGCGATCTGGAGGAGTTCCAGAAGTTAAATGGTATGGAATGCTGTGAGTGTGGCTGTTGTTCGTATGTATGTCCGGCGAAGCGTCATCTGACACAGACGATTGCAGGCACAAGAAAAGCCATCTTGGCGAATCGCAAGAAATAGGAGGTGCGAGAAAGTGGAACAGGAAAATTTGAAATTAAAGGTCTCTGCTTCCCCGCATGTGAGAAGCAAGGCAACGACATCGGATATCATGTTCGATGTTGTGATTGCATTAGTCCCGGCAACGGCATTCGGTCTGTACATATTTGGCTGGTATGCAGCGTTACTGGTCGCAGTCTGTATCGGAAGCTGTGTGGGGTTTGAAGCACTGTATCAGAAGTGTATGGGCAAGAAGGTAACGGTTGGAGATTTCTCAGCTGTGGTAACCGGATTGCTGCTTGCACTGAATCTGCCACCAAACCTTCCAATCTGGATGGCGGTTGCCGGTTCCGCATTTGCAATCATTATCGTAAAGCAGCTTTTTGGCGGACTGGGACAGAATTTTATGAACCCGGCACTTGGAGCGAGATGCTTCCTGCTGCTGTCGTTCTCACGTTATATGACAAACTTCGTATACGATGGTGTGGCAACTGCAACACCACTTGCGACATTGAAGCTTACCGGCATGGTGAACTTAAGAAGTATGTTCCTTGGATATACCGCAGGAACGATCGGTGAGACATCCGTGGTTGCTCTGCTGATCGGTGCGGTCTATCTGCTTTGCAAGAAGGTGATCAACCCGAAGATTCCGTTGATCTATATCGGAACATTTACAATCGCAGTTGCAATCTATGCTGTGACACAGGATTACAATGTCCCTGTTTATGTGGCTGCACATCTGTGTGGTGGCGGACTGATGCTTGGTGCATGGTTCATGGCAACGGATTATGTGACAAGTCCGATTACTTCCTCCGGAAAGGTAATTTACGCAATCGGACTTGGACTTTTGACATTTGTACTTCGTATCTTTGGCAGCAGTACCGAGGGTGTATCCTATTCAATCATCATCATGAACCTGTTAGTCCCTCTGATCGAGCGTGCAACCGTACCGAAGGCATTTGGTGAGGGTGCGGAAATCAAGGATAAGAAGCAGGCGAAGCTTGCCGTGAAGGAAGCGAAGAAGGAAGCAAAGAAAGCTGCGAAGACAGAGGATACTTGGGACGGTGATGACAAGGAACCAAAGAAGAAAGACAAGATGGATGTCAAGGGCATCGTGGTTGCAATCGTTGCAATCTGTGTGATCACAGTTGTGATGGGTGCAGCACTTGGCGGTGTCTACAGTGTGACGAAGGATCCGATCGAGAAGGCACAGGAACAGGCAAAGAACGATGCCTATGCGGAGGTGCTTCCGGAAGCAACACGTATTATGAGCGTGGAAGAGGATGGCAATGTTGTAAAGCAGATCAATCCACTCCTTGAATCGTATGGATTTGAGGATGTTCATATCGATGATATCTGCGTCGGCGGTGATGATGAGAAGAATGAACTGGTTGGTTATGTAATTCTCATTACAAGTACGGCAGGGTATGGCGGAGATATCCAGATGGCAATCGGAATCAATACCGAGTATCAGATCACAGGTATTTCCTTCCTGACTTTGAACGAGACAGCAGGCCTTGGTATGGAAGCAGATACGGATGAATTTAAATCACAGTTTATTGGTAAGCAGGTAAATAAGTTTGAGTATACAAAGACTGGTTCGACAAAGGACAGTGAAATTGATGCATTGTCCGGTGCGACGATTACCACATCGGCAGTGACAAATGCAGTCAATGCGGCACTTCGTACAATTCGATTCCTGACAACAGGAGGTGCACAGTAATATGGGAAAGATAGCAGAACGTTTAAAGAATGGTATTATCACCGAGAACCCGACCTTTGTCCAGATGCTTGGAATGTGCCCGACACTTGCGGTTACATCCTCAGCAATTAACGGACTTGGCATGGGACTTACAACGATGGTAATCCTGACGATGAGCAACTTCATGATCTCCCTGCTCCGGAAACTGATTCCGGACAAGGTGCGTATTCCGGCATACATCGTTATCATTGCTTCGTTTGTAACAATCGTACAGTTTGTATTGCAGGCATATATTCCAAGCCTGAATGACAGTTTGGGAATCTTCATTCCACTGATCGTTGTAAACTGTATCATCTTAGGTAGAGCGGAAAGCTATGCATCAAAGAATCCGGTAATTCCATCAATCTTTGATGGTATTGGTATGGGACTTGGATTTACAGTCGGACTTACGACAATCGGTATCATCCGTGAGATCCTTGGTTCCGGCAGTATCTTCGGATTCGGCTTTGTAAAGGCTGTTGAGAATTTTGCTGAGAGTCATGCAAGTGAGAAGGTATTCCAGATCTTATCCGATCAGGGATTGTTCCAGCCGGCAAGTATTTTTGTATCGGCACCGGGGGCATTCCTTGTACTGGCATTTATCATTGCATTTATCAACCGTCGTCATATCAAGAAGGCAAAGAAGACGGGCGGGAAGGCAGAGACATGCAGACTGGCAGATTGTGCAAGCTGTGCAAATGCCATGTGTGCAGGCAAAGGAAAGGAGGAGTAGGATATGAATATTATTTTATTAGCGATATCCGCTGCTCTTGTGAATAACGTTATCCTGAGCCAGTTCATGGGTATCTGTCCGTTTTTAGGAGTATCAAAGAAGGTAAGCACCGCAGCCGGTATGGGTGGTGCGGTTATCTTCGTTATGACGATTGCTTCGGCAGTGACAAGTGTGATTTATCATTTCGTGCTTGTGCCGCTTAAACTATCGTATCTGAACACGATCGTGTTTATCTTAGTCATTGCAGCACTGGTACAGTTTGTGGAGATGTTCTTAAAGAAGACGATTCCATCGCTGTATGAGGCACTCGGTGTATACCTGCCACTGATCACAACGAACTGTGCTGTGCTTGGTATCGCACTGAAGAATGTGCAGGATGGATTAAACATCGGGGAATCTATCATCAACGGTATGTTCTCCGCAGTCGGATTTGCAATTGCAATCATCGTAATGGCAGGTATCCGGGAGAAGATTGATAAAAACGATATACCGGAAAGCTTCAAAGGAGCGCCGATCGTGCTGATCACAGCCGGTCTTATGGCAATCGCTTTCCTTGGACTGAATGGTTTGATTTAGAGGAGGCGAAGAAATGGGAGCATCGATTTTGTACGCGGCTGCGGTCATCGGAATTGTCGGAATTTTAGCGGGAATCCTCCTGGGCGTGGCAAGCGAGAAATTTAAAGTAAAAGTAGACGAGAAAGAAATCAAAGTGCGTGAGGCGTTGCCCGGCAACAACTGTGGAGGTTGCGGATATCCGGGCTGTGACGGTCTTGCGGCAGCGATTGCGAAGGGCGAAGCGAAGCCGGATGCCTGTCCGGTCGGTGGCGAAGCCGTAGCGAAGAAAATCGTAGAGATTGTCGGTGGGGAGATCGACAGTGTCAGACATGTGGCACATGTGAAATGTGCCGGAACGTGTGAGAAGGCAAAGGACGCTTACGATTATGTAGGCCCGGAGGACTGTCAGATTGCAGCCAATGCACCGGGCGGCGGATCAAAGGGATGCAGCTTCGGATGTCTTGGGTATGGTTCATGTAAGCGTGCCTGCCAGTTTGATGCAATTTCCATCGTAGATGGCGTGGCAGTCGTGGACAAGGACAAATGTAAGTCTTGTGGACAGTGTGTACTTGCCTGTCCGAGACATATCATCGAGATGGTACCGGAAGATGCCGATGCTATCGTCGAGTGTAACTCGAAGGAATTCGGTAAGGATGTGAAGGCGGTCTGCAGCGCAGGCTGTATCGGATGTGGTCTGTGTCAGAGAAACTGTCCACAGGGCGCAATCACAGTGAAGGATCACCTTGCAGTCGTTGACTATGCAAAATGTACCGGCTGCGGCACCTGCAAGGAAAAATGCCCGGTAAAGATTATTAAGTAGGAATAATTGGATATTACGAAAGGGAAGATATGGAAAGAGATTACGTTATTATCACAGATTCATCGAACGATTTACCAGTCGGCTATGCCGAGGAACAGGGCGTCGTGATTATTCCAATCAGCTTTGAAATCGGCGATGAAGTATTTGATGGAAGAGAAAAAACACTGACAAAGAAAGAGTTCTATGACCGCATGCGTGCGGGACAGGGAACAAAGACAGCAGCGCCGAACATCAACGATATTGAAGAGGAGTTTGAGAAGGCACTGTCCGCAGGAAAAGACGTATTATTTACCTGTCTTTCCTCCGGTATCAGCAGTACGATCAACAACGCGTTTGTATGTAAGGAAGAGATGCAGGAGAAATATCCGGATGCGGAAATCTGTGTGTTTGATTCCATCTGCGCGAGTGGTGGACATGGACTGCTGATCTATCATGCGATTGAGAACAAGAAAAAAGGCATGTCCGTCAAAGAGAACATGCAGGCACTCGAAGAGCTGAAGCATCGTATCGTGCACAAATTCACGGTGGATGATCTGACCTATTTGCAGAGAGGTGGACGTATCTCCAAGACGGCAGCCGTTATCGGTGGCATGATCCAGTTGAAGCCGGTTCTGCATGTGGATACAGAGGGAAGACTTGCAGCTGAGAGTAAAGTGCGTGGACGTAAGAAAGCGTTAAACCAGCTGCTTGCAGAGATGGATATCTGTACAGGAGGCTATGCAGACAAGCAGGATGTAGTACTGATCTGTCACGCGGATTGTCCGGAGGATGCGGAGTATGTCCGGGCAAAGGTAGAGGAGAAGTATCATCCAAATAAGATCATTATGAGCGAGGTCGGACCAATCGTCGGAGCACACGTTGGACCGGGAACGATGGTACTTATTTTTGAAGGTGACAAGCGATAAGCTTTCGCATATACTAACTATAAAAAGCGAAGGTATGCGATGCGCTTTTTAGAATTAAAAGAAAAAGAAGTTATAAACTGCAAAGATTGCAGGCGGCTCGGCTATGTTGCCGATGTCGAGTTTGATTGTGAGACAGGGAAGATACTTGCAATCATCGTACCGGGACCGGGAAAATTATTTTCCTGCTTTGGTTCGGGAACGGAATATTACATCCGGTATTGCAACATTGTGCGTATCGGACCGGACATTGTTCTGGTCGATATTGATGCCTGCGATATACGGAAAATTCAGGGAGGAAAGGAATAAACATATGAAGTGCCCATTTTGCGGAGATGATAATACGCGTGTGATTGACTCAAGACCAGCAGATGACAACGAGGCAATCCGTAGAAGAAGACAGTGTGATGAATGTGGAAAGCGTTTTACTACGTATGAGAAGGTAGAGACGATTCCTCTGATTGTAATCAAGAAGGATAAGAATCGTGAGACATATGACCGTTCCAAGATTGAGTCAGGAGTGGTACGTTCCTGTCACAAACGTCCGGTATCTGTGGATCAGATCGAGGCATGTGTGGATGAGATCGAGAACAAGATTTTCAATCTCGGCGTGCGTGAAATCGAAAGCGAGAAGATTGGTGAGATTGTAATGGATCAGATTCGTGATCTGGATCAGGTTGCATATGTGCGTTTCGCATCCGTCTACCGTCAGTTCAAGGATGCGGATACGTTTATGAGTGAGTTGAAGAAGCTTCTGGATACAAAGTAGACGGAACTGAAAGGGACGTTATGGATTATATCAAACTGATCGAAGGTGCAGAGGGCGAGATTGTTGAGAAGAAATCCCGTTTTATTGCGCAGATTGCCCCGGTTGAGACAGAAGAAGAGGCGTATGCATTTATCGAGAAGATTAAGAAGAAGCATTACGATGCACGGCATAACTGCTTTGCATTTTCCGTGGGCGCTGAGATGCCGCTGCTCCGGTTCTCGGATGATGGAGAACCACAGGGCACTGCAGGAAAGCCGATGCTGGAGTTGATTCAGAATTCTGGAATCCATGATATCTGTGTGGTTGTGACACGGTATTTTGGCGGTACACTGCTTGGTACGGGCGGACTTGTCCGTGCATATACGCAGGCAACAAAGGAAGCCCTAGAAGCGTGTACGACGAAGTTAATGCAACAGTTGCTTCCTGTTTTGATCCGGACGAATTATACGGATATGGGGAAAATACAATATATCCTGAATACGAGACAGGTTGCGATCATCAACACGGAATTCGCAGAGGATGTGGTCTTTACGGTACATATTCCGGTTGGCGATGCGAAAGCAATCTTAAAAGAGATAACCGATGCGACGAATGCAAGAGCGCAGATCGAAGAACAGGACGAGATCTTTGGATGATCTCGTCCTGTTTTTGTATCATATTAAATGTATGTTCCAATAATTAAAAAATATGAAATCATAGAATATAATTCATGAAGAAATATACGATGGTAATCAGTAAAAGCACCGGGATCCACTTGGCAAGTGTCCGGCTTTTTTTGATAAACACCGAAAGTACAAGCGACAGAAGATAGGCAAGCAGACTGACAAGTGTTACCTGTAACAGAGTTGCAGTTCCGTAGGTGATGCCGTTGCATAGCATGCCGATTCCGTAGATTGGAAGGATGCCAGCCAGAAGTCCCGTGCATAAAATACCATATCTGCGTTTGCCAGAAAGTGCGATGTAGATGCCACGTTCCTGATCCTGTAAGAACAACATCAGGCTGAACAGAGAAGCAAACAGGACGAGCAGACAGGTGCATTCGTAGATTGGAAGCTGGATACGATAGGTATTTTCCTTATAATCGTAGGCACCGTCTGTGACAGAGGACATACGGAAGATTGTGTCACTGTTCATATATGCCTGCATGCGGCTTTTTAACTCTTCAGATAACGCTGCATCGTCGATCGTGTCAACCAGAATCTGTGGGGATGCAACCTTGAAGATATAATGGAAGAATGTCTCGCAGATGGCAGAGGAAAGTGTACTTGCACTTGTCTCATACAAGGAAACCTTTGGTTCCCCGGAGCCTGCAATGTAGCCGGAGAAAAATCCATCTGGCAGGACAAAACCGCATTCTGCATCACCCGCCTGTACATCCCGGATTACATCTGTGGACGCATCTACATAATAAAACTGATAGAGCGAGGCACTGGCATCTAATTCCTCTTTGAACTGTGTCGTATACGCACTGGTATCTTCCAGATATACGGCAACACGGATTTCTGTGGACTGGCTTTTCGCTGGAAGCAATGCATAGATTCCAGTTAAGATGAGCAGGACGCCCAGCATGCACCAATATAGCTTTCGATGTAAAATTCGTTTCCATGCGACAATCAGTCGGTTCATAACAAAACTCCCAAATGTTTAATAAAGTGCGTGGCAGAAAATCTGCATTACATACGTTCCCGGCAGATACGGACGGATCTGCTGTATCACCTTTGGCAGCAGAACATCCGGTAGAAGTCCGCCACCGCAGTAGGCAAGCACCAGCACAACAAATAACAGACAGATATTTGCGGAAAAGGTACTTCTGGAAAAGGTTGCGATTCCGGCGATCAGCAGTGCAATCAAAAGCAGTGCAGGGATGATCGTCAGAAGTCCGTTCAGGTTTGCGTGCCCCATCCAGATGGAGATTCCGATATAGCACGGCAGGAACAGGATATACAGAGCAAGAAACGTGTGGAGCGTGTTTGCTGCCAGTATATGTCCGCGGTTTAGGTGATACAGCTTCATGCATTCGCAGATGCCATTTCCGGTTCCCTGTAAATATGGAATCAGCAGGAATGCAAGAAAACAGAGACTTAATATAATCGCAAATGCGGCATAGTGCTGTGTGAATGTCACACTTCCTGCATCCTCTGCCTGTATCGTCTTCATATAATTTGTCTTGTTCATGACACGGTCTAGGTATACGAAGTTCACACGGTTGGAAAGCTCACGTATCTGTTCCGGTGTAAATTCGTGGGCACGTGTCGTGTCAAGGCCGCTGTAAATACCAGCCTGAGCAGTTCCGAGCAGTCCGGCGTAGGACATGAACAATTCGTTGATGATATAAGAGGATATGGAGCTGTTGTCGTAAACAACGATATCAAGCGGTACATTTGTACTGTCCATAATTCCAGAGAAAAACTGCTCCGGGACGATGATCAGATACAGGATTTCATGCGAAGCAAGCATGTTATAGCCTTCCTCGACGCTGTTTACCTGTACGAGCTGGACGGTTTCCTCCATTCCTTCTAAATCCTGTAACATACCAATGCCAAGCTGGTTTAGGTCCAGGTTGTCGTCCTGTGGCAGATAGTATCCGATGGAAATCGCAGAAAATACATTTTCCTTATATAGATGTCTGGACAGATAAAATCCTGCGGTTCCAGTCAGGAGAAGCAACAGTAACAATGAGACAAACATCGATGGCAGATAGTGTAACAGCCGTTTGCAGTTGGCGCGGATGAAATTGAAAAACATATGGATGCGAGACATAAGTTCCTCTTAAATTTAATTTCTTAGCAGATCAATATAATTAGTGCCCTCTGGCAGATGCGACGCATCGAAGAGTGTGCCATTTTTCAGAAGATAGACTGTGTGGCAGAACTGAAAAACGGCTTCCTCATGGGAGGCAATCACAATGGAATTTCCAAGACTTAAATAATAACGCATAAACTGCATGGCATCCTGTTTGGCTGGAAGATCCAGTGCTGCAAATGGCTCATCCATCAGCAGAATCTGTGGTGCATCGAGCAGGGCACACGCGAGACTGAGCCGCTTTTTCATACCACCGGACATATTTTTGACCGGAGTATCCAGAAATGTCTGGATTCCAAGCTGGGCGAGCGGTGGTGCCTGCAATGCCTGCAGGATTTCGGATTTGCGTTTGTTCGTCCACATACGCAGATTATCCACAGGCTTTAGCTCATCATAGAGCGGATTTTCCTGTGGGACATAGCCGATTCTTACATCTGGTGTTCCGGCATATTTTTTTGCAATGCAGGAAAGCAACGTGGATTTCCCGGAGCCGTTGACGCCTAAAATCCCGATGGCACAGCCTTCCGGGACAGGAAAAGACACATCGTTCAGCACCTGCTTTTTTCCGTATGATTTTGAGATATGTTCAATCTGAAACATAATAACTCCTTTGATTGGTTTTCGATTGCGATTTTTGCATCCGTTCAAGTCTTTGGTTCTTTGAATTAAGATAGCATTTTTAGGTAGAATATACAAGTAGAAAGCGCGGATAAGTGGATTTTATCTATGGACTTTATATTACAAATTTGCTATAATTTTAAACATATATGACATGGCGTATATTTATGCGCAACGGAAACTTGTTAGAACGAAAGACATGGGGTACATACATTATGAATGGAACGAGATTAGCAAAGAAAAATGATCTGGCGATGAAGGTGATGGTTGCGTTTGCAATCGCGAAAATCGCAGTATTGATTATCAATCATAAGACACAGAAGGGATTCGTACCGCTGCTTGTATTATTTGCATTGTTTGCAGTTGGAAATGTTGTGTTCCAGCTGATCAATGACCGCAGTGAACTGATGAAATTCACATCGGTCACAGCATTTTCTGTGCTGGTACTTGTGTCTGTATTTGTATCCGGCTCGGTGATGGAGGCACTTCCGATCTTTATCGCGATGGGCATGTGTATCATCTATATGGATACGTTCCATATCCGTGTGACATGTGGCGTATCAACACTCGGCATTCTGGTTGAGACGATCATTCAGATCGCAAAGCATGGATTTGCACTATCAGCTACATGGATAGAGATTCTGCTTTTAGCAGCTATTTTCACATTTGGAATTCTGATGGCTTGTAACATTACTTTGCGCGAGCAGGAGACAGACCGTCAGGAAATTGAGTACCATGTTGCATATCAGGAAGAAATCACAGAGAACATGGTCAAGGTCGTTGATAACGGAAATGCGCATATCGAGCAGCTGCAGTCAAAGCTGGATAACTTCCAGGCAGCGACAGCAGAAGTAACGAAGTCTGTTGATGCCATTTCAACCGGCGTTACCGATACGGCAGAGAATATGGAAGTGTCAACAACGATGACACAGCAGATTCAGGATATTATTGATAACCTGATCGACGTCAAGGACAATACCGTACAGTCGACACACCGGGCAATCGAATCTGTAAAGTCCGGTTTAGATATTATTGAAAGTCTGAAGGATAAGTCGGACGATATCAATGTTGCAAATGAAGATGTAACACGTGTATCCGAAGAACTCTGCGAGAAGATCCAGTCTGCAGAGGAGATCACACAGATCATCTATCAGATCTCCAGCCAGACAAATCTGCTTGCGTTAAATGCGAGCATTGAGGCAGCACGTGCCGGAGAACAGGGACGTGGATTTGCCGTAGTTGCAGATGAAATCCGGAAGCTGGCAGATGATACAAGAAGTTCCATCGATAGCATCACACAGCTTCTGAAGGGTGTGACAGATCTTGCCAATCACACATCGGATCTGGTTCGAAGAAGTGTAGAGGCGGTATCTGAGCAGGCAAAATATATTGAGGCGGCAGACGGAAGCTTCCAGACAATTGCAGGTGCGGTTGAGGAGTTATCTGGCGATATGAAGCAGCTTGATAAGCTGTCTGGAAATCTGGATGCATCGAACAATTCCATCATTGACGGTCTGGCAAATCAGCAGGCTGCCAGTGAAGAAATCGCAGCAAATGCACAGTCCTCCGCAGATCTGTGCGAGACAAACTTAAATGAATTAAATGGTGTCATTGATGAGTTAAATGAGATTGCAAAGATCATCGGAAGTCTGCGCGCGGCTGATTTAGAAGAAATCAATAAGATGTTAGATGAGACAACCGTTCAGACTGTATCTCGTGACACAACCGATTATTCAGATTATTTTTCAGAGGATGATGGACAGGAAGCAGAGGCTCCTGCGAGTGCATCCGCAGAGGAAGATGACGCAGAGGAGTCCGAATCCGAAGAGACAGAACCGGCGGAGACAGATTCAACGGAAGAGACAGAACCGGTGGAGACAGATCCAATCGAAGGTGCGTCGGAGGAAAACTGCGAAGATTCTGAGGATACACAGACTGGGCTAGATGAAGCATATGAATCCTGGGAAGATGCAGAAGACAGTGGAGAAAACAGTGGAATAGAAGAAAACCGGGATGAAGAAGCAACAGAAGAAGATGAAGAGATAAGTGAAGATCCCGAAACGGAAGATGATACAGCATATGACGAGGAAACAGACGAAGAGGACTCTGATCAGGAATAATCAGTAGTCCTCCTCGATGACCTGAAAGTCAAGATAATCAAAATCGATGGATTCGATGAAATTATCCTGCGTGAACCGGGTTCTTGCATGACGAATAAAATCCTGCTGGTTGGATTTTAACCAGATAGGCTTCGCTAAATCAAAGGTGTAGCATAGCTCGTCAAGGGCGGCATACACCTTTTTTGTACGCGTCATGGTATAGTCCTCGATGCAGACGGTATGGTCTTTGACGAGACGGTTATCTTTCATTATTTTTCCCCAGATACGAAACATAGTATCACCTGCCTTGGTAGTATAGAATATGTCACAGAGAATGAAATCATGCCCGGTGTGACAGAATTATTATATCGGGCATAAGACAAAAAAACAAGTTAAGATATCAAGTGATTTAAAATAAAGGAGCAACAATATGAGTTACAAATTGATTACCAAAGATGGAAGTGCCAAGCGTGGCGAATTTACGACACCGCATGGCGTGATCCAGACACCGGTCTTTATGAATGTCGGTACAGCCGCCGCCATCAAGGGTGCGGTATCGACGGAGGATCTGCAGACGATCGGAACGCAGGTGGAATTGTCAAACACCTATCATTTGCATGTGAGACCAGGCGACGAGGTTGTAAAGAAACTCGGCGGTTTGCATAAGTTTATGGTATGGGACAAGCCAATTCTGACCGATTCCGGCGGATTTCAGGTATTCTCACTTGCAGGACTCAGAAAGATTAAAGAAGAGGGTGTAACATTCCATTCGCATGTTGATGGACGTCTCATATTTATGGGACCGGAGGAGAGTATGCAGATTCAGTCAAACCTTGCATCTACGATTGCAATGGCATTCGATGAATGTGCACCGGCCAAGGCAGACCGTTCCTACATCCAGCCATCGGTAGACCGTACAACACGCTGGTTAGAGCGGTGCAAGCGGGAGATGCATAGGCTGAATAGTCTCGAAGATACGATTAACAAGCAGCAGATGCTCTTCGGTATCAATCAGGGAGGCGTTATAGATGATATCCGTATCGAGCATGCGAAGCGGATTGCAGACATGGATTTAGATGGTTATGCAATCGGCGGGCTGGCAGTTGGAGAGACACATGCGGAGATGTATCGGATTATCGAGTCAGTCATTCCGTATCTGCCGGAGAACAAACCAACTTATCTGATGGGGGTTGGTACACCGGCGAATATATTGGAAGCTGTAGAACGCGGAGTTGATTTCTTTGATTGTGTATATCCATCCCGGAATGGCAGACATGGTCATGTCTATACAAACCATGGTAAGCTGAATCTGTTCAATGCAAAATATGAACTGGATGAGCGTCCAATTGAGGAAAGCTGTGGATGCCCGGCGTGCAGGAAGTATTCGAGAGCCTATATCCGCCATCTGCTCAAAGCAAAGGAAATGCTTGGAATGAGATTTTGTGTCTTGCATAATTTATATTTTTATAATAATATGATGAGTGAGATTCGGGAGGCAATCGAGGAACATCGTTATAGTGAATATAAACGACAGAAATTAGAAGGCTTTCAAAATCAAGAATAAATAAAAGGAGTTTTAAGACATGTTATTAACATTACTGGAATCAACAGCAACAACAGCAAAACAGCCAAGTGGATTGTTCTGGGTTATCTACATTGTAATCTTAGTCGGATTCATGTGGTTACTGATCATCCGTCCACAGAAGAAGCAGAAGAAGCAGATGGAAGATCTGCACAAGGCAATGGAACCGGGTGACAACATCATGACCACAGGTGGTTTCTATGGTACAATCCTTGATATCGTAGATGATACAACAGTTATCGTAGAGTTCGGTAACAACAAGAACTGCCGTATCCCAATGCACAAGAACGCAATCGCTGAGATTGAAAAAGCAGGTTCCGCAGTCGTAAAGGATGAGGAAGAGGATACACCTGTAAAGGAAGAGAAAAAGGAAGACAAGAAAGCAGATAAGAAGCTTGGAAAGACAAAGGAATAATCCGGATTTGTTATGAGAAATGCAGATACTAGCCATGTTTGCATATTCTACAAAAAATGACAAAAAAGGTGTAGACGAAATTATGACTTTGTGAGAAAATGTAGTTGATGGTGTTTTGTATGTAAGAAACATCTCTCTATAAAATTTTAATATTGAAAGGAGTTCCACAATGATTTACACGAAGGAAGTTGAAAACATGTGCCCAGTAGCCAAGGGCGCAAAGCATGAGCCAGCTCCTATTCCTGAAGAAGGAAAGTGGGTACACTCAAAGAAGATTGAAGATATCTCTGGTTTTACACATGGTGTTGGCTGGTGCGCACCACAGCAGGGTGCTTGTAAACTTTCACTGAACGTTAAGAATGGCGTAATTGAAGAGGCTTTGGTTGAGACAATCGGTTGTTCCGGTATGACACATTCTGCAGCTATGGCAGCAGAGGTTCTGCAGGGTAAGACAATCCTTGAGGCTCTGAACACAGACCTTGTATGTGATGCTATCAATACAGCTATGAGAGAGCTGTTCCTTCAGATTGTTTATGGTCGTACACAGAGTGCTTTCTCTGATGACGGTCTTGCAGTTGGAGCAGGTCTTGAGGATCTTGGTAAGGGCCTTCGTTCTCAGGTTGGTACAATGTACGCAACTAAGGAGAAGGGTGTTCGTTACCTTGAGATGGCTGAGGGCTATGTAACAGGTATCGCACTTGATGCAGATAACGAAGTTATCGGATACCAGTTCGTTTCTCTTGGAAAGATGACAGACTTCATTAAGAAGGGTGATGATCCTAACACAGCATGGGAGAAGGCAAAGGGTCAGTATGGCCGTGTTGCTGATGCAGTGAAGATTATCGATCCTAGACAGGAATAAGAGGAAAGGAGAAACGACAATGGCTTTATTTGAATCATATGAAAGAAGAATTGACCAGATTAACGCTGTATTGAACAGCTATGGTATCAGCTCTATCGAAGAAGCTGAGAAGATTACAAAGGACGCTGGACTTGATGTTTACGATCAGGTTAAGAAGATTCAGCCAATTTGTTTTGAGAATGCTTGCTGGGCTTACACAGTTGGTGCAGCAATCGCAATTAAGAAGGGTTGCAGAAGAGCAGCAGATGCTGCAGCAGCAATCGGTGAAGGACTTCAGTCTTTCTGTATCCCGGGTTCAGTTGCTGATCACCGTAAGGTAGGTCTTGGACATGGTAACCTTGGTAAGATGCTCCTTGAGGAAGAGACAGAGTGTTTCTGTTTCCTTGCAGGACATGAGTCATTCGCAGCTGCTGAGGGTGCAATCGGTATCGCAGAGAAGGCTAATAAGGTACGTCAGAAGCCACTTCGTGTTATCTTGAACGGTCTTGGTAAGGATGCAGCTCAGATTATCTCACGTATTAACGGATTTACATTTGTTGAGACAAAGTATGATTACAAGGCAGCTAAGCTGAACATAGTATATGAGAAGCCATATTCAACAGGTCTTCGTGCAACTGTTAAGTGTTATGGTGCTGACGATGTTCAGGAAGGTGTTGCAATCATGCATCATGAGAATGTTGGTGTATCTATCACAGGTAACTCAACAAACCCAACACGTTTCCAGCATCCGGTAGCAGGTACATACAAGAAGGAATGTATCGAGCAGGGTAAGAAGTACTTCTCCGTAGCATCCGGTGGTGGTACAGGTCGTACACTTCACCCAGATAACATGGCAGCAGGTCCTGCTTCTTATGGTATGACAGATACTATGGGACGTATGCACAGTGATGCACAGTTCGCAGGTTCTTCATCTGTACCAGCTCACGTAGAGATGATGGGTCTGATCGGTATGGGTAACAACCCTATGGTTGGTGCTACTGTTGCAGTTGCAGTTTCTGTTGAGGAAGCAGCAAAGGCTGGAAAGTTCTAGAGACAATGAGCCGTGCATAACGGATAAAAAAATGGCTGGTCAAGCTTGCTTGAAACCAGTCATTTTTTTATCCGTTTATATAGGGCGAATGCCCGAGACCGACTCGAAGCGAAGCGCAGAGGAGGTTGCACGGCGAATGATTTCCTGTTTATTTTTTATTCTAAGTATTCTCTAAGCCATTCCACATCGCTTTCCGTGTATGTGGATTCGGTTATATCTTGTATATTATTTTCCACAAAATGTAAATTTGGGCTCGCGGGAGAGAAAATGAGCGTAAAAACCCACGGCGTGGGCGTAGGCGGAGAAAAACAAGCGAGAAAACCCAAACCGGAAGCTAATCGGAAAGATACGGAGATGAAACTGGGTGTGCAGGATAGAAAATAAGCGGAAAAACCCACGGCGTGGGTGCAGACAGAGAAAAGCAAGCAAGAAAACCCAGATTGAAATCATTCTGGTAACAGGAAAAGTGTTTATGGACTATAAATTGTTAGTTATGTTTGATATAATATTATTAGTTATGTTCAGAGGAGGAATACAAACGAATGAGCAATATGGTGATAGATACATTATGGGATGATAATCCTATAGATGTTTCAACGGAAGTGAATTTCATTTGGAAGATTGCTAATAAATTACGAGGAACATATCAAAGTGACAAATATAAGGACGTAATAATACCTATGGTAATAATACGTCGTTTTGAGTGTGCTTTAGCTGATACAAAGAAAGCTGTAGTAGATACATTTAAGAAGAACCAAAATTATCCAGCGAAAGCAATGTATAGGATTTCAAAGAGACAGTTCTATAACACATCAGAATTTACGCTTGCAGAATTAGTAAATGATTCAGACCACATAGCAGCCAATTTCCGCAATTATATTAGTGGTTTTTCTGCTAACGTGCAGGATATTATAAAGAGTTTGGATTTTGACAAACAGATAGAGAAAATGGATAAAAACAACCGCTTATTATCTGTGGTAAAAGCATTTAGTGAATTAGACCTTAATCCGGTGACAATAGACAATGTAAAGATGGGATATATATTTGAAGACCTGATTCGTAGATTTTCTGAAAATGCTGAGGCTGGTGACCACTATACGGGTAGGGATATCATAAAGCTGATGGTTAATATATTACTTGCTGAGGGATGCGATGATATCTTTGACGATGGAAAAATTATCACTGTATTAGACCAAGCCTGCGGAACAGGTGGTATGTTATCAACCTCATACAACACGATAAGAAGATACAATCCAACTGCTGATGTAAGACTTTTCGGACAGGAAATAAACCCAGAGTCATATGCTATATGTTTAGCAGAAATGCTCATCAAAGGTCAGAATGCCGAGAACATCAGATATCAGGATACTATGAAAGGTGACTGTTTCAAGGAAACGAATATGAGATTTGTAATAGAAAATCCTCCATTTGGAACACCTTGGGGTGGTAAAGATGCCGCAGAAGGCGTTGAGACAGCCGTTAATGATGAATACTTGAAAGGATTTTCTGGTAGATGGGGTGCTGGATTGCCAGGTTCAGGAGATATGCAGTTACTCTTCGTTCAGTCAGCCATAGACAAGATGGATGACAAGTTAGGTCGAGCTGCTATCGTAGAGAATGGCTCACCTTTGTTTACAGGTGGAACATCTTCAGGTGAATCACAGATTAGAAGGTGGATGCTTGAGGAAGACTTGATTGAAGCAATTATAAGTTTACCTACAGATTTATTCTATAATACGGGCATTGCAACCTATATATGGGTATTATCAAAGAATAAGAGAGCAGAACGTAAGGGTAAAATACAACTTATTGATGCTTCAGGTATCTTCCATAAGTTACGTAAGGCATTAGGAAATAAGAGAAATGAGATAACACTTGAGGATAGAAGTGCAATAACTAAATTATACGCAGAGTTTAAGGAAACAGACTGCTCTAAGATATACAAAAATGAAGAATTTATGTATAGAGAGTATGTTGTTATGCAGCCATTACAGAGAAGTTATGCAATAACAGGTGACAGAATAACTACAATGTTAGCCAAGGGTAGCTTATCAGGTTTGTATGATGAGGCTAAGGTAAATGAATTAGAAAACAAAGAGGAGCTTACAGGAAAAGAGATAAAGAAACTGGAAGAATACCAGAACAATAAAGTTGTATATGATGCCATCATAGAGGCTTTGAACAAGGGTATTTCAGACATAGTATATAAAAACCCTACAGACTTCCTTCCGGTATTAATAAATGTATTATCTACAGCAATAACAGACAAGAAATTGATTGAAAAGATATCTGAAGGATTATCTGAGATGGACAAAACAGCCGATATACAAAGGGATAAGAAGGGTAATATCCTTTATGATAAAGAGACAAAGGACACAGAGATAGTAAAGTATGAGGAGAGTATAGAAGATTATATGTCACGTGAAGTCCTCCCACATATACCTGATGCACAGTGGTTCTTTGAAGAGAATTTATCAGCTAAGAAGCCTGTAATAAAAACAGGAGCGGAGATCCCATTCACAAGATACTTTTATAAGTATCAGCAACCAGTACCAAGTGAAGAGTTAGAGAAACAGTTCGTAGAGTTAGAGAAATCTGTATCAGAGCGTATCTCTAAGCTATTCGGTTAAGTTAGGTGGTGACTGATATGAGAGAAATGAAAGATAGTGGTATCGAAGGAATTGGTGAAATTCCTTCAGACTGGAAATTGAGTTATTTGCAATATTATGCAGATATAGTTCGAGGTGGTTCGCCAAGACCTATTGAAAAATATATGTCAGATACGGAAGAGGGATATAATTGGATTAAAATAGGTGATACCACAAAAGGGTGCAGATATATTACATCAGTTAAAGAAAAGATAATTGCGGCAGGATTAACAAAAACTAGAAGAGTTAGCCAAGGCGACTTATTACTAACAAATTCAATGAGCTTTGGAGAGGCTTATATTTTACAAGTGAATGGATGCATTCACGATGGATGGTTGGCCTTTTCAAATTTGAGGAATATAGATAAAAACTATTTGTATTATTATCTTATATCTGATTCTAGTAAGGTACAATTTGAAAAATCATCAGATGGGGGAGTCGTGCAGAATTTAAATATTGATAAAGTTAAACATACATATATTTGCATTCCTCAAATTGATGAACAGAAGAAAATAGCAGACTTCCTAGATAAAAAATGCGCAGAGATAGACATACTTACTTCAGACATCCAGAAACAAATAGATACACTAGAACAATATAAAAAGTCAGTCATTACTGAAGCTGTAACAAAAGGATTGAATCCTGATGCAGAGATGAAAGACAGTGGTGTGGATTGGATTGGTGATATTCCAAGTGATTGGGAAACAATAAAAATTGGTAGATTGTTTTCTATAAGAAATGAGCGAAACACAAAACCGATGGATGAGGTACAGCTTTTATCTTTATATACGGGCATTGGAGTGTTCCCTCATGGAGAACAAGAGGAACGAGGAAATAAAGCTGTTACAGTAGAGGGATATAAAATAGTTCATAAAAATGACATAGTTGTTAATATTATTTTAGCGTGGATGGGAGCTATTGGTATATCTGAATATGATGGAGTAACAAGTCCTGCATATGATATATATGTGCCAGATACAAGGAGAGTGATTCCACATTTTTATCATTATGTATTTAGAACAAAAGGTATAGCGGGGGAATGTTATAAATATGGAAGAGGTATAATGCTGATGAGGTGGAGAACCTATGCTCAGGAATTTAAACAGATATCTGTACCTTTTCCATCTATAGAAACACAGCAGGAAATCGCTGATTACCTCGACAAAAAATGTTCAGAAATAGACACAATTATATCAGACAAAAAGAAACAACTAGAGGTGATTACAGAATATAAGAAGTCACTAATTTATGAGTATGTTACAGGAAAGAAAGAAGTGATGTAGGTGGCAACACATAGACAGCACTATGTACCACAGATGTATTTGAAGAACTTTGCAAGTAATAAAATGTGCTATGTCCTTGATATGCATGGTACAGTTCGACAAAGAAGTATAAAAAGCATATGTTACGAGGATGATACATATGAATTGACTACTGTAGACGGAGCTGTATTTAATGAGAATACATTTGAAAAGATGTTCGGACAACTGGAAAATATATATGAACCATTTATAACAGAGTTGATAAGCACATTAGATTCAAATAAGTCGCTTAAGTCCTTTCTCATAAGAGATAAAAACAGAGAATCATTGATAATGTTCATGGTTTCGATGCTATTGAGAAATCCCATTGTATTCGGGCAAACCCAAGAGGCAGGTAGAAAATGTGGTATAGAATGGACAAAAGCTCAAAGTAGAAATAATGCAATATTACATAATGCGTCATTATTGGAAGGCTGGAGCAAGAAGTTACATAAGACACATAAGATAGTTGTGTTAAAGAATAAATCAGACGTGGATTTTGTCACAGGTAGTTTCCCCTGTTCCATAATGTCTACAGATGAAAATGGTGATACAACAAGGGGAACTCTTGTGTTATCTCCAAGATATATGGTTCTTTTAATCGACAAGAAGATTAGGGAATTTAAAGAAGACAGTGTTGTTCCTGTTAATACTTTCGTTGTAGATGAATATAATGCAAAAATAATAGGCAATAAGGCAAACAAATATGTAATATCAAGGGATAAAGAAACTTTAATGAGATACAAGGATATGTGGGAGAGAAGAAGAGATGAATAGTATACTGAGTGAGAAAGAATACCAGAAGTTCATACTGGAACGTCTTGAACAAGATAACGGATACATAATAAGAGACAGCAAAAAGTATGATAGGTATTATGCTGTAGATCGAGAGTTAGTATTTAAGTTCTTGAATAATACACAGCCAGACAAGATGCAGATTCTTGAGAAGATATATAAGGGTGATTTGGAAGAAACAGTTATAAACTATGTCAATCAGGAAATCACAAAGACAAGGGGTAGTTTACTTGACGTATTGAAACATGGAGTTGATATCTCCAACCAGCACCTTGAGTTAATGTATACTAAGCCTGCAACAACATTCAACAAGGAGTTACTTGCCCTCTATGATATGAATATCTTCTCTGTAATGGAAGAGGTGTGGTGTTCTGATAAAGAGAGGGTAGATGTAGTTATCTTCCTTAATGGATTTGCAGTCATATCATTTGAATTAAAGTGTAATATGGCAGGACAGTCCTACCAAGATGCGATATATCAGTATAGAACAGACAGAGACCCGAAGAATAGACTGTTTTTATTCAATGCTGGGTGCTTAGTAAACTTTGCAATGGACTTGAACGAAGTCTATATGTGTACAAAGTTAAGCGGTCAGTCATCCTTTTTCCTGCCATTTAACAAGGGTAATGGTGAAGGTGTAAGAGCTGGTGCAGGAAATCCAGTATATGAAGACAGATATAGTGTCTATTATATGTGGGAAGATATATTAAAGAAGGACACATTGATAGAGATAATCAGTAAGTTTATGTTTCTAGAGACAAAGGATGAAGAAGATGAGCTTACGGGTAAAATTAAGCATAAAGAAACCCTTATTTTCCCAAGGTATCATCAGCTTGATGTAATACGTAAGGTGCTCGAAGATATCCGACAGAATTTGACTGCTCAAAACTATTTGATACAGCATAGTACAGGTAGTGGAAAAACCAATAGTATAGCTTGGCTTGCTCATAGACTGACATCTCTACACGATTCAGAAAATCGAGTTATTTTTGATAATGTCATAATAGTTACAGACAGGGTAGTAGTAGACCGTCAGTTACAAAAGGCAATCATGGGTATGGAGCATAAGGCAGGTCTTATCAGGGTAATGGACGATAAATGTAATTCAGAAGACCTTGCTATTGCAATAAAGGGTAATACCAAGATAATAGCCACCACTATTCAGAAGTTTCCTTACATAGTAGACAGTGTAGCCGGATTAAAGAACAAAAGGTTTGCAGTACTGATAGATGAGGCACATTCATCTACTTCGGGTAAGGATATGGCAGCCGTTACTATGGCTCTGGGTTCGGGAGAGGTAGATATAAATGATACAGATACCGAAGATTTAGTTTTAGATGAAATAGGCAGACATGGTAAGCAGGATAATGTATCATTTATTGCATTTACCGCTACACCGAAACCTACAACATTACAGTTGTTTGGAAGGGTAAACACGAAAGGACAGAGAGAGGCATTTCACATATACAGTATGAAACAGGCAATAGAAGAAGGATTCATACTTGATGTGTTGCAGAACTATACTACATATAAGACCTTCTATAGAATCAATAAAGAGATAGAAGATGACCCAAAGTTAAAGACGAACGCTGCAAAGAGACAGATAGCCAGATTTGTAGAATTACATGATACGAATATAGCACAGAGAATTGAAGTAATAGTTGAACATTTCCGTAATACTGTAATGCAAGAGTTAGGTGGTACAGCAAAGGCGATGGTAATTACCGCATCAAGACAGGGGGCAGTTAAATATAAACAGGCATTCGAGCAGTACATTCAGAAGAAGGGGTATGATATGAAAGCCCTTGTAGCATTTTCAGGTAAGGTAAAGCTACCTGATGATGATCATGAATATACTGAGGTGGGCATGAATGGTTTTTCAGAAGACAAACTTACAAAAGAGTTTGACAAAGACGATTATCAGGTGTTGCTTGTAGCAAATAAGTATCAGACGGGATTTGACCAGCCAAAATTATGTGCAATGTATGTACTTAAGAAGCTGAAAGGGGTATCCGCAGTTCAGACATTGAGCAGACTTAATAGAATATGCCCGCCTTATGATAAGCACACATTTGTACTTGATTTTGTGAATGAGTATGAAGACATACAGAATGCATTTGCACCATTCTATACAACTACCTTGCTAAGTAACTCGGTAACTCCAAATGCTGTATATGATTTGGAGGCAAAGGTAGATTCGTATGCATTGATAGACCCAGTTGATGTAGATAATACAATACAAATATTGTATGAGGATAAAGCAACAGCAAAGCAGAAACAGAGAATAACATATTACTTACAAAAGAGTAAGAAGATGCTGGATAATTACGATTATACACAGCAGAAAGAAGCAGTTACATCAATGCGAAGATTTGTAAGATACTATGAGTTCCTGCTTCAGGTATCATCATTTGAAGATGCAGAACTTCACAAGAAATACAGGTATATTGCATATCTGTTGGCATTTATCAATATAAAACATCCGGGCATGGGATTCGATTTGGATGGTAAGATAAAGGCATATGATTTCGCACAGAAGAAGGGTAAAGAACATAAGGGAGAGAAGGTAGTATCATCACCTGTTGTTAAACTCCCAACAGCGGAACAGTTTGGACTTACTGAGGACAAGGAGAAGAGATTATCAGAGATAATAGATGAGATAAACAGCAGAACGGGTAAGACATATGATAGTGATGTAGCTATCAAGGCAATGCTACAGATACGGGATATTCTCTTAAAGTCAGATAAGTTGAGAGCAAGTGCAAAGAACAATACTGAGAAAGACTTTGAATTTGCATATTTTGATGATATAGATAATGCTTTGATAGAAGGATTAGAGCAAAATCAAGATTTCTTCAGTTTGTTATTAAGTAATGATGATCTAAAAAGAGAAGTGTTGGGAATATTCACAGATGAGATTTACAAGAGTTTGAAAAAAGAGTAAATCCGATATTGGACACACTATAACATTGATGCAAAAATTATATTTTTGTAAATATAAAATATTTTTGAGTATAAAATGTATGATAATTAGTTTGAATGAAAATAAAAATGTTTTAGTTTATAATATCAGAAAGGTAATAATATGGATACAAATTATTTCCGTGATTGGAATACTTTAGGTAAAAGGCGTTCTGAAAATCAGATTATTGGGGAGTCAGGTATTGATATATTGAGATCCTTATTTCCTAAGGAATGGGTAATAAGGGAGTACACAGCTGATTATGGAATTGACTTAGATGTTGAACTATTTGAAGAATGTAATGATGGAGTTTATATTACAAAGGGTGAACATATACTTTTTCAAGTTAAGACAACTAATGATATTGAAGTAAAAGATTTGAAGGTTTATTCTAAAACAAATTCCGATAATTGCATATTTAAGGTGGTCAAATATCCTTTAGATACAGCGTTGTTAGCTACAGTGGAAAAGATGGGAAGTGCAGTTCCTGTTTTGCTTTGCTTAGTGGATAATGTAGAAAGAGAGGGATATTTTGTATGCTTGAATGATTATATTGATAAAATATTAATATCTCAAAAACCAGATTATGATAGGCAGGGAACAGTTACTATTAATATTCCAATAGAAAATAGGATAAGTAGTGGAACAGTTGCGATTGAATGGTATGGGAAAAGGGCAAAGTTATATTCATTCTTTAATTTAGTAAATTGTCAAAATAGAGATTTATTGTATACGTCAGATTGTAATCTGGAACAAATGGTTGAGATATTTTTGAATAGAATATGTCGATTAGATATATGGTCGGACCAAAGGTTAAAGTTATTTAAAGAACAGATAGATTACTATATAGAACACCATTCTACAAAACAGGCAGATATAATAATTAATGATGCAATAGAAAGAGGGGAAAATGTTGACGAACCCATTTGGGAAGGAACGTATTGTATGGGAGAAGTATCTTTTCGGCATGTAACTCAAATACAGGAATTGCATAGGTTATGGGATCAGATGTGTATAATATCAGATATGTATGAGACTGATTATCGAGAAGCGTATCTTCCTACATATTATTGGTCTGTAGTTAATGAGTAGTGATAAAAATATATTTGAGTATTTATAAATACTAAGTTGTTTGTTTTTATTAGCATAATGCTAAGCTAGATAAAAATCATTATTGGAGACTGAATAGTATCATATTTATTATAGAAGGAAAATTGTTTAACCTTGTTGTAACTATTGGACGAAAAGTCACGTCGAAAGCCCCACATGCTTGATTTATCTTGAATTTACTGGGCATTGTTTATGACGAGATGAAGCGGAAACGAAGTCGCATTGCGAGCGAGGTAACAATCCTTTGTATATTTGGGAGGAGGAAAAATATGTCATTAAAGTTAAAAGATGAAGATTCCACAAAACGCATGAAAGATATGCAGGAAGAATTAAAAGATCCTTCACTGGGGGAGTTCAGCGATTTAGAACAGGATCCATATGTCATTGAATCCAAAAGGACAACTCCAATCGATAAGCCTGTTTATCAACCGGATGGAAAGCTTTCATCTGCAACAGATAGAAATCCATATATTTTGTCAGAGGAAAAACAAGCACGAATCTTTGGAGAAGATTTAGGTGACAAAGAAATAAGAAAAAAGTCCGTCCGTAAGGAAGTGATGATAGTTATGTTTGTCGGGCTGGCTTTGTTGTTCGCGGGACTTGCGGCATATGTACATAATGATCTGTTTTTAAGAAAAGCTGAGACCGTACCAGGTATTGTAACAGAAAAACGTATGCATAGAAATCATGCAACTTGCACCATCTTTGTGGATTATGAAGTAGATGGAAAAACATATAATGAGATATATGTGGGTGATGGACATGATATGCAGATAGGGCAGAAGGTAACGGTATATTATGATCCGGAGAAACCAACCAAAATAACGGATGGAAGGAAAATCCCGACAATGTCTGTCTATCTTGTTATAATAGGAGGGGCTTTGTTCCTGATTGGCGGCTATCTCGTATTCTGGATGAACCAGAATCCTGACAAGGGAATTGAGATTTATAACAGGATATTCAAGAAGCGTGACAAATAAACAGAATCTGTGTGTAATAAAAGAATACATAGATAATTTAAGCCCTCCCCGATATAATATAGTATTTATTATATCGGGGAGGGCTTAGTTATGCCAGAACAGGATGAATTGGGACTTCGGATGGTACCTAGGAGAGAATATTATCCTTCTGACATTGGGTGGAAGCCATGCGTATGGTATGGATAAAGAAAAATCTGATGTGGATATCCGGGAAATTGTGCTGAATACAAAACCGGACATCCTGCTAGGAAATGATTTTGATGCTGTGGTGGATGTACCGACAGATACAACGATTTATTCATTTAATAAGATGCTACAGCTGCTTTCTTCGAACAATCGATTCCTTAATGAAAAATGCATTATTGTACAGAAAATGTACGAAAAATGCAGAAAAATGTAATAGTGATTTTCAGACATACATGGTACAATATTGAGTGGATGCAGGAATGTGAATTTTGCACCAAAGAAAATATGCGATCTGAGTCGCATAGCAATCAATTAACTTGTTGTTAGGGAGGGTTTTTGTATGTCAGGCTCAACAATTGCTATTATTATCATTATCGTGGCATTGCTGGTCATTCTATTTACCAGTTATGTCAAATCACCACCGGATAAGGCGTATATCATTTCCGGTTTAAGAAAGACACCGAAGATTCTGATTGGTAAAGCAGGCTTGAAGCTTCCATTCTTCGAGCGGAAGGATGAACTGTTGATCAAGCAGATCAGTATCGATATCAAGACGGACGATTATGTTCCGACACTGGATTTCATCGGTGTTAACATTGATGCAGTTGCGAAAGTTAAGATCCGTACGGATGAAGAAGGTATGCAACTTGCCATGAAGAATTTCCTGAATATGAAGGAACCGCAGATTATGGAAGCACTGGTGGATTCTCTGCAGGGTAATATGCGTGAGATTATCGGTACGATCAGTCTGAAGGAGTTGTGTAACGATCGTAAGTCCTTCGGTGATCAGGTGCAGGAGAAGGCGCAGGTGGATATGAATCGTCTGGGTATTGAGATTATTTCCTGCAACATCCAGCATGTAGAGGATCAGAATGACCTGATTATCGCGCTTGGTCAGGATAACATGGCAGCAATCCAGAAGAATGCAAGTATCGCCAAGGCAAACGCAGACCGTGATGTAGCGATCGCACAGGCACAGGCGAGAAAAGAAGCGAACGATGCAAAGGTATTATCCGATACGGAAATTGCCGTGAAGCAGAATGAGCTTTCTATCAAGAAGGCAGAATTAAAGACAATCGAAGATACGAAGAATGCGGAAGCAGATGCGGCTTACGAGATTCAGAAGGAAGCACAGCGTAAGACAATCGAGGTTACAAAGACCGAGGCAGATATCGCACGTCAGGAGAAGGAAGTTGACCTGAAGAAGAAGGAAGCCGAGGTTATGGAGCAGTCCCTCGATGCGGATATTCGTAAGAAAGCGGAGGCGGACAAGTTCGCAAGACAGCAGCAGGCAGATGCGGAGCTTTACAAGCGTCAGAGAAATGCCGAGGCAGATAAGTTTGAGAAGCAGCAGGAAGCTGAGGCGAAGAAGGCACAGGCAGAGGCAGAGCTTTTCGCAAAGCAGCAGGAGGCAGCAGGTATCCGTGCAGTCGGCGAGGCAGAGGCGAAGGCAATCGAAGCCAAAGGTCTTGCAGAGGCAGAAGCCTTAGAGAAGAAAGCCGAAGCGATGAAGAAGTATGGTCAGGCAGCGATGGTGGAAATGATCGTGAAGGCATTGCCGGAGATGGCAAAGGCAATCGCAGAGCCACTCTCTACAATCGACAAGGTTACGATCATCGACGGCAACGGCGAAGGTTCCGGTGTCGGTTCGATGGGGTCGTATGTGCCACAAGTCCTTGCAAAGACAATGGAGTCTGTGAAGGAAGTAACAGGTATCGATATCGCGGATATTATGCGTGCAAATACATACGATGCAAAGGTTAACAAGAATGTGAACATCACAGGCCTGGATGGAATCAAGGTAGAAGCTCCTGCAGAGGCGGGAACTTCCGTAGATACAACTGTGGAGTAAGATAATGTGTAAAACAGAAAACTTTTAAGATAAAAGAGGAAAGGTACTTTAACTGGTACCTTTCCTCTTTTATCGATACTATTTCTTTCACTGTGAAAGTGAATGAAACTTGATTCACGAAATCTTGCAGTTCTATCACGTAAAAAAGCAGGTAACGGGAATCGAACCCGCCTATCCAGCTTGGGAAGCTGGTGTTCTACCAATGAACTATACCTGCAATAAAACAAATATAGTACAGACAGGCACGAAAGTCAAGCATCGGATTGCCCGGAAGAATGCAGCCAAAAAGGGTTATTGTAAATCGCGGATTCCTATATTATAATATTTTATTATGCTGAAATCAGATCTGGAAGGAGTAAGGTAAGAAATGCCTTTTAACAATAATACAAAGACAGACATTCAGATAAGAAGATTCACATTTCGGATCGTCATTGTGTTTTTGCTTGCCATCACAGTTGCAACAGGAACCATCACTTTGATCCTGACAAGAAAATCCTCCCAGGAAATGAAATCAAAGGTTGTAAACCTGATACAGGCAAACACCCAATTGCAGATATCAAATCTCAATCAGTATCTGGGAAGAATTGAAGATACCGCAGCATTGCTGTTCTCGGATGATATCTATTGTGAGTATGATGCAACGAAAGAGGGGCAGGATGCATTCGAGAAGATACAGCAGGAGACAGCGATTGAAAAACGTTTGCAGGATATTAATATTCTTCAGAACTTCTCTGATTTTGGAATTGTATACGCAGATGATTCATCGCTTGGTTCAATATCGAATACGACGCTCGAGTTGTTCCCGGATGGTGGACTATATGCGTATCTGGAAGGGCATATTACGGACGAGAGGAAAGAGTCCGGCTGGTTTTTCGATTATGAGCGGTGCTATGACCGGCTGTATTACGTAAAAAGACTGAATGAGCATGCAATCATTGTGGCAGCATTTTATAGCCGGGAACTGAGCCAGTCTTTTACAGATATGGAGGATGTGCCGGGGATGCAGAGCTATCTTGTGGATTCGGCACATTCGATTGTCTATGCTGAATCAGGAGAGATACTTGGACGGAATGCAGAAGAAGTCTGGAACGATCTGCCGGATGGATATAGCAATTACTGGATTATAGGCGACAAGGAAGTTGTAGTAGTTGGAACCTGCAAGAACGACTGGCAGGTAATATGTGTGGCTCCGGAGAACGTGCTATTTGCGGAACAGCTTGGAATCACCCGGTTTGCTATAATTGTATATATTATTATGCTTGTGGTTGCTATGACGGCGGCAGGAATCCTGTATTCACAGGTGGCAGTAAAGGATGGCGTGCTTTCGCAGATCAGGCAGAAAGCAGATTACGATCAGCTGACAAATGTGTTGAATAAGCAATCATTCCGTGATCTGGTAGATACAAAGCTTGCACATGCAGGAGAAGGAACAAAGCATATCTGCATGATGCTGGATATGGATAATTTTAAGCTGGTAAATGATACATATGGGCATCAGGAAGGGGATAAATTTCTTAAGAAATCCGTAGTAATCTTCCGGGAAACTCTTGGAACACAGGCAATCATCGGGCGTATGGGCGGAGATGAGTTTGCGGTGTACATTCCATTTGAGCATGAGGAAGAGACCGTTATACGGGAGGAGGTTGCCCGGAGGCTGGATGCACTTTTGGATGCATTTCATAAGCAGTTTGATACACACTATGAATCGTGCAAAGTCTCACTTTCAGCAGGAATCTGTCTGAGAATTACGGTAGATGGAATAAAACTTGGATTCGAGGAATCTTATCAGATGGCGGACCGTGCGTTATATGTATCAAAAGAAAACGGAAAACATCAATACAATTGGTATGAGGATTGATTGGCAGATATGAGGTACATGGGAAAAATGAAAAATAAATATCGTGGAATCAGCATCTGTCTCATTGTATGTCTGATTTTCTTATCCGGGTGTTCCGGAAATAGCAAACCGGTAGTCTATGAATCCACGACGGAGATTTCCTACTCCTGGTGGGGAAATGATGACCGGCATCGGTACACACTACAGGCATTGGATATATTTACAGAACAAAACCAGGGACAGATAGAGGTGCAGGCAAACTATGGAAGCTGGGGCGGATACGAGAACAAAATGCATATTTATATGCGCTCCCACAATGCACCGGATGTGATGCAGATTAATTATGCGTGGCTGTCGGAATATGCAGACGAAGAAAATGGCTTTTATAACTTGTATGATCTGAAAGACATCATTCATCTGGAGAATTACACTCCGGAGGAGCTTGCTTATGGGGAAATGGACGGAAAACTGTATGCCGTTCCGATTTCATTTAATACACCAATGTTTTATTATAACAAGACGATTTACGCATCGTATGGCCTGGAGATCCCGAAGACGTGGGATGATCTTTTTGCAGCGGCTAAGGTTATGAGCCGGGATGGAATCTACCCGCTTGGAACGACAAAAAAACAACTCTTTCTGATGCTGGTTGCATATCTTGAACAGATAAAGGGAAAGGAGTCCGTGAAAGCAGATGGGTCATTGCAGCTGACAAAAGCAGATATTGCATTTATGCTTGATTTCTATAAGCGTCTGATTGATGAAGATGTGCTGATGCCGATCGACTCCTTTGATCGAAATGCTTTTTCGACAGGAAAAGCAGCGGGAACGCTTGCGTGGATCAGTGATGCAGCAAATTATTGTACACCATTGGAAGAGAACGGTGCGGAGGTTATTGTAGGCGATTATCTGCAGGATGCAGCTGCGAGGAAATTCGGGTGGTGTGTAAAACCAGCTACGATGTATGCCATCAGTGCAACAACGGAGTATCCGGAAGAAGCGGCAAAGCTTCTGGAGTTTCTGCTTAATAGCAGGGATATGGCACAGCTGCAGGGAACCGAAAAAGGTATTCCAATCAGTGACGCGGCAAAGGCAGCGCTGCAGGAAACTCAAAAGCTCAGCGGTTATGAGAAACAGGCAGATGACATGCGTGAAAATTACGCAGACCGGCTGGAGATATTGCAGCCGGTATTGGAGAACGAAAGCGTCTATGATGGTTTTAAGGTCAATGCGGACTATTATATCTATGATAAGCTTTCCGAAGATGAAGTTGTAGAAAAATTATATGAAGCAATTTACTGATATCGGGAAAACAATATAGTGTGATTGCATAGGTCATTACAGAAGAATACATAGAAGGAAGGATGAACAAAGTGGCATATAAAAGTGTAGATGAATTAGAGCATTTCCGGTTTGACGACTGTCAGATCGATACATTTGCAGTGACAGAAAATGGTGTGGAGCTTATGGTAGAAGCACTGATTGTGAGAGCGGACAACAGCCAGAATACAAATTATACAGAAAGCTATGCCGGTACGACGAAGATCCGGATAACAGATGGAAAACTGATCCGGTGTGTGCGTGATGGCTACAAGTATTATGATGCAAATGATGTGCTGCAGTCCGAGGTTCCGGATTATGAACTGTCTGTTGCGGAAACGACAGATTTTCCAAAAACCTGTGAAGGGGCATATCTCTTTGAGATGAAGCGGGATGCGGATGGATACGTGCTTGGAATCGAATTTGTGGATCCGGAAGATCAGACGGTAGGTGATTCATATCAGGTCTATGTGACAGGAACGCAGGTGGCTATGCTGTGGGAGCAGTATATGAACCGGGTGCAGTCATAATGCAGGCGCGAATGCCGGCAGGATGAATATTATGGATAAAAATATTGTGTAGGTAAGTCGTTTCGGGTATTGAAAATGTAGAAATTTTTGCGGCTATTTTTGAAAAATGTAGCAAAATTCATAATTGACAATTAAAAAAGTATAAGTATAATATTGGTAGTACCAAAGTGGTGCTACCAATTTGCTTTTTATAGGAGTTAGGGAGTCATTATGAAATACTTACGACAGTTTCTGTTAATCTTGTTTATCTCCTTTTTAGGAGAGTTGTTAAAATACTTCCTGCCATTGCCGATACCGGCAAGCATCTATGGCATGGTGATTTTATTTATCGGGTTGCTCAGTGGAATCATTAAGCTCGATGCAGTGAAGGATGTCGGGAAATTCCTGATCGAGATCATGCCGGTCATGTTCATCCCCGCAGGGGTTGGTCTGATGGCATCATGGGGTACATTGAAACCGGTGTTAGTACCGGTCAGTGTGATCACGGTTGTAGCACTCGTTGCGGTTATGGGTGCAACCGGACGTGTATCCCAATGTGTGATCAAGAAATCCAAAGCAAAAGAAAAGGCAAAGGAGCAGGAGATATGAAAGATTTATTTCAGACATCCATGTTCGCAGGTGTGACACTCAGTCTGCTTGCGTATCTGGCAGGTTTATTATTAAAGAAAAAGTTTAAGCTTGGAATCTTCAATCCATTGCTCATCTCGATAATCCTTACGATCATCGTGCTTGTATGTGCGCATATTGATTACGATACGTACAACAAGGGTGCCGTGTACTTAAGCTGGTTTCTGACACCGGCTACGGTCTGCCTGGCGATTCCGCTGTATGAGCAGTGGCAGTTACTAAAGCGGAATGTCAAAGCGGTGATGCTTGGAATCACAGCAGGTGTACTTACGAGTCTGACGACGGTATTTGTACTGTCGAAGCTCATGGGACTTACCCATCAGGAATATGTCACGATGCTTCCGAAGTCCATTACGACAGCTATTGGTATGGGAGTATCGGAAGAACTTGGCGGTTATGTGACAATCACGGTTGCCGTCATCGTAGTAACAGGTGTGATTGGCAACATCTTAGGCGAGTTCATATGTAAGCTCTTCCGTATTACGGAACCAATCTCCAAGGGACTTGCACTTGGGTCTTCATCCCATGCAATCGGTACAGCCAAGGCAATCGAGATGGGCGAAGTGGAAGGCGCGATGAGCAGTCTGGCAATCGCTGTCACCGGAATCCTGACCGTTGTACTCGCATCCGTCTACGCAAATTTCATGTAAGGAAGGGAAAAGGATATAATTGATAGTTGGACATGGTTAAGAATATGTATATGCATTTGTATGTGACTAACAATTCACAAGCAGACCGTTGAAGCACGCTGGTACTTAATGAACGGCAAACTTGTTTGACGTGAATTTAGTACCACTGCGTGATGAACCGAGCGAGAGCGTGTCTGCGTTGAAATGTTAGTCACATACAAATGTAGTAGAATTTAACCATATGCAATTAGGAATTAGGAGGTGTTCGTTATGATTATTACAATTGGTAGAAAATGTGGCTGCTGCGGAGACGAGATCGGTCATGCGTTGGAACAGATCTATCATATTCCATTTTATGATCGGTCGGTCATCTCAGAGCTTGCAAAAGGATATGGAATGTATGACCGGTATCCGGATTTCTATGGGGAAACCCCGATGGATACATTGATGTACACGATATCCCAGACAGAGAGTGAAAACGTGTTTTATGAGACACCGAAGAAAGCATTGTCCGAAATCTTAGACGGAAAAAACTGTATTATTTTAGGTCGATGTGGTAATTATGTATTCAAGGACCGGAAGGATAAGCTTGCAATCTTCCTGACCGGGGATGATGCGATGCGGATCGAGTCGATTGCGAAGAAGCATGGAATCCCGGAGCGCCAGGCGAAGAAGCTTGTACAGGCAACCGATGAACGCCGGGAGGCATACCACAAATATTATACCGGGGAGACATGGGGCATGGCAGAAAATTATGACCTGTGCCTGAATGTCTCGAAGCTTGGAACGGCAGGTACGATCGCAATGATTGAGCAATATATCAGACAGACTGGATTAGAGTAGGTGATGAGAAAATGGAGAAACAGACAACACAGGAATATGAAAAAGCAATCGCCTATATCATAGACCGGATCAAAGAAGGGTCACTGCAATTAGGCAGCAAGCTTCCACCGGAACGAAGGATTGCCGAGGAACTTGGCATCGGCAGAAATTCCATCCGGGAGGCAATCAGCATCCTGCATGGCATGGGACTGATCGAACGGGTACAGGGTTCCGGCAATTATGTGTCAAAGCATGTCGGCGAGTCTATCCGTCAGTCGCTTACGGTGATGCTGGCACTCGGAACGATTACGAAAGAGGAAATATTTGAATTCCGGCGGGTGATGGAGAAGGCAGTCTGCTCGAATCTGATTGCGAAAGGACTGTCCTATGAATATGAGTCAATCTTAGAGACAAAGCTGGAAGAGATGAAATTGTTCGATGGCAAAGATCTGACCGATGTGGACAAGGAGTTTCACGATACCCTGATTCAGGCAACCGGAAATCATCTGTGGGCAGTCTTGATGGAGGCTGTGACCGACGCATACCGGGATTGGATTAACTACGTGATTGAGCTTGCCGATGAATCGGTGCGGGCGAAGTTGCTACAATGCCATGCGGACATTTACCAAAATCTCGTACAGAAAAATGAGCCAGCCATGCTTTTGGCGATTGACAGACATTATGATTTGATAGAACAGATGGTTTAAATATGTTAAAAATGCTAAAATAACAATCTGTTTGGGTTGTTTTTTTATAGAAAAATACGTTTTACTTTCGACAAAAAAAGGTATACACTTTTACTTGGGTAGAAAGGATAAAACGAGAAAAGGAGATGGTTTTTTTGGAAGATCTTGCAAAAGACCTGATGGAAGAACTGAACTGTGAGACCGTCTTTACGATTCCAATCTTCGGTGGTATCGACGTATCGGAATCTGTGGTCGTAACATGGATTATCATGGCAGTGCTAGTTCTTGTGGCAATCATCCTGACAAGAAACATGAAGATTGATCACATCAGCAAACGTCAGGCAATCGCAGAGACGATTGTTACAAAGCTGACCGGTATGGTGGAGGATATGATCGGACCGGAAGGAAAAGCGTATGTCCCATATCTGACAACTGTATTGCTGTATATTGGTGTATCAAACATCATTGGATTGTTTGGATTCAAGTCCCCAACCAAAGATTTAAATGTCACGATCGCACTTGCGGTTATGAGCATCGTCTTAGTTGAGGCGGCAGGTATTTACCATCTGGGTGTGAAGAAGTGGCTGCATAAGTTCGTAGAACCGATTGCAATCGTTACTCCGATCAATATCTTAGAGGTATTTACACGTCCATTGTCGCTGTGCATGCGACTTTTTGGTAACGTGCTTGGTGCATTTGTAATTATGGAACTGATCAAGATGGTTGTTCCGGTTGTTCTGCCGGCAGTCTTTTCTTTGTATTTTGATCTGTTTGATGGATTGCTGCAGGCATATGTATTTGTATTTTTGACATCACTGTATATCAGTGAAGAGATTGAACAATAAACGAAAAGGAGATAATTAGTATGGGTACAATAATCGCAATTGGTGCAGGTATTGCAGTTTTAGGAGCGCTTGGCGCAGGTATTGGTATCGGTATTGCAACCGGTAAGGCAGCAGAGGCAATCGCAAGACAGCCGGAGGCAGAAGGTAAGATCAACAAGACATTGATTCTTGGTTGTGCACTTGCAGAGGCAACCGCTATTTACGGTTTCGTTATCGCGCTTATGATCATAGTAATGTTGAAGTAATCACAGGAAAGGCAGGGTGGTAACATGCTCCGGGTAGATTGGAATTTATTACTTACCATAATCAATCTGCTGCTTTTGTTCGTGTTGATGCGGATTTTCCTGTTTAAGCCTGTACAGAAGATCATTGCAGCGCGTCAGGAGGAAGCGGACAGACAGTTCAAGGAAGCGGGCGAGAGCAAGCAGGCGGCAGAGGAAGCAAGAAAGCAGTATGAAGCAAGTCTTGCAAATGCGGAGGAAGCCAAGAAGCAGGTGCTTCAGGAGGCAAGACAGACCGCAGATGCAGAATATAAGCGGATTGTATCAGATGCTGAAAAGACCGCAAAACAGGTAAAGGAAGATGCAATCACAGATGCAGAGAACCAGAAGGCACAGATACTTAAAAAAGCAGAAAAAGATATTGCCGATATGGTTGTTGATGCAACGGTCAAGATTGTTGGAGAGAAAAAAGGTGCAGACGTGGATAACGCGCTGTACGACAAATTTTTAGATAAAGCAGGTGATGAAACGTGATTCGAGCAGCGAAGGACTATGCAGCGGATTTGAAGCTCGTTGAAAACGCGAAGTCAAATCTGCAGAGCGTAAAGGATATTTTAGAGGCAGTTCCACAGATCGGTGTGGAGTTTGAAGATCCAACCGTGTCGTTAGAGAAGAAGCATCTGGTAATCGACCGGGTGTTCCCGAAGGAGATCCGGAACTTCTTAAAGGTGTTGTGTGACAATGGCGATTTCGGATTGTTAGATGAGATCGAGCAGGCATACATGGAGCTGACGAAGACACCGGAGAAGGTGGAGGCACAGGCAGAACTCACATATGTGACACCACCGACACCGGAGCAGATGGAACGGATCCGGTTGTTCCTTGCGAAGGAATACAACAATCCGGATATCAAGATCGTTGGCAAGGAAGATGCATCCATCAAGAGTGGATTCATCATCCGTGTTGGAAACAAAGAGTACGACTGGAGCGAACAGGGACGTATCGACCAGCTGCAGAAGCATATCAATCAGTCGTTGGCAGGCAAGAAGCTGGCAACCGTCAGTGAGGAGAGCATCATTTCCATCCTGCGTGCCGATATCGCAGATTTTGAGCTGGCAGCAAAGGATAAGGAGATCGGTGTTGTCAACTGGGTTGGTGATGGTATCGCGAACGTCGATGGTATCGACCATGCATTTTACGGAGAGATCGTTCTCTTTGATTGTGGTGTCAAGGGTATGGTACAGGATGTAAGACGGGATGAGATCGGTGTTATTCTGTTTGGCCGTGATACAGAGATCAAGGAAGGCAGCCGTGTCGTTCGTACCGGTAAGATGGCCGGTATCCCGGTTGGAGATGCATTCCTTGGAAGAATCGTAGATGCACTTGGTGCGCCGATTGACGGACAGGGTGACATCGCGCAGGATGGTTACCGTCCAATCGAGAACCCTGCACCAAGTATTGTAGATCGTAAATCCGTATCGGTTCCTATGGAGACCGGTATTTTGTCAATCGATTCGATGTTCCCGATCGGTCGAGGACAGCGTGAGCTGATCATCGGTGACAGACAGACCGGTAAGACTTCGATTGCGATGGATACGATCTTAAACCAGAAGGGTAAAGATGTTGTCTGTGTCTATGTAGCAATCGGACAGAAGGCATCGACAATTGCGAAGTTAGTGAATACATTGAAGAAAAATGATGCGCTGGATTATACGATCGTCGTTGCGGCAACAGCATCCGATCCGGCACCGTTGCAGTATATCGCACCATATGCAGGTACAGCACTTGCAGAGTATTTTATGTATCAGGGCAAGGATGTTCTGATCGTCTATGATGATCTGTCCAAGCATGCGGTTGCCTACCGTGCAATCTCACTTTTGCTGGAGCGTTCACCGGGACGTGAGGCATATCCGGGTGATGTATTCTATCTGCATTCAAGATTGCTGGAGCGTTCTTCCCGTGTGACAGCCGAGGCTGGCGGCGGAAGTATTACCGCACTTCCAATCATTGAGACACAGGCAGGCGATGTGTCTGCATACATCCCGACAAATGTTATTTCTATCACAGATGGACAGATCTATCTGGAAAGTGAGCTGTTCTTCGCAGGTCAGCGTCCAGCCGTCAATGTCGGACTTTCCGTATCCCGTGTCGGTGGTGCGGCGCAGACAAAGGCGATGAAGAAAGCAGCCGGAAGTATCCGTATCGATCTGGCACAGTATCGTGAGATGGAAGTGTTCACACAGTTTTCTTCCGATCTGGACGAGAACACGAAGAAACAGTTAGCACATGGACGTGCGTTGATGGAGCTTTTGAAGCAGCCGCTTGGCCGTCCTTTTACAATGGCAGAGCAGGTTATCACATTGGTTGCTGCCAATGCACATGTATTCAGTGATCTTCCGGTAGAGAAGATCAAGGCATTCCGTCTTGGACTGCTGGATGATTTTGCAAAGAATCATGCAGATATTATCGGACGTCTGGATTCATCGAAGGATCTGGCAGACGATGTGAAGGATGCAATCATACAGGCAGCGAATGAATATAAGCAGAGGAGTCTGGAAGACGAAAACGGAGGGAATTAAATGGCGAATGCAAGAGAAATTTCCACACGTATCAAAAGTATCCAGGACACGATGAAGATCACGAAGGCAATGTATATGATGTCTTCTATGAAGCTTCGGAAAGCAAGACAGAAGCTGGAGAATACAGAACCATACTTCTATGGATTGCAGGAGCAGATTGCAGATATTCTGTTACATTTCCCGGATATGAAGCATCTTTACTTCGATAATCGCGGCAAGGATCTGCATGAGACGTCAAAACGACGTGCATTTATCGTCATAACAGGTGATAAGGGTATGGCAGGTGCATACAACCACAATGTGTTAAAAGAGGCACAGAAGATGGTCGATGAGTCGGATTCCTACCGCTTGTTTGTAGTCGGTGAGCTGGGACGACATTTCTTTTCTTCGCAGGGGTATACGCTCGAAGAGGGATTCTGCTATTCGGCGAACAACCCTTCTATCCATCGTGCGCGTATGATTACAGAGCGCATCGTGGAGTTATATAAAGAGGAAGAATTTGACGAGGTATATGTTGTCTATACGAAGATGGTAAACAGCATGAAGGAAGAGGTTGAAGTGCAGGAGATTCTGCCACTCAAGACGCATGAGTTTATCAAGAAGGAATTGCTTGAAGATTCCCAGAAGGGATTAGGAAACAGTGACCGTGAGGCTGCGGAGCAATCCGATGACTGGTTTTTGATCTATCCATCTCCGAAGAAGGTTTTGGAGAAATTGGTGTATAACTATGTAACAGGTTTTATGTATGGTGTTCTTGTTGAGGGCTCGGCAAGTGAGGAAAACGCCAGAATGATGGCCATGCAGGCGGCAACGGACAATGCACAGGCAATGTTGCATGAACTTTCAATCGAGTTTAACCGTGTGCGCCAGGCAGCAATCACACAGGAAATCACCGAGGTGATCGGTGGAGCCAAGGCACTCAAGAAGAAAAAGAAGAAACAAGCGAGGTGAACGATCGCATGATGGAAAATAAAGGTAAGATTGTACAGGTATCCGGACCGGTTGTCGATGTCGAGTTTGCAGATGGGAACCTTCCGCGGATTAAGGATGCCTTGTATGTGATGAACAATGGAAAGAAATGCGTCATGGAAGTATCCCAGCATATCGGTGACAATGTTGTGCGCTGTATTATGCTTGCTGCGAGCGAAGGCTTGTGCAGAGATATGGAAGTGACAGCAACCGGATCCGGTATTCAGGTTCCGGTCGGAGAGCAGACATTAGGACGGCTGTTCAATGTACTTGGTGAGACATTGGATGGAAAGGAAAGTCTGGAGAATGGTGAGCATTGGTGTATCCACCGTGAGCCGCCAACATTCGAAGACCAAAGCCCGGTTGTTGAGATGCTGGAAACCGGTATCAAGGTTATTGATTTGCTCGCCCCATATGCAAAGGGTGGTAAGATTGGTCTGTTCGGTGGTGCCGGTGTTGGTAAGACCGTCCTGATTCAGGAGCTGATTCACAATATCGCAACGGAGAGTGGTGGTTATTCCATCTTCACCGGAGTTGGAGAGCGTTCCCGTGAAGGTAACGACCTGTGGAATGAGATGAAGGAATCCGGCGTTCTTGATAAGACAGCGCTGGTATTTGGACAGATGAATGAGTCACCGGGTGCCCGTATGCGTGTGGCAGAGACGGGACTTACGATGGCGGAATATTTCCGTGATGTAAAAAAGCAGGATGTGTTGTTATTTATTGATAACATCTTCCGTTTTGTACAGGCAGGTTCAGAGGTGTCCGCATTGCTTGGACGTATGCCTTCTGCCGTTGGATACCAGCCAACTCTGGCAAATGATCTGGGTGAACTGCAGGAGCGTATCGCTTCCACAAAGGATGGTTCTGTAACATCGGTACAGGCGGTATACGTACCAGCCGATGACCTGACAGACCCGGCACCTGCTACAACATTCTCTCATTTGGATGCAACGACTGTATTGTCGCGTAAGATCGTGGAGCAGGGTATCTATCCGGCTGTTGATCCACTGGAATCAACCTCCCGTATTCTGGAGGCAGATGTCGTCGGAGAAGAACATTACCGTGTTGCACGTGAGGTGCAGGAGACTTTGCAGAAGTATAAGGAACTGCAGGATATCATCGCAATTCTTGGTATGGAGGAGCTTTCCGACGAGGATAAGCAGACGGTTTACCGTGCGAGAAAGGTACAGCGTTTCCTGTCACAGCCATTCCATGTGGCTGAGAATTTTACGAACGTCAAAGGTGTATTTGTACCAGTCAAGGAGACAATCCGTGGCTTCAAGGCAATCTTAGATGGTGAGATGGATGCGTATCCGGAGGCAGCCTTCTTCAATGTCGGTACGATTGAGGATGTAAAGAAGAAAGCAGAAACCCTGTAAAGGATAGAAAGGGGACGGCGTATGAATACATTTTCACTCAAGATCATAGCCTGTGACCGGGTGTTTTATGATGGACCATGTGAGATATTGAAATTCCCCGGCTATGATGGACAGATGGCAATTCTGGCACATCACGAGAAGATGACGACGAATATTGAAGTCGGTGAGCTGCATTTCCGGACACCGGATGGAGAAGAGCATGTGGCAATCTGTTCCGACGGACTTCTGAAGGTAAAGAATAATGAGGTTGTTGTACTTGTCTATTCAGCAGAAAAACCGGAGGAAATCGACGAGTTCCGTGCACAGGCTGCGAAGGAACGTGCCATCGAGCAGATGCAGCAGAAACAGAGTATCATGGAATACCACGTATCCCGTGCTTCGCTTGCGAGAGCAATGGCGAGACTGCAGGGACATGACCGGTACGAAGTGAAGTAAATCAAATCATAGATCAGAATAAAAAGAAACACCCAACTGTTATGAAGCAGTTGGGTGTTTTTGACTGTATATTTTTCGGGAAGTGGCATTACTCCCGGTTCTTCAGTGCCTCTTCCATAGGAATCTTCCGGATCTTCTTATATTGCAGGAAACTTAATAATCCGTAACATACAATATCCCAGATCACAACCTGAACATAGATAGATGTTCCGATATGAACATTTTCCAGCCAGATATCAAAAGTCCGGAAGAGATAGACAATCATTGTCTTCAGGATGACCGTAGAAAGCGGCAGACTGATTGCTACACTGACAAGGACAGCTATCGCGGTTGAAATAATGTAGATTTTTCCGATTTCTCTGTTGTTGTAACCGAGAATCTTCGTCAGGGAAATCGATTCCGCATTTTTCTCCAACACAATCTTAGAGAGCAGATAGATAACGATGACGAAGATAATAAGGGAAAGATATTTCATCAAAGGCATCATACGTCCCATCGAATCATTCATCTGGTCACTTAACTTTGAATAATCCGAAGGTCCCATCGTACTGTAGATGAAACTGTCATCTAAATCATCCAGCGCTTTGTCAGAGAAATATCCTGTGAAATAATCCGCATCCTTCCCGAATGTGTCATTGTAATTATCAATGCTCATAAATACGGAGAAGGCCGCCGGGTAATTGAAGCTGCCGGCAATCCGGAAAGAATATTCTTTATCGCCATATTTTTCTACTATTTTAATCGTATCGCCCACTTTATAATTGTTCAGTTTCATGAACGATTTTGAGATGATTATATCCCCTTTTTCCGCAGGCATAGAAACCTGTGTCAGATACTTTGAATTATCTGCGATTCCATATACAAGCACTTCTTTTCCGCCATCATCCGCAAGCGCAGTCAGACAGTATTTTTCAGCAGATGAATCATCTAGCTCTACTGGTGCTTTGAGTGTATATTGATAGTTTGCAATCAGATGGTCAAGCACATTGTCTGTCTGGTCATTTAGGATTGGAAGCATGCTGGCGGAGAAGATAAACAGGATATTTGCCATCAGGATACCAATCGCCATCGTGATATAGTTGGAGCGGTTCTGCAGGATTGTACGAATCCGGAACCTGGTCAGAAACTTGAAGTCCGGAAGCTTTGTCACATGCTTTTTCTTACGTTTTGACAGATCATGCCGCAGGAAGTTAAGCGGTGACAATCCAAGCATTGATCGAAGCGCAAGGTAGTTGATCACTAACAGAATCACAATCGGAATCACGGTCGTAAGCAGAAAGGCGTTTGCATTCCAGACAACCTTGAATACAGGCAGAGAGTAGGAATGGTAATACATGTCCTCCATGAATTTACGAAAACAAGTGTAACCGCCGATATTTCCGATCACTGCGGCTGCAAGGAATACGTACGTTGGTGCAGCCATGTAATGCCGGATGATTTCGCCTTTTGTATATCCGGAAGCTCGCAGGGTTCCGATGGCACCGGCTTCCGATTCAATCGTGCTGAAAGTCATAAGTGCGAAGATGAATGCAAGCAGTGCTATCATGATATAGAGCATCATGACCGTGCTGTTTGTATCGCCATCCATATCTTCCCTTGTAAATGAGATCGCTTTATTGTTCTGCCGCATCAAAAAATCGGTTAGGTAATTTCCCTGTGGAGCGAGCTGTTTGGACAATGTATTCATCAGGTCTGTGCTTGCGTCATAAGAAGCCCGGTCATCAAGATTTCTGTCCGAGAAACGATAAGCAAAGCTGTAGGTAAGCTTGCTTTCGGAGAATTCCTTGAAATAATCTGCAGTGACAAACCCCGTGGTAAATGTCGTTGCGCTGAACATCGAATCAGAGTTATTCTCGAACAGACAGCTATAATCCGGGACAGCAACTGTTCCGCAGATTGTTAAATCCTTTCCGTCAAAGGTGAGGGTGTCACCGATTTTGAGATTGTTGTTTTCTGCAAAGAGGCGGTCGATGGCAAGTTCTCCGTCCTTCTCCGGTGCGTGCCCTTCAAAGACCGAATATGTATTCAATGCCTCACGGTTCTCGTAGAGACGAATGGAATAATTGCTGTTACCTTCAAAGGTGTAATCAAAATTATAGAAGTACTGTTTGTAGATGGTTGCTTTTGCTGTGCCTGAATCTGTCTGGTCAGCGATTTTCTGCAGATCAGCGACAGAGATTTCGCTGTTTGTAGAGAAATGTCCATCCTCCAATTTATATGTCTCGATACCATCGTCATAGGTGTGCATCATGCTCAGGGAAGTAACCAGCATACCACTGACGATTGAAATCATAAATGTCAGAAACAAAAAGATGGATATGTATTTTCCTTTTTCTTTTCTGATATCCCGAAGGATGCGTTTACGCAGTGGATTTTTGATTGTTTTATCAGCCATATGCATTCACCTACCAATCTAATTCCATCGCCGGTGTCTTTGTTTCGTTTGTATATTCTTTCCGGATCATACCGTCGCGGAGCTTGATCACACGGTCTGCCATGAGTTTGATGGCATCGTTGTGCGTAACGATGATGATGGTATTTCCGTATTTCCGGTTGACGTCTTCAATCAATTTCAGAATATCCTTGGAGGTATTGTAATCAAGGGCGCCGGTTGGCTCATCACAGAGTAGCAGATCCGGATTCTTGACGATGGCACGACCGATGGATGTACGCTGTTGCTGACCGCCGGAAAGCTGGCTTGGAATCTTATCCTTATGCTCCCACAGACCAAGTGTATGAAGCAGGTCGTCGACATCAAGTGGGTTGCTTCCGAGGTAAGCGCCGACCTCGATATTCTCCTTGACGGTCAGGTTCGGAATCAGGTTATAGAACTGGAATACGTAACCTAAGTGTTCACGTCGGTAGAGAGTCGTCTGCTTTTCGTTCATGGCAGACATGGCAGCACCGTTGATGATGATCTCTCCCTTATCATAGCTTTCGATGCCACCGATGATGTTCAACAGGGTAGACTTACCGGAACCGGATGGCCCGAGCAGGACGCAGATCTCGCCTTTCTCAATACCGGTAGAAAGTCCTTTTAAGACTTGTACACGGTTGTCTTTTTCACCATAGAACTTTTCAAGATTGTTGATTTGTAAGAACATGATTTTCCTCCTTTTATGTGACTGCGAATCGTGAAGCAAAACACGAATGCAGGTGATGGTAGCGAGTTGCAGATTATCACATTTCTACGCAGACTCGCTCGCGCTCACTTCCGCACATAGCAGACACTAAACTCACAAAGCACCAATTCTGCGAATTGTTACTCCGTTCGTTAAGTGCTGATGTGCTACAATGGTCTGCTTAAGATCATGTGATAATTTACAACTCTTACCTACCATAATGCTCGTGTTTTGCGATTACGTGATAGGCAGTGAATATAAAACTCCCAAATGCATTAACCTTTTTCTATTCTCATACGTGAAAACATATGAATATATGTTCATATATAAAATAAACGTGTAATACAGGTTTGTCAAGCGTATTTTCGCTTGCTTTGATGGATGTTTTATATATTTGGTTAATTGCCGTGGTTATTATAACGCAAAAAGTTAGTCAAAACAAACCGTTTATGCAGGATTTTTGAGCTGTTGGGAAATTTTCTCATTTGTGGGTGGCTGGTTGGGTAAAAAAGTTTAGAATAGGGAAAAAACTCTAATGGGAGGAGGTAGAGAAGAGAGCTAGTTGGGTAAAAAAGTCCGGAAACGGGAAATTGCTCCAATGGGGAGAGGTAGAAAAGCAAGCTAGTTGGGTAAAAAAGTCCGGAATCGGGGAATTGCTCCAATGGGAAGAGTGAGGGAAGCAAGCGGGTTGGGTAAAAAAGTCCGGAATCGGAAAAATACTCCAATGGGAAGAGGTAGAGAAGCAAGCAGGTTGGGTAAAAAAGTCCGGAATCAGGAAATCGCTCCAATAGGAAGAGTGGGGGAAGCAAAAAAGCTCCAATGGAGAAACAGATAGAGAAAAAGAAAGTATGGATTGAGAAACAAATCACTCTGTGATACCATAGGAAAGAAATAGAAACAAACAAGAAAACAACCAAGGTACATATGAAATACATGAAAACGATAATCGATAATTCTTGGAATAAAATCAGGAGGAAATACAAGTGGAACCGAAAGCAGTCGTGAATTTGCGAAAGGGAGAAGGTCGTACCATCAAGGCAGGTGGACTCTGGATCTTCGACAACGAGATAGAGAGTGTGATGGGAAGTGTGGAAGATGGCGATATTGTCATCGTACGTGATTTTGATGGATATCCGATGGGACGCGGATTCATCAACCGGAAATCAAAAATTACCGTTCGGATGCTGACCCGAGATGCAGAGCAGGACATCAACGAAGCATTTCTCCGTATGCGGGTGAAGAATGCATGGGAATACAGAAAAGCTGTGATGCAGGGCGATGATCTTACCTGCTGTCGTGTAATCTTCGGCGAAGCGGATTTCCTGCCGGGACTCGTGATTGATCGGTTCTCGGATGTGCTGGTGGTGGAATCCCTCGCACTTGGCATTGATTTATATAAGGAACAAATCGTGGATTTGCTGAAAGAGATCATGGCGCAGGATGGTGTCAAGATCCGCGGCGTATACGAGCGGAGTGACGCGAAGGTGCGTAAGAAGGAAGGACTTGCTCCATATAAAGGATGCATCGGTGCGGAGTTTGAGCCGGTTGTTGAGATTGTGGAGAATGGCGTGCACTATAAGGTCGATGTGGCAAATGGACAGAAGACAGGATTCTTCCTTGACCAGAAATACAACCGGCTTGCGATGCAGAGACTGATCAAAGGTCTGACCAGAGGCATGCAGGAGACACCATTGCGTGTGCTTGACTGCTTTACACATATGGGAACCTTTGCATTAAATTGCGGTTATGCCGGAGCGAGTGATGTGTTAGGACTTGATATTTCAGAGTTTGCTGTGGAGCAGGCAAGAGAAAATGCGAAGCTCAATCATTTGGAGAAGACTGTACATTTTAAAGAGGCAAATGTATTGGACGAGCTTCCAAAGCTTGCTGAAGCAGGTGAGCAGTTTGATGTTGTAATCTTAGATCCACCGGCGTTTACCAAGTCACGCGAAGCAACCAAGAATGCAATCAAGGGCTACCGTGAGATCAACCGGAAAGGCTTGCAGCTTGTGAAAAACGGCGGGTATTTTGCAACCTGTTCCTGCTCCCATTTCATGACGCAGGAATTGTTCACGAAAGTAATTGGTCAGGCGGCAGCCAGTGTGCACAGGCGTCTTCGTCAGGTGGAATTCCGGCAGCAGGCACCGGATCATCCGATTTTGTGGGCGGCGGATGAAAGTTATTATTTGAAGTTTTACATTTTTCAGGTTGTTGAGGAAAAGTAAGAGGTGTAGTAACAAGATGGGAAAGCTGAATGTGTTTTAAGAAGATAAGAGAGTAGATAATCATTATATAAGTGGCTATCTACTCTTTTCGTTTATAGGGTTTCTTTTCATCTGTTTGGTTCAGAAGATAATCAATGCTTGTTTTATAAATCTTGGATAGTTTAATCAGAATATTTGTGGGGATATCATTTTCTCCGGTTTCATATTTCGAATATCCTGTCTGGCTCATATCCAGAAGTTTGGCCAGATATGTTTGTGATATATCATTATCTTCCCTAAGCTCTCTCAACCTGTTTTTAGTAGAAAATTTACGCACAAAATCACCTCGGATGTATTGTACTTTAATCTAAAACAGGTTAAAACGATTTGTAATAAGATTTTAATATGCAATACAAAAGTATAAGAGGAGAGGATAAGTTATTATGAAGAAGAAAATGTTATTGCAACTACATTTGTAACAGTTGTTCTTGTTGCGGGTATAGCATTTATTGTTAATGGCTGTGCGGATAAAAATACGGATAGTTCCCAGACTGCAAACACAGAGACAAGTGCGACTATTACAGATGCAGATACAGCAGAGAAAGAATCCGTTGATATAGTAGATGCTGACACAGCCAAAGCAGATTTTGATACCGTCAAGACGGGGTCTGAAACTGTCAAGGTAGATGATGCTAAGTCTGAGGATAACAACTCAGGCAAAGAGCCAGCAACACAGGCACCTGCTACCATTGAGACACCAACGACTCAGGTTCCTACCACACAGGAACCAAGAACGGAAGAGCCTACAATTGCTTACTAGCACATATGGAAGACAGTTGTAGATAAAAAAGCTTATGATGAACCTATTTATGAGGAGCAGGATGTGTATGAGTGGCACTCTATGTGGACTGATGGCAGTTATGCTGATGAATTCAGAGATAAGGAGGTTATGTTTGTGTGCACTTACAATGATGAAACATGAAATTTTCTTGCAGAGCGATGTTAGGGTATGTCGGATAAGATATTTACATAGAGCGAATGACTTGCCTATTAACAAGGGCGGATCGAATTAGGGAAAAGATGAAATCTTGGTTAGTGTTAAATTTTTTAATATTATATGTATGTTTTTTTTTAATATACATATAATATTAAAGGAATATAAATATACAAAATGTATTTACTTTTACCATGATTGTGTTAAAATGTGTATAAAGGAGGTAAAAAAATGAATAGACATTTTTATCTTTTAACACTTGATATATATGGTATAAAAAATATTGCAAATCCAATTCATTTAGATTTTTATAAGAAGACAATTAAAAGGGATTTTAATCCCGAAAAATATAAGATTAAAGCAATTTATGGGGAAAATGGATCTGGAAAAACGGCAATAATTACTGCAGTTAAACTTCTTAGAAATTTATTGATTGATAAAAATTATTTATCTGACCATGAGACACAAAAATCACTAGTTGAAATTATAAATAAAAAGACAAGGAATGGATATATTGAATGTGAAATATACGTAGATATAGATGAAGATAGAGAAATTTTGGATTATTATATCTCTTTTGAAATAAAAGATGATGGCAGAATTTATATAACAGAAGAAAGATTAAGTCGCAAAAACGGAAATTATTCAAAAAATTCATATTTATGTGTGTTTGAGTCAAAAGATGGGGCATTAGAGAAGTTTGGAAATGATAAGGTGTACGAATTTGTAAAAGAAAAAACTTTGAATTTATTAGATAAACAGTCATTTGCTTCTAGTATACTTACAATGATGAATGATTTTCCGCATGATAAAGATTTAAATAATGATTTTGTAACTGTAATAGAATTGTTCGCATTTGCAATTTCATTAAATGTTTGCATTGACAATGCAGATATTCATACAAATAATCGGTTATATCAAAAAATACAAAGTATAGAAGAAAATAAAAAAGATTCTTTTACAAAGGAAACATTTAATCAACTAAAGAGGGAAATACTTGAAGCTTCTGGAAGAGATATTTTGGTGCCTAAAAATTTATATAGTTCATATGAAGAACAAATCGCAAAACTTAGTATGTTTATTCAGATATTTAAACCAGAGCTCGTAAATATTGAAGTAGATAAAAAAGATTTTGATCAATTTTATAAATGCAATCTGAAAATGATATATGAAAATTATACTTTGGATCAAGAGTTTGAAAGTCGTGGAATAAAAAAAATGATGGATTTATTTTATTATCTTGAAGATGCATGTATGGGAATGATCACATTTATCGATGAATTGGACTCTAATATAAATGATGTATATCTAGATAAAATAATTGAATATTTTATATTATATGGAAAGGGGCAGCTTTGCTTCACTTCTCACAATCTCTCTCCAATGTCTGTGTTGAAGAAGAATAAAAATGCTATAACATTTATTTCCAGTGTTAACACAGTTCATACTTGGGCTAATAACGGTAATTTGAGTCCTGAGAATGCATATAAGAATGGTTTTATTGAGGATTCGCCATTCAATGTTGATGCATCGGATTTTCTTGGAATATTAGGAGGTACTGATGAGTAGGCAAATATTATTTTGCGTGGAATCCAATAATAAGGCTAGAACTGATTATCAGTATATTGAGGAGACATTGAAAAGATTTTATAAAGTGGATAGAAAGATTAGATATAGAGCAATATATTTAGGATCAAAAACGAAATACAATGCGAAAGATAAAGTAAGAGAGATAAATAAAAATATTAAAACATTTATAGGTGAGACAACTGTTATTTATTTTATTGATGTTGATGATTATGATACTTCTTATGACACAAAGAAATTATATGATGATATAGAAATCTATTGTAAAAAACATGGTTATGAGTTCGTTTTTTTTCATAAGGATGTCGAGGATGTTTATTTGGGGAATTCAGTTAAAGATAAGGAAAAAGTAAGTAAGGTTGCTGAGTTTAAAAGAAAAAAAATGATAGAAAATGTAGATGAGTTTATGTTGAGAATGGACTATCATAAAAGACATTGTAGTAATATACTTAAAGTATTGGATAAGTATTGGCAGAGAAAGTAGACAGTAAAACTACATATACAAGAAATGTTCATTTAAACAAATTATCTGATGATACAAGAAGCATCTAAAGGAGAATCGTTATGAATAAACATATAGAAAAAGCAATGGAGCTTCGAAACGAAACTCCAATGGTAAGCAACTGTTCCCAGACGATTATGCGTTGTTATGCTGAGGATATGGGAATTTCAGAAGAAATGGCAGCAGGGCTTGGCTGTAATTTCGGTGGTGGTATGAAATGCGGCGGTATCTGTGGCGCAATCACAGGTGGTTTGATGGTGCTTGGTGCCAAGGGCGTTGAGAATCCGGCAAAGGTAAATGAGTTTCGCAGGAAGATTGCGGAGAATCATGATGGAATGGTGAACTGTGTGGATCTGCTTCGCGCAAATGCGGCGAAGGGTGGCAACAAGAAGGAACATTGTGATAAGATGATTCAGGAAGCAATCACGCTTATAGATGAAATGGTGTAAAAATTTCTTGACGAAATTTATTATGTAACATAGAATGAGATTAATACAGTGAAAAGGAAGAAATCAATGTTCTGGAAGATGACAACATTGCAATTGAAAAAAGGTTACATTTTCGCTCCTAACGGGGATAGTGCGCCTTTTTTCAGGAATAAAGTCTGATTCATCAGAACCATTCTATGTAAATCAAGGTACATTATCTCCTTAACGATAAAATATAAGTTAAGGAGATTTTTTATGTTTAAAATTAAAAAACAAATTTCGAAGTTGTACATGGCGTCCATCTTAGGCAATCTGTCGCTGACGGGCGCGTGGGTCGCAATTCTTGCAGCGAGAGGATACAGTCTGATCAAAATCGGAATTGCAGAAACGGTGTTTCATATTTTCAGTTTGACGTTTGAGATACCATCGGGCGTTTTTGCAGATGTATTTGGACGAAAGCAGATGCTGGTGGTGAGCAGTATTATGCGTGTGATCGGAAGCATCTGCATGATTTGCTCAAAGAATCTGACGATGGTGTGTGTGGCAATCGCGTGTTTTGCAGTTAGCTATAATTTTTCCTCGGGATCTGGGGATGCGCTTGCATATGATTCGCTGAAATTAGTTGGTGAGGAGGTACGGTATGAGCGTTACGCATCCAATCAGTTGATTTTGTATCGGCTCTGCAATGGCATTTCTACATTGTGTGCAGGTTTTGCACTATTTGTTGGATATAAGATTGCGTATGCGTCGGATATTTTGGTGACCGGTATTCAGATTGGCGTGCTGTTGTCACTTCGCGAGATTCATTTGAATCACACAGGCGCGGAGCGGAAACAGGCGGTGTTGCAGTCGGTATGGAAGGAACTCAGAGGTTGTTTCGTGGAGAGTCTGCGTTTTCTGAAAGAGTCGAAGCGGGCAGTGTTTCTGATGACATGTAATTCCTTTGTCGGTGCGGTTGATATTGTATTGCTGTTTTTCTTACAGGCGAAGCTGCCGCAGACGGGTATGCCGGATTCAGCACTTGGAATAGCCTTGTTCATTATGGAGATGGGAGGAATCCTTGGAGCCAAGCTGATCTTGCAGTGTAAGAAGTTACGGTATCGCTGGGTGTTTGTGATAACGTCTGTGCTCGTTTTATGTGGCGTTTTGATTGAACATACAGGCGTCGCGGTACTTATGACGCTGGGCGGATTTGTAGCGGCATGCAGTGATGATGCATTGCAGGTTCGCACAGATGCAATCTTACAGGAAATGTTTCCGTCTGAGCAGCGGGCAACGCTGATATCAATGGAATCTTTTACATTTTCCATGATTATGATTGTGTTGTCGCCGCTTGCAGGAATTGTATTTTCCGTGTGGTAAAAAGAATTGCCGTCGATTCCCGTTCGGAGCCGGCGGCAATGTATTGTGAAAATTCAGAAATGTAGCATAGATGAAAGACGTTAAATAGAAGTTGTTAATTCCGAAACTGCACGCGGCGAAGCTTGGGGAACAAGCAGAGCGGGAACCCGCATTTGACCTTTGGGAAAAAGGGAGAATAAGCGGCAGTTTCGGTCTTTTTGATTTCGTGGGATGTGTGTGTTGGTGCCGTTGAAATCTGGATGTAGTATACAATAGATATTATAAAAAAGGGGGATTATTGACTGAACATGCGAAATTCCTGACTGAACTTCATTTTTAAGATATTTATATGATAAAAAAGACAGCATAATAACAAAAATGAATTTGGGAGAGAAGGGGGATTTTGAGTCAAAAAGTGCTATTAAGAATGTTATAATACAGATTGACGATTAGAAAATAAATGGATATACTAAAAATAAGAATGGGGGTGAGTATATGCCGAACAAGATTAAGGATTTATTAGAGTTATATAAAGAAGAGATTGATAAACTAGGACGAGAGCATTTGGTAAAAATAATTTTGTATGGATCATATGCTCGTGGAGATTTTCGTCAGGATTCGGATATAGACATTATGATTCTTGTGAATGACTTGGATGATAGCTTGGTTGAATATGAAAATAAGGTGGATGATCTAACCTATGATTTTAATTGTAAATATGGAACAGAAATTATGCCAATTGTAAAAAATATAGACCAGTTTGAATATTGGAAAAACGCATATATGTTTTACAAGAATGTGGATCAGGAGGGGGTCATACTTTAATGGAAAAAGATACAGGAAGTTTTGAAGATATAGCACGGAATAAATTGGCACAGGCTATTGATGATTTGGAATCAGCAGACATTTTATTGGGAGCAGATAAATATAGAGCTGCAAATAATAGAGCATATTATGCAGTATTTCATGCAATTGATGCAGTATTATCTATGGAACCAGTTGCGTTCAAAAAGCACAAGGATGTGATTGCCTATTTTAATAAGAATTATGTAAATAAAGATGTTTTTTCGAGAGATATGGGAAGAAAAATATCCAAGTTAGAAATTATTCGTCATAAAAGTGATTATGATGATTTCTACATTGCCAGCAAATTAGATACAGTAAATCAAGTTACTATTGCAAAAGAGATTATTGGTGAAATAAAAACGTATTTGAATATGGAGTAGTGTTTGAAATACATTTTCTATGTGGTAAAAAGAATTGCCGCCGGTTCTCATCCGGAGCCGGTGGCAATGTATTATGAAAACTCAGAAATGTCATTCAGAAGAAAGAAACAAAATAGAAATTGTTAATTCCGAAACTGCACGCGGCGAAGCCTGGGGAACAGGCGGAGCGGGAACCCGCATTTGACCTTGGAGAAGAGGGAAGAATATGCGGCAGTTTCGGCCTTTTTTGATTTCGTGGGATGTGTGATTTTTTGTGCCTTTGAAATCTGGATGTAGTATATAATAGATATTATAAAAAAGGGGGATTATTGACTGAACATGCGAAATTCCTGACTGAACTTCATTTTTAAGATATTTATATGACAAAAAAGACAAATAAATAATAAAGACGAAATGAAAATACCACCTTCACGGTGGCATTTTTTATGTTCAAAACATGATATTCTATATCCGGCAAGTTATGAATTCGGACAAAACGATTGCACGATCGCCATGACGACGATCAATCCGAATACAACGAGGATGTCTAACACAACCACACCGAATATGCGCAGCGAATTTTTTTCGTGTTGGCACAGAGGCATAAGCTGTCGTACATGGAGATAGTCGAAGATCGAAGCTACGATAAAAAGCATCATAACGAGTGCAAATACACGTTCCACCCACAGTGCCGCTCCGAAGGTATTGTTTACTTTCATGGATAAGCAAAACCATGCCAGAAATATATAGGTAAGCAGTGCAACCGCCATCTTCCAAGGTGTTTTGGAACGGAAACCGGGAGGGGCAAATTGCATATGGTTTGCGGAGGTACCGGGATCGTTCTGTGTTTGAGCATTTGAACGATTGGAAGATGAACCGGATAAATCTCCGGTGAAGGCTTGGTCGGCGTGTGTATAAGGAAAGACACCCCTATTTGCCAAAAACGCCTGACGTAATTCGCCGATGCTTCGATACCGTTCCGCCGGGTTCATCTGTGTACATTTGGCAGTAACAGCATCAATATATGGATTCTGGCAATGCGATGCTTCCGCCATTTCCTTCAGAAGAATCCCCATAGAATAAATATCTGTCTGCGGGGAGGATTGTCCAAATCCGTATTGTTCCGGGGCGGCATATCCCTGTGTGCCAAGCAGGATTGTATCAGAATCTTTCGCCGCTGTATGGTATTTGGCAGCATTGAAGTCGAGCAGCACAGCACGGTTATAACTGGTGATGATAACATTTGATGGTTTCACATCCCGGTGGATGATAGCCGGATTATGCTGATGTAACTGTTCGAGGATCGCACACAGGTCAAGCATGTATTGAAGCATATCGCTTGGAGCTATGTCTGCATGACTGATCTTATCCTGCAGGGATGTTCCGGAGATATATTCTTCGATGACAGTAAGCTGTCCCGCCTCTTCGTAATAGTTTATGATCCGCGGTGTACCTGCGATAGGATTGCGGTATAACTCGGCATAGACGGCGAGGTTATAGACATCAAGCACTTTTTTGATGGCAATCTTTTTTGTCTCCTGGTGCTGAACTAAGTATACATGATGCGGTTCATTTATGGCGGCTATTGGTTTATAATACGAAATAGCGAGACGCTGATCGAGATCCATATGCGTATATCCTTTCTAGAGCAGGGGTACTGATTATACTTCGTCAATCAATTATCCGGGCTGGTTAGTGAAGCTCTGGTAATTGGTAGTCTGATGGATTTATTATAACAGATTGGAGGATGAAATGAAGGAGAAAAATACAAAGGAATTAAATGAGGTCTTAGGGAAGACACATCTCTCGGACTTTGAGAAATATTGCGCGGAGAATAAAGAAAGTGTAAGCGATAATTCGGAAGCATTTTCTATCTATGTGAAGAATCTGTTACAGGAAAAGAAGCTCACCCAGCAGTATGTATTCCTGCAGGCAGATATTCCGGAGCGGTATGGCTATAAGCTGTTGTCTGGGGAGAAACGTACGCGGCAGAGAGATGTGATCCTGCGAATCTGTTATGCGGCGAAATTCAGTCTGGCGGAGACGCAGCGCGCACTTAAAAAATACGAGATGCCGGAATTATATGCGAAGGTCCCGAGAGATGCACTCCTGATGATCGCGTTCAATGAGCGGCCGGGAAGTATCCTGGACGTAAATGATCTGCTTAATCAAAAAGGCTTGCAGCCGCTTCGGACAAGCGGAGTGCAGGATTAGAGGATAAATTTGCCACTGCTGCGGGGGCAACGGAACGCTTCTTAATATGAGATAATTGCAAACAGGAGGTGCCAAAGAAAAGAAACATCATACTGACAAGAAATCTACATATTGAGGAGGAAGAGAAACATGAAAACATGGAAGTTGGTATCGGGCATTTTGTCTATGATTTTATTTGTAATCGTGACATTTCAGTCATGCGCGGCAGGCGTTGCAAACTCACTGGAGGCAAATGGGGAGACGTCCGGCTCGGCAGGTGTATTCGTAGCGATTCTGATGCTTGCGGGAGGTATCGTATCCGTGGCAACGAGAAATTCGGAGAAGAAGGGCGGAAACATCGCCTTGATCGTGCTGTTTGGTCTGGCGGCACTGGTTGGCTTTACCGGTTTCGGAAGCTTCTCAGATCTTGCAATCTGGGCAGGCTGGTGCCTGATCAATGCGATACTTGCAGTCGTGGCGATGATAAAGAGCAAATAAAAATCATTTATATATAACAGTTACGGGAGAAATGGTGTTTCAAAGCATCCGCATTTGCGGGTGCTTTTTTATAGCGTAAATGATTGGAAATGTTGGAATCCAGATTGACGATTTTTGAATAAATGTCTATACTGAAAGCAAGTTTTTTACTACAAATAATAGAAAAGAGATACGAACATGACACGACAAACAGGCAGACCGGCCGATGAGACAGGCAGGCTGGCAAAGGAAATACGAACCTATGATTTTTTGGATGCAAACCATGTATGGTATGAGCGGATCGACCACGAAGCAGCGATGACGATGGAGGTTTGCGAGGAGATTGACAAGGCGTTGGAGGCGACAATCTGCAAGAACCTGTTCCTGTGCAATCGCCAGGAGACGAACTTTTATCTGCTGATGCTGCCGGGACATAAGAAGTTCAAGACGAAGGATATCTCGAAGCAGTTAGGCGTGGCGAGACTTTCCTTCGCGAAGGATGCTTATATGGAAGAATACCTGGATATCACGCCGGGCTCCGTGAGTGTGCTTGGGCTGATGAATGATACGGAAAATCATGTACAGCTTCTGATGGATAAGGATCTGGTGCAGGATGAATATGTAGGCTGTCATCCATGTATCAATACAAGCAGTCTGCGCCTGAAGATGGACGATCTGTTACATGTGTTGCTTCCGGCGACGCACCACGAGCCGATTTTCGTGACAGTGGAGGATGAGGAAAGTCGAATCAGTTAAAAATTGTAAAATATATAGCTATTTTTGTAGATTCATGATACACTCAATTTAACTTGACAGAGGGGGTGAACGCGTGGATACGATGCAGATTGTGAATCAGCTCGATGGTTTGCATAAGAAGTACAGACAGGCGATGTATTTATTCGCAGCTCCAGTTGTATTGCTGGTGATAGCCTATATAGGGGCACCGGGAATGGGGGCGATGGCGGGCACAGTAGTTGCGGTATTGATGTTTGCGGTACCCGTTGGAACCATTTATGCATCCGGCAGGATGTCAAAGATCAACAAGGAATATCAGATGATCTACAAGAATGCATTTGTTGTTTCAATATTGAACAAGACATTCTCTGATGTTCGGGTGAACTGGGAGTGCGGATTTACGAGACAGAATGTCGAGCAGATGGGACTGTTGAAACTTGGAAACCGTTTTGATTCCGAAGATCTGATCCACGGAGCCTATGAAGGTGTCTCCTTTGATCAGGCGGATGTTACGATCAAGAATGTGACGGGAAGCGGAAAGAACCGGCATACAACGACGTATTTCAAAGGACGGGTATTCGTGTTTGATTTGCAGAAATCCGATATACGTTCTGTTGGTATCCGGTCGAAGAATTTCCAGTATTATGGAAATCTGAATGGATTTCATCACGAGAATGTGACGCTGGAGAGCGAAGCGTTCAACCGGGAGTTCAAGGTGATGGCAACCTATCCGGTCGATGCGTTTTACGTGCTTACTCCACAAACGATGGAATGTGTGACAGACTTGTACCGACGTGCGGGAAATGTAGCCCTGCGGTATCTGGGTAACAAGCTATATGTGGCAGTCAATACAACTGGAAATGCATTTGATGGTGATATCAAGAAGCCATTCGTCTATGTGGATGAAATCAATAAGATTAAAAATGATTGTGCTGTGATTATGGATATCGTACACCGGTTGCGGATTGGAGATGCACAGTAGCATTTTTATAATCAAGTAATATAATTTCTATGAAAAAGAGAGGAGAACAAATTATGGAAGCGATTATTACAGTGATTATTGTACTTTTGGTCTGTATCGTGATCTGGTACATATCAACATCGAATGGAATCAAGCGGTCACAGCTTAAGGTGGAGGAAGCAGAGTCCGGAATCGATGTGGCACTCACGAAGCGTTACGATGTGCTTACGAAGATGCTCGATGTCGTAAAGGGATATCAGGCACATGAGAAGACAGTTCTGACCGAGCTTGTCAAGCTTCGAAGCGGCATGACGATGGCAGAGAAGAATGCAGCCAATCAGAAGATGGAACAGCTTACAAAGGATATCAACATTCTCGCAGAGAATTATCCGGAGTTAAAATCCAGCAACAACTTCATGGAGTTGCAGAAGACGATTGCAGATGTGGAAGAGCATTTGCAGGCAGCCCGCAGATTGTACAATGCGAATGTCAACACGTACAATACGAAGCTTGTTGTATTTCCGAGCAGCATCGTAGCAAACAACATGCATGCGGTAAAGAAACCATTCTTCGAGGCAGAGGAAGCAAAGCGTCAGGATGTGAAGATGAGCTTCTAATTAAAATAAAAATCTTAAAACAAAAATCCGGAGCGTTCATGCAAATGAATTCTCCGGATTTTTTATGGCAACGAGGAAAATGCACGCATTATGCGGTGCATTTGACAATCGTTAATCGAAACGCAGCATGTCTCTGCGGGACTGTATATGTACTAGGATGCATCTTGTATCTGACTGTCTCCAAGGCGCCCGTGTTTCTTCATCCATATAAATGCGCATACACAGATAATAACCGAAAGCATGGATCCGGCAGGCGCCGCAAGCCCCATCGGGAACAATGTATCTGCGAAGAACTTCGAGGCCAGATACGAACCCGGTACACGCAGACAGATGATCGCAATCATATTGTGGATGAATCCGATGTAGGATTTGCCGTATGCACAGAAGTATCCGCTGAAGCAGAAATGGATACCGGCTAATGCACAGTCGACGATATAGCCACGCAGGTATTGTGAACCAAGCACGACAACCGCGGCGTCCTTCGTGAAGATGCCGACGATACCTGCGGTAATCAGTTCCCCGATGATTGCAACGATTATCCCATAGGTAAATGTAATCAGAATGGCATATTTCAGCGTCTTCGATGCACGGTCATGCTTGCCGGCACCGATATTTTGTGCGGCAAGTGCAGAGACGGTTGCAAGCATCGAAGATGGCACGATGAAGAGTGCGCTGATCACTTTTTCGACGATACCGACGGCGGCAGCATCATTTAAGCCACGGCTGTTTGCGATAACTGTGATAATGATAAATGCAATCTGGATACAGCCATCCTGAATCGCAACCGGAATACCGATCTTTAAGATCTCGCCGAGCACAGCACGACTTGGGATGAAATCCTGTTTGCAAAGTTTGATGCCAAGCTTCTGTTTCTTTGTCATGAGCAATGAGATAATAACACTTAACGTCTGGGCGAGTGTCGTGCCAAGTGCGGCTCCGGCGGCACCCAGATGGAGAACTCCCATAAATACATAGTCGAGCGCGATATTTGCTGCGCAGGCAATCGCGATAAAATACATCGGACTTTTCGAGTCACCCATACCACGGCAGATGGAAGCGATGATATTATAAGCTGTAATAAACGGAATTCCGATAAAGCAGATCGTCAGGTACCGGATCGAACCCTCGATTGCTTCGACCGGTGTCTGAATCAGTAACACGATCGGTCTTACAAGCAGCAACAGAACAATCGTCAATACGATGGAAAGTCCCATGAATAAGGTTACGGAGTTTCCGACTGTTTTTGCAATTTCATCCTTATGCCTGGCACCGACGGCACGCCCGATTATGACAGTGGATCCCATTGCCAGACCGACGATCATGACGGTCAGCATGTGCATGACCTGACTGCCGTTTGCAACGGCGGTCGTACTTTCGGTTCCGTTAAACTGTCCGATAATGAACAGATCCGCCATACCATATAATGTCTGTAAAAAATAAGAAAAAAGATATGGAAGCGCAAAATATAAAATCGTCTTGAATACGCTTCCGGTTGTCAGATTTTTTTCCATAGTAAATAAAGCCTCCTACGAAGTCTTTTTCAACCCCGCATCCTATATTAAACCTTACAACAATTGTAAGGTCAATGCCAGTTATGCATAAAATTATAAAAAAATAAGCTTTTTATACATAAAAATGTATTGTATTGCAAAAAAAACGCGTCTTTCGTTGCATTTTTTGTCGCAGGATGCTATATTAAATCGTAAATGTGAAGAAAGGAAGTAAAATATTATGAAACTTAAGAAGTTAGTAGCAATTACATTGTCTGCAGTTATGTGCATGGCAGCACTGACAGGATGTGGCGGAAAGAGCGATTCTGCAAAGAAGACAGCCAAGGTTATCGAGGTAGATCTGACCGATGAGCAGTATGCATTCGGTGTAGATAAGGATCAGCCGGATTTATTAAAGGAAGTAAATCAGTTCGTTAAAGACATGAAGTCTGATGGAACATTTGACGAGATCTGCAACCGTTATTTTGGTGATGGTACTCCGGTTCCTGTGAAGTCAGCAGCTTATGACGAGAGCAAGGATCAGTTGGTAGTAGCAACAAACGCTGCATTTGAGCCATTTGAGTATATGGATGGTGAGAACTATGTTGGTATTGATATGGAGATTGCAAAGGCACTTGCAGATAAGCTTGGTAAGGAGCTTGTAATCCAGAACATGGATTTCGATGCCGTATGTCTCTCTGTTGGCCAGCACAAGTGTGATGTTGCCATGGCAGGTCTTACAATCAAGCCGGACCGTGAAGAGTATGTAGCATTCTCTGATCCATATTACAGCGCATCACAGAAGCTTATCACATTGTCTACAGATACAGAGTTCGATGCCTGCAAGACAGCCGACGATGTAAACAAGATTCTTGAGGCAAAGGGGTCTGACTTAAAGATCGGTTTCCAGAACGGTACAACCGGTCAGTTCTACTGTGAAGGTGATGACGACTGGGGATTCCCAGGACTGAAGATGGAGTCTAAGGGTTACAAGAATGGTTCCCTTGCAGTACAGGATCTGTTAAATGGAAACATCAATTACGTAATCATCGATTCCGCTCCTGCTGAGAGCATTACATCATCTATCAATAAGATGCAGTAATTTGAGAAACGAAAGGATATTTCATGGGAGATATAGGAACTAAAATAGACAAATTCATAGAAATATTCATCAATAACCGTGGGTATGTAAAAGTATTAGAGGGCTTGAAGAATACGCTGATTATCGCTGTGATCGGTCTCGTCATCGGTGTTGTGATCGGTACTTTGATCGCGATGGTGCGTGTGATTCCGAAGTATAAGCGTCTGCCGCGTGTCTTAGATGCCATCTGCCGGTTTTACGTCGGATTGTTCCGTGGAACTCCTATGGTTGTACAGTTGTTGGTATTTTATTATGTATTGCTGCCTCTGATGGATGCACATATGACAGGCGTACAGGTATCTATTATGGTATTTGGCTTAAACAGTGGTGCATACATCTCCGAGATCATGCGAAGCGGTATCCTCTCCGTAGATCCGGGACAGATGGAAGGTGGACGTGCGATGGGCTTGAGCTTTGCGACAACTATGCGCAAGATCGTCATTCCACAGGCAGTCAAGAATATCCTGCCAACACTTGGAAATGAATTTATATCGTTGATCAAGGAAACTTCCGTAGTCAGCTTTGTTGGTGCTTCAGATCTGTATGTGGCATTCAACTTCATCGGAAGCAACAGCTACGAGTTCATGATTCCATATCTGGTTATGGCAATCATCTACATCGTGCTTGTCCTGCTGATCAGCTTTGGAATTAAAATGATGGAAAGGAGCCTGAGAAAGAGTGATAGAAGTCATTGATCTTGAAAAACATTTTGGTGACAATGAAGTCTTGAAAGGCATCAACGTCACTGTGGACAAGGGCGACATTATGGTTGTCATCGGTCCTTCCGGCTCCGGTAAGAGTACATTTTTGCGCTGCCTGAACTGTATGGAAGATCCAACAGGCGGACAGATCATCTTCAATGGTGTTGATATTGCAGATCCAAAGGTTGATATCAATATTCACCGCCGCCGTATGGGAATGGTGTTCCAGCATTTTAATCTGTACAATAATAAGACAGTTATCCAGAACATCATGCTTGCACCGGTCTATGTACAGTGCCAGGATCTGAAGAAGGCGAAACGCCACAACCGGTTCCTTCCGCTTACAAACCTGTTCCGCAAGGAGAAGCAGGAGAAAATCGAAATCACAACGACCAAGGCAAAGATTGTAGCGGAAGCGAAAGAAAAAGCAGAAGATCTGCTGAAGAGAATCGGACTGTTAGACAAGGCAGACGTATATCCGTCTACACTTTCCGGCGGACAGAAGCAGCGTGTGGCAATCGTGCGTGCACTTGCAATGAATCCGGATGTGATCCTGTTCGATGAGCCAACCTCCGCGCTTGATCCGGAGATGGTAGGCGAGGTATTGGATTTGATGAAGGCAGTCGCGAAGGAAGGCATGACGATGATCATCGTTACCCACGAGATGGGATTTGCAAAGGAAGTTGCAAACAAAGTTCTCTTTATCGACGATGGTCAGATCTTGGAATCCGGCACACCGGAAGAGTTCTTCGGGAATCCAAAGAATCCGAGACTCAAAGAATTCCTGTCGAAGGTGTTGTCGTAAGTTAAATTGAAGTGTAAATAAAGAAGCATACAATGCACAGACATCAAAAAATTAGATGCCTGTGCATTTTTTTGTTATAGTATATACGAAAGATACATGTGTCATATATGATATAGAAAACGAAATTAACGAAACTGGTTAGAAGTAGTATTATATAGATCCAGATTGATTCATGAAGATATACGATATGTTTGAAGTTTAGAAGTTCTTGATGTTCTGTGAATTATAGCAGCCATGTTTGAACACGATGTTCAAACAAGCCGCCACTGAGCCATGGATGGCGAGCGGAGGGCGCATAGGAATCGCAGATTCCTATTTAGGATGCGCCCGACAACCTGCCAACGAGCAAAGCGAGTGGGCGATTCCCGTGCGGCGGTGGCGTATATTACAAAATGTAGATCAGAACATATAGAACTTCTTAGCTTCAATACATTGTATATCGTATGAATCAATCTGGATCTATATATAGAATGCTAACCAGTTTCACCACGAAGTAAAGGGGAGAACAGTATGTACCAGATTCTGTTAGTGGAGGACGACAAATCCATCCGGGAAGTCATCGCAGATTACATGGACGAGAAAGGAAAAGACACGATGCGGCTGACGCTTGCTGAGGACGGAAGAGCCTGCGAGGGCGCACTCGAACGTCAGACATTTGACCTGATCCTGCTTGATGTGATGCTTCCGGATATCGATGGATTCACACTTTGCCGGACGATACGGAAAAAAGATATGGTTCCAATCGTATTCCTGACTGCGAAAGGAAGCGAGGAGGATATACTCTGGGGCTACGGACTTGGCTGCGACGATTATATCGTGAAACCATTTTCGTTGGCGACACTGTATGCGAAGATACTTGCCATCCTGCGGCGGACAAAGCAGGAGAACCAGAAAGAGACGATTACCTGTGGCGCAATCCGGATGGACAAGCAGAGCTGTCAGGTATTTGTGAAGGAACGGGAAGTACAGTTGCAGAACAAGCAGTATGAGATCCTGCGATTCCTGATGGAGCATAAAAATATCGTATGGTCGCGGGACGCTCTTCTAAACCACATTTGGGGATATGATTACATCGGCGTCGACCGTGTGGTGGATAACCAGATCAAGAAGCTGCGGAGTGCGCTTGGCGAGGAGGGAAAGCGGATTCAGACGGTGGTAGGCAGGGGATATAAAATATTGGATGCGTAGCCATGTGAAAACAGAAACATTATAGTTAGTATTTTATCTGACGTGTGTTCGGGCAAAACAGGCGCAGATAAGAAGGTGGAGGGATGCTTATGAAGTTTACAATCTTACCGGATTTTGAAGCAAATAGAAAAAGGCGTGCAATCCGCAGGCAGAAGCGTGGGCAGAGAAGAGATGCGCGGCAAAGCCGGAAGAACCACTGGTATCTGAAACGGAAGAAGTTCTGGCAGGTGTGGCTGGAGCGGTTTGTCCTTGTGCTTCTGATTCTTGGGATGGGTGGTGCATGGTATTTTCGATCTGTGATGCAGGATACGGAGGACAATGCGGAATTTGAGATGGATCAAAGTCAGGAAATTATTCAGACTTACATTGAGAGGCGGTATGAAGAACTGACTGCGATGGGAATGAAGTCCGGAAAAGAGTTCGATGATCAGATGGGCGCGTATATGTACCGTATGATTCCGAGCAGATTGATGGGCGCGTATGGCGTATCTGCAGCGGCAGCGGCGATCTATAATGAAAATGGAGAGCTTCTAACCGACAGCAGTCCACGGTTTTATCTGTACTGTGACCGGTATGAACCGGTAGGAGACGAGAACGATCATACAGTGAATCTATATCAGTCTTATTATACATGTGCACAGGAGCTGTCGGATGAATTTCTTCAGGATTATAACGACTATTTTCTCTATGGCAACATTGAAAATGGAGAACGAATGGAATTCGGAGATTTTTATGTAGATGAAGAGAAACGACAGTTTTATTTCAGTACCGTTTCTTGTTTAGAGCAAGGGAAAGTGGTGAAAACCTATGATTTTACACCGGAGCATGTAGAGGGAATGGAAAAAGTACAGGAAACGTATGACTACTGGACGAGAGAAGGAACACGCTGGTACCCGGTTCTTGGAATGCGGTCGGCGGAGATTTCGGAGCTTCTGCAGTTTGCATACGATGTGTATGATGATTACAAGGATGACAAACAGTTAAAAGGTGCCGGTGTGACAGCGGAACGGGGATACTTCGCCAAGACATATGCACGATATAATGTGATAGAAATCGGTGATCAAAGTAATGGAAATCCGGAATATACGGTTGTGTTCGCGTATAACTATGATTTCTTTCAGGCAAATCGTGGCATTGTACAGAAGCTTGTAATCTGCCTGTCCCTTGCAATCCTGCTTATCAGTTTCCTATGGTCGCGGTTTACCTACGTGCGGCTTAAGGCAAGGTATGAGCTTGAAGATTATCAGCGGAATCTCACGAATGCAATGGCGCATGATCTGAAGAGTCCACTGATGATATTATCCGGTATGGCTGAGAATCTGAAAGAAAATGTACATACGGAGAAGCGGGAATATTACGCAGAGGAAATACTGAAAAACATCGCAGATATGAACCGTATGATCGAACAGTCGCTTGGCTTCTCGAAGCTCAGCCAGACAGAACGGCTTGGTAAAAAGACCGAGGTTGATATGCGAGCGCAGACAGATGCGCTGCTCCGGAAATATAAGGAGCTTGCGGAGGCACAGGGACAGCATATTTCCGTGACAGGCGAGGGGCAGATGCGCGGAAACGAGGTGATGCTCCGGCAGATGATCGATAATCTGTTGCAAAATGCCATCCTGCACGGAGAAGAAGACGGACAGATTGAGATCAACATTGGAAATGGTACATATCAGATTCAGAATACTTACACGGGAACGCTTACGACAGAGACGGCAAGGAAGCTTTTGAACCCTTACGTCAAGGAGGAAAACCGCAAGCGGACAGGCGGACATGGGCTGGGACTATCCATTGTGCATGAGATCGTGAAGCTGCACGGCGGTAAGCTTCATTTGAAGGTGGAAGAAGAAATGTTTTGCGTAGAAATTAAAATATGATACCCCCTATTAAAAGGTTTCCATAATTTATTTCAAAAATCGGGTTGTCAAACAAAAATCCTGTGGTATAATACCCATGTATATAGGAAAAAGCATTGACGGAAAGAGTAGTGCATGGACACCATCCAGAGAGAACGACAGATGCTGGAAGCCGTTTATGGAAGAAATGTATGAAAACCATTCCCGAGCTGTGCGTAGAAGATGACCGGACACCCGGTTGTTGAAGCGTCACCGTAAGGCATGCGTTAAAGCCAAATGAAGTGAAACACTAAGGTGGAACCGTGTGAAAGCACCCTTAGATACAAGGTTAAGGCATTGTATCTCAAGGGTGCTTTTTGGTATTTTGCGAAACAACTTCGTAAAGTAGATTGAGACACATATGAATTGTAGTTCTTAAGCAGACCGTTGAAGCACGCTGGTACTTAATGAACGGCAAACTTGTTTGTCGTGAATTTAGTACCACTGCGTGCTGAACCGAGCGAGAGCGTGTCTGCGTAGAATACAATTCATATGTGGCTCCCATACAGTAGGGTTGTTTCGCAATAATGGAAAAAGGAGAATAAGAAATGGTAAACTTCAAAGAAGACGAGCAGTTAAAAACATTGAACCACTCCTGTGCCCATCTGATGGCACAGGCAATCAAGCACCTGTACCCACAGGCAAAGTTCTGGGTAGGACCAGTCGTTGCAGAAGGCTTCTACTATGATGTAGACCTTGGCGATGATGTAATCCGTGATGAGGATATCGCAGCCATCGAGAAGGAAATGAAGAAGGTTGCAAAGTCAGGCAAGAAGATCATCCGTAAGGAGATTTCCAAGGAAGAGGCTCTGGAGATGTTCAAGGATGATGAGTACAAGCTGGATCTGATCTCCAATTTGGAAGATGGAACAATTTCCTGCTATGAGCAGGGCGACTTTACAGACCTCTGCCGTGGTCCTCACGTAGACAATGTAAAGCTCTGCCGTAACTTCAAGCTGCTCCGTCACTCAGGCGCTTACTGGAAGGGCGACAACAACAATAAGGTATTGCAGAGAATTTACGGTGTTTGCTTCCCAACAGCAGAAGAGCTGGAGGCACATCTGAAGCTTCTCGAAGAGGCAAAGGAGAGAGACCACAGAAAGATCGGTAAGGATATGCAGCTGTTCATGGTAGACGATCTCGTTGGACGTGGACTTCCGATGTTCCTTCCGAAGGGGTATACGATCTGGCAGGAGCTGGAAAACTACATCAAGGACAAGGAGCGTAAGCTTGGTTACCTGCACGTTATGACACCATGTGTTGGTACGGTGAATCTGTACAAGACATCCGGTCACTGGGATCACTACAAGGAAAACATGTTCCCGGCCATGGACGTAGAGGGTGAGTCTTTCGTTCTTCGTCCAATGAACTGCCCACATCATATGATGATTTATGCAAACCGTATGCATTCTTATAAAGACCTCCCAATCCGTATTGGTGAGATCGCACATGACTTCCGTTTCGAGGCGAGTGGTACTTTGAAGGGTATCGAGCGAGGCAGACATTTCTGTCAGAACGATGCGCATTTGTTCGTGACACCGGAGCAGATCGAGGATGAGTTCTCAAAGGTTGTAGACCTGATCTTCAGCACATACAAGGATTTCGGTATCACAGATTATCGTTGCGTGCTGTCTCTGCGTGATCCGGAGAACAAGGTAAAATACCACGATGATGATGAGATGTGGAACACAGCCGAGGATGCACTTCGTAAGGTATTGAATGACCTTGGCATCGAGTATACAGAGGAAATCGGCGAGGCAGCATTCTACGGACCGAAGCTTGATGTAAATGTAAAGCCGGCTGTCGGAAATGAATATACACTTTCTACCTGTCAGCTTGACTTCTGTCTGCCTGCGAAGTTCCAGCTTACTTATATTGACAAAGATGGCGAGAAGAAGACACCGGTTGTATTGCACAGAGCAATCCTTGGTTCGCTGGATCGTTTCATGGCATACATTCTGGAGGAGACAAAGGGTAACCTTCCAACATGGTTAGCACCGGTTCAGGTAAAGGTTATGCCGGTTAAGACAGACAACGAAGAACTGATGGCATACGCACACAAGGTTGTGGATGCGCTGGATGCGAAGAATGTCCGTGTAGAATTAGACGACAGAGCAGAGAAGCTTGGCTACCGTATGCGTGAAGGTCAGGTGGAGAAGGTTCCATATCTTCTGGTTCTTGGATTCAATGAGGTAGAGAATAACACGGTATCTTACAGACTGCATGGTCAGGCAGATACAACTGTTGTTGGTCTGGATGAATTTGTTACGAAGATTGAGGAAGAGATCAAGACAAAGGCGAAAAACAGATAATCAATGAGGAAACATCGAGTGCTTAGAGTGATCGGTTGCGTCGTTGGCGCAATCGTGATCATTCTGCTATATGAAATGATTGGAATATTTACTGCATACAAGAAGCAGCCGGAGCTCTCGGAAGAGACGAAGCAGAGCCTGCATCCCGAAGATATCTATACAGATGCAACAGTTGAAGAACGTGCCTGTATCATTGAGGAAAATGGAGATGCGTTATTGCAGCGTGTCCGCCTGATCGAACAGGCGAAGGAAGAAATCATCTTATCTACGTTCGCATTTCACGATGATGACAGCGGACAGATCATGATGGGCGCTTTGCTTCGGGCAGCGGAGCGGGATGTGCACATCCGTATCCTGGTAGATGGATTCGAGAGCTGGACGGCGATGGAAGGAAATGCATATTTCTATGCAATGTCGTCGCATCCGAATATCGAGATCAAGGTGTATAACCGCGCGAATCCGTTAAAACCCTGGGAGATGATGGGGCGGATGCATGACAAATATCTGATCGCAGATGGGAAAACATACATCCTTGGCGGACGAAACACGTACAATTATTTCCTTGGTGAATTCCCGGGACATAAGAATTACGACCGAGATGTGCTGGTCGTCTGTGAGAATCCGCAGGCAGATAGTTCCGTGAACCAGTTGCTTGTTTATTTTGAGACGATCTGGAGTCAGAAGGATTGTAAATATTTCCATGACAAAGAGAAACTTGCCGACCGGAAATCCGTCAAGCAGGCGAAGGAAGATGTGCAGACGGCATTTGCCACTTATTACGATGCACAAAAAGATACAATCACAGACACGGACTTTGAGAAGGATACGGTTGTAACTGACAAGATCATGTTGATCTCGAATCCAATCCATACCGGGGCGAAGGAGCCGACAGCATGGTATGAGATGGGCGTCCTGATGAAGCAGGCGAAGAAGCGTGTAAAGATACACACACCGTACATCATCTGCAATGACATGATGTATGACACATGGTCGGATGTTGCCGCAAATGTACCGGAATTTACGGTTATGACAAACTCTGTCGCGAATAACGGCAACCCGTTTGGTTCCGCAGATTACCAGAAAAACCGGGACAGGATCAGTAGTACCGGTGTTACAATCTGGGAGTATGAAGGAGGATATTCGTATCATGGAAAGAGCATTTTGATCGACGATGATATATCCATCATCGGTTCGTTCAATATGGATATGCGCAGTGTCTATCTGGACACAGAACTGATGCTCGTAATTCGAAGCAAGGAGATCAACGCCCAGTTGGAATCAGCCATGATGAAATATGAACAGGGCGCACGACAGGTGCTTGCTGACGGACAGTATGCGAATCCATATCATGTGGAGCCAATCGCACTCACACCGAAACGCCGCCGTAGAGTATTTGTTGTACGGTATCTGCTTGGATGGCTGCGGTTTTTGTTTTAGGGATTTTTATTCTGTAGGAGGTAATGGATTATGATAATGGAAAATGATGAATTTGTAATTCCAGAACAGTATCGGAAAATGTCCGTTACTGAATTAGATGCAGAAGCAAATAAAATGTTGAAGGAGATACAACAAGGGAAACGAATAATTTGAGATAAGAAAAAAGCTGCACAGGGAAAGAATGAAATAGTTTTCTATGTTGAGTAGCAAAAACTCTCTGAGGTTTTGAACAACTTCAGGGAGTTTTTGTGTCTTATAGAGAATATAAAGTGAGGAAGGAAAACAAATATAGATAAAGTTATACTATTTGGTGCAGGTGCGGAACAAGGATATAACCTTGCATTGGGAAGTAAAAACTCACCTATAAAATCGACACATTCCCCTATAAAAATCCCCTAGTATCCGATATAATAATATGTAAAAATAATAATAGTTAATTGTGCGATACAGGAAACATGTTTATGCGTGTGAAGTCACCGGGCGGTGTCCGGTGACTTTCCTGTAAATGAGCATAAATGCGAAGGAGAATAATCTATGATTCGAATGGAGATTGCGCTGATATTGATTCTGGCGTTTGTGGCAGGAATCTATTTCTCGGCGAGGCGGAGACAGACCGCGTTACATAAGACATTTTCGGTACTTTTGATCGTGGTGATCGTGCATCTGATGTTCGATGCGGCGACGATCTATACGGTAAACCATCTTGCTCAGGTACCGCTTGTTCTGAACGATGTTTTACACCGGCTGTTTGTCGGTACGATGGCGTTAGTTCTGTTCTTTTTCTATCAGTATATTGCGATACTGGTGGAAGAAGAGACCGGGAAGAAGCGGACACTGGATCTGCCGGCACGGATATTTCTTGTGATTTCAGAAGTCGGGGCGATGATACTCCCGATTACTTACACCGAGACACCGGATGGAAATTATTCGGCGGGACTTTATGCATATGTAAGCTATGTCAGTGTGGCGGTGTATCTTATACTTTGTTCATGGCTGCTGCTTGCAAACTGGAAGCGGATGGACAATAAGAAGAAATTCGCCATCGGAATGGCACTTATATTTGAGTTCACAATCTGCTTCCTGCAGGGATTGCACCATACATGGCTGATCAGTGGAATGGGAATCACGCTTATGACGCTCGCATTCTATCTGACCTTGGAGAATCCGGATGCGCTGCGTGCGGAGCTTACGGAACAGAAGATGTCGATGCTCTATCTGAAAAGTCAGGTGAATCCGCATTTCTTGTATAATACGCTTGATACGATTCGAATTCAGGCGGAGTTGGACGGGGATAAGAAGGTTGCAAAGCTTCTGATGCGGCTTGTGGATTTCTTCCGGCTGAGCGTCAAGGTCGACCGTTCGATGGTCACGCTCGATGATGAGCTCGAACTTGTGGAAGCATATATGGAGCTGATGTGCTACCGGTATCCGGAGCTCTTCTGCGATTATGATATCGATCCGGACTTAGGGGCAGTGCAGGTACCGAACTTTATCTTACAGCCGCTGGTGGAGAACAGTCTGCTGCATGGAATGAAGAACCGCGGATACCGGGGCGAAATCGAGATATCCGTAAAACGCGCAGGCGCAGATATGGAGATCTGCATCAAAGACAGTGGCAGCGGATTTGAAGAGGGTATGAAAGCGCAGATTGACAAGATGTTACTGCACTACAACAAGCAGGAGGCGAAGCTGGATGGAAACAGTATCGGGATCCTGAATGTGCAGAAGCGGATCAAATATCTGTGCGGCAGAAAATATGGACTATCCTATGAGGAAAACAGCGCGGGAGGTGTGACAGCGCGGTTGCTATTGCCGGTTTGGAAGGAGGAAGCATCATGAGGAAATTACGCGTCGTATTAGTCGACGACGAGATTATGATACGTGAGGGATTCAAGAAATTATTTGACTGGGGCGCACATGACTGTGAAGTCGTGGGCGAGGCAGCGGATGGCGTCGAGGCGCTTGGGGTAATCGACAGCATGGTACCGGATATCGTGATCATGGATATCAACATCCCGATTATGAACGGCCTGAAGGTCATCCAGACCAGCCGCCTGAAATACCCGGATATGGCATTCATCGTTGTATCGGGATACGATGATTTTTCTTATTGCAGGGAAGCATTGCGGCTGCAGATCACGGACTACATCCTGAAACCGGTCGACTATGAAGAATTCGGGAACACGATCGATCATTTGAAGATATCGATATTCGAGAAACAGACGAAGAATGTGACACCCGGCAGTGAAGCGTCAACGATTGTTGGAATTGTACGGTATATGCAGGAGCATCTGGCAGAAGAGATCAGCTTGAATGTTCTCGCGGAAACATTTCATCTGAGCACACAGTATATCAGCCAGCTCTTCAAGAATGAGATCGGTGTGAATTTCCTTGCTTATCTGACGACAATCCGTATGGAGCGTGCGAAGAAGCTGCTCGTCTCGACACAGTTATCCATTGCGGAGATTTCTGAGCGGTGCGGCTATGCCGATTACCGGGTGTTTACCAAGGTATTCAAGAAGACGGAGGGCAGTACACCGTCGCAGTATCGTAGAGATTTTTTGTAGGAGCTTCAGTATAAGATTCAGTATGGGACCGATAAGTTATAAGGCGTGGATGAAAGGTGCACTTTCTTATAACTTACCAGTTCACGATAAAATAAGATTGACAAATGGGTGCAGATAAAAGACAATTGATATAAAGATAGGAAATGCATATCGATAGGGAGTCTGATATATGGATTTAACAAAAAAATGGCATCGGAGTGAATTTGTCAGTCATGAGATGCTGGAGGTACATCGTGGAATCGAATGTGAACTGGATTTCTATTCAGCAATTGCAAATGGCGAAATAGAATTAGTTCAGGAAAATTGTAACGAACAGGCATTTACAAACCCGGAGGGCATGGGCGTGTTGTCTACGGATGCGCTTCGCAATATCCGATATCATTATGTTGTAACCGTAGCGCTTATTACACGTTTTTGTGTGCACGAAGGGCTGGAACAGGAAAAAGCATATAATTTAAGTGATTTCTATATTTTGGAGATGGATAAATGCAAGACAATCGAACAGATATCGAAGCTGCATGATGTGATGTGTCTGGATTTTTGTAAACATATGCATGAAATAAAAAACAGTCAGGTACTTTCCAAGCAGGTGGTTTTATGTCTGGATTATATTTACAGTCATACTCATTACCGGATTACAATTCGTGAAGTGGCTGAATATCTCAGATTATCTGAAAGCTATCTTTCAAGATTGTTTAAAAAAGAAATGGGAATCTCGTTCAGTCAGTATATTTTGAACCTGAAAATTGACAAGGCAAAGAATCTGCTTCGTTTTTCGGAATATTCAATTGGAGAAATAACCTATTATCTTGGTTTTTCAAATGAGAGCCATTTTATTCAGACATTTCAAAAACGGGTTGGAGAGACGCCGAACCGCTATCGTAGGAGGTGTTTCCGCACGGAGTGGGAATTAAAACAGAATTAGTAAAAATGTACAAATAATTCAGAAAGAATAAATGAATAACAGACAAAATCAATAAGATGTCATGAATATAACACTTATGACATTATTTAAACATAATCTTCCTTTGCTTTTGAGTATGATTAACATATCAAAAAATGAAGGGAGATTTTTTTATGAGAAAGCTGAGAAAAGCAATTCCTCTTGCACTGGCAATGAGTGTAGCTCTTACGATGACTCCAATTCGGGCATCAGCGGAAGAACCGACTCAGGTACAGGCAGAACAAAGTGATCTTGTAGAAGAAAACGAAAGTCTGAGTGATGAAGCAGACAAAGACAATGAAGGGTACAAACTGGTATTTGAGGATGATTTTAACGGCGATCAATTGGATCGTAAGGTTTGGAATGTCGAAAAGCATGAGAAAGGCTGGGTAAACGGGGAGCTTCAGGAGTATGTAGATTCTGATGAAAACATCAAGGTACAAGATGGTTATCTGAATATCATTCCTGTTGAAAAAGTTGAGACAACATCTACAACTGATGGACAGAATTTGTTGTCAAACGCTGATTTCAGTTCCGGTATGGACGATTGGACTGAAACAATTGCAAACTGGGGAAGTAATGGTTTTGACGCATCTGCGCAGAGCTCTGTTGCTGATGGGGCTATTACTTATACGATTACCAATCCTGGTAATGACTTATGGCATGTACAACTTAAACAAACTGTTAAGTTGGCAGCAAAAAAGCATTACACATTAAGCTACAAAGTAAAATCGGATGTTGCTCGTACAATTGAAACGGGTGTGCAGGGTGATGAAGAAAATAATTATATCTCATATGGAGCAAAAACACAATCATTGCAAGCGGAAAAAGAAGAATCAGTATCTATCGACGTATACGCAGAAGAGGGATATGATACAGCAACTTTATATTTCTCTTTAGGGCGTAAGACTGGAGATACATCGATTCCAGATGCATCTGTAGTAACAATTTCCGATATTAGTTTGGTGGAAACAACTGCAAACATGCTTCCGGCAAATGCATTTGGTGACAATGCAACTGCTGGAACAAAGGTCAAGAAATCTTATACATCTGGTCGTATCTCTACACAGAACTTAAAGACATTTACCTATGGTAGGTTTGAAGTAAGGGCAAAGGTTCCAAATGGACAGGGATACCTTCCGGCATTCTGGTTAATGGCTAACGATGAGAATGTATATGGTCAGTGGCCAAGATGCGGTGAGATTGATTGTATGGAAGTTATGGGGCAGGATACAAATAAGTTGTACGGAACCATACATTACGGAAATCCACATGCAGAAAGTCAGGGAACCTATACAATCAAAGATGGTGAGAAGTCGTTCTCCGATGATTTCCACACATTTACATGTGATTGGGAACCAGGCAAGATTACATGGTATGTAGATGGAATAAAGTATCATGAGGAAAGCAACTGGCATTCCACAACAGAAGGACAGGGAACACTTACATATCCAGCACCTTTCGATCAACCTTTTTACATTATTTTGAACCTCGCAGTTGGTGGTTCATGGGTAGGAAATCCAAACGAGAAAACAAATTTTGATAACAATCCGTTTGTTGTTGATTATGTAAGAGTCTATCAGAAAGATTCTTATGATGAGAATGTAACACGTCCAGAAGTTAAGTTTGAGCCTACAAACGAGCCAGACGAAAGCGGAAACTATATTAAGAACAGCACATTTGCAGAGGCAGAGGATTTGACAGATGATACAAATTGGAAATTCATAACTGCTTTGGATGGTGCTGCAACAGCAGAAATCAAAGATAACTCTATGGTTATCAAGACAGAAAAAGCAGGTACTGTTGATTACAGTGTACAGTTAGTACAGGCAAATGTTCCTTTTGAAAAGGGTGCAACTTATGAAGTAAGTTTTGATGCACAAGCATCTGAGAATCGTAAGATGAATGTAGATGTTAAGGCTCCAGACCGTGGATACCAGTCATATATGAAAACCCTGGTTCCAGAGCTTACAACGGAGATGAAGCACTTCAGCACACAGTTCGTAATGAAGGCAGATTCCGATGTGAATGGACGTTTAGAGTTTAATATGGGTAATGCAGGTTCAGGCGATATCGTTCTTAAGAACGTAGTTGTTAGGAAGACTGCGGAGCCAGATCCGAATGCAAAGGAAGAAAAGACAATTCTTGCAAATGGAAGCTGTATCTATAATGGATCTTTCCAGGAAGGTAAAAACCATCTTGGATATTGGGATATAACACCAGAAGGTGCAGATATTAAGGTAACAGGTCTTTCAGATGGAAGAAGATTGGTCACAGAAGGAAAAAGTGTAACAATCAGTCAGTCAGATCTTGCATTTAAGGAAGGAACAGCATATGCATTGAGCTTTGATGCGTATGCGCAAAATGGAGCAACTGTCGTTGCAACTGTTGGCGGAAACACATATAAAGTAAATGTTGAAGCAGGAAATGAAAAGAAAGATTATGTTGTAAAGATTCCTGCAACAGCAAAGTTTACAGACAAGACAGTTTCATTGAAAATCGAAGGTGCAATCTCTCTCGATAATGTAAAAATGGTAGAAGATGCAAAGATTAAGAACGGATCATTCAATGATAGTCTTTCAGGATATGAAGTATATGTAGACAGCACAGCAAAAGCAACTGTTGTTGTTGACAGTTTAAAAGAAAATAATGCACTGGATGTGACTGTAGATGATACAGGTGCGGATGACTGGAGAATACAGATTAAACAGAACAATGTATTGCTGGAAAAAGGAAAGAAGTATAAATTATCATATGAGGCTAAGTCAACCATTGATAGAAAAATCAGAGTTGTAATGCAGGGTGGAGAGGCTCTTGGATGGCCGGTATACTCTGAGCACAGCGATGATCAAGATGCAAATGATGGAATTGTAACACTTACAAGTGAATATCAGAAGTTTACTGAAGAATTTATAATGACAGAAGAGACAGACGCACAGGCATTCCTCAGCATCTGTTTGGGAAATGTAGGTGGTCAGATTACTGATCAGCACAGAATTGTAATTGACAATATTTCTTTGGTTGAGGCAGAGAATCCGACACCAGAGAATCCGACACCAGAGAATCCGACACCACAAAACCCAATTGTGAAGCCTGTAACAGTATCTTATTCTACACATATACAGAGTTATGGATGGAATAAAAGTGCAGCGAAGAATGGAGCAGTGGCAGGAACAACAGGAAAGGCAAAGAGATTAGAAGCGATTAAAATTTCTGTAGAGGGAAATGAAGATCTTGGCATTCAGTATACAACACACTGTCAAGGATATGGTTGGTTAAACTGGTCATCAAATGGTGAAATCAGCGGAACAACAGGTGAAGCGAAGAGACTTGAGGCAATCAAGATTCAGTTGACAGGTGCAGACAGGGATAAATACGATGTATATTACCGCGTTCATGCACAGGGCTATGGCTGGATGAATTGGGCAAAAAATGGTGAGGCTGCCGGTACAGCAGGACTCGCGAAGAGACTTGAAGCAATCCAGGTAGTAGTTGTCAAGAAGGGTGAAAGCGTACCAGACAAGTTCGAAGGTGTAACAGCATCAGAAAAGAAAGCTTATATGGCAAGTGCAGCTGCAACAGCTGCAACAGTTGAAGGCTCAGATCGGGCACATGTCCAGTATCGTTCACATCTTCAGACATATGGATGGCAGAACTGGAAGAATGACGGAGATATTTCCGGAACAACAGGTAAAGCAAAGCGATTAGAGTCTTTGAAACTTGAACTTAAAAACAAAGATTATACAGGCGGTATCTGTTACAATGCACATGTGCAGACAATCGGATGGCAGGCCGATCCAAATAAATCTGCAACATGGAAGAAAGATGGTGAGTTTTGCGGGACAACAGGAAATGCAAAGAGATTAGAGGCAATTCAGATTGAGCTTTATGGTGAGATGGCAGAGCATTATGATATTTATTATCGTGTGCATTCACAGACATACGGCTGGATGAAGTGGGCCAAAAATGGAGAGATGTCTGGCACAACTGGTCAGCATAAAAGAATCGAAGGAATTCAGGTTGTGCTTGTGAAAAAAGGTGAACAGGCACCTTCGGATAATTACAAGGGAGCTGTTACAAATACAACAAAAACATTTCTCTCAAAATAGAAACTATCGATAGTCAAAATGGCGTTATCCATTACTTTGGATAACGTCATTTTTTAGTGCGTCTTGCGGCGCACGTTTCTGGATGGAACCTGGTTATGAAAAGAAATAAAATTGTAACAGTATTGATGCAGAAATGATGCATGCCGGATGTATGATGCAGGTTATAAAAAGAAAATCGGAAAATATCTGAAGAATTGACACATTTAGATAGAAAAAAAGCCTATTTTCTTTTTATATCAATCGTTATAATACAACCGAAAGAAGGAAAGAACTATGAGAAAGAAAGCATGGATTTTATGTACGGCAATGGTAGTGGCTTTGGCGGGATGCAGCAATGTGAGTGATAATAATACGACCGATATCATCCAGGTGAGCAGCGAGACGGTGACTACAACGGAAGCAGCAACGGAAGTTACGACAACCACCGAAAATGAAACTACGACCGAATCTGTTACGGAGAGCAATACCCCGGACAGCACATTACAGTCAGAAGGTTCGAATACAGGGAAGACGGAACCCGCTGCGACAGAAGCTAAGACGACGGAATCCCAGTCACAGGAAGGCGAGCCATCCGATGATTCGTGGAAGGAAGAGTTCGAGAAGACGCTGTATGAGGAGTATGGTGTGGTGCCGGATCATTACGAATATATCGGAAATGATGTCTATCAGGTCTATGTGAAAATCGACGGGAAGATCGTGCCATATGTGGCAGTGAATTGGAAGACGGGAGATTTCCACGGATAGAAGAAAGGATAAAGACGGGTGAAAGAAATGGGCGATGCAAACAAAATCACAGGATATGGAGAACATAGAGAATTATATCGGATTTCAACGGATGAAATCCTGTATTTTGAGGCGGTAGGAGAGAAAGTGTTTGCCTATACGGAACAGGAAATTTATGAGATAAAGAATCGCCTTTACCAGATTGAAGAGAAGGTGAATTCGTATGATTTTACCCGGGCATCCAAATCCATGCTTGTAAATACAGACAGAATCTCAAGTATTGCTTCGATTTCAGGAAGCCGCGGGAAGATTATGATGGATAACGGAGAGGCCGTTATTGCAAGCCGCATGTACTACAAACCATTGCTTTCATCCATGAAATGGAAGAAAATCAGTTAATACTTTTTGTGTTTTTTTCTGACAGAAAATATGCTATGATGAAATGCGAATTGGCATAAAGGTTAGAAAAAGGAGACACAAAATGAGCAAGAAATTACTTTTGATCAACGACATGGCTGGCTATGGAAAGGTTGCGTTATCCGCGATGATTCCGGTGCTTTCCCATATGAAATACGAGGTATTTAACCTGCCGACGGCAATCGTATCGAACACACTTGATTACGGTAAGTTCGACATCCTGGATACAACCGATTACATGAAAAATGCAATCGCTGTCTGGGAACAGCTTGGATTTGAATTCGATGCAATCTCAACCGGATTTATCGTGTCGAAGGAGCAGACCGAGCTTGTGACCGAGTTCTGTAAGGCACGGGCGGAAAAAGGTGTGACGATCTTCACAGATCCGATTATGGGAGATGAGGGAAAACTCTATAACGGAATCACAGAGGAGACGATTGATTTGATGCGTGAGCTGATTTCGGCTGCGGATTATATCGTGCCGAACTATACTGAGGCGGCATATCTGACCGGGCTTCCATATAAGGAAGATGGCGTGACAGAGGAAGAGTATCATACGATGATTGACAAGCTTCGTGCATTCGGTGCGAAATCAATTGTGATCACAAGTGCGAAGATCGCGGGCACAGATTGCAGATCGGTTGTCGGATACGACCACAAGAAGGAAGAATATTTTAAGGTTGATTTCGAGGAAATTCCGGTACATTTCCCGGGAACCGGAGATATATTCTCGGCTGTATTTATCGGAAAGCTTATGAGCGGTAAGGATCTGCAGACGGCAACCGCAGAGGCGATGGATGCCGTGAAGAGTATGATTAGCAAAAATGCAGATAACGTGGATAAATATAAGGGAATTCCGCTTGAAACCTGTATGGAGGTGCTTGACTGATGGCAAGACCGAGGATTCGGATCACACTGATTGATCAGAAGGGTGAAAAGGGATGTCACAGAGGTCATAAGATCGGTGATTCCTATGATTTTGATACGGAGCGGGGGAAGCTGTGTCCGATGGCAATGCACGTTGCATTTCCGTACGTGGATATCCTGCGGTATGGCGGCGAGATACCGGGACAGGATAAGGGCACCGCTGTTTTCGCATGCCCGGATGTCGATACGCTGAATGTCTTTAAAATTGAGCGGATAGACGGCTGAATGTACGAAAAGAAAAACAATAAAAATGATAGGGATTATTGATTTTATTTGAAACATTTTGTATAATACAGTCAGAGTTTATATTACATCTAATATAAAACATAATATAAATAATTTGAAAGGAGAAACTATTATGTTACAGAACCAGGAATGGGAATCATTCACAGGTAGACTCTGGAAGGAAGAGTGCAACGTAAGAGACTTCATCCAGAACAACTACACACCTTATGATGGAGACGAGAGCTTCCTTGCAGGACCAACAGATGCTACGAACAAGCTCTGGGATAAGCTTCAGGCTCTTCAGAAGGCAGAGAGAGACAACGGTGGTGTATTGAAGGAGGACGCAGATGTTGTATCCAGCATTACAGCATATGGTCCTGGTTACATTGATCCAGAGACAAAGGATCTTGAGCAGATCGTAGGTCTTCAGACAGACGAGCCACTTAAGAGAGCATTTATGCCTTATGGTGGTATCAAGATGGCTGAGGAAGCACTCGAGATGTACGGATACAAGCCAAACGAGAACTTCCACAAGATCTTTACAGATTATCACAAGACACACAATCAGGCAGTATTTGATGCTTATACACCAGAGATGATGGCAGCTCGTCATACACATATCGTAACAGGTTTGCCAGATACTTATGGTCGTGGTCGTATCGTTGGTGATTACAGAAGAGTCGCTCTTTACGGTATTGATCAGCTGATCGCTTGGAAGCAGGAAGATAAGGCTAACTGTGGCGATGGTAATATGTACGATGACGTTATCCGTCAGAGAGAAGAGTTGACAGAGCAGATCAGACGTCTTCAGGAGATGAAGGTTATGGCTCAGTCATACGGCTATGATATTTCTAAGCCAGCTTCAAATGCGAAGGAAGCTGTTCAGTGGTTATACTTCGGATACCTTGCAGCTATCAAGACACAGAATGGTGCTGCTATGTCAGTAGGACGTGTATCTACATTCCTTGATATCTATATCGAGAGAGATATTAAGGCTGGTAAGCTTACAGAGGCTCAGGCTCAGGAGCTTATCGATCACTTCACAATGAAGCTTCGTATGGTTAAGTTCGCAAGAATTAAGTCATACAACGAGCTGTTCTCAGGTGACCCTGTATGGGCTACACTTGAAGTCGGTGGTATTGGTATGGACGGACGTTCAATGGTTACAAAGAACGACTACAGATTCCTTCATACTCTTGAGGATATGGGACCTGCTCCAGAGCCAAACCTTACAGTACTTTACTCTTCAGCATTGCCTAACAACTTCAAGACATATGCTGCTAAGATCTCTGTAAGAACAAGCTCAATCCAGTACGAGAACGATGATGTAATGAAGCCAATCTGGGGTGATGATTACTCAATCTGCTGTTGTGTATCTGCTACACAGACAGGTAAGGAAATGCAGTTCTTCGGAGCTCGTGCAAACCTTGCTAAGTGTCTCCTGTACGCTATCAACGGTGGTAAGGATGAGAAGTTCCTTGACAAGAAGACAGGTAAGCCAATGCAGGTAGGTCCTGACTACTCTCCTATTACTTCTGAGTACCTTGACTATGATGAAGTACTTGCTAAGTACAAGCAGATGCTTGACTGGTTAGCAGGACTTTATGTAAATATCTTGAACCTGATTCAGTACATGCATGACAAGTACTACTATGAATCAGCAGAGATGGCATTGATCGATACAGATGTACGTCGTACATTTGCTACAGGTATTGCCGGATTCTCACACGTTATCGATTCCCTTTCAGCTATCAAGTATGCTAAGGTTAAGGTTATCCGTAACGCAGAGACAGGACTTGCAGAAGACTTCGAGATCGAAGGCGAGTTCCCTAAGTATGGTAATGATGATGACAGAGCAGATAATATCGGTGTATGGCTGCTTCATGAGTTCATTACAGACATCAAGAAGAGACACACATACCGTAATTCAGAGCCTACAACATCTATCCTTACAATCACATCTAACGTAGTATATGGTAAGTTCACAGGTAACCTTCCAGATGGTAGACGTGCTTGGACACCATTTGCTCCAGGTGCTAACCCAAGCTACGGTGCTGAGACATCAGGACTTCTTGCATCTCTGAACTCAGTTGCTAAGATTCCTTATGAGTGGTCTTTGGATGGTATCTCAAATACTCAGACAATGAACCCATCTGCACTTGGTCATGATGAGGCTGAGAGAGCTGAGAAGCTTGTAAGCGCTATGGATGGTTACTTCGATCAGGGCGCTCACCACTTGAACGTAAACGTATTCGGTAAGGATAAGCTCCTGGATGCTATGGAGAACCCAGATAAGCCAGAGTACGCTAACTTCACAATCCGTGTATCTGGATACGCTGTTAAGTTTATCTCTCTTACACGTGAGCAGCAGCTCGATGTTATCAACAGAACATTCCATGACTCACTTTAATTAGAAGTTTGTCAAAAATGTTTTTGATAGATAAGTAATTCACTGGAGTCCCGGAGATACTATCTCCGGGACTTTTTATAAAAATAAAATTGTTAGAGGTGGAACATGCCGGAGAAGAAACAGATTTTAGGTTATATTCATTCAACAGAAAGCTTTGGAGCCGTAGATGGACCAGGTATCCGATTTGTAGTATTTTTGCAAGGCTGTAAGATGCGTTGTAAGTACTGTCATAACCCGGAGACGTGGAATCTGGTAACCGATTACACAAAGCTCTATGCTGATACAACGGATGATAAAGAACGAGAAGAACTCGAAAAGAAAATTGAAGAGAACACAAAACTGCTACTAGATAAAGGCGTCAAGGTTGAAGCGAGAACTCCGGAAGATCTGCTCAAGCAGGCACTTCGTTATAAGCCTTATTGGAAGGGTGACGGAGGAATAACCGTCAGCGGAGGCGAAGCGCTTCTGCAGATGGATTTTTTGATTGAATTCTTCAAGCTTGCAAAAGCACAGGGGATTCACACAACGATTGATACAGCGGGTAATCCATTTACAAGAGAGGAGCCTTTCTTCTCGAAGTTCAATGAACTGATGGCACTCACTGATTTGTTCCTGCTTGATATCAAGCAGATTGAGGACGACAAACACCGGGAGCTGACAGGGTTCTCGAATAAGAATATATTAGACCTGGCACAGTATCTCTCCAATCAGGGAAAGCATATGTGGATTCGACATGTCCTTGTGCCGGGCGTAACAACCGACGAAGCAGATCTGAAGAAGACGGCTGAGTTTATCAGGACTTTGAAGACGGTTGACCGGGTGGAGGTATTGCCATACCATAAGCTTGGAATCCAGGAGTGGGAGCGCCTTGGAATCCCTTATAAGCTGGAAGGAATCGATCCTCCAACGGACGAACAGCAAAAAATTGCAAGAGAGATTCTGGATGCAAAGTAAGAGTTGCACATAAGGGTCGCAAAAACAATATAAAAAAACAAATGAGACTGCGCAATATTCAGGAATATGAGTATTGTGCAGTTTTTTTGATATAGTTGATATAGGAAAAGATTATAACAAACAATCATTTTTATGTATGGCTGTCTGTATTGACATAACAGAGGAAGCACGTTATAATCTGAAACCATGAAAGGGAAATAAATAGTATATCAGATAGGAAAAGTAGGGTATAAAACCTGCGAGGGAAAGGAAGTACGTCTATGGCAATCATCCAGATACAAGATGTATCCAAAAAATTTCAGACAAAAGACGGCGAGATTGACGCGTTGAAGCATGTGACGCTCGACATCGAAGCCGGAGACATATATGGTATCATCGGTATGTCCGGTGCAGGAAAGAGTACACTCGTACGATGCATCAACCATATCGAAGTTCCGACTGAGGGAACGGTGATCGTGCAGGATAAGGATCTGAGCAAGCTTTCCGAGAAAGAGCTTCGCAAGCAGCGGGAACATATCGGCATGATCTTCCAGCATTTCAATCTGCTGATGCAGAAGTCCGTATTGGAGAATGTATGCTTCCCATTGTTCATTCAGGAGAAGTCGAAGGCAGAGGCAAAGAAGAAAGCGTATGAGCTTCTGGATATCGTAGGTCTGAAGGATCGTGCGAAAGCGTATCCATCCCAGTTATCCGGCGGACAGAAACAGCGTGTGGCAATCGCAAGAGCTTTAGCTTCCGATCCGCAGATTCTTCTGTGTGATGAGGCAACGAGTGCGTTAGACCCACAGACAACTTCTTCGATTCTCGCTTTGTTGAAGGATATCAATAAACGGTTTGGTATCACAATCGTCGTGATCACACACCAGATGGCAGTTGTCCGGGAGATCTGTAACCGGGTAGCAATTATGAAGGATGGACAGGTGGTCGAGAATGGAAGTACCGTGGAGATCTTCAATCATCCAAAGTCAGAGGTGGCACGGGATCTGCTCAGAATGGATGATGGTGGAGATACCACCGGTGACGATCAGCAGACAGCAAACCAGATTCAGGACGGAACGAAGATACGAATCGTATTTACAGAGAACTCCGCATTTGAACCGGTCATTGCAAATATGATCCTGACATTTAAGGAGCCGATCAACATCCTGAAGGCAGCAACCAAGAATGTTGGCGGCGTGGCAAAGGGAGAGATGATATTAGAGATTCCGAATGGTTCCACGAATGTGAAAGCAATGGAACAGTATCTGATCGACCGGGGACTTGAGCTAGAAGAGTTGTCGGAGACAAAGACAGGAGGTGCGTTCTAATGTGGACAGAACAGGTTCGTTCCATGATTGGAACAGGTATTCTTGAGACGTTATACATGACAGTTGTTTCAACTGTATTTGGATATTTATTTGGACTGCCGATGGGAATTCTCCTCTGTATCACAGATAAAGAGGGATTGAAGCCAAATAAGGTGATATATAAGATTCTGGATGTAATCGCGAACATCGTGCGAAGCATACCGTTTTTGATCTTGTTGATCCTGCTGATTCCATTTACAAGATTGTTGCTTGGAAAAAGTTATGGTTCGACTGCAACGATCGTCCCACTGACAGCGGCGGCGATTCCATTTATCGCAAGAATGGTTGAGTCTTCGTTGAAGGAAGTCGATTACGGAGTCATCGAAGCAGCAAAGGCAATGGGCGCAAGCAACAGCAGAATCATCTTCAAGGTATTGCTTGTTGAGGCAAGAACTTCCCTGATCACAGGCGCAACGATTGCAATCGGAACCATCCTTGGATATTCCGCAATGGCAGGTGCAGTCGGCGGTGGCGGACTTGGAGATATCGCAGTCCGTTACGGATATTACCGGTATCAGACAGACATCATGCTTGTTACGGTGGCGTTACTGATCGTGATCGTACAGGTATTCCAGTCGGTTGGCATGTTCGTTGCAAACCGTCTGGACCGCAGAAAATAATGTGCAATATATGCGGGTATCGGAATGTGCACACCGGAACCTGCTTATATATAAAGTAATGGATCATTGGATAAAAGTTTTCAATGATTATAAAAACAGGAAAGAGAGGACATGAATTATGAAGAAATCAATTAAGAAATTACTCGCACTGACACTGACAGGTGCATTTTTGGTAGGAGCACTCGCAGGCTGCGGAAAGAGCGGCGAGGACGATAAGACAATCACAGTTGCAGCATCTGCAACACCACACGCTGAGATTCTGGAGTATGCAAAGGATAAGCTTAAGGAGCAGGGCTATGATCTGCAGGTGACTGTCTTTGATGACTATGTAAAGCCAAACGAAGTGGTAGAAAGCGGAGACTTCGATGCCAACTACTTCCAGCATGTACCATATCTGGAAAGCTTCAATGAGGAGAAGGGCACACACCTTGCAGTTGCAGGTAAGATCCACTATGAGCCATTCGGTATCTATCCGGGAACAAAGAAGAGCTTGGATGAGATCGCAGACGGCGATTCTATCGCAGTACCAAACGATACAACCAACGAGGCAAGAGCATTGCTTCTTCTGCAGGATAATGGCATCATCAAATTGAAGGATGGCGCTGGTATTAATGCAACTGTTAATGATATCGCTGAGAATCCTCACAATGTAAAGATCGTTGAGCTTGAGGCTGCACAGGTAGCCAGAGTCGTTGATGAGACAGCATTTGTCGTATTGAATGGTAACTATGCACTTGCTGCTGGTTTCTCTGTAGGAAAGGATGCACTTGCTTACGAGAAGAGCGATTCTGAAGCTGCTAAGACATATGTAAATGTAATCGCAGTGAAGGAAGGCAACGAGAACAGCGCAAAGATCAAAGCATTGGTAGATGTATTGAAGTCTGATGATGTGAAGAAGTACATCAACGATACATACGATGGAGCAGTTCTTCCTTACGAAGAGTAATCGGATAGAATACAAATCAAAACAACATATAAACCACATACAGACGCTCTTCGATGGGATATATTTCCTGTGGCAGAGCGTTTTGTCATTGGCGGGCGTAAAAAGAGCATATGAACACATGAAAATTGCTAAAAACATAAAAATCCAAAGTAAATATCCTGAATATAGAGAAAAAATATAGAGAATTATCTATTTAACTCTTGTTTTTTTAGAGAAATGTCTATAAAATAGAAAACAGACGGTTTAAATGCATAATTTATACGATGCAAATAAATGTGAAAGGTATAAGGTAGCTGAAATGAAGAAATACAAGGATATGAGTAAAGACGAGTTATTGACATTAAAAGCCGCTCTTATGGAGGAATACAAGGAAGAGCAGGCAAAGGGCCTCAGCCTCAATATGGCAAGAGGAAAGCCTGGATTCTCCCAGCTGGCACTTTCCATGCAGATGTTAGATGAGATTAATAGCAAATCTGATATGCGTACCTTGCTTGGAAATGATACAAGAAACTATGGAGATCTGGATGGTATCGGAGAGTGTCGTCAGCTTATGGCAGACATGATGGAAGTCAAGAAGGAGAACATCATCGTATATGGTAACTCCAGTCTGAACGTTATGTACGATACAGTTTCCCGTTCGATGACACACGGTGTCAATGGTTCGACTCCTTGGTGCAAGCTGGATAAGGTCAAGTTCCTCTGCCCGGTACCTGGATATGACAGACATTTTAAAATCACAGAGTTTTTCGGCATTGAGATGATCAACATCCCGATGAATTCCGATGGACCGGATATGGATCTGGTTGAGAAATACGTAAATAACGATGCCGCAGTGAAGGGTATCTGGTGTGTGCCGAAATATTCAAATCCAACCGGAATCGTATATTCCGATGAGGTGGTAAGAAGATTTGCAGCATTAAAGCCGGCAGCCGAAGACTTCCGTATCTTCTGGGATAATGCATACTGCATCCATCATCTGTATAAGGATCAGCAGGCAGAAATCCCGAATATCTTAGAGGAGTGTGCGAAGGCCGGGAAACCGGATATGGCATATATGTTTGCTTCGACATCAAAGATCACATTCCCTGGTTCCGGTGTTTCTGCAATCGCAACTTCTACAACAAATGTAGAATTTATCAAGCAGCAGTTAACCGTACAGACAATCGGTCATGATAAGATCAATCAGCTCCGTCATACAAGATTCTTCAAGAATATTGATGGACTGAAGGCACATATGGAGAAACATGCGGATATCTTACGTCCGAAGTTCGAGGCAGTTTTAAATGCATTTGATCAGGAGCTTACAGGATTGGAGATCGGTTCGTGGGTAAAGCCACTCGGCGGATATTTTATTTCTTTTGATGCACTCGAGGGCTGTGCGAAGAAGATCGTTGCAATGTGTAAGGATGCAGGCGTGGTACTGACAGGCGCCGGTGCAACCTATCCGTATGGTAAAGATCCAAAAGACAGCAATATCCGTATTGCTCCATCGTTCCCATCTGTGGAAGAGATGGAAGCAGCATCGAAGATTTTCGTGCTTTGCGTGAAGCTTGCAAGTATCGATAAGTATCTGGAAGCATAAGCTTGCCAGGGCAATTATAGATAGAGTATTCAAATCCCGGTGTGAAAGCACCGGGATTTTTTGCAAAATGCTGGAATGAAATAATTTGATAACTGACATACTAATTTCAGAATGCGGAATCCGAAATACGAGAATAATCAGACATTTGATATATCAGAAATGCCAGAAGCAATTCTCGTATTTTTGATTCGTGAATAAATGGAGGAATTCGTATGAAGGATCGAATCGAGACATTGAAGGAATATTTGAAGCGGCTTGGAAATGGAGAACCGCTGGAAGCAGTAAGAAAAGATTTTGTGGAAGTATTTAAGGATGTTGATCCTGCGGAGATCATGAAGGCAGAACAGGAGATGCTTGCGGAGGGAACACCGCTTTTGGAGGTGCAGAAGCTGTGTGATGTACATGCCGCACTCTTTCATGGAAAGACGCGGGAGGAACAGATTGCGAATGCAGAAAGGGCAGTGCATGCGTCGGTGTTACGGGAAGAACGGGAGTCAAAGACGCGGGAGCTAGCACAGGTCAAAGGACATCCGCTGTGGCTGTTTGCAAATGAGAATGGTGCTTTTGCTATGCTGTTAGAACAGGCAGAGGAGAAAATCAAAGATGGCAGTGCAAATAAGAAGACGTTGGAATCATTGCGAGGCATCTCCACTCACTATGCGAAGAAGGGAGATCTCCTGTACCCGGTTTTGAATGTGCGGTATGGAATATCCGGACCGGCAAGTGTGATGTGGACGGTTGATGATGAGATCCGGGATGAAATCTCATTTCTTGCGAAGATGAACGATAAGGAACCTGAATGGCAGGAGCGGTTTGCAACGGTGGTAGCACGGGCACAGGAGATGATCTACAAAGAGGCAAATATTTTGTTCCCAAACTGTGCGGCAAATTTCACGGAGGAAGAGTGGATCGGCATCTACCAAGACCAGAAGGATTATGCGGTTTGTTTCGGCGTGGAGCCGGAGATCTGGCAGAAGGCAGAGGATAACCAATATGTGCAGGAGACGTCGCTCACAGAGACGGAAATCCGTATGCCGGGCGGGCATCTGACGATTGCGCAGTTGATCGCACTTCTGAATACGATTCCGATGGAAATCACATTTGTGGATGTGGACAATATCAATCGATTCTTCAATGAGGGACCGAAGGATTTTAAACGTCCGGGGATGGCAATCGACCGGGAGGTATTTTCCTGTCACCCACCGAAGATTGAATCGACCGTGCGAAGAATTATTGGAGAGTTCCGTGCAGGGGCATTGGACGAGGTTCCAATCTGGATGGACAAAAATGGAAAATGCATGCTTGTCAGATACATGGCGGTACGGGATAAAGAGGGTAAGTATCTCGGCACACTGGAGCTAGTGCAGGATATGGGATTTGCAAAGGAACATTTTCAGCCGGAAAAGCGCCAGGAGGAGATATGGTAAGCGGAGAAATGGCTTGTATATGCGGCACGTAAATGATAAAATCTGATGTATATGCCAGAAATAAATGTACGACTTAAAATAGGAGAAATCAGATGAAAATTACAATCATTGCAGTGTCCGTATCTGCACTTTCACAGATCCAGATATTTCAAAAAGAATATGCAAAAAAATACCCGGAGGATGCAATTGATTTTGCAGTCTTTTATGTGGCAGGAATGGAAAACAAATATCTGATGCATCCGGAGATTCTGGAGAATGCAGTCCGCGAGGCGGATGTTGCAGTAATCGACCTGATGGGTGTTTCAGAGGCGCTGCGGGAGATTGTCAGACGTGGGCTGGAGAATTGCCGGGGACAACGGATTGTGATTGGTAACGAATTGCGAGAATATCTGCGCCTCGGAACATTTTCCATGGAAGCAATGGGTAAAATGATGAAGTCCTCCCAGAAGAAACCGCAGACAGGAGATGTGTCAGGGGAGGAAGCTAAGCAAGCGGATACGAAGGAAAACAAAAAACCGACAGCCAGTGCGTTAGAGAAGATGCGCCGGATACGAAGAATGGCGATGATCCTTGGCAATGTCCTTCCATTTGGCATGACAAAGGATATGAAGCAGGTGTTTTTACTGATGGACTATTGGCAGCAGGCAACCTACACGGATATTGAATCGTTTTTCTATCTGATTTTACGAAGATATTGTGGCAGGAGCTTTCTGCCGAAGGAAAAGCCTTGTACGATGCGGTACGGAATCTATCTGAAAGATCCATTTTCGCTTGTTTGCGAGGACGTACTGGATAAATATTGGAAGAAAAATCCGTATGACAAAGGCAGGGATACGATAGCATTTTTGTTTTACGGACATGCATATCCGAACGATTATCTGCCAATCGTGCGTATCATTTGTGAAAAATTAAGAGAAAAATATAACATACTTCCGATTGCATTCTCACAGAATGAGGATCGTGATCAGGAGAAATTAAAGAGTTATCTCTGCCAGAAGAAGTACCCGGTATCCGCGGTGATCAATACGATGCCATTCCGGCTTGGGGCAGGTCCGATGGGCGGAAACGCAGACGGTGCAGTGCAGATTCTGAAGGAACTGCAGGTGCCGTATATCAAGCCATTCTGCCTGACGAAAATCACAGAGCAAAGATGGCAGGAAGCATCCGCGGTCAATCCGGGCGAGTTCCTGATCAGTATGTTGCTGCCGGAATTAGATGGGGGAATCCTCACGTTTCCGGTTGGCGTGATGGGTGATGCGACGGTATCAGAATTGCAGCCGATCACAGAACGGATTGATACACTTGTGGCACGGCTGGAAGGATATCTGAGGTTACAGAAGCTGGCAAATCAGGATAAGAAGCTGGCGTTCGTGTTCTACAATTACCCGCCGGGCGAAAGCAATGTTGCATCCGCGGCATTTCTTGATACCTTTGCATCAGCGGCAGAAGCTTTGAAGCAGTTAAAACAGGCGGGATATCAGGTGGAAGCCCTGACGGCTGAACAGCTTCGGGAGGCGTTCGTTATGGATGGAAACTGCAATGCGCCACAGTGGAGCGACGAGGCCGAGGCTGCGATTACATACAGGCTGGATGGAGAGGACTATCCAGTGAAGGGGATTCGATGTGGAAATGTATTTCTTGGGTTACAGCCGTTGCGGCAGGACGGAGACAGTAAAGCGGATATCATCGAGAACTACCATGACCGGAATCAGGAACCACCGAAGGCATATCAGGCATTTTACCATTATATAGGGGAAGAATTTGGCGCGGATGCAGTGATTCATTTCGGTACACACGGGACTTTGGAATTCCTGCCGGGTAAGGACAATGGCATGATGGGACAATGCTGGCCGGACCGTTTGATCGGGACAGCTCCGCATTTTTATTATTACTATATCGGGAATCCTTCGGAAGCGATGATAGCCAAGCGGAGAACGCATGCTACGATTATCAGTTATCAGGCACCTGCTTTGAAAAAAAGCGGAATATATGGTGAATTGCAGGAATTAAAAGAGACGATTGCTGAGTATAGGGAGAGTATGCAGAGTGCACCGGAACGCTGCGATGATCTGATGAACCAGATTGACCATCTGGCAGAGACATGTGGATGTACAGGGGATCTTGAGCAGATTGAGGAATATTTGTATGAATATGAAAATAGTCTGATCACGGATGGCTTGCATGTGATGAATGCGGAGGAGGCACAGGGACTTTTACATGCCTTAGATGGGGAATATGTCCCTGTTGGAACTGCGGGAGACGTGGTGAAAAATCCGGATATCCTTCCATCCGGGCGGAATCTTGTGCAGTTTGATCCGCGGTTGGTTCCGACGAAGACGGCGTATGAGCGGGGCGCGAAGGCCGCACAGCTTGCCGTGGAACAATATAAAAAGCAGACAGGCAGCTATCCAGATACGACAGCCGTGATTCTCTGGGGATTGGAGACATCCAGAAGTCAGGGCGAGACAGTCGGGCAGATCTTATATTATCTGGGACTCCGTCTAAGGACGGACCGTGCGAGCTTTGATGACCGTCTGGAGATTATTCCGCGGGAGGAGCTTGGAAGACCGCGTATGGATGTGGTGATCCATATGTGCGGATTCTTCCGGGATATGTATCCGAATCTGGTAGATAACCTGAATGAAATGCTACAACAGATTCTTGCGTTGGATGAGACGGACGAGGAAAATTATTTTGCGGCAAATACAAGAAAATTGGCACAGATATTGATGAAAGAGCAGGGAATGGACGAGACACGGGCATGGGAGATGGCGTCCTGCCGGATCTTCGGCCCGAAGGAGGGAGAATATGCGACGCGTCTTACGGATGTTGTGAAAAAAGGAAGCTGGAAAGCAGCGGAGGAGCTTGGAACAGGCTTTACAGCGGATCTTTCGTATGCGTATTCGTACCGGCACAGAGGCGAGGCAGCAGCCAGCGTACTGAAACATCAATATGAAAATGTAGACTACATCTCGCAGATACGGAACAACGTGGAATATGAACTCACCGATCTCGATCATTATTATGAGTTTTATGGTGGACTTTCCAAGGCGGTGGAAAACCAGAAGGGCGAAAAGCCGGTGATGCTTGTCGCAGATACCGTCGGGGAAGATGTCAAGGTGCAGGATATCCATGAGGCGTTGAACCGGGGAATCCGGACACGTCTGTTGAATCCAGCATGGATCGAGGGTATGATGCGGCATACCTATCATGGCGTGCAGCAGATAGAGAAGCGGTTTGAAAATGTGATGGGATTTGCGGCATCGACGGATGCAGTGGACAGCCAGACATTTTCGGAGATGACGCGTTGTTATGTGGCGGATGAAGAACTGCGCAGGCAGATGACAAAGAGTAACAAATGGGCGTATATGAAGATGATGGAACGCCTTATGGAAGCAAATCATCGAGGGTATTATCAGGCAACCGAGGAAGAGTTAGAATCGATCCGGGAGGCTTATATCGAGGCAGAAGGAGAGGCAGAGGAGTAAGATGCAAAGGAAAAAGATAGACAATGTATATCCGTTCACGGCGATTGTCGGTCAGGAGAAGATGAAGGAAGCAATCGTGTTGAATCTCATCAATCCGGCACTCGGCGGTGTACTAATCCGGGGACAGAAGGGAACTGCCAAGACGACTGTCGTCCGTGCAATCCCGAACCTCATGCATAAACTGAAAATTGTGGAGATTCCTGCAAATGCAACCGAGGATCGTGTTGCAGGAACAATCAATATTGAGGCGGCATTGAAGGATGGAGAAAAGAAATTTGAACCGGGACTTTTGAAAGAAGCAGACGGAAATATCCTGTATGTTGATGAGGTAAATCTGCTTGATGATCATATCGTGGATCTGCTCTTAGATGCAGCGGCAACGGGCAGAAATACAGTGGAGCGTGAAGGGATCTCCTGTACGCATGCGTCAAAGTTCATATTGATCGGTTCGATGAACCCAGAGGAGGGAAATCTTCGACCACAGCTGCTTGACCGGTTTGGAATGGTTGTGGATGTGACAGCAGAGGAGGATGTAGACAAGCGAATCCAGATTGTCGAGAACCGGCTTGCCTATGAACAGGATGCATCGGTATTTTGTAAGAGATTCGAGGAACGTCAGGCACATCTGCGCACGAAGATCGACAAAGCCAGAGCACTTTTGCCAGAGGTGACAATGAGCCGGGAACTTCTGCGCCTGTCCGTGGAGATCTGTATTGCCTATGGTACAGACGGACACCGCGCAGATATCGGAATCGTGAAAACAGCGAAGACGATCGCTGCATATGAAGGAAGAAAACGGGTAAAAAAGGAAGATATCTCCAGAGCGGCACAGTATGTATTGCCGCACCGTATGCACAAAAATCCGTTGGATAACGGGCAGATGAATCCGGAGATGATGGAACAGATATTGTCCCGAAAAGGAGAAAAACGTGAATCGGAGACATCCGGGGAGGGAGACTAGACTCTGCGAAGCAGAAAAATGTGGATATGCAGGAGGAAATATTTCTCCCGGTTGAGCAAAGTGGAAGGGAACGCTCGATTATAGAAGTACTAGATGAGATGATGGCATCTCTGGAGCTTCCGTTTTCGCAGAAACGTGCGGCACAATTAAAGATAAAAAAAGGAAAGCACAGTGGATCTGTGGTGCCATCCGAAGCAGAAAGGAAAATGTGCGGCCTTTCGGATGTTGATATCCCGGCGACGATCCGGACAGCCGTGGAACGTGGAAGCCACATGGAGAAAGACGGACTTCAGGGACAGATCATGCCAGAAGATCTGCGTATGAAACGATATCGCAACAAGAAGCACAGTACCGTACTTTTTGTTGTGGATGCCAGCCGGTCGCAGGGTGCGAACAAACGCCTTGCATTTGCAAAAAGCGCAGTGATGGCAATGCTTGAAAAAGCCTATTGTGACCGCGACCGGGTGGGACTAATCTTATTTGGAGATAAGCATGCCACGGTGAAGCTGCCATTTACAAAGAGCGTGGATGTCGCGGCAGAGAACATGCGGGAGCTGAAAGCAAAGGGCAATACACCACTTGCGATGGGGCTGCGTTTGGCAGAACAGGTACAGTTGACGGATCGCCGCAAATATCCGGAGGATATCCATCTCACTGTGCTGATCACAGATGGCAAGTCCAATTATGATACAGAACATGGGAATCCGGTAAAGCTGGTGTATCAGGCAGCGGAGGATTTGAGGAAAAATGAGTTGCCGCTTCTGGTGATTGATACCGAAAACAGTATATTCGGAATGGGAATCGGAGCGAGAATCGCAGAGCTTGCAGATGGTGCATATGTGAAATGTGCAGAGTAACTGGATGGAGCCAGACGATAAGAAAGTTGAAAAAGAAATGAACAAGATCGAAGAATATTACAATAAATTCAATGAGGAAAAAAGACTAAATTCCAGACACGGGCAGATCGAGTACCGTATCACGATGAAATATATTCATGACTATCTGGATGTGCGGATGCAGGAATTGAAGGTTACGAACCGGGAAGATATCAGGATTCTCGACATCGGTGCCGGAACCGGACGTTATAGCGTGGCACTCTGTGAGGAAGGTTACGATGTGACGGCTGTGGAGTTGGTAAAACATAACTTAGGTATATTGAAGCAGAAAAACAGCAACGTACATGCGATGCAGGGAAATGCGCTGCATCTGAAGAAATTGGAAGATAATACCTATGATCTGACACTTCTCTTCGGACCGATGTATCATCTGATGACGAAGGAGGAGAAGATTCAGGCACTCTCCGAAGCGAAGCGTGTAACGAAGCCGAGCGGAATTATATTGGTCGCCTATGTAATGAATGAGTATGCCGTGGTCGTATATGGGATTCAGGAGAATCATCTGGAAGAAAGTGTGAAGAATGGAACATTGGATGCGTCATATCATACGGTACCTGCGGCGGATAGTCTGTATGCATTTGAACGGATTGAGGACATCGACGGCTACAATCAAGCGGTTGGATTAAAGCGGGAAAAGATTTTATCACCGGATGGACCAGCCAATTATATCCGTCCGTTTGTGAATCAGTTAAGTGAGGAGAGCTATGAGCTTTTCGTGGCGTATCAGTTGAAGGTGTGTGAACGACCGGATCTGATCGGTGCAGGGGCACATACGGTGGATATACTTCGTAAGGAATTGTGATGAACAGGATGCGTATGTGCATTGGATAGGATGAATCGGAACAAATATATGCATGGTATAATGAAGTACAGTGATGTGTGTAGATTATCAGGCGATTACATAATGATGTAAGATATAAGGAGAAGATAAAACATGGAACAAGGAAGCTTGCCGGAGCGCTATCTGTCGCGTTCGGTGATTAAACATATACGAAGATGGAATCCGAAGCTTTCGGTATCGGCAGCAGTTGGAAACGATTATGCGAACCTGCATGGAAGCGTAAGTGCAGATGGCATCGGTGATACGCCGTGGATCGCGTGGGTGAAAGCGATGAATAATTTTGCGTGCTCCGGCGGACAGGTCGAGGGTGCACGTCTTACGATGCTCCTGCCGGGAAATGTAAAGGAATCGTGGATCAAAGACTATATGGCAGATTTCAATTCCTATGCAGAAGCAAAGGGCATACAGATCTTAGGTGGTCACACCCAGGTGTCTGAAGTGTTTGCGCGGGCGCAGTTTGTTGTGACAATGCTTGGAACAGCGAGCGAGTACCATGCAAATAAAAAGAAAATCAAACCGGGCTATGAGATCGTCATGGTCGGGCAGGCGGGCCTGATGGGTGCAGATATAATTCTGAAGGAAAAGCGGGAAGAACTGCATACGCGGTTCCCGGATTTCTATCTGGATATGGCAAGTGTCAAGGAAGATGCGTATAGCATTGCGGATGCAGCTCGCATGATTGTAGATTCCGGCATGGATATCTGTTATATGCACGATGGCTCGTCCGGCGGTGTCTATGGTGCCTTGTGGCAGATGGGTGTCTGGATGGATAAGGGCTTTGGGGTACAGCATGTAGATATACCAATCCGGCAGGAGACGATTGAAATCTGCGAGTTCTTCAATATCAATCCGTATCTCCTAGATGCAACTGGGTGTCTGTTTGCAGTCGTGGAAGATGGAAAGATGCTGGTGGAATATCTGGCAGAGCAGGAAATGGAAGCCGCCGTGATCGGTGTTGTGACAGAGAAGAAAGAGAAGCTGATCGTGGTAAATGGGCTGGAACACCGGTGCCTGTCTCCTGTGAATGGGGATGAGATACATAAGGTATTGTAAATGAGAACAAGTGGACTTACAAATGAGTAACAAAAGAGGAAAACAATTAAATAAATATGTACCGGACTATGTGTTATATGATCTGGAGACAACCGGAATTTCTGCAAACTACGATGAGGTGATTGAGATCTCCGGCGTGAAGGTGCGCGGCGGTAAAATCATCGATGAATTCAGCACACTTGTAAATCCGGGACGAACAATTCCGTATGGTGCGAGTGCGGTCAATCACATCTATGATGAGATGGTGGCGGATGCACCGGAGTTTGAAGAAGTGTTACCGTTGTTCCTTGCATTTATCGGAAATGATATTCTGGTTGGACATAATATTGCATCGTTCGATATGAAGTTTCTGTATCGGGACTTCGAGAAATATATGGGATTGATACTTCCAAATGATTTCGTGGATACATTGCGCCTTGCAAAAATCGTATTCCCGGATTGGAAGCATCGGAGACTGGGCGATCTTGCGAACTATTATGGAATCTCTACGGCAGGTGCGCATCGCGCATTGACAGACTGTAAGATGAACCAGAAAGTATTTGAATTGCTTGGAAAAGAATTGTCCGGGGAAGGAACGATGGATGTACGGCAGAATGTTAAGACCTGTCCGAAATGTGGAATGATGATGGTAAAACGAAAAGGAAAATTCGGCGAGTTCTGGGGGTGCAAGGGATTCCCGGATTGCCGGTATACGGAGAACATCTAAGGGGAAACAGCAGGTTGCTTTTATCGTAAGCGGTTGTCTGTTAAGATAGCATCATGTTGGTGAATGGGATGGAAACAAAAAATGTGATTTTGGAACTTCGCACGAAGCAGGGATTATCGCAGGATGAATTAGCCGAGAAAATCATGGTGACAAGACAGCCAGTATCGCGCTGGGAGAATGGCGAAACCGTGCCGAATACGGATACGTTAAAGCTGCTGTCGAAAGTATTTGATGTCTCAATCAATACACTGCTTGGACAACCGAGAAGATTGATCTGTCAGTGCTGTGGCATGCCGCTCGAGGATGAGATCATCGGGCATGACCGGGATGGGACAATGAATGAATCGTATTGCAAATGGTGCTATGCAGATGGCATGTATACATACAGTAATATGGATGATTTGATCGATGTTGCAGTCAAGCATATGGTGACGGATGAATTTCCGGAGGAACAGGCGCGGGAATATATGAAGGATCTGCTCCCGAAGTTAGACTATTGGAAGCGGTACGATGAACTGAGCGATGGCGGACAGTTCGATGAATTCAAACATCAGTTGATAAAAGAGATTAACGACCTTCATATCGAAGGATTGCCGAAGGTGGAAAAGTTGAATGCACTCGTCGGTCAGTATGTGAATCTGGCGTATCCACTTCCAAGTGGGGAGACAGTAAAATTCTTAGATGACAAAAAAACCTATCTTGGCAATCAGTTGGAATGTGAGTTTGGCGGAGACCGGTATTTCGGTGTGCTTGCAGGCATGGATTTCATTTTGGTGAGTACCTATGATGCGAGTGGCGAGAATCCCGAGCTGGTCGTATATAAGAAACGGTAATGATGAATAGAAGCGTTAGTGAAGAGCCGAGTGATCGGCTCTTTATTGCATTTCGTCTGAAAAAGATAGAATTACGATACAATCCGGTGTATAATTTAAAGATACATAAAATGCAGGAGCATGTATCTCATGTTGCAGATGGTGTGGATGTCATTCGTGATGCAACTGTACAGTTAGGCAAAGAAACCGATGAAATCGGAAAAGATATCAAGAACTTAAGTGACATCGCACAGAGAAACGAGGATACGGTTAAGGGAACGATTTCCTTTAGTGATGAGGTGCTTGGCACAGTAAACAGTGTGACCGAGATGTCGACGGAAGTCAGCTCATCCGCTAATGATATGGCGGGCGTGGTGTCGCATTTCCGTATGTAAGAAGTAAGAATATAAATAGAAAAAGAATGTAGAAGCGTTGGTTCGGAAACGAACCGGCGCTTTTTTGCGCAATAAAACGGAATGCAGAAATCGTGCTTGCACGGATTTCTATATGACGGCAAATGTTCATCGAGCCGACAGGCGAGATGCCGCAATAAGCCGTCATGCAGAAATTTGACTTAGATTTTACATGGTTTCCACAGAAATATGATAGTAGAGTGGCAAATTTCAATTTTATAATAGAACAGAAATTTGAGAAAGCAATATATTCAAAGCGAGGAAAAGAATATGCCATCTACATATGCACATTACCGGATGGGACAGGAAGTAATCAAACAGGTTTCTGTCCCTGCCCACGATATCATTATGAAACATAAACAGCTTTACGATATAGGTCTGCACGGACCGGATATCTTGTTTTACTATCATCCGTTGGTGACGAACCCGGTCAATGCAATCGGGTATGGACTGCACGAACGTTCCGGAAAATATTTCTTCGGGAAGGCGGCTGAAATCATAGAGACGGCATCTGATAAGGAAGCGGCACTTGCCTATATCTATGGATTCATCTGCCATTTTGCCCTGGATTCGACCTGTCACGGTTACATCGATGAGAAGATTGCGCAAAGTGGCGTGTCTCACACAGAGATTGAAGTGGAGTTTGACCGGAGCTTAATGATCGAAGATGGGAAAGACCCGGTTCGACAAGATTTAACGAAGCACATTGTCCCATCTATGGAAAATGCCAGCGTGATTGCACAATTCTTCCAAGGGGCAGAACCGAAGCGGGTTAAAAAAGCGTTGAAGGGAATGATTCAGAATAATCATTTACTGCTCGCACCTTCCAGATTAAAAAGAGCGTTGATCTATGCCATACTCCGTCTGTCTGGAAATTACAAAGAAATGCATGGATTGCTGGTAAATTTTGAAGCAAATCCGGCATGTGAGGACAGTACAGCGAAGCTGCATCAGTTGTACGCTGTGGCTAAGAGCCGGGCGGTTATGCTGATTGATGCATATGGAAAGTATATGGCAAAAGAAGAGGCGTTAAATGCGCTCTATAATTATACATTCAGCGGCAAAGAGAAGGAGGCGTAGCAACGTGAAGACGAAAATGACAAAGGCTGAAAGAAACTGGGTATTATACGACGTGGGAAATTCTGCGTTTGTGCTGCTTGTCTCAACAATTATGCCGATCTATTTTAACTATCTGGCTGGAAATGCAGGACTTTCTTCTGTCGATTATCTTGCGTATTGGGGGTATGCGACTTCTGCTGCAACAATCATTGTAGCATTGCTCGGACCGGTATTCGGAACGTTGGCAGATACGAAAGGGTTGAAGAAACCAATCTTCACCGTGACGATGCTTATTGGAGGAATCGGCTGTCTGGCACTTGGATTCGCCAGACAATGGATGGTTTTTCTCTTGATTTACATTATTGCGAAGACGGGATTTTCAGGTAGCCTGATCTTCTATGATTCGATGCTTGGTGATGTCACAACCGAAGAACGGATGGATAACGTATCTTCACAGGGATATGCCTGGGGCTATATCGGAAGCTGTGTGCCATTTGTAGTATGTCTGGGAATTGTGCTAGGTGCAGGGAATATCGGAATCAGTATGGAGCTTGCGATGATGATTTCATTTGCAATCGTTGCGGTCTGGTGGATCGGCGCGACCATTCCGCTTCTTAAGATCTACAAGCAGAAACATTACGTGGAACGGAAGCCGCGGGCGATTCGGAACAGCTTCAAGCGTCTCGGTGTTACCCTGAAAAATGTGAGAAATGAGAAGAAAATCTTCCTGTTCCTGCTGGCATTTTTCTTCTACATCGATGGCGTCTACACGATCATTGATATGGCAACCGCCTATGGAACCGCGCTCGGATTTGACAGTACGAAACTGCTTCTGGCACTGCTTGTTACACAGATCGTAGCATTTCCTTTTGCAATCATATTCGGCAAGTTAGCCAATTGTTATAAAACAGAACGACTCATCACGATCTGTATTGGCGCATATCTTGGCATTGCCATATTCGCTATCTTCCTGAGGGAGCAGTGGCAGTTTTGGATTCTGGCGATTCTGGTTGGCATGTTCCAGGGCGGGATTCAGGCGTTGTCCCGCTCGTATTTCGCCAAGATCATACCGCCGGAAAAATCCGGCGAATATTTCGGCTTGATGGACATATGTGGAAAAGGCGCATCCTTCCTTGGAACAACCGTAATCAGCCTGATCTCGCAGGTGACCGGCAAGGCGAATATCGGTGTAGGCGCGATATCCGTGTTCTTTGTCCTTGGAATGATCGTGTTCCGGATGGCGACCGCGGAAGAAAAGGGAGAAGGAAAGAAAGTGAGGATGAGATTCGGGGAAGATGGGGTATCTTGAGGGGGAGAGGAAGAGAATATTTTGTAGGGATGGTTAGAGAGTCGAGAGATCGGCTCTTTTTATTTTTAAACAAAAATATAGATTTTAATCGCGAGTCCTGTTTTATGTCCATGTAGTATGTTTAAATAGAGCTAAAAAGGTATGTAAGAAATATAAAAATAAGGAGGAGCAAATGGGTATGGAACAGATGGATATGTTTAGTTTTGTTGATAATCTGAATAAAGATCCAATTACAAATACAACCTGTGTTGTAATGGATGGAGAGTGTAAAGATGTTGCATGGAACGAATTGTTTGACGCTGAAAAATATGACCAATTAATGTGTGTAACATATGTATCGTCTGCCAGTTTTTTAAGCAGAGCAATCGATAAGTTCAAAAATGTGAAGGTTATTATAGGCATAGAAAAGGCGGATGTAAGAAAGGCGATTGCGGAAAGCATAAATGCACGGGTTATGCAGGAGGGAACAAAGTTTTTTGAAGAGTTACCAGATACAGGGAAAGACAAGCTGATTGAAAGAAGCTTGGAGGTTCGATATTCTAAAACAGAGTATATTATACATTCAAAATTATATTTATTATCAAATTCAGAAAGTGGCGAGAACCGTTTGATATTTGGCTCCGCGAATCTGACGAATACAGCGTTCAACAACGCTGTACATCAATATGAAGATATAATGGTATTTGACAATAATTTGATGTTTGATATATATAAAAAAAGATTTCAACATATATACAGTATTACCGAAGATTATGTACCGGGAGAGGTTATAAACAAATATAAAGAGGGAAAATTGATTTCCATGGTTGATTTTACGCCAGAGGAACGAACGGAAGAAATCATAGAGATATTGAAGAAAGAGAATATTGTGCCAGTATGTAATGAAACCATTCTGAAGTGTGTTCAGGAAGCACAGTCTGAAAATGAAAAAGAGATTACAGAGACGAAAGCCACATTTGAGGTAATTGTTGCAGCGGGTAAGAAAAAACGAGGTGATAAGAACGGAAATTATACGATTAAAAGCGCACAGGAACTTGAATCGTCGAAAGGGAAGATTATAGATATACTGTTTCGCCATACAAAAACAGAGATGAACATGCAACGATTCTCGCTTACATTCAATGATACAGATAAGAAACAGTATATAATTTTTCCAAAGAATGATGATTGCACTGAGGCAAGGGCGCCAGAAGTATTTGATAGGAAGGCTACACGAGAGGAAATCAGGTCGTCGATGGAGAATCTTATGCAATTTTTGATGGCATATAAGAAATTTGTATCTGATACAGAAGATGGGGATGAGAACCTTTCGCGAATACTAGAAGCGATTATGTACGCATTTGCATCGGCATATATATTTAAGCTGCGTCAGGAAAATACTGGAAGTAAATCGGACATACCCATTATGCTTGTGATTGGAGGAAGAGCTGCTTCTGGTAAGTCAAATTTACTTGCGTATATCGATCGTATTCTGAGCGGCAGACAATTGCTTGTGGAACAACACTATATACAATACAAACAGATAGAAAAACGGGATACGGTTGGAGAATTGTTCATGACAGATAATACATATCCGTTACTGGTTGATGAAGTCCCGCCAGCATTTTTCAATAGCAAATCTACTAACAAAGGAGAGGAACTTATAAAGTATTTATCCAACACTTTAGATTCAAAACATCCGGTTATGATTTGTACGACGAATACAGGCGGTTTCAGTATTCCGGCGCAGGTAGCCAGACGAATTTATTTTCTGAAAGTAGATGCATGTTTTAATGAGAAATACAAATCGGAGGCAAATGCCTATTATGAAGATGTAATGGCAAACGCAAGCAATATTCTATTTCGGGATTTCTGTTCCAAAATGGGAGAATTGATAAAAACAAATTCAAGCTTGTTTGGAGATGATTCGGCAGATTATCTAGGCATAGTCAGAAAGATTTTCCGGGAATATTTTATTATATCAAAAATGGAAATCCCTGCGTGCTTTCCAAATCAGTTATACCGGGACTATGAGTATAGAGGAAAAAATATGTGGAAAACGCTTTATCAGCAGACAAAGGATCGTTTTGTGTATTCACCTAAAAAAGGGGAAAAGGAAGCTACATTTACTCTTAATTTGAAAGATATGACAACCGGAGTTAAAGATGTACAGGTCTACATGAATTATCTGCGTCAGGATATTCTGGTTGAGGAGGCAGGCATGTATGTGGTGTTGAAGGCGGATGCATTCTGTGATTGGATTGGTGTGAAGAATGTTTCGTGGTTGGAAAGAATGAGAAGAAAGAGGCGATGATAAAATGGTATTTGATGCAATATATGATACTTTTGCAAAAATTGTGGACAGTAAAATGAAAGATAAAAATGTGGATGATGAGATTTTTGGGGATATGGTTTTAAAAGAGATGGCAAAGGCATTAACAGTAGCAATTTATCGTAATGGAACTATTGAAGATGTTCATGCTGGCGAAGGCTTTGGAGCAAGGACATTTGATGCCAGATCATATCCATATGTTAGTAAGCATTCCGCCAAAGTTGAGCGTATCATCATTCATGGGATATTTAAAAGGAAAGAGTGCATTGATGATATTTGATTTAAGCCATAAAAATTTAGGAAGTAATAGATGAAGATTTGGATGATAATGAAGTTAATTATATCAGAGTAAATATCAATTTTATCATATAAACAAAAGATGATAAAATTGATATTTACATTGATAGAGATAAACAGTATTATTTAATCATATCAAAGACTATCAAAATGATAAAGTTAAAGAACATGAGGTTATTCAATGAGAGATATTAATTATATAAATTCATGGAGCAAAATGCTTACTCCTGAGACAGTAGGGATGTTAACAATAATTCACGAATTTAAGGGAGAACAGAACCTATTTATAGAGGCACATGTAGATGCATTAACAGAGTTAATGGAAGTTGCAAAGATCCAGAGTACAGAGGCATCTAATAAAATTGAAGGTATTTTTACATCAGATGAGAGATTGAAAAAATTGGTAATGGATAAAACAATGCCACGAAGTCGTGCTGAGCAGGAGATTGCGGGATATAGAGATGTTCTTAATACAATACATGAAAGCTATGATTTTATACAGGTTAAGCCGGGAGTAATTCTTCAGTTGCATAGAAATTTATATCGATTCATGGGATCTGGAGTTGGTGGAAATTTCAAGACTAGCGATAATGTTATTGCTGAAATAGATAACAAAGGTAATAAGAGAGTGAGATTTAGTCCTGTACCAGCATGGGAAACATCAAGTGCAATTGAGAATTTGTGCGATGCGTTTGATGAAGTAATAAAAGATGATAATGTTGATTTGTTAATTGTAATTCCAATGTTTGTACTTGACTTTTTATGTATACATCCATTTAATGATGGTAATGGCAGAATGAGTCGTTTGCTTACATTGCTTTTGCTGTATCGAAGTGGATATATTGTAGGAAAATATATTAGTATAGAAAAGATGATTGAGACAACAAAAGAAACATATTATGAGGCTTTGCAAGCAAGTTCTGTTGGATGGCATGAAGGGAAAAATGATTATAGTTCATTCATCAATTATATGCTTGGCGTTATAGTTGCTTCATACAGAGAGTTTTCATCAAGAGTAAAATTGTTAACAACGTCGGGACTTACGAAAGGTGATCGGATTGGCGAAATCATAAAGCAGACCGTTGGAACTATTACTAAAACGGAGATTATGAATAAGTGCCCAGATATTAGTCAAATTACGATACAAAGGGCATTAATTGCACTTCAAGAGCAAGGAAAAATTATAAAAATTGGTGGAGGAAGATATACCAAATATACATGGAATTGGGATAAGTAGTAGCAAATAGCTAGATAGACAATTAACCCGATTTATAAATTTAGAGATGATACAATAGTTTTACAACTTTTGAGAGACTTTCTAATCTGATAAAGAATTTGACTAAAAAAGGGGCATCTGTTTATGTTGAATTATATAAATAATAATTTAGTATTAATTAATGAATATCAAAATTTATATTTTCAAGAGATTAACATTGATAAGTTAATAGAAGGATTTAGAACAGAAGACATAATTATGCATAATGGATTTGATTATGGACGATTTCGTGTGTTTATCGATAGTTGTTCACTATTATTGAATAAAGAGAAATTGAATAATTATTGTAAAAATAGATATAGTTTTAGGGAGTTTATAAAGGAAGTAGAAAAAGTTACTTATTTAAAAGATTATTTTGAATTTATTAAACAGGAGCCATTAACTAGTGATATTTCTAATATATGCTTGTACTATTCTTTTGAAAATAAGAAGAAAAATCCGTGGGATCAGGTTATGACTATACGAAATGCAATGGCACATATGCAATATGGATGTTTTTTTCCACAAGAAAATGGTACAATAATTTACTATTGCTTATATAACAAAGACCAAGGAATAAGAAAGGATTCAGGGATTGTTTTTGAATGTGTTCTTCATGAATTAATTCAACGCTTTTTTAGTAATTATAGTTCTGGAATTTTATTTAAAAATACTTTTTTCTCGAGATATTCTTTTCGATTACAAAAGAAAAGTATTTGGAAATATTATTTTTATGAAATCACACCTAAAATATGTAATGAAAATTTATATAATGGATATAATCAATGGATAATGAATGATCTGGCAAAAGTGTCGACAGATAACAAAAAATTGTTGCTGTTTTTGCAAAAAAATAAAGATAAGATTAATGTTAGGGAATTTGAGTTAAATAAAATTATAAAAATAAGAGATTACAAAAAAATAGCAAAGAAATTGAAATTACAAACACGTGATGAGTATTTTTATGGGTTAAAAACATTTCTTGATTTTGAAACGGTACTGTCAAATTTTTTGGTACATATTGGTCAACTTAATAATGTATTATATAGTTATTGTACGAAACGTGATAGTGAGAATGTTACTCAAAATGAACTTCAAGAATATAAAAAACAACTAGAAAAATCACTGTTGGAATTGCGTGAAGATGAAAATGCAAAAATTTCGTTTAAGATAGGTTTTGTTTATTTATATGCTATGAATTTTGCATTGCGAACAGAAGACGATGACTACAAGAAACTGAAATATCAAGAACTTGATGTGTCTAAGTTCAAATATCAAAAAGAAAATTGGGTACAATATAGCCAAAGAAATAAAACACAAAATTGCATACTTCAAAAATATATTGTTGAACGAATGAGAAATTCTTTAATGCATGGACATATTGAAATTTTACTGAATAATAAAGGGGAAATAGAATTTATTTTTCGAGATAAATATAATCAGCGGGAAGAAGTAATATCTATTATATTGGAAGATTTAGAAGAATTTTTATCTCAAAAATGTTTATATAAGGACATACCCCAAAAGACACTAACTTTTTTAGCACAAAGATAAATGTGTATTGAATAATTATTTTACAACTGTTGCCCATCAAAACATGAGAATTTATAAGAAGTTATGTGAAAACCACAAAAACAATGAAGTCCGCAAGAGTTTTTGAATACAAGGAAAAGCAAAGATTTAAGGAGATATGAGAACATGATTAAAATTCTTTTCTGCTGTCATGGGAACATCTGCCGTTCCACCATGGCTCAGAGCGTATTCACCCACCTCGCCCGCCAGTCCCATCTCGATTCCTGTTTCGAGATTGATTCGGCAGCCACGAGTACAGAGGAGATTGGGAATCCGCCACACCACGGGACAAAGCGGAAATTACAACAGGAGCAGATTCCGTTGATTCCGCATCGGGCAAGACAGATGACGCGGGCGGATTATGCATATTATGATTATTTGATTGGAATGGATAGTGCGAATATTCGGAATATGACGCGGATTGCCGGTGGTAGTGATGTGGAAGGGAAGATTTACAAGATGCTGTCATTCGCGGACTATGAGAAGACGCATAGGCTGAGCGAGGCACGTGATGTAGCTGATCCGTGGTATACCGGTGATTTTGATCAGACATTTGAAGATGTTATGGATGGTTGTCAGGGCTTGCTCGCCTACATCATAGACAAAGAACAACTGCATAAGTAAAACAGCATTTACGCGTATTTAACATATGCGAGATAACATATTTAACAACCCCTGTTTATTATGAAATAGAAATCATAATAAATGGGGGTTTTTACATGAAGAGTATGCGGCAGATCCTGCCGGAACTATTTACATATTACTGAAGAAGGGTTTAGAAAATGGCACAGATATTATACAAAGACATCATCAAGAACAAAGAGATAAACGAATTTATCAAAAAGGGCGATGCGAATTTAGCCACACTTGGCTATACGGAGCATTCGAAGACACATTGCACGCTGGTGGCAGAACGGGCGGCATATCTGCTGGAGAAGTTCGGACATGCTGACGCGGAGATCGAACTTGCGAAGATTGCCGGATATATGCATGATATTGGAAATGCAGTCAATCGTGAACATCATGCCGAGTATGGCGCACTCCTTGCAAATGATATCCTGCGGCGGATGGATATGCCGTTTACAGATCGTGCAACCATCGTTTCTGCGATTGGGCATCACGACGAGTCAACCGGAGGTGCCGTGGATATTGTGTCAGCGGCGATGATTATTGCGGATAAGACGGATGTCCGCAGAAGCCGTGTGCGTTCGCGTGATAAGTCGACCTACGATATTCACGACTGGGTGAATTACGCAGTCACGGAAGCGAATCTGAAGATCAATCGGGAGAAAAGCCAGATTGCATTGGAACTCAAAATTGACGAGAAGATCTGTACGATGTATGAGTATTTCGATATTTTCCTTGGACGCATGCAGATGTGCCGGCACGGGGCGGAGTTGTTCGGAGCGAAATTCAAGCTGACTGCCAATGGCAGTAAGGTACTGTAAAATCTTCTGTGGATATTCCTGTAGAAAAATGCTATAATCACAATAATTGTAAACTGATTCCGGAGTGATTGTTTGACAATGCTCCGGTTATTTGGTTAGCAAACTATAATATAAATATGGGGGAAGCGTATGAAACTAAAATGTACAAATGTGTTGGTTACAATTGCGATGATCTGCAGTGTGCTGGCAATGATTATGAACTGGATTATTTACTTTGGACCGCAGGACAAATATGTTCAATTTTTTGGCGTGGATGTAAACAACGAACGAATCTTTGATATCCGCTGCATTATATGTCCTATCCTGACTGTGGGACTGTATATTCTTGCATGCACCATCACACGGAAATCGCAGAAGAAAAGAACCGGATTGGCGATTTCAGTCATTGTTCTTGTGAGCCATATTATTTTAAATGTATTAAATGTTGTATGTGTGGTTGCAGTAAACCGGAAATATGCCTTTTTTTATGGGGCGTCAGTGCTGGCGAAAGCTTCGATTCTGAATAATATGAGGAATTTTATGGAAAAACCATTTCATATATTGGCTATGATATTTCTGGCAATCACGATTGGAACGTTATGCGGAAGGGATAATAACATGCAGCAGACACCATACTATGGTGATCCGATGTACCAAATGCCGAACAATGGGTATAACACGCAACCTCAATCTGGACAATCATTATAAAACTGAAAAAGGAGTTTATACAGTATGAAAATCGGAAGTCATGTTGGAATGAGCGGCAAAGAGATGATGCTTGGCTCGGTGAAGGAAGCGCTCTCTTATGACGCAAATACATTTATGTTATATACAGGAGCACCGCAGAATACGCGCAGAAAGGACGTGTCAGAGCTGCGCGTGGAAGAAGCGTGGGAGCTGATGCGGGCAAATGATATCACAGAGTTTGTGGTACATGCGCCGTATATCATCAATCTGGCAAATACGGTGAAGCCGGAAATCTATCAGCTGGCGGTTGATTTTTTAAAGACAGAGATCAATCGGACCGCGGCAATGGGAAGCAAGACGCTTGTCCTGCATCCGGGTTCCCATGTGAATGTCGGTGTCGACGCAGGCATCGATAGTATTATCAAAGGGTTAAATGAAGTGCTTACCCAAGATACGCCGGTGCATATCGCGCTTGAGACAATGGCGGGAAAGGGCAGCGAGATCGGCAGAAGCTTCGAAGAGCTGGCGCGTATCTATGATGGTGTCATTTACAATGACAAGTTGCGTGTCTGCTTTGATACGTGTCACACGAACGATGCCGGATATGATGTGGCAAATGATTTCGACAGCGTGATCGAAGAATTCGACAAGATCATCGGCAAGGACCAGATTGCGGTATTCCATATCAACGACAGTAAGAATCCACGCGGAGCGGCGAAGGATCGCCACGAGAATATCGGACTTGGTTCGATTGGGTTTGATGCGTTATACAAGATCGTATGGCATAAGGATTTCTTGGACGTACCGAAGATTCTGGAGACACCATATGTGAAATCACTTGCAGATGCGAAGAAAGCATTTCCACCATACAAGGAAGAGATTGACATGCTCCGGAGTGGCGCGTATGATGCGGCAAGAATTACAAAGCTTGCGGAGTAAGTCGTCCGAAGAAACTTAGACATATTGCGAACACACACATGGAGCCGTCAGGCGACATGAAAAACAAAGAATCGAGAGTAGGAAATATGGCAGTCAGAGATGAAATCATAAAGACACTGGAAGAAAACAGAGGCACCTATCTGTCTGGCGAGCAGCTTGCGAAGAAACTATCTGTCAGCCGGGCAGCAGTCTGGAAGGCCATCCGCAAATTGCAGGAGGATGGATTTGCGATCGAGGGCGTGAACAACAAAGGCTACAAGCTGGCGGAGGATACGGATGTGTTGTCTGTACAGGGAACGGCGAAATATCTGGACGTCGAGTGCCCGGTACGGTTGGAAGTGTTCCGCTGTATCAACTCCACGAACCTTGCACTCCGTGAGCGGACGCAGGAGGAAGAAGGCCTGGTGCTTGCCGCGATGGAACAGACGAACGGACTCGGAAGACTGGGACGGTCGTTTATGTCGCCGGCAAATACAGGAATCTATTTCAGTATCCTGTTGAAGCCGCAGATTGCGAATCAGGAAGTGACGCTGCTTACGACAATCGCTGCTGTGGCAGTGTGCGAAGCAATCGAGAAATACACGGACAAGAAACCACAGATCAAATGGGTCAACGATATCTTTATCGATTCGCACAAGGTATGCGGCATCCTGACACAGGCAGCATTCCAGATGGAGAACTTAGACCCGGAATACGTGATCGTCGGAATCGGAATCAATCTGTATATGCCGACGGAAGGATTCGGTAAAGAACTGGAGAATATCGCCGGTTCTGTCCTGCAGGAGCAAAGCGGCGACATCAAGAATAAGATTCTGGCAGAGACACTGAACCGCTATTTCTATTACTACAAAAACTTTGCGAAGAAAGAATTCATCGCGGAATACAAGAAGCGCAGCCTGGTTCTTGGAAAAGGTATCCGTGTTGTGACAAAGGATGGTGAGCGCAAGGCAACCGCACTTGATATCGACGACATGTGCCATCTCCTTGTCGAGTACGAGGATGGCACCCGCGAAAATCTCTCAACCGGTGAAATCAGTATCCGGCTGCAATGATACGTGATAACCAAGGAAAAATTGGATATAATATGTGTGTATGATTCATTGTTACAATTAAATAATTACAAATGAAACAATATGTAGATTCGAGTTGCACAGAATACTTATTATTAAGCAGACCATTGGAACACGCTGGTACTTAATGAGCAGGGCAATAAGAAATAAATAATTGATGTATGATATTCCTGCGAATTTAGTACCACTGCGTGTGGAAGTGAGCGAGAGCGCGTCTGCGAAGAATAAGTATTCTGTGCAACTCGGTCAGTATAGTAGGATTCGTAACTGTTTGATTTGTAAAACAACGAAAGGAGACACATATTATGAAGATACTATTTTACGATGCAGCAACCTACGACGTGGAATCCTTCGAGAAAGAACTCAACCATTTCCCGGACATCGAGATCATCTACCACGAAGTTGATATCTCTCCGAAGACTGTATCACTCGCACAGGGCTGCGATGCAATCTGTGCATTTGTAAACTCGGATCTGAGCGCGCCGGTACTGGAGAAGCTTGCTGCAATAAATATCAGACTGGTGCTGCTTCGCTGTGCCGGGTTTAATAATATAGATTTGGAAAAGGCAAATGAACTTGGCATTACGGTGCTGCGTGTGCCGGGCTATTCTCCGGAAGCCGTTGCGGAGCTTGCGATTACACTGGCGCTTGCGGTCAACCGCCATGTACACAAAAGCTACATCAAGGTGCGGGAGAATAATTTCAGCTTAGTGGGATTAACCGGAGTGAATTTTCATGGGAAGACCGCAGGCATCATCGGGACCGGAAAGATCGGTGCTGCAATGTGCCGGATCTGCCGTGGATTTGGTATGCGCGTAATCGCGTATGATATGTACCCGAATAAAGAGCTGGAATTCGTGGAATATATGTCACTTGCAGACGTGCTGAAACAGAGTGATCTGATTTCCCTGCATTGCCCGCTCACAGACGAGACTTATCACATGATCAACAAGGATACGATTGCACAGATGAAGGACGATGTGATCTTAGTCAATACATCCCGTGGTGCGCTGGTCGATTCAGAGGAACTGATACAGGGTATCCGGCAGGGCAAATTCTTCGGCGTCGGTCTGGATGTCTACGAGGAAGAGGGAGACAATGTATTTGAGAACCGGGAGGACGAGCTGTTACAGCATTCTATCACAGCCAGATTGCTTTCATTCCCCAATGTTATCATTACGTCCCATCAGGGTTTTCTGACGCGGGAAGCACTTGCGGCAATCAGCCGGACAACCTTACAGAATGCGGTTGATTATGAAAATAGAACCATCCATGAAGCCAATCAGGTAAAATAGATTGGACAAAATTATAACAGTCATAAGTACGGGCAGATGTATGTATCACACATATATCTGCCCATTTTTGCTGTTTTTATCAAATAGATGTGGATTTAAAAATGAATCTATGATAAAATGGCTCTTATCTGCTGTTTATAGGACAACAAAATGAAATCAGACAGCAAATAACGGACAAGATGCATGATACAGAATTCTTTATAAGAGGGTATGTGTTGTGAATCGAGAACGAAAAAAGAGAGGGAAAAAGGATGGAAGAAAAGAAGCGACACTCATTTGGTGGATCAATCGGATTCGTACTTGCGGCGGCAGGTAGTGCGGTTGGTCTTGGAAATATCTGGCGGTTTCCGTATCTGGCAGCCAAGGATGGAGGCGGATTATTCTTAGTCGTCTATATCATTCTGGCATTGACATTTGGCTACACGCTGCTGACTACGGAGATTGCAATCGGTCGAAAGACGAAACAGAGCCCGCTCACGGCATATACGAAGCTTCATGATAAATGGGGATTCTTAGGTGCTATTGCGAGTATTATACCGGTTATCATCATGCCGTATTACTGCACAATCGGTGGCTGGGTAGTAAAATATTTCTTCGTATTTTTGACAGGACATGGAGCCGACGCTGCACAGGATGGATTCTTTACCGGATTCATCACGTCACAGTGGGAACCGATTATTACATTTGTGATCTTCCTTGCGGTATCTGCATTTATCGTATTCCGTGGTGTCAATAAAGGAATTGAGTCTACATCGAAGATTATCATGCCAATCCTGCTTGTCATGATTTTGGGAATTGCAATATTCTCATTAACATTGAAAAATACAAATGATGCAGGTGAAGTAGTAACCGGTCTGCAGGGATTTAAAATATATATTGTTCCTAATTTTGAGGGACTGACAATCGGAAAGTTATTTACGGTTCTGATCGATGCACTCGGACAGTTGTTCTTCAGCTTGTCTGTGGCAATGGGTATCATGATTACATATGGTTCGTATGTGAAGGATGATGCAAACCTTGGAAAATCAATTAATCAGATTGAGATTTTTGATACGGTTGTTGCGTTCCTTGCAGGTGCAATGATTATTCCGGCTGTGTATGCATTTATGGGAACAGATGGTATGTCATCCGGACCAAGTCTGATGTTTGTATCTTTGCCAAAGGTATTTGCTGCAATGGGTGTTGCCGGAAATATAATTGGTACAATCTTTTTTGCAATGGTATTGTTCGCTGCAATTACAAGTGCGGTATCCGTCATGGAGGCAGTTGTATCATGTATTATGGATGCATTCCATACAAGCAGAACAAAAGCCGGCACAATCGAGGGAATCTTCGCACTGATCGTTGGTATCATTGTCTGCCTCGGATACAACAAGCTGTACTTTGAGTTCAAGCTTCCGAATGGTTCAACGGCGCAGATCTTAGATATCATGGATTACATCAGTAACAATCTGCTGATGCCGATCGTAGCACTTGCAACCTGTATTCTCGTCGGATGGGTCATCAAACCGAAGACTGTGATCGAAGAAGTAGAAAAGAGCGGTTGTAAAATGGGAAGAAAGCGGCTTTACACTGCTATGGTAAAGGTCATCGCTCCAATCTTCCTGATCCTGCTTTTGCTGCAGACACTCGGAATCATGAAACTGTAAACATATAGAAAAAGGAACCCGGTTTGGGTTCCTTTTTTTCGCGGAGATACATTTATAAAGTTTTAATTATATCCAACAGTTCTTTTGGAATATTCATATTTCCCCGTCCGATTCCCATCTGTATATTCGGCTTTACAACCCCGTGGAAATCCGAGCCGCCGGAGATTGCCAGCCCGTATTTGGCAGCCAGCGAGCGGAGCTTCTCACTTTCAAAGCGGTTGTTCGAAGAGTGGAATGCCTCAAGTCCTTTTAATCCGAGTGTTTTCAGATACGCCAATAACTCATCAATCTGTGCATACCCAAGATGATAGAGCAGAGGATGTGCCAGAAATGCCGCTTTGCTATAAGTCGTTAAGATGCGCATGGCAGTCTCACAGGTAACCTGTGGTTTTGGAAGGTAATATTTACAGCCGATGCCGATGTATTTGCGGAACGCGGTATCCTTGTCTTTGCAGACACCTTCCTCGACGAGAACTCTTGCGAAATGTGCCCGTGTGATGACACTGTCCGGATTGCCGTGAAGCAGCTTCTCCATTGTGACAGGGAGACCATCTGCCTGCATCATCGCTACCATTTTCTCATTTCTTCCCTCACGTGCTTCCTTTAATACGGCAAGCTCTTTTTGAAGCTCTGGGTTTTCATAGTCCATATAGAAGCCGAGAATATGAATCTCACGATTGTTATAGTAGCAGGACAGTTCGATGCCCGGCACTACCTCCAAAGGCTTGTCCTTTGTATAGTCTAAGATTTCTGCCACGCCATCGACCGTGTCGTGATCGGTCAGGGCAATCGCGGAAAGTCCCATCCGCATCGCTTCGTCGGCAACCTCTGTCGGTGTCAGAGAACCGTCGGACGCATTGGAATGTACATGTAAATCGATTCGTTCCATATTACCAACCTCCTTGTGATCGTGTTTGATGTATTATTTTATATCACAGCTTGTACCATCTGTTTTGTTTAGGTGATGCAAAACTATATCGGATAAGCGGATTATTTATTCTTCAGAATATTCAACAGCTCATCCGGTGAGAATGTATATTTCGTGTGACAGAAGTCGCACACAACTTCAATTGGCTTGTTGTCAGCAATCATAGCGCCAAGCTCTTTTCTGCCAAGACTGATAACTGCCTGCTCGACACGCTCCTTGCTGCAATCACAGACATACGCACAAGGCATGGAATCGGTCAGCTCGACATCATAGCCTTCAAACAATTTTCGTATGATAGCTTCCACAGACATGCCCTGCTTGAGAAGAGCAGTGAAAGAAAATCCTTTCAGCCGTTTCTCCAGCTCGTCAATCAATGCGTCCTCTGCAAATGGCATCAGCTGGATGATAAATCCACCGGCATTCGCTACGGATGTATCGTCGTTGAACAACACGCCCAGAGCCACAGAGCTTGGAATCTGGTCACTTGTTGCAAAATAGTAGGTCAGATCCTCTGCAATCTCGCCGCTTACCAGATGGGTGTCGCCGACATACGGCTCCTTCAGACCGATATCCTTGATGACGCTTAAGACACCGAGGTCCACAGCCTTTGCGACATCGTTTGCAGGAAGCATAACCTCCGGTTCGCTGACATATCCCTTGACATGTCCGTTTGCATCGGCAGTGACAAGCATACCGGAGATCGGTCCCTGACACTGGATACGGAGTGTTAATTTGTCGGTATCATTTTTACACATGGCGCCCATCAGCACGCCTCCGGTCAACAGTCTGCCGAGTGCGTTCGTAACAACCGGACTGGTATGATGTGTAATTCTTGCTTTTTCCACAGTATCGGTAGAGTTGCAGGCGAAGAAACGAACCTGCTTGTTCGCTGCCATGCCACGAATCATTGTATCTGCCATAAATGTATCCTCCTTAAAATGAGTGTTTGGATTTTGTATATATACTTGCATGTGTTGTTATTTATGATTGATGCAGTGGTATACAAAATTACTGTATATATTGTTTCTTAGAATTCTTGTTTCGTGTTTCTTTCGCGATGATATAGATCCGCTCACAGTTCTCGTCTGCCGGATTATGTGTAAATGCATCATAGGCGGCAAGCAGGGTAAGACCGGAATCGGTTACGATCTGTTTCATCTGCTTTAGTGTGTACCCTTTTTGTACATGTAATTCCTCGTATTTGCGAAACAGGTTATCGTCGGTATCCGAAGGCTCCTTTACGAACAAACTTAAAGCAAGCTCGTTGATCGCTTCCTCTTCATCATAATAATTATCCCAGATAAAGCTGATATCATCCCGATCCTCGGCGATCGTCGCTTCGGCTACAACATCCCGGTAATAATGCTCCGTATGGAAGTCGAAGATGAAAAGTCCGTCCGGATCAAGGTAGTTATTGACGAGCGAAAATACATGCGTAAGCTCGTCCGGTTCGGTAATATAATTGACGCTGTCGCAGAGACTTACGATGGCTGCAACGGTTCCATATAACTCAAACTCGCGCATGTCCTGACACAGGTAGAGCGATGAAGAATGATTTTGTTCCCGCTTTTCATTTGCAATATCCAGCATGGCAGGGGAGTTGTCGATGCCGATCATGTCGTACCCGAAATCTGCCATACGCTCGGTTATATTTCCGGTTCCACAGCCAAGCTCTGCCAGAATGCCACTTGCAATATCATATTCCACAAGCAGGCCGTGCAGATAGTCCGCCCATGCGTCATAGGGAATGTTGTCCATGAGCGCATCGTAGACAGCAGCAAAATTTGAATATGCTTCAGCCATAGGTTACCTCCTTATTTTTGTAAACACTAAAGGTAAATTATAAAATAAAAGATAGTGAAAAACAAGGTAAAATCATATATAATAAAATGCGCGATTGATAGAGCGTATGTGAGGTTTGGAGGATTACAATGAAGAATCAGATACAAACAATAAAATTAAAGAAGGAGAAGCATGCATTTTCATATTGGCGCATCCCATTTTTTGCGGGCGCGGGCATCTATCTGGAAGTGCTGTTTCATCTGGCAATTTACCATAAACTTGAAAGTACGAGCATCTATCCGGTTTTGTTCGGTGCTACGTTGGGGCTTTTCTTAGCGGCACTCACCGTATGGCTTCCGCGCATCGGAAATGAGATCATAGCGTATGGCGGTCTTACGGTATTCTGCGTGTATGATATCGTGCAGCTCATTTATTTCCGGATATTTGGGACATTCTTAAGTCTGGTATCTGTCGGCGGTGCTGGAAACGCGATGGATTTCAAGGTTGTGATGTTTGAAAAGATCCGCCAGAATATTGGTTGGATTTTGCTGTTTTTACTTCCGGTGATCGCGCTTGTGTTGCTGCGTGTATTTCTGTTAAAATTTGACAAACCGAAGATGAAAATAAGGCTTATAAGTGTGGCAAGTGCGGTTTGTCTGTGCGCCATTTCCATCCTTCTGCTGAATGTGCAGGGACGCGCGATGTATTCGCCGTATCAGTTGTTCCACAACCAGTATGTGCTGGAGCTTTCGATGAACAAGCTCGGCGTATGTGTGACGACCGTGCGGGATGCGCAGACGATGCTCACCGGGGGAAAGAAAAATGTGACATTCACTTTGGATGATACAGATATGCAGCCAGATGATGTGACGGCAACCGAAAGTGATGCAATGGAAGCTACGGCAACCGATACGGATGCAGCACCTGCGTATGTGGAACAGGTTGATCCGGCAGTTGATTTTAAGAAGCTGTATCAGGCAGCCGAGGATGAGCAGTTGAAGAATCTGTCCGCTTATTGCGCGCAGCAGACACCGACCATGCAGAACGAATATACGGGTATGTTCGAAGGGTATAATGTTGTCTGCATTACCGCGGAGAGCCTGTGCAAATACGGTATCTACGAGAACTGCACACCGACGCTTTATAAGATCATGAATGACGGCTTTGTATTTGAAAATTACTATAATCCGATCTGGTATCACAGTACGATTGACGGAGAATTTGTAGACTGTCTGGGACAGTATCCGTGTTCCTCAGAGTGGAGCTTTTATAAGTCAGCAGATACATATCAGCCGTATGCACTTGGCAATGCATTGAATGAGAAAGGCTACACAAGCAAAGCATACCACGACTTTGACTTCTATTATTATAACCGGAGTGAGACACATGCGAATATGGGATATGATTTCAAGGCAATCGATTATGGTCTGGATATCCCAAGCTATGTGACATATTCCGATTATGATACGATCGAGGCAGTATACAAGGAGTTTATTAACGAAGAACCGTTTCTGATGTATTTTATGACATTCAGTGGGCATCTTCCATATAATTACGATTACAATGCCATGTGCCTGAAGAACCGTGAGGAAGCAGAAAAATGCACAGAAGGAATGGACTTGCCGGAAGACGCGGTGGCGTATATTGCTGCACAGATGGAGCTCGATAAAGCATTAGAGGATCTGATCGACAAGCTGGATGAAGCCGGAAAGCTGGAGAAGACCGTGTTCATCGTGACACCGGACCATTATCCATATGGACTGACAGACAGCGGCTACGATGCGCTTGCAGGCAAGAATGTATCCGATGATGCATTTGAAAAACATCATTCCTGCCTTGGCATCTGGTCTGCATCTATGGAAGAACCGGTTCCTGTCAAGAAGCTCTGCGCAAGCGTAGATGTCCTTCCGACTGTCTTGAATTTACTTGGCGTGACATACGATTCACGCATACTCGCAGGACATGATATCCTGTCCGATTCGGAAGAACTCGTCATCTTCGCTGACCATAGTTTCAAGACAGACAAGATCGGCTACAATACGAAAACCGGAGAAGTGACTTACTATGTGGACGAAAAAACAGTTTCACAATCCTACATCGACGATAAAATCAAGGAAGTCGAAACAAAACTTTATATGTCCGATGAAATCATCAATACCGATTTCTACGGCTATGTGTACGGCAGGAAATCAACAAACACCACAACAAGCACCACCACATCAACCGAACAACAAAACAAAGAATAAACCAGAAAATCATACGAAAAGGTACAAAAAGATACGATTTAGCGGAATTTTGTTGTGAAAAGCAACGAAGTATGATAAAGTAAATTGGATTATGTAATTTATCTTGCTATTGCAAAATGCGTATGAAATATAATATGTATGTATTGCAATTACAATTCATGAACTATGTATATGTTTGGAACTTAGAAGCACTTAATGTTCTGTCAAAAAATTAGAAATGATTGAACACGATGTTCAATCAAGTCGCCACTGAGCCATGGATGGCGAATTGGCGACGGTTTCGTCCGGGTAAGATACATATATCAGAACATTTAGTGCTTCTTAGTTTCAATACATCGCATAGGAATGAATTCTAATTGCAATACATACACAGTGGAATTACATGCATTTTGCAGCAACAAGATAGAATAAGGAGGAAAACAAAATGACGAGAATCGGAATTTACGGATACGGAAATCTCGGCCGCGGCGTAGAAGCAGCCATCAACCAGAACGATGATATGGAATTAGTTGCCGTATTTACAAGAAGAAATCCTGATGAATTGGTTATTAAGAACCAGACAGCCAAGGTGTGCAACGTAAAGGACATGGCAGACTGGAAAGATAAAATCGATGTTATGATTCTGTGTGGCGGAAGCGCAACCGATCTTCCGGAGCAGACACCGGAATGTGCAAAATATTTCAACGTGATCGACAGCTTCGATACACATGCAAGAATCCAGGAGCATTTTGCGAATGTGGACGCAAGCGCAAAAGCAAGCGGACATATCGGAATTATCTCCGTTGGCTGGGACCCGGGCATGTTCTCACTGAACCGCCTGTACGGAAATGCATTGCTTCCGGAGGGAAATGATTACACATTCTGGGGCAAGGGTGTCAGTCAGGGACATTCCGATGCCATCCGTCGTATCGCAGGTGTCAAGGATGCCAAGCAGTATACGATTCCGGTAGAATCCGCACTTGAGGCAGTTCGTAACGGCGAGAATCCAGAGCTTACAACAAGACAGAAGCATACAAGAGAGTGCTTCGTAGTGCTTGAAGAGGGCGCAGATGCGGCAAAGGTTGAGGAAGAAATCAAGACAATGCCGAACTATTTCGCAGATTACGATACAACGGTTCACTTCATTTCGGAAGAAGAGCTGAAGGCAAACCACAGCGGAATTCCACACGGCGGATTTGTACTCCGCAGCGGCGTGACCGGCTGGAACAAGGAGAACAAGCATATCATCGAGTACAGCCTGAAGCTTGATTCAAACCCTGAGTTTACATCCAGCGTACTGATTGCTTATGCAAGAGCGGCTCACAGACTTGCAAATGAGGGAGCAAGCGGCTGCAAGACCGTATTTGATATTGCACCGGCTTACCTTGTGAATAAAACAGGGGAAGAGCTTCGTGCATCCATGCTGTAAGATGCACCAGATACCATGTCGCCGACTGAATATGGGCGGCAGACAATAAGAAAGAAAACGAGGAGAGAAGAGAGAAGATGGAAGAAATCGCAAATTACGTGCCACAGATGTACGCAACATTCTGGGCATTAATCCCGCCGGTCGTGGCAATCGTGCTGGCACTCATTACAAAGGAGGTTTACAGTTCACTCTTTTTAGGAATTGTGATCGGTGGACTGTTCTGGTCTGACTTCAGATTTGAAGCAACCGTAAACCATGTATTCAAAGACGGAATCGTCCGCGTGCTGACCAATTCATATAACATGGGTATTCTGGTATTTCTTGTAATACTCGGTGTTATGGTCTGTATGATGAACAAAGCCGGTGGTTCGGCAGCGTTCGGACGATGGGCGAGCGCACATATCAAGACGCGGATTGGCGCACAGTTAGCGTCAGTTGTGCTCGGTGTTTTGATCTTTATTGATGATTATTTTAACTGTCTGACAGTTGGAAGCGTGATGCGTCCTGTGACAGACAAGCATCAGGTATCGCGTGCGAAGCTTTCGTATATCATTGATGCGACAGCAGCTCCGGTCTGTATCATTGCCCCGATTTCGTCATGGGCAGCTGCGGTAGCCGGATTCGTAGAGGGAGAGGACGGATTCTCCATTTTTATCCGTGCAATCCCGTATAACTATTATGCGCTTTTCACGATTATATTTATGATTGTTTTGATCGTCAGAAAGATTGATTATGGTCCGATGCGGACACATGAAAAGAACGCTTTGAAGGGCGATATCTACACGACACCGGACCGTCCATATGCAAACGCGGAAAATGAAGTCGTTGAGACAAAGGGTAAAGTGATTGACCTTGTATTCCCAATGATCGTTTTGATTACAGCCTGCGTCATCGGCATGATCTACAGTGGTGGATTCTTCTCAGGCGTTGGATTTGTAGAAGCATTTTCGGGCAGTGATGCATCGGTTGGATTGATGTATGGCAGCTTCTTTGCACTTGTGATTACGATTATCTATTATATGTTCCGCCGCGTATTGAAATTCAGCGAATCCATGTCTTGTATTCCGGAAGGATTTAAAGCGATGGTTCCTGCGATTTTGATTCTGACATTTGCCTGGACATTGAAGGCGATGACAGACAGCCTTGGCGCAAAAGAATTTGTGGCAGAGCTCGTGAAGAGTACGCCGGATGCGTTGCTTAGTTTCCTGCCGGCACTTGTATTTATCATTGCATGCTTTCTTGCGTTTGCAACCGGAACCTCATGGGGAACCTTCGGTATGCTGATTCCGATCGTTGTAAATGCATTCGAGGGAACAAACGCAACGATGATGATTATTTCCATCTCTGCATGTATGGCAGGTGCCGTATGTGGAGACCATTGTTCACCGATTTCGGATACGACAATTATGGCATCCGCAGGTGCACAGTGTAATCATATCAATCATGTAAGCACACAGCTTCCATATGCGATTACAGTTGCACTTGTATCGTTCGTCACTTACATTATTGCCGGATTCTTTGGTAATAGCAAGGGACTTCCGGGAGTAATGAAGAGCCCTGTGATTCCGCTGGTAATCGGCCTGATTTTACTGTATGTTGTGTTGCAGGTGATCAAGGCAGTTGAGAAAAAGAAAGATCCAATTGATGCAGAATAAGAGGCTTGAAATGAAAAAGACAAAAGGAAGTATTATGTTGCTGTTTGCCGCGTTCTTCTGGGGAACGACGTTCGTAGCACAGACAACAGCATCTGATCAGATTGGAACATTTACATTTAACGGAAGCCGCTCCATAGTTGGAGCGGCATTTCTTGCGCTGTTGATTCTTGCTCGCACGGGAATGAAGAAGCAGAAAGCAAAGGTAAGTGGAGAACCGGTCGAAAAAGAAAGTATAAAACGGACCGTGATCGGTGGTATCCTCTGTGGCTGTGTGTTATTTTTCGCAACGAATCTGCAACAGAGTGGTATCGCGGCATATCCGGAAGGCGTGGCCAGCTCCGGCAGATCGGGGTTTCTCACCGCAACGTATGTGGTTATGGTTGCAATCGTATCCGGATTACTCGGGAAGAAATTACATAAGATTGTTTATGTGGCAGTTTTTGTCTGCCTTGGTGGTATGTACATGCTGTGCATGTCAGGCGGTATCGACAATCTGTATTTTGGAGATCTGCTTGGACTTCTGTGCGCAGTCTGTTTCACCGGACATATCCTGACAGTCGATCATTTCAATGACTGTGACAGCGTGAAGATCTCGTGCATCCAGTTTATTACAAACGGTGTGTTATCCCTAATCTGTATGGCAATCTTTGAACAGCCGGCATGGAGTGATCTTGCCGCCGCGTGGTTCCCAATCCTATATGCGGGTATCTTCTCGAGCGGTATCGCGTATACGCTTCAGATCGCAGGACAGAAATATGCAGATCCGGCAGTTGCATCCATCGTGATGAGTCTGGAATCTGTATTTGCAGTGCTCGGTGGATTCGTCGTATTGCATGAGGTGTTAGCACCGCGGGAGATCGTCGGCTGCGTGCTTGTGTTCACCGCAGTGATCTTGGCACAGGTGCCGCAGATGCGAAAGTAGAGGCTATTATTTGATTGTGGTTGCATTTTTATAATAATCTTGTATATTATCTGTATTGAATGAGATGTATGTTTCCGGACTGCGCTGGGGGAGTCACTCTGTGGCTCTCTTTTTTGTTATCAAATAAAAGTGAATAGTCACGCATAGAATGCATGATAAGGCGCTGAAGGCAGTACAGGTTCCATAATAAATAAAAAGCTTTTTTAAAGCGTTCTTTAATATTATAAAATTAAAGGACAGTATTTACAAATGTTCTTTCAAATGATAAAACTAAAGAACGTTTTGAGGAAGGCGGGTGATAGATATGGATTATTATATTGATCATCTTAAGTTACTTATTGAACAAAATGGTGGAATTGTTTCTGCGCAGGATATTCAAAATGCAGGAATAGACAGGGCTTTGATTTATGACAGTCTGGTTAAAGGAATTATTTCGAAAGAATCTCATGGAAATTATGTATTAGCAGATGATAAACCTGATGAATTTAGAATTATTCAGAGTAGATCAGATAAGCTTATTTTTTCGCACGGAACAGCACTGTTTTTACATGGGATGTCTGATCGTGTTCCTCATAAACTGGATATAACTGTGCCTCAAGGTGACAATGTGTCGAGGATAAAGAAAAAATATGAGCATACTAAATTTCATTATTGCAAAAAAGAATTATGGGATTTGGGAATCATTACAATAAAGACTCCTCAAGGCTATGATGTAAGAGCTTATGATTTGGAAAGGGGCATATGTGATTTAATCAGAGATAAAAAAGACATTGATGCACAGATTTATACGCAGGCATTGAAAGAGTATTTTAGTGGTAAGTGTGATCCAAGAAAGATCATTAAATATGCAAGACAGTTTAATTTGGAACCGAAAGTTAGGACGTATATGGAGGTGTTAGGATGAAAGAGAGAACTCCAGAGCAGTTGAAAGGACAGATACGTAGCTTTGCAGGAAAACGCAATCTGCAATCGCAGGAAGTGCTGCAGATGTTTTTGTTGGAGCGTGTGTTGGATAGGTTATCAAAATCGAAATACAAAGACAATTTTATCTAAAAGGGTGGACTGCTTATTTCCTCGATGATAGGAATTGCTGAAAGAACAACCATGGATATGGATACTACAGTAATTGGAATCAATATGGAGGAGACGGAAATTGAAAAAATTATTCGTGAGATTTTTTTGATTGATGTAGGTGATGGAATAGAGTTTACATTCGAAAAGCTTGAGCCTATCCGAGAAGACGATGATTATAATAATTTAAGAGCATACTTTGTTGCACATTACGGTAAGATTGCGAATAAGATGAAAATTGATATCACAACTGGAGATGCGATTACACCTGGAGCAATTCGGTATTCTTACAAAACTATTTTGGATGATGAAGTTGGAGTAATGGCATACAATACAGAAACTAGAAGATTAGTTGCTGAGTATTTAAGAGATAAAACAGGATGCGAGATAATTCACCTTTAATTATTAAGAGCCAGGGCATATAGTCCTGGCTCAAACTGTATTAGAAGTCATCGTCTTCGTCGTCATTTCGCCAACCGGAGTTAAAGTGTAACTCCCCAGTGTCCATGTCCATCGATATATTATCACCCATTCGCATATGCAGATTGCCATCAGAATCGATTCCCATATTGCCAGAAGTCTGGTAAATGAAATCTCCATCATCATAGTCAAAAATTGGATTACGCATGTTAAGCCTCCTTTTTCTCATACTGTTTGATAAAGGTGTTGTAGGTTTTCTTCAATTCATCAATAAGGAACTGTACTTCTTTATCCGTAGAAGATACGGTCACATTGATAACATTGGTTATAAAGCCTGTAGTGTTTTTAGAATAGAATGGCATATAGTAGGCTATGAATCCATTTTCAGGATAAAAATAGTATTCTCGCCAAGCTTCTCTGCGGAAATATGCCTCGTCATAATAATTGTTATTAGGGGTCGCACTATAAAGCTCTTTGCAGCTGACTTTACTTTTATCTACCAATTTCTGTAGTTTTCTCTGTACCTTTTTGTTATGCTCTATGGCTTTTTCTAAAAAGAGCTTACTTTCGAATGTCCTTTTGCTGCTGATTAAAGCATCCAATACTTGACCGGCGTATGGAAAGACAAATGTGCTTCGTAATGAGTTAAGTTCTGCTGTATCAAATTCTTCAAAGAAGTATGAAATAGCAGTGTTTTTGCTTGCAGCAATGCTGTTAATCATTTGCTCAACGTTGGAAGATGAGGGCAGCTGTTTATCTTTTAATGTCCAATGCTGTATCGGGTTAATAGTATACAGTAATGGAATCTCTCTTGCGTGAAGGTCGCTCAGCATCTCAAAATCATTGTCTCTGATAGCCAAAGCTATCATCTTAAAGCGAAGATCATCTTGGTATTTCATACGGGAGTCTAAAGTATCGAGAAATCCAACTTCCCGACGTTTAATAGATGTTCCAGCACCAAATGCAAGATTATACTCTTTTTTATCGTCTCCAACAAACCATATATATCCCTTTTCTGTAAGATATTTAAGAAAAGGGTAGTTGCCTGCTTCAAGAGCATAATCAATAGCTGTTTTGTCATATTCATCAGGATTAAGAATGAGTTTGTCGTCTCTCTGTATATATGCTTCCCATTCTGCCGGATCTTTTGAAAAAGCGATTGAATAATTGGTTTTTCTATTTAGTACGGGAGTGAGGGCAGTTCCGGCGCTTAGAATATCCTCAAATGATACTCCCAATAAATCAGAGAAGATCGGAAGGTCTTCAATCTGAACGCCCTTTTTCCCATTTTTTATTTGGCAGATACGATTTTGCATCTTCTGTATATCATCAGGATTAGCTTCGCCGTCACGTAGTGTGAGATATGCGATACAAAACTGCCGGTCATTCTTATATTCACTTTTCTTAATCAAATCACCAAGGTGTTTTCCGATTTTTTCATTATTGGTCTTAAACATAAGTCATCTCCTTTGAGATAAGCATAAGGATATATATGCTAAAAAGATATAACTAATTGGCATATGCTTTTTGCATATGTAAATTATACGCGCCAAAAGTATATGTGTAAAGCATATATCTTGGGAAAGCGAAAATAAATGCTGATTTCTCTTGACGTGTAGTCATTGACTATATTATACTTATAGCAAGATACACGCACTGACTACATGAGCAAAGGAGAGTGCCTATGAAGACTGAGATTTATAACGTAGAAGGAATTGAGATTGAGGTTGAAAGAACCTCCAAGGATGATACCGAAGCAGAGCGTCGTAAGATGGCTTATTCTTTTAAAATGATCAGAGAGCAGTCGGGTATGAACCGCAAGGACTTTTCCGATTGGCTTGGCATTCCTTATAGAACAATGCAGGAGTGGGAGCTTGGCCGTCGTGTTATGCCGGAATATGTTCTTCGTTTGATTGCTTATAAGGTTCTTAATGAGAAGGGAAAGGGGGCATTTGATCATGAGAATAATTAAGGTACTTGTTGCACTTCCGATGATATTATTATTTGGGACACTTCGTTTTGCGGTAAATATTATATCCAAGATATATTGCAGAGCTGCAAGCTTGGTATTTGTTCCAATGATTATTCTTCTTATTTTATCAGTGATAGAGACACAGTGGCTTGCTGTGGGGATCGTTGGAGCTGCAATTTCTTTCTGTTTCATATTATTGTTTGCTATTGGCTGGATAGAGGTAGAGCTTGAGTTCGGGCAGGAGTTTTCCAAGGGTCTTATGCATGGATAATTAGAAAATTACCTATGGATTACCTGTCGATTACCTACGAACTACCTGTCAGTTACCCATCGATTCCCTTTTCAAGCGATTTTTGATGTGTTATATTTACAATGGGCAAAGCAAACAGGAACAAATCCTGATTACCGAGCTCATTTCTTTTGCAAAAGAATACCGGCAATCTTAAGCATCAGCTTAATCATTTATCTGAGGACAAGACGGATTCTTGTATTGAGGCCGCTACAGCAGAAATAGAAAAGCTAGAACCTAAGATGGCAGATCTTAAATCTGTTCAAAAGAGTCTAAAGAATGAACTTGATAAAATTACTGCTGAAAGAGATAGGCTGAAAGCTCTGATGGATGAACTTGAAGAACAAGTTCAGCAGGAGTTGCAACCTAAGGTAGATGAGCTTAGAACTACAATGGCTGACTACGCTGTTGCACTGGCAAATCATAGTTCTTTGAGTACGTTGGGAAGAGCACAGACAACTATTAGGGAAAACCTGACAGAGTATAAATCGAAAGCTGAACCTCCAAAGTTTACTATTAAAGAGTACTTTGATCAGGAGTTTATCCGGAGCATGAATTCAGCGGATGGATCCGCTTCGTTTCGCTCGATCCGGCTGATGGTTCGGCGGTTGTAACCGGTCGCATCGGCGAGATCCTGCTGGCGGATATTTTTAGATTTACGAAGTTCTTTTAAGTTGTTTGTTACGCACACGATGTATCATCTCCTTATGGTGGCTCTTGAACCAATTTCTGATAGCTCAATTATACAGAATCAGTCTGTACAAAAAACAGTACTTGCGACAGATTTTCCGACCACTTTTCCAAAGATATGGAATTCTGAATTTTCATTTACAACTTTCGGGGCATATTTTTTATTCAGTGATATCAGGGATATTCCCGTATTATCATCCCGAAGCTTCTTTATATAGGCTTCTCCGTCGAAAGAGAAGACGCCGATTTCACCATTTTCCAATGTTTCCTGCTTATGAACCCATGCAATCTGCCCGTTCTCAAAATCCGGCATCATACTGTCACCGCTGATATAGACACCGAAACTTGCATTTTCGGGGATAAAGGCAGAGTCCGTTATTTCTATCTCCTTAAATGGTCCGTCCTCTAGGAAGTTTCCAAGACCAGCTGATACTTTCGATTCATAGATAGATATCTTCCTGCGGAATGGAATAACCTTGCATACCTTTTTCTCATATAATCCGGATGCGTGAAGCAGATGGATATAGTCAAGCACCTTTTCTTTTCCCGCTTCGGATAAAGATGAGATTGGATCGGATGGATTGATACCGAAGAACGCTTCATATATATTTGTGATGTCAAGTACCCTGCATAGCTGCAGGAACACCGATGCTCCCGGTTCGGAGATTCCACGTTCCCATTTGGATATAATCTTGTGGTCGATAGAGAGTCCTTCCTTTTCAAGCTCCCTGGAAAGCTCTATCTGGGACCATTTTTTCTTCTTTCTGTTATTGGCGATAATATCTTTGATTTGTGGCATACGTTACACCTCATTTCCAATATAATTTCATAAGTCTAGTATATCCATACCGATATGAGAATGCAAGTGTAAAATCGACAAAATATAGAAATGCGACAGATGTGTCGCTTGATTATCGACAAAATAACGATATAATTAAAACCACAAGGAGGACGTAAGACATGGCTGACAGAACCATACTTCATAGTGATATTAATTGCTGCTATGCCTCAATCAAGCTGTTACATCATCCGGAACTAAGAGGAAAACCAGTTGCTGTTGGAGGTTCATACTTGAGTACAGCATACTACAATAGCATATCTGATAACTTTGGATATAGGAACCGACTGGATGATATTTCACTGGATGATCCCGAAGCAAGGCAGGGCATCGTGCTCACGGCAGATTATATTGCGAAGAAATGTGGAGTGAAGACAGGCATGCCTCTCTGGGAAGCAAAGCGTGTCTGCCCGGAGATTACATTTATACCTCCTCACATGGATTTGTACCTTAGATTTTCTAGGATGGCACATGAGATATATGCAGAATATACGGATTTGCAGGAGCCTTATGGTATTGATGAGTCCTGGCTGGATGTGACGGCGAGTGCCACGCTTAAGGGCGATGGAGAGCAGATTGCGAAAGAAATCAGCAACCGCATGAAATCAGAGCTTGGAATCACAGTGAGCATAGGTGTATCGTTCAACAAGATATTCGCGAAGCTTGGATCGGATTACAAGAAACCGGATGCGATTACCACGATGTACCGGCATGAGTACCGTGAGAAAGCGTGGGTGCTTCCAGCATCGGACCTGTTGTTTGTCGGCAGGAGCACGGAGAAGAGACTTGCGAAGATCGGCATATATATGATTGGTGATATTGCCAGAGCAGATGAGAAGACGCTTCACTATGCGCTTGGCAAACACGGAGATATGCTTTGGGCTTACGCAAATGGTCTTGACGAGTCACCGGTAAAGTATGAGAACACGCATGCGCCTATTAAATCTATCGGAAACAGTACTACAACACACAGAGAATTAGTAAATGATGACGATGTAAAGGTTATTGTTTATGTTATTGCTGAATCAGTCGCGGCAAGGCTTCGGGAGAATGGGTTCAAATGTAACGTGGTGGAGATTTCGGTTCGAGACAGTTCACTCGTTACATATACCAGACAGAGGAAACTTGACCGTGCAACATATATCACACAGGAAATCGCCGAGATGGCGTACCGGTTGTTCAAGGAGAGTTATCGATGGGAAAAACCGGTTCGTAGTATTGGAATCCGTGGTGCAGATCTGGTTGCAGATGGTGTCTGTGAGCAGCTTAGTATGTTCATAGACGAGGGAAAAAGACACAGATTAGAAGTAGTAGACCGGGCGGTGGATGATATCAGACACCGCTTCGGATTCTACAGTATTCAAAGGGGCGTTATGTACACGGACGCAGCTTTGTCTCATCTAAATGCGAAGGAAGAACATATTGTTCATCCGCATGGATGTATTTAATTGTAAGTCAGGCTAGTAATAGCAAAGCGTGAAATCAGGAAACGGAAGAATCCGGGCTGGTGCTCAGCCAATCGGGCTTAGAAACTGGCTCCTGATGGATATGCTAATTGCAGAAAAATGAAATGGAGGAATTAGCATGTTATATGATCTGAATGAAAAAGAAAACAGGATTTATGAATTTATCTGTGATTATATGAAAGAAAAAGGCTTTTCGCCGACGGTCAGAGAAATCGGCGAAGCGATTGGATTGAAGTCAACATCATCCGTACACATCTATCTGAAACGGCTTGAAGAGCGGGGCTATATCATTAGAAAGAATGAATGTCCGAGAGCAATCAAGGTCGTATAAGGCGGTTTTGGAGGTGGACGTGATGAGTTCAAATACAGATAATAAAGTGTATGTGGATGTACTTGCAATCTTCACGAAGGATGGAAGGCTTGTGCCAAGCAAGTTTGTCTGGGAAGATGGCAGGGAATATGAGATTACACGTATTACGGATGCCAGAAGGGCTGCATCGCTTAAGGCGGGCGGTGTCGGTATGCGATATACGTGTATGGTCGAAGGAAAAGCGGTACATCTTTATTATGAGGATGATAACCATTGGTTTATGGAGAAAAAATAAGGAATTAAGGTTTGGTATGTGAATTAAATGACTCGCAGGTGATTTCTCTTTCCCTTTATCCCTTGGAGCTCATTGTTCTGGAGGTATGTGAATGATGCGAGAAGAATTTGGAACGTTAGGAAAAACTATATTGTATTACAGGAAGAAGGCTGGGCTTACCCAGGCCCAGTTAGCAGAGAGGCTTTACACGAAGAAGAGTGACATATCGGAGATCGAGACATATCGGAGATCGAGAACGATAAGCGGTCAATGACAATCCCACGGCTGCTCGATATCACGGATGCTTTACAGGTTCATCCGGCGAAACTGTTTGCTTATATCGGACAGACAGAAGATGATAGAAGAAAGACTGCATATCACGAAGTGCTTGCTGAATTGGAGCGGTTAGAGGATATGGAGCTTGTCGGTATGTTGGTACAGTTTGTGCAGATGCTTGAAAGAAGCTCGTATAATGCGCGTGCGGAAAGATAGGTTTGGAGAAATCCAGACCTATTTTTTATTCAGGTGAGTTATTTGATATTTAAAGTAATGAGATAGATACATAATCACATTTTTGTTATAATAAAAAAATAGATTAGTGATGATTTGTTGTTTTTAATTAACCCAGGGGGTGGACTGCATATGAAAATTTATCATACGTATGGTGGTCAATATCCAATCAAAGGAAGAGTGTTCCAAATAGGAACCGTTGTTTTAGAGTTGGATAATGGAATAATTCTATGTTGTGGCAATTTTAATATACCAAGGAATCAAGAAATGCTTGTTTATATTTATTTCCCTAATAAAAAAATATGGGAAAAAGGCTATATGAAAAATAAATATACTGAAATGATTTGGGATTATTATAGAAGGAATAAAAAGAAATTAACCTCTAAACCTTTATACAAGAAGAAGCCTGTGAAAAAGTCAAAAAAGGACAACAAAGGCATGAGACCAGTGAAAATACCAGATAGTGTAAGATGGTCAATGACACATCCATTACAGGGCGGAGGTGTTTCTCCAAGATAAACAGTTTCGCAGTTTGGCAACTATCAGTTGCATTGAAATGATAGTTTTGGTTGATAGAAATTGCAAACACCTAATGGTATAGTTTGTTTATCAAGAAATGGAGGGTGAGTGAATGTCTTTAGGAGAAAACATTGTTGCTTTAAGAAAAAAGAGAGGGTTAACACAAGAAAAACTTGCAGAGGTATTTGAGGTGTCTCGGCAATCGGTTACTAAATGGGAAAGTGGAGAATCAGAACCATCAATTGATAAGTTAATCAAGTTATCGAAATATTTTGGAGTTAGTATTGATGAATCAATGTCATTTAGATAAGGTTTTTTATGATGAAAACAGTATATCATATGCGTTCATGCATTGAAAATACTGTTCAGTTAAGAAATGCTGTATTTTTTAGGTGCACTAATGCGTAGAAAGCAGGTGTATGATGAGTTCAAATCATTTTTTGTGTATGACAAAAAGACAGATTGCATATCTGCCTCATAACGCAGTATAATGGTAACGAGATTTATGCAACCCGATACATGAAATCCCTATTTCTCTTTGGACTGAGGTGGATAGGATATTTTCGATTGTACCTGACAGGTGTCAGATACTTTTGTATGAGAAGCATGGTCTCTGTTTCGTTACCGCCGTGTTTGAGATATGCCCTGCATATGTTTACTGCGATGGTGTATTTGAGTTCACGGAAGCTTGTTTCCTCGCTCCAGCGCATCCGGTAAAGTTTATTGATTTCTTCCAGAGGAAATTCTTCTTCTGAAAGATTGGTGGCAATACAGATATAGGTTCCATTATCAAGGCGAATACGTACAATACGGAATTCAATATCGTAATACATGCAGTTTTCATCAAGAGAATCAAAATCGGTAGAAGGCTGAAGTATGGTATAGGTATAGATGAAATAAGCTCGTATAAATGCGAGTGCGGAAAGATAGGTTTGGAGAAATCCTTGATTTGGAACCATCCGAGGTGTGGAAGCAGATTGATGGAGAGTTGGAAAAGAAGATGCAGCGCAACGAGAAAGGATGATGCTTGTGGCAGGATCGTATAAATATTTCAGATATTATTTGCGGGATGTTCCGGAAAATGCATCGCTATAAAAATGCTGGAGGAAATGAATGGTCACACAAGAAATCAACTGATTACAGAATTTCTTATGCATTATCTGAAGACAGGAAGTGAGGATGACATGAAGGCGGCGGATATTATTGCAGATGAAGTGTTTGAGCATACATTAAAAAGAATTGACGAATTGGAACGTCAGGTAAGAATGCTTACAACTGGGCGTGAAAATATAGATGGAAACAAGATTTGGAAGAAGTTTCATTCCGAAGATATTTCCATCAATGAGTTAAATGAAGAGTAAGCAGGAAAATATGAATACTGCAGAAAATATGATCGAAATCTGTTTGGCGTTCTACCACTAAACAGATATATGGTTTGTCTTGATCCCTACATTTGGAGACAAACGTTTTGGCGATGAACGGAGGCTTGGGGATGAGTTACACTTTTTGTGAGAAGAAAGTTGGAGAGAAGCTCCACGAACTAAGAATGAGAAAAAAAGTTGAAGCAGCGGGAAGCAGCAGATGAGATGCACATTTCTCGCGAACACTATTCACGTATAGAAAATGGAACCAGAAGAATAAGCCTGGAAATGCTGTTTATTTTAATGAGTTTCTATGGAGAGGATGCGAATACCATCTTATGTATAAAGGATGGAGAATACGTCGAATGAGACGTTTAGAAAGAATATGGAGTTTGAAAAATACATCCTGGACAATGTTGAGATATAAGACAATTTATTCATTTTGTAAGGGTAATTATCAACTTTAGAATTTACAATTAGGCCACGTTATAGTATAGTATATGCTGAATGCGTGGCTTCTTTAGTTACGAAAGAAGCGCGGTATGTTCACACAACAGCTGAACAAAAAACAAAGGAGATAACATAAAATGAAACTAGGAATCGTCGGGCTTCCGAACGTCGGAAAGTCCACATTATTTAATTCTTTGACAAAGGCGGGCGCGGAAAGCGCGAACTATCCGTTCTGTACGATCGATCCGAACGTGGGTGTCGTACCGGTACCGGACAAGCGTCTTGACAAGCTGACCGAGATGTATCATTCAGCGAAGACAACACCGGCCGTGATTGAGTTCGTTGATATTGCAGGACTTGTAAAGGGTGCATCCAAGGGAGAAGGACTTGGAAACCAGTTCTTATCCAACATTCGTGAGACAGATGCGATTGTGCATGTTGTACGTTGCTTTGAAGATCCAAATGTCATTCATGTCGATGGTTCGGTTGATCCGATCCGTGATATTGAGACGATTAACTACGAGTTGATCTTCGCAGATATTGAGGTGCTTGACCGTCGAATTGCGAAGGGACAGCGTGGTGCAGCCAATAATAAGGAACTTGCAAAGGAAGTTGATCTGCAGAAGCGGATCAAGGAGCATCTGGAATCCGGTAAGCTTGCAATTTCCTTTGAGACAGACGATGAGGACGAAATCAAGTGGATCAAGGAATACAACCTGCTGACAGGAAAGCCGGTGATCTATGCGGCAAATGTATCCGAGGATGATCTGGCAGACGATGGAGCAAGCAATCCATATGTACAGAAGGTGCGCGAATATGCGAAGGAATTTGGCAGTGAAGTATTTGCTGTGTGTGCACAGATTGAGCAGGAGATCTCCGAGTTAGATGATGATGAGAAGCAGATGTTCTTAGAGGAGCTTGGCGTATCGGAGTCCGGTCTGGATAAGCTGATCAAGGCAAGTTATTCTCTGCTTGGACTCATCAGTTACCTGACAAGTGGTCCGGATGAGACACGTGCATGGACAATCACGAAGGGCACGAAGGCACCACAGGCAGCGGGTAAGATCCATACGGATTTTGAACGTGGATTCATCAAGGCGGAGGTTGTTGCTTACGATGATCTCATGGAGAGCGGCAACATGCTTGCAGCGAAGGAAAAAGGACTTGTACGACAGGAAGGAAAAGAATATGTCGTGCAGGATGGCGATGTGATCTTATTCAAGTTTAATGTATAGAAACATATCATTGTGAAAAACTTATCAATAGAGTCAATTGACGAAAATAAAAAGGAAAAACTATGTATGATATCAGATTCCCAAATCTTGGGATAGTATTAAAAAATATCAAAGACGGATTCACGATCTTTGGATTTGAAATCAAATTTTATGGTGTGATCATAGCACTTGGATTTGTGCTGGCGTTCCTTGTAATCAGCAAGGAAGCAAAAAGGACCGGGCAGAGCGAGGACACATATCTGGACTTCATGCTCTGGCTGATCATCCCGGCAATCTTAGGTGCGCGGCTCTACTATATTATATTCAGCTGGGATTCGTATTTCCAGAAGGGCAAGGGCTTCGGGAAGACGTTGTTCGATCTGATTGATATCCGGAGCGGCGGACTTGCCATCTACGGTGGCGTGATCGCGGGTGTGATTGTTGCAATCGTCTTTGCGAAGAAGCAGAAGATGAAGTTCTCTGTACTTGCCGACACGGTGACGATGGGACTTCTGATCGGACAGATCATGGGACGCTGGGGCAACTTCTTCAACCGGGAAGCGTTTGGCGATTATACGAATTCGCTTTTTGCGATGGCGATTCCGACCGACTATTATGTTGGCAAAGGAACCCTGACCGGTATGATTAACTCCGGTATCATCACTTCGGAGATGGCGAATCATATGCAGGTCTACGATGGCATGCAGTGGATCACGGTACATCCGACCTTCCTGTACGAATCGGTGTGGAATCTGATCCTTTTGATTGTTATTTTCATCTACCGGAAGCACAAGAAGTTTGATGGCGAGATCTTCCTCATGTATCTGTGGGGCTATGGTCTTGGACGTGTTTGGATCGAGGGACTTCGTTCAGATTCCCTGATGCTTCCGTTCTTCAACATGAAGGTATCCCAGATGATCGCAGCAATCTGTGTACTGGCTTGTTCCGTGCTGATTGTAAAAAAACGGATGGATACCGTAAAAAAACAGGCACCAGCAGGAAAAAAGGAACAATAAATCAATTAAAAATTGTAAGAAATGGACAAGGGAAATGCAAATTGGTATTGCATTTCCCTTTTTTTTGCGTTACAATGAAACCCAAGTGGAAGCTGAGTGGCAGTAAAATGGATGTCAAGTGGTGCTCGGTGGAGGTTGTTCCCACACAGGGAAGAACATTGCATGCAATACGAAAGGTGAAGCTATATGTCAATGGGTATGATAGGAGAATCGAATCATGGCCTCGATGCAAAAGGCAGATTGATTATTCCCATAAGATTCCGTCAGGAACTTGGGGATAAATTTGTGCTGTGCAATGGCATGGACCATAACATTGACGTATATCCGGAAGCAGAGTGGACAAAATTCGCAGAGAAGCTTGCTGCACTGCCAAAGAGTAATTTCCAGGCAAGACGTCTTCGTGATTTCTACGAAGGATCTGCGGTTGTCTGTGAGATGGATAGTCAGTATCGTATTGTAATTCCACAAAAATTACGTGAATATGCGGGCATTGATCGCGAGGTTGTCATGATTGGACATACGGATACCGTAGCAATCTGGGATAAGGCAGCCTGGGATAAGATCAACAGCCCAGAAGAGATTGACCTGAAAGAAATCGCCGAGATTGGTGAGTTGTTCAACATCTAAGGGAGGCTGCGATGGAATTTAAACACAAATCGGTACTTTTGGATGAGACAATTGACAGTCTGAATATAAAACCGGATGGAATCTATGTGGATGGAACCCTCGGTGGGGGTGGACATTCCTTAGAGATCTGCAAGCGGCTTTCGGACAAAGGTAGACTGATCGGAATCGATCAGGATCTGGATGCGATTGCAGCTGCGACCGAGCGGTTGAAGGATTACAAAGATCGTGTAACGATCGTGCATTCCAACTATCAGGATATCGATGCAGTATTAAAGAACTGTTCTGTGAGCGGTGTTGACGGAATCGTTCTGGATCTCGGTGTCTCCTCGTATCAGCTTGATAATGTGGAACGTGGGTTTACTTATCGTGAGGACACGCCGCTTGATATGCGGATGAATCAGGAAAGTACTATGACAGCGAAGGATATTGTAAATGAATATTCTGAAATGGAGCTGTACCATGTGATCCGCGATTATGGCGAGGACAGTTTCGCTAAGAATATTGCAAAGCATATCGTCAAGGCGAGACAGGAGCAGGTGATAGAGACAACCGGACAGTTAAACGAGATCATCAAGGCGGCGATCCCGGCGAAAGTCCGGCAGGGACAGGGACACCCGTCCAAGAAAACATTTCAGGCGATTCGGATTGAATTGAATCACGAGCTGGATGTGCTGGAGAATTCGTTAGATACTATGATCTCATGGCTGAATCCAGGTGGCAGATTGAGCGTGATCACATTCCATTCGTTGGAAGACAGGATTGTAAAAACGATATTTAAAAGAAATATGAATCCATGTACATGTCCACCGGAGTTCCCGGTTTGTGTATGTGGGAAGAAGCCGACTGGCAAGGTGATTACCAGAAAGCCGATTGTTCCAAGTGAACAGGAACTGGCAGAAAACAGTCGGGCAAAGAGTTCCAAGCTGCGGGTATTTGAAAAAGCAGATGTATGATTTTAAGGAGTGATTGATATGGCACAACAGGTTAGAAGACAAATGAATTATGTAGACGGTACGGCTGCAAGACAGATGTACGCAGCTCCGGCACGCCGTGTGCATGAGCCGGAAAGAAAGGCACCGAGCCGTAGAGTTGCTCCACAACAGCGTCCGCAGGAACGACCAAAGGTACGGCGCAGAGTGACTGCGCAGACCAAAAAGACGCTGGCATTCTCCGCAGGATATATGCTGTTTATGGCATTTATGGTATGTCTGGTTGTTGGATCAAGCGTATTGATGTTATATCTGAATACGAAGATCAGCACACAGCAGAACAACATCAGTGCCTTAGAGGCAGAACTTGAAAAGATCGAAGATGATAACGCAGCACATAAGCTTCGTTTGAATAATATGTATACATTGGACGATATTTACAATGTAGCAACCAATGAACTTGGCATGGTCTACGCTAAGAGGGGACAGATCATTTATTATGACAGTGCCAATGAAGATTATGTAAAACAGTATCAGGATGTTCCGGGTTCGAATTAGGATGTAGATCAAAAGTCGAGCAGTTTCGCTGCTCGATTTTTGCGGTTGAGGTAAAAGTATGACTAGAAGACCACAAAACAGAGAAAATAGAAGAAGACGAAAGCGAAAGGTATTTACCAACCGGATGCGCGGCAGATTGAAATTTGTGTTTGGGTGTGTCATGGTTGGATTTGGTGTGCTTGGTGCAAAAATTATCTGGATCAATGCACAAAAAGGAAGCCAGTATAAGCAGCAGGTGTTGACGCAACAGGGCTATTCCAGCAAAGTGATTCCGTATAAGCGTGGTGATATTGTCGATGCGAACGGAACCGTGCTTGCGACGGATAAGAAGGTGTATGATCTGATATTAGAGCCTGCCAATATCGTGCAGTATGAGAAGAAAAAGACGGCGACGGTATCAGCGCTGAAGGAATTTTTCGGATTTACAGATGAGGAGATCGCAGGATTTCTGGCAAATGAAAAATCGTACTATGTAGTGGCAAAGAAGGGCGTTGAGTACGAGGAAGTACAGAAATTTGAGGAATACTGCAAAACCGATGAAGGCTCCAATGTCGTTGGAATCTATTACGAAGAGCGGTATGTACGTGTCTATCCGAACAAAGAACTTGCGTGCCATCTGCTTGGATTTACCGTCAGCGGAAATGTCGGCATGTATGGCGTCGAGGAGTATTATAACAGCGAGTTAAATGGTACGAACGGACGGGAATACTCGTATCTGAATGAGGATTACGGTGTGACCAATTCGATTGAGCCGGCAACTAACGGCTATAACCTTGTGACAAGTATTGATGCAAATGTGCAGAAGATTGTTGAGGAAAAGGTAAAGGCAAAACTGGAGGAAGAGGACGCTAAGAATATATCCGTGCTCGTGATGAATCCGAAGAATTGTCAGATCATGGCGCTGTATAATTCCCATACATTTGATCCAAACGATGCTTATGATCTGGATTCGACACAGTATCAGTTCGATACGCAGGAAGAACTCGAGACATCCGGATATTCCAGTTTTGAGGACTTTAAGCAAAACGGAACAGATGAAGAACATGTGGATGCGCTATACAAGGTATGGCGTAACTTCCCAGTATCAGATGTGTTTGAGCCGGGTTCTACCTATAAGACATTTACGATTTCCGGCGCACTCGAAGAGGGTGTGATCACACCAGAGGATACATTCTTCTGTGATGGTGGTGAGCAGATTGAGGACCGTTATATACAGTGTCATTCCCATGATTACGGTGGACATGGAATGGTCGACCTTTCCGGAGCGCTGGAGAAATCCTGCAACGATGCTTTGATGCAGATTGCAGCAAAGGAAGGAATTGCATTATTTGATAAATATCAGGTGTTGTTTGGATTTGGACAGTCCACGAATGTCGATCTGCCGGGTGAACCAAGCGATTCCTCACTCAGTGGGCTCGTATACCATGCAGATAATATGGGAGCTGTATCCCTTGCGATATCTTCGTTTGGACAGGGAGTAACAACCTCAATGATGCAGGTTGGAACCGCATTTTGTTCTGCGATTAACGGCGGATATTATTATGAGCCAAGTGTTGTACAGCGGATCGAAGATGAAAATGGAAATATCGTCCGGAATCTGGATCCTGTGTTAGTCAGAAGAACGATCTCGGAGGATGTATCAGCACAGATGCGTCAGTTTTTAAAGAACGTAGTATCCGAAGGTACCGGTAAGAAAGCGACCGTTGAGGGTTACGAGATTGGAGGTAAGACCGGTACTGCCGAGAAGCTTCCACGAGGAAATGGAAAATACATTCTTTCCTTTATTGGATTTGCACCGGTGGACGATCCACAGGTTGTTATCTATGTCGTAGCGGATGAACCGGAATTACAGTCAGGAAGTGGCGAGGCAGCGCATTTGTTTGCAGATATTGCAGAAGCTATCTTCCCATATTTGAATATTTATAAGACGGATGAGACATATGATATTGATGAGGCAACGGCAGAGGATGAACCTGCAACGCCAATCTATGGTGGAGAAGCTCCGGCCAATGATGTAGCTGGTGGCAGCGACAACCCATATGTCGAGCAGTCCGAGGGTGAGACGACAACCGAGACAACGACAGAAGATCCGAGTGCAACGACAGAAGCGCCTGCACAGGACACAACGCAGGAAGCACCAACCGGATGATGTAGAAAACAGGTATAGTTCGCACGCACAGGGAATACATTTTTATAAAATGAGAATTGGGCGATAGCGGATATGCAGCATTTATTTACGAGTTCCCATCGGAAGCGATTGTTGATCGTAGTGATTGCATTTTTTACGTTATTGACTATAATAACGGTGAAGCTTGTTTCCATCATGACCATGCAGGCGGACGATTATGGATATCGGGCGCGGGCGGTACAGGAACGTGAGCGCAGCATCAAGGCAAAGCGCGGCAGCATCTATGATAGAAATGGTGTTGTGCTTGCTGGTAACCAGGCAGTCTGTTCGATTTCGGTAATCTACAACCAGATCGAAGATCCGGAGACTGTAATTCGGGTTCTCAGTGAGAAACTGGAACTACCGGAGGAAGATGTCCGGAGACGTGTAGAGAAACGCTCGGTGCGTGAGAAAATCAAAAGCAATGTGGACAAGGAATTGGCAGATGAGATCCGCGCGATGAATCTGGCAGGCGTTATGATTGATGAGGACTACAAACGGTATTATCCGTACAGTACACTGGCATCCCATGTGCTGGGATTTACAGGTAGCGACAATCAGGGTATTGTCGGGCTGGAAGTATACTATGATGATCTGTTGATGGGCGAAAATGGCAGCATCAACACCGTTACAAATGCCAGAGGCATTGAAGTGGAAAATATGGCGGAGAGAAGAGTGGAAGGCACAGCCGGACAAAATCTTGTCACGTCCATAGATATAAACATCCAGCAATATATCACGCAGAAAGCGCTTGAGGTGCTGGAGAAAAAACAGGCAAAACGCGTATGTATTATCGTGATGAATCCGCAGAATGGAGAGATCTATGCACTTGCGGATGTGCCGGAATACAACTTAAATGAACCGTTTACATTGAATTATGAGACGGACGAAACGGTAACGCAGGATATGTGGAACCAAATGTGGAGAAACTATTGTATCAGTGATACCTATGAGCCGGGTTCGACGTTCAAGATTGTGACAGCGACAACTGCTTTTGAGCAGGGCGTGTTGCGCGTGGAAGATCAGTTTTACTGCCCGGGTTATCATATTGTGGAGGATCGCCGGATTCGGTGCCACAAGGTTGCCGGACATGGGGCAGAAACCTTCCGGGAAGGTATCATGAATTCCTGCAATCCAGTGTTTATGCAGGTTGGGGAACGCATTGGCGTGGATGGTTTCTATGATGGTTTAAGAAAATTAGGGTTGTTTGAGCAGACGGGGGTCGACCTGCCGGGAGAGGCAAATTCCATCTTCCATAAGCAGGAAAAGGTAGGACCGGTCGAGCTTGCAACGATGTCATTTGGACAGTCGTTTCAGATTACGCCGTTACAGTTGATGCGTGCAGCAGCTGCGGTAGTAAATGGCGGGAATCTGGTCACACCTCATTTCGGTGTGTATACGACAGATGAAAATAATAATGTCACTGAGGTTTTGAAATATGAGACGAAGACAGGAGCAGTAAGTACAGCAACCAGCGAGACGATGAAAGGACTGCTCGAAGCAGTCGTTGCAGAGGGCACCGGACATCGGGCGTATATCGCAGGGTATTCGATTGGTGGCAAGACGGCAACAAGTGAGAAACTGCCGCGAAGTGAGAACCGTTACATTTCATCCTTCCTTGGATTTTCACCGGCGGACAATCCGCAGGTTATGACACTGATTCTGATTGATGAACCGCAGGGTATCTATTATGGAGGTACGATTGCGGCACCGGTCGTAGGTGAGATATACGACAACATTCTGCCGTATCTCGGTATCTACAAGGACGAGAACGCAGAGGAGGAGACGACGCAGACAATCAGCATCGACGATGCTGTGTTTTAAATATTACAATACAAGCGATGGCTTGATAAAGGAGAGAAGATATGAAGTACGACATAATTGTTCCAGCATTGATAGCATTTGGTGTGAGTGTGATCTTAAGTCCGATCATTATTCCATTCTTAAAGAAACTGAAGTTCGGGCAGTTTGTGCGTGACGATGGACCGGAATCGCATCTGAAGAAGTCGGGAACGCCGACGATGGGTGGATTGATCATCCTGTTCAGTATCGTGATTACATCACTCTTTTACATCAAGGATCATAAGGAGATCGTTCCAATCCTGTTTGCAACATTGGGATTTGGTCTGGTTGGTTTCTTGGATGACTTTATCAAGGTTGTTATGAAGCGGTCACTTGGACTTCGTGCATGGCAGAAGATGTTGGGACAGTTTTTGGTAACAGGTGTTTTTGCATATTACATTCATGCATATACGGATCTTGGAACTACGATGATTATTCCATTTACACATAAGGTCGTTGACCTTGGATGGGTTTATTTCCCATTGATGTTCTTCGTTATGCTTGGTACAGCAAACGGTGCGAACTTTACAGATGGCCTGGATGGATTGGCATCCTCCGTTACCGTATTGATTGCAACCTTTTTCGCGATTGCATCTATCGCGGCAGGCTCTGGTGTAACACCGATTACATGTGCAGTCGTAGGAAGCCTGCTTGGCTTTTTGGTATACAATGTCTATCCAGCACGTGTGTTCATGGGAGATACCGGATCACTGGCATTGGGTGGATTTGTTGCGTCGACAGCGTATATGCTGCAGATGCCACTGATTATATTGATCGTTGCATTTATTTATCTGGCAGAGGTGCTTTCTGTTATTATTCAGGTTGTAAGCTTCAAGACAACTGGAAAGCGAGTATTTAAGATGGCACCGATCCATCATCATTTTGAGCTTTGCGGATGGCCGGAGACAAAGGTCGTTGCGATCTTCTCGATCGTTACAACGATTCTGTGTCTGATCGGAATTCTGGCAATTTAGAAACGTTAGATAGAATGGAAAAGAGGGAAAACGATGTTCGATAAGAAAGTATTAGTTGCAGGAGCAGGAAAAAGTGGAATCTGTGCAAGTGAGCAGCTTCTTCGAAATGGAGAGCAGGTTGTGCTGTTTGATGAGAACCCGAAGGGTACACTCACAGAGACAGTCATTCTTGAGAAGCTCGGGTTTGACAAGAAACCAGAGGCTTTGACGATCTGGCTTGGTGCGCTGACTGATGAACTGCTTGCAGATATTTCCTGTATGGTTATCAGTCCGGGTATCCCGGTCGATGCACCATTTGCGCTCAAGGTAAAAGAAGCAGGTATTCCGGTGTGGAGTGAAATCGAGCTTGCATATACTTACGAGAAGGGTACAGTAGCCGCCATCACAGGTACGAACGGAAAGACGACAACGACTACATTGGTTGGCGAGATCATGAAAGCCTACAACGACAAAACATTTGTCGTAGGAAATATCGGAATCCCATACACAAGTCTGTCTGATCAGAGCAGTGCGGATTCGGTGACGGTTGCAGAGATCAGTAGCTTCCAGTTGGAGACAATTCATACATTCCGCCCACATGTGAGCGCGATACTCAATATTACACCGGATCATCTGAACCGGCATTATACATTTGAAAACTATGCGAACTGCAAGCTGGATATCACGAAGAACCAGACGAAGGAAGATTATGCAGTGATGAATTACGATGATCCGGAGACGGTGAAGCGTATTGATAAGGTTCCGGCAACGGTGATTTTGTTCAGCCATAAAAAGGAACTGGAGTCCGGTGTAATCGTCAAAGATGGTGCGGTTGTGATCCGGGAGAATGGCAAAGAGACTTATGTGATGCCGCTTTCTGAGTTCCAGCTGCTGGGAGATCACAATATAGAGAATCTTTTGGCTGCGGTTGCAATATCTTATTATATGGGAGCAGATATTGCCACGATCCGTAAGGTCTGCGGCGCATTTAAGGGTGTGGCACACCGGATCGAATATGTGCGCACATTAAATGATGTGAATTATTATAATGATTCCAAAGGAACAAATCCGGATGCAGCGATCAAGGCAATCCAGTCGATGGTGCGTCCGACGTATCTGATCGGTGGCGGTTATGATAAGAAGTCTACTTACGATGAGTGGATAGAGAGCTTTGACGGCAAGGTAAAATGTCTGCTTCTGATCGGACAGACAGCACAGGATATTGCAGACTGTGCAAGAAAGCATGGATTTGAAAACATTGAAATGATGGATGACTTGAAACAGGTTGTGGAGTATTGTCATACACATGCACAGCCGGGCGATGCGGTGCTTCTTTCGCCGGCATGCGCAAGCTGGGGGATGTTTGACAATTATGAGCAGCGTGGAGATATGTTCAAGGAATATGTAAATGCGCTTTCATAAGGAAAGCGGAAATGGAAAGAAAAGACAGGGGTGTCTGAGCTATGGCATATGGCAGAAGAAAATTGAAAAAGAATAAAGTATTCGCAACCGGCGGATACATTGATTATCAGACGATTTTCTTGGTTGTCGTTTTGCTTGCGTTTGGTGTCATGATGGTGTATAGCGCGAGTGCATACCGGGCGACACTTTCCGGGCTTCCCAGCGGATATTTTGCGATGCGTCAGGGTATGATCGGGTTGGCAGGAATCGTCGTAATGATGTTGATATCCTGTTTTAATTATCAGTTTTATAAGCGTCCGGTGATGCAGCGGCTGATCGTGACAGCGATGATTGTCTGTGCCGGTATCGCACTGGTGCTTGGTGTATCCTCCAATGGTTCACAGCGTTGGATTGAGGTCGGTGGTATTCAGTTACAGCCATCCGAGATTGTAAAGCTGCTGATTATCCTGTATCTGCCGAGTGTTTGTGTGAAGCATCCGAAATACCTGACCTCTTATCAGGGAATCATCCGGCTGATCGCACCGTGTATTGTCAGTGCGGGTCTGATCGCGAAAGAGAACTTAAGTACCGCGGTTGTCTGTGTGGCAATCATGGTCGTCATTATATTTGTGGCATGTCCGGATTATAAAATTCTGGTTATGCCGGTCGTTGCACTGGTGATTGCCGGTGTACTGCTTATCACAACCGTTGGTTATCGTGGTGATCGAATCGATGCATGGCTGCACCCGGAGACGAGTGATTCCGGATACCAGACGATGCAGTCTCTGTATGCAATCGGTTCCGGTGGATTGTTCGGAAAGGGCTTGGGACAGAGTATCCAGAAGCTTGGATTTTTGCCGGAGTCGCACAACGATATGATCTTTGCGATTATCTGTGAAGAGCTTGGACTGTTCGGCGCGCTTTGTGTTATTGCATTGTTTGTCATGCTGATCGTACAGCTTCGCTATATTGCGAACCATGCCAGAGACCGGTATGGTGCATTGGTTGTAACCGGTGTTATGACACATATTGCAGTGCAGATGATCATCAACATCGGTGTTGTTACCAATGTCATCCCGAATACAGGTGTCCCACTTCCATTTATCAGTTATGGTGGTACATCGCTGGCGTTCCTGATGGTAGAGATGGGATTCGTGTTAAGCGTGTCGAGACAGATGCTTCCATACGAGGCACCAACGAAAGAAGAGCTGCAGATGCAGCGGTAAATCAGAGCGGTACATAGAAACAAAAGGAGAATCGTTTTGAAGAAACATTGGATTGTATTGTTTATACTTGTAGTGATACTTGGAACGCTTGCGTATCTTTCGACATGGACAGTTGATAAGGTGCAGGTGGAAGGCTGTGAGATTGTAAATACACAGTCGGTCAGTGATGCGATGAAGGAAGAAGCACCGCTGGACAACACATTGCTGTTGTATATCAAAAGTAAAATGAACAAACTGAAAGATCTGTCTTTTGTAAGCAAGATGGATCTGGAACTAACAGATAAAAACACGGTAACCGTGACAGTTTACGAAAAATCCATAGCCGGCTGTGTGTTATACAAGGGCGACTATGTGTATTTTGATAAAGATGGTATAGTATTGGATTCGTCGAAGAAGCGTGTCGGAAGTGCACCGCTCATCAAAGGTCTGACCTTTACAGAGTGGGATATCGGCAAGAAGCTGCCAAGTGATGACGATAAGAAATTCCAGACAATACTGACTATCACGCAGTTGGTGGAAAAATACGATCTGGAGATTGACGGTATCAAGTTCACCGCTGAAAATGAAATTGTCCTTCAACACGGAGGCATTACAATCGAATTGGGAGAGGGGGAATATCTGGCGGTTCAGATGATGAATCTGGGTAACATACTGAAAAATCTGGAAGGTATGTCCGGGACATTGTACATGAAAGACTTTGATTCGGAAAATGCAACTGCGAGCTTTAGCAAAAATTAAGGGAATTTTACGTAAACCTATTGATTATTTCAACAAAAACCTATATTATATAGGTTAATAATGCGCAAATAGAATAAAGGAGGAAAAGACCTTGCTTGAAATAAAATCGAATGACGAGAAAACCCCTGCAAGAATCCTTGTGATTGGTGTAGGTGGAGCTGGTAACAATGCAGTAAACAGAATGATTGATGAGAATGTGGAAGGTGTCGAACTGATCGCCATCAACACAGACAAGCAGATCTTATCACAGAATCGTGCAACAACAAAGATTCAGATTGGTGAGAAGCTGACAAAGGGACTCGGTGCAGGTGCAAAGCCTGAAATCGGAGCAAATGCAGTAGAAGAGAACAGAGAAGAGATTACCGATATCATGAAGGATGCCAATATGGTATTCGTTACCTGTGGTATGGGCGGTGGTACTGGTACAGGTGCTGCTCCAGTCGTAGCAGAGATTGCAAGAAATCTTGGAATCCTGACTGTCGGCGTTGTAACAAAGCCATTCTCTTTCGAGGGTAAGCCTCGTATGAACAATGCCATCAACGGTATTGCAAAGTTAAAAGAAAACGTAGATACTCTGATTGTCATTCCAAACGACAAGCTGTTACAGATCTGCGATAAGCGTACAAGTATCCCAGAAGCTTTGAAGAAGGCAGATGAGGTATTGCAGCAGGGTGTACAGGGTGTCACAGACCTGATCAACAAGCCGGGTCTGATCAACCTTGACTTTGCAGATATCCAGACAGTAATGCGTGACAAGGGTGTCGCTCATATCGGTATCGGACGTGCCAGTGGTGATAACAAGGCAGTGGATGCAATCAAGTCTGCTATGGACAGCCCATTGCTGGAGACAACCGTCAGTGGTGCAAGCGATATCATTGTAAACTTCTCGGGAAATATTGGTATTGTGGAAGCATACGATGCAATCACATACCTGACAGAAGTCGCTGGTGACGGCGCAAATATCATATTTGGTACTGTAGATAATGATGTGATGGGTGAGGATGTATGTATCACAATCATCGCAACAGGTATTGAGGACAATGCGGCAACACAGCCGGTTATGCAGAATCCAGCAAAGCCTTCTGCTGTAAAGCCGACAGTAGCACCAGTTGGTAAAACTCCTACATATGCGAGCCAGCCAATTACAAGTGTAAAGCCAATGGGAACCGCTACAAAGCCATCTTTCATGTCCACTCCAGCAGCGAAGCCATCGGTAAGTGCTGACATTTCAAGTGCAGCAAAGCCAGCTCCTGCAAAGAGAGAGACAGGCAATGGCGGCGGAATCAAGATTCCAGATTTCCTCAAGCGTGGATAAGTAAGCAGGAACTAAAGGGACTGTTGTATTGTATGTGCAACAGTCCTTTTTCTTATAGTATAGAGGGGAGGACTTATGGGAGACAGAGAAGAAAAAACGGTGTTGTTTGACGAGTCGATGCTGCAGCAATACCAGAAAAATACGACAGGAAAAAGCTCGCTTGTCATTGTAGATGGTAGTGGCATACAGGAATACGACCTGAGCAAATTTGTAGATGGCGCATACACTTTCGGTCGGAATGAAAACAACAGTATCCGATTAAATTCCAGCATTGTCTCAGGTAATCATGGCGAGCTCTATTTGCAGGAAGGCAGATGCTATATCCGCGACAATCACAGCTCGAACGGTTCTTATCTTGCCTATGGTACGCAGTTTATCCAGATGGCACCCGATCAGTATTATGGCGGCGATGGCAGAGATATGATCGTGCGTCTTGGAACGAACCATTCGATGGATGGCATTGATCCGGTACTCCTGTTGTACAACGGACAGCAGAAGGAAGGCCGCTGGAAGACATATTCCCTGCATGACGGCGACAACAGTATTGGTCGTGCAGCAGACTGTGATATCCGGTTGAAAAACGTTGCGATTTCCAGATACCATGCAGGTGTCCGTAAAGTAAAAAATCAATTTTATGTGTTTGACAATGGTTCAACAAATGGTGTGTTTGTAAATGGAAGCCGGATTGTGAAGCCATATTGTCTGTCAAACAAAGATATCTTTACCATCCTGAATACAACATTTATCTATGATGGAAATGTCCTGTATTACAAGGTGAACCCGGAAGGTATTGCATTAGAGGTACACGACTTAAACAAGGAAGTGCCAGCGAAGGGTGGCAAAAAAACGATTCTGGATAAAGTCAGCCTGAGTATCGGGGCAAATGAATTTGTTGCAATCATCGGTGGTTCCGGCGCTGGAAAGACAACTCTGATGACTGCGATGAGTGGCTTTGATTCCAAGGTGACCGGGCATGTATATTGCAATGGCACAGATCTGCATGAGAATTTCCAAACGCTCAAAAATATCATTGGATTTGTACCACAGCAGGATATCATCTATGAGAATATCACGCTTAAGAAGATGCTTTATTATACGGCGAAAATGAAGATGCCGCAGGATACAAGCAATCAGGAAATTGAGGAGCGGATCGAAGAAGTGCTTCGTATGGTAGAACTTTCGGAGCATAAGGATACTTATATCCGCCGTCTGTCCGGTGGACAGAAAAAGCGTGCCAGCATTGCGGTAGAGCTTCTGGCGAATCCGGGACTTTTCTTCTTGGACGAGCCGACATCCGGACTTGATCCGGGAACAGAAGAACATCTGATGCGGACATTATCCAAGCTGTCAAAAGAGCAGGAAAAGACGATTGTCATGGTAACCCATACGATCAACAACCTTGACCTGTGTGATAAAGTTATCATCATGGGATATGGCGGACGGCTTTGTTATTGTGGTAGTCCGGCAGGAATTAAAGATTTCTTCCATACAGACAATCTCGTAAAGGTCTATGATATTATCACGGCTGATTCAAAGGGCTGGGAGACGCAGTTTAAGATGTCCGGTATCAATGCGGTAAGCGGACAGGTGCGTGAGTCAAACGGAGAGGCAATCAAACCGAGAACGGTGAGTGGATTTGCACAGTTAGGCATTCTGGTACGAAGATATACGACCCTGATCATGAATGATGTACAGCGATTGGCGCTGATCTTCGGACAGCCGTTGATCATTGGATTGCTGTTAACGTTGGTTGCACGTTCCGGTATTTATGAGTTGTTCACGGAGACACAGTCGATCTTATTTACGTTGATGAGTGGCGGTATCTGGATGGGACTTCTGAACACGATTCAGGAGGTCAACAAGGAACGTGTCATTCTGAAACGAGAATATATGGGTAATCTGAAGCTTCCAATCTACATGCTGTCGAAATATATTGTACAGGGTGTGATATCCCTGATTCAGGCAGTGATACTTGTTTTGACATTCGTGTTGATCAAGGGTGCACCGGACTGTAAGGGTGTGATCTTCTCCAATGCGACAGTAGAAATAATCGTATTGATCTTCCTTACGATCTATGCAGCGGCAGGTATGGGATTGCTGCTTTCTTCTATTACGAAGAGTGCGGACCGGGCAATGGCGATTGCACCGTTTGTGTTGATCGTGCAGCTGATTTTCTCCGGTATCCTGTTCGAGTTAAATGGTGTGACAGACAAGCTTTCGTATCTGACGTATTCCCGTTGGGCGATGGAATCCATCGGAAGCACCTGTGACCTGAATTCACTTGATCCACCTGGGCAGGAAGAGAGTGAACAGGTTGAGGAACAGTTTGACGATCTGGTTGCCACCTGTAACGATGCGATTGCAGAGATGCAGGAAGCCTACGATGAAAAGATCAATGAATTGCAGGATGCAGTAGAAACCTATTCTGCACTTGCAAACAATCCGCAGACCTTCGAGGAATACACATCGGAGCCGCAGACGATTGAGGCAGAGTATGAACCGGCCGAGACGGAAGAGAACAAGATGTATGTACGTTCCAAGGCAAGAACGGTTCGTTCATGGCTGATATTGTACGGTTCCACATTCCTGTGCGCAGGAGTAAGTGTGCTAGTACTGAGAAAATTGAAGGATGAGCAGAGATAGGGGAAATTCTACTTCCCATATAATTTACTAAAAAACAAAATCGGCATTATCATTCTACGCAGACGCACTCTCGCTCGGTTCAGCACGCAGCGGTACTAAATTCGCGTTGCACGCTCATTAAGTGCCGGCGTGCTTCAACGGTCTGCTTTAGAAAAGATAATGCCGATTTCGTTTATTAAGCTTATAGAAGGGAAGTAGAATTCCCCATAACATTGATGACTTTACGCATGTTTTGCTGTGTGGCAAGCTCGAATAGATGCGATAGAGAGTCGTCGGAATCATTTTCTGTACTCAAACCAGTACTTCCGAGTACGGAGATGATATCAACCATGTTTGTGTAGTGGCTGGTGAGTAACTGGTACTCTGCGTAGGATAGAACTTTCTGCAGGCTGTCCGTGTCCGTTGTATCTACATTCTGTAAGGATGACAGAATCGTAGAGATCGGATTCCCATAGGAGGAAAGCAGGCTGCCTGCACTGAAATCGGAAGCGGATGTTCCGTTTAATGCGGAAAGACCACTCTGCATGGATGTATTTGAATACGTGCTTTGGTTCGTTGTGAGTGTGGAAATGGCAGAGATGATCTCTTTGATCTCTGCGAGGATTTCCGCATTTTTTTTTGCTGTTTCGGAAGAAACAGTTGCTTCATTTGAAGTATTGAAATATTCGCTTGTAGCCGTTCCGGTATTGGAAGAGGTATTTGCAGAAGGATTTACTGTGACTGTATTTGCAGGAACCGATACACCGGTCTGCATCAGGCTTGTGACCTTGGCAACATAATTCTGTGTCTCAGTAAATGGTGGTACGCCACCATATTTTTTTACATTGCCACATCCGGCATTATAGCCTGCGATTGCAAGCGACTGATTTCCCTGGAACATATTCAGAAGATCCTTCAGCACGGCTGCACCGCCCATGATATTCTGGTAAGCATCGTAAGGATCGGATACCCCATATGCGCTTGCCGTGCTTGGCATGAGCTGCATGATCCCCATGGCTCCGGAAGAGGAGGTCGCATTTGCCTGAAAACCAGATTCTGTATAGGCGATTGCTTTTAAGAGCCGTTCGGATACACCATATTTGTTAGCGGCTTCCTTGAAGATGGAATCAAGGTTCGTTGTGACAGATGCCTGATTCAATTTATCCGTTTCCGTGCGAAGCATACCAACAAAATTCGGTGTTGTTTCCGATACGGACTGGGTACGATTCGGCGTTGCAACAGCACTGCTGTCGTTCACATAGCCGACGCCTTCGATAAATACCATGATTCCTTCCTCCCTTCGTTTCTTTCATAGGTACTTCAAAGGTATCTTAGTTCTGGAAAAATGTCAAGGCGAAAATCGACAAAAGTTATAGTTAAACCAGATATTGTATTTATACGGCATTTGGGGTAAAATGCCTATATACTTAGTCAATTCGGGGGACGAAGAAATGAGATACATTGCAACTGGACAGGAAGTGTTCAGAATTGATGAATTTACAACCAATGTAATAGGAATTCCACAGCTCGTACTGATGGAGCGTGCGGCACTCCGGATCGCGGAGCATGTCAAGGAACGGTTTCCGGCAGGCGCGCATGTGCTGATCGTAGTCGAGAGTGGAAATAACGGCGGAGATGGAATTGCAGCCGGAAGAATCCTTATGATGGAAGGATACGATGTCGAGATATACTGGGTAGATGGATTGAAGTCAGCCAGCACTGGTTTCGATGCGCAGTATGCAATCGCCAAGAAGCTGAATATGAAGTTTGTGGATGAGCTTGTGAACGCCGGATATGATGTGATTATCGACGGCATCTTCGGTGTTGGTCTGTCACGTGCCGTAATGGGCAGACAGGCAGAAGTAATTAAAGCATTAAATGATATGGATGGTTATAAGTTAGCTATCGATGTACCATCCGGAATCGATGCGACAACCGGGTTCCTGCTCGGTACGGCGTTCCATGCGGATGCGACTGTGACATTCGGGCTGATGAAGCTCGGACTTCTCATGGGTATGGGATATGAGTACGCAGGAGAGGTATCTGTGGTCGATATCGGATTCCCGAAGCAGGCGATTGATTTTGTAGAGCCACGGTTATACACCTATGATCCAAAGGATGTAGAGGAATTGCTCCCACATAGAAAAAGGGATTCCCACAAGGGAACTTATGGCAAGGTCGGAATCATCGCAGGCAGCAAAAATATGGCAGGAGCGGCACTGTTTTCCGCAGAGGCTGCTTACCGTATGGGCTGTGGGCTGGTGCGTGTGTGCACTGTAGAGGAGAATCGCGAGATTATCCAGTCGAGACTCCCGGAAGCATTGCTTACGACATACAAAGAAGATGATATCGACACGATGCGCAGTGCGATGAAGACGGTCATGGGCTGGGCAGATGTGCTTGTGTTAGGACCGGGACTTGGAACCGGGGAAGCAGCGCAGTATCTGGTTGACAAGGTACTTCGTAGCTTTGATGGCACGGTTGTCTTAGATGCCGATGGAATCAATGTGTTATCCGAGCATATGGATCTGTTTGAGACGATGCATTCGAAGCTCATTCTGACGCCACATTTGATGGAGATGTCAAGACTTACAAATCAGTCGGTGACGGATATTAAGGCGAATAAATACGATCTTGCAAGAGAGTTTGCCAAGCGCCATAATGTGGTCGTTGCATTAAAAGATGCGCGCACGGTGGTGTCCGATGGCGGACTTCAGGCATATATTAATATAACAGGTACAAATGGCATGGCAACAGGCGGATCTGGTGATGTGCTGACTGGAATTATTGCCGGACTTCTGGCACAGGGCATGGATCGGTTTGAGGCGACAAAGCTTGGTGTCTGCATGCATGGCATGGCAGGTCAGGCGGCCGCAGAAGAAAAGGGACAGTACAGCATGATCGCCGGAGATATTGTACGAAGCATCGAGCAGATTATTGCGAAGGAAGCAGAAGAATAGGATACACCGTTTGATAATATAGTTCTAATTGATTGCATACACAGAAGAATTGTTGGAAATACTTGTAATAGTTTGAACAACAATAGGAGTGTGAAGGCATTGATTATCAGACGTGGAGATATTTATTATGCAGACCTGCGCCCGGTCGTAGGATCTGAACAGGGCGGCGTTCGTCCGGTACTTATTATTCAAAATGAAGCGGGAAACAAATACAGTTCCACTGTGATCATTGCGGCGATCACGTCGCAGATGCACAAGGCGAAGCTTCCAACGCATGTAGAACTTGATTCAAGGTATTGCGATATTGCCAAAGATTCTGTTATACTGTTAGAACAGGTGCGCACGATCGACAAACAGAGACTGAAAGAAAAAGTCTGTCATCTGGACAATACGATCATCCGCCGCGTGAACGAGGCGCTGCGCATCAGCTTAGAATTATAAAAGGAGAAATAACAACTATGTCACAAAGCGGACCCAGTGGTTTTCGAAAGTTTTTTTCGAAGAAGGTGGACGAAGACAAAGTAGAAGAAGAGATTCTTTCCATGGTCGAGGAAGGGCATGAACAGGGCTTGATCGAAGAAGGCGAGATGGAGCTTATCAACAACATCTTTGAGTTCGGAGACAAAGAAGCGAAGGATATCATGACACCACGGCAGAAGATTGTTGCTGTGGAGAACACCCAGACCGTGGAGCAGGCATTGCAGCTTGCAGTAGAAAATAATTTTTCCAGATACCCGGTTTATGAGGAGGATCTGGATAATATCATCGGACTTGTACATATCAAAGATCTGATTGCGGTCTATATGAAGGATCCGAAAACACCGGTTGCGGGAATGGTTGACAAAGCAATTGTCACACATCCGACGAAGGATGTATCCGAGCTTTTGCAGCGGATGCAGCGGGAGAAGATCCATATGGCAGTCGTGGTGGACGAATATGGTCAAACGGAAGGCATTGTCACGATGGAGGACATCTTAGAAGAGATCGTCGGAAATATATTGGATGAGCACGATGAGGAACAGCCGGAAGAGATCCAGAAGCAGTCGGAGGACGAATATCTGGTTGACGGCGGAGCAACGTTAGAAGATCTGGAGGATTTACTTGGAATCGAATTCCCGGATGAGGATTTTGAGACGGTAAACGGTTTCCTGCTCTATGAGCATGGACGGTTGCCAGAAGAGGGTGAATCCTTTAAGATAGAATATCAGGGGTATGAATTTATCCCGGTAAAAATAGAAGATAACAGGATTATTACTGTTAAAATCACGAAACTAAAGGAAGAGGAGTAACAAACAATGTCAGGACATTCAAAATTTGCGAACATTAAGCACAAGAAAGAGAAAAACGACGCTGCAAAGGGAAAAGTATTTACGATCATTGGTCGTGAGATCGCAGTTGCCGTAAAGGAAGGCGGACCAGATCCAGCGAACAATAGCAAGTTGCGTGATGTCATTGCAAAGGCAAAAGCAAATAACATGCCAAACGACACGATTGATCGTGGTATCAAGAAGGCAGCCGGTGATGCAAATTCCGTAAACTATGTAACAATTACATATGAAGGCTATGGCCCAAGTGGAACAGCAATTATCGTAAATGCGCTTACCGATAACAAGAACCGTACAGCATCCAATGTAAGAAATGCATTCACAAAGGGTGGCGGAAATGTCGGAACGACTGGTTGTGTATCTTATATGTTTGATGAGAAGGGACAGATTATCATCGCGAAAGAGGACTGCGATATGGACGCAGATGATCTGATGATGATTGCACTTGACGCAGGTGCAGAAGACTTCAACGAGGAAGAGGACAGCTTCGAAATCTTAACTTCTCCGGATGAGTTCACAGCCGTTCGTGAGGCCCTTGAGAAAGAGAATATCCCGATGGCTGAGGCAGACGTTACAATGATTCCACAGAACTACGTAGAGCTTACATCTGAGGATGACATCAAGAAGATGAACCGCATCCTTGATATGCTTGAAATGGATGACGACGTCCAGGACGTGTACCACAACTGGGATGAGTAAAAAAATGCGGCTTGCCAGCATTTTTTTACGAAGACCTTTCTTACCAGCGTAAGCTGGTAAGAGGGATGAGTAGAAATCATTCTTAACAGGCGGAGCCGGCAAGAGGGATAAGTAAAGGAGAAACATGCCACTTATAATTATTTTTTTCATCTGGTATGGCATCTATGGCAGAAACAATCCGAAGATATACAGTAAGTTGCATAACAAGCTTGGCTGGGTGATTGCAATCTGTATTTTGTTTGGTGGCCTGTCTGGTTTTAGCTCCCTGTTTGGTGGGCTTTTGGCAGTTTCGATTGTAATCGCTTTTTTTGGAGCTCCAATCTGGCTTGTTGCTTGGTTGATCGCAAGATCATCCAAAGGAAAAGCAAAAGCAAAACAGGATGATTACAGCTACTATAAGCAGCATTACAGTCAGCCTTCGGAAAATAAAGGAACCACGGTAACAGGACTGACAAGAGCTGTACCAAAGCGAAGAAAGATTATTCAGAAATTTAATCAGAAATATGATCTGTATCTGACCGATGAGGAGATTAACCGGATCGTCGATGCATCGTATATGTCAAACTGTTGGGAACGGGAGATTTTAGACATGGATCAAAAGTATGATACCATCTCACAGTGGTATCGTGGGGATTCGGCATGGTTACGAGCATATCTGCATGCGTTTCCAGTGCAGAATGTCACATCGGACTTTGAGAGTCAGAGAAGCATCTGCCTCGATACGTTCTATCAGGTGTTCTCGGAGATTGATCCGGGAAAATACGGGAGTGTGGAGAGTTGTGTCAGAGAGATCAACCATCGGTTTATGACGAACTTCGATGATATTACGTTTTCGGTTGCACATCGTTTTTTAGCAGACAATGGATATAAGTTTGAACTGCCACATTTCGATGTGCGTGGAGTGAAGTCTGATATCGACCGGTTGAAAGATAAATACGATCAGGAGACTGCCGGCAGTGGCAGCCGGAGTGGATATGAAAAAATGCGCCAGCGTTAAGCTGACGCATTTTTTGTAATGAGTTATTTACTGAATCTGTACCAGACTTGAGCAATGTCTGTTTCCCTGCATATCTTCGAAGATGAACATACCATAATATTCTTCTCCGGCAAGCAATGCATCCCGTATCGGCGTGAAGCCTTCGGAGATTGGGAACGAGCTGTAATTGATCGTCAGGTCTGCCCAGTCTGCATCGTTGAAGTTTGTCAGGTCTTCATTTGAGGTGAAGCGGTGAGAGAAATATCCGAACGCGACATTCTGGTAGTCGTTGATATCGATCTCGTAACGCTCTGGGAAGATCTCATTTCCTTCAGTGTTGATATAATTGTCAATCGGATAAGCTCCCAGAATCTGACCTTCCGGATGTTCGTTGGATACCTCTAAGACGAAATAGGCATACATACTGTCATCGCCTTCAATATCGTCATTGTAGAGGATACTGGAGATCAGATAGCGGGTGTATGTATCTGTCTTTTCCTGTACGGTATACATCAGTTCGTAGTTCTCTTTTGTTGTATCATTTTGCATGTAGGTAATCTGTCCGTCGAAGTCAGCCGTCAGTTTTCCGGTTCCATCGTTTGAGATGGCAGAGCTTAATGCAACCAGATCGTACATGCCGTCCTTTTCCTGATCCTTCTTGGCAATTACAAAATATGCATTCTGTAAAGCAGAAGATTGTTCAGCATTTAATGTAACCGAGAATGTGGAATCATCGTTCATCGTTGGAACGAGATCTTCTGGATTCCATGTTACTGCAAATGCGTTGGTGTCGGTCAGCATACCAGCGAACCGGGAAATGTAGCTTGTATAATTTTCTGCAAAATCAAAGGTTGTGTACATCGGTATCAACGAAGAAGCATATTGCTTCGTGTAATACGGATGATAGATTGATACGCCGTTGATCTTTGACTCATTAGCATCGGAATATACGATCAGTTTGTTCAATGCGTTCGAGAGGGCGCCGGATTCTGCCGGATAGATGGATTTCATATGTAATGCATAATCGCCAAGATCGATGACATCATAGGAACCTTCTGTATAGGAGTAGGCTGCTGCAATTTCCTTTGAATTCTTACGCATAGAAGAAAACTGCGGGTAGGTGCTTTCGTTGAAATCTTTATTGACAGAAGCAAACAAATCATTTAATGCCATCTCACATGTTTCGACCTGACTCAGATCCAATACAGATAAGCAGATTGTCGCATAGGAAAATGGCATGCTGTTCATGTAATCTGTTGTATCCTGCATGTAGCTGTCCACGATTTTCTGTCCGATGTCTTTGCCGCTTTGGAGTGTCTCGATGTCGGCAAGGAAGGAGTAGGACCATCCGCTGCCCGGCTCGGATTCCTGAGAGGCAACCATGTAATTAGCATAAGGACTTAACGTATGCGCAGTCTCGATGTTCGCCATCAGACAGGCGTCAAATCCGATAAACTCCAGCTTGTTTCCATCGTGGAATGGAGAGTCTGCAAACGCCTGATCAAGCTCATCCAAGGTCAGACTGTCATTGGTTGTCTCGTCAAATCCATATCCGAAGAACGCGCCGCCACCGTGATTCCATAAGATCAGGTCGTATTGTTCTGCCGGATAGTTCATGTAACCGTAATTTAAGAATTCGGTTAGGTTTGACGGATCGCCCATGTTGGAAGCATCCTTGGAAGTAAGCTCTGTCAACGATCCATTCTCAATCTTCAAAATAGAGTTGGCGTCCTCTGGGATGTCACGGTTATGCCAGTTGGAACAGCCGCCAGTGTAGATCAAGACATTCATTTTTGATTCATCATAGCCGGAATCAAGCATTTCTTCAATATCCGTGGAAGCTGCCTGATACTGGCTTTCCAGATCGGAACCAACCATATAGATCATAACGGTTTTTGTGCCTGCTTCCGCCTGTTGTGGATGCTCGGTCACGGAAGCTTCCGTTGTAGGAGACATGGTAGACTGTTCCGTTGTTGTATGGGAATCGTCGTTTGTCAGATCCTTGATTGGACGTTTGGTTACGATCAGTGCAATTCCGATTGCCAGAACAACAACACATCCGCCAATGCCGGCAAAGAGCGGCCATTTTTTCTTTTTTTTCGGTGCTGGTGTTGGTGGAACGGAACCTTGTGGCTGCTGCCCGCTGTACATTTGCTGTCCGTTGTACATCTGCTGCCCGTTGTAAGGCTGCCCGCTGTACATCTGCTGTCCGTTGTAAGATTGCTGCTGATTGTACATTTGCTGCCCGTTGTAAGGTTGTTGGTTGTACATCTGTTGCCCGCCGTATGGTTGCTGGTATGGTATTTGCTGCCCATTGTAGGACGATTGCTGTCCATATGATGGGTCCTGCCAGCCGCAGATGGGACAGATGCCGTATTGATTTAATGCATGTCCGCATGCTTTACAATTCATAGGAAACCTCCCAAAATATGATAAATCAACTATATCATAGATTGCTTAAAACGTGTAAAAAAATTTCCATTTTTCAAAGATTATGCTAGAATAAATCTATATATGGAATATACGCAGAAATAAGTTAGAAATACATAGAAAACAGGAGGAATTATGGAAGTTACAGAGGTGCAGAAAATAACACAGAATGTGATCGCAGAAGCATCGAAAGTTGTGATTGCCGGAGAAGCGGTTGTTGAGAAGCTGTTAGTCGCGCTGCTTGCAGGCGGACATGTGCTGTTGGAGGATCGCCCGGGAAGTGGAAAGACGACGCTTGCCAAGACATTTGCACGACTGCTGGATGTGGAGCAGAAACGTGTGCAGTTTACGCCGGATCTGATGCCGAGCGATATCACGGGATTGAATGTGTACAGTCAGAAGGATGGGGAGTTTCATCTGGTAAAGGGACCGGTATTTACAAATGTTCTGCTTGCCGATGAGATCAACCGGGCGACACCACGTACACAGGCAAGTTTGCTCGAAGCGATGGAGGAAAAGCAGGTGACGATCGATGGAGAAACATTGCCGCTTGCGGAGCCTTTTTTGGTAGTTGCAACGGAGAACCCGATCGAGACAACCGGAACCTATCCACTTCCGGAAGCACAAGTGGATCGTTTCATGATGAAGCTTTCAATGGGACAGCTGGATACGCAGGCGAAGCTGCACGTGATGGAGACTTTTATGGGGGAACATCCGCTTCTTTCTCTGAAACCGGTCTGCACGGCGGAGCAGATTGCACAGATGCGAGAAGCTGCAAGAACGGTAACTGTACATCCGTGTATCCGGGAGTACATCGTCCAGATTGTGGAGGAAACCGGAAAAAATCAGGGCATCATGACAGAGGTCAGTACACGTGCGATGTTAGCGCTTGTGCGTGCATCACAATGCTATGCGGCAATGCAGGGAAGAACATATGTGATACCAGATGATGTGAAGCTGCTTGCTCCATGCGTGCTGGCACATCGGCTTCTGACGTATGGAAGTACAAAGGATAACAACGAACGGATGAAGGAGATCGTAGCAACGGTTGAAGTGCCAGTGGAGGATTGGAAGCAGTGAATCTGATTGTTGCACTTGTGATTGCGAGTCTGGTTTATATTGTACAGAAACGTCTGTACGCGAAATGGTGGAACCGGAATCTCGATGTGACAATTTCATTTGAGGATACATGCGTGAGGGAAGGGGATGCAAGTGCCCTGACAGAGGTTATCTACAATGGAAAGTTTTTGCCTTTGCCTGTCTTTCATGTCAAATTCTCGACCGATCGTTCGTTTCGGTTTGCAGATACAGAAAATACAGTCGTGACCGACAGCTATTATCGAAACGATGTGTTCTCTGTGCTTGGCTACCGGAAGATCACGCGGCGGCTGCCGTTTCAGACTGGAAAGCGGGGACTGTATGGCATACCGAGTCTGAATATGACGGCGCGGGATTTCTTTATGACAACGAATTTCGCATATAGCCGGAAATCCGACGCATGGCTGTATGTGCTGCCGAAGCGGGTCGCATCCCCGGAGCTTTCGATGTTCTGTTCCCATTTGCTCGGTGAGTTGGAGACGAGACGAAATCAGATGGAGGATCCGTATACGTTTCGTGGAATCCGGGAATACACCTATGGAGATACTTACGGGAAGATCAACTGGAAGGCAACTGCGAAAGCGTCAAAACTCATGGTAAATATGTATGGTTATACTTCGGAACAGCGCGTGCGGATTCTGCTCAATCTGGAGACGAATATCATGGTAAAGACGGAATATCTGCAGGAGATGAGTATCCGTATGGCGGGAACGATCGCTGAGTATTTTCTGCAACATAAGGTATCGGTGGAACTTGTATCAAATGGGATTGACTGCATGACTGGTGCGTGTGAGCGGGTGGAAGCCGGCATGTCGATGGAGCATGGTGAAACGATCGACAAATATCTGGCACGCATCAAAGAAAATGCAGGAATCGATGCATTTATGCAGATGGTAGATACCGAGATACAGCAGATGGAAGAGCCGATAACGTATGTGATTATTTCTCCTTATTACAAAGAAGATCTGCTTTTGAAGCTTGATTATATGCATAAAAAGCACCCGGAGCTGCACATGGTAGTTCCGTATTATGACATTCAGGATAAGACTGGATGGCGTGGCTATATGCAGGGCGTGGAGGTGAAGTGGAATGAAATCTAAACTGTTACAGGTCACGAAGCTTTTGCACCTTCTATATGAATGGCTTTGCTGCAGTCTGTGCTTTGCCTTTTTTGAAGTTGTGCTTTTGAAACAGGATGTACATTACTTTCTGCTTCCAATCACGGGTGCAATGTTTGTGTATTCGTATATTCTGAGGGAGAAGGCACAGCATTATTTGTGGTTGTTTGTCGGGCATGTGGCGTTGCGGCTGCCGATGCTTTTGCTGCCGGTATCGATGGAGACTCAGTGGTTTTATTTCCTGATTCCTTGTTATCTGTTCTCGGCATCTGTAAAAAGCACATGGAAAAATAAAAGGAAGCAGATGGATGAACTTCCGTGGCCATCCTTTTTGCTGTGCCTGATCGTGTACCTTGTGAGTGGGCATCTCGGTGTGCAGGGACTTCGGATCTATGCTTATGTGACAGCATTGATTCTGCTTTTTCTGTATCTGGCGCTGGTGTACACGGATGGAATGGAAAATTATCTGGACGCGACCAGCCATGTATCGGGAATCCCGATCCGGCAGATACTGTCTGTAAATACGATCATGGTCGGTGCAATCATTCTCTGTCTGACGATTGGACTCGTGCTTGGCGAAGTGTTTGATTTCCGCAGAGTGATCGCGCTGATCGGGCAGGCGATACTGGCAGTGGTTCGTGTGATCGCGATGGTGATCGGACTTTTCTATCACTATATAAGTTTCTGGTTCCGTGGTGGAGAGGCAGAGACAAGTGAACACCAGCAGTTTGATGATGGCGATGTGCCGTCGGGTATTCGTTCCGTCGGACAGACACTGGAGCCGGTGCTCTATGTCGGATTGATCTGTCTGGGACTGTTTATCGCGTATAAAGTGCTGGTCCGGTTTGTCCGGTTCCTGATGGCAAGGCGTAATATCTCGACCGATCAGGTGGAACTGGTTGTAGTAAAAAAGAAGAAAGAGGAACAGCGGACGCATGCAGATGAAAAACGACGGTTTTTATCACGCAGACAGCGGGCAAGACGATGCTACAAGGACTGCATTGAACGCTATCGCTACGATATTGCACTGGAACAGTCGAAAACCGGGCGGGAGATTGAGACGGAATTAAATGAACAGTCGCTCGCGGATGTGACGGAGCTGACGCGCTGTTATGAGGACATCCGATATGGAGACGCGGAGGTAGACCGGGCATTGCTGCAGAAGATGCGCCGGTTATCCAGCCGGTAGAATCGGACGAGTTTTGACAGAATGTGGCATAAAATGGATTGAATAATCGGAGTGCTTATGCTAGAATTAAAGTAACTTTGTTACGAGACTTTTAGAGTCGGATATGGGAGGACAAAAAACATGAAGAAAGTGGCTTATATTGCATCGGAATGCGTACCGTTTATCAAGACTGGCGGACTTGCAGACGTTGTTGGTACATTGCCGAGAATCTTTGATAAAAAGGAGTATGACGTGCGTGTCATCATTCCGAATTATATGTGTCTGCCGGCAAAATTCAAGGAGAAGATGCGTTATCTGACGCATTTCCATATGGATATTGGCTGGAAGCAGCAGTATGTCGGGGTTATGTATCTGGAATATGAAGGGGTTCCGGTATACTTTATTGACAATGAGTATTATTTCAATGGTTTCAATATATACAGTGACGATATGAAATGGGATATCGAGAAGTTCTGCTATTTTAGCAAGGCAGCACTTTCCATCCTGCCAAGTATCGGATTCCAGCCGGATATCGTACACTGCCATGACTGGCAGGCAGGACTGGTTCCGGTATACTTGAAGACATTGTTTGCAGACAATCCATTTTACAGTGGTATGAAGTCAATCATGACGATCCACAACCTGCAGTTCCAGGGAAGATGGGATATCAAGACCGTACAGGAGTATTCCGGACTGCCAGATTATTTGTTTACACCGGATAAGCTGGAGATTGACAAGGATGCAAGTATGCTCAAGGGTGGACTTGTTTATGCAGATAAGATTACAACGGTATCGAATACGTATGCACAGGAGATTCAGACGCCTTATTATGGTGAAGGATTAGACGGTTTGCTCCGCGCGAGAAACCAGAGCCTGTGGGGCATTGTAAATGGTATCGATTACAAGGATTACGATCCGGCTACAGATAAGAAGATCTATAAGAATTACACATTGAAGAATTTCCGCAAGAACAAAGTGGCAAACAAGCTTGCACTGCAGAAGGAACTTGGACTTCCGGAAGATAAGAATGCTTATATGATCGGTATTATCTCCAGACTGACAGATCAGAAGGGCTTAGATCTCGTTGACCGTGTCATGAACGATATCTGTACCGATGGTACACAGTTTGTTGTGCTTGGTACCGGTAACCGGAAATATGAAGATATGTTCCGGTACTATCAGGGCATTCATCCGGCAAAGGTATCTGCGAATATTTATTATTCGGACGAATTGTCACACAAGATGTATGCAGCGTGTGATGCAATGCTGGTTCCATCCCGCTTCGAGCCATGTGGACTGACACAGCTGATGGCACTTCGTTATGGTACACTGCCTATCGTAAGAGAGACGGGCGGACTGAAGGATACGGTTATTCCATACAATGAATTCGAGGGAAGCGGAACCGGATTCTCATTCGCAAACTATAACGCACATGAGTTACTGAATACGATCAACTACTCAAAGCAGGTATACTTCGACAAGAAGAATGCCTGGGAATGTATGCAGGAATGTGCGATGCAGCAGAACTACAGCTGGTCTAATTCCGCAGAGATCTATCAGAGACTGTACGAGCAGGTGTAAAAGGTCTGTTATAGAATAATAAAAAAAGAAAGCGATTTGATTTTCATTGAATCGCTTTCTTTTTTATGATGATTGTGAAACAGAGAAACATCTATCGGATTCTGTTTGACTTGCGTATTACTTGTCTTTTCCCTTCAGAGCTTTCTCCGCGAAAGCTGCCTCATCAATGATCTCTTCCGGCTCAATGCCGGCCTTTAACTTCTCAATCTCATCAATTGTGAGTCCGGACATAAGAGCTACTTCATCTATGGAAATATCCACCTTCAACATGCGCGTTGCAAGGTCGTATTTCGCTTTTGTTGTCTTATTCATAAGGTTAACTCCCTTCAAAAAATATAACTATATTATTATAAATTTTTCAGATATTCCTCGTTGATGGCGAGCACCTGCTTCATTGCTTCCTCACCCGGTGCACCAATCGTATTTCGCTTGCTGACACAGGTCTTCAGGCTGATCGCATCGTAGATATCATCCTCGAATACCGGGCTGATTGCCTTATACTCGTCGATGGACATATCAAGCAGGGATTTGTCGTGCTCGATGCAGTAGAGTACAAGCTGACCGACGATACCATGTGCATCACGGAACGGAACACCGTGATTAACCAGATAATCAGCCGCATCGGTAGCATTTGTAAATCCGTTCATGGCACTTTTCTCCATGACAGGCTTGTTTAACTTCATTGTAGAGATCATACCTGTGAACAAAGCGATACATCCTTTAACTGTGTCGATCGCATCGAAGGTAAGCTCCTTGTCCTCCTGCATATCCTTATTATATGCAAGTGGGATGCCCTTCATCGTTGTGAGGATGGACATCAGTGCGCCGTATACACGCCCGGTCTTACCGCGGACAAGCTCAGCGATATCCGGATTCTTCTTCTGCGGCATGATCGAACTTCCGGTGCTGTATGCATCATCTAATTCTACAAACTGGTACTCGTTGGAGTTCCAGATGATGATCTCCTCAGAGAAACGGGACAGATGCATCATGATCGTAGAGAATGCGGAAAGCATCTCAATCACATAGTCACGGTCTGACACCGAATCCATACTGTTTAAGGTTGGACCGTCAAAATCCAGAAGACTGGCAGTCAGGTTACGATCCAGCGGATATGTCGTTCCGGCCAGTGCACCTGCACCAAGCGGACAATAGTTCATACGTGTATAGATATCGTTCATACGGCTGTAATCACGTTTGAACATCTCCATATATGCACCGACATGGTGTGCAAATGTGACAGGCTGTGCTTTCTGCAGATGTGTAAAGCCCGGCATATAGGTATCTACATTTTCATTCATCAGGATATGCAGCTCTTTCATCAGCGATACGAGCAGCTTCTTAACTTCGAGAATTTCATCGCGTACATACAGACGCATGTCGAGAGCTACCTGATCGTTTCTTGAACGTCCGGTGTGAAGCTTCTTACCGACATCACCAATCCGGTCAATCAGGTTCGCTTCGACGAAGCTGTGAATATCTTCATATTTTGAAGAAATCTCCAGAGTTCCATTTTCTACATCGGCAAGGATGCCGTTTAAGCCATCGATAATCTGGTCGCGTTCTGCATCTGTCAGGATACCGCTTGCTGCAAGCATTGTTACATGTGCGATGCTGCCGCGGATGTCCTGCTTGTAGAACTTCTGATCGAAACTGATCGATGCATTAAAATTATATACTAACTGGTCTGTCTCCTTTGTGAAACGACCGCCCCATAACTGTGCCATAATCTACCTCACTTTATCTTCTGTAAATAATTTGCGTTGTGCTAAGGCATATAACAAGGGATTGATTTGTATCGTATATAATGTATCGCACCTAAGAAGTAATAAGGTGTTCTGATATCAGAGATTCCATATTGACGCAACCGCTGTCAATTCGCCATCCTTGGCTCAGTGACAGCTTGCCTGAACATCGTGTTCAGGCATTGCTGATGTGAACAGAACACCAATTACTTCTAAGATGCGAACATATCATATACTACACAAATGAATCCCTTGCCATATGCCAAAGACATTGTAAATATTTACAGATATTTAATGTTTGAAATATAATATACAACAAATCCCAAGAACCGACAAGACAAACGCGAAAAAAGGTTGCGATTTATCATTATATACATTAGAATGATTTACATAATTATAGACATATATAAGACAAGTGCGAAACAGGGAGAATAAAGTGTATCATATATTTCAATCTGGTTTTAATACATTGTATATCGAATGAATAAGATTGAAATATATGTTCGCAGTATAAATGTTTCGCAGTTGTCTGGGATAAGGAGATAAATATGAACACAATTCTTGCAAATATAATCGCAACCGGCGACAGTGGCAAACCACTTCTGGTAGCCATCTGCCTGATTGTCTCCATCGTATTGATGGTCGTTCTGATCATGGTAGGCAAAGGTGGAAATGGAGAAGACGATGAGTCAGATGAGGAAGAAAAAGACAGGAGTAAGCATTAAATGGAGCAGAAAAAAGGGAAAATGCATATTATCCTTCCAGTGCTTGTGGTGGCTGTGATCCTTGTGTTTTATTTTTTCAACTTCCGCATCGGTTCCTATCTGCATCCAGATGAGACCGCATACAGCATGGAAGAATTAACACAATTGGTAACTGAACAGATCAACGATGGTAAGACGACAGGCAATTTCTATGTATCCGGAATTTCGGAGAGTGATATCGGGAATATCAACGAGAATCTGTGCAGCATGAACGGCATGGTCGACCAGTATATGGTGACAGAAAAAAGCAGGGATGGCATGCGGATTCAGTTTCGGTATGAGATCTCGGACAATTATTATGTATGGCAGAAATATGTAAATGGCACGGCGATTCCATCCGAGCATGCACTTGCTTATAAGCTGTATGATAAAGTGGAAGATGTGTTGAAGCAGATCATCAAGCCGGATATGACAGATTATGAAAAGGAACTTGCCATTCATGATTATATTGTGGTGCATTGCCAGTATGGGTATGTGGAATCTTCCAAGGATTATGCGTACCGGGCATATGGTGCTCTGGTGCAGAACAAGGCTGTGTGCAATGGATATGCTGAGGCGATGGCACTGCTTATGACATGCGTTGGAATCGAAAATCAGATCGTAACCGGAACGGCGGATAATGAGCTACATGCATGGAATCAGGTGTGCCTGGATGGAAACTGGTATCAGGTCGATGCCACATGGGACGATCCTTTGCCGGATCGCGGTGTATTTGCTGGACATGAGTATTTCAATGTGACGGATGAGATCATGGATGAACGGCATGACTGGAAGCAGGATGCATTTCCGGCGTGTGACAGCACCGATTATAATTATTACGAGCAAAATGATCTGATCTGTGACAGCGATGCGTTCCGTACACTGCTCAAGGATCAGGCATTGCGCAACAGCACGGGGACGATCGAGGTTGTCGTGACCGATTATACGACCGATTTTGATTATTCCTTTATGCAGGATGTGAGTGCGGTGCAGTATTTTCAGTACACAGAAGAGCCTTACGGCGCGTATGAACTGGTAACGGTATATTTAAATCAGAGGTAGAAGATGGAAATCGTTGAGATAGAAGAAAAAGCAGAATATATAAAAGAGTTGTTTGAAAAGGAGAAATACGACAGCTTTTATCTGTATGAGGCGCGGGTGAAAACGAAACTTGATTATTATGTAAATGGCAGACTGAACCGTGAGTATTTTGATACGGAGGCACAGGCAGATCTGCCGGAATATATTGAATGGAAGGATATCAAGGCGACCGTGTATGCGTATCTGAAAGGGGAACGGCTGCCGATCGGCTTTAAGATCATTTTGATGTTCAATCGCGAGAATATCAGCCGTTTGTTGGAAATGAACAATCTGCCGGTCAAAGAGGAGGATGTGAGCGCGTTGTTTATGAACGTGGTTTATGAGCATGAAACGCTGTCTGTGACAACTGGAACATCTCTGAAGATATTTACGATGGATAAAACATTGGAGCATATCTGGGACGATACGATCAAGAAATATTATATTTAAAGTAGAATTATTAGCACTCAATAAAAATGAGTGCTAATTTTTTCTTGACATTCAAATTTCCAAGTATTATTATCTTATTTATGAAATATACATTCGTAAAATGAAGTCTGCAGGAAAGGACAGCAGACTTGTATTGGTTTTAGGAGGTAATAAGACATGGAACGACAGGGTAATTTATCAATTAACAGTGACAACATTTTTCCGATTATTAAGAAATGGCTTTATTCCGATCAGGATATTTTCATTCGAGAGCTGATTTCCAACGGCTGTGATGCAATCACAAAATTAAAGAAGCTTGCCGTGATGGGAGATTATGAGGAAGTTGAAGGCGAGGAGTACAAGATTGAGGTGTACGCGTCTGCCAAGGATAAGACTTTGACATTCGTCGATAACGGTCTTGGTATGACCGAGGAAGAGGTTGACAAATACATCAACCAGATCGCATTTTCCGGTGCAACGGATTTCATCAACAAGTACAAGGACAAGGCTGGCGATGAGCAGATCATCGGACATTTTGGACTTGGTTTTTATTCCGCATTTATGGTTGCCGATAAGGTAACGATCGAGACATGTTCCTACAAGGAAGGTGCAAAGCCGGTATACTGGGAGTGCGACGGCGGAACGAATTATACGATGAGTGAGAGCGACGACGATATCCGTGGTACAGCCATTACATTGTATCTGAATGAGGATTGCTTGGAGTATGCAAATGAGTACCGTGTAAAGGAAGTTATCCAGAAGTATTGTGCATTTATGCCATACAACATCTACTTTATCAATGAGGATAAGGAAGAGGAAGAAGCTGCCAAGAAGGAAGCTGAGAAGAAGGAAAAGGACAAGGTGATCGAGGTCGATACGACACAGGAAGATGAGCTTGTCGGCGATGCACCGAAGAAGGATGAGGCAGAAGAGAAGAAAGAGGATGCCACAGAGGAAAAGAAAGAAGAGAGAAAACCGTTAAATGATACGAATCCTCTCTGGATGCGTAATCCGAAGGATTGTACGGACGAGCAGTACATTGATTTCTATCAGCATGTATTCTTGGACTTCAAGAAGCCGCTCTTCTGGATCCACCTGAATATGGACTATCCATTTAACTTAAAGGGTATTTTGTACTTCCCGAAGATCAATACACAGTATGACCAGTTGGAAGGTACGATTAAGTTATATAACAATCAGGTATTTATCGCAGATAACATCAAGGAAGTTATTCCAGAGTTTTTGCTTCTGCTGAAGGGTGTCATTGATTGTCCGGATCTGCCTCTGAACGTATCCCGTTCCGCACTGCAGAACGATGGTTTTGTCAAGAAGATCTCAGATTACATCACGAAGAAGGTCGCTGATAAGCTGACTGGCATGTACAAAAACAACAAGGAAGATTACGAGAAGTATTGGGATGACTTAAGCCCATTCATCAAGTTTGGCTGCCTGAAGGATGAGAAGTTCTGTGACAAGATGACAGACTACATGCTCTTCAAGGATATCAACGGCAAGTATATTACACTTCCGGAGTACCTCGAAGAGGGCAAGGAGAAATACGAGAACAAGGTATTCTATATCTCCGATGAAGTGGCACAGTCCCAGTACATCAACATGTTCAAGGAAGAGGGCATGAATGCGGTTTATCTGACACACAACATTGATAACCCATACATCACACACCTGGAAGGTAAGAATGAAAATGTGAAGTTCCTGCGTATCGATGCAGACCTTGCCGATAACTTTGTCGGTGAGAAGCTGACGGAAGAGCAGACGAAGGAATATACCGATAAGCTTTCTGAGGCATTCAAGAAAGCAACTGGAAATGATAAGCTTGTAGTCAAGGTTGAGAGCATGAAGAACGAGAATGTATCTTCTGTCCTGACGGTTTCCGAGGAGTCACGTCGTATGATGGAAATGATGCGTGTCTACAATATGGGCGGCATGGATCCGAACATGTTTGGAGCAGGCGAGGCAGAGACACTTGTCTTAAATGCAAACAACAAGCTTGTAAAATACATCTTAGATAATCCAGAGGGTGAGTACAAGGATATGATCTGCAACCAGCTTTATGATTTAGCTGTTCTTGCCAACAAGCCGCTCTCTGCTGAGAAGATGACAGCATTTGTAAAACGAAGCAACGATCTGCTTGGATTGTTGATCTAATATAATCACATAAGGTGGTCAAAATGCATGTCAGATGTAAATATGCATAGTAGATTCATTCGTAATATAACATATTGTGACTAAGAAGTAATATTCGTGTTCTGGGATATATGTATTACCGTACGCAACCGCTGCCAATTCGCCATCCATGGCTCAGTGGCAGCTTGCGAAAACATCGTGTTTTCGCATTGCTGATATTCACAGAACACGAATTACTTCTAAGTCACAAATGTATCATATTACTTCATGAATCTATATGCGCATTTACATTGACATGCATTTTTGATATTATGTGATTGCAATTTTAGAAAGTAGCTTACGAAACGGACTATGATTTGCTTTTATGTGTCTGCATCGTTGTCTGACAATATAAATATGTTTGGAATTTAGAAGTTCTTGATGTTCTGTAAATAAACAGCAATGTTTGAACACGATGTTCAAACAAACCGCCACTGAGCCATGGATGGCGAATTGGCGGTGGTTGCGTGCGTTGTTTAGCTTGTGAATCAGAACATCTTAGAACTTCTTAATTTCAATACATCTTATATAGTTAGACAACGATGCAGACATATATACAAATCATAGTGTGTTTCGTGATTATTGGAATGAAAAGGAGTAAGAAAATGGCATTTGACGGAGTAACCGTGTCTGCGATCGTCAGCGAATTAAAGAAGAATCTGACAGGCGGACGTATCTATAAAATATATCAGCCGGAAGTGGATGAGCTGTGTCTGGTCGTAAAAAACCGGACAGAACAGGGCAACACAACCAGTCGTCTGGTGATCTCTGCAGATGCCAGTCTGCCTCTTATTTATCTGACGGGGCAGATAAAGGAGAACCCGTCGACAGCCCCGAATTTTTGTATGCTGCTACGGAAGCATATTGGAAATGCACGCATTTTATCCGTGACACAGCCGAACTTTGAGCGAATTGTAGAGATGCAGTTAGAACACCTTGATGAAATGGGTGATCTTTGCCAGAAGAAGCTGATCGTCGAGATCATGGGAAAACACAGCAACATCATCTTCACGGATGCGGATGGTACGATCATTGACAGCATCAAGCATATTTCCCATCAAGTAAGTTCGGTGCGGGAAGTGCTGCCGGGAAGAACGTATGTATATCCTCCGGCACAGGAAAAGGAAAATCCGCTCGACATTGATATCAATTATTTTATGAATCATGTCCTGCGCAAGCCGGTATCGGTGACGAAGGCAATCTATACATCGCTGACAGGATTATCACCGGTGATCGCAAATGAGATCTGTTACCGGGCTGGTGTCGATGGCGGCATGAGTACGGCTGGACTCTCGATGCAGGAGCAGGAGGATTTGTATGCAGCGTTTGATGCGATGCGTACAAGTATAAAAGAAGAACAGTTTGCACCGTGTATTGCATATCAGGGGTATGCACCGAAGGAATTTGCGGCGTGTACACTGACGATGTACGGAGAGGAAGCAGACAACCTTCCCAAGAAGGATGTGGATGGACTGAAAGTATTTCCGTCGATGTCTCCGGTCATTGAAGAATACTATCAGGCAAAAAGTGTGGTAACGCGCATCCGGCAGCGGTCGACGGATCTTCGTAAGATTGTGAACAACGCGATTGAGCGGACGGCGAAGAAATACGATCTGCAGCGGTCACAGCTAAAGGATACAGAGAAACGGGATAAATACAAGGTCTATGGTGAATTGCTGACTGCCTATGGATATTCTTGTAAACCGGGCGATAAAGAAATCACCTGCGAGAACTACTATGATAGCAGTATGCTTACGATTCCGCTTGATCCAGAGCAGTCGGCGATGGAAAATGCAAAGCGGTATTTCAACAAATATAATAAACTGAAGCGTACCTATGAGGCGCTGATGGAGCTTACCGTAGAGTCGAAAGAGGAACTTGATTATCTGCTTTCTGTGCAGAATTCGCTGGAGATTGCGAAGACAGAAAATGATCTGCAGGAGATCAAGCAGGAGCTTGTGGAAAGTGGCTATGTGCGCGGCAGATTCGATCGGAACAAGCAGAAGAAACAGGTGAAGGCAAAGCCACTGCATTATATATCCAGTGATGGCTACCATATGTATGTCGGAAAGAATAATTTCCAGAATGAGGAGCTGACATTTAAGTTTGCAGAGGGCAATGATCTGTGGTTTCATGCCAAACAGATGCCGGGTTCCCATGTGATCGTCAAGACGAACGGTGAGACAGAGATTCCAGACCGTACCTACGAGGAGGCAGCGAGACTGGCGGCATATTACTCAACCGGCAAAGAAGCACCGAAGGTGGAGATTGACTATACGACGAAGAAAAATCTGAAGAAACCGCCGAAAGCAAAGCCGGGTTTTGTAATCTATCATACGAATTATTCGATGAGTATCGAGCCGGATATCCACGGGATTGCAGAAGCTTAAAACGTGAAATTAAACATCAAAACACCTTGATTTTTAGGGGTGCCTATACTATAATAATGTAGATTATCGTTCATGGATAAGATAGAAACGATAATCTGCATTATTTTTATGTGTGCATAAATGCGCAGGGAGAAACGATTGCCGCAAGGCAACCGACGTATATAGGAGACTATCGTGATAAAAAGTATGACAGGCTTCGGAAGAGGCGAACAGGTAAATGACGATCGTAAGATCGTGGTAGAGATCAAGGCGGTGAATCATAGATTCTGTGATATGAATGTGAAGCTGCCAAAGAAGCTGAATTATTTTGAGACAGATATCAGAACCTGCCTGAAAGAGTACATTCAGCGAGGAAAAGTAGATGTATTTATCACATACGAAGATTATACAAAGTCCAATGTATGTGTAAAATATAATAAGGAAATTGCAACCGAATATGTAAATTATCTGAACAGTATGGTGGATGATTTTGGTTTGCAGTCAGATGTGAAGCCGTCTGTGATCGGCAGATTCCCAGAGGTGTTTACATTGGAGGAGCAGTCTGTGGATGAGAATGAGATATGGTCTCATTTGGAGGGTGTTGTGCGGGAAGCAGCCGAGAAATTTGTGGAATCCCGTGTCCGTGAAGGTGAGAACCTGAAGAAAGACTTGCTTGCCAAGCTTTCTGCGATGTCAGACATTGTGGCTTATATCGAGGAGAAATCCCCACAGATCATCGAGGACTATAAGGCGAGATTGATCGAGAAGGTGGATGAACTTGCAATCAATACGCAGATCGATGATCAGCGTATTGCAGCCGAGGTTACAATGTATGCGGATAAGGTCTGTGTGGACGAAGAGGTTGTACGTCTCAGAAGTCATATTGACAGTACAATCAAAATCCTGACCGAGGGTGGTGCCGTTGGCCGGAAGCTTGATTTCATCGTACAGGAGATGAACCGGGAAGCAAACACGATTCTTTCCAAGGCAAATTCCCTGATCATTTCCGATAAGGGAATCGACCTGAAGACAGAGATCGAGAAGGTTCGTGAACAGATACAGAATATAGAGTAGGGGGAACCAGATAGATTATGGCAAAGAAAGGTTCTTTGATCGTTATTTCCGGATTCTCCGGTGTTGGTAAAGGTACCGTGGTAAAGAAGATGGTTGCCGAGTATGGTTACAGCCTGTCGGTTTCTGCGACAACACGTGCACCGCGGGAAGGCGAAGTAGACGGAAGAGAATATTATTTCAAATCCGTGGATGAATTTCGGAATCTGATTGATTATAATGGATTTATTGAGTGGGCACAGTATGTGGAGAACTACTATGGAACCCCAAGAAAATTTGTAGAAGATGAGATGGCGAAGGGGCATGATGTGATCTTAGAGATCGAAGTGCAGGGCGCGATGAATGTTCGGGAACAGTATCCGGATGCGATTCTTATCTTTATCACAGCACCGAGCGCGAAGGGACTCCGGGAGCGTCTGGCAGGACGTGGCACCGAGAGCGAGGAAGTCATCGACAAACGCATGCAACGTGCAGTGGAGGAGTCCGAGGATATGCAGCAATACGACTATATCGTTGTCAACGACGATTTAGATACATGTGTACACAGCGTACACTCGATTATTGTCGGCAGAAAATGTCTGCGCGAGAATAATCTGGAATTTATAGAAGAGATTAAAAACGAGCTGAAAGCTTTATAGGAAGGGAGATATAGACAATGATACATCCATCTTACACGGAATTAATGGAAGTGATTAACAGCGACGTAGAACCAGGTGAACAGCCGGTTGTTCAGAGTCGTTATTCTGTGGTTATGGCGACTGCAAAGAGAGCCAGACAGATCATCGATGGCGCAGAGCCGTTGGTAAAATCCGAGAGTGGAAAGCCACTTTCTACCGCAGTCAAGGAGCTGTATAGCGGAAAAGTTAAGATTGTCGGAGATGACGAGTAAAGAAACCCGAAAGGTTCAAAAAGGCTGCAGAACAAATGCTGTAGCCTTATTTACTTTTCACTTCTATTCTTTTAGGGAGGACAGCGTATGAAATTATTAGAAGTATTACAGGGACTGGATTATGAGGTTTTGAAGGGAAACACAGATACAGAGATCCGGGAGATCCAGAACGATTCGCGAAAGGTACAGCCGGGAGATCTGTTTTTCTGTATCTCTGGTGCGGTATCAGATGGACATACATATGCAGAGGATGTGGCTGCGAAGGGTGCAGCCGTGATCGTCGTGGAAAAACCGGTAAATGTGCCAGACACCGTGACGGTGATCCGTGTGAAGAGTACCCGGTATGCGATGGGTAAGATCAGTTCCGCGTTTTATGGAAATCCTTCTGAGAAGCTGACGGTCATTGGACTGACCGGAACCAAAGGAAAGACGACAACGACCTATATGATCCGTGAGATGCTGGAACGCTCCGGGATTAAAACCGGCTTGATCGGTACGATTGAAATTATAGATGGAAGTCAGAAGATTCATGCGGACAACACAACACCAGAGTCGATGATCTTGCATAAATATTTAAAGAATATGGTAGAAAATGGCTGCAAGGCTGTCGTGATGGAGGTTTCTTCGCAGGGATTGATGTTAGATCGTGTAGCGGGTGTGGATTTTGATTATGGTATCTTCACAAATCTGTCGAAGGATCATATCGGTCCAAATGAACACGCAAGTTTTGAGGAATACCGAGACTGGAAAGCAAAGCTGTTTACACTCTGCAAGACTGGTATTTTCAATGTGGACGATGCAAATGCAGCGTACATGATGGAGCATGCAACCTGTGAGAAATTAACCTACGGGGAATGTGCAGATGCGGATTACCGGGCAAAAGACATCGAATTATACAGAGAAAAAGGTGTGCTTGGAATCCAGTATGCATTGTGCGGAAAACTGGATGCAAAGATTGTGGTAGACCTGCCGGGAGAGTTCTCCGTGCATAATTCTCTGGCAGCAGTCGCAGTGGCAGATCAGATGCAGGTTGGTATTACAGATATTCAGAATATATTGAAGGAAGCAAAGGCACGCGGACGTGTGGAGATGATTCCAATCTCCGATTCATTTACGCTGATGATCGATTATGCGCACAATGCAATGGCGCTTGAAAGTCTGCTTACAGCGCTTCGAGCCTACAATCCGAAACGTCTGGTGACCTTGTTTGGATGTGGCGGAAACCGTTCCAGAGACCGTCGGTTTGAGATGGGCGAAGTATCAGGGAAAATGTCTGATTTTACGATTATTACAAGCGATAACCCAAGAGATGAGGAACCGCTTGCAATTATCGCAGATATCGAAACCGGAATGAAGAAAACGGATGGGGAATACGTGAAGATCACAGATCGGAAGGAAGCAATCCGTTATGCAATCCTGCATGCGAAAGAGGGCGATGTCATCGTCCTTGCAGGAAAGGGACATGAAGACTATCAGGAGATTCATGGTGTGAAACATCACATGGATGAACGGGATCTGATTCGTGAGATTTTGGAGGAAGAGGATGTCACAAACATATGCGGATATAATAATCGATATTTCGCATAGTGCGATCGACCGGGTGTTTCAATACCGGATCGGAGATGCATGGAAAGAGCAGGTACAGGTCGGAAGTCTGGTGACGGTTCCGTTTGGAAAAGGAAATGCGCACCGGCACGGTTATGTGATTGGTATCACACAGACTCCATCCTACGAACCGGATAAGATCAAAGAGATCGTCGATGTGCCGCAGAAAGGACTTCCAATCGAGGGAAAGCTGATCCAGCTTGCTGCATGGATGCGGGAGACATATGGGACAACGATGAATCAGGCGTTGCAGACAGTCATGCCAGTGAAACAGACGGTGCGAAAGACTGCGCAGAAGGTGGAGGAGACAACTTTGCCGGATACAAACTGGGAGTTTGTGACACTGAATGATGAGCAGCAGGCGCTGGTCGATGCATTTGCGGAAGATATACAGGCAGGAGAGCGGCATACATATCTGCTGCACGGTGTAACCGGAAGTGGGAAGACAGAGGTCTATATCCAGTGCATCAAGGAAGTGATCCGGGAGGGCGGTCAGGCGATTGTGCTGATTCCGGAGATTTCGCTGACGTATCAGACACTGGCGCGGTTCCGAAAACATTTTGGCACGCGTGTGGCATTTGTCAATTCCAAGCAGAGCAAGGGTGAGAAATACGAGCAGTTCCGCAAGGCGAAGGAAGGGGAAGTCGATGTTGTGATCGGTCCCCGCTCGGCACTTTTTACGCCATTTCCGAATCTGAAGCTGCTAGTAATGGATGAGGAGCATGATCCGGCATTTAAGAGTGATCAGGCACCGCGGTATCATGCAAGAGACGTGGCAATCAAGCGTGCAGAGCTGGAAGAAGCCAGTGTCATTCTCGGTTCGGCGACCCCGAGTATCGAGAGCTATGCGCGGGCAGAAGCCGGACAATACCGGTTATGGGAATTAAAAGAACGCCCCGATGGTGTGCAGGCACAGAAAATCGAGGTTGTGGATCTGCGCGAGGAGCTCCGACGGGGAAACCGGAGTATCATCAGCCGGAGTCTCTATGAGAAGATACAGGAGCGGCTTGAGAGAAAAGAGCAGATGATGCTTTTTATCAACCGCCGGGGATTTAACAGCTTTGTATCGTGCCGGGCATGTGGTGAGGCAATCAAATGTCCAAGATGTGATGTGGCGTTAACGTATCATCAGCAGACAATACAGGCACAGAGACAACTGGTGTGTCATTACTGTGGCTATACGACAGCGATGCCAAAGCAGTGTCCGTCCTGTAAATCGAATATGATCGCCGGATTTGGAACCGGTACAGAGAAGGTTGAAGAGGAAATAAAAAAACTGTTCCCTGCGATTAAGACCTTGCGGATGGATCGGGATACAACGATGCGGAAGGACGCAGGTGCCAGAATTCTGAAGCAGTTTGCGGAAGGAAAGGCAGATATGCTGATCGGCACGCAGATGATCGTCAAGGGACATGATTACAGCAATGTGACGTTGGTTGGCGTGATCCTGGCGGATTTATCCTTATACGCAAATGACTACCGTGCAGGAGAACGTACTTTTGATCTTCTGACGCAGGCAGCCGGACGTGCCGGTCGAGGCGAAAAAGAAGGAGCGGTCGTGATACAGACCTATCAGCCGGAGCATTATGCGATTGCGGCAGCTGCCAGTCAGGATTACAAAGCATTTTACGAAATGGAGATGGCATACAGGCGGATGCTTCGTTATCCACCGGTTTATGATATGCTGCAGATTCTGCTGACTGGAGAATCTAAAGGAAAAGTAGAAAGCTATGCCGGGATTTTATGCCGGGATTTAAAGGAAAAGACAAAGACATTACAATATACGCAGACAAGGATCATCGGACCGGGAGAAGCGGCGATTGGAAAGATCAACGATGAATACCGTTATGTGATCTATATCAAGGCACCGGGGCTTGGCGCAATCACGACGCTGCGTGACTATATTGACACATGCGGCTGCGAAGGCGTGACGATCAGCGTGGATATGAACCCGATGACGGTTTGTTAAAAAAAATATGGTTTTAAATTATAATATAAATGGAGGGCAATATGGCAACGAGAAAGATACGTTTAGATGGTGATGATGTATTGAGAAAGGTCTGCAAACCGATTGAGAAGATGACACCACGGTTGCAGACATTGATCGATGATATGTATGAGACGATGTATGAGGCAAATGGTGTGGGACTGGCTGCACCACAGGTTGGTATATTAAAGCGCATTGTCGTGATCGATATCGGAGATGATAATGCCTATACATTGATCAATCCAAAGATTATCGAGGCGGACGGCGAACAGACAGGCGAGGAAGGCTGCCTGAGTCTGCCGGGTCTGCAGGGCACCGTGACAAGACCAAATCATGTAATCTGTGAAGCATATGACGAGGATATGCAGCTTCGGCAGATCGAGGGCGAGGGATTACTGGCGCGTGCGATCTGTCATGAGTTAGATCATCTCGATGGAATCCTGTACAAGGACAAGGTAGAGGATGGACTTTACAAAGTAGAGCCAGTTGAGCCGGAAGAGTAACCAGAAGTCGTAAGTGCAACAGGGTAGAACATGGAGGTAGAGCATGAGAATCATATATATGGGAACGCCGGAGTTTGCAGCGATTGCGCTTTCGGCAATCGTGAAAGAACATGAGGTGGTTGCGGTTGTGACACAGCCGGACAAACCACAGGGACGAAACCGCAAGCTGGTACCAACACCAGTCAAGGTGAAAGCACAGGAATATGAGATTCCCGTCTATCAGCCGGAGAAGGTGCGCGAGGCAGAGATGGTAGAAACGCTTCGGTCATACAAGCCGGATGCAATCGTGGTGGCTGCGTATGGACAGATTCTGCCGGAGAGCATTTTATCGATTCCGCCGTATGGCTGTATCAACATTCATGCGTCACTGCTTCCGAAATACCGTGGCGCAGCACCGATTGAGCGCGCAATCATCGACGGAGAGACGGTAACTGGTGTCACAACGATGTATATGGAAAAAGGACTTGATACCGGAGATATGATCGACAAGGTGGAGGTTGCGATCAAACCGGAAGATACTGGAGCCACGCTGCATGACAAGCTTGCCGAGGCTGGAGCGGCTTTGATTTTGGAGACACTCACAAAACTGGAAAATCATACAGCAACACGGACGAAACAGGATGATGCACAGAGTTGTTATGCATCAATGCTTTCCAAAGAAATGGGGCGGATGGATTTTGCGAAGTCCGCAGAGGAACTGGAGCGTCTGATCCGGGGACTCAATCCGTGGCCGTGTGCATATACAGAGATAGACGGCAAGAATGTGAAGATCTACAAAGCAAAGGTCATCGCAATGGATGATGCATATAAGACGCAGGCACAGGGAAAGGTGGAACAGACACTGACCTTTGCGCCGGGCGAGATCGTGGAGGTTGCAAAGAAGTATTTTGTGATCGCGTGTGGCACGGATGCCTTGCAGATCCAGAACCTGCAGCCGGAGGGTAAGAAGCCGATGGATACCGTAGCTTATTTAAATGGCAATCCGCTTAAGGCAGGGATGACTGTAAATTGGAAATAAAGAGGAGAAACACATGGATACAAGAGACGTGGCTTTGACTGTATTATTGGATATAGAGACTAATCAGACATTTTCGAATATTGCACTTGGAAATGCACTTCGTAAAAATCAGTTTACGGACAAGGTAGAACGCGCTTTTTTATCCAGACTGGTAGAGGGTGTCACAGAGACAAAGCTGCGGCTGGACTATGTGATCGACCAGTATTCAAAGACGAAGATAAAAAAGTGTAAGCCGGTGATCGCCTGTCTGCTCCGGATGGGCTGTTACCAGATTCTTTTTATGGACAGCGTACCGGATTCTGCCGCGTGCAATGAATGCGTGAAGCTTGCGAAAAAACATGGCTTTGCCGGACTTTCTGGTTTTGTGAACGGCGTGCTTCGGACGATCACACGGGAGAAAACGAAGCTTGCATATCCAGATCAAAAAAGAGAACCGGAGCGGTATTTGTCCGTGATGACATCAACACCACTCTGGCTCGTACAGAAGCTTATCTTGGAATATGGTACAGAGAGCGCAGAAACGATCTTTCAGGCGACATTTGCAGACCGGAAGACGAGTATCCGGCTGAACAAACATCGGATCGAAGAAAACGGAGAGACGATGGATTCTTATAAGAACCGATTGAAAGAAGCAGGCATAACAGTCGAGCCGGGTGCATATTATGAAGGGGCATGGCTGTTATCGGGCTATGATTTTATACACAAGATTCCGGGATATAAGCAGGGATATTTCACGGTGCAGGATGAAAGCTCGATGTGTGCGGTTGCGGCAGCAGGCATCCGGCCAGAGGATTTTGTGATGGATATCTGTGCGGCACCGGGTGGTAAGACGACGGCGGCAGCAGAATTTGCACAGCAAGGGCATGTGCTGTCGATGGACATTGCAGAGGAAAAACTGGAATTGATTGAAGAAAATGTAGAACGGTTAAAGCTTGCAAATGTGGATATCCGTTGTCAGGATGCAACGGAATATATGCAGGAGCAGGAGGAAAAAGCAGATGTTGTTATCGCAGATCTGCCTTGTTCCGGACTTGGCATCATGGGACGGAAAAATGATATCAAATACCGGGTAACCGAGGAACAGATCGAGTCACTGGTGGAGCTGCAACATACGATACTGCAAAACGCCTGCCGATACGTGAAGGCAGGTGGAACGCTTTTATATAGCACCTGCACGATCACAAAGGAAGAAAACACCTTGCAGGTGGAGCGTTTCTTAAAGGAACATCCAGAATATACATTAAAAGAACAACGACAGTTCTTACAAGGCATCGATGCCTGTGACGGATTTTATTATGCGGTACTGCATAAGCTAGGAGATTAAAATGGACATCAAATCAATGTACCTTGCAGAAATTGAACAGTGGATGAAAGAACACGGACAGCCGGCGTTTCGGGCAAAGCAGGTGTTTCAGTGGATGCACCAGAAGTATGTGGCATCGACGGAGGATATGTCGAATCTTCCGAAGGCACTGCGTGCACAGATGGACGAGGAAGGATTCGTGCACATTGAGGCAGAAATGAGTCAGGAATCAAAATCAGACGGTACGATCAAATTCCTGTACCGCCTGTCGGATGGACAGATGATCGAGACGGTGTTTATGCGCCATAATTATGGTAATTCGGTTTGTATCTCATCGCAGGCGGGCTGCCGGATGGGATGCCGTTTCTGTGCGTCGACGATTGGCGGACTGGTACGGAATCTGACCGCTTCGGAGATGCTCGAACAGATCTATGCGACGAGCCGCATCACCGGGGAACGTATCAGCCACGTGGTCGTGATGGGAACGGGAGAACCGCTCGACAACTATGAGAATCTGATTCGTTTTTTGCGCCTGCTGATCGATGAGAATGGATACAATTTAAGTGCCAGAAATATCACGGTATCAAGCTGTGGAATTGTGCCGCGCATCTATGATCTGGCAAAGGAAGATATCCCGATCACCTTTGCACTTTCCTTACATGCGCCGACCGATGAAGAGCGGAAAGAACTGATGCCGGTTGCACACCAGTACACACTGGCAGAGACATTAGATGCCTGTCGGGAATATTTCCGGCAGACCGGACGGAGAGTGACTTTTGAGTACAGCCTTGTAAAGGGCAAGAATGATACGGAGGAACAGGCGAGAAAACTGGCAAAGCTGCTTGCAGGTATGAATTGTCATGTCAATCTGATTCCGATCAATCCGGTGGAAGAGCGGGAATACGAGCGAAGCGACAGTGATTCCGTTGAAAAATTCAAATCCACTCTTGCAAAATATCACATAAATGCTACAATAAGGAAGAGTATGGGTAGCGATATAGATGCTGCCTGTGGTCAGTTACGAAGGAAATATGCGTTTCATCATCAGGAGGATTCCCATGCATTCTAGTGGAAAGACGGATACCGGGATCAAACGTAATAACAATCAGGACAGTATTTTTTTCAGTGACACTCCGGTCGGCCCACTTCCGAATCTGTATATCGTAGCAGATGGAATGGGCGGACATCGCGCGGGGGACAAAGCATCAAGGATGGCGATTGATATTACAGTGGATTTCGTAGAGAAGTCCACAATAGAAAATCCGGTAGCACTGTTAAAACGGGCAATGTTATTTGTAAACAATGAAATATATAAGGCGGCGTGTGCAGATCCCGATTTAAATGGGATGGGAACGACGATGGTAGCAGCCGTGGCACAGGATGGAAAGCTGTATGTGGCGAATGTCGGTGACAGCCGATTGTATGCGATCGGCGGAGAGATTCGTCAGATCACAATGGATCATTCGCTTGTCGAGGAACTGATCCGAAAAGGTGAACTGGAACGGAAAAAAGGACGCAATCATCCAGAGAAGAACATCATCACAAAAGCGATGGGCTCACGGGACGAGATGATGCCGGATTTTTTTGAGATAGATATAAACACGGAAGAAAAATATCTGTTATGCTCAGACGGGTTATCGAACATGGTCGAAGATGACGAAATAAGGGATATTGTTTCCGAGGAAGACGATTTGGACCGAATTGCACAGGAACTTGTGGATCGGGCAAATTATTATGGTGGTTCGGATAATATATCCGTAATTATTATATCGGCAGATTGATGACCGAATAGAGAACGAATATAGCAGAAAGGGTTGAAATCATGTTAAAACCAGGAATGATATTATGTGATAGATATGAGATTTTGGACGTGGTCGGTGCAGGCGGAATGTCCATAGTCTACAAAGCAAGAGACCATAGATTGAATCGAAATGTGGCAATCAAGGTATTGAAGCCGGAGTTCAGCAACGATAAGAACTTTGTGACAAAGTTCCGGATCGAGGCACAGGCTTCCGCAGGACTGACACATCCGAATATTGTAAATGTATATGATGTTGTCGATGATGAAGGCATTTACTGCATCGTGATGGAACTGGTAGAGGGAATCACATTAAAGCAGTATATCGAGCAGAACGGTCGTCTCAATATGGAGACAGCCATCAACTTCTCTATCCAGATCGCATCCGGTCTGGAAGCAGCGCATGAGAACCATATTATTCACCGTGACATCAAGCCACAGAATATTATTGTATCAAAAAATGGAAATATCAAGGTTACAGATTTCGGTATCGCCAAGGCAGCAAGCAGCAATACTCTGACGTCTGGCGCGATGGGAAGTGTACATTACATATCCCCAGAGCAGGCAAGAGGTGGCTACAGTGATGAGAGAAGTGATATTTATTCTCTTGGTATCACGATGTATGAGATGGTAACCGGAAGAGTGCCGTTTGAGGGAGATAATAACGTATCAGTTGCACTCATGCATATCCAGAATGAGATGATTCCACCGAGACAGTATTATCCGGATATTTATTCCAGCTTCGAGAAGATCATCCTGAAGGCGACACAGAAGAAACCGGAGCGCAGATATCTGACAGCGAGTGCCTTGATCGCAGACTTGAAGCGTGTACAGAACAATCCGAATATTGATATCGTGGTCGCGCCAACTTCAATCACAAACAGTCCGACACAGGAGTGGACAAAGGAAGACGTACAGGCAATCCGTAACGGAAGTGCAAACCGTGACCTGTATAGCCAGCCATACGAAAATCCACCAGTGTCACAGGAGATGGGCGAGATCCGTCCAATTGGATACAACTCTACCCCGCAGGCAAACAATGGCAGAATCAATGAGCTTCTGCAGGAGGATGATGACGAATGGGAAGAGGATGATTATGAGCCGGAACCACAGCCAAAGCGTGGCAATCTGAAGAAGGTTCAGGATTATGATGACGATGAAGAGTTAGAAGAAGAGGAAGATCCGGATGGCATTGATCCAGGTATCCGGAAAGCAGTTACGATTGCCGGTGTAGCAACGGCTGTTATCATTGCAATCATCATTATAGTTGTACTTGGTAATGTACTTGGCTGGTTTAAGTTTGGTTCTAAGAAGGACGATAAGAATAAGATTACAACAGAGGAAGTACAGTCTGTTGCAATGCTTAGTGTGACTGGTGTCTCTGAGGAAGCTGCCTTGAAGATGCTTTCGGATGCAGGTTTTACAAACGTCAAGACAGAGCATGTCGAGGATGAGAAGACGCAGGAAGGTTACGTCTTTGATCAGAGCGTGAAAGAAGGCGAGACAATCCCTGCAGATCAGGAGATCGTGCTCACGGTCAGTGCAGGCGCAGAGGAAGTAGATGTACCAGATGTCAAGAATTATGAAGATTCACAGGCAGTAACAATTTTGACAGAGGCTGGTTTTGAAGTCAGTCATGCATATGAATACAGCGATGATGTCGAGAAAGATAAAGTTATCAAGACTGATCCGGAAGGCGGCACAAAGGCAGCCAAGGGATCAAAGGTTATCGTGACAGTCAGCAACGGTTCTGAGAAGAAGGAAGTAGAAGTTCCGAACTTAGGCGGACTTACAGAGGCACAGGCAAGAGATTCGCTGTCAAGCAAGAAGCTTTCTGCTGGAAATGTCACACATGCAAACAGTGATAGTGTCGCAGCAGGTATGGTTATCAGCCAGAATCCAGCCAGAGGAACCACTGTCACAGAGGGCGACAGTGTTGATTTTGTCATCAGTGATGGACCAGAGCAGAAGGTAAAGAAATATACAGCGAATATCTCAGGAACAATTACATGTAATGATTCAAGTTTGGATGGCACAGTTGCCACAGTACAGGTGGTGTTCAATGGTGGCGTTGTGTATGAACAGTCAACTCCAACGCTTAATGTAGGCGGTTCATACAATGTATCTGCAGTCGTACCAAATTTGTCATCTCAGGGTGGCAGTGCAAGTTTTGTGGTTCTCGATGCAAATGGAAATAACATATCAAGCCTGTTTAGTATACCGGCACCGAATGTTTCTTATTCGGAAGAATAAAAGAGTATAGGAAGTCTATGCAGGGAAAAATTATGAAAGGTGTGGGTGGATTTTATTATATCCACCCACATAATACTGTAAATACAATATATGAATGTAAGGCCAAGGGGGCATTCCGAAACCAGAAGATCAAGCCGGCAGTCGGTGATGATGTTGAGATCGAGATTATAAGTGAGCAGAATCAGACAGGAAATATCGTTGAGATCTTACCGCGGAAAAATCTGCTGATTCGACCGGCAGTTGCGAATGTAGACCAGGCAGTGATTGTCTTTGCACTGGCAGATCCAAAACCGAATTACAATCTGTTAGACCGGTTTCTGATTATGATGGAGCAGCAGAATGTTGACACGCTGATCTGCTTTAACAAATCTGATCTTATGAGCGGACAGGAAGCACAGGAAATCTGTGATATCTATGCAGGTGCCGGATATCAGGTGTTCCTGACGGTTGCAAAAGAGAATGTCGGAGTTGATGCATTTCGGGAAGCTATCCGGGGCAAGACAAGTGTCTTTGCAGGGCCGTCCGGTGTTGGAAAGTCGTCGATGCTAAATGCACTACACCCACAGGCACAGGTGCAGACCGGGGCAGTCAGTGAGAAGATTCGCAGAGGAAAGCACACAACGAGACATTCAGAGCTGATCTATATTGAGGAAGACACATATATCATGGATACGCCGGGATTTAGTTCTCTTGTGGTCGAGGATTTGGAACCGGAAGATTTAAAGGAATATTTCCGGGAGTTTGAAAGCTACAACGGACGTTGTAAGTTTAACGGCTGTGTGCATATACATGAGCCGGAATGCTTAGTGAAAGAAGCACTGCAGGCGGGAACAATCTCGAAGCTTCGTTATGACAATTATGTACAACTATATGAGGAATTAAAAAATAAAAGGAGATGGTAGGTATGAATATTCTTTCACCGTCATTGTTATCAATTGATTTTAACCACATTGAACGAAATGCAAAGGTATTGGATGAAGCAGGTGTGAAATGGTTTCATTTAGATGTTATGGATGGAACCTTCGTACGAAATATCTCCTTTGGACCACCGGTTATCAAATGTATCCGGAAGATCACAGACAGTTTTTTTGATGTACATCTGATGATCAATGAGCCAATTCGTTATATCGATGCATTTGCAGATGCAGGTGCAGATATGCTGACCGTACATTACGAGGCATGTAAGGATTTACAGGAGACGATTGATGCTGTCAAGGCAGCAGGTATGAAGGTTGGTATTGCTGTGAATCCGGAGACTCCGGTACACTGGTTAGAGTACTATATCAATCAGGTGGATATGGTGCTGATCATGAGCGTCAATCCGGGCTTTGGCGGACAGAAGTTTATGCCGATTGCACTTACGAAGCTGCAGGAAGTAAAGGCACTTGCCGAAGAGCGTAATCCAGAGCTTCTGATCGAGGTGGATGGCGGTATCACGGTTGACAACGTACAGGATGTATTAGACGCCGGTGCGAATGTTGTTGTTGCAGGTTCCGCTGTCTTCAAGGGCGACAAGAAAGCAAATATCGCAGCTTTTATGGAAAAGCTGAACGCATAGAGCATAGAAATGAAAACAGAAAGCAAATATTGTCTCATTGTCACAGGTGGCTCGGTCGATCAGAATTTGCTCGCGACCGTTTATGAGGGCGCATATGGATATCCGGTTCATCCGTATGTAATCGGTGTGGACAAGGGACTGGAAATGTTAGAACAATTGGACATCGAACCGGATTTGATAATTGGAGATTTTGATTCCGCAAACGACGGCATCAGAGCGAAATATGTGACAAGCCCTGATGCCGTTGTGCGTGAAAAGTGTGTGGTACTGAATCCGGAAAAAGATTTCACGGATACACATGTTGCAGTCTTAGAGGCGGCAAAACGTGGATTTACACAGGCATTGCTGCTTGGCGCAACTGGAACCAGACTCGACCATACACTTGGAAATATGGGATTGCTTTTTACGTGTAAACAGGAGGGAATCCATGCAGAAATCTTAGATCTGCATAACCGGATTTCTCTGATACAAAAAGAAAAGATAGTTCGTGCAGAAAATCTGTATGGACCTTATATATCTTTACTGCCCTTTTCAGAATGCGTGAAGGGCATTACCCTCAAAGGTTTTAAATATAATGCAAATGACCTGTCAATCAGAAAGGGAGAGACGATAGGACTTAGCAACGAATTAAGAGAGGAGGAAGGTCACATAACGATTGGAGATGGGTACCTGTTTCTTATGGAGACCAAAGATTAAATGTCAACATGGGTAATACTTGCATTTGTAATTTACATGATTTTCATGTTGGGAATCGGTATTATTACAGCTAGAAAAAACAAAAGCTCGGATGATTACTTCTTAGGAGGTAGAAACTTGGGAGGATGGGTGACAGCCCTCTCTGCACAGGCATCCGACATGAGTGGATGGATGCTGATGGGACTTCCAGGCTGTGTCTATGCATTTGGTGCGAATCAGGCTTGGATCGCAATCGGTCTTTTGATCGGTACGATTTTGAACTGGGTGATCGTCGCAGGTCGTCTGCGCCGCTATACGATCAGAGCAGGCAATGCAATGACGATTCCGGAGTATCTGAGCAATCGTTTCCGCGATAAGCATAATATTCTGATTACGATTTCTGCGATCGTTATTGTAATCTTCTTCGTGGTATATTCTGCATCTGCATTTGCTTCTGGTGGAAAGCTGTTTGCATCAATCACAAAGATGGATTATCATCAGGCATTGATCGTCGGTGCGGTCGTTATTCTGATCTATACGTTCCTTGGAGGATTCCTTGCCGTTTGTACCACAGACTTCGTACAGGGTATGATGATGCTGGTTGGTGTACTTGCTGTTCCAATTCTGGTTGTGATCGTGCTTGGCACAGGAAACATTGTACCAAATCTTGTAAATTCCGGATTGAATGTCGATGCGAAGGATTATCTGAATATCTTCATGCAGGATGGTAAGCCGATTTCCGGTATCAGTATTGCGTCCCAGCTTGCATGGGGACTTGGATACTGTGGTATGCCACATATTCTTGTTCGTTTCATGGCAGTCCGCGATGAGAAGGAACTTGCAAAATCCAAGAAGGTTGCGATCGTGTGGGTACTGATCTCGCTTGTACTTGCCTGTGTGATCGGTGTGCTTGGACGTGCATATCTGTATCCAATGGTACTTTCCAACGAAGGTGCACAGTATGAGAATGTCTATATCGAGATGATCAAGAAGCTCTTCATGACAGATTACGCGTTGCCATTTATCGGTGGTCTGCTGCTGTGTGGCATCTTAGCTGCAATCATGTCAACGGCAGATTCCCAGCTTCTTGTATCGTCTTCCGCAGTTGCAAATGATCTGTTCAAGGGTGTGTTCTTCAAGAAGCTGAAAGATAAGCAGATATTGTTTATTGCAAGAGCAACGGTATTTGTTGTTGCAATCATTGCGATCGTAATTGCATGGAATCCAAATTCATCCATCATGAATCTGGTCAGCGATGCATGGGCAGGACTTGGTAGTGCGTTTGGTCCGGCAATCCTGATGTCACTTTATTGGAAGCGTATGAATCTCGCAGGTGCCGCTGCAGGTATGGCAAGCGGTGGATTGACCGTTATTATCTGGGACTACATTAAATGCTGTACCCTGGATGGGGTTCATGTGACACCGGCTACTTATACGGGTGTATATTCTCTGTTAGTTGGATTTATTGTAAGCCTTGTATTTATCGTCGTTGTATCACTTGCAACACCAAAGGCAAGCGATGAGATCATGCAGGAATTTGAAGATGTGAAAAATGGAAACATCAATGCATAAATAGAATAAAAAAGAAAATGCCGGATGCGAGCCGGCATTTTCTTTTTGTATCTTAAAAAGAGAGGATTTATGAAAAAACTATGGTTATAATATAAGTTATAATTATGAACAAATTATGACATAAGTTGAAAGTTTGTGTAAATAATCGGGCAAAGTGTAATATTTAACAAGGAAAATCAGGAGAAAACAGGATATGCAGATCAAACTGATCGTAGTTGGAAACGTAAAAGAAACTTTTTATCAGAATAAAATAGATGAATTTCAGAAGCAGATCAATAAAAAAATGTCAATACAGCTGATCTGTCTCAAGGATGAAAGCATTCCGAAGCAGACATCGGAGACAGTGATCCGTAAGATCAAGGAGACAGAGGGGGAGAAGATTTTAAGTCAGATCCAGAATACCGATTATGTGGCGGCTCTCTGCATTGATGGGAAGAAGATGGATAATTCCAAAATCAAAAAAAGTATTGCAACAGCAGAACAGAGAGGCAAATCAAGTATTGCATTTGTGATCGGAGGATCGCTGGGACTGTCAGATGCGGTTGTGAAACGAGCAGACGAGAAGATCAGCTTTTCCAATATGACATTTCCGCACCAGTTGATGCGAGTGATGCTTATGGAAGTGCTGGCAGATACTATTTGTGGTAAGTGATGTGATTTAATATCGTATAGGCACGGTAGAGCTGTTCGGTCAAAACGACGGTTGTCAGATCAATGGACATTGTAAATCCGGAAAGTGAGAATGGGGAAAGCTTTGCGATATCCGGATCATAAACAGTTGCCGGATCTGCAACAACAAACTCGATGCGGGAATAACCGGACAGACCAAGCTGTTCGATCTTTGCTGCAAATTCTTCGGATGAGATTGTATCAGTGCCGGGAACGACACGGAAGCAGGCAGACGAATTCTGCAGTTCTAATTTCGAGAAATCTTTATAGTAGATACATTTCACACGACAAAAAGCGGAGAGGCGTTTGATGTACTCCGCGACCGCTTTTGTATATGCACTATCTAATTTCTTTTTTTCAATATGAATCAAAATTTCCATAGAAATATTATAACATACTTCTTTTCATATGTCCTTGAAAATGGTAAAATAAATATAACCGTGCCTAGGAGTATATTGCGATGGCATGGAATGAAGAATATGCTGATAGAGGATAACGATGACAGATAAAAAGATTTTAGTATTAGATATTGATGGTACACTTGTGAATTCGGAGAAAAAGATTACACCGGAGACATTGAAATACTTGAAGATGATACAGGAGCAGGGACATATTGTGGCACTGGCATCAGGAAGACCATTTCCTGGACTGAAGCAGTATTCGGATGCTTTGGGGCTTGCGGAATATGGCGGCTATGCTTTGAGCTTCAACGGTGGTAAGGTGATTTCGTGTGCGACACAGGAAGTGATTTATACGAAGGCAATCCCGAATCGTTATGCGAAGATTCTCTATGATTTTGCGAAGGAACGCCACATTGGTATGGTCACATACAAGGACAATCAGGTGATTACCGGAACCGACACTGATGGATATATGGAGTTTGAGGCACGACTCAATCATATGGAATTATGTCAGGTCGATGATTTTCTCAAGGTTGTGGATTTCGATATGATCAAGTGCCTGATGACAGCTGAGCCAGAAGTCGCAGAACAGTATGAGAAGGAGCTAGCAGCGCTGGTTTCGCCGGATCTGAATGTATTCCGTTCCGAACCGTATTTCATTGAGATTACGGTCAAAGGTGTGGATAAGGCAGAGTCCATCGCACGGCTTCTGGAGCATATCGGCATGAAGCGGGAACAGTGTATCTGCTGTGGTGATGGCTTCAACGACAAGACGATGGTGGAATACGCGGGTGTTGGCGTTGCGATGGGAAACGCACAGCAGGTCGTCAAGGATGTGGCGGACTATGTGACAGCTTCCTGCGATGAAGATGGACTGGTAGAAGTGATTAAGAAGTTTGTATTGTAGAATGAAGGGCAGAAGATGAAGGAATATTTAATATCAACCAAAGCAGATACTTTGGCTGATCTGCGTGAAATTGTAAAACATTCTTATATTGAGGAATTAAGCATTGTGTATGCGGAGGATTTCTTCGGAAATCCGGCAGGTGTGATTGCGGCAATCAAAGAGCAGTTTACCGGAGAGACGATCGTTGTTAGAAGCTCATCGAAAAGTGAGGATAATCTGGAGACAAGCAATGCCGGACACTTTGAGAGCGTGCTGGGGGTCGATGCATCAAAGGATGCAGCAATTACAGAGGCAATCGAGACAGTGTATCGTTCTTATGTGGAAGGGGACTTCACAGAGGAAGCGAAGCAGCAGCTGATTGAGGCAAACGAAGAGGTATTGATCCAGAGACAGACGGATCATGTACGGATTTCAGGGGTTGTGTTCACAAGAGATATCATATACAACCGTCCGTATTATATGGTGACATATGATGATAACGGAAGCACGGATTCCGTGACAAGTGGCGCCCGTGGAAAGACAAAATGGATCGCAAAAAATGCATCCAGAGAGTTCCTGGAATACGAATTTGTAGATCTGTTGACGGCAGTCAAGGAAATCGAACGGATTTATGAATATGTTTCCGCACTCGATATCGAATTTGCAATTCTGGAGGATGGAACGGTTGTAATTTTCCAGGTGCGTCCACTGGCGGCAGCGTTGAAGATTATTGCACCGATGACAGACCGGGAATTCAAGGACACAAAGGCACTTGCAAAGTGCAAGTATCTTGATACATTCCATATCCTTTCTGATATGGCATTCTGGAACCCGGCGGAGATTATCGGCAGCAATCCAAGACCACTTGATTATTCCCTGTACCGGGAACTGATCACCGCCCATATCTGGTCGGCAGGATTACAGCCACTCGGCTATCAGCCAGTCCGTGGAGAACTGATGCAGAAAGTTGGCAATAAGCCGTATATATCGGTGAATTATACATTCGATGGTTTGACACCGGCAGGATTGCCGGAGGATCTGTGCTATAAGCTGAATCAGTATTATGAGCAGAAATTAAGACAGGATAAGACGGCACATGATAAGATTGAATTTGAGATTATTTTCAACACCTATGACTTTATGACAGATACCCGTCTGAAGGAGCTTGCGGAATATGGCTTTGACGATGTTGAGATTTCCCAGCTTCGAAATGCGCTGTTTGAGATTGCAAAGCAGACGTTAGAACATTACGACGAAATATGCGAGGAGGATCTTCGCTCGCTGGGACAGCTTACCGAGCTGCGGCATGAACTTCGGAAGCATGCGCCACTTGCGGAGACAAATGTCATGAAGCTGTACAGCTACATTGACGAGTTGTTAGATTCCATCAAGGATCATGGAACACCACAGTTTACAAGACAGGCGCGTTGTGCATTTATGGCGCGGAGTTTTTGCCGGACGTTGGTGGAAAAAGGATATTTTACGAAGCAGGAGATGGATGATTTCATGTTGTCCATTCCGACGGTTGCTTCGGAATTCGAACGTGATTTTGATTTATACAGTCATGGCAAGCTGAGCCGGGATGATTTCAATCATCTATATGGACATTTAAGGCTTGGCACCTATGATATCCGTTCAGACAGCTACCGGAACATTTATTTTGATGTCGCATCTGCGAATCTGACTGGAAACAATAAGGTGAAGCAGGAGGCAAAAAGTCTCGATTTAGAACGGTTGCAGGTTGCTTTGGATGAAGCAGGCATTCCGGTTACACCGGAGAAATTCATCGAGTTTATCAAGAAAGCAACACAGAACCGGGAGTATTTTAAGTTTGAGTTTACGAAGTCGTTGTCGCTGATGCTGGATGTAATCGTCAAGCTTGGTGAGGTGATGGCGATTGCCAGAGAAGACATGTCTTATCTGGAAATTCAGGATCTCTTAAGCTATCACAGCCGCGATTCTTATATTCAGACGATTGAGACACGGCGCCGGTTTTACCATGTGAATTCGTATCTCGTATTACCGGAGGTCATCTTCGATGTCGGGGATATTGATGTTATTGATATCGACGAGGCAAGACCGAATTTTATCACGAATAAGGTTGTGGAGGCACCGATCGTCAATCTTGATGAGGATCATGATTCTGACATTACCGGCAAAATCGTGGTGCTTACGAAAGCAGATCCGGGATATGACTGGATCTTCGCGAAGGATATTGCAGGCTTTGTGACCAAATATGGCGGTGCAGCATCCCATATGGCAATCCGCTGTGCAGAGTTTGGAATTCCGGCAGCCATCGGCTGTGGAGAGAAGATATACCAGCGTATCCACCGGATGCAGATCATGTGTCTTGACTGCGAAAATGGAAGAATTACGGAAAAGCAGAGTCAATAAATTGATTTCGAGGTAGGCATGGTGTATAATGAAATGATGAGACAAGGAGGAAGTCTACATGGGATTTTTTAAAGATTTCAAGCGTGATTTCGCGCAGGCAGTCAATGAGCTGATGCCGGATAAGGATGAACTTGGCGCGGAATACGATGATGAAGATATGGTAAACACCTTTGATGAAAATGACCAGATGGAGGTTGCACCGGAAGATCTGTTGGAGAATCTGGATGAGATCCGGATTGACAGACCGGAACCGGAGATGCCAGAGGCATCTGAGAATCTGGAACATTTCTCAAATGTAGAGACAACGGAGAAAGATAAGACATCAGATGAGACTTCTGTGTTTGACACCGTGCCAGAGGCAGAGGTGATTCAGGACGAACTGGAAATGGAACCGGAGCCATTCTCAGAGGATGAGCTGGAACCAAAACCGGATACCGAATATCTGCAGGCGGAGACGGTAACAGAGGTAGGCGCAGAGATAAAGGAAGATACCGCGGATGAGACAGATGAGTTAAAGGCACTGGATGCACTTGATGAAGAAAATATGCTGGAGCATACGGAGGAAGCACTTCGGACGGAACCGGAGACGGAGACAAAGCAGGAAGAACTGCAGAACTTCCTGACGGCGGATCTGGAGAAGGCTGTGGAGGATACATTGGCGAAGCAGGCAGAGGAAGAGACGCAGATGGAAAACGAACGCGTACAGGAGGATGCAGCGATGGAGACAACCATGGACACAGCGGCAGTTGAAAAGACAGATGTCAGCTCTCTCGTAGAGGCAGATACAACCTATATTACAAAGACGACAGTTATCAATGGAGATTTGCAGACCGACGGCTGTATCGATCTGATTGGAACGGTAAACGGTGCGGTAAGCTGTGATGGAAAACTGATCGTGGGCGGTTCAATCACTGGAGATGTACAGGTCGGCGAACTGTACGCGAATGCTGCAAGAATTGAGGGCGATGTACATGTCGTGGATGCAGCAAAGATTGGTGTGGGAACGGTCGTTGTCGGAAATGTATTTGCTGGTTCTGCTGTGATTGCAGGCGCTGTCAAGGGTGATATCGATGTACAGGGACCGGTGATTGTGGATTCGACCGCGGTAATCATGGGAAATATAAAATCAAGATCCGTACAGATCAACAATGGTGCTGTGATCGAGGGAATGTGTTCCCAGTGCTATTCGGAGATTGATGTAAAGAGCTTTTTTGAATAAAAGGAAGAGGAGTATCAAACGATGAAGATGGACAGAATTTTATTGAAACTTTCAGGAGAAGCACTTGCCGGAGAAAAGCATACCGGATTTGATGAGGCGGTTGTCCGTGACGTGGCAAAGCAGGTAAAGGCAATCTGTGATAAGCATATTCAGGTGAGTATTGTAATCGGCGGAGGAAATTTCTGGAGAGGCAGAACATCCGACAACATGGATCGTGTAAAGGCAGACCAGATTGGTATGCTGGCAACGGTGATGAACTGCATTTATGCAGCAGATGCGATGCGTGCAGAAGGATTGAAGACACACATTATGACACCATTTGCCTGTGGCAGCATGACAGAGCTTTTTAACAAGGACAAGGCAATCGAGTATCTGGAGAACGGAGAGGTCGTTTTTTTTGCAGGTGGAACCGGACATCCATATTTCTCAACGGATACAGCAACCGTGCTTATGGCAATCGAGGTAGAGGCAGATGTGATCCTTTCTGCCAAGGCAATCGATGGTGTGTATGACAGTGATCCAAAGACAAATCCGAACGCAAAGAAATATGACACGATGCCAATCTCTGAGATCGTGGACAAGAAGCTTGGTGTGATCGATCTTGCGGCCGCTGTGCTTGCAATGGAGAACAAGATGCCGATGATGCTGTTCGGCTTGAATGATACCAACAGTATTGAGAAGGCTGTGACTGGTGGATTTACCGGAACAACCGTAACAGTAGAGTAAGCGTGTGTTACATGTCAGGAAGACAGGACGACAGAAAAGTATATTATATTTGGAGGAAGAAAAATGTTAGCACAGTATGAAGAGAAGATGAAGAAGACAATTGAGAGTCTGGAGAAAGAATACAGCACAATCCGTGCCGGACGTGCGAATCCACATATTCTGGATCGTATCACAGTACTTTATTATGGAGCACCTACACCATTGCAGCAGGTGGCAAATATCACAGTTCCAGAAGCAAGAACGATTATGATCTCACCTTGGGAGTCAAGCCTGATCAAAGAGATCGAGAAGGCGATTGTATGTTCTGACCTTGGTATCAATCCAAACAACGATGGTAAGAACATCATTATCAACTTCCCGGAGCTGACAGAGGATCGAAGAAAAGAGTTGGCAAAGGACGTTAAGAAGAAGGGTGAGAATGCAAAGGTTGCCATCCGTAATATCCGACGTGATGCAAATGATGCATTGAAGAAGGCGAACAAGGCAGCAGAGATGTCTGACGATGAACTCAAAGGCAACGAAGAGAAAGTTCAGAAGATGACAGACAAGTATGTGGCACAGGTAGATCAGGAAATCGAGACAAAGACAAAGGAAATCATGACAGTATAAGCTATGAAGAAAATCATTGATGGAGAAGAATTGGAAATACCTACTCATGTGGCAATCATCATGGATGGAAATGGCAGATGGGCAAAGAAACGTCTGCTTCCACGGAACATGGGACACAGACAGGGGGCGAAGGTGTTGGAGCAGATCTGCCGGGATGCAGCGGATTTGGGAATCCGGTATCTGACGGTGTATGCATTTTCCACGGAGAACTGGAAGCGTTCGACTGAGGAGGTAACCGGTATCATGAATCTGCTTCGAAGCTATCTGTCGAACTGTGTGGAGCGTGCATCAAAGGATGGACTGCGTATCCGTGTGATCGGAGACCGGAGTGCCCTGGATGCAGATATCGTGGAGATGCTTGAACATGCAGAGCGTGAGACAGCAAAGTTTGACAAGCTGGATTTTACAATCGCGTTAAATTATGGTGGCAGGGATGAACTGCGCCGGACGATGACGAAGCTTGCAAAGCAGGTACAGGAAGGAACACTTGCACCGGAAGCAATCACAGAGGATGTGATAGCAAAGCATCTGGATACGGCAGATCTTCCAGATCCGGATCTGCTGATCCGTACAAGCGGCGAACTGCGGTTATCGAATTATCTGATCTGGCAGCTTGCTTATGCAGAATTCTATTTCACAGATACCTTGTGGCCGGATTTTGACAAGGAATCATTGAAAGAGGCAATCCGGTATTACAACGGTAGAGAGCGAAGATTTGGTGGAGTTAAATAAACTATGTTTAAAACACGTTTTATCAGTGGTGCAGTATTAACGCTGCTCACAATTGGAATTTTATATCTGGGTGGTTATGTAACCGGCGTGGCTGTTATGCTTTTGAGTTTGGGCGGAGTGTTCGAGCTGATGCGCGTCTATAAGCAGGAGAAATCTGCGATGGCAGTGCTTGCTTATCTGATGACGATCGCGTATTATTGCTTCTTATTCTTCCATTTGGAGAAATACCTTCTGCCGCTCATGATTCTGTATGTATTATTGGTATTGGCTGTTTATGTGATCACATATCCAAAGTACACGGACAAAGATGCGATGGTTGCAATCTTAGCATTTTTCTATGTTTCATTGCTGCTGTCCTTCCTGTATCAGGTTCGTATCTTAAAGTACGGTGGTGCTTTGGTTGTGATGGTATATATCTGTTCCTGGATCAATGATACATTTGCTTACTGTGTTGGTGTGAAGTTTGGAAAGCATAAGATGTCACCAAAACTCAGTCCGAAGAAGAGCGTGGAAGGATTGCTTGGCGGTATTTTTGGTTCTGCATTGATTGGCGCATTGTATGGAATATTCTTCAATGCAAAAGTATATGAATTAACAAATGCACCACTTATTTTTGCAGTGGCAGGCGCTGTAGGAGCCGGATTTGCGGTGATTGGAGATCTGACCGCATCCGCCATCAAGCGAAATAATGACATTAAGGATTACGGAAAGCTGATTCCGGGACATGGCGGTATCATGGACCGGTTTGACAGTATTATTTTTACAGCACCAATCGTATATTATTGCTTTTCAATTATGATTGGAAACTTAGGAGGCGCAATGTGAGAACAATCGCGATTATCGGCTCGACCGGTTCGATTGGTACACAGACGCTCGACGTCGTGCGTGCCAATGCAGATATCCGTATCGGAGCCTTAGCAGCAGGAAATAATATAGAATTACTGGAAAAACAGGTGCGGGAATTCAAACCGGCACTCGTAAGTGTACAAAGCAAAGACAAGGCAGATGCGTTACGGATTGCCTTGTCTGATTTTAATTGTAAGATCGTTTATGGTATGGATGGACTGATTGCGGTCGCTACATATGAACCGGCGGAGCTTGTTGTGACAGCAATCGTTGGTATGATCGGAATCCGTCCGACGATCGAGGCAATCAAGGCGGGAAAAGATATCGCACTCGCAAACAAGGAGACACTGGTAACTGCCGGACATCTGATCATGAAGCTGGCAGAGGAATATCATGTCCGGATTCTCCCGGTAGACAGTGAGCATTCTGCAATATTCCAGTGCCTGCATGGGGAAAGAGAAAACAAGATAGCAAAGCTTCTGATCACAGCATCAGGCGGACCATTCCTTGGAAATACAAGAGAGGAATTAAAGGATGTTACAGTGGAGGATGCATTGAAACATCCGAACTGGTCTATGGGAAGAAAGATTACGATTGATTCTGCAACACTGGTAAACAAAGGTTTAGAGGTTATTGAAGCGCGCTGGCTGTTCGATGTGATGCCAGAGGATATCGAGGTTGTTGTGCAACCACAGAGCATCATTCATTCGATGGTGGAATTTGAAGATGGTGCGATCAAGGCACAGCTTGGAACTGCAGATATGCGCCTGCCAATCCAGTATGCGCTTTATTATCCAGAGCGTAGATATCTGGCTGGTGACCGTCTTGACTTTTCGAAGATTGCCGGAATCATCACAAGCAAACCAGACAGAGAGACATTCAAGGGACTGGATTTTGCATATCAGGCAATTAAAACTGGCGGATCTATGCCGACGGTACTTAATGCGGCAAATGAATGTGCGGTTGCAAAGTTCCTGCACAAGGACATAAAATTTTTACAAATCTATGATATAATTGAAGCCTGTATGGGGGAGCATAAGACCATTGCGAATCCGACACTTGAAGAGATTCTGGAGACGGAACGCTGGGTATATGACTATATTGAACGACAATTCGGTTGATAGAGTTTCGATGTAAAAGGAGATTGTATGAACATTATTCTGATTATATTGGTGTTTGGTGTAATCGTGTTTTTTCACGAGTTCGGACACTTTATTGTTGCAAAGATGAATAAGATCGCGGTTATGGAGTTTTCCATTGGTATGGGACCGGCTATTTTTTCAATACAGAAAAAGGAGACGAAATATTCCCTGCGTTTACTGCCGATTGGTGGGTACTGCATGATGATGGGGGAAGATGGCGAGAGTGAAGATGAGAATGCGTTTAACAACAAGCCGCTGCTGGCACGGATTCTGGTGATTGCGGCGGGTCCTGTGTTTAACTTTATTCTGGCATTTGTTTTTTCGATTGTATTGATTCATTTTACGGGCTGTGATCCTGCCAGACTTACAACCGTGGTAGAACATTCTGCGGCGGAGGATGCTGGAATCGTTGTTGGAGATACAGTGACAGCGATTAATGGCAAGAAGATTTATAATTATCGTGAGATTTTACTCTATATGCAGGCAGAGAATCCATCCAAACCGGTAACACTTTCGATTGAGCATGCAGATGGTTCGAAGGAATCGGTTGTTGTAACACCAAAGGTGGACAATGAAGGAAATTATAAACTTGGAGTTGCTGGAGGTTATGTCGCGTCCACCGGATTTGGAAATGATATCAAATATGCAGGTCTGGAGCTTCGATATTGGGTGAAAGCGACGGTGACGGGACTCCGGATGATCGTGACTGGCGGCGTGAAAAATGGAGATATCATGGGACCGGTCGGCGTTGGAAGTGCCATGAACGAAGTGATTGAAGAGGCAAAGGATATCAGCACAACGCAGAAAGAGGCAGTGATCAATGTAATACTGAATCTTTTAAACTGGAGTATCTTGCTGAGTGTGAATCTGGGTATCATGAACCTGCTTCCGATTCCGGCACTGGATGGCGGCAGACTGTTGTTCCTGTTTATTGAGGCAATCCGCAGAAAGAAGATTCCACAGGAGAAGGAAGCGATTGTGAACTTCATCGGATTTGCGTTACTTATGGTATTGATGGTTGTAGTATTCTTTAATGATATTAAGAATGCATTTTTCTAAAAGGTTAGAAAAGGGGTTGTGATTATGAGATACGGAACGAAAAAAACACTTCCACACAGAGATACGACGAGAATGATAAATATTGGCGGTGTCGTGATCGGTGGCGGCAATCCGATTGCGATTCAGTCTATGACAAATACAGAGACATCTGATGTAGACGCAACCGTGGCGCAGATTCTGGAGCTGGAGAAGGCAGGCTGTCAGATCATCCGTTCCACCGCGAATACCGAGGCGGCTGCAAAGGCATTTGATAAGATCAAGGAACAGATCCATATTCCAATCGTGGCAGATATTCATTTTGACTATCGGCTTGCGATTCTTGCGATGGAATATGGTGCAGATAAGATTCGGATCAATCCGGGAAATATCGGCGGAGAAGAGAATCTGAAGAAGGTTGTACAAGTAGCGAAAGAGCGGAATATTCCGATTCGTGTCGGTGTGAATTCCGGTTCCTTAGAGCGGAATCTGGTTGAAAAATATGGTGGCGTGACAGCGGAAGGTATCGTGGAGTCTGCACTCGATAAGGTACGGATGATCGAGGAATGTGATTACGATAATCTGGTAATCAGTATCAAGAGTTCCGATGTTATGATGTGTGTACATGCACATGAACTGATTGCAGAACAGACGAGCTATCCTTTGCATGTCGGTATTACAGAGGCAGGAACGGTCTACCGTGGCAATATCAAGTCTGCGGTAGGACTTGGTATGATCTTAGGACAGGGAATCGGCGATACGATGCGTGTATCTCTGACCGGAGATCCGGTTGAGGAGATCACATCGGCAAAGCTGATCCTGCGGACGTTAGGGTTGCGCAAGGATGGAATCGAGCTCGTGTCCTGCCCGACTTGTGGCAGAACAAAGATCGATTTGATCGGACTTGCCAATGACGTAGAGAAACTGATTGCCGGCTATGACCATCTGTCAATCAAGGTTGCTGTGATGGGCTGCGCGGTAAATGGACCTGGTGAGGCACGGGAGGCAGATCTTGGTATTGCAGGCGGCAATGGTGAGGGACTTCTGATGAAGCACGGTGAGATCATTAAGAAAGTTCCACAGGAGAATCTGCTTGCAGCACTGAAGTACGAGCTGGATCACTGGGAAGAGGAGTAAAAACGTGGATAACAAAACATTTTGTAATGTATTTCCGGCTTTTAAGGGTGGAGCGGAGCTTGACGCCCTTTTTTCGGATACGCAGGTGGAGAGTATCAAAACCTACGAGACAAAAAAACAGATGATTGTTACGCTGCAAAGTGACCACTTGATTCCATATCATATGATTACCCGTATGGAAGCATTGCTGACACAGCATGCATATCATATGGGTGGTGCAGGAAAGAAAATCCAGATATTTATGCGATATCAGCTTTCGGAACAGTATGATGTGAGACAGATTGCGGAGAATTATAAAGAAAGCCTGTTAGAGGAACTGCGCAGCATCAGCCGGATTGCATTTCGGTTGATGAGCCGGGCGGAGTGGTATTATAACGAGGATGTGATCAGTATTGCGGTGGAACATTCCTCAGTTGCAAAGGAACATGAAAAGCTGATACGGGATTTTCTCGTGTCTTATTTTCGTGACCATTTTGGAAAGGAAATCGAAGTTGGATTCAGCTATTCCTTAGAGCAAAAAACGAAGCTGCGGCAGGCAAATGCGCTGCGCTTACAGCAGGAGCTCCGTACGATCGAGGAGAAAAATGCAGAATTACAGGCGGCAAAAGCTGCTTCGGATGCTTCGGAAAAAGAGAAAAATGCAGAAGATAAAAAGGCCTCCAAGGATGAAAATAAACAGGCAGAAGCAAAAACGGCTGCAAAGACAGATGCACCGAAGTCCCCACAGCCAGCCGCATCTAGTGCAAAACCAGCGGCTGCAGCAACCAAATCCTATGGCGCAGGTGCCAGATCCGATCGCAAATTCTCAGGGAAAGGCGATTATGGAAGTTATCGCAAGCAGCAGTCACAGGACCCGGATGTGTTCTATGGCAGAAACTGTGAGGCGGATATTGTCAAGATTGAGGCACTCGAAGAAGGTACCGGTGAATGTTGTATCCATGGACAGGTAATTGCGTTGGAAGATCGTGAGCTGCGGAGTGGAAAGTTTATCATCACAGGTGCGATCACCGATTTTACAGATACGATCATGTTCAAACTGTTTGTATCACCGGATGACCGGGGACCGTTGCTGGATGAATTGCAGAAGGGAAAATTCTATATCATAAAAGGTGTGCCAATGTATGACAGCTACAGTAAGGAAATCACCTTTTCATCCGTTGCCGGAATCAAACCGGCAAATGATTTTCGGGAGAAACGGATGGATAACGCGCTTGAAAAACGTGTCGAGCTGCATCTGCATACGATCATGAGCGAGATGGATAGTGTGGTTGGCATCGAAAAAGTTATTGCCCGCGCGAAGGAATGGGGCATGAAGGCGCTTGCAATCACCGATCATGGTGTTGTACAGGCATTCCCGATTGCAAACCACCAGCTCAAAAAAGGCGAGGACTTTAAGATCATCTATGGTGTAGAGGGCTATTTTGTCGATGATGTAAAGGGACTAATCCAGAACGAAAAAGGACAGAAGATTGATTCGGAATATGTGGTATTTGATATAGAAACCACAGGTTTAAGCCCGACAAATAATCGTATCATTGAGATTGGTGCCGTGCGGATTAAGGATGGAAGGATACAGGATACATTTTCTGAATTCGTCAATCCGGAGGTGCCGATTCCATATACGATCACGAAGCTTACATCCATTACAGATGCAATGGTGCAGAATGCACCAACGATCGAAGTGATCCTGCCGAAATTTTTAGAGTATATTGGCGATGCAAGTGTAGTTGCGCACAATGCCACCTTTGATACCGGATTTATACGGGAGAATGCAAAGCGGCTGGGACTGGTGTTTGACAGTACGATCGTGGATACGATGACACTGGCGCATATCCTGCTTCCAGAGCTTGGTAAATATACACTGGATCGTCTATGTAAGCAGTTTGGTGTTGTAAATGAGCATCACCACAGAGCCTGCGATGATGCGGCTGCTACAGCCGAGATCTTCGTCAAGATGATCAAGATGATCAAAGAAAAAGGTATTACAACGATCCATGAGTTAAACGAAGCGGGTGCTGCATCTCCGGATGCAATCCGGAAAGCAAAAACGTATCATGGTATCATATTGGCGGCAAATGAGGTTGGACGAGTGAATCTGTACCGTCTGATTTCTGAGTCGCATCTGACATATTTTAACCGGCGTCCACGTATGCCGAAGAGTCTGATCAACAAATACCGGGAAGGTCTGATCATTGGCTCCGCCTGTGAGGCGGGCGAGCTTTACCGTGCAGTATTGTACGGAGAGGGCGAGGATGAAATCACAAGACTTTGTAATTTCTATGATTACTATGAGATTCAGCCGGTTGGAAACAACATGTTCCTGCTTGATGATGAGAAAGCGCCGGTCAAGACCGTGGAAGATCTGCAGGATGTAAACCGGAAGATTTGTGACCTCGGGAAACAGTTTGGCAAGCCGGTCGTTGCAACGTGTGATGTGCATTTCCTCGATCCGGAGGATGAGATATATCGGCGGATCATGATGGCGGGAAAGGGATTCCATGATGCAGACCGTCAGCCACCGCTGTTTTTCCGTACAACGGATGAGATGCTTGCAGAGTTCCAGTATTTAGGCAGTGATCTTGCAAAAGAAGTCGTTATTACAAATACAAATAAAATCAATGATATGATTGAGCGTATCTCACCGGTACGGCCGGATAAATGTCCGCCGATCATTGATAATTCCGATGAGACGCTGACGACGATCTGTTATGACAAAGCACATGAGATTTACGGACCAAATCTGCCGGAGATCGTAGAGGCGAGACTGAAACGGGAACTGCATTCCATTATCTCAAACGGATTTGCGGTTATGTATATTATCGCGCAGAAGCTGGTGTGGAAATCAAATGGCGATGGATATCTGGTAGGCAGCCGAGGTTCGGTTGGTTCGTCCTTTGTTGCGACGATGGCAGGTATCACGGAAGTAAATCCACTTCCGGCACACTACATCTGTCCGAAGTGTTATTTTACAGATTTTGATTCGGATTTTGTGAAACAGTTCGAAGGACAGTCTGGTTGTGATATGCCTGACCGGAAATGCCCAAAGTGTGGCACGCTGATGACGAAGGAAGGACACGATATTCCGTTTGAGACATTCCTTGGTTTCTATGGCGATAAAGAGCCGGATATTGATTTGAATTTCTCTGGTGAGTATCAGCCCAAAGCACATGCTTATACAGAGGAACTTTTTGGAAAGGGAAAGGCATTCCGTGCGGGAACGATTGGTTCTCTGGCAGAGAAAACCGCATTTGGATATGTGTACAAATATTACGAAGAGCATGAGCAGGTAAAACGGCGTTGTGAGATGGAACGTATCGCTTTGGGACTGACAGGCGTGAAACGTACAACCGGACAGCATCCGGGTGGTATGATCGTGCTGCCAAAGCATGAGGAGATTTATTCGTTCACGCCGATCCAGCATCCGGCGAACGACACAACAACCGATATTATTACAACACATTTTGAGTACCATTCCATCGACCATAACCTGTTGAAACTTGATATTCTCGGTCATGATGATCCGACGATGATTCGTCGTCTGGAAGATCTGACCGGACTGGATGCGAAGACGATTCCGCTGGATGATAAAGATGTTATGTCTTTGTTCCATAATACGGAAGCACTTGGTATCAAACCGGAGGACATCGGCGGCACGAAGCTTGGTACACTTGGAATTCCGGAGTTTGGTACAGATTTTGCGATGCAGATGTTGATCGACGCTGCGCCGAAAGCATTTTCGGATCTGGTGCGTATCGCGGGACTTTCCCATGGTACGGATGTATGGCTTGGAAACGCACAGACACTGATTGCGGAGGGCGTCTGTGAACTTTCGTCCGCGATCTGTACACGAGATGATATTATGACGTATCTGATCTACCGGGGACTGGAACCGGGACTTGCATTTAACATCATGGAGAAGGTACGAAAAGGTATCGTTGCAAAAGGCAAATGTGACAAATGGGATGAGTGGAAAGAGGAGATGCGTAAGCATGATGTTCCAGAATGGTACATGGAGTCATGTGAGAAAATCAAGTACATGTTCCCGAAGGCACATGCGGTTGCCTATGTTATGATGGGCTGGCGTGTAGCATATTACAAGATTAAATATCCGCTTGCATATTACACGGCATTTTTCAGTATCCGTGCGTCGGCGTTTGACTATCAGCAGATGTGTCTTGGCAAGGAGGCACTGGAAGAAAATCTGGCTGCCTTGCAGAAGAAAGATAAGAATGATATGAGTGCGACCGAGAAGGATATGGTGCGTGATATGCGGCTGGTACAGGAGATGTATGCGAGAGGTATCGAGTTTATGCCAATCGATCTGTACCGTGCAAAGGCAGATCGTTTCCAGATCATAGATGGAAAGATCATGCCGAGCTTTGCATCCATTGCCGGCATGGGCTTAAAGGCGGCGCAACAGCTGGAGGAAGCAGCAAAAGGCGGCACATTTACATCAAAAGAGGATATCCGTATCCGTGGAAAGGTGTCAAAGACGATCCTCGATGTGATGGAAGAACTTGGAATCCTCGGCGATCTGCCAGAGACAAACCAGTATGATTTCTTTGGCATGCTGAAATAAAAGAGTTGCTATTTTAGGCTACATATATTAAAATAAAGCCAAATGTTTTTTAATGCAATAAAGAAGGACGTGAGAAAGTGAACAATCAAAATACTCAGGACATAGGAATTATCCATGAATCAAATATAGAGGTATCTGACATTCTAGAGCAGGTGTATGAGGCGTTATCTGAGAAAGGATACAACCCTGTAAGTCAGATCGTCGGTTATGTGATGAGTGGAGATCCAACCTACATTACAAGTTACAAAAATGCGAGAAGTCTGATCATGAAAGCAGAGCGGGATGAGATCATAGAGGTACTTCTTGAGAACTATATTGAGACACGGCTCAAGTAAGAAACACTGCGTGGTATTTCTGCTTGACAGAAGGAGCGGGACGATATGAGAATCCTTGGACTGGATTATGGCTCGAAGACAGTTGGCGTTGCATTGTCAGATGCAACTTGTTTGATTGCACAGCCACTCGAGACGATCGAGCGAAAACAAGAAAATAAACTGAGACAGACCTATGCAAGGATTGAGGCACTCGTGGTGGAGCACGACGTGGATAAAATCGTACTTGGACTTCCCAAGATGATGAACAATACGGAAGGACCAAGAGTTCAGGCAACGAGAGAATTTGCGGAGAATCTGGAACGCAGAACCGGATTGCCGATAATATTTGAGGATGAAAGGCTCACGACAGTGGAAGCAAACCGGATTTTAGAAGAGACGGGTGTGTGCGTGAGCGGAAGAAAAGAACACATTGACAAGATGGCGGCAGCTATCATATTGCAGAGTTATCTGGATCGAGAGGCACATAAAAGAGATGAGTGAGAAGATTACATTTGAAACAGAAGATGGAGATATCGAGTTGTATGTATTAGAACAGACAACGCTTTTTGGAGTGAATTACATTCTGGTGACAGATGACGAAGAAAGTGAGGATGGCAGTTTCTTTGTACTGAAAGAAGAACCGGACAGCGAAGGAGATGTCGTTTCTTACGCAGAAGTAGAAGACGAGAACGAATTGAAAGCAGTGATCAAGATCTTTGATGAGCTGTTGGAAGACATTGATTTGGAGGTTTAGTTTAGAATGAAACAGAATAATAAGTCGGTGAAGATCATTCCGCTTGGGGGATTAGAGCAGATCGGAATGAACATTACCGCGTTCGAGTATGAGGACAGTATTATTGTCGTAGACTGTGGACTTGCATTTCCGGAGGATGAGATGCTTGGTATCGACCTTGTCATCCCGGATGTCACATACTTAAAGGAAAATGCGGACAAGGTAAAGGGACTTGTAATCACGCACGGACATGAGGATCATATCGGTGCGATTCCGTATATAGAAAATGAAGTGAATATGCCGATCTACGCAACCAAGCTGACGATGGGACTGATCGAGCATAAGCTTCGTGAACATGGAAATATTAACAACGTCAGAAGAAAGATCGTAACACACGGACAGATGATCACACTTGGTGCGTTCCGTATCGAGTTCATCCGTACGACACATTCGATTGCGGATGCGGCTGCACTTGCGATCTATACACCAGCCGGTATCATCGTGCATACCGGAGATTTTAAGGTTGATTACACACCGGTCTTTGGTGAGGCAATTGACCTGCCACGATTTGGTGAACTTGGAAAGAAAGGTGTGCTTGCACTGATGGCGGATTCCACAAATGTGGAACGTTCAGGATACACTCCATCCGAGAAAACGATCGGAAAAGTATTTGACCATTTGTTTGATGACAACAAGGATCATCGAATCATCATTGCGACATTTGCATCAAATGTCGACCGTGTACAGCAGATTATCAATTCTGCGTACAAGTATGGCAGAAAGGTTGTTGTCGAGGGACGAAGCATGGTAAATGTCATTCAGACAGCTTCGGAGCTTGGCTATATTGATATACCGGACAATACGTTGATCGAGATCGACCAGATTAAGAACTATCCGGATGAGCAGGTGGTACTGATCACAACCGGAAGTCAGGGCGAGAATATGGCAGCGCTTTCGAGAATTGCGGCCAGCATTCACAAGCAGATCACGATCAAGCCGGGCGATGTAGTTATCTTCTCATCCAGCCCGATTCCGGGAAATGAGAAGGCAATCTTCAAGGTGATCAACGAGCTTGAAATGAAGGGCGCTCATGTAATCTTCCAGGATACCCATGTTTCCGGACATGCCTGTCAGGAAGAGATAAAACTGATGTATGCGCTTACAAAACCGAAATATGCGATTCCGGTACACGGCGAATACCGACATCTGAAGCGCCATGCAGAGCTTGCAGTAGAGATGGGAATTCCCAAGGAAAATGTCAAGATCTTATCCGCCGGCGATGTACTGTCGATAGGAGAAGATGTCTTTGACGTGACTGGAAAGGTACAGGCACAGGGAATTCTGGTCGACGGACTCGGTGTTGGCGATGTTGGAAACATTGTATTGCGTGATCGTCAGCAACTTTCCGAGAATGGCCTTCTGATCGTTGTCGTGACACTGGAGGCAGGAAGCAACCAGCAGGTTGCCGGACCGGATATTGTATCCCGTGGCTTCGTTTATGTGCGTGAGGCAGAGAACCTGATGGATGAATGCCGCGAGGTGGTGCAGGAAGCATTGGATAACTGCTTAGACCGGGGAATTACAGATTGGGGCAAATTGAAGAATACGATTCGAGATGCGCTGAGTGATTTCCTCTGGAAGAAGATGAAGCGAAGCCCGATGATTCTGCCGATTATCACAGAGGTTTAATATGAGACAGGTTATTAACGAGAGCAAACAATTAAATGAACATATCCGGGCATCTGAGGAGTACCGCACGTATCTGCGGACAAAACAGGCGCTTCTTGAAAACGAGGAATTGAGCAGACATCTGCAGGAATTCCGTGCCAAGAATTACGAGCTTCAGAATCGGCAGGGCGTAAACCCTTACGATGAGATGATAGAACTGACAAGGGAATACGATGAACTGCTGCACAACTCTGTGGTAAGTGATTTTTTGCAGGCAGAACAGCAGATCTGTAAGCTGCTGCAGCGGGTGTTTGATTCCATAGCAGAAGGATTGGAGTTTGATTACATCAATGAGTGAAAATGTGAAAAAAACAACAAATGGAATAGCAAAGAAAAAAACAAGCAGGAAAAATGTGCGTAAAAAAGAGGAGAATCTGCGAAAAGGTTTAAAGAATTCTTCTGGGTTTATGTTCAGTTTATTTGTCAATATACTGATCGTATTTTTGATCGTAAAGCTGTTTACATATTCTTTTAATTTTGCTTATGGCGTATTTGGCAATGTTGCATTCCATCCGGGAAGCCAGCAGTATATCGTGGTCGATATTCCGGCAGATTCCTCGATCATGGAGATCGGAAGCGCTTTGCAGGATGCGGAGATTATTGAAGATAAGTACGTCTTTTATGCCAAGGTAAAGGTAAAGGGCTATGGAAATAAGATCACAAGTGGAAAATATCATTTGTCAGCCAGCATGACCTATGATGAGATATTGCAGATTATCTGTAATATAGATACAAGCAGTGACGAGGAAAACGAATAAGTATGAATGAGTTTGCGAGAATTACATCCTTTGTCCGTTCGATGGCAAAGGAGGATGCCGGGGCGTTGGGAGAATTATATCGGGATGCTGTAAAGTGCGGTGTTCCGGTGATCCGGCCAGAGGCGAGAGAATTATTAAAGACACAGTTACTATTGAAAAAGCCGAAGCGTGTTCTGGAGATCGGAACAGCCGTCGGCTATTCTTCTATCTACATGACAGGATTTCTGTCAGAGGATGCGCAGATCACAACGCTGGAATTGAGCGAGGAACGGACTGCGGAAGCAAGAACAAATATCAAACAGCTTGGAAAAGAGACGCAGATTCAGGTGATCTGTGGAGATGCGGCAGAGACGTTGAAGGAGCTTCCAGATGATACTTATGAGTTTGCGTTTGTCGATGCAGCAAAGGCACAGTATATTTATTATCTGCCAGATGTGCTGCGCGTGTTAAAACCGGGCGGTGTGATCGTATCGGACAACATCCTGCAGGAAGGGGAAGTATTAGAATCCCATTTTCTGGTGGAAAAGCGGAACCGCACGATCCATGACCGGATGCGGGAATATCTGTATGTGCTCACACATGATGATCGGTTGGAGACAGCCATTCTGCCAGTTGGGGATGGCATGGCAATCTCGGTTGTGCGGGAATTATGTAAGGAAAGTGTATTATAGTATATCAGGATAGCAGGTATGTGTATGATTTTGTTGAGAAATCAGGATACATACGGATGAAAGAGGATCGAAGATGGATAAGTTACAGAAACCAGAATTATTGATACCTGCCGGAAGTCTGGAAGTATTAAAGGTGGCAGTTGATTATGGCGCAGATGCAGTCTATATCGGTGGCAAGAATTATGGACTTCGTGCGAAGGCTGGGAATTTCACAATCGAAGAGATGCATGAAGCAGCAGACTATGTGCATGCGCATGGAGCGAAGCTGTATGTGACGGTAAATATATTTGCACACAATGAGGATATCGATGGAATCAAGGCGTATTTCCATGAATTGAAAGAGACTGGACTTGAAGAGAAAATAGATGCATTTATCATTTCAGATCCGGGTATTTTCACATTGGCGAAGGAAATCCTGCCGGGCATTGAGATTCATGTCAGTACACAGGCGAACAATACGAATTACTTGATCTACGATTTCTGGAGAAAACAGGGCGCGACGCGTGTGGTAGCGGCGCGGGAACTTTCATTAAAGGAAATCAAAACGATCCGGGAACATATTCCGGCAGATATGGAGATCGAGGCATTTATGCATGGAGCGATGTGTATATCTTATTCCGGAAGATGCCTGCTCAGCAGTTATTTTACAGGCAGAGATGCAAATCAGGGAGCCTGCACGCATCCATGCCGTTGGAAATATGCGGTTGTGGAGGAGAAGCGACCGGGCGAATATCTTCCAGTGGAAGAAGATGACAGAGGCACGTATATCTTTAATTCCAAGGACCTCTGCATGATTGAGCATATCCCGGATATGATTGACGCAGGAATCAACTCTTTCAAGGTAGAAGGACGTATGAAGACAGCACTGTATGTAGCAGTTGTTACCCGGACATACCGGGAGGCAATTGATGATTACTATACATCGAAGGAATTGTATGAGAGCAAGATGGAACATTACCGTGAGGAAATCGCAGCATGCACATTCCGTCAGTTTACAACTGGTTTTTATTATGGAAAACCAAACGAGGAGACACAGATTTACGACTGTAACACCTATGTGAAGAACCGTGTCTACCTTGGTACAGTTGAAGAAGTGACAGCGGCAGGAGAACTGGTTATCCACCAGAAGAATAAATTCTGCGTGGGTGATGCGATCGAGGTTATGGCGTTTGACGGCGAGAATGTGGACGTAGAGGTTCTTGCAATTCATGACGAACACGGCACAGAGATGGAATCTGCACCGCATCCAAAACAGTTACTCTGTGTGAAGGTTTCAAATTCAGAGAAAATCAGAAAAGGTATGATTATACGCACAAGGCACTGCGCAGCTTAAGCAGTGCCTTTTTCTCTATCCGTGAGACATAGGAGCGCGAGATATGGAGTAGGTTTGAAATCTCTTTCTGCGTAAGCTCCTGATTGTCATATAAACCGTAACGGAGCGCGATTACCTGCTGCTCGCGGTCATCTAATATTTCGGTAAACAAGTCATTGATATTTCTGAGACTTTCGGACGTGATAACATTCAAAAGCACATTTTCTTCGTCGATTCGGATGACATCCATCAAACTGATCTCATTTCCCTCCCGGTCGGTGCCGATTGGTTCGTACAGGGAAATCTCACGCGCTTCCTTGCGTTCCTGACGAAGCCGCATCAAAAGTTCATTTTCGATACAGCGACTGGCGTAGGTGACAAGCTTTGAACCTTTGTCGGTATCATATGTATTGATCGCTTTGATCAGGCCGATCGTGCCGATGGAAATCAGATCCTCGGTGGAGCGGTTTCCAGTCTGATATTTCTTGACGATATGCGCGACGAGACGCAGATTGTATTCTACAAGGATATTGCGCGCGGATAGATCGCCCGCCTTTGCTTTTTGCAGATAATGCGATTCCTCTTCGGGAGAGAGCGGGTGATGAAAAGTCTGCATGGCTGCCTCGCTATCCCTCTTTGTATATACTATGACGAATGATGGAAAATAGTGCTTTTCCAAGATGGAAAAAGATGGTATGATGATTCTAATGGTTTGGGAAGGAGAGGGTTATGTTTCACTTAAAACATGATGTGCAGATACATCTAAAAAAGGAAAAGGAAGTTTTTCAATTCGTTCGGTTGTTTTTGTTTACATTTATATTATCGGCTGTGCTGATGGGGCTGCCTGACTATATTTGGAATATGCATTTATATAGAATATCGTTAATAGTAGTTCCGTGGCTGATAGCAGTCCCATCTATTGTTTATTGTATTAAACAAAGAGTTCAATTAGTTAATAAAAAATGGATTTTTGATTTTGGGATTGGTGTAGTAATTGGAGTAGCACTTTCTTGTTTGTGGCTTGTGATTGCAAATCAAATGGGAATAACAGTGGGAAGATTTTATACCAATAATATGTGGACAATAGTCTTCTTTTTTATATATTACGTTTTTTCGGTTGGACCTGCAGAAGAACTCATTTATAGAGTGGCATTTAAAGAAAGCTTGGAAAGTGTAACAGATAAGGCAAAATGGATAGCTCCGATTTTAGCAAACGTTTTATTTGGACTATCACACTTATTTCAACATAATATATCAAACGCGGTATTTGCGTTTTGCGTCGGGGCTATATACACGCTATTATACAATAAATGGAATAAGTGCAATTATATTATGGTAGCAGCGATTCATGGAATGTATGACTTTGCTATATGCTTTATTCCGTATATGCTGGATAAGGTGTAGGCTTGGATAAATGAAAATCTTGAAGAACCATAATGTTATGTAAAATAAACGACTTAGACAGATTTAAACAGATATCAAAAAATTGCTTTTTTTTTCAAATAGGCTATGCTATAATTGTACATACTATAAAATTTATGAGAGGGTATTGCTATGCGAATAACTGGAGGAAGAAAAAAGATTCGTATAGGTGATTTGCTTGTTGAAGCGGGGGCTATTACGGAAGAAGAGCTTCAGGAGGCACTTGCCTATCAGAAGGAAAATGGTGGTCGTATCGGTAATGTAATCATGGAACTTGGCTTTATTAGCCAGGAACTTTTGATTACAGTATTGACGACACAGATGGGAATTGATTACATTGAGCTGAAAGCCTGCAAACTGGATGAAGATTTGTTGAAACAGGTACCGGAAAACCTGGTCAACAAATATAAGGCAATCCCGATTGGATATGATGAGAATAATCCGAATATCCTGCGAGTGGCAATGGTAGATCCAATGGATTTAAATGCTATCGATGATATCGGTATTGCGACAAATACACAGGTAGAACCATTGCTTGCCATGGAAGATGATGTCATGGAGGCAATTGGTAAATATTATGGTAATGCACAGGCAATGGAGGCTGCTGAGCAGTACCGTAAGGAGATGCAGGAGAACGGCGTCAATGATGCGGATGAAGAGGCGCTGAATGAAGATATCGAGAACTCGCCAATCGTACTTCTGGTAAAGCAGATTATCGAGAGCGGTGTCAGACAGAGAGCTTCCGATATACATATCGAACCGCTGGAGAGTAGCGTTCGAGTTCGTTACCGTATTGATGGTGCGTTGAAGCATGTTATGACCTACGATATTGGACTTCTGGCAGGTATCAGTGCCCGTATCAAGATCATCGGCGGTATGGATATCGCAGAGAAACGTAAACCACAGGATGGTCGTATCACAATTATGGTTGACCGGAGAGAGTACGATGTCCGTGTATCTATCCTTCCAACTGTATATGGTGAGAAAACCGTTATGAGACTTACTTCCAAGGACGGTCTGACGAAACCGAAGAGCGCGCTTGGATTTGGACCAAAGGAATTGAAGGTGTTTGACGGCATCCTGAGTAACCCACATGGAATCATCCTTGTAACAGGACCAACCGGTTCCGGTAAATCAACTACACTGTATACATCATTGAGTGAGTTAAATACCGAAGATGTAAATATTATCACGGTAGAAGATCCTGTCGAGGCTAATATCGACGGTATCAATCAGGTTCAGGTAAATGTAAAAGCAGAGATGACTTTCGCGGCAGCCCTTCGATCTATCCTCCGTCAGGACCCGGATATTATTATGATCGGAGAGATTCGAGACAGTGAGACTGCACAGATTGCTGTTCAGGCGGCTATCACCGGACATTTGGTAGTATCCACACTGCATACAAACTCAGCCGCATCTACGGTTACACGTATCATCGATATGGGTATTGAGCCTTATGTAGCGGGCGATGCGTTGGTGGGTGTTATCGCACAGCGACTTGTTCGTAGACTTTGTAGCTCTTGCAAACAGGCAAGATTAGCAGAACCGGAAGAAAAGAAGATTCTTGGCGTCAAGCCAGAGGATATGGATGATGATGTCATTATCTATGAGCCGGTTGGATGCCCGCTTTGCGGAGATACTGGTTATGCAGGACGAATTGGTGTATATGAGATGATGCCGGTATCCAAGGAATTGCAGGCGGTTATTTCTAAGGGCGCTACGGCAGATGTTATTGAGAAACAGGCATTAAAAGAAGGTATGCTGACCTTGAAGATGGGTGCAGCACAGCATGTACTGAATGGTATTACGTCGATTAGTGAGATGAAGAAAATCACATATGAGACGGGTGATGAATATTAAAACTATAATGTAAAAGAGGGAGAGAAAAGAACATGATAGACATGAAAGAACTTCTGGCATTCGCCGTAGAACAGAATGCATCCGATATCCATATTGCGGTAGGTATCCCGCCGAAACTTCGTATCAACGGTCGGTTGACAGAGGTAGAACTTCCGGCAATGACACCGGCAGATGCAGCAGAAGCAATTGGTTCGACGATGCATGATCGTCATAAGCAGATCTTAAAGGAACGAGGAGAGGTCGATTTTTCCTTCGCATCTCCAGAAACTGGTCGATTCCGTGTAAACGTATTTATGGATCGTGGAAATATGGCGGCTGCTTACAGAAAGGTCGATACCATTATTCCTAGACCGGATCAGTTAGGAATTCCAGAAGCAGTTGTACAGTTGTATAAGAAGAAAAGAGGCTTGGTGCTTGTAACAGGACCAACCGGTTCCGGTAAGTCGACAACGCTTGCTTCTATTATCAATAAAGCAAATGAAAACCTGACCGATCACATCATTACACTGGAAGATCCAATCGAGTATATCCACAAACATAAAAAATCAGTTGTAAACCAGCGAGAAGTTGGTATGGATACACTCTCTTATGCAAATGCACTTCGTGCAGCCCTCCGTGAGGATCCGGATATCATCCTCGTAGGAGAGATGCGTGACCTTGAGACAATCTCTACAGCGATTACGGCTGCTGAGACTGGACACCTGGTATTCTCCACACTGCATACAATTGGTGCGGCATCTACGATCGACCGTATCATCGACGTGTTCCCAACACATCAGCAGCAGCAGACACGTATCCAGTTAGCGATGATTCTGGAAGGGGTTATCTCACAGGCACTGATTCCGACAGCAGATGGGCATGGACGAGTGGCAGCGTTCGAGGTTATGCTTGCCAGCCCGGCAATCCGAAGCTTGATTCGTGAGCAGAAGAACCATCAGATCCAGTCTACGATTCAGACAAGCCGTGCACAGGGTATGATTACACTGGATGATTATATCTTGGATTTGTATAAGAGTGGAACGATCACCAGAGATATGGCACTTGTGTATGCACAGGATCAGGTTGCAATGAAGAAACAGATGTAACATTTGTGCAAGTTTCACAAAATTAAATTATTTTATTGAACTTTATTGCAAAAAACTATCAAATAGAGTAGTATCAGTATATAAATTGTTCATAAAATGTTCATTTTTTAGAAAAATAAGAGGTCGGAGGAGTTAAAATGGCACAATACAATTACAAAGCCATGGACAAAAACGGCAAGGCGAAAAAAGGCTCGATAGAGGCGATTAACCTTGACAAGGCAAAAGAAAAGCTGAAGTCCGAAGGACTGATTGTCCAGGATATAAAAGAACAGGGCGCCGGAAAAAAGGGAGGCGGCAAGAAAGTCAAAGATAAAGATTTGGCAGTGTTCTGCAAACAGTTCTCGGCAGTTCTGAATGCAGGTGTTACGATTATCAGTGCGTTGGAAATGATGTCAGAACAGCTGGAAAACAAAACTTTGAAACGCGCATTACAGGAAGCTCAGTCGTATGTGCAAAAGGGTGGTACACTGGCGGATGCATTCAAATTGAATCCAAAGGTATTCCCGCCGATTATGATCAACATGACAGCGGCTGGTGAGATGTCCGGTAATCTGGAAATCTGTTTTGATCGTCTGACAACACACTTTGAGACAGCAAATGCACTGCATTCAAAGGTGAAAGGTGCAGTTACATATCCAATCGTTATCTTGATTGTCGTTGCAGCGGTTGTAGCAGTGTTACTGGTTGGCGTTATCCCACAGTTTTCACAGATGTTTGACGATTTGGGATCAGAACTTCCGGCGGCTACACAGATGCTTGTAAACTTAAGTAACTTCTTGCAGCATAAGTGGTATATCTTGGTGATTATTGTTGCAGCGATCGTATTTGGCTTGAAAGCATTTGGCAAGACAGAACCTGGATCATTGATGTATGCAAAGATTGGCATTAAATTCCCATTGTTTGGTAATCTGACGATTAAGTCAGCCGCAGCAACATTCTCTCGTACGATGGCAACTTTGATGGCTTCTGGTATCAGTTTGATCGATGCAGTGGAGCAGGTCGCAAAGATGATCAATAACCGGATCATTCGGGAAGCACTTTTGGATGCGAAGACACAGATTGCAAAAGGTGTTCCGCTTTCCAAACCACTTCGCGATTGTGGAATCTTCCCACCGATGCTTCCTCAGATGACAAAGATCGGTGAGGAAACTGGTAATATCGAAGATATGATGGACAAGGTTGCAGATTACTACGAGATGGAAGTAAATGATGCAACAGATGCACTTACAGCAGCAATGGAACCACTCATCATCGTAATCATGGGTGTTGTTGTCGGCGGTATCGTAATGGCTATCTACAGTCCAATGCTTAGCATGTACGACGCAATTGATAGTTATTAAAGTGAAATTGGATACAAACCGTTGGGCGAGGACTTCGGTTTTATCATAGAAAAAACTATATAAAGAAAAGGAGAGTAAATTTATGAAGAAAACAAACAACAAAGGTTTCTCACTCGTAGAGTTGATTATCGTTATTGCTATCATGGCAATCCTTGCTGGTGCAATCGCTCCTGCATTGATTCGTTACATTGATAAGTCAAGAAAGTCTAACGATGTTAGCTCATGTAAGACAATTAAGACAGCAGTTGAGACTGCACTTGGCAATGAGGATGTATATGCATTCTTGACAAACTGCGGTGATGATGATGCTGATTTTACACTCATCACATTTAACCCGGGAGAATCTACATCAACAGCAACAATGACTAATGATGCAATGACAATTTCAGGTTGTGAAGAGCCAACTACAGGGGTTAGTGTTGCAGATGTTGGAACTCTTGCATTGACAGAAATTGGTACAAACATTGGTGAGAAGATTCCAAAGCTTAAGTACACAAAGGCTAACAAAGATGATAGCGCAGCAGCATGTGTAGTTAAGCCGGAGAAGTTCTATGCAGCAATCACTGCAAAGGGTACAGTATATGTAATGATCGGTTCCGATACAGCTCCTACAGCTACACCATCTGGAGCAAAGGTTGCTGAGTATGATTCTGCATACATCATCAGCCCAGAGTGCTGTGCAGCATATCAGTAAAATATGTGATTAAATCACAAAAACAGATTCCACTCGAATGATCGGGTGGAATCTGTTAAAAATGAGACGGAAAGGTTAGGACGATGTTAGTAACAATAGTATTTAGCATTTTTTTTGCGTTATATGGAATTGTAATCGGTAGTTTTGTCAATGTTTTAATTTTAAGACTTCCGATAAAAGAAAGCATAACCTTAAAACGGTCTCATTGTATGACATGTGGGCATACCTTATCCTGGTATGAACTCATACCTTTATTTAGTTATTTATTTTTAGGTGGAAAGTGCAGGCATTGTAAGGCACATATTTCAGTACAGTACCCGATTGTGGAGGCTGCAAATGGAATCATATATGTGGTTGTCTTCCTCGCAAAAGGAATCACATTGGAAACGTTCCTTTATTGCCTGTGTGCTTCTGCCTTACTAGCGTTAAGCGTCATAGATTGGCGTACACAGGAAATCCCCTTGGGATTCAATATTTTTATACTAATTTTGGGACTGGTTAGACTCTTTACAGATATAAGTAATTGGAGTCAGTATGTAATCGGTTTGTTTGCTGTCAGCGTTTTTTTACTTCTCATTAATCTTGTTACAAAGGGGAGAGGCATAGGACACGGTGACATAAAGCTTATGGCGGCAACCGGCTTACTGATGGGCTGGAAACTAATTACGGTAGCATTTATCATGGCGTGTATCATCGGAACGGTGGTACATCTCATACGAATGGCTGTTAAGAAAGCTGGCAGAAAGCTGGCTTTTGGCCCATATTTATCTATGGGTATATTTATAGCAATGATATGGGGTGAACAGCTCGTGAGCTGGTACCTATAAGTATATGGACGAAAGTCCTACATATAAAATCACTGATTAGCGAGGGAGGCTATAACGAATGGCAAAAAGCAATAAAGTGTTATCGATTGATATCACAAACGAAAGTATTACAATTATTGAGCTGACTGCTTCAGCAAAAAAGCAGACGATGATTCATAATATCATCATTTTTGAAACACCAGAAGATTCCTATGAAGATGGTGTATTAAAGGAGCCAGAGAAGATTGCAGAGGCAATTACACAGCAGTTGATGGCTCGCGGTATTAATAATAAGAATGCGATCTTCGTTCTTTCATCGACAAAGATTGTAAACAGAGAGGTTATGATACCGTTTGTTCCAGAGAAAAAGATCAGAGGAATTATCAATTCAAACTCATCCGAGTATTTCCCTGTAAATATAGAAGATTATGTTGTTTCTCATTCTGTGCTTGAGACAGTAACAGATGAAGAGAATAACAAGCAGCTTCGCGTACTTGCGGTTGCAGCACCGGAGCATATGGTAAAGTCTTATTATGACTTAGGTCAGATGGCTGGATTGAATGTCGTTGCACTGGATTATATCGGTAATGCAATGCTCCAGCTTATTAAAACACAGACAAATCAGAACACAACAACTATGGTTATCCAGTTAGGTAGCGAGAGTACAGTATTGAATATTGTACAGGGTGATAATTTATTGTTACAGAGAACGGTTCCATATGGTACAAACTCTGTTGTAAATGTAGTCATGGATGACAAGGGCGTTGATGCAACAACCGCTATGACATTGCTCCAGAACGATCGTTTGATCACTGTGGATTTTGATGATAACGAAGTAACTGGTGCATTCCGTTATTTGATTAACAACATTGGACGTGTTATGGACTTCTATGCATCAAAGAACCCGGACAAGCCAATTGAGGATGTATTCCTGACTGGTGATGGTGCGTTGATTCGCGGTATTGACGGACTCTTTAAGGTACAGTTGAATGTCAGCACACGAATTATGGATACATTGTACAATATCAAGTTTGATCCAAGTATCGACTTGAAAGTATACAATCCGGTATATCTTGTTACTCCAATCGGAGCAGCGTTTGCTCCAATGGGATTTGAACTTGCAGATGTAGCAGCATCCGCAACAAAGGCAGAGGGAAGTCTGGCTCCGTTTATTGCATTGATCGCAGTTGCTGCAATTGGTGCAGCTGGCATGGCGTTCTATTCTATTAATAAGAAGAATACTGTGACTGAAAAACGAGATCAGTTAGAGTCAGATATTGCAAGAATCAGTGATATTGAAGATATTATCGATGCATATGATGCAGCTGAAGCAAAGTATACAGACATGGAGTCTATGTACTATACAACATACCAGTTGAACGAAAATGCAAGACAGTTTATCTCAGAATTAGAGAGTAAGATTCCTACAAGTATAGTCGTATCATCATTCTCATCTGATAACAACGGTGTATCAATGCCATGTGTATCAACAAGCTATGATGCAATTGCAGATTTTATTATGCAGCTGAAGACAATTGATTGTGTAGACAATGCGTATGTAGCAAGCATTTCAAAGAAGGATACAGATGGAGAAATCACATATGAATTTACTGTCACAGTCAACTATGTACCGATGATGGAAAACCCTGAAGCTTCAACTGATGATGCCGGGGATACTGAAACGACAGAAGCAGAAGCTGAGTAAGGGAGGGAGCAGAGTATGAAATTAAGCAAAAGTAATATTAAAATTATTTTATTTATCGTGGCAGTTGCAATTTTAGGCCTTACATATCTGTATGTATTTAAGGATAATATGAGCACTGCAGATTCAATTCAGTCAGAGGTAGACACATTACAGGCTCGCTATGATGAATTAAATGCAAAACAGAAAGATCGTGACATGTATGAGGAAAAGACTGCTGAATATGAAAAGCTTTTTGCTGACAGACTGGCATATTTCCCTGCAACATTGGATCAGGAAATTTCTGTTATGTTCATCAAAGGTGTTGAAAAGGATGAGGGGAATTTACAGTTTGGTGTAAACTCTGTTGGCCTTGGACAGCCTGAGACATTCTACAGTTTAAGTGCAGCAGCAAGTGCGTCTAATGATACAAGCGATACAGAAGAAGCAACGGATGAAGATACAACGACTGTTGGATCTGGTGATTATCAGTGTATGTCAGCAGCATTTCCTATTACATATACAGGATCATATGAAGGCTTGAAGGATTTCATTGATTATATTATGGGATATAAGTACAGAATGAATATTTCTTCTTTCAACATTGCATATAATTCACAGGATGATGTATATTCAGGAAGCATTTCTTTGAATGCATATTGTATAACAGGTGGTGGACGTGAAGCAGATAGTGTGGATGTAGATGTACCAGAAGGTGTATCTAATATCTTCCTTGGAGGTCCTGGTGCAGCATCTGTACAGACTTCCAGCCATGATGCAGGTCAGGGTGAAGATATCGCGAGTGATCATGATATCCTGATTGGTTTGAACAATGCAAATGGAGACAGCTCAGATGGTATTATTGTAAGTGCAGGAAGCAACAAGGTAAGCTCAACAGCAAACGATGTTGAGAAGGTTACACTTACAATTACAGATGAGGATGGTAAGAATATGGTCGAGGTTGCAATGGGCAGCGATTCTTACTCATTTGAGCTGACAGATAAGGATTTAACAATTTATGTTGAGTCATCTGCTCGTGTAGATAATGATGACAAGAATGGAATTACATTGAGTGTAAGCAACTCAACAGATGTTCCGGTTTATGTGAAGGTTGCAGACGATGACAAGAGCGCTCCTAGATTTGCCTTAGGCAGCAAGACAGGTACTGTTAAGGTATACTAAGAGAGGGTGAGGATTTATGGCAAAAACAAATAATAAAGGTTTCACTTTGATTGAAATCGTCATAGCTGTTGCCATATTGTCAGTCCTTTTAACTCCGATTTTAAAACAATTTGCCAATACCCTGGAGACAAGCCGGAAGGCAAAAGCTCTCCAGGAGGTAAATGAGATGGCTGGTAGTGAGATGGAGGAATTCCAGACGGTTTCAAGAGAAGACCTGAATGATCGATATGGAGATCCTACGATACATGCAGATCTTTCAGTTACCATGTATGATACATCGGCAAATGAAATCGCAACGGATCTTACATATTCTGCATATGAATATCAGTTACCGGAAAGCGAGATTGGAGCTAAGAGAGATAAGTATTCAAATGTTGTAGTACTCGATGACTTGTCAAATAAAGTACGTGCGTATGGTGGAGAGAGTGCACCAAAACATTATAAAGTTGCATATAATCTGACAAGCACAGAATTGGCAGCCTTTGGCGAAGGGTTTGAACTCACCAATGAAGGTTCGATTGTAAAGTATAATGATGAAGGTTATGTATCAGCAGTTGTATGTACAGATACCAATTCCGATGGATCGGCAGTAAGTTATGTACAAAATCCGAATGATGTAAATCTGGGTAATATGCATGACCTTGATAAGAATACGGTTGCGCTTATATTGGGTGGTACATCCAGCTTTGACTCAGAAGCATTTTCGGCGTTGTTCTCCAAGGCAATGGATCATCTTCGTGAATTGGATTATGAATCATGGCAGCAGGCATTGCTGAATGTTGATAATGAGTCAATATTGTCGCAGGATAGTATGAACAATTCAAAGAGATTAATCAAGATATATACGGATAAGGCAACAGATGCTTCAACAGGAAAAGATTACTATATTGTAAAAGCCGATGTATATTATGATTATACATATAGCTTGATTGTTGATGGTGCTGCGACGAGTTCCTATCATGATATGGTAAGTTATACAGTTTTCAGTCAGAAATTCTATACAAAGCAGGCACCGGAAATTTATTTTGAATACCAGCCGTATTGTATTTCTGGCGCAAATACTGAGAATGCGGTATATCAGAGTGATGATTATATCTTATTTGATAACAATGTAGATGAGAGCAAACTGTATCTCTATAAACCGTATAAGGATCAGCAGAATGCCAAGGCAAGCTTGGATGATTATTATACGATAGATTCAGATGGAGATGGAGTTCCTGATAAGAAAGCAGAATATTATACATACTATACTGATTCAACACAGACAAGAAAAGTTACGATACATCTTGCAAGTAAGAATAACAATACATCTGTAGAACTTGATAGCACTGGTAAGGCAACAAATCCAGATGGCTACAAACGTATATACATCTTTACAAATCTTGATACAAATGGTTATTATGATGGAGATAATGATTCTCAGTTCCAGTCAGATGCATTTTCAGGAGTGTTTGATTATGTAAAGGGAGAGAAAGAATCAAGAAGTTCCGTAGAAAATGAAGTGGATGCGGTTTATCTCAAATATGCATTGGGTAATTCTTATGTTACAAATACAGTATCTTCCGATGGAACAACAACGACTGGAGATATGAAGGTTCTGTATATGCTTAGTGAAGATACACGAGAATCAGAAAGATTATACACAGTTACAGTAAAATTAACACCGGACAAGGAGAGCTTGAATACAGTTCGGTTATCTGGAGCAAAGGGGGCTAATTAGTTGAAAAAATTCAAAAAACTGTTGAAAAAACTAAAAAGTAATGCCGGCTCCAGTATTGTAATGGTAGTCGTTTCTGTTGCGTTTATTGGAATTATTGTTGGAGCGTTGTTAGCAGCTGCAGTTCAGTCTTATCGGTTAAAACTACAGGAGCTGAATGACCGGGATAATTTCTATTATGTTGAGCAGGCGTTAAATGAAATTTATGCAGGTGTGGGTTCACAGACAGTGGAAGACTTGCAGGATGCATATGTTTATACGGTAGAGAATATGGTTGAGTATGATCTGATTAAGGGACGTTATGTGACGAAAACACAGGACGAGGCTCAGGAGATGTTCTCAAAAGAGTTCTACCGTCAGTTGCAGAATAATCCATTCTTTAAAGTAAGCTTGGATGATTTGGCAGTAAAGTTGACATCTTATATCACAAATGATTCGGTAAAATTGGATGCGAGCCGGATACAGGTTGTAGATTATGAAGATGAAAACAATAATAAGGTTGGTAAGATCATTAAGAATCTGAAGTTAAGCCGTACGCAGGAATACAATCGTTCATCTGCAAATGGTGTGTTTACACAGAGCATCACAACAGATATCGTAATTGGCAATCCTGATTTTGCAGTATTGTTCGATTCTATGAATGATACAGATCCTAACATTTTCAAGTATGCTTTAGTAGCGGATATGGGTGTTGAGGTTGATCAGCCAACAGTTCCGCTTACCATTGCTGGTAATGTATATGCTGCTTCTGATTATTATAATAAGCAGTATAACGAAAGCACATGGGATGAAGATGTAAGTGATGATAGTAAAAAGCTTACCACATCCGACACTTATGAGATTGAACAGGAAGATGGAGAAAATGTTAATATTGCAGAATTATATCAGCATGGCAGTGTAACATCAAAGAGTGCCAAGGGAGAGAAAACTTCAAGTACATATACCTATTATAATAATTATGCAACACAGAACAATCAAACGGAGGTTGCAGGAAGAAACGATTATTATGATGGTGCAACAATTAAGAGTAAATACTCAGGATTCTATGTAAATGGTTCTCAGGTATCTATTATGGCAGATACGGTTATTGTACCAGGTACAATGGCAGTTATGGATAAGGGATCTCTTTCTGTCTATGGTAAGAATGGAAGCCAGACAGCAGAATCTGAGGTATGGACAGACAATATTGTATTAGATGGTTATAGTACAGTTAAAGATAATACAGCAAAAGATGGTACTGTCACAACAACATACAAAGGCGCAGAGGCAATTATGAAAGCAAATATGTATGTAAAAGATGACACGGAAGTAAATGCTGCAGGATCTTCTTTCCAGTTAACTGGTAGCTATTTTGGCTATGGAGACAGCACAGAGAAAGATGATCGTAAGTTTACACCAGTTGTGGATGCCGCAAACTTCCAGATTGAAGTTACAGATGCAGCAGGTAATAAGAAAACAGAAAATCGCGGGCATTATAACAGTAGTGCTATTATCGTAAATGGTGAGCAGTCAACATTGAATTTGGCACAGGCAAAAACATTGTTCTTAGCAGGACGTACATACATTGAGCTTTCAAAGGATGTAAACAGCGTAGATGGAACGACAAGAGAAGATGATGCAGTTGTAAACACAGTGAAGGATACATATGCATATCATCCAACGGATTATAATCCGGAAATGCCAGATGCATTGCGGACAGATGATAATAAGACTACAACCATCCGCGATTATAAGATGGGTGAGAGTATTTCATTAAAGAGTAACCAGGAAGCTTATATTCCAGTAACCTATAATGGAATCCCTAAGCTTGCTAAGAATGACAAAGGGGAGTCGCTTGGATATTATCTTGCAGAACTTCCACCAGCATTAAAGGGCAGTGATTTGTTTGAAAAGTATTTCCCATCTTATCAGTTTGATGGTAAGGTACCATGTGTATTGCAGGAAATATCTGGTAAGAAGTATTATTATTATGATTTCCAGACTGCATACACTCAGACGGAACTGTTGTATCGTGCTAGAGTAATGGCAGGACAGATGACAAATGCAGAGTATAGTGCATGGTTAGATGAATTCCCGTCTGCACAGTATTTTGCTGCAGGCTTTATTGAAGATTATGATGCTGAATTGGAAATGCATAGAAAATATGTAGCAGCAACAAATAAGACCGGGCTTACAGATAGTGTAATTGCAGAATATTTGGTAGATATTGGCGATTATGAGGATTTTGATGCTGGAAATATTGTTCTTCCGGATGCAGATCTTGATCCAAATGTAAGTATTTATTCCAGCGGTGCAATTACAACGAAGAAAGATACAACATTTAGTATTGTCAGAGCAGACAATACAGATGCACTTACAAAGCTTTTGACTTCTGATAGTCTGAAGGACATGAATGAGGGAAATAGCTGGCTTGGTTCAGTAGATGCAAACGGAAAGGAATCAAAGTATACAGATGCATATCAGCTTTCCAATGACTTGGAAATGGAATATGACTATATGAAGTGGAATCTGGGACACTATAGTCAGGATCCTACATTAGATTCGGTTACACTTGCAAACAATGCAGTAGAGAAGCAGTATATTAAGGCGGTTGTCAATGATGAAGATCTTGGCGATGGAAGTATCACACCAATTAATAAGTTCCTGGATATGTCAAAGATAACAGAGAGTACAAACATTACACCTAATATTTCTGGTACAGATTCGGGCGCAAATGTTATGGATCTTGCATCTGGGTACTCTGTATGGGTAAGTAATTCAGATGTAGTTGTCAAGGCAAAGAAGGAAGATAAAGGTGAGGTGCGAGGCGTTGTAATCACTAAGGGAGATGTATACTTTGATACATCGGCTGAGAATGGTGTCACAGATTTTGAAGGTGTGATTATTGCCGGTGGTAAAGTATATGTTGCAGGAAATGTAAAAACAATTGCTTCTTCCGCTGAGATTTGTAGAGCAGTATTGCGTGAATGCTTACTGACTGGAGATGATAATTCAAAATTGATATTGAGTCTGTTCCGTGGATATGAGCCAAAGGAAGAGGATGCATCTTCCACAGACGCTTCCGAAGCAAAATCAATTGATATGATTGATTATACAGATGTTGTAAGCTTCGCAAACTGGATGAAGAATGTGGAATAGAGAGGTGGCCTATGGAGAAGAGAAGATTTATGAAGGATAACAAAGGCTACACACTCATTGAGATGATTATCGTTATAGCGATTATTGCAATAATGACTGGCGCGGCTATGGTAACAATCACGATTTTGCATAATGCAAAAGCCAAGGAAGCTTCTATTACATTGGAAACAGCATTGTCTGAAACACAGAAAAATGCCAAAGGGAAAATGTGTGTGGTAGCGGATACACAGCAGCCAGATTACAAATTTGCATTAGCTGTCTATAAAAGTGGTAGTAAGTATTATGTAAAGAAGGGTTATTATATAGGAAATGGTAATGATATGTCGCTGAATTCCAGTTATGTATTTGATGATTCAGAGAATGCAAACAGTGGAAAGGGCGAGAGCTTTTCGGCATATGTAAAGGTGAAGTACAAAGATTCATCTGGTACGGAACAGGATATTACCGGAATTGATGAAAAGCCTGTATATATAATTTATGACCGTCAAGGCATGTGTATATATGGTGATGGTCAGTATGAGTTTTATCGTAACAGCAAAGACTCATTGTTAAATACCGTGGTTTTGAATAAAAATGGAAGCCATACATTACATTAAGGAGGGGCGTGAAGATGAATAAAGATAATAAAAACAGCGGCTTCTCCTTGGTGGAATTAATTATAGCTATAGCAGTGCTTGCGTTCTTGATGTTAGCAGTTTCTTCCTTTATGGGATCGAGCGTATCACAAACAAGGAAAGAACAGGTGGATGTTAAGTTACAAACACAGGCTCAGGAAACATATAGCTTAATTACAGACACTATCATGCAGGCAAATGATATTGTGATGGTTGGATATACAGCATCAGAACAGTTGAATTTTGCAACGGTAGGAGAAGAGACAAGTGCAACAATGGCGAAGAAGTTCTATGTGAAAGATGAGGCAACAGCAAAAGCACTTGTAAAAGATCCATCTTTATATGGAATTACTGATTCAGTTTCAAAGGCAGATGTAATATGTTTTAAGGATATTGATGTAGACGATCCAATATATATATCATATCTGCGAATTGAAAGTTCTGTTCCGTTGGATATGAATCTGGTACCGGGTGGAAACCCAAGCATTTTGTCTGAACAGGTAATAACTAATTCATTGACAGGGGAAGCAACAAAGGTACAGTGCACAGAACAAAATTCCAAAATTGTATACAGCATAAATGACACATTAGTTTCTACCTTTTACTTCGAAAACAATAACATGTATTATGGCAGAAAATATGCATACATGACAATGTCAGATGATGAGGTGGATATGTCAGATTCAAATTCAAAGTTTGTACATCTGTATAATCCATATTTGTCATATGTTGAAGCAAAGCTAGGAGCGATAGGCGTTGGTGTTGCGGGATGTACAGCAAACATTGATGCAAAAAACAATTCAGTTAAGCTGGATATATACTATAATCAGTCTAATATGACGTATACAACGAATGGAAGAGTGAATCCAAGAAATTCGTATGTATTAGTACCAAAAAAGTAGGGAGGGGAAGTAGAACATGAAACGTAAAACAAAGATTTTGATATCTGCATTATCTGTAATGTTCGTTGCGGCGATTGCAGTTGCAATTGCATCGTTCTCCTTCGCTGGAAATGGTGACGAAGACGGCTTGCTGGAGAATGGCGAAATTATCGCAGATGCAAGTCAGAATGTGGATACAAAAACGATTATCGATTACATTATCGATAATTCAAATTCAGAAGATCCAGAAGTAGATAAGATTTATCATATCGCAGAAATTTCATCTTCTTCTGCTTCAAGCTTAGAGACATTTGTTAGTTCCAATGGCTTTAAGGATTATGTTATTGATGGAAACCGTACAATCGAGCAGGCGATGGCAGATGGTTGTATCGAATACAAATGTTTTGGCGGAAATGTAACAAGTGATGCAGATCTTGCTTATATTTCAAAGGCAGATTTCATTTATGTAAGTAATGATTCTGCATCGAAATTTACAAAAGACAATGACATGAGCGAGAAATTATATGATCTTCTGCATACATATGCAGTTGGCGATTTTAAGCCTTTAGTCATTGATAGTCCAAATGCAACAACCGTTGATCCGTCGACATCAAAGAATATGAAAGATCTTGCATCTTCTGTATTTGGCCCAAATGAAAAGTATTATTACACATTCAAGTGGGCAAGCAACTTAAGTGCAGATCAGTATTTGCAGCATGCAGGTGGTTCTTTGTATCTGGGAATTAACGGTCAGACACAGAAGACAAATGGTGCATGGACAGAAGTATATGAGTCAGACCCGACTGCCTCTGCTTCAGATGGATCCTCAGCACAGCCGATGTCTATGGCGAAGATTTTGACAATTGGCGTCAATACTACATATACAAAGACAGATGCGCTGTTAGCAGGAAATCCGTCAGCAACGGGGTTGTATGCAGCAGATGGTTCTGCAATTGCAGATACTGCTACATCAAAATATTATAAGCTGGATGCAAATTCAATCTTCTATAAGAATGGTTATAATAACCGTGTCGGTGTAAGACCAACTTATATACAGAATGATATTGTAACATTGGCTGATTCAGAATCCGTTGATTTTGATCAGTACGACATGATTGTGATTGAAGATTCTTGTTATAATCAGACAATCACGGCAGATCTCTATAAGAAATTTGCATCAGCAATGTATGGTAAGCTCCATATTGTATATGGTGCAGATATGGGAACATCAACAGATGCAGCGATTGAAGTTCCGGACGACCTAAAGGAGACAAACTACTCTAAGTTATTTTATATGGTAGCAACAACAGAGTATGTTGCACGATATGAGAATATTATGGTAACTTCAAGAGCTGACTTTAGTGTTGTTACGACTTCAAAGAGTGCAGCGACAGCAAAGGTTATTGCAGATTTGATCAATGCATCGAAATATCGTGGAATTGGCGGTAGAGGTTCTTCTGCCTCATCCTTTACGGTGTTAGAGATTCAGCCATGCTATCCAATTGATGAAGCTGTGGCACAGGAAGTAGGCAAGGCAAAGCCAAGAAGTGGTAATGCATCAAGTATTTATGGAAGTGGAAATTATTATACAGCTCCAGCTAATGTCGTGAATGGAAAGACAAAAGAACAGTTAGCTGAAAATACAGAGTACTATGCCTGGGAGCTCTCTAAGGCAAAATTAGCAGATGCATTAAACTTACCAATTGATAAGATTAATTTGGTACAGATGTCATCCGAGGAGTTTGCGTGTGATAAATCAGAAGTTTTAGGAAAGTACGATTTGGTTTATATTGGCGGAAATACATCTGCATTAAAGGATGTGTTAGAATATCGTAGTTTGACAGGTCTTGCAAGATGGGGTGGGACATTGAAGTCTAATTCGGGTAGTTTGGATATGTCAAAGATTACAACTTTGCCAATCTACACGATGTATTCTCACAATGGTGATATTGTAAATCTGGATCTTTCAGCTATGGCACAGTCTCCAGGTCCTGCAAACAGTGGTACACCAACTGCGAAGGTTCGCCTGAATGGAAATTATACAGATACGTTTACAGTATTGAATGGTAATGATATCACATATAATCGGTATGAGGCATTAAAAGAATATGTTGATGCAGGAATGCCGGTTGTAGTAAGTAAGAATCTGACAACAGCATATACTCTTGCAAAGACAGATGGCTATTTGCAGAACTCGATTGATCCGGATTCTAATATGTATAAGTTATTGGCAGCATGTGAAGGCACTGATAAAGATAATGTACAGTGGAACTTTAATCAGACGGATGTGGAAGATATTTTAAGTGATGGTTCACTTGGTGATTCATTAACAGGATATGTCTCAGTGTTCAAGGGTGGTGCAGCAGATACTCCAAAGAATGAGTTGAGTTCAATCTATGCAACATCAGTGAAGAGACCAAAGCTGACAATCACAAGTATGCCGGCAACTTATAATCGGTATGATGAAACATCACAGATTACAGATGGTACATTGAAATTTAAATATACAGTCACGGGAAGTGCCAATTATACGGTTAAACTGTATATTGATGATGATGGAAATAGTACTTTTGATCGAAAAGAAGAGTACATGACATCAGGAGATGCGAATTCACTTACTTATCAGTGTGCGGACAGCTTCTATGGTCCACTGTATTGGATGATTGAGGTTGTTGATACAAATGGAAATTCAGTCAGCCAGACGGGTATTGCTTATGTCAAGAACAAGACTGACGAAAAACAGCAGGTAAATGTATTGCAGATTATGCCGGGAGGTAAGGCAAACCAGTGGTCAAATAACGCACTTGGCGAAGGCGCAGAAGGTTACAACTCCTTGTATTTCTGTACTGTATGTCAGCAGGCATATCAGAGACTGGAGTATAACCCATATACGAATTCAGGAAATCGTACAGCGTATGGAGCTCTTTATGGTGGTAATTTCCAGGATTCGAAGGATGGTATGCTGGGAAGTCATTACTTAGGTAAGCATGAGCATACGTTTGGTATCGTAAGTTATGACAGTCAGCTTGTTGTACCTGGAAAAGGTGTCAAGGGTATGGATGACTGGGATAACAACCTTGCAGATCAGGTAAATGATTTGTATGACTTTGATGTCGATATTATGCTGCGTAATGAGTTTGAGCAGGCTGCAAAGGATGCAGAAGCTGCATATGATTACAAGGTTGACAATGGAGAAGTTAATTACTCTTCAGCAATTACAGATGCAGAAAAAGAGGCACTTGTAAATTCATTTACAATTGATTCAACGGATACTGATTATGATAAGTATAATGCACTCACAACAGTGGAAGATAAATATAAATTTATTAAGAAACGTGAGTATGAGCAGTTGGCAGGCAAATATTGGCAGTTGTATCAGTTTATGAAGAATGAGAGTGCAACTGGAACATCCAGCATGAAGGATGAAACAGGTGTTGATATTCAGAAAACAACCGTTGATGCAAGAAAGGAACTTGATGAAGAAATTGATAAGTTAATTGCCGGAATTCAGTCAGGAAGCACAAATTCAGGCAAGACAACCTTCTCAAGTAATACATCAAAAGAGACTTTGATTCAGGAATTGAATCGTTTGAAGACAAAATCAACGTACAGTGATTATTATTCTATTGATGGTAACGCTGCACAGTATAATGATGTATCACAGGCATATCTTCCAAATGGAGAGAGTATGAACACTTATATGGAGGAGTACTTTAAGGTAAAAGATAAAGAACTTGAGTATAAGGAACTTTACAAGAAATATACAAGATATGCAGCAGGTGCCGATTGGTTACAGGAATCATACAGTACAATTATTCTTGGACCATCTGAAGATTTCGGTGGAGATGATATTACAAGTCCGATTGCACTTGCAGATTTGAAGTCTTACATCGAAGATGATGGACAGCTCCTGTTGTTCCATGATACATTGACAAAGTTCTCTGATAAGGGTACTTCTACATTGACAGCAACACTTCGTTCATACTTTGGTATGGATCGGTATCACTTTAATGATCCTGTGACAACAGATGCAAGTCAGAATTATGTGAAGTATACAACTACACAGGATAGTGACAAGTACTTTATGACGAATCTGTCGACAACGAAAGATGAAAGTCGGTATACAAGCTGGCTTTCAGATATGAAAAAAGTGTTTGGATCAACGCCAAGCAAATATCTGACATCCGTGGCATATACAGATGCGGTAAATGTCAGTGGTAATGATAATCCATATGCAATTCCTTATCGGTATGCCGATTTGAGCTGGGCAATCGCAGGATATTGGTACAATGCAGCTAGCTTTTCTGCAAAGGAGAATACAAAGTATGGTACTGATAAAGCGAGTCAGAACAATCAGGGTATTGTAACATTGTTCCCATTCACATTGGCATCTGAGTTGAATATTTCAGGAACGCACTCACAGGCATATGCGCTGGATGTTGAAAATGATGACATGACTGTGTGGTATTCTCTTGCAGGTGGTAATAATACAAAGGACGGTTCTTCCATCTATGCAGCATCACCGAGAGATGGTATGGACAACTACTTTATTTACACTTATAAGAACGTAAACTACTGTGGTGCCGGACATTCGAAGGTGACTGGTGTAGGAAAGGATAATAATGATGAGCGTTACCTGTACATCAATATTATTTGTAACTCAGTTCGTAACAGTGTAAAACAGCCAACCATTTATGTATATGACTATGGTAAAGAAACAAATAATATCATCAAACGTGATGTAAACGATGATTATTATACAAAGGTTGAGGAGAATACTTCATATCCAGAGTTTAGTTTTAAGGTAACTGTAGACCAGGATGCAACATTAAAGCAGGTTCGAATCTACTATGATTTGGATTACTCAGAGACAAATCGTGATAGTTCATATGTAGCAGATAAGAATCATGTATTGATTGCGGATTGGAATTCTACACAGGTAAAGGAAGGTATCATCAAGGATGTATTCCGATATGATTCTTCTCTTGAGAAGCTGTTGAATAAGGATGGCGGACAGATTGCTGAGAAGTATGTAGATTCTGATGGTAAGGAAGTTACAGTAGCGGCAACGAAATTGAAGCTTCAGCCATCGTACTTTGAGAATTACAATAATGAATATACATATATTGTAATTGAAGCAACCGATTCCGAAGGTAACAAGGTTTACCAGAGAATCAAGGTTATGTTGAAGGATTATCTCTTTGACTTAACGTAAAATAATAAAAAAAGCATGGGAAACTCTGAAAAGAGTCCCATGCTTTTTTTGCCATTTGATTGACTTTTTTATAAGAATCGTTATAATTAAAATATGTATGTAGTTAGGAATTAGGCGATATATGCCACAACGTACAAAATAATATGAAAGGGGAGATACTATGCGAAAACGCAAAATGAATCGAGCACTCGTTGTCGCACTGAGTGTTGCTATGGCATCAAGCAATATAGCACCAACAGTTACATATGCGGCGGAGTCATCTCAAATTTTCGAAGCGTCAGAACAAGAAAATCCACAAGAAGAAACAAGTGAACAGGAATCCAAGACAGAGGTTGAAACTGTAAGTGAAGATTTACAGCAGGCAGAGCAAACTGTTGCAGAAGATAAGACGATTACAGAAGAAACGTATTTAGAGTACACACCTGAAGAGGGAAATTATACTCTGTCTTATCAGATTCGTGTAAATAATGGAAAAAAGGAAGCTATTATTAAGGGATATGGTAAAAATAAGACAGATAGAAATATTACTATTCCAAGTGAGGTAAGTGCTTCCAGTGAGTACACAAATGCTGCAGACTATCAGAATATTCCAGTTACAGCGATTGATCAGGGTGCATTCGCATTGACGGAATGTCCGAGAAGCGTGAATATTCCTGCCTCTATAGAATCCATTGGTACAAATGCATTTGCCGGAGGAGAAAAACAGAAAGTTTACATATTGCAGTCCGTTACAATTGAGGAAGGTTCAAAGCTGAATTGGATTGGAGAGGCTGCATTTCAAAGTCAGGCAGGATTGAAAAGTGAAATTGTGATTCCTGATGGTGTTACCAAAATTGGTAAACAGGCATTTTATAATTGTGAAGGCTTGACAAAGATTACATTTAATGGTGGAGGAATCATTGGTGCGCAGGCATTTTCTGGTTGTAGAAAAGTCAATATGGAAAATGGGTTAAAATTTCCACTTAATGTAACAGAAATTGGTGATGAAGCATTTTTGAATTATGGGGCTTCCTCAACAAATGCAGGAGATCTTGCGCTTCCAAGTGGACTTACATCAATCGGAAAGAAAGCCTTTTCTGGCGCAAAGCTGAAAGGAAATCTTGTTATCCCAAGTTCCGTTGCGTTCATGGGAGATTCTGCATTTCAAAGTGCATATGCCGATACCGACAAATCAAATATGGGGATGTTATCGTTTGAAAACGGAAGTAAATTAACGAGTATTCCAGCGTATGCATTTGATAAGTGCCTTGCGTTTAAGGGCTCGATTGTAATTCCAGAGGGGGTTACAAGTATTGGGCAATATGCATTTGAAAAGTGTTCAGGGATGGATGGAACGCTTTCTTTGCCATCAGGGTTGGAAACAATTGGCAATTATGCTTTTTCTGAATGTTCAAAGCTGACAGGAGGAATTACACTTCCAGATACGTTGACACAGCTTGGTACGTATACATTTAATAAATGTAGTAATATTAATGGAGAACTTGTATTAAGTAAAAATTTAAAGAATATACCACAGGCTGCATTTTCAAACTGTTCTAGCATGATTGGAAGTGTGGATATTCCAGAAGGCGTACAGAAAATAAATGCAAACGCATTTCAGGGATGTTCTTCGTTAAATGGAACATTAACAATCCCGGAAACGGTAGATACGATTGGTGCCTATGCCTTTGATCAATGTAGTTTACTCACCGGGACTTTAACAATACCGGGAAAGGTAACTAATGTATCGAATTATGCATTTGACGCATGTTCTGGATTTGATGCATTAAAGCTTTCGGATAGTATTACAACTATCGGAAATTATGCATTTGCAGATTGTGATGGTTTTAAAAATGAATTTGTACTTCCTGCAAACCTGAAGACGGTTGGAGAGTTTTCATTTAGTGGTTGTAGTGGACTTGTTGGAAATCTGGCGATGCCGGATACTGTCACTTCAGTTGGAAAGTCTGCTTTTGCAGGGATGTCCGGATTAAATGGATATATGTATTTGTCAAAGAAACTTACATCCTTTGGAGAGCTGTGCTTCTATGGTTGTTCGAAATTAACAAATCCGAAGGATGAGCAGGGTAACATACAAATTATTGAGATTGCAGAGGGAACAACGGCGTTACCACAGCAGATGTTTGGAAATTGTAAGATGCTGACAAAAATACAGGTTCCAAAGACTATTAAGACAATCAATACTGGTGTATTTATTGGAACGAACTCTGCACTGGATCTTTATGTATATGCGGGGTCTGATGGAGCTGCGTGGGCAAGAAATTTGTCCACAGAGCAGAAAACGTTTGATGTTATTTGTTTGGATGCATTAGCTTCAATCAAGCTTTCCAATAACGCATACACAATGCGAGTTGGCTCAGAGAGAGACTTGTCTGCAACTATCAAATATTATAAAGAAGAAAATGGTGTGGATGTACCATATGAAGTTGCAGAGAAAGATGCACCAGATAAATTAACATGGACTATGAATAATAAAGATACAGGTACCTATGCATCCTATGCAGATGGCAAAGTATCAGCAATCAAACAGGGAACGGAAACAATCAAGGCAACATCACCGGATGGTAAGACAAATGGTATGTGTAAGGTAACAGTGTTTAATAAATATGTTACACAAATGTCGTCCTCTGATCCAGCAACAACAAAACTGAATGCTTCAAAGGATGGAGAGCAAACAACGATTACAGCAACAATCAAATTGCAGGGATTCAAAGAAGCATTGGAATATGGTGAGATTAAAGAGGAAGATGTGACACTTACATGTACACCATCTGTAGAAGGTGTGGTTAAGATTGAGACGGGAAAGATTGTGTTTAATGAAGATTATACACAGGCTACAGTTTCAACAGTAATTACACCGGTAAAGAGTGGAAATACAGTTATTACATTTGCTACAAGTGTACCTGGTGAAACGGAAACGAAATTTACAAAGACGATAAATGTCTATATGCCGTTACAGAGTATCAGTATTCCTGAAACAGCAACTGTAAAGGTTGGCGGCGAGAAGTTGAAGTTGACAGCGACATTGAATCCAGAAGGAGCAACCACACAGAAGGTCACATGGAAGAGTTCGGATACATCGGTTGCGACTATTAAGTCTACGACCGGAGAAATTACAGCAAAGAAGGCAGGAACAGTTACTATTACATGTACACCTTCAAACAACTCGAATTATGGTGATACGGCAGAAGCTGTTACCTGTACATTGACGGTTTTGCCAAAGGATGGAACAACGCCAACACCGACACCAGATCCAACACCAAATCCAAATCCGAATCCGGATCCAAAACCAACTCCGGATCCAAAACCAACTCCGACACCGACTCCGGAAGTGAAAGTTCCAACAATGTCAGTGAGCTATCGTACGCATGTACAGACATTTGGATGGGAGAAGTCATGGAGTAAGGATGGCGCTATGTCCGGTACGTCCGGAAAGGCAAAACGTCTGGAAGGCATTGAAATAAATGTCAGCGGAAATGATAAGGTTGGCATTCAGTACACGACTCATTGCCAGAGCTACGGCTGGCTGCCATGGTCATCAAACGGAGACATGAGTGGTACAGAAGGCGAAGCAAAGCGTCTGGAGGCAATTAAGATTCAGCTCACAGGTGCAGATAAGGATAAGTATGACATTTATTATCGTGTACATGCACAGTCTTATGGCTGGCTTGGTTGGGCGAAGAATGGCGCACCAGCAGGAACTGCAGGTTATGCAAAACGTCTGGAAGGAATTCAGATTGTAATTGTTAAGAAGGGCGAGAAGATTGACGAGAATAAGAATGGCATTAAATCTGTCAATAAAAGTGCATATATTGCATTATCTGGAACGTCACCAGTTGTGAATTCGAAGCCGACATCTTCAATGAATCCTACGATTGAAGGAAACAGTACACCAAATGTTACATACAGAACGCATGTACAGACATATGGCTGGCAAGGTTGGAAGTTTAACGGAAGTATGAGTGGTACAAGTGGACAAGCAAAACGTCTGGAAGGTATCGAAATTAAACTGACAAACAAGCCTTATAGCGGAGGCATTAGTTATACAACACATGTACAGTCCTATGGATGGCAGGGAAATGTGAATAATCCTTCTACTTGGAGATCAAATGGTGCAATGTCCGGTACAAGTGGTGAGGCAAAACGTCTAGAAGCGATTTGTATTACTTTAACAGGCAAGATGGCAGAGCACTATGATATTTATTATCGTGTACATGCGCAGACATTTGGCTGGCTTGATTGGGCAAAGAATGGTGCACCAGCAGGAACTGCAGGTTATGCAAAACGTTTGGAGGGCATAGAAATTAAGCTTGTTCCAAAGGGTGGACCGGCACCTGGTAAAACAGCTAGACCGTATGTAAGTAAGTAATTATTATATTATTAGTAAAATAAAATCCATGAGTGACTTCGATAATATCGGGGTTGCTCATGGATTTTTGTATGTAATAAATATGTTATATAAAATTCATTAGATAAATAAAAAATAGAAGAGACCATATAGATTCCCCAATCTATATGGTCTCCCTATGTAAAACATAGTTTGAGTTGTTGCGTCCGAACATCAACAACTCGCTCTCCCCAAGATGTCCAAGGACTGATCCTCGAACAAGATTATCGTAACATATAATTGATAAAAATCAAGGGGGCTGGCACAATTGGCGCTCTACAGAGCATACTTTTTTATTTGTTGCATTTTTGCGTTGTATTTCCAAATCTATGATTGTATACTACTACAGTAGGAGGCTTGATAGACATGAAGGAACAACTGGTACAAGTTATTGATAAAAAGGATTTACAGGTACTGATCCTGACGGATGGATATAACATCCATCATCTGTCTGGGTATCGGGGACATACAGGAATGCTTGTGGCGTTTCAGGGAGAACAGTATATTTTGACAGACAGCCGGTATACAGAGCAGGTAGAACTGGAAGCACCGGAATTTACCTGTGTGGATATTGGACGGGAAGGATATTCCAAGACGATCGCGGCGATGGTGCAGAAGGCATTTGCAAAAGAGGGCAGATCCACACTTCGAATCGGATTTGAGAATAAAGAGATTTCGTATATGCAGTATCAGGCTTTTGTAGATACATTTGCAAAAGAATTGACGGGAATGCAGGTGGAGTTTGTGCCACTGGAAGATGCAGTTAATGTGTATCGGGAAGTAAAGACAGAGGACGAGATTGCGAAGCTGGCACGTGCAGAGCAGATTGGCGATGAGGCGTTTACAGAGATTGTAAAGTTTATCCACGAGAACTGGAAGGATGGATTGACGGAACAGCGAGTTGCCTTGCAGTTAGAATATGAGATGCGGCTGCGTGGTGCCGAGGGAACGAGTTTTGATACGATTGCGGCAAGTGGTTCAAACAGCAGTCTGCCACATGCGATGCCACAGCCGAAGCTGCTTACGGAAGGTGATTTCCTGACGATGGATTTTGGCTGTATGTATCAGGGATATTGTTCGGATATGACGCGGACGATTCATATTGGAGAAGTGGTAGAATCAGAGCAGAAGAAGGTGTATGATACCGTGCTTCAGGCACAGCTTGCAGCACTTTCCGTTGTGAAACCGGGCATGGTATGTTCGGATGTCGATAAATGTGCACGTGACATCATCGCAGACGCCGGTTATGGAGATTATTTCGGACATGGACTCGGACATAGTGTGGGACTTTTTATTCACGAGGAACCTCGTTTTTCCATGAAATGTGATGCTGTGTTGAAGCCGGGTGTTGTGATCACAGTGGAACCGGGTATTTATCTGCCGGGCAGATTTGGTGTACGGATTGAGGATATGATCGTGGTGACGGAAGATGGATATCAGAATCTGGCATCTTCCCCGAAGGAACTGATCTGTGTATAATAGTCTAAAATGAAATATAATTTTGAAAAAAGTATTGACAACTCCATACCTGCATGCTATAGTATGCAAGTATGTTGATGAAAGCAGAGTATCCACTCTCACCTTAGCGCATAGGCGACTCGGGTTATGTAGTAAGAGAATATATAGATTTCTTATTATAACAATGTGTGGATAGTTTGTCTATCCACTTTTTTAATGCATTGATAATGGGAGGTGTATATTATTAGCGATTTAATGATTAACGAGCAGATTCGTGACAAAGAGGTACGTGTGGTAAGTGAGACAGGAGAGCAGCTTGGTATCATGTCATCCAAGGACGCTCAGAAGCTCGCAGATGAGCAGGGTGTTGATCTGATCAAGATTGCACCGACAGCAAAGCCACCTGTTTGCAAGATTATGGACTATGGAAAGTTCCGTTATGAGCAGACACGTCGCGAGAAGGAAGCAAAGAAAAAGCAGAGAGTCATTGAAATCAAAGAAGTTCGTTTGTCACCAAACATCGACAATAACGATCTGAATACGAAGGCAAACATGGCAAGAAAATTCCTGACTAAGGGCGATAAGGTAAAAGTTACACTTCGTTTCCGCGGTAGAGAGCTTGCGCATGTGGATAATGGTAAAGCGATTCTGAATTCCTTTGCCGAGATGCTTTCAGATGTTGCTGTTGTAGATAAACCTGCAAAGTTTGAAGGTAGAAGTATGATCATGTTTTTAGCTGAAAAACGTTAAATTCATATAAATAAGAAATTACCATGCATATGCATGATTTTTAAGGAGGAAAAGAAATGCCAAAGTTAAAGACAAAAAGAGCAGCTGCAAAGCGTTTTAAGAAGACAGGAACCGGTGAGCTTAAGAGAAATAAGGCTTACAAGAGCCACATTCTTACTAAGAAGACTACAAAGAGAAAGAGAAATCTTAGAAAAGCAACTATGACTGATTCTACAAACAGCAAAGTTATGAAGAAGATTTTACCATATTTATAGGATATTAGGAGGAATGAACGATGGCAAGAATTAAAGGCGGCGTTGGCGCTAAGAAGAGACATAATAGAACATTAAAGCTCGCTAAGGGATACAAGGGAGCAAGATCTAAGCAGTATAGAGTAGCAAAGCAGTCAGTTATGAGAGCTTTGACATCTTCTTATGCTGGTAGAAAGCAGAGAAAGAGACAGTTCAGACAGCTCTGGATCGCTCGTATCAATGCAGCAGCAAGAATGAATGGACTTTCATACAGCAAGCTTATGTATGGATTGAAGCTTGCAGGTGTAGATCTTAACAGAAAGATGCTTTCAGAGATGGCTATCAGCGATCCAGAAGGTTTCGCAAAGGTAGTAGAGGTTGCTAAGAGCAAGCTCGCTTAATAAAAGATTGTATTCAAAACCCGTTGTCTTCGGACAGCGGGTTTTGTTATAATAGGGGTGTAAAACTGTTGACCGGAGAGTACAAGGAGCAAAGGATGAATAAAAAAGTAACAAAATGTATAATCATGCTGTTGTGCACGATCTTTATCTGGACGGGGAATATGACAACTTATGCAGCAGAGACGGCGGATCCGGAGACATCGGATCTGAAGCCGTTGGAGCTTTACCAGATTGATGAAAGCTATGGAGATCTCGATGAGGCTGCCATGTCAATCAGTGATAGTAGCAGTGGAACCGCACTATCTGGTGTCTATCGTACGAATTGGGACTCATATGGAGATGATTATTGCTATCAGAATCTGAGTACAACATGGCAGGAACTCTATGATGAGATGAACTTGTATTGTACAGCGTATATGAATACATGTGTGGATGCGAAGGTGTTATCCGTTAATGGCAGGGCTGTTTCTGGTATCGGTCCAATCCGCTATGAAGGGTTGACATCGGAGGAGTTATCATCTCTGGTTTACATATTCACCTATCAGAATCCGCAGTTTTATTTCATCAAGAATGCTCTGTATTACAATAGTAAAGTTGTATATCTGGGCGTATATGATACTTTTGCGGATGGAGATACCCGTTCCAATGCTTCCGTGCAGATGTTTAACCGGGTGGATGTATGGGTGCAGACGATTCAAAAAGAATCAACTGCGTATGCAAAGGAGAAGAAAGCACATGATATCATCTGCGAATATGTAGAGTACGAAGAGGGCACCTACGATCAGACAGCATATAGTGCTGTCATGCAGAAAAAAACGGTGTGCGCCGGATATGCGAAGCTGTATAGTATGTTGACGAATGCTGCAGGGCTTGAGACGGTATCAGTTACGAGTGCCACACACGGCTGGAACCGGACGAAGCTTGGAAATCAGTGGTACAATGTGGACCTCACGTGGGATGATGGAACGCCGATATCCTATCAGTTCTTCAATAAATCTGATGCTACGATGGAGAAGTACGATGGCTCTTCCCGGGAATCGCATACGCAGAATCACTATTATGATGGCGTAGCTCCTGGTTGTGAAAGTGATTACGGAGCTTCTGTGACGGTTGTGGATGCAGAGCAGATTCATGCGGATACAGCGACAGTCGTATTGGATCTTGTGAATAATCAGTCAGGGCAGATACGAACCAGTTTTGTGCCCGCAAATGTTACAGACAAACGGTTAGGATATGTGTCAGAGAATACAAATATTGCAAAGGTCAGTGCATCCGGGCTTGTGACTGCGGTTGCACCGGGTAAAACATCCATTACAATCCGTAAACTGACAAACAATCAAAAGGCAACCTGTACCATAGAGGTATACGGATGGCAGGATGAACCGGAGACTCCGACGGTTGCAAAGTACGGTTCAACTTGGATTACATTGGACACACAGAGTGGCTGTGTGTATTCTGTGGATGGAATCCACTGGCAGTCAAGTCCGGCTTTTGTGTATCTCAAACCAAATACAGAATATACCTTTTATGTAAAACGTCCAACGAGCGGATATTACCGGGAGAGCAAAGCAGTGTCTGTCCGTGTGCGTACTCTGACGGAAGAAGTACAGGCGGCACCTGCGGTGACAGTGCGATATCGGACGCATGTGCAGACCTATGGATGGCAGAAGCAGGTGACAAATGGCACGATGAGCGGTACAAGTGGACAGGCGAAGCGCCTGGAGGGGATCGAGATCGCTGTGAGTGGCAACCAGAAGCTTGGAATCCAATATACGACGCACTGTCAGACCTATGGATGGCTGCCTTGGTCGTCGAATGGAGAGATGAACGGAACCGAGGGAGAGGCAAAACGTCTGGAAGCAATTAAAATCCAACTTACGGGCGCTGACAAAGATAAATATGATGTATATTATCGTGTGCATGCGCAAAGTTACGGCTGGCTTGGATGGGCGAAGAATGGTGCGCCAGCAGGAACTGCGGGATATGCAAAGCGCCTGGAGGGTATTCAGATCGTGGTTGTAAAGCGTGGTATGCCAGCACCGGAAGTTGATTATGCTGGTGTATATGCAAGTGCGACTGTGCGTCAGACCGCCTCGTATATCGCGAAGAATGGAACATCTCCTGTGCTTGGCAGTTCCGCAACCACAAATGCAAATCCGACGGTGAGCGGAGAGAATACGGTAAATGTGGCGTATCGCACCCATGTACAGACGTATGGCTGGCAGGGCTGGAAATATAACGGTCAGATGAGCGGCACAAGTGGACAGGCAAAGCGCCTGGAGGGAATCTGTATCAAGCTGACCAATAAGCCATACAGTGGTAATATCGTTTACACAACCCATGTGCAGACTTACGGCTGGGAGGGAAATATAAATGATGTGTCCACATGGAAGCAGAATGGAGTCATGAGTGGTACAAGTGGACGCGCAAAGCGTCTGGAGGCAATCTGCATCAATCTGACAGGTGAGATGGCAGCACATTATGACGTTTACTACCGTGTGCATGCACAGACGTATGGCTGGCTTGGATGGTCTAAAAATGGAGCGCCAGCGGGAACTGCCGGTATGGCAAAACGGTTGGAAGGAATTCAGATTGTGCTTGTTCCGAAGAATGGCGCAGCACCGTCTGTAAATTATCAGGGCATTCGCAGTGTGCAAAGTCGGTCGTATATCCAACGATAAAAGCACGGATTTATGCGCATTATAGTAGATGGTGAAAAAATATTTACAAAAATAGAAAAAAGTTGTTGACAAAGGGCAATCAAAATGATAATATATGTCTTGCGTTGAGCGTGAGCGACACGCAAGAGAATGCGGGAGTGCTGGAATTGGCAGACAGGCTAGACTAAGGATCTAGTGATGGCAACGTCGTGTGGGTTCAAGTCCCATCTCCCGCACGAAGAGAAAGAGAGATAGCAATTATCTCTCTTTTCTTTTTATATACATATGTTAAAATAGCAGCAGGAGCTGGATAAGGAGATAAAAGTCATGGCAAAGACGAAAAAATCAGACAATTTGGAATATTGCAGAGGAATTCGTGTGATGGATGTCGCGGTGTATGTATTTGCATTGTTGGCGTTTGGTGTGTATCCACTGATTTACGATGACCATTATTTTAATATTACGATCACAAAATATCATTTCTTTTTATATGCGGCCGGTATCTATCTGGCGCTTGCATTGATCGGTTATGTTGTGGAGGCAAATCTGAAGAATTATTATAAGTATGATTCTTTGCTCGTCGAGGATACCGGGAAGAAACGGTTTTTGCGACCGGAGTTTTATGCACTTGCATTCCTGATGGCAAACTTTTTTGCATGGTTTTGTGCAGATAATAAAAAAGATGCTTTTTATGGCTTGCAGGGCAGACGGATGGGTCTTTGCATGTATCTGGTTCTGATGATCGTATTCGTTGTGCTGGCACAGCGTGTGCGCCCACAGATGATCATGTTTATCTTTTTTGCTGCGGCGAATGCATTTGCGTATGCGGTTGCAATCGGACAGCATATGGAGCATGATTTCCTGAATCTGCGTTATAACATTGCATCAAATCAATATACGAAATTCATATCAACATTCGGAAATATCAATATGTATGCAAGTTATCTGTCCATCTCGATTCCAGTGTTGTTGGCAGTGTTTGCATTTTGTAAGAACTGGTTTTCGCGTATTCTGTCAGGAATCCTACTGATCGCGGCTGGTTGCAATATTCTGATTGCAAACAGTGACAGTGTATTCCTTGGTATTTTTGCTGGCGTTGTTGTGGTGACAATCCTTGCATTTATGCAGGGCAGACTGCGGTATAGTTCGTTTGCAGTGTTTTTATTGTTTGTCGGCAATCTGGTGCTTGGGTTTATCAATAAATATGGACATACAAGATATGACAAAAAACGGGGCGGACTTGCAATCGCCTTAAACCGGCTGGATATTGCATTTGTGTTATGTGGAGCAGCGCTGCTTGTATTTGCAGTTGTGTGTGTCTGCAACTGGAAGCTTGGCACGAGGGTTGCAGCATGGAATAAAAAGAAGATTGTGCTGATTGTCTGTGGTGCGTGTGTGGCGCTTGGCGTGATTGGTATTATTGTTTTGGCGGTAACTGGCTCTTCGTTACTGACATTCAATGATAAATGGGGCAGTTATCGTGGTTACATCTGGAGAAAGATTGTGGAAGTGTATGGTGATGCACCGTTTGTAAATAAGCTGTTTGGATATGGAAATGAGTCGGTACGTGTGACACTCAAGGCGGCATGCTACAATGAGATGGTTCAGGTCACGGGTAAAGTGTATGACAATGCGCATAACGAGCTGTTGCAGTACTTATTTACCACAGGTATTGTTGGTCTGCTTTCTTATCTGGCATTGGTCGGAAGCAGTATCGTCTATATGTTTAAGCATGCAAAGGAGCATGCATGGATCAGTGTGTGTCTGGCAGCGACAGTTGGATATTTCGCGCAGAGCATCCTGAATCTGAATCAGCCGATTACAACACCACTGTTCTTTGTATTTATGGCAATGGGCGTTGGTACTGTGAATTATTGTAGAAGAGTGAAGGAGTTAGAGAAACGTGCTTGAATTTCTGGTTCATAAGTGCATAAAGGATGCGGATGAGATCGAACGCCCGGAAGTGCGGAAACGGTATGGTTTTTTCTCCTCCATCGTCGGAATCATCTGCAATGTGATCTTGTTTGCAAGTAAGCTTGCAATCGGTCTGATCGCGGGCTCGATTTCGATTGTATCAGATGGTGTGAATAACTTATCGGATTGTGCGACTTGTATCGTGACGATGTTTGGGTATAAGATGGCAGCGAAGCCAGCCGACCGGGATCATCCGTTTGGACATGGGCGGATGGAATATCTGACTTCGCTTGTGATCGCGGCTGCGGTTGTGGCGGTTGGATTTGAGTTGCTGCGAAGCTCGGTGGAGAAGGTCATGCATCCGGAGCGTGTAACGTTTTCATTTCTTGCTCTTTTGGTGCTGGTGCTTTCCATGCTGGTGAAGATTGGGATGGGAGTTATGAACCGGAAGCTTGGCACGAAGCTTTCTTCGTCCATTATGCTTGCAACCTCTAAGGATAGCTTTAGCGATGTGTTTGCAACACTGGCAACCGCAATCGCACTTGTGATGTCGGCATTTTCAGATCTGCCGATGGATGGAATCATGGGAATCGTGGTGTCAGTCATGATTATGCTTTCCGGTTTTGGTATTGTGAAAGATACGGTGGATCAGCTGCTTGGACAGCCGGCGGATGAGGAGTTAGTTGCAAAGATCCGGGAGCTTGTGATGGAGAATATGTTCTGTCATGGCATGCATGATCTGATCATACACAGCTATGGTCCGGGAAATCTGATTGGTAGTGTGCATGTGGAAGTGGACTGTCATGAAAATATCATGGAGATTCACGATGCGATTGATGAGTTAGAACGGAACATCTACGATGAATTGCAGGTACATATGACGATCCACATGGACCCGATTGATTACGATGATGAGAAGACGAATGTTTGCCGTGATATGATGGCGGGGATTTTAAAGGAAATCGATGAAGGTCTTACGATGCATGACTTTCGGATTGTGTCGGGACCAACGCATACCAATCTGATCTTTGATGTGCTTGTGCCATATGAATGTAAGAAGACAGAAGCACAGATTAAGTCTGAGATCCAGCAGAAGCTTGCGGAGAAACAGGATACATATTATACAGTAATTACGTTTGATAAAGGATATTGTTGACAAACGGAAAATCATCATATATAATTTTCATATCATTGTGAATGATAGCAAAGGCGAGGAAGAGAACAAGTAGTGTTTGCGAGCAGCTGCCACAGAAAGCAGCCGGTTGATGAGAGGCGCGGTAAGTCGGAAACATGAATACATCTCGGAGCTGCTCCCTGAACGCTTGTCAAGTAGGGGCAGACGGATTGGCACACGTTACAGAGGCTGAAGTATTGATATCGATACTTGCAAAGGCGGTTATCGTGAGGTAAGCGTGAAATAAGGTGGTAACACGGAGTATACTTCGTCCTTATATTTTTATAAGGGCGTTTTTTAATGCCCAAAAAAGAAAATATATTTTGGAGGAAAGAAAGATGACATTGTACGAAGAACTTGTAGCAAGAGGTTTGATTGCACAGGTAACAAACGAAGAGGAGATCAGCCGTCTGATCAATGAAGGAAAGGCAACGTTCTATATTGGATTTGATCCGACAGCAGACAGCCTGCATGTAGGACATTTTATGGCACTTTGTCTGATGAAGCGTCTGCAGATGGGTGGCAATAAGCCAATTGCTCTGATTGGTGGAGGTACCGCAATGATCGGTGATCCATCCGGAAGAACCGATATGCGTCAGATGATGACAAAGGAGACCATTCAGCATAACTGTGATTGCTTTAAGAAGCAGATGAGCCGTTTTATTGATTTCTCAGAGGGAAAAGCGCTTATGGTAAATAATGCGGACTGGCTGCTTGATCTGAATTATATAGAGGTATTGCGTGAGGTTGGAGCGCATTTCTCTGTCAATCGTATGCTGACGGCTGAATGCTACAAGCAGCGTATGGAGAAGGGACTTAGCTTCCTGGAGTTTAACTACATGATCATGCAGAGCTACGATTTCTATGCGTTGTTCCAGAAGTACGGCTGTAACCTGCAGTTTGGTGGCGATGATCAGTGGTCGAACATGCTTGGTGGTACAGAGCTGATCCGTAGAAAGCTTGGCAAGGATGCACATGCGATGACAATCACACTGCTCTTAAATTCTGAGGGTAAGAAGATGGGTAAGACACAGAAGGGTGCTGTATGGCTTGATCCAAACAAGACAACACCGTATGAGTTCTTCCAGTACTGGAGAAATGTCGACGACGCAGATGTTATCAAGTGTCTCAAGATGTTGACATTCCTTCCATTGGAGCAGATTCAGGAGATGGAGCACTGGGAAGGCAGCGAGCTGAATAAGGCAAAAGAGATTCTTGCCTATGAGCTGACTGCACTTGTACACGGCGAGGAAGAAGCGAAGAAGGCACTTGACGCAGCGAAGAATATCTTCGGTGGCGGAAATACAGAGAATATGCCAGTTGCTGAAATCACAGCAGATATCTTCAATGATGGACAGACAGATCTGATGTCGATTATTGTACAGGCAGGACTTGCAGCATCCAAGAGCGAGGCAAGACGTGCGATGGAGCAGGGCGGTGTCTCTGTCAATGGCGAGAAGATCACAGATGTGAAGAAGATGTTCACACCGGATGATTTCGCAGAGGAGTTCGTATTGAAGAAGGGAAAGAAGAATTTCCGTAAGGTTGTATATAAGGCGTAATGATTCGAAAATGTGTCAATACAATTAAATATGGAACGGCAAAGGCAAGGGCAATCGTGCTCTTGTCATTGCTGTTCGGAATCGGAACTGTCGGTGCGATTGTGTGTGCAATCGTGTTCCGGCAGATTCTGTTTATTTTTGCAGCAGTCGTATGTGTGTTTGTTGTGATTACGCTGGCGCAGACGCTTGTGATTCAGGGTGGTGTTGTGGAAGATGCGAAGAACGCGGAAACGCAGGACACAAAACGTTCCAAACGTACGAAGCCACAGGATGCGGACAAGAAAGTCGATCATATGAAGCCGCCGGTATTTGCGAAGCGAAAGAACGAGAAAGAAGCTTCGAATGTCGAGGAAGAACACAACCGGCACAAGCGGAAGAAACAGCAAAAGAAGGACGCAGATGAGGGCGGACAGGAGTCGCAGGACAGAGAGGAACGGATGGAAGAACAGTCGATTGTTGCTCTTACGCAGGAAACTGTCACAACATACGACCGGAAGAAGGTCAAGAAGACGCTGCATAAGTTCAAGGTGCGGCGGGAGCATCGTATGATCTTCGTAGATCGTTCCGAAAAGCTCAAGGCAAATCAGACACCTGCCTATATCTGGGTAGAGAAAAAGGATTTTCATCTGTTGCTGATTGAACAGGAACCGCGGCACATCACGATTCCACTATATCAGATCAAGAATATTACATATCTGAAGAAGCAGCCGGCAAATGAAGATATTGATTATGCAGCGTATAAGGGCAGCAGTGTGCTTGCGGATATGTTTCGTCCGTATCTGCCGGATTATGCGCACAGTACGGTTGTGGATGATCTGTCTGCCTATAAGAATTTGTATGGAATCGGAAATGATATCTATGTGACAAACCGGTCGGCATCGGCACTGTTTGACCTGTTAGGGGTAGAGTTTCAGGTGGATGACCGGGTAACAATGTCCAACAAGGTGAATATTTATTTTAAAGAAGCATACAAGTCGAATATCTTATTACGGGACAATGTGATTGATGCGAACGGATATGCAGACCGGATCAGCAAGACGCTGGATAATCTGGCGCATTCGACAATCAGCTATGCAGAATTTAAAGATACGCTCAACCTGATGATACGAAACAAATTGATTACACAAGAGTTTGCATCGTATTATATGGGTGTGAGAGATGATTTGACTAGATAAAAACAAGTAGAAATGGACTTTTGATACGGTTTCACAAGTTAAGCGTTGCGAGCGCCTATATTTACTTGCGAAAACGACACAAAAGTCCGTTTTTACATACGATTCACAAGTTAAAACTTAATAATGTATAGTAAAAATTCGATTTGACGTAATTTATGAAAGAAAAAAGACGGTTTTTTCAGTTTGCGTTTTCCTTAGACTTGAGTTATCTTAATTACGAGTTAAAGATAATTAAAAAAATTAAGGAAAAGGAGAATACGAGTATGGAAGTTACAGCAGAAGATTTAGGAAAGCGTTCATTTTGTGAGGCAGTCATGCGTGCAAGATTGCCAAAGGCAGTATTCAAGGAATTAAAGAAGACAATTGATTACGGTGCACCGCTTGACGCAGCGATTGCTGATTCCGTAGCGATTGCCATGCGGGAGTGGGCAAAGGAGCTCGGCGCAACACACTATACACACTGGTTCCATCCACTCACAAACCTGACAGCAGAGAAACATGATTCTTTCATGGATCCGGTTGGTGATGGTACATTCATCACAGAGTTCACTGGCAAGGAATTGATCAAGGCTGAGCCAGATGGTTCTTCCTTCCCTTCCGGAGGAATCCGTGAGACGTGTGCAGCAAGAGGTTATACAGTCTGGGATTGTACATCTCCTGCATTTGTCAAAGAGATTCCGGATGGCTGTAAGGTTCTTTGTATTCCGACTATTTTTATTTCATATACAGGCGAGTCTCTGGATCACAAGACACCACTTCTTCGTTCCATGGATGCCGTTAACAAGCAGGCACTTCGTATCCTGAAGCTGTTTGGTAAGACACCAGCGAAGGTAACTGCTTCCGTTGGACCAGAGCAGGAGTACTTCCTGATTGACAAGGATAAGTTCAATCAGAGACTTGACCTGAAGCTGACTGGACGTACATTGTTTGGCGCACCGGCACCGAAGGGACAGGAGCTTGACGATCAGTACTTCGGCGTGATCAAGGATAAGGTTTCTCATTTCATGAGAGAGCTGAACAAGGATCTGTGGGAGTATGGTATTCCAGCGAAGACACAGCATAACGAGGTTGCTCCTTCTCAGCATGAGATCGCACCAATCTATGGTACAACAAATGTAGCAACGGATCAGAACCAGTTGCTGATGGAGACATTGAAGAAGGTTGCAGAGAGAAATGGATTTGCATGTCTGCTTCATGAGAAGCCATTTGCAGGTGTCAATGGTTCTGGTAAGCATAATAACTGGTCTATCTCAACATCCGATGGCGAGAATTTGATTGATCCAGGCAAGGAGCCAGAGAAGAACCTGCAGTTCCAGGTATTCTTAGCTGCAATTCTGGAGTCTGTTGATAATCATGCTGCATTGCTTCGTCTGTCAGCAAGCTCTGCTGGTAACGATCACAGACTTGGTGCAAATGAGGCACCTCCAGCAATCATTTCTGCTTACCTTGGTGATCAGCTTGCTGATGTTGTTGATCAGATCATTGCAAATGGAGAGGCAACAAGCAGCTTGAAGGGTAAGGTTTACAAGTCAGGATGTTCAGTCATCCCTGAGTTCAAGATGGATGCGACAGACCGTAACCGTACATCACCATTTGCGTTTACCGGTAATAAGTTCGAGTTCCGTATGGTTGGTAGTACACAGTGTATTGCACAGCCAATGATGACTTTAAATACAATCGTTGCTGACACACTTTGCAATTTTGCAGATGTGCTGGAGAAGGCAGATGATTTCGAGGCAGCCGCAAAGAAGCTGGTTGCAGATAAGTTGAGAGAGCATCAGAGAATCATCTTCAACGGAAATGGTTATTCTGAGGAGTGGGTAAAGGAAGCAGAGCGCCGTGGACTCCCAAATATCAAGTGCATGGTTGATGCGGTTGATTACCTCGCAACACCGGAGAATATCGAAATGTTTGAGAAGCATGGTGTAATGTCTAAGCGTGAGCTGGTTGCAAGAGGCGTTGTTATGTATGAGAACTACGCAAAGCAGATCAATATCGAGGCTAAGACAATGATCGAGATGTCCACGAAGCAGATTATTCCGGCTGTTATGAAGTATGAGGGTACTCTGGCTGCTTCTGTGAAGGATTTGAAGGAGCTTGGTATCAGCGCAGATACACAGATGGAGATTCTTTCTACCATCGATACAAAGCTTGCGGAACTTAAGAAGGCAACTGCAGAGCTTGAGGATATTGTGGCTAAGGCTGCCGAGAAGGAAGAGGATCCAAAGGCATGGGCAAAGTATTACCATGATGTGGTATTTGCTTTCTTCGATACGGTTCGTAAGCCGGCGGATGAGCTTGAGAAGATCGTAGATGCAAAGGCATGGCCATTCCCTACATATGAAGAGCTGTTGTTTGAACAGTAGAATATGCTATAGACCATTTGGTTTATATATTTTCCCCCAGGGGCTGCTTTGGCAGCCCCTTTTTTACGTAATAGGAGATATTATGTGGAATGTTTTCAGTATTGAAAGTGAATTTTTTAGATTTGAATTGGAAATTTGGTTTATCGAGATGAGTTTTTCTGTTTGGGGCGATGGCAAATGGGCGTAGAATGGAGTATAATTATGAAAATGCCCACAACGTGGGCGTAGGACGTGGAAAGTAAGCGGAAAAACCCATCCCGGAAATTTTAAGCGAATTTCAGAGTGGATTCTGTATATCCACTCAGATGTACATATATAAAGATAAGAAGAGGATGAGACATGAAAATAAGGAACATTATATTTGATTGTAATGGCACGATGATTTTTGATGGCAAATATCATGATATTGCATGGCGGACATATGTGAGTAAGCTGGCTGGCAGGGAACTTACCAAAGAAGAATTCCAGCATCAGATACTCGGACATACGAACCGGGATATTTTCGAGTGGCTGCTTGGGAAGGGTGCTTTGTCCGAGGAGAAGATCATGCAGTTGACCGAAGAGAAAGAGGTTCTATACAGAAGCATGTATCAGGAAGATCAGGACGCCTGCAGGCTGGTGAAGGGGTTACCAGAATTTCTGGATGAGTTGCAGCGAAGAAATATAAAATGCAATATCGCAACGGCATCTGGTCTATCCAATGTCGACTTTTATTTTGAACGGTTTGCACTTGCAAAATGGTTTGACAAATCAAAGCTTGCCTATGATGATGGAACGATGCGGGCGAAACCAGCACCGGATATGTATATTCGTGCGATGGAGCGCATCGGGGCGGAGCCATCTGAGACGATGGTGATCGAAGACAGCCCATCCGGTGTGAAAGCCGCCGTTGCTGCGAACGCAGCTTGTATTGTAGGAATCTACGGCGATTCCGATAAAAAGCTGCTTCAGAATACAGGAGTGTGCGATTATCTGATTGAGGATTATACACGAAATTATATTGGATATATAGAGCGGAATCTGTTAGAATAGGGTAGCGGATAAAGTTACTGTGTTGTACGAATAAACGCAGGAAAGTAATTGGTATGCTATGGAACGATAAAATATAGGAGAATACAATAATCAGGAGGATAAAAACATGCAGGTAACTATTTCAGATGCAATTCGTTATATTGGAGTGGATGATAAGGATATTGACTTATTTGAGAGTCAGTATGTAGTACCAGAAGGTGTATCGTACAATTCATATGTGATTCTGGATGAGAAGATTGCAGTTATGGATACGGTTGATGCCAGGGGCATGGAAGGCTGGGAGGATAAGCTGCTTCAGACATTGAATGGAAAGAAGCCGGATTATCTGATTATCTCGCATCTCGAGCCTGATCATGCGGGAAGTATCGGAAGAATGGTCGAGCTTTTTCCGGAGGTAAAGCTGGTTGCAAGTGCAAAGGCGATTGCGATGCTGCCACAGTTCTTTGAGGATAGATTGGATGCGCAGGAGAAGATTGCGGTCAAGGAGGGCGAAGAGTTATCGCTTGGAACCCATACATTGGTGTTCTATATGGCACCGATGGTACACTGGCCGGAGGTCATGGTGACCTATGAGAAGAGCGAGAAGGTGCTGTTCTCAGCAGATGGATTTGGTAAGTTCGGCGCGCTTTCCCTCACAGAAAATGAGGACTGGGCATGTGAGGCAAGACGGTATTATTTTAATATCGTCGGTAAATATGGCATGCCGGTGCAGACACTTCTGAAGAAGGCAGCAGGACTTGATATCGAGACAATCTGTCCATTGCACGGTCCGGTATTGAAGGAAAATCTCGGATACTATATTGGACTTTACGATACATGGAGCAAGTATGAGCCGGAGAATAAAGGCGTGCTTGTTGCGTATGCATCGATCCATGGCAATACGGCGAAGGCAGCTAAAAAGCTTGCAGACATGCTTCGCGCAGAGGGCGTAGAGAAGGTCGTTGTCAGTGATCTGGCGAGAGAAGATATGGCTGAGGTAATAGAGGATGCATTCCGCTATGACCGGATGGTGCTCTGTGCCGCAAGCTATGATGGTGGGGTATTTCCATGCATGCAGGATTTCCTGAATCATCTGCAGTCAAAGGCGTACCAGAAGCGTACCGTTGGTATTCTGGAGAATGGCAGCTGGGCACCATGTGCCGCCCGCACGATGAAGACGATTCTTTCTACGATGAAGGATGTCACGATTGTGGAGCCAACCGTTACGATCATGTCTACGATGAAGGAATCTGATTACCCAGCGATGGAAGCCTTAGTGAATGCAATCAAATAAGGAGAGTTTTAAGTGAAGAATTTGTACATAGCAGAGAAACCCAGCGTTGCCCGTGAGTTTGCAAAAGCGCTCGGCATGAAGGGGGCTGCAACTGCCGGTGCAAGGGACGGATACTTAGAGAACGAGGATACGATCGTGACATGGTGTGTCGGACATCTGATCACGATGAGCTATCCGGAGGTCTATGATCCAGCCTTGAAGAAATGGAGCTTTGATACGATTCCATTTATACCGGAGGAATATAAATATGAGATTATTGATGCGTCAAGCAAACAGTTTCAGATCGTAAGCAAGCTGCTGAATCGTGAGGATGTTGGACGCATCTATGTCTGCACCGACTCGGGACGAGAAGGAGAATATATCTACCGTCTTGTCGAGCAGATGGCAGGCGTGGACAAAAGTAAAAAAGACCGGCGACGAGTGTGGATTGATTCGCAGACCGAGGAAGAAATCATGCGAGGTATCCGGGAGGCGAAAGAGCTTTCTGCCTATGATAACCTGAGTGATGCGGCATATCTGCGTGCGCAGGAAGATTATCTGATGGGAATCAATTTTTCCCGTGCATTATCGCTGAAATATAGCTACACAGTCCGGAATTATCTTGGCATGGATCGATGCGTGATCGCAGTTGGACGTGTCATGACATGTGTACTTGGCATGATTGTGAAGCGGGAACGGGAGATCCGTCAGTTCGTGCCGACACCATTTTACCGGGTGCTTGCCAGCACAGAAGGATTTGAAGCAGAGTGGAAGACGACGAAGGATTCTGCCTATCTGGATTCTCCTCTTCTGTATAAGGAAAATGGTTTCAAAAAAGAAGAGAGTGCTAAGCAGTTGATTACTGAATTGTCTGCGGATGCACCGATTGAACTGATCGTGCAGAAGGTAGAGAAAAAGACAGAGAAGAAAGCACCACCGATGTTATATAACTTAGCGGAGCTGCAAAATGACTGTTCACGGTTGTTTAAGATTAGTCCGACCGATACGTTGAATACCGTGCAGACACTCTATGAGCGAAAGCTGGTAACATATCCAAGAACGGATGCCCGTGTGCTTTCCACAGCCGTTGCGAAAGAAATCGGGAAAAATATCGGTGGCTTGCAGAAATACGAACCGCTTGCACAGTATGCGCAGTATATTATGCAGCAGGGCGGATACAAGGGTGTTGCCAAATCCAAATATGTCAATGATAAACAGATTACCGACCACTATGCGATCATTCCGACCGGACAGGGACTTGGGAATCTGAATGGGTTAAATGATATTCAGCGGAAGGTGTATGACATTATTGCACGGCGGTTTTTGAGCATTTTCTTTCCGGCAGCAGAGTATGAGAAAGTAAGCCTTGTGTTGTCAAGACAGATTCATACGGTGGTTGGCGAAAAAGAAAATGGAACCGAAAGCTTTTTTGCAAATTTCAAACGACTGAAAAATCCAGGGTATCTGACGATAGCAGGACTTTCGTCTGACAAAAAACAGGAAGAACAGAAGCTGACGGATGAGGAGTTGGCGAAGTTTGCATCTTTGAAGAAAGGTGATGCGATTCCAGTACAGACATTCAATATCAAGGAAGGAGAGACATCTCCACCGAAGCGATATTCTTCGGGTACATTGATTCTGGCGATGGAAAATGCCGGACAGCTCATCGAGGATGAAGAGCTTCGAAGTCAGATCAAGGGCAGCGGTATTGGAACGAGTGCGACACGTGACAGTATCATCACGAAGCTTGTGACGAACAAATACATTGCGTTAAATAAGAAAACACAGATCGTGACACCGACGTTTCTTGGAGAGATCATCTACGATGTATGTTTAAATTCCATTCAGAGTTTGCTTTGGGCGGAAATGACGGCATCGTGGGAGAAAGGGCTTTCCGGTGTTGCGGAGGGAACGATTTCGAAGGATGAATATACGGCCAAGATGAATAAATTTGTCTGTGATAACACGAATGCCGTGAAGCAGATACGAAATCAGAATCAGATCACGCGATTGTTTGACCGGACGAAGCCATTTTATGAGAAGGCGGGAGCGAAGAAGGCTGCAAAGAAATCGTAGATATATTGAAAAATGAGCAGAATCAGATGTTTCATATGCATGAAATAAGTTTCATGCGTATGGTTCAATAGATGGATGGAGGATAGAAAATGAAAAGTGTAAATGCAGTAACAATCAAGGAATTATATGATCTTTCCCATACGGAGGCAAAACCTTTGATGGAGCAGTATACCTATCCGTGGGAGGTGCTTCCACATATTGGAGAATTTATCGTTAAGCTTGGGGAGTCTCTTCCGAAGGAAGAGTATACCGAAGTAGCGGAGCATGTCTGGGTGCATAAGACAGCGAAGGTATTTGCATCAGCATATCTGGCAGGACCGGCAATCATCGGCGCCGAGACAGAAGTGCGCCAGTGTGCGTTTGTCCGCGGAAATGCGCTGGTTGGAAAAGGCTGTGTGATCGGTAATTCCACAGAGCTGAAAAACGTGATCATCTTTGATAATGTGCAGGTGCCACATTATAACTATGTTGGCGATTCTATCTTGGGATTTAAGTCGCATATGGGAGCAGGTTCGATCACATCGAATGTAAAGAGTGATAAGACACTTGTCCATGTGAAAGGAATTGATCCAGAGACAAATGAGAAGTTTGACCTGGAAACTGGTATGAAGAAATTTGGAGCAATGCTTGGAAATCATGTAGAGGTTGGTTGTAATTCTGTATTAAATCCTGGTACAGTTATTGGCTCAAACAGTAATGTCTATCCGCTTTCCCCGGTACGTGGATTTGTACCGGCAGAAAGCATCTATAAGACGGGTGGCGTAATCGTAAAGAAACACGCATAAGTGGTTAGTTTGTATCAATCCGGGCAGATTGTGCTGCCTGGCGGGCGGCTTCCAGTATGAGCAGTGTGGTGTACTGGTTGTCGCTTGCATATGTAACAGAATCCAGATCACCGGTGATCTGAAGCTGCTCATTGATGGCATCCACGGAAGGTGTTAAAAGCGGATACATGGCTGTGACGGTTTCGTTTGTGTTTGATACTTCGATGTGTGTGACTGCATGTTTGTCGATGGTCGTCTGTAATTCCAGTGTGGTGCCACCAAGATTTAACTGCGAGGTATAGACACCTGGCTGGTATGTGGCAAATGTTTCCGTTGAGATGCTTGTATCTGTGGTATCCTTTTCGTCCTCCTTTGGCGAGAACATATACCAGAGCAGCAGGATCAACAGGATGCCGAGGACGATAAATATGCCAGTGTAGATGAGTTCTTTTGATTTTAAGACGATAATTTTCGTTTTGGATGACATAATAAAAAACTCCCTGTTCAGAATTAGTATAATATATTCTGAATAGGGAGTTTTTATTACTTTAGAATTAGGAAAATCAACACTTACAGGGAAGAATATCCGTGGCTGTTGATGATTCCCTTGATTGGTATGCCGGCTTTGCAGAGTGGGCAGTCAGCAGCAGAGTGTGTCTCGTAATTCGGGATATCCTCGGTACGGAAGATGGTGTTGATCTGCTCGTCGTGAATTTCATCGGCTGCGGAGAAAATCGAAGATACACCGACCACTTCACCACCGTAATATTCGATACACTCGAGTGCGGTCTGCAAGGTCTTTCCGGTTGTAGCAGTTGCTAACAATACAAGGACATGCTTGCCTTTGATCATGGAAAGATAATTCTCACGAAATATAAGCTGTCCGCCAGAGTGCTGCTCCGGGGAAATGATGTATGCAGTATTGTGCAGGTTCGCAGATAAGATACCTGTGTTAAGAAGTTCGTCTGCAAGATAAGCACCGATCACATTTGTACCATCCAGACAGACGATCGTATCAATGATCGTTGTAGCAGCGTAGCGGGTAGCCAGCACTTTGGCAGCGGCATGTGCTTCGCTTCGACGGCTCTTCAGACTTGTCATATCAATATAGTAGTTGATATGAGAAGAAGATGTTGCGTAGTGACCAGGTGTTACATTCAGTGAGATTAAGTTGCTGGATGTAGACTGTACCTTGAATGTATTTGTGTTTTCCATAAATAGTACCCCTCCTGTGCGTTTTATGACATACTGATATTATAAATGGTATACGGGATTTATGCAAGCAAAGTAGCACAATACACAGAAAATTCACCGTATATTTTCTCCGATTTTTGAGACACCGACATAGATCTGGGAGATCTTATACCACGTTGGAAAATCGACGATTCCACTTACCGGAAGGTTAAAAATAGACTGAAAGGCACGCACGGATTCTGTAGTTGCGGAACCGAAGATGCCATCGACTGTGACAGTTGGAATCGCCGGATAATTCTGCGCGATGCGGTTTAACTGCTCCTGAATCGTAATCACCGGTTCGCCGGAACTTCCAATTGTCAGATCATAGCCCGGATAAGAGGACGGGATTCCGGAGACAATTTCTGCTTCATTTACATACATATCGGATCCGTAATAGTAGTGGATGATATCTATGGCAGAGAAACCATCATCCCCGAGTGCTTTAGAACCCCACTGTGTCATCCAGTTTGGACAGGAGACGCGCTTGCCATCGCAGTATTGTGTGAGAATCGGCTGCTTGACATTTGGACGGGCGAGATAGCGGTTATAGAGCCGGTCCGCAATCTGTGAGATATTCTCGTAAATGGTCTTGCCGTAGATCCATTTGTGATCGTAAGCGGTGGAGGATGTAATAGTGAAATTATAGCCTTTGTTTCGATACCATTCTGTATATACCCGGTTTAAAGTGAAGGACATGATTGCCAGAATATTGGCTTCGATCGTGCTTTCTGGCCAGGTGGAGTAGATCTCGCAGCAGGCGACATTTTTGATGTAGTCGATGTATGGGACATAATAATCGGTAGCAGTGGAGTCGCCGGGGACACCGTCGTGTACGACAATCGTTTCTGGTACGACGACGCGTGAGAGGACGATCTCGCCACTTTCGGATAAAGGCTTGATCTCCGGCTCGGCGATTTTCGGTGGATAGTATTCCCAGAGCGTGTGTCCGCCGATGACGATTGGGTTATAGACATAGTCAGGTGTCTGCTCGGATGGCTGCAATACGATGGACTGCAATCCGTTTTCACCAGAGAATATCTGGACGCCCGAGACAAGCCCTTCCTGATAGCCGGGAGCGGAGATCTTTACATTGTATTCAGAATAAGGCTGGTTGTCGGTTGGCTCCATGCTGTATTCACGCGGTGGTGCGGAAAGCTCGATATTTCCGGTCTGTCCGTTTCGGTCTGTGTTGACGGATTCTAAGATCCGGTTTGGCTCTCCTGTGTTTGCGATTTCAATAGTAGCAGAAGAAAGCGGAGAGTAACTGTCTGTGCCTGTGACTATGACATTTAAATTTCCTGTATCACTAGAATATTGATCCATATGAGATACCTTGATTTTTCGTCCATATAATATATGAAAAAGCGTGGAGAATTATGTAAATAAAAAAATTATACATGTTAAGAAAAAATACTTGACAAGCAGAGAAAAAGCATGTATGATGCAAAAGGTTTGTAAATGAAAAATACTTTACAGGTGATTCGGATGGAGAAGTTTGTACGTCAGTCATTGCTCTATGATTTTTATGGAGAGCTGTTGACGCAGACACAGAAAAGTATATACGAAGATGTTGTGATGAATGACCTGTCCTATTCGGAACTGGCAAGGGAATACGGAATCTCCAGACAAGGCGTGTTTGATATGATGAAGCGCTGTGACAAGAAGCTGGAGGACTTTGAGAAAAAACTGAAATTAGTAGAAAAATTTGAGAATGCCAGAGAGAAGGTAGCCACGATACAGACTGAGATTCAGGCATTGCGGGAACGCAATGAGAATCCGACGCTGGACGGAGCGTTTGCGGATATTGACACGAATCTGACCGGGCTGCTGGATGATTTTTAAAAGTTCGATGTTTGGTTTTGTTTGGGAGGAGACGCATGGCGTTTGACAGTTTAACAGACAAATTGCAAAACGTGTTCCGGAAGTTGAGAAGCAAAGGAACGATAACGGAAGCGGATGTAAAAGAAGCGATGAAAGAAGTAAAGCGTGCGCTGTTGGAGGCGGATGTAAACTTCAAGGTCGTAAAACAGTTTATCAATTCGGTTAGTGAACGTGCGGTCGGCGAGGAAGTCTTAAAGGGATTAAATCCGGGACAGATGGTAATCAAGATCGTAAAAGAAGAAATGGACAAGCTGATGGGTTCTGAGACAACAGAGCTGAAGCTTCTGCCATCGAATGAAATCACGATCGTGATGATGTGTGGTCTGCAGGGTGCAGGTAAGACAACAACCGTTGCAAAGCTTGCGGGCAAGTTTAAGAATAAGGGTAAAAAGCCGCTGTTAGTTGCCTGTGATGTGTATCGTCCGGCGGCAATCAAGCAGTTGGAGATTAACGGTGAAAAAGTCGGAGTTCCTGTATTTTCGATGGGAGATGGACATAAACCGGTAAATATTGCGAAAGCAGCGATTGAGCATGCCGCAAAGAATGATATCAATTTAGTATTTTTGGATACTGCAGGTCGTCTGCATGTCGATGAAGACATGATGAACGAGCTGGCAGAGATCAAGGAAAATCTGAATGTGACATACACAATTCTGACTGTCGATGCGATGACTGGTCAGGATGCAGTCAATGTAGCGACATCATTTAATGATAAGATTGGCATTGATGGCGTGATTTTGACGAAGCTCGATGGTGATACCCGTGGCGGTGCCGCACTTTCCATCAAAGCGGTGACAGGAAAACCAATCCTGTATGCCGGAATGGGAGAGAAGCTCACGGATCTGGAGCAGTTCTATCCGGATCGTATGGCGAGCCGAATCCTCGGCATGGGCGATGTGGAGAGTCTGATCGAGAAAGCACAGTCAGCAATCGATGAGGAAAAGGCAAAGGAGATGGAAGAGAAGTTTAAGAAGGCTTCTTTCGATTTCAATGATTTTCTTGATCAGATGGAACAGATGGAAAAGATGGGTGGCATGAATGATATTTTGAAGATGCTGCCTGGATTTGGAAATAAAAAACAACTCCAGAATCTGGAGATTGACGACAATGCGATGAATATGCCGAAGGCAATCATTTTGTCGATGACGAAGCAGGAACGTTCGCATCCGGAGATCATCAATCCGAGCCGCAAGAAGCGTATTGCAGATGGTGCAGGCGTTCCAATCAGCGAAGTAAATAAGCTGATTAAGCAGTTTGAACAGTCCAGAAAAATGATGAAGCAGATGTCCGGTATGATGGGTGGAAAGCGCCGCGGCGGATTCAAGCTTCCGTTTGGATTTTAATTTTTGATAATAGTATAACTATTATATATAGACGAAAGAATTTTAAGGAGGTGAAATTTAACATGGCAGTTAAAATCAGATTAAGAAGAATGGGATATAAGAAGCATCCTTTTTATAGAGTTGTAGTAGCTGATTCCAGATCACCAAGAGATGGTAGATTCATCGATGAGATCGGAACATATGATCCAAATCAGGAGCCAGCATCTGTAAAGATCGACTCTGATGCAGCTAAGAAGTGGCTTGCTGATGGTGCTCAGCCTACAGATACTGTTGCAAAGCTTTTGAAGCAGGCAGGCATCGAGAAGTAAGACTGATGTGCAAGGGAGGTGCAGGTTATGAAGGAATTAGTAGAACTGATTGCAAAATCCCTCGTTGATTATCCGGATGAAGTTGTTGTAAAAGAGACAATCGATGGAGATACCATAACAATCGAACTGAACGTTGCAGGAGATGATATGGGTAAGGTGATCGGCAAACAGGGCCGAATTGCCAAATCCATTCGTACTGTGGTGAAGGCGGCTGCATCAAAGGGTGATAAAAAGGTAATTGTAGACATCAAATAATTCTTAGATTCCCGGTGCCATATGGCATCGGGAATTCTTTTATCGGAGGAATGAATGAACGAAGATATGTTTCGAATTGGCGTTATCACGTCGACACATGGATTAAAGGGTGAGGTCAAGGTATTCCCGACGACCGATGATCCGGCACGATTCAAGAAGCTGAAAAAATGCTTTATTCGTACAAAAAGTGGCGATGTACCAGTGGAGAAAAAATCATGCAAGTTCTTTAAGAACATGGTGATTCTTTCTTTTTCGGAATTTAATGATATAAATGAGATAGAAAAATACAAGGGCTGTGAACTGTATGTAACACGGGAAGATGCAGTTCCACTCGAGGAAGATGAGTTTTATATTGCAGATGTGATCGACGCAGAGGTGTTCGAGGATAACGGCAAAAAGCTTGGGACACTTGTGGATGTGATGCAGACAGGGGCGAACGATGTGTTTGTCGTGAAGATGGAGAATGGCAAGGAAGTGTTGCTTCCGGTCATTAAGGATTGCATGTTGGATATCAATGCAGAAGAAAAAAAGATTGTTGTTCACATGATGAATGGACTGCTGGACTAACGATATCGGAGGCAGATATGTATTTTCATATTATGACATTATTTCCGGAGATGGTGCTTGGAGGATTAAATGAGAGCATTACCGGAAAGGCAATTGAAAAAGGACTAATTGGTGTAGATGCTGTGAATATCCGTGATTTTGCAGGTAATCGGTATGGGCACGTTGATGATTATACCTATGGTGGCGGTGCAGGTATGCTGATGCAGCCGGGACCGGTGTATGATGCGTACCAGCATGTGCTTGCGCAGATTGCAGTACGTAAGGAAAAGAAAGGGACATCGGCACAGGCGAAAAAAGTACGTGTGCTTTATATGACACCGCAGGGACAGCCGTTTAAACAGTGCATGGCAGAAGAGTATGCGAAAGAAGAAGATCTTGTGCTTTTGTGTGGACATTATGAGGGCATTGATGAGCGTGTGCTGGAGATGATTGTGACCGATTATGTGTCGATTGGCGATTTTGTATTGACGGGTGGCGAACTTCCGGCGATGATGATTGTGGATGCAACAAGCCGTCTTGTGCCGGGCGTGCTTGGCAGCGATGAAAGTGCGGTATATGAAAGCTTCTATGATGGCTTGCTGGAATATCCGCAGTATACCCGTCCGGAAGAATTTATGGGGAAGAAAGTACCAGAGGTGCTGCTTTCCGGACATCATAAGAACGTCGAAGAGTGGCGGTATGAACAGTCGATGCAGCGGACACAGGAACGGCGCCCGGATCTGTATGAGATCTATGTGGAGGCACACCGGGAAGAGCTGGAAAAACGCAGACGAAAAAAAGAAGAAAAAGAACGAAAGCGGCTCCGTCGGGAGCAACGTGCAAAAATGCAGACAAATGAATAACTACTGCTTGTCTTGCAGAGAAATATGGTATATAATTTTTATAATATCGAAAGAAAAACGGGAGAGAAAAACCATGAAAAAAAGAGTATATATTGCAGTTGTTACACTGGCACTTGCTAGTCTGTTTGCAGGCTGTGGAAAGAAATCCGCAGATGCAGCCGTTTCGGTAAAAGATGATGTTGTGGAATTCGTAAATGAAGAGCTTCCAGCAGCAAAGGCAGATCATGACAATGCGATTGGCATTTACAATGCATATTTTGCAGGAAGCAGTGATCAGGATCTTGATGCATTTAAGACATCTTTGCAGGATACCGCAATTCCAGCAATGGAGAATTGTATCACAACGATTTCTAATATCGAGGTTGCAACAGATGAGGTAAAAGCGTTAAAGGATTCCTATCTGCAGAGCGTACAGAAAGAATGCGAAGCCATGAAGATGGTTGTCTCAGCGATTGATGGAGAAAATGCAGACTATCTGACACAGGCAGACAGCTTGATTGCAGAGGCAGCTACACTTCGGAGTGACTACCAGACAAAACTTCAGGCAATTGCGAATGAGCAGGGAATTGTAGTAAATCAGTAATGGTAAGAAAGCTGTCGGTGAAACATCCGGCAGCTTTCCTGCGTTATATGAGGAATTTGCGTATGGAACAGACAGAACGTGAAAAGAAAGAACAGGCATATATCACACAGTTAAAGAAGAATATGAACCCGGAGGATGTCGCTGGACTGTATCACCTCTATCAGAAGCTGACAGAGAAAAGCTATTTTCGGACAGATGTGGGATTTGGATTTCTGGCGGAGCTGCGCGATTATCTGGTGAAAAATGGTTACCAGATTGATGCTTATACAATGCCGCAGTCACAGGCAAATAAAAAGGTATCAGAGACGCACACAGATGCACATTTGCGCAGGAAATATGAGCGGCTGTGTGAGAAACAGGAACAGACGGAGAAGGAAGTGGAACGTTTGAATCTGCTTCGTATCCGGCTGACAATCGCGGTTGTCGCACTTGCGGTGGCTGTGATTGGTATGATATTTATTGCAGTGACAAATAAAAATGTTGGATACTTTCATGCTGAACAGAAAGTGCAGGATAAATACGCATACTGGGAGGAACAGTTGGATGCACGCGAGAAGGAATTGCAGGAGTGGGAAGAAGAGCTGAGTGAACAGGCAGAAAAAAACAATGACGCAAAGACACAAAATTGACAAAAATACATGCTATAATCGGGTACAATAAATGATAGAAAATGGTAGTTAGGAGGAACTGGGATGAATGATTTAAAAGTACTGGTCGTGGATGATGAGAGTCGTATGCGGAAACTGGTTCGTGATTTCCTTGTGAAAGACGGATATTCGGTTGTGGAGGCTGCGGACGGTGAAGAAGCGGTCGATGTATTTATGTCGGACAAGGACATCTCGTTGATTATTCTGGATGTTATGATGCCGAAGCTGGATGGATATGGTGTTGCGGAGGAAGTACGGAAAATGTCCGATGTGCCGATTATCATGCTGACGGCAAAAAGTGATGAGAGAGATGAGCTGCGTGGATTCGATCTTGGAATTGACGAATATATTACGAAGCCGTTTTCTCCCCGGATTCTGGTGGCAAGAGTAGAGGCAGTGCTTCGCAGAACGCAGGCAGATGCAGATTCAAATGTGATCAGCGTAGATGGAATCGAGATGGATATTGCAGCCCATCAGGTAAAGGTGGATGGGGAACCAATCGAACTTTCCTATAAGGAATTTGAACTGTTAAATTATTTCTTACAGAATCGTGGCGTAGCTTTGTCCAGAGAAAAAATCCTGAACAATGTCTGGAACTACGATTATTTTGGAGACGCCAGGACAATCGATACCCATGTGAAGAAGCTTCGTAGTAAGCTTGGAAGCAAGGGTGACTATATCAAGACAATCTGGGGTATGGGTTATAAGTTCGAAGGCTAAGACCCGAAACTCAATTCGGGTCAAGATATCCATGATGGTTGTTTTTTTCTCAGTATTTATAATTGCGGCATCCTGGCTGCTTTGCAGTTATGTACTTGGAGGAGTATTTCGTTACAGCATAAAAAACAACTTGATCACAACGTACAATTCCTGCAATGAGCTGTTTCAGGATGAGAGCGGAGATTTGTTTGAAAATGGTGATCTGTTTGGACAGATTAAAAATCCGCAGGATGCAGTTGTGATGATCGTGGATTCAGATAATGGAAAATTATATACATCTATCAACGACGAAGGTCAGATGATGGAGGGTATGCGCAGTCTTATGAACAGCATCCGCAGTGAGGATAACGAAAGTCAGTTTGGCACGGGTGAATATATCATCCGAAGAAACCATGATACAATAACGAATGCGGATTATTATGATCTGATTGGAAGACTGAACAATGGATATGAGGTTTTGCTGCGTACACCGATTGCACGTGTCGAATCGGTTATGCAGGTTATGACGCATTTGTTTATCTATATCTGTATCGGGCTTATGGTATTTGGAACATCCTTTATGCTGTTGTTCAGCAATATTTTCGCGGCACCGATCAAGCGGATGTCCAAGGCTGCAAAAAGGATGAGTGAACTTGATTTTGACGTAAAGATTCCGGTTACAAGTAATGATGAGATCGGAGAACTTGGCAACAGTATGAATGAGATGTCCGAGAAGCTGGAACAGACAATCTCGGAACTGAAAGCAGCCAATATCGAGTTGCAGCGGGATATTGCAGAACGTCGTAAGATCGACGATATGCGGAAGGAATTTCTGTCACATGTATCGCATGAATTAAAGACGCCAATCGCTCTGATCCAGGGCTATGCAGAAGGTTTGAAAGATGATATGTGTGACGACAAGGAAAGCCGTGATTTCTATACGGATGTTATCATTGATGAGTCACATAAGATGAACACAATGGTCAAGCGTCTGCTTACGTTAAATGAGATTGAATTTGGCGATACGAAGCTGAATATCGAGCGGTTTGAACTGGTTGGTTTTGTGAATTCGATTCTGGCATCCACCAAGATTCTGGCAGAGGAAAAGGGTGCGGAGATTATATTCGAGGAAGAACCACCTGTGTATGTATGGGCAGATGAGTATATGATTGAGGAAGTCTTTACGAACTATCTGACAAATGCAATCCATTATGTACGAAAAGATGGTGTGATCCGTATTTCATTTAAACCGATGGGCAACGATATCCGTGTCTGCGTTTACAATCAGGGTGACTGGATCGCCGAGGAAGATATTGGACGTGTGTTTGAGAAATTCTATAAGGCAGATAAGGCACGGACAAGAGAGTACGGTGGTAATGGAATCGGTCTTTCCATTGTTGCGGCGACGATGGAAGCACATGGAAAGAAATATGGCGTGGAGAATGTAGCAGACGGAGTGCTTTTTTACTTTGATTTGGATGCTAATGTGCTTGCCGATAAGTAAAATAAGTGGTAAAATTATTTTATCCTTGTGGGTAAAGAAATAGGCAATGCATATGACATGAGAAGATAGAGTATGAGAAAAAAGCAGGAAGCAAAACACGCAAATAAAAAAATATGGAAACGGCGGCTGCTGGCAGGGCTGATCGCATGCGGCATATTTGTGACAACTGGTTGCGGACAGGTGATTGACCTGACCGATGAAGAGAATCATCTGATCGCAGAATATGCGGCAGAGTTGTTGCTGAAATATGACCGGAATTATGATACCCGTTACAATCCAGATGAACTGGAGGATACGACGGAGACTATGACCGAGACCGATGCGACGACAGAAGCAACTACAGAGGTGGTGACGACAACGGAGGCTGCAACTACAGAGCAGGATGCACCTGCGGATGGTCAGACGACGCAGGCACAGCCGGTGACAGACGAAGCAGTTAAGGAAGACATCGGAGCAACTGTGGATTCGGATTTTGATATCGCTGCATTTGTCGGGGAGAGCCGCATCTCTGTCCGGTATGCATATTACATGGTGGTGGACAGTTATCCATCGTATGATCAGGATGGTATGTATATCGAGGTGCAGGCACCGGAAGGGTATAAACTGTTAGTATTGAAGTTCGAGGTAGAAAACAAGACAAACGAAGATCAGGCTGTTGATCTGTATAATAAAGATGTCAATTATAATATTGTCGTGGATAACAGCCGGACAACCAAGCAGATGCTGACGATCTTAGCAGACGATCTGTATACTTATGACAAGACGATTCAGGCGAGCAGCCGGGAAGAAACGGTGCTTTTGTATACGGTTTCTGATTCCGTGGCAAACAAATGGACGGACTTGAAATTACAGGTAAAATATGGCGGAACGAGTGCTGTGTTACAGCTTGAACAGTAAGAGTGGTCTTACATAGAGGGCTTGCATAAAGGAGGGTACATATGGATTCAAATATTTTATTGGAGAGCGGTACAAACGAACTTGAGGTTCTTGAGTTCATCATAAATGGCAATCATTATGGAATCAATGTAGAAAAGGTGCGGGAGATTCTTCCATATCAGGAGATTACACCGGTTCCAAATTCACACCCATGTATTGAAGGAATCTTCATGCCACGTGGGGATATCATTACAGTTATTGATCTGTTCCAGACGCTGGGATTCCCGAATCCGGATAAGCAGAATAACTTTTTGATTGTGACGAACTTTAACAACTTAAATATTGCATTTGATGTACAGGCAGTGCTTGGTATCAACCGTGTATCATGGAAGGATGTTGTGAAGCCAGATGCAACGGTCAGTGGCCCGGGAACTGGAATCGCGACAGGTATTATTAAGAATGCGGATAATCTGTTGATCATTCTTGATTTTGAGCGGATTGTGGAGGGTATCTGTCCGGAAACAAGTTTGAAGATTTCTCAGGTGACAGAGTTGGAAGATCGTGAGCGTAACAGCATTCCAATTCTGGTTGCAGAGGATTCTATGATGCTCTGTAAGCTGATTGAGGATGCACTGCACAGAGCCGGTTATACAAAGCTTACAATCAAGAACAACGGACAGGAAGCATGGGATTATCTGTGTGAACTGAAGAAGAATAATGGTGTAGAATATGGCGCGAAGTGTCTGATTACAGATATTGAGATGCCGCAGATGGATGGACATCATCTGATCAAGAAGATTCGTGAGACAGAAGGATTAAAGCAGATTCCGATTGTGATATTCTCGTCTTTGATTAACGATGATATGAAGCGGAAGGGTGATCTGCTTGGCGCAGATGCACAGATCAGCAAACCGGAAATCGGTCAGTTAGTAGGAATTCTGGACAGTCTGGTGGCAAGCCAGATATACGGAACAAATAAGTAATATTATGCCGGCAGGTTTCCTGTCGGCATCTGAAATTTATAGCATATGAGGTGAGAGAGATGGATTTGAAGAGTACCGGAAAGACAAAAGAAGAAATCAAAGAGATGTATAACAAATACTTCTATGAGACATTTCAGCGTTTTGATTTCATTGCAGAAAAAGGCGAGGATGACTATGTCATCGATGAGACTGGAAAACGGTATCTCGATTTTATGGCGGGTATTGCGGTTAATTCAGCCGGACATTGCAATAAGAAGGTTGTGGAAGCAATCATGGAGCAGTGCCAGCAGATGATGCATGCGTCCAACTATTGTTACACGATTCCGATGGTTATGCTTGCACAGCGTATCTGTGATGCTATCGGTATGGAGAAGATTTATTTCCAGAATTCCGGGGCAGAGGCAAATGAAGTTATGATCAAGCTTGCCAGAAAATATGGAAAAGATAATTTTGGACCAAACCGTTATCATATTGTAACAGCCAAGAACAGCTTTCATGGACGGACACTTGCGACTCTGGCAGCAACCGGACAGCCGGGAACAGCAATCCAGAGAAACTATGATCCGATGATTCCTGGATTTTCTTATGCAGAGTTTAACAATGTACAGGCATTTGCAGATGCGTGTACGGACGATACGATTGCAATCATGGTAGAGCCGGTACAGGGAGAAGGCGGTGTGATTCCTGCAACGAAGGAGTTCTTACAGGGCTTGCGCAAATTGTGCGATGAGCGTAATATGCTGTTGTTATTTGATGAGGTACAGACTGGCTGGGGAAGAACCGGAAGTCTGATGGCATATATGGGATACGGTGTGAAGCCGGATTGTGTCAGCATGGCGAAAGCAATGGGCGGCGGAATGCCGATCGGTGCAATGTGTACAAGTGCGAAGCTGGCGCTTACATTTGGACCAGGTGCACACGGAAGCACCTATGCAGGAAATCCGGTTGCCTGTGCGGCAAGTTATGCACAGATCGGAGAAATCATAGATCAGAAGCTTCCGGAAAATGCAGATAAGATCGGTGCATATTTCCGTGAGAAACTATTGAAACTTCCATGTGTGAAAGAGGTACGTGGACGTGGACTTATGATTGGCGTTGAGTTCAACAAGGATATTGCAACTGACGTGAAGTATCAGTCTGCCGACGAAGGTCTTCTGATCACAGCGGTTCGACCAAATGTGATCCGTCTGGTTCCACCACTCAATATTACAGAGAAAGAATGCGATGAAGCATTTGCAATTTTACATAAGGTTGTATCAAAGTTGGTATAATGAAGGTAAAGTGTTTTTGACAGGAGGCTATGACAATGAGACGTAAAAATGCATGGACAACGTACAATAAAAAGCAGTTAGATGAGCTGGAGAAGCTTTGTAAGAACTATCTGAAGTTTCTGGATAAAGGAAAGACGGAACGTGAGTGTGTAAAGCAGATTGTAAAGCAGGCAGAAGAAAAAGGCTATGTGAATCTGGCAGATATCACAAAGGATAAGAAAGCACTCAAGGCAGGTGATAAAGTATATAGCGTCTGCATGGACAAGACAGTTGCCCTGTTCCAGATTGGAAAGAAGAAGCTTGAAAAGGGTATGAACATCTTAGGTGCACATATTGATTCGCCTCGTATGGACGTAAAGCAGAATCCGTTGTATGAGAGCGAAGAGTTTGCATATCTGGATACACATTACTATGGTGGTATCAAGAAATATCAGTGGGTAACATTGCCACTTGCATTGCATGGTGTGGTTGTAAAGAAGGATGGAACTGTGATCACAGTCAATGTCGGTGAGGATAAGAATGATCCGGTCTTCTGTGTGACGGATCTGTTGATCCATCTGGCTGGTGAGCAGATGGAGAAAAAGGCAAACAAGGTAATCGAGGGAGAAAACCTGGATGTCCTCGTAGGCAGTAAGCCTTTGGAAGGAAAGGAAAAGGATGCAGTGAAAGAAGGTATCCTTGAGATTCTGAAAGAGAAATATGATATGACAGAAGAGGACTTCATGTCTGCAGAGATCGAGGTTGTTCCAGCCGGACATGCACGGGAGGCAGGTCTGGATCACAGTATGGTTATGTCTTATGGACAGGATGACCGTGTCTGCGCATATACATCTCTGGCAGCGATGCTGGAAGTGGAGGAAGTAGAAAAAACAACCTGTTGTCTGCTTACAGACAAAGAGGAGATCGGAAGTGTCGGTGCGACAGGTATGCAGTCCCGTTTCTTCGAGAATTCCGTGGCAGAGCTGATGGATGCAATGGGAGAATTCAGCGAGTTATCGTTGCGCAGATGTCTGGCAAACTCCAGCATGCTTTCATCCGATGTAAATGCAGCGTATGATCCTTTATTTGCAAATGCATTTGAGAAAAATAACGCGTCTTATTTTGGACGTGGTGTTGTATTCAGCAAGTTTACCGGTTCCAGAGGAAAATCTGGAAGTAACGATGCAAATGCAGAATACATTGCGCGTATTCGTAAGATGATGGATAAAAATGAGGTCTGCTTCCAGACGGCAGAACTTGGAAAGGTCGATGTCGGTGGTGGCGGAACGATTGCCTACATCCTGTCATTGTATGGCATGGAAGTGATCGACTGTGGAGTTGCGGTTTTAAATATGCATGCACCTTGGGAAATCACATCCAAGGCAGATATTTACGAGGCGTACAAGTGCTATAAAGTCTTCTTAAAAGAAGCATAAAAAATGAAAGATAAAGATTGATACCAATATGATAAAGAATAAGTGGAACAATCATAAATTGGCAGCAGAAAGTATGGCATTCCTTATGGTATGCCTTTTTCTGCTGTTTTCTTTTTGGAATCCGGTTATGTCCTATGCGAAGGATTCTTTTCTGGCTGGTTATATGCAGTCTGTATATAATCAGAAATCAGGCATCGGCAGCAATGAGGTAAATTGCTTGTTTCAGTCGTCGTCTGGATATATATGGGCAGGAACCGATGGCGGACTTTATCGTTCCAATGGTTCCGGATTTCAGAGCATTGACCTGTGGGATACGGATCGTACGGATCTGTATTCGATCAATTGTATCATGCAGGATCAGGATGGACGGATGTGGATTGGCACGGACAACTATGGATTGTTTTATATCGAGGATGGACAGACCCATCATCTGCAGGAAGAATATTACAATGGAAATAAAACGATTCTTGCAATCACGGAAGGACAGGATGGGACAATCTATGTGGCATGTACAAGTGGCTTGTTTGTGGTTGCGCAGGCAGATCAGGATAAACGTTCAGATACGTCGGCGTATTGTCTCGCTGCGTATTCGGATGCAGTGCTTGCAAGTATGGAATTCCGTGGGCTGACTGCAAAAGACGATGAGATCTGGGGACTTGCTGCAGGTGGAAAAATCTATGTATTTAATCAGGAAGGTGTGCTGCACGAGATTACAGAGCAGGAAGAGTCGGGAGAAGAATGGAACACGATTCAGACCTGTCAGGATTATGTCTATGTAGGAAGCAGCGGCAGGGAAGTCCGTGCGTACCGGACAGCAACAAGCAAACGGACGCTGGCAGCCGGTGTTGAGGGCATTAACAATTTCATGCAGGATGCAGAAGGCAGACTGTGGGTGTGTGCAGATAACGGGTATGGATATTTTGATAAGCAGTCAAATTTTGTACGCATCAATGACAGCCAGATTGATACGTATATCTCCGATATGATTCAGGATTACGAGGGAAATTATTGGATTGCATCTTCTCGTCTTGGACTGCTGCTTTTGACGAAAAGCAAATTCTCTGATTACAATATGGCAAGTGGCATGGCTGAGAGCATGGTAAATGCTGTATATGAATATCGTGGGAAGAAATACATTGCAACGGATGATGGACTTTATATCTACAATGCAAAGGAAGAGCAGGAAGTCAATGATCTGACAGAACTTCTGAAGAATGTTAGTGTACGGCATATCACTGCAGACGATTCTGGTACATTGTGGATATCGACCAATCGAAAATATGGCGTTGTGAAATATCAGGCAGACGGAACGATCACGGTGTACGGAAGATCGGATGGATTGCCGGGTATGGCGGTGAATTGTACGCTGCCATTGTCTGATGGCAGGCTTGCGGTTGCTACGACAGAAGGACTTGCAATTCTGGATGAGACTGGAAAAGTGGAACAGGTTTATCATAGCGGGGAGGAACTTGCCGAGGTTAATATATTGTCGCTGTTTGAGACACGGGAGGGCGATATACTGGCAGGAACGGACGGTGAAGGAATCTATGAATTGGAAGCTGGAAAGGATACCTTACTGCATTACAGCACCGAGGATGGTTTAAATTCGGATGTTGTATCCTGTTTTGCACAGGGCGATCAGGGTGTCTGGATTGGGACAGACAGTGGTTTGTGCTTCTATAGCGAAGCGTTTCGTATGATCAGTAATGTAGAATATTCAAACAGTGTGTATGATATCGAGATCGCGCGTGGGTCTGTCTGGCTGATTGGTTCGATGGGCGTGCTTCGCTCTTCGGAAGATGAGCTGCTTGGAAGTAATGGAATATCCGGGCGGTATTTTGCGACGGGAGACGGTCTGACGAAGACGATCAATACGACCGGAAATGCATGTATTGATACAAATGGAAAACTGTATATTTGCTGTAATGAGGGCATTTCAGTTTTAGATACGGAACATATCTGGTACAACGAAGTGCAGCCGATTATTAAGGTTACACGGATTGATATTGATGGAACTTCCTATGAATTTGATGATCTGAATGATGGTCTTGTGATCAAAAGTGATGCATCGAAGGTGACAATTGATTTTGCGGTATTTTCCTATACAAACCGGTCGAATATCAAGGTGGAGTACCGGTTGGAAGGATTTGAGTCCAATCCGACCGAACTGCACGGTGACGATGTGCTGCAGGCCGTTTATACGAATCTGGACGGTGGTGTTTACACATTTACTGTGAACGCGTATAATGGCGACGGAACTGCGTGTGCAGAGCCACTTTCGTTCGTGATTGAAAAGGAGAAGAGTGTCTTTGAAAGTCCGATGGCACGTATTATCCTGATATTCAGTCTGGTAATTGTATTTTTACTTCTGTTCCTCACGGTGATCCGTGTCAGACGGATGCTGAAATCCAAGACCTCTGCGTTGGAGCAGTTGTCGAGAGAGCATGAAGAAGCGGTCAAGACAAGTACCGCGAAGAACGATTACTTAGCAAACATGAGTAATGAGATCAAGACACCAATTCATGCGATGATGGTGAAGGCAGATGAACTTCTGCATATGGTAGATAAGGATTCTCCATATCGAAAGGATATCCGCGGTATCTATGATATCGGAAATGATATCCTGGCGAGTGTCGATGATATTATATTGCTTGCCAAACTGGAATCTGGACGTTTTGAGTTGGAGGAGAGTAATTACGCAATCTCGGATCTGGTAGCGGATATGTCGGAGCTTGCATTGCAGGAGCTTGCCGATAAGGATAAGTCTGTAAAGTTCTTTGTAGAGCTTGGTGAAAATGTAACAGACAATCTGATCGGCGATGTTGATAAGATCCGAAATATTCTGGTGCGTCTGCTGGACAATGCGATTCGCTATACGAAGCAGGGAAGTATTACCCTGTCTGTGGACAGCTATGGGTATACGGATCATGCACATCAGGATATGTTAAATATTGTATTTACGATTGCAGATACTGGTATTGGAATTCAGGAAGAGCGGCTGGATAATATATTTGATCTGTATGAGAGTGGAGACAGCATGAAAAACAGTACCCATCCGGGACATGGCGTTGGACTTGCAATTGCGAAGGGTTACGCGGATATTCTGGATGCGGAGTTATCTGTGGAAAGTGTATATGGCGCTGGTTCGACCTTTGTTTTGTCATTGAACCAGAAGCCGGCTGTAAAGCTGAGCAGTGGACAGGTTGTATCGAAGATCGAGGATACCGTATCCAAGGAGGATGCGGAGAAGCTGTGGCTGCCGGAGGTATCCGCACTGCTGGTCGATGATGATGAGGTCAGCATTGAGGTTAGCCGCAAAGTGCTTACATCCTTTGATATGAAGCTGGATGTTGCGACATCGGGACTTAGCGCAATTGATATGGTATTGAATCATGAGTATGATGTTGTCTTTATGGATTTGTCAATGCCGATCATGAATGGTATTGATGCAATGAAGGAAATTCGGGAACTGGATGATATCAGGTATGCGATGTTACCGATTATTGCGCTTGATCCAGATGCTATTGAGGGAAATCGTGGCAGTCATATATCGGCTGGATTTACAGACAGTATGGTAAAACCGATCGAACCACGACGGGTGGCAGCCATATTAAAGGATTGTCTGCCAGAGGATAAGTTACAGGAGCGTTCGGATGATATCCGCCTTTTGATCGAGGGCTCACGGTTCCGGGAAGGACTGCTTCGCCTACAGGAATCGCTGGATGTGGAAGAAGCAATTCAACGTATCGGTGGAAGTATCGAAGTGTATAATAAGCTGATACAGGCATTTTATTCACAGAACAAAGATGTAGCGAACACCCTGGCAGAGAAGTCAACGCGGGATATCCGGGCATTTAAGACGAAGATTCATTCGATTCGTACGTTATCGAATAGCATTGGCGCATATGAGCTTGCAAGATATGCAGCAAGAATGGAGACGTCAATCAATGTCGGAAAGCGTGACCAGCTGCGGCAGAATCTGCGAGGATTCATTGACGAGCTTGTATATCTGCTTTTGATCTTGGAGGATTATGAGCGGTTTGTTGATGAGGTATCCGGTATGACGGATGAAGAGTATGCGGCAAAGATGGCACAGCAAAGTGAAAAGGAAGCCGTCGTGGAAGATGAAGATGCTGACCAGGCAGAATCCGACGAAGCTATGCAGATACCACAGGATCTGACGGTAATTTCAATCGCGGTGCTTGATAAGATGACGGAATTTGCCAAGACAGGGGATTTTGAACAGGTAAGAACACATCTGGATCGCCTGAAAAGCTATGGCTATGATGGAGATAATCTGGAGTTTTTACAGGCACTTTCTGAGGCGGCAGAATCAGAAAATGCCGATATGATCACAGAGCTTGTGAACACATACCGGGATTTGAAACTGTAAATAAAAAGGGGATGAAAAAATGGAGCATGAACAATTTGATGAGGCTTTGATGCAGTGTATCCATACACTTCGTGCGGGAAGTGATATGGATCACGCAATTCAAAATCTGCTGGAAATCATTGCGGAATTTCACGATGCAGATCGTGCGTACATTTTCGAGTTTGCAGAAGATGAAATTCATATGGATAACACCTATGAATATTGTAAGGCTGGAATCACACCAGAGAAAGATATGCTGCAGAACCTTGAGATATCCACGATCGACCGGTGGTTGGTTTTATTTGAGGAGCAGGGAGAGGTGTACTTAAATTCCAGAGATGGAGAACTGGATGAAAACTCTGAGGAGTACCGGCTGCTTAAAATGCAGGGCGTAGAGAGTCTGATGGTGGCACCGCTTTATTCAGAGACGAAGCTGATCGGATTTATCGGTGTGGATAATCCGAACGAAAACACTTATACACTGTCATTGCTCCGGTCTGTTGCTTCGCTGATCGTAAACGATATTCAGAAGCGAATCACACTGGAACAGCGTGTGATCAATGCGCTGGCACGTATATATATTTCCATGTATCTGGTGAATATTCCGGCGGATACACAGAAAGAATTTAACAGTAACAGTGATGTGCGAAAATATGTCAAGCAGACGGAGCATGCTTCAGAACAGATGCGTACCGCGATGGAGCATATGACAGATGCGCAGTATTGGGGTGGCACACTTGCATTTTCCGAGCTTACAACGTTAAATGAGCGGATGAAGCACTGTGACTATATCAGCCATGAGTTTTACAGCTCCACAGACAAGTGGTGCCGTGCGAATTTTATCGTCGTTGACCGACTGGAAAATGGTGATCTGAATAATGTAATTTATGGTGTGCAGTTGATTGATGATGAGAAAAAGAAGGAGCTCGAATATCAGGCAGCCCTCGAACATGCATTGGCAAATCAGAATGAGATTTATGGAGAACTGCTTCAGATGCAAAGTGGCGGTGTGATTGCCGTCGAAATCAAGACGAACCGGATTCTTGTGATTAACCGTGCGTTGTTGGATATGCTTGGAATTGATGAGACAAAGAAAAACCAGCTTACACATGAGGATTTTCTGTCCCATTTTGTGGATAAAAAGGCGATGGAAAAGTATCTGGCAGTACGCGATACACTTGTGGAGCCGTATGTGCGGGAATATGAAGTCATGCGCGGCGATGAGCATGTGTTTGTGCTCTGTCATACAAAGCTGATTACGCTGGCAAATGGAGATCGTGTCAGTCTGACAAGCGTCATGAATATTACAGAGAATAAAAAGTTTGAACAACGTCTGCTTGTACAGTCCCGGATGGATGCTTTGACAAAGATCTGTAATCGCGGATATGGAGAAGCACAGATTGAAAAGTTGTTAAAGGCGAAGAAAAATGGTATGTTCCTGTTGTTTGATGTCGATAAGTTTAAGCATATCAATGATACATATGGACATAGTATTGGTGATGAGGTTTTGATACAGGTTGCAGATGCATTAAAGCAGACCTTCGAACAGGCGGGTGTCTGTATGCGGCTTGGTGGAGACGAGTTTGCGGTATATGCACCGGAGATAACGGAACAAATGCAGGCGGAAACGATGATACAGGCATTTTTTGAACGGATTCGGAATATTGCAATCCCTCAGATGGAAGGGGATGCTATCTCTGTCAGTCTGGGTGCAGTACTTTGTGCGCCAGATAGGGAGCATGTATTTGAAAAGGTATACCAGCGGGCAGATGCTACGATGTATACCTGCAAGAAAGTAATAGGAAACAGTTATGATTTTTATACAGGGAGGAACCCCGCATGAATATAGAATTATCTGGGAAAAATAAAACAGTTGCTGATGGAATCACCGTTGCAGAACTGATTGCGCAGGAGCAGTTAGAGACGCCAGAGCATGTGAAGGTGGCAGTGAATGATGATTTTGTGGAACGCGAACAATTCGCAGATACCAGATTGCACGACGGCGATGTGGTAGAATTTCTGACGTTTATGGGTGGCGGATGCAGATAACTGAAAAAGTACGGACATAAAAGGGGTAACAGTTTTGATTCGAAGCGTGTTACCTGGATTTTAGCTCGGAGGATAAGGACATGTACGATATTTCACCAGAAGAATTAAAGGATTATAAGGCATATACGATTGTGGATATCCGGGACAGTATGTCGTATGCATATGGACATCTGCCGGATGCGATTTCCGTACCACAGGCAGAGCTTTCCACGTATATTGATGAGTGGAAAGATGCAGGCAAGATACTGATCTACTGCAAACGTGGAGAGGCAAGTCTGGATGCGGTGCTGATGTTACGGGAACAGGGTGTGGAAGCCTATAACTTAGACGGCGGCTATATGGCGTGGCTGATGCTTGCCATGCAGGAACCAGCAGATCAACCGGATACGGATTTTGCGAAGGATGTGGAAGAGAGCATACGGAAGCGGTTCCGGAAGAAAATCTGGTGCAGGTTCACGAAAGCAATCAATGAATATGAACTTGTGAAACCGGGAGATAATATCGCAGTCTGTATCTCTGGTGGCAAGGATTCAATGTTGATGGCGAAGCTGTTCCAGGAGCTGAAAAGGCATAATAAGTTTCCTTTTGGTGTGCAGTTTCTGGTGATGGATCCGGGCTACAGTCCGGAGAACCGTCAGGTGATCGAGACGAACGCGAAGAACTTAAATATTCCGATCACGATATTTGAGTCGGATATATTTGAATCAGTCTTTCATGTCGAGAAATCGCCGTGTTATCTGTGCGCGCGTATGCGGCGCGGACATCTGTACAGTCAGGCGAAGGCACTTGGCTGTAACAAGATTGCCTTAGGACATCATTATGATGACGTGATTGAGACAATCCTTATGGGAATGTTATATGGGGCGCAGGTGCAGACGATGATGCCGAAACTCCATAGCACGAATTTCGAGGGCATGGAACTGATTCGTCCGCTGTATCTCGTGCGTGAGGACGATATCAAAGCTTGGCGCGATGCGAACCATCTGCATTTTATCCAGTGTGCGTGCAAATTTACAGATACCTGTTCTTCATGTGATAAGGATGGACAGAGTAATTCCAAACGTCTGGAAGTGAAGAAACTGATCCATGAGCTTGCGAAGACGAATCCATTTGTGGAAGGAAACATCTTCAAGAGTGTGGAGAATGTGAATCTGAGTACGGTGATCGCATACAAGCAGAATGGTGTGAAGCATCATTTCTTAGATGACTATGATAAAGAGTGAAAATACAAGAGAAAAAGGAGACGAGAAAAATGGCAACAATGATGGAACTGGCAGAGGAAATCATAAAGGGAAGAAGAATCACAAAGGACGATGATCTGTCTATATTTCTGACATGTGATCTGGATGAGCTGCGGGCAGGTGCAGATAAGATCCGTGAATATTTCATTGGTGATGATGTAGATCTGTGCTCGATCATCAATGGTCGAAGCGGCAGATGCCCGGAGGACTGTAAGTTCTGTGCACAGTCTGCGCACAATCATACAAACTGCGAGGTGTATGATTTCTTGGACGAGGAGAAGATCATGGAGGCATGCCGTTTCAATGAAGAGCATGGGGTACACCGGTTCTCAATCGTAACAAGTGGCCGTGCGCTGACCGGAGAAGAGTTCGAGAAAGCCATCCATGCATTTGAGCGGATGCATAATGAATGTAAAATCGATCTCTGCGCGTCTATGGGATTTCTGACACCAGAGCAGTTGCACCGTCTGCATGAGGCAGGTGTGACAAGTTACCATCATAATATCGAGACTTCGAGAAGAAACTTCCCGAATATCTGTACCACACATACTTACGATCAGAAGATCGAGACTTTGAAGGCGGTTAAGGCAGAGGGCATGTGTCCTTGCTCTGGTGGTATCATCGGTATGGGTGAGACATGGGAGGATCGTCTGAGCATGGCAGTTGATCTGGCAGAAGCGGGCGTGGAGTCAATCCCAATCAATGCGCTGATGCCGATCAAGGGAACACCGCTCGAAGATCGTGAGTCTTTGACCGAGGATGATATCCTGCGTACGATCGCATTCTTCCGTTATATCAACCCGGAGGCAAATATCCGTCTGGCAGCCGGACGCGCCCTTCTGACAAACGATGGTGAGATCGCGTTCCAGTCCGGTGCATCTGCAACGATCACAGGTGATATGCTGACGACCGTTGCCTGCGCAACAATTGCAAGCGACAAGGAAATGCTGGCAAAGCTTGGAAGAAATGCAACACCAGCGTATGTAAATGAGAAATAGTTGAGAAGTAATTGAGAAAACATATCAAATAAACCTGTTGACAAATACCCCCTACCGGTATACATTATATACCCGTAGGGGGTATTTGCCTTATGGAAGAAAATAAAGAAGAGAAGAATTGTCCTTGTTGTTCGGGGAAACATAAAGAACGACAGGAAAAAGAAAAAAAGGATTTGATGAACCGGCTGAAGCGGATTGAAGGACAGGTGCGTGGCATCGAGAACATGCTGGAGAAGGATGCATACTGTACGGATGTATTGATTCAGGTTTCCGCGGTTACATCGGCACTCAACAGCTTTAATAAGGTACTGCTTGCCAACCACGTAAAAACCTGTGTGGCTGACAACATCCGCCAAGGAAACGACGAAGTGATTGACGAGTTAGTAACACTTTTACAAAAGTTAATGAAGTGAAGATGTAAATATAAGTGAATCAGAAATAATTGTGAAATTGCTAAGTGAATGAATATCATATATTTTCATATTGATTCATGAATATATACGATATGTTTGAAGCTTAGAAGTTCTTAATGTTCTGTATGCAATATAGCCATGTTTGAACACGATGTTCAAACAAACCGCCACTGAGCCATGGATGGCGAATTGGCGGTGGTGGCGTATTTTATGGAAATGTAAAACAGAACATTTTAGAACTTCTTAGGTTCAATACATTGTATATGGCATGAATCAATATGGAAATATATGTTAGGTAATTCCATACAACTCATTGGAAAGGAGAAAAATTATTACATGGAACAATATAAAGTGAAGGGTATGAGCTGCGCCGCCTGCAGCGCACGTGTCGAGAAAGCAGTTTCTGCGGTGGATGGCGTGACAAATTGTACCGTGAGCCTGCTTACCAATTCGATGAGCGTGGAAGGAACGGCAGATGCAGCGACAATCATCCGGGCGGTCGAAAAAGCCGGCTATAAAGCATCGAAGATGAAAGCCGGAAAGCAGTCCGGCAGCACGGAGGAAGATGCCGATGCACTCAAAGACACGGAGACACCGTTGATGCGGAAACGCCTGATCGCGTCGGTAGTTTTGCTGATCCCGCTCATGTATGTGTCGATGGGACATATGATGTGGAACTGGCCGCTGCCGCCGTTCTTCGAGAGCAATCACGTAGCGATGGGACTTGTACAGCTTCTGTTCACGATTGCAATTATGGTCGTAAACCAGAAGTTCTTCGTAAATGGATTCAAGGGACTTATACACCGGGCACCAAACATGGACACGCTCGTAGCACTTGGTTCTGCTGCATCGTTTATCTACAGTGTGTATGCACTGTTTGCAATGACCGATGCGGTTGTCAAGGGACAGGAGACACAAGTCATGCATTACATGCATGAGTTTTACTTTGAATCTGCGGCGATGATTCTCACACTCATAACCGTGGGTAAGATGCTTGAGGCAAAATCAAAGGGCAGGACGACCGATGCATTAAAGGGCTTGATGAAGCTTGCACCGAAGACCGCAGTTTTAGTAAAAGATGGTGTGGAGCAGACGGTACCGATCGAACAGCTTCATATCGGAGATTTATTTGCTGTCCGTCCGGGCGAGAATATTCCGGTGGATGGATTCGTCAAGGAAGGAAACAGTGCAGTCAATGAATCCGCACTGACCGGAGAGAGTATCCCGGTTGACAAGAATCCGGGCGATCCAGTATCTGCTGCGACACTCAATCAGTCCGGATATCTGCTCTGTGAGGCAACCCGTGTCGGCGAGGATACGACGTTGTCACAGATCATTCATATGGTAAGTGATGCAGCGGCAACGAAAGCACCGATTGCGAAGGTCGCAGATAAAGTATCCGGCGTATTTGTACCAATCGTTATCAGCATTGCAATCGTGACATTTGTGATCTGGATGCTCGTAGGAAGACCGGTAGGATATTCGCTTGCAAGAGCGATTTCCGTTCTGGTTATCAGCTGTCCGTGTGCACTTGGACTTGCAACTCCGGTTGCCATCATGGTTGGAAATGGTGTGGGTGCAAAGCATGGAATCCTGTTTAAGACGGCTGTTTCGCTGGAGGAGACAGGCAAGGTACAGATCGTTGCACTCGATAAGACCGGTACGATCACGAAGGGTGAACCGCGTGTAACGGATATCTTTCCGGTAGGCTGTGAGGAAGCGTATCTGATGCATGCCGCATATGCGCTGGAACAAAAAAGTGAGCATCCGCTTGCGAAGGCGATTATCGCATGGGGCGATGCGAACAACCAGACGGAGGCAGGTGTCGGGGAGTTTCAGGCAGTTTCCGGAAATGGTCTGATGGGCGTCCGCGATGGAAAGCATTTGCAGGGTGGAAACTGGAACTATATTTCCGGGCAGATCAGGATAGCAAAAGAGGAAGAAGCAGAGCTTCAAAAGCAGGCAGAGGTCTATGCATCCGAAGGAAAGACACCATTATTCTTCGCGGAGGATGGCAAGATCCTTGGAATGGTGGCAGTTGCCGATGTGATGAAGGAGGACAGCCCGGAAGCAATCGCGGAGCTTAAAAATATGGGAATCCATGTTGTCATGCTGACCGGTGATAACGAGCAGACGGCTCAGGAAATCGGCAAGCAGGCAGGTGTCGATGAAGTGATCGCAGGTGTGCTTCCGGATGGTAAGGAGGCTGTGATCGCCAATCTGCAGAAGAAAGGAAAGGTTGCGATGGTCGGTGATGGCGTGAACGATGCTCCGGCACTCACACGTGCAGATATGGGTATCGCAATCGGAGCAGGAACCGATATTGCTATTGACGCGGCGGATGTCGTGTTGATGAAGAGCCGGTTATCGGACGTGCCTGCAGCAATCCGGCTTAGCCGGGCAACCTTGCGGAATATCCACGAGAACCTATTCTGGGCATTTATTTACAATATTATAGGAATCCCGCTTGCGGCAGGTGCGTGGGTTCATTTATTTGGCTGGACATTGAATCCGATGTTCGGTGCAGCAGCGATGAGTCTGTCAAGCTTTTGTGTTGTGACCAATGCACTTCGTCTGAATCTGTTCAAATTCGGAAAGAAGCAGCGGGAGACAGCATAGGAGAGGTTGACATTCTATATAAATTCATGTAGTTTAAGGAGGAAAACAAAATGGAACAGATTATTGCAAAAATCGATGGTATGATGTGTGGTATGTGCGAGTCGCATATGAATGACATGGTAAGAAATAATTTCAAGGTGAAGAAAGTCACTTCTTCCCATGCGAAGAAGGAGACTGTGATCGTAGCGGAAGAAGGCTTTGATGATGCAAAATTTACAGAAGAAGTTGAGAAGCTTGGCTACAAGGTGCTTGGCATCGAACATCAGCCTTATGAGAAGAAAGGGTTATTTCACAGAAAATAGCAACTAGCAGATGAACGTGGGAAAGAAACTAAGAAAGTTCATATTTTTAAATGTATTTGCGATGATGGGCATGTCGTGCTACATCCTCGCAGATACATTTTTTATCTCCGTGGCAAATGGAACCCTTGGTATTGCAGCATTGAATCTGACACTGCCGGTTTATGGGTTGTTATTTGCCATTGGTTCGTTAATCGGGATTGGTTCCGCAACGCGGTATTCGCTTTGTAAGATGACCGATAATGAGACATCGAAGCTGTATTTCTCGAATGCCTTGATGTTTGCAGTTCTGATCGGAATCGGATTTACACTGCTTGGAAACTTCTTCCCGGCAGAGATTTTGAAGCTGATGGGAGCGGATGCGGATATCCTGTCGATCGGAACGGAATATCTGCAGATTGCGATGCTTTTTTCTCCATTTTTTATTGCAAACTATACCTTTACTGCGTTTGTAAGAAATGATAATGCACCGAATATCGCGATGGCGGCAACGTTACTCAGCAGTTTGTTCAATATTGTATTTGATTATGTATTTATGTTCCCGATGCACATGGGAATGCGTGGCGCGGCACTTGCAACCGGCGTGTCACCGATTATCAGCATCGGTATCTGCATGATCCATTATCTATCGAAGAAAAATACGATCGTATTCAAATGGCATCTGCCGAGCTTCAAACTGCTTGCTTCCGCAGCAGGTCTTGGCGTAGTGGCATTTGTCGGTGAAATCGCAAACAGTATCACAACGCTTGTGTTTAATTTTATTCTGCTTGCGTTATCCGGAAATAATGCAGTTGCCGCATACGGTGTGATCGCGAACATTGCACTCGTCGGAACGGCAATCTTTAATGGTGTATCGCAGGGCTTACAGCCACTTGCGAGTACCTCGTACGGACATGGCGACAAAGAGGATGTCAAGAAGATCTTACGTCAGTCGCTGGTGATCGCAGTTATCCTGTCAATCGTGCTTGTGTCTGCGGTATGGGTGTTCGCACAGGGACTGGTTGGTATCTTCAACAGTGCCCAGTCGGCGGAGCTAGCGAAGTTTGCCGTGCCGGGACTCCGGATTTATTTCTTGGGGTTCTTAGTGGCGGCAGTGAACATCGTGCTGGCGGGATTTTTCAGTGCGACCGGACAGGCACTTGCATCTTCCCTGATCGCGGTATCGCGTGGAATCATTGTGATCAGCCTGATGGCATTCATGCTGTCGAAGCTTTTTGGTGTAACCGGTGTCTGGATGGCATTTCCGGTTACAGAGGTCGTGACATTTGGTATTGCGATGGGAATTCAGGGTGTGAGTAAAAGAAAAGAATAGGAGTGGCATATGACATTACAACAGCTACGGTATGCAGTGACAATTGCAGATATGAAGTCGATGAACAAGGCGGCGAGCGAGCTTTTTGTATCGCAGCCGGCATTATCGAATACAATTCATGATTTAGAGGAAGAATTACAGATAGAGATCTTTCTGCGGACGAACCGCGGTATCGTTGTGACAACCGAGGGCGAAGAGTTCTTAAGCTATGCCAGACAGATGGTGGAGCTGCAGCAGATGATGGAAGAAAAATATATGGGTGCTGCAGAACACAAGCGGAAGTTCAGCGTATCCATGCAGCATTATTCCTTCGCAGTGGAGGCGTTCATCAAGCTGGCGCGGAATTTCTCACTGGACGAGTATGAGCTTGCCGTCCATGAGACGAAGACCGGTGAGGTTATCGAGAATGTCAAGAATTTCCGGAGTGAGCTTGGCATTCTGTATCTGAACAGCTTCAACCAGAAAGCCATGCAGAAGGTATTTGATGCAAATGAACTGGAGTTTAAACCGTTGTTTGACTGTGCGGTTTATGTGTATCTCGCAAGTGGACATCCGCTTGCAGGGAAGGAGTCTATTTCCTTCTCGGATTTAGAACCGTATCCGTGCCTGTCATTTGAGCAGGGCAATAAGAATTCCTTCTATTTTGCGGAGGAGGTCCTGAGTAACCTCGAGTACAAGCAGACAATCAAAGCGGATGACCGGGCGACGATGCTCAACCTGATGACCGGGTTAAATGGCTATACGCTTTGCTCCGGTATTATCTGTGAGGAGTTAAACGGCGATGGGTATACGGCAGTACCGTTTGCAGCCGAGGAGACGATGACGATTGGGTATTTGAAACGGAAGGGAATCCCGCTCAGCCATCTTGGAAGCCGCTATATTGAGATCTTGAAGCAGTATGAAAAGCACTGCAAATGAAATTTATTCTCATTATAAATGAGGGTGGTTTCGTTGACTTTTGAAACATGTCTGATTATAATTTTTCATGGACAAAAGTAAAGAATTAAGGAGGCATTCATAGCAATGAGTGAGTTAATTTATTTAGATAATGCGGCGACAACGAAAGTTGCACCGGAAGTATATGAAGCAATGAATCCGTATTTCGAAGAGTACTATGGAAATGCGGCAAGTGTATACCGCTTTGCCGGCGAGAGCAAGAAAGCGGTGGAAGATGCCAGAAAGGAAGTTGCGGATTTTCTTGGCGCAAAGCCAAATGAGATTTATTTCACGGGTGGCGGAAGCGAGTCAGATAACTGGGCTTTGAAAGGAATCGCATTTTCCCAGAGAAAGAAAGGAAAACATATCATCACGTCTGCCATCGAACATCATGCAATCCTGCATACATGCGAGTATCTAGAGAAGCTTGGTTATGAGATTACGTATGTCGGCGTGGATGAAAATGGTATCATCAAATTAGATGAGCTTGAAAAATCAATCCGCGAGGATACAATTCTGATTTCGGTGATGTTTGCAAATAACGAGATCGGAAGCATCCAGCCAATCAAGGAGATTGGCGAGATCGCGAAGAAGCATAAGGTTCTCTTCCATACAGATGCGGTACAGGCATATGGACATGTGCCAATCAATGTGGATGAATGCCATATTGATATGCTTTCTGCCAGCGGTCATAAGATCAACGGACCAAAAGGAATCGGTATCATGTACCTTAGAAATGGTGTGCAGATTGAGTCCTTTGTCCATGGTGGTGCACAGGAGCGTGGAAAGCGTGCCGGTACACACAATACACCGGGTATCGTAGGCTTTGGCCGTGCGACAACACTTGCAAAAGAGAAGATGGAAGAGCGTACAAAGAAGGAAGTCGAGTTGCGTGATTACCTGATCAAGCGTGTCTTAGATGAGGTTCCATATACGAAGTTAAACGGCGACAAGGTAAAACGTCTGCCGAACAACGTGAACTTCAGTTTCCGGTTCATCGAGGGCGAGTCCCTTCTGATTATGCTTGACCAGAAGGGCATCTGTGCATCCAGTGGTTCTGCATGTACATCCGGATCACTCGATCCATCGCATGTATTGCTTGCCATCGGTCTGCCACATGAGATTGCACACGGGTCACTTCGCCTGACATTATCCGATGAGACAACAAAGGAAGAAATCGATTATACAGTGGAGGCAATCAAGACAGTTGTAGAGCGTCTGCGCAGTATGTCACCGCTTTACGAGGACTTCGTAAAGAAGAACAAGCAGTAAGTTCATACACGGGATACTGATTATATTTAGGAGGTAATGACGATGAGTCAGATTATAGATTACAGTGAAGAAGTTATGGAACACTTCACCAACCCAAGAAACGTAGGAGAAATCGAGAACGCCAGTGGTGTCGGTACAGTCGGAAATGCGAAATGTGGCGATATTATGCGTATTTATCTTGATGTCGATGACAACCAGATCATCCGTGACTGCAAGTTCAAGACATTTGGCTGCGGTGCCGCTGTTGCAACAAGCAGTATGGCAACGGAGATGATCAAGGGCAAGTCCATCCAGGAAGCATTGAAGCTTACGAATAAGGCAGTTATGGAAGCACTTGGCGGATTGCCACCGGTCAAGGTACACTGTTCCCTGCTTGCAGAGGAGGCAGTTCATGCAGCACTCTGGGATTATGCACAGAAGCACAACATCACGATCGAAGGCTTAAAGCCACCGGTGAATGATATCGATGAGACCGAAGCTTTCTACGAGATGCCGGGTGCAAATGATTAGAAATTTAATTCTATGAGAAGGCTTGCCACAGACGATTATGTATTGATTTACCGGGGATAGATATATGGGAGGAAATCTGTGATTTATACGAGTATGACAATCAAAGCAATGAAGCTTGCTTACAAAGCACACGAAGGTCAGGTGGACAGAAGTGGTGTGCCGTATATCTTTCATCCGATTCATCTGGCAGAACAGATGGATGAGGAGATAAGCTGTACGGTGGCACTTCTTCATGATGTTGTGGAAGATACGGAAGTCACACTTGCGGAGTTAGAACAGGCGTTTCCTCCGGCAGTAACGGAAGCTGTATGTCTCCTGACACATGACAAATCCGTTGATTATTATGATTATGTCCGGAATCTGAAACCGAATGTGATAGCAAAGAAAGTAAAACTCGCAGATCTCGCGCATAATTCCGATGAGATCCGCTCGAAGGCGGCCGGCTGCTCCGAAAAGCAGATTCTGCATTGGAGAGAGAAGTACAGCCGGGCAAAAGAAATTTTGTTATCTGAGTAAAACTATCAGCAGTTCTCTTTGACGCGGGCGCAGGATTCCCGGATGACAAGCGGACATGGAATTTTAGCTTTTAAAGGTGTCTTGATGCTTAAGTTCGATGCAACATAGACAAGATTCGCACCATGCTGTCCCATATCATAGGATGGGGCATGAATGGTCGTAAGCGGAGGGGTTATGAACGTACTGGACTCTTCGTCGTTGAATCCAACGATGGAGATATCCCGTGGGATTTTATAACCTCTTTCTTTGATTGCTTTCATAGCACCTAATGCAATTGCGTCATTTGCGGCAAATACAGCTGTTGGCAGGTTGCTGCTGTCAAGCAGATCCATCATCATATCATAGCCGGATTTGGCAGTGAAGCTGCCTTCCCGCACATATGTATCGGCATCCATTTCCCGGTGCTCCATGTATTTCTTATAAGCGACAGTTCTTGCGTCAACAAGACGTTCCCCATCTCCGACATATTCACACCCGACAAGCAGGGCAATCTTCGTATGACCAAGTCCGGTCAGATAGTCCATGACGTCATAGACGGCACGCTCAAAATCAAGCGTTAAGGATGTAATGTTATATTCATCGACAACCATATCCAGGAATACAATATTACTGCAGATGCCAAGAAATGTATCAATTTCTTTTTTGGAGAACTTGCCAAGACAGATTAATCCATTCACGGAGGCAAGCTGCTTAAGACCATCCGGTTCATTTGGAAAAATACGTACGACGCGGATGGCATTTTTCATACAAAAATCTTCCACACCCTGTCTGACTCGGAGATAGTAGCTGTCCTTTAATTCCTGCTCCGCCGTATACCAGAGTACGATTCCCATTGTAAATGTATTTTTTGCCATCGCTTTTTTGCGGGAGGATTTGGTATAGTTTAATTTTCTGGCAATCGCAAGCACATGTTCCCGCGTTTCCGGAGCGACACTTAAGGTAGCATCATTATTTAAAATTCTGGATACGGCACCTGCCGATACGCCAGCTTCTTTTGCAATATCACGAATGGTAGCCATAGAAAACTCCTCTCAATATGTTTACTAAACAAAATATACCACATATAATATGAAAAAGTCTATATTAATTTGAAAAATATTATAGTAAACTTTAGTAAAAAGGTTGACACGTTTACTAAACACATGATATATTGGGTGTAACAAGGAGGAACCGGTATGATTGTATTCGGAACCGGTTCTGGCGACTTACTGCAACGAGATAGTTATACATGTGATTAAAGGAGGAACGATATGATACAGACAACAGAATTAAAGAAGAATCTACAGGCAGGTGCATATGATGATGTATTGCTTGATATCTATGTGGATGCAGATGTGCTTCCATATCAGAAGGATCGTTATGTGGCAGCGATTGAAACGTATGAGAAGTTATATGGAGCAGATGCAGTGGAAATCTATAGTGCACCGGGCAGAAGTGAGATTGGCGGAAACCATACTGATCATCAGCATGGTGAGGTACTAGCAACATCCATCAACTTAGATGCAATCGCAATCGTGAAGAAGCTTCCGGACATGCAGATTCGTCTTGTATCGGATGGCTATGATGAGATCGTAATTGACGGAAATGATCTTTCTCTTAAGGAAGAGGAGAAGGAAACGACAACCGCTCTGATTAAGGGTGTGCTTGCGGGAGCGAAGGAACGAGGCTACGCAGTTGGCGGATTCCAGGCATATATCACAAGTGATGTCTTAATCGGTGCAGGACTTTCCTCTTCAGCGGCCTTCGAGACAGTGATTGGAACAATTGTTTCTTATCTATATAATGATGGCACGATTGATGCAGTCACAATCGCAATTATCGGACAGTATGCAGAGAATGTGTATTTCGGAAAGCCTTGCGGATTGATGGATCAGATAGCATGTTCGGTAGGAAATCTTGTACACATTGATTTTGCAGATGTGAAGAATCCAAAGGTGGAGAAAGTAGCGTTTGACATGAATGCATACGGATACAGCCTTTGTATCACAGATACGAAGGGCTCCCATGCAGATCTGACCGCCGATTATGCAGCCATTCCGACAGAGATGAAAGCCGTTGCATCATATTTTGGCAAGGAAGTCCTTCTTGGACTTACGATTGAGGATATCTTAAGCCACGCACAGGAGCTGCGCGAGAAGCTTGGTGATCGCGCCGTATTGCGAGCCCTGCATTTCTTATGTGAGGATGTGCGTGTAGAAGAGGAAATAGATGCGTTAAAGGCAGGTAATATCGATGCATTCCTGCAGAAGGTAAAGGAATCCGGCGATTCTTCGTTCAAATATCTGCAGAATGTCTACACAAGCCATGATGTGATGCATCAGAACGTGTCACTGGCGCTGGCGGTCAGCGAGATCGCGCTTGCAGGTGGAGCTGGCGTTGCCCGTGTGCATGGCGGTGGATTCGCAGGTACGATTCAGGCATTTGTGAAAAACGAGGCTGTATCCGGATATCGTGCAGCGATGGATCGGTTGTTCGGTGCAGATGCGTGCAAGGTGCTTAAGATCCGTAAGTATGGTGGTATGAAGGTGCTGGCGTAATTTTTGTATATAAAATCGCTGGTTTAGATGAAACGGACGTTTTGCTTGTAAAATAAGATGGAAGATAAAGAATGGAGGAATCACTATGATTACAGATCTGATTCGTGAATTAGTGATATATGGTAAGAACAATGGTCTGATCTGCGAGGCAGATGAGGTGTATGCGACGAACCGTCTGCTGGAGTTGTTTGATGTAATGGAGTATGAGGAGAACCCGGAGATTACAGAGTCAAGAGCTGTCTGTGAGATTTTAGAGGACATGATGACATATGCGCATGAAAATGGCATCATGAAAGAAGATACCATAACAGCAAAGGATTTGTTCGATACGAAGATTATGGGCTGTATTACGCCACCGCCAAGTGTGGTACGGGCAGAATTCGCGAAGCGTTATGCGGAAAGCCCGAAGGAAGCAACCAATTATTATTACCAGTTTAGTCAGGCGACGAACTATATCCGGAAAGACCGTATCGCAAAAGATGAGAAATGGGTGACTGACACTGAATATGGTCCGATCGACATCACGATCAATCTGTCCAAACCGGAGAAGGATCCGCGCGATATCGCGAAGGCCGGACAGGCGAAGAAATCCGGATATCCGGCTTGCCTGCTTTGCAAGGAGAATGAAGGCTACGCAGGACATTTCTCACACCCGGCAAGACAGAATCACCGTGTGATTCCAATCAAGCTGGATGGACAGAACTATTATTTACAGTATTCGCCATATGTATATTACAACGAGCATTGCATCATCTTCAATGAGCAGCATATCCCAATGAAGATTGATTATGCGGTGTTCCGCAAACTTTTGGATTTTGTCAGACAGTACCCACATTATATGGCTGGTTCCAATGCAGACCTTCCAATCGTCGGTGGTTCGATCCTGAGCCATGACCATTTTCAGGGTGGTGGCTATGTGTTCGCAATGGCAAAGGCAGATTATGAGCGTAAGTTTGTGATTCCGGGATTTGAGAGTGTCACAGCCGGTATTGTGAAATGGCCGATGTCAGTCATCCGTCTGCAGGGCGATGATATGGAAGTGATGGCGAAAGCTGCCGACCATATCCTTACAAGCTGGCGGGCATACACGGATGCGGATGCATTTATCTTCAGTGAGACGGACGGTGTCCCACACAATACGATTACACCGATTGCGCGGATGCATGACGATAAGCTCGAATTGGATCTTGTACTCCGTAACAACATTACAACCGAGAAATGTCCGTGGGGCGTTTATCATCCATCGGCAGACCTGCATCATATTAAGAAGGAAAATATTGGTCTGATCGAGGTTATGGGACTTGCCGTACTTCCAGCACGTCTGAAGGGCGAGATGGCAGAATTATCCAAGGCAATATTAGCAGGCGAGGATATCCGCAAGAATGCACTCATTGAGAAGCACGCAGACTGGGTAGATTCATGGATTGGCAATTATGAGATTACCGCGGAGAATATCACAGAGATCCTGCACGACGAGATCAGCAAGGTATTCGTAAAGGTACTTGAATGTGCAGGCGTATATAAGCGGACAGAAGAGGGACAGGCTGCGTTTATGCGGTTTGTGGATTCTTTGTAGGAATAAGGACTGAACATTCTGATAATTATAGTTTTGATTGTGGATATGATTATTAGATGTGATTATATAGGGCTTTTTAGAAATTATGGTGGAGACAGGAATGCGGTTTATGAAGGCATTCCTGTTTTCGCTTTATGAATTCCTGCTGGCAGGCTGAAATTTTAATCAGTAGCAAATTTTCTGTTTGGAGCAAGTATATGAAAAAAGAAGAGAATACTCCAAACGCGGACTCAAACGGACTCAAATTGCATAAAATAAAAAATCCGTAAAGATAGTATTATCAATGCTTTACGGAGAATAAAAAAGAGCGCGAGACGGGGATCGAACCCGCGACCCCCTCCTTGGCAAGGAGGTGCTCCACCGCTGAGCCACTCGCGCATATTGTACAGGTCAAAACCTGTATCTTGAAGGTATGAAATTAATTGTATCGGCATTCATCCGCAATCTTATGAATGTCTGCTGTGTCTCACAGCAAAGACTATATTACATGATGAATGCCAAACTGTCAAGCAAATTATTGAAATTTTTCGTAAAATTCGTAATATAATTATTTATCCGTAGTCAGATGGCTGTACTCACCCTTGCGGTTATAGGAATCTGTCAGATAGCTTTCATCCGTGAGAATGCACTCGATCTCCTGATCATCCTGTTTATACTGACTTCTCTTCCGCAGATCTTCTTTCGTTTGCTCCTGCTTCGTCTGCAAAAAATCACCTGTATGGGATCCCAGAAATCGACCCGGCAACCGGTCCATCAACTTTCTCGCTACCTTCTGTACCTGATAACGCACCTTCTGAAAAGGATTTGCCGGCATGGTATCCTTTGCTTCCACAGGCCGGAAATACGTATGGGTAGCTGCTGTCTCCACTACCGCCCTGTTCATTGTAGTCTTTACTCCTACAGAATTCCCGGTAACCAGCGTCTCCTGCCCTGCAATATGATTTCCGTTGCCATTTTGTGAAGTGATCGCATCATTAGCTTCCTTGCTCTCTCCCCAGATTTTCTGTAAAAGCTGTTTGCCTTTACTGCTGATATTCTGCACCCAGGACATAAGATTCACCGAAGAATTCTCCTGCAATACTTCCTCGGCGGTTTGTATAGTCTGTACGCTTCCTAATTTGGTTCCAGCGCCGCCTACGTCCTTATTTTCCCCATGTTCGTGAATACATCCTGTCACCTGATGAGAATATGTGTCATGTCCGCTTCCTACTCCACCGACCTGCATAAGCCCCTCCGTTCCTGTTTCCGGGTCTACCTGTTCTATCATGTATATCGGAGGTATTCACTGTTTTATTCACTATATGTCCTCTCAAAATTCTGGTATCACCTGGTATCAGACCAGGTAATACAAAAACAGCGGGAAGCCTTGATTTATCAGGCTTCCCGCTAAAAAAATAGAGCGGGTGATGGGAATCGAACCCACGTATCCAGCTTGGAAGGCTGGTGTTCTACCATTGAACTACACCCGCATGTAGTCGGGGTGACAGGATTCGAACCTGCGACCTCCTGGTCCCAAACCAGGCGCTCTAGCCAAGCTGAGCCACACCCCGATATGCTGTTTTGCCGTTTCGTTTTTGTCGCCTCACCGAAGCGACTTCGATATAATATCACCCTATTCCATACTTGTCAACACTTTTTTACATTTTTTTGAAATTAATTTTTCAAATACGATACATCCCGCGTTTTACAATGTTTTCGATAACCTGAAATAACAGTTTTACTGACTCCTTAAATGATTTATTAACCGCACTTTCTGCTGTAGGAAATCTGAACGGACAGTTATGTCATGGCTGCCAGCGGCCGGAAGACCGACCACGTACTCAAGTCTGTATACAAGCATGCTCAAAAGGACAAGAAAGAGGTGCGGTTTTGCAAGAAAAAAGGCGGTTTTATCACAAACCGCCTTTTAGTGGACTAGACGGGAGTCGAACCCGTGTCCGAAATACAATTCCCTGTCCTTCTACGAGTGTAGTTTATTATTTAACATTCCCTCTGCCACACGATAACAAACAACCTTGTGGTTTCAGTAGCTTCATGATACGCCCGATGGCTCAAAGCTTTGCCAACGTCGTTTCTCACATAGTCGAAGCCTGGATCCTAAAGTGTGAGTGCTCTAGGTCAGACTGCTGCCATTAGGCAGCGTATGCTAAATTATCTTCAGCGTTTAATTTTAATTTGGCCATTTAACGCATCGCCATACGACTCGCTTCTCCAGCTGCATGTACCCCGTCGAAACCTTTACTAGCCCATATTCAATTTTTTTTGCGGGGTACATGCAGCTACGCTCCATGTTCTCCGCTCCGCTTCGGTCCGCCCAAAGCCAAGGTCCACCGGACCTTGTGGGCCCCGTCGAAACCTTTACTAGCCCATATTCATTTTTTGCTAACCAAGATTTCTGATTTTGAAATCTCTCTGTGCCTCTCGCTTTTGATCCTTCTTGGCTATGTCTGCTCTCTTATCATAAAGCTTCTTACCTTTGGCAAGTGCTATCTCTACTTTGACCAGACTCCCCTTAAAGTATACCTCCACCGGCACAATTGTGAAACCCTTTTCCTTCATCTTTGATGAAAGCTTTTCGATTTCCTTCTTGTGGAGCAAAAGCTTTTTAGGTCTAAGTGGATCCTTGTTGAAGATATTTCCCTTCTCATATGGTGTGATATGCATGCCATACAGAATAATCTCACCGTTCTCAATACGGATGAACGACTCCTTTATGCTGCCCTTTCCCATTCGAAGTGACTTCACCTCAGTTCCTGCAAGTGAAATACCGGCTTCGTATTTCTCAAGCAAAAAGTAATCGTGATAGACCTTTTTGTTGTTGGCTATTAATTTCTTTGGTTCCTTAGCCATGTCGGTATCTCCTTTCCTCAAACTGCTTTACAATACTAACACATTTTTTTACAATTGCCAATATATAAAACGCAAATTATTGTAAACCGCTGGTTCACATTTTTGTTTATTTACACTATATAATATATTATGACATCTTTTTCAATAAATCTATCGCACAACGACCGACAAATAACAGATAATCAAATAAGTATTTTTAATATCATAAAAGATTTCGTCATTATTGTCATATTATTCCGCCGGTTTAAAATCAATTGTACGCATAATTTTGTCAGTACTGTCTACAACAACCTTGATTTTTTGTCCAAGCTTGTATCTCTTATTGGTGGCTGAACCGGCCAGCTCATAGGTATCCTCGTAAAACTCATAGAAATCGTCTGTCAGGTCTGTCACGCGCACAAGTCCCTCAACTGTATTTTGAAGCTCCACGAAAAAGCCCCACTCCGTGACACCTGATATAACTCCTTCAAAGCATTCACCAATATGATTTGACATGTATTCACATTTTTTAAGCTTGACTGTTTCACGCTCTGCCTCTTCTGCACGTCGTTCGGTCTCACTTGCCTGCTTTGCAACAGCATCGAGTATAGACTCATAGTGCTCCCTGCGGTTATCATTCATCCTGCCGCGGATATTTTCCTTGATGATACGGTGTATCTGCAAATCAGGATATCTGCGGATTGGTGATGTAAAGTGACAATAATAATTTGCCGCCAGTCCAAAATGTCCTGTACATGCTGTTGTATATCGTGCCTGTTTCATAGAGCGCAGTGTCAGTCTGCTTATCAGGGATTCTTCATCTGTGCCATCCACCTTCATCAAAAGCTTCTGAAGCTCCTTTGGGTGTACCTCATCAGTTCCAATATGAAGCGTATAGCCAAAATTATTGATAAATGTGGAAAGCTTTGCGATTTTTTCTGAGTCCGGCTTGTCATGTGTTCTGTATACAAAAGGTATTTCCTGCCAAAAATAATCCTCAGCCACAGTTTCATTTGCTATAAGCATAAAATCCTCAATGAGCTTTGTTGCCACATTTCTGTCATACGGCTTTATATCTATCGGATGACCTGCTTCGTCGAGCACGACTTTAGTCTCCGGAAAGTCAAAGTCTATAGAACCTCGTTTCATTCTCTTTTTGCGTAGAATTGCTGCAAGCTCTGCCATTTTTTCAAACATAGGCACAAGCTCCTTATATTCTTCAATCACAGTGGCATCCTGATCTGCAAGAATCTTTTTTACATTTGTGTATGTCATCCTGCGGTTTGTCTTTATGACTGTCTCTGCAATCTTATGATCGATAACTTCACCCTTTTTATTTATTGTCATAATGCATGAAAGAGCCAGCCTGTCACATCCCTCATTCAAGGAGCATATGCCATTTGAAAGCTCTCTTGGAAGCATCGGAATCACTCTGTCTACAAGATAAACCGATGTTCCTCTCTTAAGAGCCTCCACATCAAGGGCACTGTGCTCCTGCACATAATTCGACACATCTGCTATGTGTACTCCAAGTACATAATTATCGCCATCCATGTATAAAGACACGGCATCATCAAGATCCTTTGCATCCTCTCCGTCTATCGTGACCATCATCCAGTCGCGTAAATCCATCCTGCCGGCCATATCCGCAGGTGTCACATCCTTTGCCACATTCTGCACCTGATGCATGATTTTCTCCGAAAAATCCACCGGCAGATCATAAGCCTTTACTATAGAAAGAATATCTGTACCCGGGTCATCTATATGTCCGATTATTTCAACAACCTTGCCCTCCGGCTTTTTGCCCTTTTTACCATAGCTTGTGATTTCAACCACTACCTTATGGCCCGACATAGCACCCTTTGAGCGTTCCTTTGGTATGAAAATATCTGTGCCAAATCTGGTATTGTCAGGCACTGCAAAACCAAAATTATCACTTGCCTCATAGGTGCAGACTACCTGCTTCATGCCTCGCTCTATGACGGAAACAACCTTTCCCTCCTTGCGGCGTCCTGTTGTGACAGGTGAGATTGTAATCTCAACAGTATCCATGTGCATCGCACCATTTACATACTCTGCCGGGATAAAAATATCATCAGGCTCTCCCTCCACAGTGACAAAGCCAAATCCCCTTTGATGCGCTGTGAATACGCCGACTGTCTTTTTGATTTCCGACTTTGAATATTTCCCGCGCTTTGAGAGTGTTATCCTTCCCTCTGCCTGCAAATCCAAAAGAATCTGTTCAAGCTGAGGTCTGTCCTCTTTTTTTACTCCTAGTACTATGCAAAGTTCCTTGATTTTCATCGGAACATACATGTCATCACACATGAAGTCATAGACCATCTTTTTTCGTGTTTCATATTTATCTATATTGCTCATTATCTCTCCTTTTCGTTGCCCCATCTTATTTCAAATGCACAGGCTTTAAATAAAATTTCATCATCTGGATATTGATGCGATAAAAAAGACTGCCGATTTCTCGACAGTCTAAGTATTTACCATATTCCCATATTTAAGACAATTGATATAATAAAGAAAAGAACAACACATACAATTGTCGCTTTAACCAGACGTCCTTCCTTTGAACGCCCCTTGTTCTTGCCCCAATATGTATCAGCAACTCCGGCGATAGTGCCAAGTCCTGCTGACTTGCCCTCCTGAAAAAGAATAACTATAGTAATTACTAAACTGACGATTATAAATAATACCGATAAAACAATTTTTAAAGTTGCCACGATAATACCTCCTAAGTTAATTTCTAAATAACAGAACTAATATACAACATTTTTATTGCACAGTCAAGAGTTTTATACTGTATGTAACAGATTTTCACACTTTATGCAATGGCTATCTTGCTCTTACAGTATGGGCACCCCTTTGTGTCCGGCGCCTTTTCCTCTTTGTGTCCAAATCTCTCTCCTGCTGCATTCATAGCCTTTACTATGCAAAATACGATGAGTGTCATGATAAAGAAATTGACTACTGCGGTAAGAAACTTTTCATCACCAGTATCCTTTCTTTTTGCTCTCTTCTTTTGATAATCTAAACCATTTTTAATATTATACATTTTTCCATTTTATTTTACAAGAAAATACATTATAATATAATTAAAAAAAGAAACAACTTTATATTTAGGAGATTTTTATGAAGTGCATACTGTATAAAAAAGCACTTCCACTCATATTATTATCATGCCTTTTGCTTGGTGCATGCGGTAATTCCAAAAATGACAGTGTATCTAAGGAGCCTCTTTCCCATACTTCTACTGAAAAGGGCACCTGGGACTCTGCTCCAAAGGTGCTTACTCCAACTGCCGACGGCACACAAACCTATACATGTGATGTAGCCAGTATCGATGCTTCAAACAGCGGCAGCGGCTATATCATAGTGAATTATCACGGTTCTAATCAAAAGGTCAAGCTTCAGATAACCGGGCCTGACAGTGTCACGTACACCTTTGATCTGCATGGAGGAAATGAAGTGTTTCCTCTGGTTGCTTCAAGTGGTTCATATACTGTAACCGTGTTTGAAAATGTTGAGGGGACACAATATGCCACCGTGCTGTCGCAGGTGATTTCTGTCTCCATCACCGATGAATTCGGACCGTATCTGTACCCTAACCAGTATGTAAATTTCACTGCCGATTCTCTGGCTGTGAAGGAAGGCAGCTCACTGGCGTACTACTGCAGCAGCGATACTGAGGTCGTGGAAAGTGTATACAATTATATCATTTCAAACTTCAAATACGACTATAACAAGGCTAAAAATGTCAAAAGCGGCTATCTGCCTGATGTGGACAAGGTCTTTACCGAAAATACCGGTATATGCTTTGACTATGCGGCAGTCATGGCCACTATGCTAAGGACTCAGGCTATTCCCACACGTTTAGAGGTAGGATATGCCGGTGAAGAATATCATGCCTGGATCAGTACTTATATAAAGGACAAGGGCTGGATAAACGGCATCATCGAGTTTGATGGTACCTCATGGAACATGCTGGATCCAACATTTGCATCTACCAGTGATTCGCCAAAGAAGTTCATAGCACAAAAAAATGATTACATTACCAAATACGTCTATTAGGAGGACATAAATGTCTAGAAAATCCAAGATTTTAAGCAATGCAGAGCTTTCTGCCTTCTGTCAGCAGATTTCTCTTATCATAGCAGCCGGGCTTCCTACATACTATGGTGTTTCCATATTATGTGATGAAGCACCTGATAAGCAGACACATGATCTGCTTGAGCAGATATATAAACCAATGGAGCTTGGTGCAACGCTTCACCGTGCGCTTAAAGATACAGGATACTTTCCAAAATATATGATAAATATGATACAGCTGGGTGAAGAAACCGGCCGTCTTGAAGAGGTCTTAAACTCACTCTCAAAGTACTATGACCGCGAAGACGAAATAGCTTCAGGCATCAAAAGTGCCGTTGCCTATCCTCTCGTGCTTTCTGCCGTGATGATTGCCGTTATTGTCGTAATGATTGCCAAGGTTTTACCTGTATTCTCACAGATATATGCAGAGCTTGGAAGTGAGCTTACCGGCACCGCTGCCGTGCTCATGAAGCTCAGTGAATACATCAACAGATATCTGCTTATCATTATAGCTGTCATGCTCTTTGTCGCACTGGTTCTTTTTATATTTTTTAAGACACGCTTCGGAAAAAAGTTCCTTATGAAAACTGCTCTTTCCATGTCAATCGCATCCAGCCGCTTTGCAAACTGCATGTTTTTAGCACTCTCAAGCGGGCTCGACACAGACCGTGGTCTTGATCTGGCACAGGCTCTCGTAAACAATCCTGTCCTTGATTCTAAAATAAATGACTGCCGTAAAAATATATCTAACGGCGAGACATTTTCGGAGGCACTGCTGCACTCCAATATTTTTTCAAAGATGTACTCAAGCTGGATTGCAATCGGCAGCAAAACCGGGTCTATGGACGAGGTCATGCAGCATATATGTACATCCTGTGAGGATGACACAGATGCAAGGCTGTCACGATTCATATCAGTGATTGAACCTGCCATGGTTATCCTGCTTTGTATATTCATTGGCTTCATACTAGTATCATTTTTACTCCCACTGCTTGGAATTATATCAAGCATAGGATAGCTTACGGAGGCACAGTATGCTGTTTTTTGTTCAGAAAAAGAAATCAACCATATGGAAATTCATACCAATTGTGATTTTGGCCGCATGTACCGTTTTGTTTGGTGTTTTCTCTTCAAAGCTATCAGATGACAATACCCAAAGAAGCAAGAGCACGCTGGAACGCGCCCTCACACGAAGTATCACACAGTGCTATGCTCTTGAGGGAACATACCCTCCGGACATAAATTATCTAACAGACCATTATGGTCTCACCTACGACAGCGACTATTATTACATAGACTATCAATACATCGGCTCCAATCTGCGTCCCGATGTGACAATAATAGAGAGGAAATAACCCATGTTCAAGCTAAAATCAAGATCACATCAGGCTGACAGTTTTTTTGTGATGCTGCTGTTTTTTCTTTTTGCGCTGACTGCTTTTATCCTCGTGCTGATTGGCGTAAAGCAATACAAGTCCACTGCCAATGCCATGAATTACAACTACGAGGTACGCACTGTCACATCTTATCTGCGCGAAAAAGTCAGACAGAATGATTCTGACGCTGCAATCAGTGTAGAAACAATAAATGGCACAAAGGCTCTATGTCTGAAAAACACAATAAATGACATCGTGTATAATACCTTCATATACTATTATGACGGTTCTCTAAGAGAGCTCTATGTACAGGATGGTTCCTCATACAGTCTGGACAGCGGACAAAGGATTGTCGAAATCGGGGGACTTGACATGACAGAAACCACCGACAAAATGATTACCGTAACTATCACCGATACATCCGGTGGCACTACCGATACCTACTGCTCCGTCAATTCCGACTAACCATCGTCCGACAATAAATGCAGCAATATCACGTACACCGCTCCACGATATGCCACTCGATGCCACACAAACTTACATACCACAAGGAATAAACCATGATTTCAACAAAGCTTAAACAATCGAAAAACAGAATATTCCTGCTTGAGATTACCATTAATCTGCTGCTTTTTTCAGCTCTTTTGATTGTGGGACTGCTTTTCTTCATAAAGACCCACAAGCTGACAGAAGAAACTCAGGTGCTGCATGAGGCTGTTAATGCATGCAGCAATGCAGCAAGCGCATACGAACAGGAGCATGGCGATTTAAACGCCGTATCATCGCTCTTTAACGGCTCCATCTGTGCAGATGAAAAGCTATTCATTTATCTTGACAAAAGCTATCATCCATGTGATAAGGATGATGCCGCATACAAGGTTATTGTAAGCAGGCTTGGGCAGGATGCCTACGGAGTACAAAAGGCTGACATAGAGTTTATAGCAGCAGACAGCCACTGTGTATACAGCATTACTGCGTGCAGCTATACTGCACTTTCCTCTGATGGAAGGACGGTGAGCACCCCATGAAAAAAAGAAGAGAGTTTTCAAATTTCGGTTTTTCCACCATCCTGCTTACCTTTTCCATGATATGCATTGTCACGTTCTCGGCACTCGCCTTTGTCACAGCAAACTCCGACTATAAGCTGAGCAAACGCGTTGCTGATAACAACAGCTCGTATTACCGTGCATGTGAAAAGGCATGGGATGAGATATCACAGATTGATGCCATTCTTGCATCCGCCTACGAGGGCAGTCCTGATAAAGCAGCATACTATGAGGCCATAAAGACTGCTCTATCAGACAACGATACTGCAATAAATAAAAACCTCGCTGAAAATGAATCAAACGGCAAGGTTACCGGTCTGACCTATACCATCACCTGTACTGTAAGTGATACGCAGACTCTCACTGTAAAGCTTGATATCAACTATCCTGTCCACAGGCAGGATGCTTTTTATAAAATAAAACAATGGAAGCTCAATACCGACACAGCTTTCGAGGAAAATGATACACTAAACTTAATTGGAGGAAACTAAAATGGATGTTAAAAAGATATTAAAGGAAGCGACTGACAACGGAGCATCGGATATTTTCATAGTGGCCGGCCGCCCTCTCACATACAAATCAAAGGGAGTGATGGAGTGCCTCAATGAAATCAGAATGATTCCAAAAGAAACCTTTGAATTTGTCACATCAATCTATGCTCTTGCCGAGAGAGATATTTCAAAATTCGAGGAAACCGGAGATGATGACTTTTCCTTCGCTATACCGGGAGTATCACGTTACAGAGTGAGCACTTTCAAGCAGCGTGGCTCTTACTCTGCTGTCATCCGTGTTATCTCATTCACACTGCCAAAGCCAAGCGATTTACATATACCGGACTCTGTTATGGAGCTTGCGGAAACAAACAACGGCATGGTGCTGGTTACCGGCCCAGCCGGAAGCGGTAAATCTACCACACTTGCATGTATTATTGATCAGATCAACCATGAGAAGGAAGAGCATATTATCACTCTTGAGGATCCGCTTGAGTTTTTACATCGGCATGACAAATGTATTGTGTCACAGCGTGAAATCAACACAGATACAGAAAGCTATCTCACTGCACTTCGCGCCGCACTCCGCCAGAGTCCTGACGTCATATTGCTTGGAGAAATGCGAGACTATGAGACCATCAATACAGCTGTCACAGCGGCTGAAACCGGTCATCTCATATTTTCATCACTTCACACAATTGGTGCCGCAAATACCATTGACCGAATAATCGATGCGTTTCCTGCTTCTCAGCAGCACCAGATAGCCATACAGCTTGCATCTGTACTGCAGGCTGTTGTCTGCCAGAAGCTTTTACCTGCCACAAACGGTGAGATGGTGCCTGCTTTTGAAATCATGGTACTCACGCCTGCAATAAGGAACTTAATCCGTGAAGGCAAGGTCCATCAGATTGACGGTATCATCTACACATCTGCAGCTGAGAATATGATTGCAATGGATACAAGTATCTTCAATCTGTACAAGGCCGGTGTAATCAGCAAGCATGTGGCAATCAGCGAGGCTACCAATCCTGAGATGATGTCAAAGAGAATTAATTTAAACTAACTTCATACTTGACGGATATATAAAACCCCGGCATATAAACCATTAAACAGGTTTATATGCCGGGGGTTTTCATTTAGATAAATATGTTAACACAAGCAAATTACCGTTATATATACTTTCGATATTATACGTTAATCTCTGCCTTTACTCCACTCTCATCCTTATGTGCTTCAAGCACCGGATTAACTACATCACGCAGATATACTTCTACCTGACGAGGCGCACGTCCCACATAAAGCTCAGGCTTAAGGTTCTTTTCGATATCAGCCTTTGTCAGTCCAAATGCAGGGTCTGCAGCGATTAAGTCTACGAGGTTATTTTCTTTTCCCTCTTCCTTGACTGTCTTTCCGGCCTGCATTGAGAGCTGTCTGATCTTCTCATGGAGCTCCTGACGATTTCCGCCGTTCTTTACAGCATCCATCATGATGTTCTCTGTTGCCATGAATGGTATCTCTGCCATAAAGTGCTTTTCAATAACCTTTGGATATACTACCAATCCATCCACCACATTGAGGCAGAGGTCAAGGATTCCGTCTATTGCAAGGAAGCCCTCAGGTATTGAAAGACGCTTGTTTGCAGAATCGTCAAGTGTTCTCTCAAACCACTGAGTAGCTGAAGTAATTGCAGGATTCATTACATCTGCAAGAACATATCTTGAAAGAGATGCTATTCTCTCACTTCTCATAGGATTTCTCTTGTATGCCATGGCTGATGAACCTATCTGATTCTTCTCAAACGGCTCCTCTACTTCCTTAAGATGCTGGAGCAGTCTGATATCGTTTGACATCTTTGTAGCTGATGCAGCAATGCCTGCGAGCACATTTACCACTCTTGTATCTACCTTACGGGAATATGTCTGGCCTGACACCGGATAACAATCCTTAAAGCCCATCTTCTTTGCGATCATCGGATCAATCTTGTCTATTGTCTCATCGTCTCCGTTGAAGAGCTCAAGGAAGCTGGCCTGTGTTCCTGTAGTGCCCTTTGAGCCAAGGAGCTTTAATGTGCCCTGCACATACTCTAAATCCTCGAGATCCAGCATAAACTCATTCAGCCACAGTGTGGCACGCTTTCCAACTGTTGTCGGCTGTGCCGGCTGGAAATGTGTAAATGCAAGAGTTGGCTGATTCTTATACTTATCAGCAAAGTTTGCAAGCTCTGCAATAACACTTATAAGCTTTTTGTGAACAAGCTTTAATGCTTCATTCATGATGATGATATCTGTATTGTCACCTACATAGCATGAGGTTGCTCCAAGATGTATAATTCCTGCTGCCTTAGGGCACTGCTGTCCATATGCATAGACATGGCTCATTACATCGTGACGCACAAGCTTCTCACGCTCCTTTGCCACATCATAATTGATGTCATCCACATGTGCCTTTAATTCATCAATCTGTTCCTGTGTGATAACCGGCTTGCCATCCTGTGAAAGCCCAAGCTCCATCTCAGTCTCTGCAAGAGCAATCCAGAGCTTTCTCCAAGTGGTAAATTTCATATCCTGCGAAAAAATATACTGCATCTCTTTGCTGGCATAGCGCTCAGAAAGAGGACTTGTGTATCTGTCTGTACTCATATTCTCTCCTTTATTAGCGATTAAGCATTTTTCTCTCGAGGTCTATTTCTTTATCAAAATACTCGCCTCTGATATCATCCTTCGGTGGCTCCATCGGATATTTTCCTGTGAAACAGCCCATGCAGATTGGCAATCCCTCTACCATCTCATGAAGTCTGTCAATTCCAAGGTAGCCTAAAGAATCTGCACCTATAATCTGTCTGATATCCTCAATAGTCCTGTTGTAAGCGATAAGCTGCTCTCTTGCAGGAATATCTGTACCGAAATAGCAAGGCCATAAGAATGGCGGTGAACTGATGCGCACATGTACCTCTGTGGCACCCGCCTCTCTTAACATACGCACTATTCTGTCTGAGGTTGTTCCTCGCACAATTGAATCATCAATCATAACAACTCTCTTGCCCTTAACAGCCTCCTTTAATACATTGAGCTTTATCTGCACGCTTGATTCACGGCTTGACTGCTTAGGCTTGATAAATGTCCTGCCGACATAACCGTTCTTGACAAATGCTGTGCCATATGGAATGCCCGACTCAAGTGAATAACCAAGAGCAGCGGCATTTCCTGACTCCGGTACTCCTGTCACGATATCAGCCTCAACCGGTGAATCCATTGCAAGGAATCTGCCAGCCTTGATACGGCTGCTATACACGCTTACTCCGTCAATATGGCTGTCAGGTCTTGCGAAATAAATGTATTCAAACACGCATCTGGCCTGTTTTTCAGGGGCAAGTGCCATAGTCATATCAGACTCAATGCCCTTTTCAGGAGTGATGGTGATAACCTCTCCCGGCTCTATATCCCTGACAAACTCTGCACCGATTGTATCAAGTGCACAGGTCTCGGATGTAACGATATATGCATTGTCTCTTTTTCCGATGCAAAGAGGCTTAAAACCAAATGGGTCTCTGGCTGCAATAAGCTTTCTCGGGCTCTCAACCACAAGTGCATAGGCTCCCTTAAGCTTCTGGCAGGCACGTCTGACCGCCTCCTCCGCTGTTTTTGAGTTAAGACGCTCTCTGGCGATATGATAAGCTATAACCTCAGAGTCGATTGTGGTCTGGAAAATTGCTCCTGTATACTCAAGCTCCTTGCGAAGCTCCTTTGCGTTAATGAGGTTTCCGTTGTGTGCCATGGCAAGTGTGCCCTTGACATAATTTAATACGAGAGGCTGTGCATTCTCACGTGTTGATGAGCCTGCTGTTGAATAGCGCACATGTCCCACTCCGATATCACCCTTCATAGGCTCTAAAATATCAGGAGTAAATACCTCATTTACAAGGCCCATACCCTTGTGTGTGGTCACCTTTCCCTTTGGTCCGTGTGTATCACTCACTGCAATACCACAGCTTTCCTGTCCTCTGTGCTGAAGCGCAAAAAGGCCATAATAGATAGTGGATGCGACATTTCCTCCATCAAAATCATACATGCCGAACACACCACACTCCTCATGAAGCTCATCAAATACATGGTTATGCTCGTCAATATCAGAACACCTTTTTAATTTTGTACCGGTATGACTTTTTGTATCTATACTAGTATTTATATACTGATTTATGTTATTGTCCTGGTTCATAATATCTCCGTTTATAATTGCGAAATAGTAACGCGGAATAAATAATATATTAGCGGCTGAATTTGCTTCCTGTAAGAAGCTCAAATGCCTCTTTATATTTCTCTACAGTCTTCACAACAACCTCATCAGGTAAAAGAAGGTCATTGTCCGGATTTGCCTTGAGCCAGTCTCTTACATACTGCTTGTCAAATGAAGGCTGTCCCTGTCCAGGCTTATATCCATCAAGTGGCCAGAAGCGTGAGCTGTCAGGTGTGAGCATCTCATCGGCAAGCACTACCTCACCCTGCTCATTTAAGCCAAACTCAAACTTGGTATCTGCGATGATGATGCCCTTTGTTAGAGCATACTCTGCACATTTCTTGTAGAGAGCAATTGTATAATCGCGAATCTTCTCTGCGTACTCTCTGCCCTTCTCAGGATAAATCTTCTCTAATACTTCTACTGATTTTTCGAATGAGATATTCTCATCATGATCTCCAAGATCAGCCTTGGTAGATGGTGTATAAATAGGCTCAGGGAGCTTATCAGACTCAACAAGTCCCTCCGGAAGTCTGATTCCGCAGACTGTACCGTTCTCCTTGTAGCTTGCCCAGCCGCTTCCTGTGATATATCCACGAACTATACACTCGATTGGAAGCATCTCAAGCTTCTTGCAGAGCATGCTGTTTCCGTTGAACCTGTCCTGACCGAAGAACTCCGGCATATCCTTTGCGTCTACTGAAATCATATGGTTAGGAACAACATCCTTTGTGAATTCAAACCAGAACTTAGACATCTGTGTGAGGATGGCTCCCTTGTCTGTAATTTTATTCTTTAAAATATGGTCAAAAGCGGAAATACGATCTGTTGCGACCATAATAAGGCTGTCCCCGTTATCATATACTTCTCTTACTTTTCCTTCTTTGAATGGTTTAAATTCCTGCATGATTGTCCTCCATCTTATGTGTAATTTATTTTACAAATCAAATGCTACCCTTAAATTATATACCAGCTCAATTTGTAAAGTCAACGTATATTATAAGTTTTTTTAAATAATTTTACGTCATTTATAAGCAATTCTTATATTTATTATTATATCTTTAATATATCAAAACAAAAGCTCCGGTTCAAACCCTTTGTCTGCGCCGGAGCCTATATAATACAAATTTTATTTAACGATAAGTGACTTTCCTGTCATCTCTTTTGGCTGTGGAAGTCCCATAATCTCAAGCAGTGTTGGAGCGATATCTGCAAGACATCCGCCCTCACGAAGCTTGTAAGAAGGGTCAGCGTTTACAAGAATGAAAGGAACAGGATTGGTTGTATGAGCTGTATGAGGTTTTCCTGTCTCATAATCAATCATCTTCTCTGCGTTTCCGTGGTCAGCACAGATGAATAATACTCCATCCACATCCTTGATTGCCTGAACTGCATCACCTACGAGTGAATCAACTCTCTCAACAGCCTTTACAGCAGCCGGAATCACACCTGTATGTCCAACCATGTCAGGGTTAGCAAAGTTGATGATAATAACATCATACTTATCTGACTTGATAGCCTCAACAAGATCCATTCCAACCTCAGGAGCGCTCATCTCAGGCTTTAAGTCATATGTTGCAACATCCTTAGGACTGTTTACAAGAAGACGTGCCTCATCGATATTCGGCTCCTCTACTCCACCATTAAAGAAAAAGGTTACGTGTGCATACTTCTCTGTCTCTGCGAGACGAAGCTGTTTCTTGCCATTTGCTGCAAGATACTCACCAAATGTATTCTTGATTTCTTCCTTCTCAAAAGCGATAAGCTTGTTAGGAATTGACTCGTCATAATCCTTGAAGCATACAAATGTTGTCTTAAGGAATGGGCGCTCAAAGCCAGTAAACTTATCATCGCAAAATGCTCTTGTCATCTCACGAGCACGGTCCGGACGGAAGTTGAAGAAGATAACAGAATCATTGTCCTTTACAACAGATACCGGTGTGCCATCCTCGTTTGTGATAACTGTAGGAAGCACGAACTCATCTGTAACGTCATTTGCGTATGACTCCTCCATAGCCTTTACAGGGCATGTAGCTTTTACGCCTTCACCCTTAGTGAGTGAATCATAAGCCTTCTGCACACGGTCCCAGTTGTTATCTCTGTCCATTGCATAGTAACGTCCTGAAAGAGATGCAATCTTTCCTACACCAATTTCCTTCATCTTGGCGAGAAGCTGCTCGATATAGTCCTTGCCTGATGCAGGAGGTGTATCACGACCATCAAGGAATGCGTGTACATATACTCTGTCAAAATTTTCTTTCTTGCAAAGCTCAAGAAGTCCGTAAAGATGCTCGATATGGCTGTGAACTCCACCATCTGAAAGAAGTCCCCAAAGATGCAGATCGGAGTCATTCTTCTTGCAGTTTTCGATTGCAGAAATTAATACCTTGTTCTTGAAGAAATCACCATCAGCAATTGCCTTTGTGATTCTTGTAAGATCCTGATATATGATACGGCCTGCGCCGATATTCATATGTCCTACCTCAGAGTTTCCCATCTGTCCGTCAGGAAGTCCAACTGCAAGACCTGAAGCTGCGCCCTTTACAAAAGGACACTCTGCCATCAATTTATCCATAACAGGGGTATTTGCCATAGCTATGGCATTTCCCTCTTTGTGGTCACTTAAGCCGTAACCATCAAGTACCATTAATACTACCGGTTTCTTACTCATTTATATTTCCTCTATTCTTCATATGAGGCTTGCAAAATGCTCTATTACAGCGACATATGCAAGCTCACAAAAAATTTCATTACATAATAAATGCCACTAAATGCAGCTAAGCTGGTGAATTTAGTGACATTTAGTTATTGTGATTGTCAAATCAAATATTAAATTATGATTTAATAATTACTTGTAGTTTACGATCTTTCCAAAATCAGCCTTGAGTGAAGCGCCACCAACTAATCCACCGTCGATGTCAGGCTTTGCAAAAAGCTCTGCTGCATTTCCTGCATTTACAGATCCGCCGTACTGGATACGAACTGAATCTGCTGTAGCCTGATCATAGATCTCTGCTACACACTCACGGATTGCACCGCAGACCTCCTGAGCCTGGTCAGAAGTAGCTGTCTTTCCTGTTCCGATTGCCCAGATTGGCTCGTAAGCGATAACCATGTTTGCAACATCTGATGCAGCAACACCTGCGAGATCTGACTTAATCTGAAGTCTGATCCAGTCAAGTGTAACACCGCTCTCTCTCTGCTCAAGTGTCTCACCACAGCAAAGGATTGGTGTAAGTCCAGCCTCGATAGCCTTCTTTACCTTCTTGTTGAGAAGTGCGTCATCCTCTTTGAAGTAATCTCTTCTCTCTGAATGTCCGATGATAACATACTTAACACCTGCATCAAGAAGCATCTCTGCTGAGATTTCTCCTGTGTAAGCACCCTTCTCCTCGAAGTACATATTCTCTGCTCCAACAGCAACATTTGTACCCTTTAATGCTTCTACAACAGGTACGATGTCGATTGCAGGTACACAGTAAACAACTTCAACATCATCTGAAACTACGAGTGGTTTTAACTCTTCTACTAATTTAACAGCCTGGCTTGGAGTCATGTTCATCTTCCAGTTGCCGGCTACAATTTTCTTTCTTGCCATTTTATATCTCCTTGTATTTATATACAAATATTTTTTGCCTGCGGCTTGATTTCATTAAGCTGCTTTCGGCTTATTTATCATCAGCACAAGCTACGCCAGGAAGCTCCTTGCCCTCAAGGAACTCAAGGGAAGCACCGCCACCTGTTGAGATGTGGCTCATCTTGTCGCCAAGTCCCATCTGGTTAACTGCTGCAGCTGAATCTCCACCACCGATGATTGTGATAGCATCTGATTTAGCAAGTGCCTCTGCTACTGCAAGTGTACCTGCTGCAAGTGTCGGGTTCTCAAATACACCCATTGGTCCGTTCCATACAACAGTTTTAGCTGATGCAACAGCGTCAGCGAAAAGCTCACGTGTCTTAGGTCCGATATCACAGCCCTCACGGTCTGCAGGCATCTTGTCATAATCATATGTCTCTGTCTCTACAGGAGCATCGATTGGATTTGGGAAATCCTTGATTGTAACTGCATCAACAGGAAGAAGAATCTTCTTTCCAAGTTTCTCTGCTTTTGCAAGCATCTCTTTACAGTAATCAATCTTTGTCTCATCAAGCATTGAGATACCAATCTCATAGCCCTGTGCTTTAAGGAATGTGTATGCCATTCCACCACCGATGATAAGTGTATCAGCCTTCTCAAGGAGATTGTCGATAACATTGAGCTTATCAGCTACTTTAGCTCCACCAAGAATAGCTACGAAAGGACGTACAGGATTCTCTACTGCCTTGCCAAGGAAGTCAATTTCCTTCTGCATAAGGTATCCAACAACATTCTCTCCACCCTTAGCTGTGATGAACTTTGTAACACCTGCTACAGAAGCATGTGCTCTATGAGCAGAACCGAAAGCGTCACATACATATACATCAGCAAGGTCAGCAAGCTCTTTTGCGAATGCATCTCCGGCTTCCTGTGGCTTTGTCTCCTCTTTGCCTCTGAAACGTGTATTCTGAAGAAGAACTACATCTCCCTCTTTCATCTCTGAAACAGCCTTTGTTGCAGCCTCTCCTGTTACGTTGTAGTCAGCTACAAATGTAACCTTCTGTCCAAGCTTAGCCTCAAGAGCTGCAGCTACAGGAGCAAGTGACTCACCCTCGTTTGGTCCGTTTTTAACTTTTCCAAGGTGTGAGCAAAGGATAACTTTTCCACCGTCCTTGATTAATTTCTGGATTGTTGGAAGAGCTCCGTTGATACGGTTCTCATCTGTGATTTTTCCGTCCTTAAGTGGCACGTTGAAGTCACATCTAACGAGAACTCTCTTGCCTTTTACGTTGATATCATCAATTGATTTCTTGTTTAATGACATAATATGTCCTCCCTTATTTCAAGGCATAAGCCATGTGGCCACGCCATATTGTGCATATTAAAAAATATAATTAATTCTACAATTCACAGATATTCAAAAGAAATAGCCATGTTTTAAAAAAGAGGCGCGGTTCAATTAAGACCGCGCCCCTTGAGTAGTCTTGAGATATACTGTTCTTGTGGGTACAAGAATTAAGCTAACTCTGAGAAGTACTTGATTGTACGAACCATCTGAGATGTGTAGCTGTTCTCGTTATCATACCAAGAAACAACCTGTACCTCGTACAGATCGTCAGAAACCTGGTTAACCATTGTCTGTGTTGCATCGAATAATGAACCAAATCTCATTCCAACGATATCTGAAGATACGATCTCATCCTCGTTGTAACCGAATGACTCGTTAGCTGCTGCCTTCATAGCTGCGTTGATATCCTCTTTTGTAACGCCTGCTTTCTTAACAACTGCTGTAAGGATTGTTGTAGATCCTGTTGGTGTAGGAACACGCTGTGCAGATCCGATTAACTTTCCGTTTAACTCTGGGATAACAAGGCCGATTGCCTTAGCTGCTCCTGTTGAGTTAGGAACGATATTAACTGCTGCTGCACGTGAACGACGAAGGTCTCCCTTTCTCTGTGGTCCGTCAAGAGTCATCTGATCTCCTGTGTAAGCATGGATTGTTACCATGATACCAGACTGGATTGGAGCGTACTTGTTAAGTGCATCTGCCATTGGTGCTAAGCAGTTTGTTGTACAAGAAGCTGCTGAGATGATTGTATCAGAAGCCTTAAGTGTCTCATGGTTTGTATTGTAAACGATTGTAGGAAGGTCATTTCCTGCTGGTGCAGAGATAACTACCTTACGAGCTCCAGCATTGATATGAGCCTGAGCCTTCTCTTTTGATGTATAGAATCCAGAGCACTCAAGTACAACGTCAACCTTTAACTCTCCCCATGGGCAATTGTTTGCATCTGGGAATGCGTAAATTTTGATTTCCTTACCACAAACTGTGATAGAATCATCGCTTGCAGAAACCTCATCTGCATGCTCGTATTTACCCTGTGATGAATCATACTTTAATAAGTGTGCTAACATTTTTGGGCTTGTTAAGTCGTTGATAGCTACTACCTCGTATCCCTCAGCTCCAAACATCTGTCTGAAAGCAAGACGTCCGATACGACCAAATCCGTTGATTGCTACTCTTACTGCCATTTTAATTCCTCCTAGAATTGTAAAAAGTATTTTTAGGGACATGCCCTAAGATGCTTTTATTATAGCGAATAATTCTCAAAGGTTCAAGTACTTTATTTGCGTTTGTTAAAATTTTCACTAAATATTTTCATTTACACACATTTTTTATCATTCTTCACAATTTTTCTCTTTAGATATTGCACTTTATTATAATCTCGGCTACACTTAATTAATTGCTGTAATTCGCACTTTCCGGCAGCCAGCAGCAGACAATTATAAATCATGTAACTTATAAAGTTTTTTAACAACAATACATCAGTTTTACGGAGGTATTTATATGTGGGATCAGCACATGCACTGCATGTTTTCGGGTGACAGCGATGCCGACCCGGTATTGATGATAAACTCAGCAATCAACAAAGGGCTGGACGGCATCTGCTTTACAGACCATCTGGACTATGACTATAAAGAGGAGCCTGGGCTTTTCGACCTTGATATAGCAGCATATGAAAAGCGCATCAAAAGACTTGCAATTGTTCTTAAAGAAAAGGGCTGCCCGATAAATATCCACTGGGGCATTGAAATCGGTTTACAGCCTCATATTACAGACAAAAATAATGAGGTCGCCAAAAAATATCCGTTTGACCTCGTGATCGGCTCAAGCCATGTAGTAAACGGCATTGACCCATACTATCCTGCATTTTACAAAGGCAAGACAGAGCACGAAGCCTACACCGAATACTTTGAATCGATACTTGACAATCTGCACTCCGGCGCGGATTTTGATGTGTACGGTCACATCGACTACGTGGTCAGATACGGTCCTGACAAAAATAAATACTATTCATATGAACGGTATGCCGACATAATTGATGCTATATTAAAGGAAATTATCTCCCAGGGAAAAGGCATCGAGCTCAATACCGCCGGCTTTAAATACGGGCTTGGCCACTCAAATCCGACCGAAGATGTGCTAAAGCGCTATCATGAGCTTGGTGGAGAAATAATCACAGTCGGAGCAGATGCCCACAAGCCGGAGCATGTGGCATATGATTTTGACAAGGTTTCAAATATCCTCAAGGATGCCGGGTTTATGTACTATACAGTATTTGAAAACCGCGTTCCTGCTTTCATCAAATTATAGCCCAGCCTTAAAGGCTTACGTTGCCATTCTATCTAACTATTAAACCTCACATGCATTCGCAAATGTCAAAAATAGGAGCCACCTGATCTACATTTTACATCAAGTGGCTCCTAAAGCATTGGTTCCGTAAGCTTCACTGTATAACCTCCAAGTTCCGCTTTCGCTATATGAATTTATTTTGGCATTTCCATATTGCTTTGCTATAAATCTGATTCTGTTTATAACAGGATTCTTATTCTTTTAGCTTAGCTATGGACCTCTACCCTTCTTCATAAAATCACTCCTTTTGGTTACATTATCTATGTAAACTCTTATGAGAGATTCTATCTTTCACTTTTAATCTACAAGAACTTTTTCAACGATATTATTTATTTGCTAATATATCTGTGCGATTACTGCTCTTCGGCTCGCCCTACAGATTTAAATATTCCGTTCAATCATCCTTATAGTACTTTGACTTAAATTATGTAATCCCCATTGGACTGTACCTCCTGTGTTTTATTTTTGTTCCTTTCGTATCTCTTTTTGTTGATTTAAGATTACACTAATTTCACCTATTTGTCAATATGTTTTTTGATAATTTTTATTTTTATTTTAAATTGTCTGATATTTTATGTATTTTTTGTTTTGTTTACACATTTCTTGCAATTCAATCACATGATTAAAAGGGGCAAAATATCTTTGCCCCCTCATGCCATCATTTATCATTTATCATTCTTCATCCTGTAATCAATACACCTGTTCAGGTAATCGACATAATCCGGATTCTTGCACATGCCCTTGCCTGCCACATCGGAAATCTTTGCCACATCCATGCCGTTACACTTGGTGGTCTTCATAACTATGTTGAGTGCTTCCTCATCAGTGTCGTTACTGATAAAGGTTCCTATACCGAATGCAACCTTTGCCTTATCCTTGAAATAATCATATAATGCAGTCGCACGCTCGAAATCCAGGCTGTCGCTGAACAAAAGTGTCTTTGTCCTTGGATTGATTCCCAGACTGTTGTAGTGGGCTATCATCTTGTCTCCCCACTCGTACGGATCTCCGCTATCATGACGCACTCCCGAAAAAAGTGTCGCATAGGTGAGCTGAAAATCACGCAGGAAGCAGTCTGTTGTTATGGTGTCAGTAAGCGCAATACCGTTTAATATACCATACTCCTTAACCCATGCATCGAGTGCGTACCAGTTTGAATATGCCGGATTATGCTTGTGATTGCCCTGTCCTGTACACATAATCCACTCATGAGCCATTGTTCCCACCGGCTTTAAATTGAATTTCTTCGCAAGATATACGTTTGATGTACCAATAAAGTGTGAATCTGCTGGCAGCTCAACCTCTGCAATTGCCTTTACAGCCATCTCCTGCGCCTCAGCAGACAGACGGCGTCTTAGTCCAAATTCACTGAAATCGCTAAGCCTGTAGGTATCCTCCTCGAGCAGACGCACCTTCTCATCAAGCCTGCGCTTAAACTGCTTAAGCAGCACATCATAATCATATGCCATACGGAAGTACACTTCATTTACAATAGCAAGCACCGGAATCTCATACATCGTAGTATTAAGCCACGTGCCGGCTGCATCGATTGCCAGCCCACACGGTGCATCTGTTGTGATGGTAAACTCCTCATATCTTGGCTGCCAGAGTCTTAAAAAATCAACATATGTGCCTTTTATCCAGGTGATGTTATCAAGATATTCAAGCTCCTCCTCCGTAAAACGAAGCTGACAGAAGGCCTGCACCTGTTCCTTTATCTCCTCGACCATCTCATCTGTAAAATGCACGTCTTTATTTCGGCACTTGAAGGTCCATGTCGTTTTATAGCTTGTGAACTGATGGAAAATCGTCTGTCCCATGCTGAATTTATACATATCAGTCTCAAGAAGGCTGTTTATTATTTGTGGCAATCTCATCTGTTTTATGTCCTCTTTTCTTTCAAACCATTTGCTACCGGTAATTTTAGTCTTGATTTTACCACTGCGACTATCAAATATCAAGCAGACGCACGTGTTTAATTACCTTCAATTTATTTTCTTTACCACTAGCATATTCACTAATTCCAAAATAAAAACTCCCATGAAAGCCACTAACCGAGACCTCCATGGAAGCTTAATTGTTTATATTGCAGAGATAATAACCCAATAAATATATAAGATATTGTAATTATTCAGTTATGAATTATTTAAAGTATTTCACACCGCTCTCGAATATCTTCATATCCTGCTCTCCGTAGATATTGATTGCTACAGACTCGCCGCGACGCTCTGAATGAGCCATCTTGCCGAGGATTCTTCCGTCAGGAGATGTGATACCCTCGATAGACATGTATGAGCCGTTTACGTTCCACTCCTCATCCATTGATACATTTCCGTCCAGATCAACATACTGTGTGGCAACCTGTCCGTTTTCAAAGAGCTTATCAAGCCACTCCTTCGGTGCTACGAAACGTCCCTCGCCATGTGATGCCGGATTGCAGTAGGTCTGACCAAGCTTAGCCTGTGCAAGCCATGGGCTCTTGTTTGAAACAACCTTTGTATACACCATCTTTGAGATGTGGCGGTTGATTGTATTGTATGTGAGTGTAGGTGACTGTGCATCCTGCTGTCTGATCTCTCCATATGGTACAAGTCCAAGCTTGATAAGTGCCTGGAAACCGTTACAGATACCAAGTGCAAGTCCGTCCCTCTCATTGATGAGCTTTTCAACAGCCTCTGTCATCTTTGCATTTCTAAATGCTGTTGCAAAGAATTTAGCTGATCCCTCAGGCTCATCTCCTGCTGAGAATCCACCAGGGAACATGATAATCTGTGATTTGTCGATTGCCTTTACAAACTCATCAACCGAATCACGGATATCCTCTGCTGTGAGGTTCTTGAATACCTTTACGATTGTGTCAGCGCCTGCTCTTTCAAATGCCTTAGCACTATCATACTCACAGTTTGTTCCAGGGAATACCGGAATAAATACTGTAGGCTTAGCAACTTTATTCTTGCATACATAGATATTCTTTGCATCGTAAAGACCGCTATTTACCTTGCTTGTATCGTCTGTTGCCTTTGTATGGAAAACGCCCTCAAGCTTTGCTGTCCATACATTGACAGCCTCATCAACAGGAAGCACCATATCGTCACACTCGATAGTCTGCTTATCGTTTACATAGCCGACTACAGAGGCTGCATCTGAAATACCTGCTGCATCAATTACTTCTCTGACCTTTGAAAGTGCATCAACAGGAACCTCAGCTACGATATTACCAAAGCCAGGTGCAAAGAGTGTATCGCTTGTCACCTCATCCTCGATTGTTACACCAAGCTTGTTACCAAATGCCATCTTTGATACTGCTGCTGCGAGTCCTTTTCCGTCAAGTGCATATGCTGAAACAATTGCGCCATCCTGGATAAGATTTCTGATTGCTGTATAAAGTGTCATAACCTGATCATATTTTGGAAGATCAAACTCATCCTTATCTATTGTAAATAGAACAAGCTGGTTGCCCTCTTTCTTGAGCTCAGGTGTGATGATATCCTTTTCCTTTGCCACATCCACTGCAAATGATACGAGTGTAGGCGGTACATCAATATCATTGAAGGTACCTGACATAGAATCCTTTCCACCGATTGAAGGAAGTCCGAAGCCAATCTGAGCATCATATGCTCCGAGGAGTGCTGCAAACGGCTGGCTCCAGCGCTTTGGATCCTCATTCATTCTGCGGAAGTACTCCTGATATGTCATACGGATTTTGCTGTAATCTCCGCCTGCTGCAACGATTCTTGAGATAGACTCAAGCACTGCATATATAGATCCGTGGTATGGGCTCCATGATGAAAGATATGGGTCGAAGCCGTAAGCCATCATTGTTACTGTATCACATTTACCCTTTAATACAGGAAGCTTTGCAACCATTGACTGTGTCTCTGTGAGCTGGTAACGTCCACCATATGGCATATATACACTGCCTGCTCCGATAGAGCCGTCGAACATCTCAACAAGTCCCTTCTGTGAGCATACGTTAAGATCTTCAAGCTCTGCCTCCCAGGCACCCTTCATATCTCCTGCCTCAACCATCTTGGCGACAGCAGGTGTGCTGATTTTGTCCAGATAATTGTCACTCTCGCAAGGCATCTCAACCTCAACATCTGTCTCCTGATGAGCTCCGTTTGTATCAAGGAATGCACGAGAGATATTTACTACCTCTTTGCCTCTCCACTCAAGCACAAGTCTTGGATCCTCTGTAACTACCGCAACCTCTGTTGCCTCGAGGTTTTCCTCCTTTGCGTATGCAAGGAACTGTTCAACATCAGAAGGCGCAACTACAACTGCCATACGCTCCTGTGACTCTGAGATAGCAATCTCTGTTCCGTCAAGACCTGCGTATTTCTTTGGTACCTTGTCAAGCTCTATGCGAAGTCCGTCAGCAAGCTCTCCGATAGCAACAGAAACTCCGCCGGCACCGAAATCGTTACATTTCTTGATGATATGGCTGACCTCTTCTCTTCTGAAAAGTCTCTGAAGCTTTCTCTCTGTAGGTGCATTACCCTTTTGTACCTCAGCTCCGCATACTGATGTAGACTTTGTATTGTGTGCCTTTGATGAACCTGTAGCACCACCGATTCCGTCACGTCCTGTGCGTCCTCCTAGGAGAATGATTTTATCTCCCGGATCTGAGTTAAGTCTCTGGACAGCACGTCTTGGAGCCGCACCCATAACTGCACCGATCTCCATACGCTTTGCAACATAATTTGGATGGTAAACCTCCTTGACATAGCCTGTTGCAAGTCCGATCTGGTTTCCATATGAGCTGTATCCGTGAGCTGCCTCCCTGACAAGCTTCTTCTGTGGAAGTTTTCCTTCAATTGTCTGTGAAACCGGTACTGTAGGATCTGCTGCACCTGTTACACGCATTGCCTGATATACATATGTACGTCCTGAGAGAGGATCTCTGATTGCTCCGCCAAGGCATGTAGCAGCGCCACCAAAAGGCTCAATCTCTGTAGGATGGTTGTGTGTCTCGTTCTTGAAGTTTACAAGCCACTCCTCTGTCTTTCCGTCCACCTCAACAGGTACCACGATAGAGCATGCGTTGATCTCATCAGACTCTTCCTGATCATCAAGCTTGCCCTCTGCCTTTAATCTCTTCATGGCAAGAAGTGCAAGATCCATCAGGCAGACAAATTTGTCATTTCTGTCCTTGTAGATATTTGAAAATGTATTGAGATAATCCTTGTAGGTATTTTCAATCGGTGTGCGGTAGAAGCCATCGTCAAACTTGACATTCTTAAGCTCTGTAGAGAATGTTGTATGACGGCAGTGATCTGACCAGTATGTATCGAGCACACGGATTTCTGTCATTGAAGGATCACGCTTTTCCTCATTCTTAAAATAATTCTGGATATGAAGAAAATCCTTAAAGGTCATGGCAAGGTTCAATGATAAATAAAGCTCCTTCAGCTTGTCCTCTGCCATATCCTTGAAGCCGTCAAATATGATGACATCAGCAGGATCATCAAACTCCTGCACAAGTGTCTTAGGCTTTTCCATGCCGATAGCACGCGAATCAACAGGGTTGATGCAATGCTTCTTAATAGCAGCAAACTGCTCATCTGTGATAGCACCCTCAATCACATATGTGATAGCACTTCTGATAATCGGCTCCTCATTCTCATTGAGAAGCTTCACACACTGCTCGGCTGAATCTGCTCTCTGGTCAAACTGTCCCGGTAAAAACTCTACAGTAAATACTTTTGCATCACCATAGTCAAATGTCTCCTCATAGATATCATCAACAGGTGGCTCTGAGAAAACTGTATACAAGGCTTTCTTGTATGTCTCCTCTGATATATTTTCCACATCATATCTGATTAATACACGTACTGCCTCCACAGTTGTGATTCCCAGATAATGCTTGATTTCATGCTTTAATTCCTTTGCCTTTACCGCAAAGTCAGGTTTTTTCTCTACATATACACGACGTACGTTACTCATATGTTCTCCTTTCAATTCGAGAGTATGTAACCAATTATTCGTTACCGTCCGGCTTTTTGTACAATCGGACTTTAAAACTATGGTTGTAGTATAACACTTTAGTTATGATAAGTATAATTAATATATTTAATTTGTTTTATAAGTTGCGTTAATTATAGTTTTCTTATATAATGATATAAGGGTCAAAAGGTATTTTGCCCCTCATTGATAAAAACAGATGCAAATAACCATATTTATACGGAGGATAACAAAATGGATATAAATTATGAGCTTTACAAGGTCTTTTACTACGTGGCAACGTCCCTAAGCTTCTCTGAAGCCAGCAAGAAGCTGTTTATTTCACAGTCCGCGGTAAGCCAGTCTATTAAGACTCTCGAAAAGAAGCTGGGACAGACTCTTTTCATCAGAAGCACAAAGAAGGTACAGCTCACCGCAGCCGGTGCCCTGCTTTTAAAGCACATTGAGCCTGCCATGAATCTTATTGCCCGCGGTGAAAGCCAGCTTTTAGACTCAGGCACGCTTGGACTTGGCCAGCTTCACATCGGCGCAAGTGATACCATATGCCGTTATCTGCTGGTTCCTTACTTAAAGCAGTTCCATCAGAGGTTTCCGAATGTGCCTATCAAGGTCACAAATGCCACATCTATCCAGTGTGTGGAGCTTTTGGAGCAAAGGAAGGTTGACCTGATTGTCACGAATTTTCCAAATTCGCACCTCAATCACTCATACAGACAGAAAACCATATGCAACTTTTCCGATGTTTTTGTGGCAAATCCCAATTATTTCAAGCTTCGCAAGCAGGAGATAGCTTTTTCCGAGCTCAATAAATATCCTATCATGATGCTTGACCGAAACAGCACCACCAGTGAATTCCTGCATAATCTGTTTTTACAGCACCAGCTTGACCTGATTCCGGAAATTGAGCTAAGCAGTAACGATCTGCTCATAGACCTGGCCAAAATCGGACTGGGTATAGCATTCGTGCCTGACTACTGCATCAACCATGAGAATAATGAGCTTTTCGTGCTGAATACAAAAGAAAAGATGCCTCCACGCCAGATTGTTGTGTCTGTAAACACTACAATGCCCGTGTCAGCATCCACTGAGGAATTTTTAAATCTGCTCCCAGAAGTCGGCAACTAGTTTTCCGACATTTGCTATATTGCATGGCTTTCTGTCACTCCACTCGCGTGGATAGAGCAAATCATATTCTCTCTGCCAGAATCTCTCATCTAATAGCAAAATGACACCTGTGTCCTCCGTCGTCCTGATTACTCTTCCGGCCGCCTGGAGGACTTTATTTATGCCCGGATACCTGAAAGCATAGTCAAAGCCACAGCCGTTTTCGGCATCGTAATAATCCTTTAATATAGTTCTCTCATTGCTGATCTGCGGAAGTCCCGTTCCAACAACAATAGCACCTATCAGTCTGTCATTTTTCAAATCAATGCCCTCACCGAATATGCCTCCCATGATGCCAAATGCCACAAGTGTTCTGTCCGATTCCTCACTAAACCTGTCCAGAAATTCCTCCCTCTCAGCCTCTGACATATTATTTTTCTGCAGCATAAGCTCTGTTTCGTCTGCATATTTTTCACAGTAAATATCTGCCACATCATTCATCATCTTATATGACGGAAAGAAAACCATATAGTTTCCAGTCTTTTGCGTGACAACAGCATTAATATACCCTGCAATCCGCTCATACTCACTCCTTGAGCGCCTCGTGTACCTCGTGCTCACATCGGTTGCCATCGCAAGCAGTCTCTTTTTGCTGTCAAACGTGCTGTCAGCATATATGGCATAGTTGTCTTTTTTTGTGCTTAACAGGCTCTTGTAATAGTTTACAGGCAAAAATGTCGCCGAAAAAAACACAGCCGACTTGCCCTTATCCAGCCTCTTTTGTATATTAAGCGACGGGTCCACACAAAAAAGCTTTAGCATGAACCTGCCATCAGCCTCAAGCTCGGAATACATCACGTAGTGCTCATCCACCAGATCATAAATGTTAAGGAAATTGCGAAGCTCAAAATAAAAATCCATAACATCCTTTTTCCCCGGAAACTCATTGGCCTTCTGCAAAAACTCATCCAGAAGTGTCATAAGCCTCATAAAGGAAAATACCATATTGCCAAACGTATCATATACCGTGTAATTCTCACACTCACGCTTCATCCCAAGCAGTATCTTATTGCACTTTTCAAGCGCTTTCTCAATAGAACGGCTGTGCTCCTTCATAATGCGCTTCACAGTAAGGAAATCCTCCTTATAAATCTGAGCGCTATACATCTGCCTGCTTCTTTCGACCATATTGTGAGCCTCATCAATGAGAAAAATATAATCTCCCTTTATCCCCTCCTGAAAAAATCTCTTAAGATAAACATTCGGGTCAAACACATAGTTGTAATCGCAGATGATATTATCACACCAGCTAGCCGTATCAAGACAAAGCTCAAACGGACAAACGGTATACCTATCCGCCTGTGATAAAATATCATCCCTCTCAATCATTTCACATCTGTGAAGCAGGTCAAAAACCGCATCATTTACTCTGTCAAAATGCCCCTTTGCATACGGACAGGTTACCGGATTGCATTCCATCTCATCACACGGACATAGCTTTTCCTTGGCCGTTATCTGAATAGTTTTTGCCCTGTAACCATTTTTTTCAAGCAGCGCAAACGTTTCCTTTGCGACTGTTGCGGTGATCGTCTTCGCTGTCAGGTAAAAGATTCTGTCTGCCAGCTCCTCACCAACCGCCTTCACTGCCGGGAAAATAGTAGAGATAGTCTTTCCCACACCGGTCGGAGCCTGCATAAAAAGAAGCTTCTGACGCATAATTGTCCTGTAGACATCCGAAACAAGCTTTTTCTGCCCCGGTCTGTACTCATATGGAAAATCGAGTTCTTTGATTGAAGCCTGTCTTTGATTTTTCATTTCACACTGAAACGTTGCCCATTTGCCATACTCTTCCATCAGGTCATCAAACCATTTTTTTATCTCTTCAAATGAGAACTCCTCGCGAAAATACTTAGTCTGCTCCGTTTCCAGATTGCAGTAGGTCATCTGAATGCCTATCGTTTCCATATTATTTTGCAGAGCAAAAATATATGCATAGCACATAGCCTGCGCACGGTGCACAAAAACCGGCTTTTCAAACAGCTCAACCTTTCTGTACATTCCCTTAATCTCATCAACAAAACACTTTCCATCCTCCGTAAAGATGCCATCTGCCCTGCCCTCGACAGTCAGCTCATACAAATCACCTTCAACAACAAGTGAAAGCGGCACCTCTGCCTGATACTCCTTCCCCATGCTGCCCTGGATTTTCCTGTGAATGCGTGTTCCCTCCATCATGGCATCGGCACTCATGGCTCTGGATGACCGGTTGTCTATGTCACCCTCCCTGAAAATAAATTCCACAAGGTTTCTGACCGAAATATGTAATTGTGTTTTCTTTTCACTATAGTTATTTCCAGCTTCTGTCATGTACTCTCCCTGCATATTCCGGATTATGTCAACGGTTTTGTGTTCCGGCAATATTTTCAGTCTAACTCCAGATATTTTTAATACACTGAACATAAAAAGAAGGAGAGCTCCAAGAAGAAACTCTCCCAAAGGATCTTATTCAATTGTATTACGCTACAGTGAATTTATCAACCACATTATCAAATGCCTGGTCATCGCCCATATAGCAGACCTTAAAGTCATTGTTTATACCAATTCCAATCACTCCAAGAAGTGATTTCGCATCAATAAGAATCTGTCTATATTTGAGATCAATGTCAAAATCGCACTTAGAAGCAGCCCCAACAAATTCCTGAACATCATCCAATGTGTTAAGTCTGATTACTGTTTCCTTATTGTACATAGTTAACACCACCTTTATAATCTAAAACATAGTGCTTTCGCACATGCCAATCAATTGTTGCGCCTATTATAACATCTGATATTCATTTGTCAAAAAAATCATAATCCGTCATTTTCCGTCAATTCATGTCATTTTTTTTAATAAATAACTTTTGCGTAACCGATTTTTCACTATATTTTCATGCATGTTTTTTCAAAAAAACAATATAACTGTGAAATTCTTACAAAAATGGCATGATATTTAATTAATTCAAGTTCATTTTTTACAATTTTTCATTTATAAAACTTTATTCTCGTAATTCTTTAACGCATCTATATATATTTCACCGAGCTTGCTAAGCTTCGTGCCCTTGTGCTTGATATAGCCTATATGCATTTTTTCACTTTCCTTAAGTGGAATTGCCGCATAGTCATCACCGTTTAAATCCTCAGAAATAATACCTGAGCACAGTGTAAATCCGTTGAGCCCCACCATGAGATTGAGCATTGTGGCTCTGTCATCAGCCTTTATGACACGCTTGTACTCATACGTGCTCATCATCTCCTCAGCATAATAAAAGGAATTGTTCACGCCCTGTTCAAAGGTCAGACATGGATATTCCTGCAAATCATCAAGTGTAATCACTTTTTTGCCGGCAAGCGGATGTTTTTTCCAGAGATACACATATGTATTGCATGTGAAGAGCTCTTTAAACTCAATGTCACATTCCTTAAAAAGCTTTCTTAAAACCTTTTCATTGAAATCACTTAAATAAAGAACTCCAATCTCACTCTTTAAGTTCTTTACGTTGTCTATTACCTCTTTCGTCTTTGTCTCGTGGACAGCAAACTCGTACTCATCCATGCCCACCTCTTTAGCAAGCTGTACAAAGGCCTTTACTGCAAATGAATAGTGCTGCATGGAAACCGAGAATTTCTTTTTGGACTCCACATTCAGATACCGGTTCTCAAGCAGATGATACTGCTCCACAACCTGTTTGGCGTATCCTAAAAACTCCTCGCCCTCCGCTGTGACTGTAATTCCACGGTTATTTCTCATGAATACCGTGATTCCAAGCTCCTCCTCCACCTCTCGTACTGTGGCGGACAGATTTGGCTGTGAAACAAAAAGCTTCTTTGCCGCCTCATTCATGGAATTGGATTCTGCAATTGTAAGTACCTGTCTGAGTTGTTGAAGTGTCATTTTCTCTCCTATTGTGAACTGACGGTTTTTAGCAGAATGTGTAACTATTCAGCGCCCAGGCATCTTCGTAAAAACCGCACAATTGTAATATATTAAATAAAATTGTGTATAAACGATGCCCTGTGTATCGGTGATGGTCCTATCTCCTTTAGTGCCTTGATATGCTCTGCCGAGCCATAGCCCTTGTTTGATGCAAATCCATAGCCGGGATATATTCTATCATACTCAACCATCATCCGATCCCTTGTGACCTTAGCCACAATACTGGCTGCCCCTATTGATATGCTTTTGGCATCTCCCTTTATAATCGGAACCTGCTTTATATCCACCCCCGGGATTGTGACTGCATCGTTAAGTGTCAAATCCGGTGCCGGATCAAGCTTTTTAATCGCCTGTCTCATCGCCTCATATGTAGCCTGCAGTATATTTATCTCATCTATCCGCTCGTGCGATGCCATACCTATTCCTACAGAAACCGCCTTTTCCATTATGACATCGTAAAGCTCATCACGCTTTGCAGCCGTAAGCTTCTTTGAATCATTGATATATAAAATATCACAGTCCTTTGGCAGAATAACCGCACATGCCACAACCGGACCTGCAAGCGGTCCGCGTCCCACCTCATCTATGCCGCAAATATGAGCATATGATGCATACTCGCGCTCATATTTCTTGAGAGCTTCTGTGCGGATAAGCTCCTTCTCATACTTGTCCAGACGCTTTTTTGCACTATCTACAAGCTTAATCACTCCGCCCCTTTCATCTGAGCCGTATGCCTCAATGAACTGTGCAAGCTGTGAATCTGTGATGCTTTTCAGTTGTTCCTTAATATCGCCTATTTTTTCTGCTGACATATCCTTGTCCTATCGTCTATTCTTCAGAATATTTCTTCTTAACTTTTCTTCATAATTATTCTTCGCAACTATTTTTCGTAACTATTATCCTATTATTTTTCCGGTCTCTCAAGAGTGATATTGCCAAGCTTACCGCTTCTGAAATCATCTATGATGAGTGCAGCCGCCTTGCTGTAATCAGGCTCTCCTCCCTTTGAAAGGCATTTTCTGTTGACAGCGACAGCACTTATAAGCTCTATGATATCATTTTCCTCGCTTACCTCGTATCTTTGTGCCAAAAGCCCCGGATACTCTGCTTTTAGAAACTTTACAAGCTCCACGGCAAGCTCATCAACATTTAAAATCTCATCCTTTATCGAACCGATGAGCGCAAGTCTAAGTCCCACTGTCTGATCTTCAAATTTCGGCCACAGTATGCCCGGGGTATCGAGCAGCTCAACACTTTTATTGAGCCTGATCCACTGCTTGCCCTTTGTCACGCCCGGCTTGTTTCCTGTCTTGGCACAGGCTTTTCCGGCGTATGAGTTGATAAATGTGGACTTTCCGACGTTTGGAATACCCACCACCATAGCTCTTACCGGTCTGTTTTTGATACCACGCTTTCGGTCTCTTTCAATCTTTTCTTTGCAGGCCTCCATCACGATATCTGTGATGTTCTTCATGCCTGACTTGCTTCTAGCATCAAGACTGACTACAAAAAAGCCCTTTTCCTTGAAAAATGCACTCCACTCCCTGGTGCGCTCCTTGTCGGCCAGATCTGCCTTGTTCATAAGAATGAGCCTGTATTTGTTTTTTCCTAGCTCATCAATGTCCGGATTACGGCTGGATAGCGGAATTCTTGCATCCACAAGCTCTATAACCAGATCTATTAATTTAATGTCCTCCTGCATCTGACGCTTTGCCTTGGTCATATGCCCAGGGTACCACTGAAAATTCATAATTCACCTGTCCTTTATCTATATATGTTATAACTATTGCTACTTGATGGTTCCAAAGCTTCCAAGGCCTGAAAATCTAAACCATGCCTTGCCGATAATATAGTCTCTCTTTACATTGCCAATATTGGCATAGCGGCTGTCCTCACTGTTGTTTCGATTGTCTCCAAGTACAAAATACTCGTCCTTTTCTAGCTCTATAGGATCTGAGGCAAGCCCTGCATCCTCCATTGAGGCAACGTCTGTTGATTCCTTGTACAGCTCATCATTCACGTACAGTGCGCCGTCTTTTATCTGAACAGTATCTCCCGGCACCGCTACCACTCTCCTGACATAATAATGCGACTTATTATTTCCGTTTGGCAGAAATACTATCACATCTCCTGCCTTTGGCTTTGACATGATATATGCAAACCTGTTCACAAGAATATTATCATCGTTCTCCAATGTCTGCTCCATAGCCTGGCCCACCACATTTGTACGTATACCGAAAAATGACACCAGCACATATGCCAGACCTATCACTACAATCAGCTCCACTACCCACGAAACAATTTCCTTGAACAATGGCAGATTAAATTTTCTTCTTTGCCTTCTAAAGCTAAGTCCTGCTCGTCTTCTGGACATCTTACACCTCTTGCTAACTAATATTTTATTGCGTAATCTTAATTATATATTGTTTTCATGTTTGTTGCAAGCTGTAACCCTGAAAACTAAAAAGACCATTCTCATACGATTGCTCGCAGAAAATGGTCTCTTTCGCGTAAAAATATTATTTTACAAGCTCTTTAACCTTAGCAGCTTTTCCGATACGGTCTCTTAAGTAGTAAAGCTTAGCACGACGTACTTTACCTTTACGTACAATCTCAACCTTCTCTACGTTTGGTGAGTGGAGTGGCCATGTCTTCTCAACACCTACACCGTTAGAAAGCTTTCTAACTGTGAATGTTGTACGGTTTGATCCGTTCTGCTTTTTGATTACTGTTCCCTCGAATACCTGGATACGCTCACGGTTACCCTCTTTGATTTTTCCGTATACCTTTACAGTATCTCCTACAGAAAACTCAGGTGCCTCGGCCTTTAACTGCTCGTTCTCGATGCTTTTAATAATTTCACTTGCGTTCATTTTGTGACCTCCTAATTATTTTGACGTTCTTAATGCTACTACTATTTTCACAACAGAGGACCATCTCTTTTATTCACAACATTGGTACTTTACCACAGATTCATGGGATTTGCAAGTATTTTTTACTATCTTTTGCCTACCTCATGCATTATTTTTAGTCATCCAGTATACGGATGATTTTGAAAAATGCAATCCCATACTCTCCTGCAGCTTCATAGATGCCTCATTGCCCACGATTATCTGTCCATATGGTATCCAGCCGTTTTCCAGAGCCCTGTTGAAAGCATATGTTTCAAGTGCTGTGGCAAGCTTTTGATGCCTGTACTGGGGCTTTACATAGAGCATGCCTATGCTGCCCTCCTCATGGATTCCGATAATTCCCGCGAGAGTATTAATGGTATCATTAGCAGTATTATCACCAAAAAAAGCGCCATAGACTGCCCCTGCCTCTATTCTTTCTATGATATAGTCCGGATTGTCAAAGCCCGGGTACATTGGCGCAGCCTCCTGTATATCAGCTGCATCCAGCTTTCTTATAGTTAAGCCATTTGGCATCGGCTTTCCATCCGGTCTGTACAGTCCGCTGACAGATAGCTTTTCTTTGTTTGTATACACAGCCTGCCTGCACTCTACAGTCTCATTAAAGCCATTTGCTGTAAAGAGCTCAACATATCTTTGCTGGTGAAGCACTATGCCATTTACAATCTGATCTGTAACGTTTTTTGAAATACGCTGACTGCTGTATTTATCAACAGACTTTGTGACATTTTCCTGCACCAAATCAATAAGCTTCGACTCGCCCTCATCCGGCCTTGTATGAAAGCATACCTTTGAGACCATGTCCCGAAGCAGATATTCGCCATCTGCCTCAAACAGTATCTCGGCACAGCCCCTGTTTATAAGCTCTATCATATCAATATGAAGCAGTTTATTTTTCATAAGAAACTCTCTGCATTTATCAAGTCTTTTAAACCCGGCATACAAATCCGGTCTGCGCTCCTTTGTGCGCTCAATAGACTTTTCAAGGCGCCATGCATCTATCTTTTTCTGATTGCCTGACATGAGTACCTCAGGCACCTTTTTGTCATGCCACTCAACAGGACGTGAATACTGAGGATATTCGAGCAGATTGCCATGAAACGACTCTGTCTCTGCCGAAATATCATTGTGCAATACCCCCGGAACCAGACGTGAAATCGCATCTATCATTACCATCGACGGCAGTTCTCCGCCCGTTAGAACATAGTCACCGATAGAAACATAATCTGTTACCGTCTCCTCCAGCACGCGCTCGTCAATACCTTCATAGTGTCCACATAGAAAAATGAGGTCATCACACTTTGCAAATTCTGCTGCCATCTGCTGGTTGAACACGCGGCCCTGTGGAGTAACATAAATCAGACGCGCATTGTGATTTTTTATTTCTTCTGCTGTATTTTTATATGCTGTATTTTCATATAATATATTTTCATCGGCGATATTTTTCCCGGAATTATCACCTGAATGGACCTGATTACATTTATTGATCTGACTCACCACACTGCTCACAGCCTGATACACCGGCTCTGCCTGCATAAGCATCCCTGCACCGCCACCATATGTGTAATCATCAACCTTATTGTGCTTATTGTGCGCAAAATCCCTGATATTTACCGTATTGAGTGATATAATATTCTGTTTTAAAGCTCTGCCTGTGATACTCTCTGACAGTCCCTGTTCTATCATCTGTGGGAATAAGGTCAGCACATGAAATCTCATTTCCTATATCTCCTATATCTCCTATATCATCCTGTTTTACAGTTTTACGATTTAAAATGTATGATTTTGTTCAATTTTATATCTCATTTTACGGTTTTTGCAGTTTGAGATATAGCTATCTCAAACCTGCCAGCAGATGCACCTTCATCGTGCCATTTTCCACATCAACGTCCAGTATACAATCCTTTATTGCCGGAATCAGCAAATCATTTGCACCGGCTTTCTTAACAACGTACACATCGTTGGCACCGGTCTGGAGTACATCATCTATGACTCCAAGCTCCTCTCCCTCGTCTGATGTGACGGAAAGCCCGATAAGATCAGCTATAAAGTACTCGTTTTCCTCAAGCGGCACCGCATTTTCCCTTGTCACAAAAAGAGGTGCCTTTTTATATTTTTCTACATCATTTATGTCATCTATGCCCTTAAATTTCAAGATAACCTGGTTCTTGAAAAATTTGACAGAAGTTATTTCCAAATCCCTGCGCTCTTTGCCATTATCCAGAATGACATTTTTAAGCTTTTTAAAACGGGCAGCATCGTCAGTGGTTGGGAACACCTTTACCTCACCGCGAATGCCGTGTGTGCTCGTAATTACACCTACCTGTAGTAAATCTTCCATTCTCTGTCTCCTGATATTAATATAAATCATAACTATTCAGCCCACGCACATTCTCAAAACCATACAATACCGGTTCTGAATAGTTACTATAAATTATAAAAAAACAGGCATCTCATAAGAGATGCCTTTATGTTACTGTACTATCTCAACAATAACCTTTTTGTCTTCTTTAGAGGCTGCGGCCTTAACAACTGAACGAATAGCCTTAGCAATACGTCCCTGCTTGCCGATCACTTTGCCCATGTCAGACTGTGCAACACGTAATTCCAAAACAATTGCTTTCTCGTTTTCGGTCTCAGTTACATTAACCTCATCCGGATAATCAACTAAAGATTTTGCAATTACTTCAACTAATTCTTTCATTACGCCACCTCTTTATCCTATTTCTCGATACCAGCACTCTTGAAGATTCTAGCTACTGTCTCAGTTGGCTGTGCGCCGTTTGATAACCATTTCTTAGCTAATTCCTCATTTACATGATACTCGCTAGGATCCTTAGTTGGATCGTATGTTCCGATCTCCTCGATGCATCTTCCATCTCTTGGTGATCTAGAGTCTGCAACTACGATTCTATAGAAAGGAGCTTTCTTCTGTCCCATTCTTCTTAATCTGATCTTTACTGCCATTTTGTTTCACCTCCTCATAGGTTTATTAAATAATATATATCAAAAGTAAAATAAATACTTTTGTTAACAAAACATGAAATTCTTTAATGAAATCCATTAAAACGGAAGTCCTTTGAATAAGCCTCCAAGACCACCGCCTCCACGGCGTCCCTTCTTGCCGCCCATCATACCGGGCATCTGCTTCATGAACTTCTTTGTCTGCTCAAACTGCTTTACAAGTCTGTTGACCTCTGATACATCCACGCCTGCTCCTCTTGCAATACGAGCCTTGCGGCTTGGATTAAGAAGCTTTGGATTTCGTCTTTCCTCAGGTGTCATGGAATAGATGATTGCCTCTGTGCGGGCCATGCCCTTTTCAGCTTCATCTGTATCAATATCCGGCATCTTGCCTCCACCGATACCCATGCCCGGCATCATGCCCATCACGCTTGAAAGACCGCCCATCTTCTTCATCTGACTCATCGAATCAAGGTACATCTCAAAATCAAACTCATTTTTGCGCATCTTCTGCTCAAGCTTCTTGGCCTGTTCCTCATCAATGTTCTCCTGCGCCTTCTCAATCATGGAAAGCACATCGCCCATGCCGAGGATTCTTGAAGCCATACGCTCCGGATAGAACTGCTCAAGGTCTGAAAGCTTCTCGCCCATACCTGCGTATAGTATCGGCTTTCCTGTAACGGCTCTGATTGAAAGTGCCGCTCCACCTCTGGTGTCACCATCAAGCTTTGTGATGACAACTCCGTCAATTCCTATCTTTTCATCAAAGGTACCTGCTACATTTACCGCATCCTGACCTGTCATGGCATCTACCACGAGGATGGTCTGGAAAACATCAGTAGCTTCTTTTATCTCAATAAGCTCTGCCATCATATCCTCATCAATATGAAGACGTCCGGCAGTATCGATGATAACAACATTGAAATCGTTTTTCTTGGCGTGCTCCACAGCAGCCTTTGCGATGTCAGCAGGCTTGTTTTTATCACCCATTGAGAAAACCTCAACGCCCTGCTTCTCACCATTTATCTTTAACTGCTCAATCGCAGCCGGACGATATACATCACAGGCTACAAGCAGTGATTTCTTGCCCTTGCTCTTAAGCTTTCCGGCAATTTTTGCTGTGGTGGTTGTCTTACCGGCTCCCTGAAGACCTACCATCATGATAACGGTAAGCTCCTTGCCCGGCCTGAAAGCAATCTCTGTTGTCTCAGAGCCCATAAGCTTAATCATCTCTTCGTTTACGATTTTGATGACCATCTGTCCGGGATTGAGACCATTCATGACATCCTGTCCGATTGCTCTCTCCTGAACACTCTTTGTGAACTGCTTAACAACCTTGAAGTTAACATCGGCCTCAAGGAGTGCCATCTTAACCTCTTTAAGAGCAGCCTTTACATCATCCTCAGTAAGCTTTCCCTTGCTGCGGAGATTTTTGAAAACGTTCTGCAGTTTTTCTGATAAACTGTCAAATGCCATATTACAGCTCCTCTAATATCTGATTCGAAATAGCTTCGATTTCATTCATTAATAGCTCATTATGTGATTTCTTAAAATCATTTGTCAGCTCATGAATCCTTCGTATGTCACTCTTTATGGACATGAACTTTTCAACAAGATGCAGCTTTGCCTCATAGTCAAGCAGCTTCTTATTGCATCTCTTAATCAGATCGGCAACACCCTGACGGGAAATCCCCTCCTCGGATGCAATCTCACCGAGTGACAAATCATTGAAGACAAAATCCTCATATACCTGACGCTGATGCTCATTCAAAAGCTCACCGTAGAAATCATATAAATATGCCTGTTCAAGTTTTTCTTCCATATCAAGTATCCTCTTTTTCCCTCGAACCTATGGTAGAATAACACATAGTTTGCTCGGTGTCAAGTAAAAATACTTGATACTTTTATTTTTATATCATAGTGCGTACAATTCTTGGCTTATAGCCCTTCTTCTCGAGCGCAGCTATAATCTGCTCCTTGTGCTCTGTACCAAAACACTCAAGCGTGATGCGAAGCTCGACAGCCGCACTTCTGTTTGTAGTGACAAACTGGTTATGCTCCAGCTTGATTACATTGCCCTGTACATCGGCAAGAGTCTGTGAAACCTTGGCAAGCTCGCCCGGCTTATCCGGCAGAAGCACTGAAACAGTAAAGATTCTGTCTCTGAAAATAAGACCCTGCTGTACAACTGATGACATGGTAATAACATCCATGTTGCCGCCACTTAGGATAGAAACCACTCTCTTATCCTTTACACCAAGATGCTTAAGCGCAGCTACAGTCAGAAGACCTGAGTTTTCGACTATCATCTTGTGATTCTCAACCATGTCGAGGAAGGCCACGATAAGCTCGTCATCCTCCACTGTGATAATATCATCAAGATTTTTCTTTATGTATGGGAAAATATTTGAGCCCGGTGTCTTTACCGCTGTTCCGTCTGCAATAGTATTTACGCTTGGTAAAGTGGTCACTTTTCCATTCTTAAATGACTCCTGCATACAATTAGCGCCGGCCGGCTCCACTCCGATAACCTTAATCTTTGGATTTAAGAGCTTTGCAAGTGTGGATACACCTGTTGCCAGTCCGCCACCGCCGATTGGAACGAGGATATACTCAACAAGCGGAAGCTCCTTGAATATCTCCATAGCAATAGTTCCCTGTCCTGTTGCGACAGCTAAATCATCAAACGGATGGATAAATGTGTAGCCCTCTTTCTCTGCAAGCTCATATGCCTTGGCACATGCCTCATCATACACATCTCCATAAAGCACTACCTCAGCGCCGTAGCTCTTTGTACGGTTTACCTTGATAAGAGGTGTGGTGGTAGGCATAACGATGACAGCCTTGCAGCCATAGCACTTTGCCGCATATGCAACACCCTGCGCATGGTTTCCTGCAGATGCTGTGATGAGTCCCTTTGCTCTCTCCTCGTCTGTGAGGGTGCTTATCTTGTAGTACGCACCTCTGACCTTGTAAGCTCCGGTAAACTGCATATTTTCAGGCTTCAGATATACCTTATTGCCTGTCTGGTCACTTAAAAAATCACTGTAAATGAGCTTTGTCTCAAGGGTGACCTCCTTGACCTTCTCACTTGCTTCTTCAAATTTATCTAATGTCAGCATATTTGTTCTCCCTTTCATTTCTTCGGTATAACTATTCATACCCACCCACATATTATTCGCAAAAATGCATTGTTCTCAGTGGTTCTGAATAGTTATTTTTCATTATATTATACCAAAAATTCCGTACAGATATATATAAACTGATATATCAGATTATTATAAACAATATAACTTATACGCTCAAAGATATTCTCAAATTATTCCGTTTTAGTGTCAAACAATGCATTCACGAACTCGTCCGAATCAAATTTCTGCAAATCATCGATGGTCTCACCGACTCCGATATACTTGACCGGCACTGAAAGCTCCGACTGTATCGCTACAGCGATACCGCCCTTTGCCGTACCATCCATCTTAGTAAGCACGATGCCCGAAATCTTTGCCACATCAGAAAACTCTCTCGCCTGAACAAGTGCATTCTGGCCTGTAGTCGCATCAAGCACGACGAGCGTCTCTCTGTACGCATCCGGATACTCACTCTCCAGGATTTTATTAATCTTTCCAAGCTCATTCATCAGATTCTTTTTGTTGTGGAGTCTTCCGGCTGTATCCACGAGAAGCACATCTGCGTTTCTGGCCTTTGAAGCTGCAACTGCATCATATACAACAGCTCCCGGGTCAGCACCCTCGGCACCGCCAATCATATCAACTCCGGCGCGGTTTGCCCATTCCTTCAGCTGGTCTCCTGCTGCCGCCCTGAAGGTATCGGCACCTGCAATAACTACCTTCTTGCCCTGTTCCTTGAGCTTTCCTGCAAGCTTTCCGACAGTGGTAGTCTTTCCTACTCCGTTGACACCGATTACAAGCACAACAGATTTTTCATTTTCAAATCTGTAGGCTGTCTCCTCCACCTTCATCTGCTCCTTGATGCTCTCAATCAAGAGTTCCTTGCACTCTGCCGGCTCCTTGATGTGCTGCTCCTTCACCTTCCTCTGCAGATCCTCAATGATATTCTCCGTGGCTCTCACCCCGAGATCTCCCATGATGAGAATCTCCTCAAGCTCCTCATAAAAATCATCATCTATATGCGAAAATCCACTGAAAAGTGAATCTATGCCTGAAACAATATTGTCTCTGGTCTTTGTCAGTCCTGAAACGAGCCTCTTAAAAAAGCCCGGCTTCTTTTCTTTTTCTTCCATTTCAACTCTCCATAAATAAAATTTTACTGTGTCAGATCATTCTCTATAAGATTCACTGAAACGAGTGTGGAAACACCCTTTTCCTGCATCGTAATACCATATAGCCTGTCCGCAGCCGCCATCGTACCACGTCTGTGTGTGATAACGATAAACTGTGTGTTCTTTGTAAGCTTGTTCAGATAATTTGCATAGCGCGAAACGTTTGAGTCATCAAGCGCCGCCTCAATCTCATCAAGCAGACAAAACGGTGATGGCTTAAGTGCCTGAATGGCAAACAAAAGTGCAATAGCGGTGAGCGCCTTTTCTCCACCGGACATCTGCATCATATTCTGAAGCTTCTTTCCGGGCGGCTGTGCGACGATTCTTATGCCGCACTCCAGTATATCCTCATCCTCCACAAGCTCCAGGGAACCATGTCCACCACCAAAAAGCTGCTTAAAGGACTTGTCAAACTCTCTCTGAATCTCGGCAAACTTCTCTGTAAACTGCTTTCTCATACCACTGTCAAGCTCATCAATGATGCCAACCAGAGTCTTTTCAGCCTCGATAAGGTCATCATGCTGTCCCTTTAAGAACTCATAACGCGTTGAAATCTCCCTGTATTCCTCGATAGCATTGACATTTACATCGCCGAGGCGTCTGATTTCGTCCTTTATGCCTGCAATCAGCTTCTTTAATGAAGGCAGATCATCGTATGCATCATTTCTAAGCTCTGCTGCCGCATGCGGAGTAAGCTCATATTCATCCCACATGTAGTTGGTCTGAGTCTCTGAAGCCTCCTTAAGCTTCTCTCTCTGGCTGTTCAGTCTGAAAAGCTCCTTATCCAGATCAGCCTGTTTCTTTGAAACTTCCTCCTGCTTTGCAAAAAAGCCTCTGTAATCCTCAGACATCTTTTCCTTTTTTGTAAGGCTCTCCCTAAGCTCCTCGTCAAGCTTAGAATTGTTGTCCTTTGATGCCAGAATGGTCTGTGTGATTGCATCAATATCAGCCTGCTTCTTTTTAATATCATCCTTTGCAGCAGCTGCACCTTCCACAAGGCTTTCCTTCTGCTCATCAAATTTCTCTATCTCTGAATTGATACGATTGATATTTTCTATAGCAAACTCTGCCGTCTTTGTGATATTTGCAAGCTCAAGTGAAATGGCAGCGGCCTTGTGTGAAGCCTCCTGCTCAAGTACTCCCTGCTTTTCAAGTATCTCACTGTATGAGCTGTTTTCCTTCTCAAGCTGCTTTTCACGCTGCTTTGATGCCTCAAGCTGCGCTGCAATATCCTTCTTGCCCTGATTTATCTCTTCGAGCTGTTTTTCAATCCCGGCATTTTCTGTGCGCAGATCCTCGTAGACATTCGCACTCTCCTTCTTTTGCTGGTCTGCCCTGTCAACAGAAATCTGTGCTGTATTCTGCTCAATATACTTCTCCTGCAGCAAGGTCTTTGTGGCTGCTATATCCTCCTCGCCAAGCGCAATAGCAGTCGCAATATCATCCTTTCTGGCTCTAAGCTCTTTAAGCTTTGTCTTAGTCTGATCAACTCTCTTTTCAAGCTCCTCAATCTCACGATTTCTCGCAAGCAGATTGGATGAATTTTTAAACGCACCACCGGACATAGAGCCTCCCGGTGCCAGATACTCGCCCTCGACAGTCACGATATGGAGTGAATAGTGATTTTTCTTTGCAAGCGCAATGGCATTGTCAATTGTGTCCACCACAATCACTCTGCCAAGCAGGTATGCAACAACCTCATCAAACTTCGGATCACACTTCACCAGCTTATTTGCAATGCCAAGCACACCCTTTTCGCCGAGTGCCGCCTCATTTTTTGTATTTCTGTTTGCGCGCACACTAGTAAGAGGTAAAAACGTAGCCCGTCCAAAATGATTTGCCTTCAAAAATCCAATCATCTTTTTGGCTGTAGCCTCATCCTCAGTGACGATATTCTGGATATTACCGCTTAAGGCTGTCTCTATCGCTATCTCATAGCGCTTATCCACCTGGATAAGATCTGAAACCACTCCGAGAAGCCCCGGATTTTTAGCCTTCTGCTCCATAACACGCTTGATGCTGTTACCATAGCCATCATAGCGCTCGGCAATGTTTTTAAGTGACTCAAGCCTGGAAACAGACTTATGATACTCTGTGGAAGCATCCTCCATCAGGCGGGCATTCTCTCTGGACTTATCTCTCCACTCCCTGGCCTTTGCCAAAAGAGCCGACTCCTTTTCCTTTAAACCGGCTATCTCTTCATTGACAGCATTAAGCTTCTTATTAGCCTCATCCAATATATCATCAAGCCCTGCTTCCCTTGTCTTTCTATCTAAAAGACGCTTGGTAAGCTCTGCCTTTCTGATATTAATCTGCTCAAGCATAGTGGCAAAACGCTGCTGCCTTGACTGGATACTGCCTCGCTCCTGAAGCAGGGCGATAAGCTCATTCTTGCCCTTTTCCAGTCCGTCATTGCAACGGTTGACCTCTGCAAGTACAGCCTCATGCTCGTTTACCGCAAGAAGCTCGTTCTGCTTCATCTGCTCTATATCAGCTTCCAGTGCAGCCTTTTTGTCATCATACTCTTTCCTGCTTTTAAGACGCTCAGCCTTTTCCTTTTCGATAGCTAAAAGACGCGACTGCAAATGCTCATCCGTCATTTCGGCCGTGTGAATCTGCTCCTTTAAAAGCTCTATCTGATTCTCAAGCTTCTGTCTGGTGGATGAAGTGCTCGTGATGCTCTCACGAAGAGACTCGATACGCTCATCCATCTGCTGCATATCGTTCCCAAGTCTCTCATACTCTGCCTTGATGCTCTCGTATGTGGCGTTGGTCTCCTTTAGCTCGTCATCCGCAATAGCGTATTTCTCATCAGCTGACTTAAGCTCGGTCTCAATGCGCGCTGATTCAAACAAAAACATGTTGACATCGTAGTTCTTCAGCTCTTCTCTCTTTTTAAGATATGTATGCGCCTTCTCGGACTGTCTCTGTAACGGACCTACCTGTCTCTCAAGCTCTGTCAGGATATCATTGACACGCACAAGGTTCTCTCGCTCATTATCGAGCTTCTTTTGTGCTGTAAGCTTTCTCTTTTTAAACTTCACAATGCCGGCAGCCTCATCAAACAGCTCTCGCCTCTCCTCCGGCTTTCCACTTAAAATCCTGTCAATCTGGCCCTGTCCAATGATGGAATAGCCCTCTTTACCGATACCGGTATCATAGAAAAGCTCCGAAACCTCCTTGAGTCTGCACGGATTGCCATTGATTAGATACTCACTCTCCCCTGAGCGGTAAACACGTCTGGCAACCGTAACCTCATTGAAATCAATCGCAAGCGAATGGTCTGAATTGTCAAGTGTGATTGCGACATACGCGTATCCAAGCGGCTTCCTGTTCTCTGTACCTGCAAAAATAACATCCTGCATGCTGGCACCACGAAGCTGCTTTGCGCTCTGCTCACCGAGCACCCATCTGACCGCATCGGCGACATTACTCTTTCCACTGCCGTTTGGCCCTACAATACCTGTGATGCCGTTGTGGAACTCAAAAACAATTTTGTTGGCAAAGGACTTAAAGCCCTGTACTTCCAAACTCTTTAAATACATTAAAAACTCCTATTCCCTGTTTCTGTACAAAAGAAGTGCCTGATATGCAGCCTGCTGCTCCGCCGCCTTCTTTGTATGGCCTTCTCCCTCGCTGACACGCTCGCCGTCCACAAGCACCGCAACTGTAAACTGCTTGTCATGGTCCGGACCGCTCTCATCAATAAGTTCATAGGAAAGCTGCTCGTGTCTGCCCTGTATAAGCTCCTGAAGGATAGTCTTGCTATCATAAAAGAGCTGCTTATTCTCAATATCAGTCATGATAAACCTAAGCACAAACTCCTTTGCATTAGTAAAACCACCATCTAAATAAATTGCTCCAATCACTGCCTCAAGTGCATCAGAAAGAATCGATTTTCTCTTTCTGCCACCTGTATGATCCTCGCCCCTGCCAAGACGTAAGTACTTTCCAAGGTCAAGTGGCTTTGTACAAAGTGCAAGAGTCGGCTCACAAACAATGCTTGCGCGCAGCTTGGTAAGCTCACCCTCAGGCTTTTGCGGATAATTGATAAACAAAAATTCACTTGAAACTATTTCCAAAACAGCATCGCCCAAAAACTCCAGACGTTCGTTATCAGAATGCTTTTTCATGTGCTTTTCATTGGCATACGAGCTGTGTGTCAGCGCCTGCTCAAGCAGATGTCGGTTCTTGAACGTATAGCCTATTTTGCTTTGAAATTCATTTAAATCTGCCATAATTTCTCCTCTATTTCTATATCTATCCATTTTACATGTTCCGTGAGTATAACGAAAAGCCCTCATAATAAAGGGCTTTTCATTAGTTAAACATACTACTGCTCGCTTACAGCTTTTTTAATCTGCTCAACAGCATCGCCTACAGTGACGATTTTCTCTGCTTCCTCATTAGGAATCTCGATATCGAACTCTTCCTCGATACCCATGATAATCTGGAATACATCCAGAGAGTCAGCGCCAAGATCATCAATGAATGTTGACTCCATAGTAACCTCGGTCTCGTCCACGTTAAGTACCTCGACAATAATGTCTCTAAGCTTCTCAAATTCCATTTTTAATACCTCTCATTTCTGTTTATAGTGACCAATCATACAGCAGTACTGCTATCTAATCAGCCGGCTTATTAATAATATATTCTTTAATTTTATCATTAATCTCTTTTTCCTTAAATGTAACACATTGGAAAACAGAGTTAGTGATTTCTTTTGCCTTGGAGCTGCCGTGGGTCTTTACCACAAGACCATTCAATCCTAAAAGCGGTGCTCCGCCGTACTCGGTCGCATCAAATGACTTTAGCGTATTCTTAAGAGCCGGAAGTGCAAGTGCAGCGCCTATCTTGCTCTTTAGTGTGCTCATGAGCCCCTTCTTTATAACTCCGATAAGTGTTGAGCTGAGACCCTCGTATAGCTTTAATATGACATTGCCTGTGAAAGCCTCGCAGACTATAACATCGGCATCTCCCTTTGGAATATCCCTTGCCTCAATGCTTCCGACAAAATTGATATCTGTGCACTCTCGAAGAAGCGGCATGGTCTCCTTTACCAGGGCATTACCTTTCTCTTCCTCTGCACCGATATTGACCAATGCAACCTTTGGATTCTTCACGCCTACAACATGCTCCATATAGATAGAGCCCATCTTGGCAAACTGTACCAGATGCTCAGCTCTGGCATCCACATTGGCTCCACAGTCTATGAGCAGAGATACGCCCCTCTCAGTCGGAATAAGCGGTGCCAAAGGCGGCCTTTGTATGCCCTTTATCCTGCCGACTATTACCTGTCCTCCGACAAGTACAGCACCTGAGCTTCCTGCCGAAACAAATGCATCAGCCTCTTTATTCTTGACCATATTCATGCCAACAACGATTGATGACTGCTTCTTTCTTCTGATTGCCATAACCGGTGGTTCTGCCATCTCTATAACCTCAGGCGCATCTACTATCTCTATCTGCTCCTTAGGATATGTATACAAAGAAAGCTCCCTCTCTACCGGTACCTTCTGTCCTACAAGAAATATCTTTATATCATTTCTTTTGTTAACCGCATCTACCGCACCCTTTACTACCTCTGCGGGTGCATTGTCGCCACCCATTGCATCGAGTGCGACCCTTGTTGTACTTTGCATTGTGACCTCCCTGTGCCTGCTAAAAAGCAAACTACTAATTGATTAAATAAAATATACTATAATCATAGGTATAAATCAATAACCAATTCACTACTCTATATGGCTTCCATCATTCTCCCGGACTCATTGAAATAACCTTGCCACAGTTCCATAAATCAGCAGTGCGCTTTGCTGCATCAAGTCTGTCATCGTCTGACTTGAAATCAATATTTACTGAGTGGCATCCGCACTCAAGACATGTCACATAATATGAGCTGCCGCAGTCCTCCTCGAGAATCCCGGCACCGCCACAGAGCGGGCACTCATAGATTTCAACTAAATCGTCTATATTATTCATGATAGTTTGCTTCCTTCTTTCTTTAATATCTAAATATCCTCTCAGTATAATAACATCCCTGCAAGCTATATACAAGCAAAAAGTACCTTCATTTTATTATGGGATAAAAAAGGGATAAAATCAATCAAAAAAAGGATTGAACGATATCGTTCAATCCCTTAATTTTACTGGTTTTCTACTATTAGTCCTGAGGAATGATTTCTTTTTTGTTGTATGATCCGCAGTTCTTGCAAACTCTGTGTGGCATCATAAGCTCTCCACATTTGCTGCATTTTACTAAAGTAGGAGCAGACATTTTCCAGTTTGCTCTTCTCTTATCTCTTCTTCCCTTAGAAGATTTATTCTTTGGACAAATTGACATTTGTTTACACCTCCTTAAACTTGTTAAATATATCCTGGAACGCTGCCATTCTTGGATCCGGTACAAAACTATCGCAACTGCAGGTGCCTTTATTCAAGTTCATCCCGCAGACTTTACAAATACCTTTGCAATCGTCTTTGCACAGAACTCTCATTGGCCAGTTCACCAGAATTTCGGCGTAGACAAGTTTATCTACATCGAGTTCAAACCCAATCAGGTAGTCAGTTTCCTCCATCTCTTCATCGACTAATGCTCCGTCTGTGATTTTCAGAGTCTTGTCAATGTCAAAATGCATGTTTGTTGGAACTTCTTCCAAGCATCGGCTGCACGGTATCGCTATGTCTATATCTACTGTTCCCGTGATATGCACTGCTGCATTCTCCACGTTTGAGATATGAAGTGATATCGGCTGCTTTTTCAGAATAGGATAATCTCCTAAACGCGACTCAAATGATGTGAGCGTAAGCTCTGTCTCAATTGTTGTCTCTTTATTTATAGATTTTACAATGGTTGATATATCAATCATAGTTCTCTCCTATTCACACCTAACCAATTATACATATTGGAGTGGTGTTTGTCAACAAAATTTTATAATTTATCCACAACTTTTTGCTTTTTATTAGCCAACAAGCTTTACTGTCTCGCGGCAGATTGCAAGCTCCTCGTTTGTAGGGATGACACATACCTTTACGCTTGAGTCTGCTGTTGAGATAAGTGCCTCCACGCCGCGTGTCTTGTCGTTTGTTACACGGTCAATCTTTATGCCGAGGTAACCTAAATATGCCATAATTTTTTCTCTTACAAAGCTTGTGTTCTCACCGATTCCTGCTGTGAATGCGATAGCATCTACTCCGTTCATTGCTGCTGCATATGCTCCGATGTATTTTGCTACCCTGTAGCTGAATACCTCTACTGCTGCGATGGCACGCTCGTTGCCCTCATTGTAGGCTGCCTCAAGGTCTCTGAAGTCACTTGATACTCCTGACATGCCGGCTACTCCTGACTTCTTGTTGAGCACATCCATAACACCATCGATGTCGAGATTTTCTTTCTTTGCGATGAACTCCATGATTGATGGGTCGATATCACCTGAACGTGTTCCCATTACGAGTCCCTCAAGTGGTGTAAGTCCCATTGATGTATCTACGCATTTACCGTTTAATACTGCGCTGACTGAAGCTCCGTTTCCAAGGTGTGCTACGATAATCTTTGAGTTGTTTAAGTCCATTCCAAGGTAGCTTGCTGCCTCCTTTGATACGAAGCTGTGGCTTGTGCCGTGGAAGCCGTATCTTCTTACCTTGTACTTCTCATAGTACTCATATGGAAGGCCGTAGAGATATGCTTTCTCAGGCATTGTCTGATGGAAGGCTGTATCAAATACTCCTACCATTGGTACGTTTGGCATAAGTGCCTGGCATGCTCTGATTCCGATAATATTTGCAGGGTTGTGAAGAGGTGCGAGGTCGTTGCACTCCTCTACCTGTGCTATTACTTCCTCTGTGATGACTACTGAGTCTGAGAACTTCTCTCCACCGTGCACTACACGATGTCCTACTGCATCGATCTCTGCAAGTGATTTTACTGCGCCTGTCTTTGGATTTACAAGTGCATCGAGTACCATCTGGATGGCCTCTTTATGTGTTGGCATAGGTGCCTCTGTGATTTCCTTATCAAGACCCTCTTTCTGATATACGAGTCTGCCATCGATTCCGATTCTCTCGCAGAGTCCTTTTGCAAGTACCTCCTCTGAATCTGAATTGATGAGCTGGTATTTCAGTGATGAACTACCGCAATTAATTACTAATACATTCATTGTTTTGTCTCCTTTGGTTTAAAATTACAATACTATTGTTAGTATAAACTTATTTTTCAAATGCGACAAGGGTGTTTTTGTGGTATTATGGTTTTGAACTCTAAAAAAAACATTATTGATTAAAGGAGCAGCAAAACATGAAGGTTGCAGGTGTGATTACCGAATACAATCCATTCCACAATGGGCACAAATATCAGCTAGAACAGATTAAAAGGCAGACATCTGCTGATTATATAGTCGTAGTAATGAGCGGTGATTTCGTGCAAAGAGGTGAGCCTGCCATAATTGACAAATACGAGCGCACACGCATGGCGCTTTTGAGCGGTGCCGACCTGGTGCTTGAGCTTCCAGCGGTCTTCGCCACTGCTTCTGCCGAGTTTTTTGCCGGTGGCGGAGTCAGTGTACTCAAAAACACAGGTGTGGTGGACATGCTGTGCTATGGTGTGGAGTCTGTGGACCATGAGCTTACAAAGCTTGTTGCTGGCGTGCTTAAGAATCCGCCTGCTGAGTATTCCGCCTCTCTTGCCAGGCTGATTCAGGGCGGGATGAGCTTTCCTGCGGCCAGGAGCAGAGCGCTATGTGAATATTTTCGAGATACCTATGACAGCGCTTCCGAGAAATTAGATGCTTTCATAGCTTCACCCAATAATATTCTGGCCATTGAGTATGAGAAGGCTTTGATGGACTGTGATATTACAGGATTTCCTATTCAGCGCGTCGGTGAAGGATATCACAGCACTGATTCGACAAGTGAGTTTTCTTCCGCTACGGCTGTGCGCGGGGTGATTTCAACCTTAATTGATATAGACAAACACAACTCTATTACTAATATGCAGCTTGATAATTCATGGATTTCCACAAGGTTCAGTCAGCTAATACCATCAGCCTGCACCGATATTCTTGTCAATTGTATTTTAGGCGGTCATATTGTGTTTCCGGATGATATTTCTGAAATGCTTTACTATCGCCTGCTGACCGGGAAGGATAAAGGCTTTGCGCAGTATGCAGACTGTACAAAGGAGCTTTCTGCAAAGATAGTTAAAAATATTTATAAATATGAAAGTTTTACGCAATTTTGTAACTTACTGAAGAGTAAAAATCTGACTTATACGCGTATTTCAAGGGTTCTCACGCATATTTTACTTGGTATTGAGAATGATGATTTTAATATATGTATGGATAATCCTTATCTGCGCATACTCGGTTTCAAAAAATCATCAGGAGAGCTTATGCATCTCCTCAAAAAAAGAGCATCAACGCCTATTATTACAAAAGTCGCTGATGCTCCGTACGAGCTTATTTCCAAGGATATTTTTGCCGCTGATTTGTATGGCAGACTGTGTCATTCACAGCAAAATGAGTTTACACATGGGGTTGTAATTATTTAATCTACAGCTCCATTATAATTTCTCGCGCCAGACTTTCCTCTATAGGCTTTGCATACACTCCCGGTGCAAACTCAACAGTGGCTCCTATGCCTTTTTGGAGCACGAAACGCAGCTTGCCGTCTCTCACCTTTTTATCGGTGTAGAGTTTCTTTACAAGTTCTTCCCTGTCTATATAGTCAGGTATACGTGTCGGAAGACCGGCTCTCTCATAGAGCTTTATCACGCGCTCTGCCTGCTCCTCTGACATATAGCCAAGCCGTGCTGACATAAGTGCCTGTGCTGCCATTCCAATCGACAGTGCCTCTCCATGCAACAGCTTGTAGTCGCTGACTGTCTCGATTGCCCGGCCTACTGTGTGGCCCAGATTTAAGGTTTCGCGAAGTCCCGCCTCTCGCTCATCCTTCATGACCACATTGTACTTGATACGGCAGTTATTTTCTGCAATATACTCACATGCAAATTTCTTGAATGAATATATATCATCCAGATTTTCCTCTATAAATTCAAACATATCCTCGCTGCCTAAGCATGCATGCTTGATGGTCTCTGCCATACCGCTTGCCATCTGGCGCTGTGGCAGTGTTTTCCAGGCAGCTATGTCTATATATACCTTTTGGGGCTGATTGAACAGACCTATGGTGTTGGTAGCAAGAGGTGTATCAATTGCTGTCTTGCCACCTACCGATGCATCTGCTGCCGCCAGAAGGGTGGTTGCATAGTTGATAAACGGCACTCCTCTGCCGTAGGTTCCTGCAATAAAGCCTGATAAGTCGGTTACCACACCGCCACCGACTGCAATTATACAGCAGTCTCTTCTGTACCCCTTTTTAAGCATGGCATCCTCTATCTTTGCCTTTGTCTCACGTGACTTACTCTTTTCCCCAGCCGGGAAAACAAACAAATCCACTGAATATCCCGCATGCTTTATCTTCTCACAGATTGGAAGAGCATAAGGATCACGCACATTTGTATCTGTAATCACTGCAAATTTCTTTATCTTGCCCGCAAGACCATTTTCCAGGTCAGATACAAGGGTGTCTGAGAGGTTGTAGCCTATCTCAATATCATATGTGTCATCTACTACTTTTTTGAGTTCTACATTGAATATGCTCATCTTTTTCTCCTGTTATGATATATTTTTGTTTCTTTTATGTAGGAAACTGCTACAGTATCCCCACCGCCTGCTTGGCGAGCTTATCTGCCTCTTCGTTGCCCTCTACTCCTGAGTGTCCTTTTACCTTTACAAAGGTAAGCTTTATTTTATCCCTAACTGACATGATGTATTCGTGATAAGCTATAGTGCCTGCCTTGTTTCGATTCCAGTCCCCTGTGGCCCACATCTCTATGCCCTTGTAGTCATAGTATATGACCAGTTCCTTAACTCCAAGCTCTATAGCCTTTTTTACGGCAGCCTCCGCGCCCTTTATCTCTCCGGCTACGTTGCGCATTGTGGCCATCTCGGCATCATTATCCGCCCCCTGCAGCACGTATTTTTCATTGTCAGTCACAAGAAAGCCTCCATAGCCATAGGTGTGTGTTGCTTTGTTGAAGGAGCCGTCTACAAACGCATATGTACTATTTTCGCCGGATGATTTCATACCTGTAATAGTTTTCTCTCCGGAAATAATTTTCTCTCCGTTAATAAATTTTTCTGCCTCTTCTATTGTCTTAAAGCTTTTATACACTGCTCCCGGATATCCGTCAACCATTGCTTTGCAATCATTCCAGTTGAAATATATCCCGGGAACCTTTCCCTTTTTTACTGCATAGTATTTTGATGCCATGCTTTATTTCTCCTATAACACTCTTGACAAAAATTCCTGTAATCTCTCACTCTTTGGTGCGCCAAATACTTCCTCAGGTGTGCCCTCCTCAGCTATGGTACCCTCATTGATGAACATCACTCTGTTGGCCACTTCTCTGGCAAAGCCCATCTCATGTGTCACGACTACCATTGTCATGCCTGCCTCTGCAAGCTCCTTCATTACTGAAAGCACCTCACCTACCATCTCAGGGTCAAGTGCCGATGTAGGCTCATCAAACAGTATGACATCAGGATTCATAGCAAGTGAACGGATAATTGCCACTCTCTGCTTCTGTCCTCCGGAAAGCTGCGCCGGATATGCATCTGCCTTATCGAGGAGACCTATTCTGGTGAGAAGCTCATCTGCCTTATTTGATGCCTCATCCTTCGTCATCACACCGAGCTTCACCGGTGCGAGCATGATATTTGCCTTTATGGTCATGTTGGCAAACAGATTGAACTGCTGGAAAACCATGCCGATTTTCTGTCTGGTCACATTGATGTCTGTCGACTTGTCTGTCAGGTCTGTTCCTTCAAAAAGGATTTGTCCTGATGTAGGTGTCTCGAGCAAATTGAGGGAGCGTAAAAATGTAGACTTTCCACAGCCTGACGGTCCGATGATGGCAATTACATCACCTCTGTTCACCTCTGTGCTTATGCCCTTTAATACCTCCTGCTCTCCAAAACTCTTGTGCAGGTCTTTTACCTCTAGTATCACGTTATTATCTTTCATTGCTTCTCAGTCTCCTCTCAAGTTTGCTTACTCCGTGGCTTAAAAGCATCACTATAACCAGATAAATAAGGGCTACAGCAATAAGCGGTATAAATGCCTCGTATGTGTTGCTTCGTATGATATCTCCACCCTTTGTCAGATCCATCATACCAATATAACCACTGATTGATGTCTCCTTTAGGAGGCTGATAAACTCGTTAAGCAGCGCCGGAAGTATATTTTTGACAGCCTGCGGTATGATAACAAGCTTCATGGTCTGTCTGTAATTGAGTCCTAAGCTTCGTCCTGCCTCAAACTGTCCTATATCTACAGACATGATTCCTGAACGCACAATCTCTGCCACATATGCAGCTGAGTTGAGGCCGAAAGCAATGACTGCTACAAGTATCTTGTTGGTCACAGATGCAAGTACTACATAGTATATAATAAGAAGCTGTATCATGACAGGTGTTCCCCTGATGATGGTCAGGTATGCCTTGCAAATTCCGTTTAATATGGCAAGACCGCCGTTTCTGTCATGGCTGGTTCTGACTATCGCAATTAAAAATCCCAGCACAATACCAAGCATTACGGCAAATATTGTGATAACTATTGTATTGCCAAGACCCTTTACGATATACATGTAACGATTGTCCTTGACAAAGTTGTCATAGAGCTTTTCCTTTATACCGATTGAAGAACCCGACTGGCTGTCTTTTACGATAATCTCCTGCTTTGTGGTGATATATGTATCGGTAAAATCAACATTTTTCTGTCTGTCCTCTGTCACTGTAAAGCCTGCTGCCCCGACATCCACCTTGCCTGATGATACAGCGGCAATGATTGCGTCAAACTGCATATCCTCTACCTGCATATCCATGCCAAGCTCATCGGCTATGGCCTGCATGATATCCATATCAATTCCTGTGACCTTGTTATCCTCATAGTACTCATATGGCGGGAACTCTGCATTGGTTCCTACCTTAAGTGTACCGTTTGACCTGTCAATGTCCTTCTTCACGTAGGGAGTCTTTCCCACCTGATCTTCAGAGCCGATATAGTTGTCGATGATGCTCTGAACTGTTCCATCCTGCTGCAGCTTTTCAAGCGCAGTGTTTACCTTGTCGCGAAGCTCTGTATTACCCTTTTTCAGGCAGAATGCATAGTCCTCGTTGGTAAACTCCTCGTCCAGTATCTTAAGTCCTTTGTTTTCTTTTACAAAGGCAAGTGCCGGCTGCTCATCAATAACCACGCAGTCAATCTTGCCGACCTTTAATGCCTGGACTGCATCAGCACCCTTGTTGTATCTCTCTACCTTGGTGCCTGAACCGTCGTTCTCATAATCAGATACATAGATATCTCCTGTGGTACCGAGCTGGACACCTATTTTTGCGCCCTCCAGATCGTCCACACAAGCGACCTTTTTGCTGTCACTTTTGCCGCATGCGCATAAGCCAACAATGAATGTGGCCATTAATGCTGCCATAAGCAAAATCATAATCGGTTTTTTCTTAATGGATTTCATATTATTCCTCATTTCTGTATAAATATTTATTCACAATTATATCATATTAGTTTATAAAATAAAAGAGCCTGATTTTCTCAGACTCTTTTATACCAAATATTTATGCATCATGCTCCATGTTACTTAACTTCTTCGCCTGGTCGGCTGCGATACAGGCATCAATTATTTCCTGGATATCTCCGTTAAGAATCTTGTCAAGCTTATAGAGTGTCAGATTGATTCTGTGATCTGTCACACGTCCCTGTGGGAAGTTGTAGGTACGAATCTTCTCAGCACGGTCTCCTGTACCGATCTGGCTTCGTCTCTCCTCTGCCTCTGCATCCTGCTTCTTCTGAAGCTCCATGTCATAGAGCTTTGTACGAAGAAGTGCAAAAGCCTTTTCCTTGTTCTGTATCTGTGACTTCTCAGTCTGGCTGTAGATGACAATACCTGTTGGATAATGTGTCAGTCGGACTGCTGAATCTGTTGTGTTGACACACTGTCCACCGTTTCCGGAAGCACGCATTACGTCAATTCGGATATCCTTGTCATCAATCTTGACATCCACATCCTCTGCCTCAGGCATTACAGCAACTGAGCATGTAGAGGTCTGGATACGTCCCTGCGACTCTGTCTCAGGCACTCGCTGCACACGGTGTACTCCCGACTCATACTTTAGGATAGAGTATGCACCTGAGCCCTTTACCATGAACTCGACAGACTTCATACCGCCGATTCCTGTCTCATCGGCATCAAGTGTCTCCACCTTCCAGCCTCTGTTCTCTGCGTAGTGCACATACATACGGTAGATTTCCGCTGCAAAAAGTGCTGCTTCCTCTCCGCCTGCACCGGCACGGATTTCGACGATTACGTTCTTGTCATCGTTAGGGTCCTTTGGCAGAAGAAGTATTTTAAGTTCCTTCTCAAGCTCCTCCACCTGCTCCTTTGAATCCTTAAGCTCTTCCTTTGCGAGCTCTCTCATCTCTTCATCTGATTCCTCATTCAAAATAGCCAGTGAATCCTCGATATTCTGCTTGCACTCTTTATATTTCTTATATGTCTCAACTATAGGAGCAAGGTCACTCTGCTCCTTCATAAGCTTTTTAAATCTGTTTGCATCATTTGCCACATCCGGCTCGCTGAGCAGATTCATCAGCTCTTCATAATGGTGTATAAGATCTTCTAACTTATCAAACATGTTTTTCCTCCTTGCTGTCAAACACTCCCGATACTACCCTGTCATTTCCCGCCAGGTCCTTTATCACATGTACATCGCTAAATCCGGCAAACTGCATCATCTCTGACACCTGTCTGCCCTGGTCACAGCCTATCTCAAAAAGCAGCCTGCCCTGTGGCTTTAGATTTGCCCTGCAATCCTTTATGATGCGCCTGTAAAATAAAAGTCCATCCTCAGAGCCGTCAAGAGCCTCATGCGGCTCAAATACCGACACCTCCGGCATCAGATGCGGTATCTCATCGCTTCTTATATATGGTGGATTGGATACTATCACATCATACATCTCATCGACATGCTCAAACAGATCGCTTCTCTCAAAATCAACAAACACGCCGTTAAGCCTTGCGTTTTCCTTTGCCACATTGAGCGCCTGCTTTGAGATATCACAGGCTGCACCGTCCACATTAGTCGTGTTCTTTAAGATGCTTATAATTATGCAGCCGCTTCCTGTACACATATCAAGCACTCTCATACCCGGCTCTATCACCTTGAGTGCCTCCTCTACAAGAGTCTCTGTATCCTGACGCGGTATGAGCACATTGCTGTTCACACGGAATTTGAGTCCCATAAACTCCTGCTCTCCGACTATGTACTGGAGCGGAATACGCTCAGCGCGCTTACTCAGCAATGCTTGATATTCCCTTATCTGCTCCTGCGACATTTCCTCATCCATATGCACATAGTAATATGTGTGATTTATCCTGCATGCCATGGCTAAAAGCAGCCATGCATCGTTTTTTGCATCAACTATCTTTGCTTTTTGTAATATGCTTTCCCCAAGTAAAATTGCTTCTCTATATGTCATATATACCTTCTATCCGGCGGTCAATGTGCACACACATTGTTTTCCTCCTGCCATTTCTTCCAGTCAAACACAGCCTCAACCGATGCAATGCCAACCTCTATCATTTCATCATCCGGCTCCTTTGTGGTCATTCGCTGCATTAAAAGCCCAGGGACACTAAGCATGTTGACAACCGGATTGTCATATCTGCCCGCAAGTCTGATAAACTCATAAGATACACCTGCGATTACAGGAATAAGCACAAGTCGTAACAATAACTGCAGCGGCTTTGAATCCACACGGATAAACATGAAAAACAATATGCTTATGAGCATTACTATAAGCAGAAAGCTTGTACCGCAGCGCTTGTGATGCTTTGAGCTTTTTCTCACATTTTCCACTGTAAGAGGCAGTCCGTGCTCTATGCAGTTGATGCATTTATGCTCAGAGCCGTGATACATAAATGTGCGCTTAATATCAGGGGTCAGCGATATAATTGCTATATACCCCAGAAATATTGCCAGTCTGATAACGCCCTCTATGAACGCTATGAGCATCTGGGAGCTTATCACCTTTTTAAAAAAACCTGAAAGGAAATACGGCAATGCAAAAAACAGCGCGAGTGCTATGACAATTGACAGTACCACTGTACCTCCAAGCATGGCATTTTCCTGTTTCTTTTCTTTGGCAGCCCTTTTTTTCTTTTCTTCCGCTGTGAGTTCTTCTTCCTTTTTCTTTGAAGCCAAGGTACCTTCATCATCCTCGTCCTCGAAAAATGACGCTGAATACATCAGTGTGCTCATGCCCAGATAAAGCGAATCGACAAAGCTCACCACACCTCTTAAAATAGGGATCTTTCTAATTGCATCAAGCGTCTTTGAATTCTTACGCTTTGACACCTTGACATCTATTTCATGGTCAGGCTTTCTCACGGCTACTGCGTATGTGTCCTTGTTCTGCATCATTACGCCCTCCATGACAGCCTGACCGCCAATACCTGAATACTTCATAAAACCTCTCTATATTCCAAAAAAGGTTGAGGTATATTGCAACCTCAACCTTTCAAGTAACTATATGATTCTATTTCATACCATATTTCTTATTGAACTGCTCAATACGTCCACGAGCCTGGTTAGCTTTCTGCTGACCTGTGTAGAATGGATGGCACTTTGAGCAAATCTCTACGTGGATCTCCGGCTTTGTAGATCCTGTAACGAATGTGTTACCACAGTTACATGTAACAGTTGCCTGATAATAATCTGGATGGATTCCTTCTCTCATGATTTTCACCTCTTTTATATTCTTATCGTATTTCTTTAGCTTCACTCTTTATACCCGTATGCCCGATCCGCATATGATACTTGCTGCAAGAGCGACACGTTGCGTCCGTTTACATCCCGATAAACAGCTTAATTATTGTAGCACATGAATCTGTCAATTGCAAGACATTTTTATAAAATTCTGTTTTTCTTTACAAGATTAACAAATTCCTTGTTGCTCTTTGTGTGTGCAAACATGTTGAGTACGTTCTCAACAGCCTCATCAGAGCGCATACCGTTGAAGGCTTTACGCATATTATCGACTGCTGCCTGCTCATCCTCATCAAGGAGCAGATCCTCACGCCTTGTTCCTGATTTTACTATATCTATAGCAGGGAAGATTCTCTTCTCGGAAAGCTTTCTGTCGAGTACAAGCTCCATGTTTCCTGTTCCCTTGAACTCCTCAAATACTACATCATCCATCCTGCTTCCAGTATCAACAAGAGCTGTTGCAAGTATTGTCAGACTGCCGCCGTTTCTCATATTACGTGCTGCTCCGAAAAATCTCTTTGGCATATGAAGCGCTACAGGATCAAGTCCTCCTGAAAGTGTACGGCCTGATGGTGGAACTGTCACATTGTAAGCTCTTGCAAGCCTTGTTATGCTGTCAAGGAGTATCATGACATCATTACCATGCTCTACAAGGCGCTTTGCTCTCTCTATTACCATCTCTGACACTCTCTTGTGATGCTCAGGAAGTTCATCAAATGTAGAGTAGATTACCTCGACATTGTCCCCCTCTATAGCCTCCTTGATATCTGTAACCTCCTCCGGTCTCTCATCAATAAGGAGAATAATAAGATGCATCTCAGGATTGTTTACAGTGACAGACTTTGCAATCTCTTTAAGTAATGTGGTCTTTCCGGCCTTAGGCTGTGAAACGATCATGCCTCGCTGTCCCTTTCCTATTGGAGAGATGAGATCTACAACCCTCATCGCAACACTTGCTCCGGGTCTCTCGAGACGCAGTCTCTCATTCGGGAATATAGGCACAAGATCCTCAAAGCTTGTACGCTTCTGTGCTACATCCGGTGTATATCCGTTGACAGTGGTCAGATATAAAAGAGCCTGGAATTTCTCACGCTCAGACTTCACCTTCATATTACCCTTTACGATATCACCTGTCTTTAAATTGAAGCGGCGTATCTGCGCAGGTGCCACATAGATATCATGATCTCCCGGCATATAATTATCACAGCGGATAAATCCAAAGCCCTCCGGCATTACCTCAAGTATGCCTTCTGCCTCCTCTCCACTGTCGAGTGCTGCATAATCATCTTTAAAAGAGTTGGCGCGCTCCTCGGCTGTACCGTTTTTCTCAGCCTCCTCAGCCTCTTTTGCATCCTCCTCGAGCATTCTTTCAATAATCTGTCCCTTTTTCAGTGATGAAACGCCCTTAATTCCTCTTGCCTTCGCCAGATCCTTAAGCACAAATGCCGACAAACTTTCATATTTTTCTCTCATCTGTTCCATTTCGTCTTCTCCTTAAATTTGATAACAGTATTTATTCAATTCGTCTAAACAATATTATTTAACAAATATATCTGTGTAACTATTGGGAAATAACGCCTGAATTGACTTTTGAATTATTAATTATTGATTATACATCATTTCTTTAAAAATATAAAGCGATTTCTTATTTTTTATCATATTTTTATATAATCGGTTATCTGCATAGTTACTTGATTTAAATCACCTGCAATGTTATGATTATTCAAAAGAATTTTTAGAGGGAGAATTACCATGGATAATAAAGAAAAGGCACTGAAATGCCACGAAGAGTGGAACGGAAAACTCGAAACCATCGCTAAATCAAAGGTTAATTCGAGAGAGGACCTTGCAATTGCATACACCCCAGGTGTTGCTGAGCCATGTAAGGTCATAGCCGAGGATAAGGAGGCTGCATACAAATACACCTGGAAGGCAAATACTGTTGCCGTAGTGTCAGACGGAAGTGCTGTGCTTGGTCTTGGAAACATCGGTCCTTACGCTGCCATGCCTGTCATGGAGGGTAAATGCGTACTTTTCAAAGAGTTTGGAAACGTAAACGCTGTTCCTATCTGTCTCGACACTCAGGACACTGAGGAGATTATTGCTGCAGTCAAAAATATCGCACCGGGCTTTGGCGGAATAAACTTAGAGGATATTTCTGCTCCGCGCTGCTTTGAGATTGAGGAGAGACTTAAAGAGATGCTCGATATTCCTGTATTCCACGATGACCAGCACGGAACTGCAATCGTCGTACTCGCCGGTATCATCAACTCTCTGCGCCTTACCGGCAAAAAGAAAGAGGACTGCAAGGTTGTAGTAAACGGTGCAGGCTCAGCAGGTGTTGCCATCACTAAACTTCTTCTGACATACGGCTTTACACATGTGACCATGTGTGACCGTCTAGGCATCATAGGAAAGGACTATCCAAACCTCAACTGGATGCAGCAGAAAATGACAGAAGTTACAAACCTTGAAAATGCAAAGGGTACTCTCGCAGATGCTTTAAAGGGTGCTGACATATTCGTAGGTGTTTCCGCTCCAAATATCGTCACAGCCGAGATGGTTTCTTCTATGAACAAGGACGCTATCCTTTTTGCCATGGCAAATCCTGTTCCTGAGATTATGCCTGATGTGGCAAAGGCTGCAGGTGCCAGAGTGGTCGGTACCGGAAGAAGTGATTTCCCAAACCAGATAAACAACGTGGTTGCATTCCCCGGAATCTTCAAGGGTGCCTTAGAAGGACGCGCTGCACAGATCACAGAGGAAATGAAGCTTGCTGCCGCAGAAGCACTGGCCGGTCTTGTTTCAGACGAAGAATTAAATGATGATTTTATTATGCCTGAGGCATTTGACCCTCGTGTTGCCGCTGTTGTCAGCGAAGCTGTAAAGTCACATATTTAATATGAGATACTATTCACTCAACAGATACTGCCGCGATACATTCGGTGAAAAGCTCTACAAGCTCTCTCTAGATGGAGGCATGACCTGTCCAAACCGTGATGGCACACTCTCATCGCTTGGATGCCTGTACTGCAGCGCCGGTGGCTCCGGTGATTTTGCGGCGAACCGCAACCTTTCCATAAAGGAGCAGCTGTCTGCCGCTAGGGAAAAGGTTGCTTCAAAGAGCAGCTGTGAGCACTTTATCGCATATTTTCAGGCTTTTACCAACACATATGCGCCGATAGATTATCTGCGGCGCATATTTTATGAGGCTATAGAAGATCCATCTGTCGCTGTGCTGTCCATCGGCACAAGAACTGACTGTTTTTCTGCTGAAATTTATGATCTGCTCTCAGAATTAAACAGCATAAAGCCTGTCTGGATAGAGCTGGGCCTTCAGACCATCCATCAGTGCACTCTTGATGCCATGAATACCCATACATGCGTTAAGGATTTCATAGCTGTGACTGATGAACTTAGACGCCGTGGCATAAAGGTTATTGCACATCTCATACTCGGGCTTCCTCATGAGACACGGGGAATGATGCTTGAATCAGTTGATTTTGTTGCCAAAAGCGGTATTTTCGGAGTTAAGCTTCAGCTGCTGCATGTACTAAAGGGCACACCACTGGCTGATATGTATATTAAACAGCCATTTGAGCTTTTTACGCTGGATGATTACTGCGATTTTGTAGTAGACTGTATAGAAAGACTTCCAAAGGATATGGTTATCCACCGCATGACCGGTGATGGACCACGTTCTTTACTTGTTGCACCTCTTTGGAGCACAGATAAAAAACGGGCTCTGAACACAATCAATAAAAGATTTGAAGTTCGAGACACATATCAGGGACGATTAAACTTGTTTTAAAGGAGAAAATCATGGCTGAGCCATTTACCATATATAAGCTGACAATTTTATACATGCTCGACAAAGCGGGCTTTCCGCTGTCAAACACACAGATTTCCAATTTCTTTTTGGAAAAAGAATACACCGACTACTTCCGTGTACAGGAGGTCATCGGTGATTTAGTAAATGCTGATTTAATTAATTTCGAGTCTACTCATTCCAATACACAGTACACTCTGACTGCTGCCGGAAAAGAGACTCTCGGTTTCTTCAAAGACAAGATTACCGACGGTATTGAGTCCGATGTAAAGAGCTTCTTTACGGACAACAAGCTCGAGTTCAGGCAGGAAAACTCCATTCTTGCCGACTATTACAGGACAACTGACCGCAAATATGCAGTACGTTGTCAGGTGCGCTCAGAGAGCACCACCATCATCGACCTGACTCTCTCAGTCGGCACAAAGGAGCAGGCCGAGGCCATCTGCAGCAACTGGAAGAATCAGAACGAGGATGTGTACGCATACCTCATGGATATGCTGCTTCGATAGATTATTTTTTAGTTTTTCTTACAGAGTAGCCGAAGCTTCCGAGCTTATCTCCAAAGCCAAAATACTCTCCGTGCGAGTACATCACGAGGCCGGTATCATTGATATGAAATTTTCCGGTCCCGTCCATGTATTTATCATCCACTGTCACGCCGACGACGTCTGCTATAAACATTGTATGGCTGCCGAGCTCCTCGATTTTTCTTACCCTGCACTCAATATTTACCGGGCTTTGTGATATTCCCACTGCTGACACATGCTGCATCGCAAGCGGTGTCAGATGCAGTTCTTTAAATTTGTCCACATCCCTGCCGCTTTTCACTCCGCAGTAGTCGCAGGCTCTAAGCAGCTCCTCGGTGGTCAGATTAACCACAAACTCTCCCGTTTCTTTAATCATGTTATAAGAAAATCGCTCAGGCCTTACAGATATTGAAAGCATAGGCGGATTGGTGCACACCGTCCCCGCCCATGCCACTGTTATTATATTGTTATTTCCGGCCTTGTCAGTGACACTCACCATCACAGCCGGCACCGGGTTTAGCATATTGCCCGGCTTCCAGTTTTGTTTTCCCATATGTTAATTTATCCTTTAATTTTTCTTTAATATCCTTTTATATCCACTAATTTTCCTTTAGGTTTTCCATGCTTTCTTTAAGCCTTGCACGGTTTGCATCCTCAAGCTCCGTGAGCGGCAGACGAAGTCCTCCCACATCATATCCCAAAAGCTTCATAGCTGCCTTTACAGGAATCGGATTCACCTCACAAAACAGTGCCTCTATTAAATCCAGGTATTTAAGCTGGATATCAAGTGCTGATTTAATATTTCCATTCAGATATTTCGTTACCATATCGTGCACTGCAGCCGGCATTACATTAGACAGTACTGATATCACACCGATTCCACCGAGTGAGAGTATTGGGATGACCTGGTCATCATTTCCCGAATAAATATCGAGGTCATCTCCTGCCAGTTTTTTTAGCTTTGCAACCTGCGATATATTGCCACTTGCTTCCTTGATTCCTACTATATTTTCAAAATCCCTGCCAAGCCTTGCCGCAGTCTGTGGAAGTATATTGCAGCCTGTGCGCGACGGTACGTTGTACATAATGATTGGAAGCCCAACCGCCCCTGCTATCGCTGCATAGTGCGCATAAAGACCATTCTGTGTGGCTTTATTGTAGTAAGGTGTGACAACAAGCAGACCGTCTACACCAAGCTTTTCAACCTTCTGTGAGAAATCTATCACATTTTGTGTGCAGTTGGCACCGGTTCCCGCTATTACAGGAATCTGCCCGGCTGTCTCGTCTACCACACATTTTATTACCGAAAGCTTTTCTTCCTCTGTCATTGTGGCAGGCTCACCTGTCGTGCCACACACGATAATTGCATCAGTGCCACCGTCTATCTGCCTTCTCACCAGCGTCCTAAGCATTTCATAGTTTACACTGTTATCCTCATTGAAAGGAGTAATTAACGCTACTCCGGCGCCCTTAAACAGAGACATATATACCTCCCAAATACACTATTTTACTGAACTATTTTATACTAAACTATTTAACCTATACTAAAATATTAAAGCCTGATATCAGGATTTTCTTTTATTATATCAGCAATTAATTCTCTCTCATCCATGTGATGCTTTACACCCTTTATCTCCTGATAATCCTCATGTCCCTTTCCTGCAAGTACTATGATATCACCATCCTTGGCATTCTCCATGCAGTATCTGATAGCCTCCTTACGGTCAGGAATTGTCACATACTCTCCATCTGCCTTGTGTACACCCTGTAAAATATCATTGATTATGTCCATAGGCTCCTCATCTCTTGGATTATCGGATGTGACAACAGTAAGGTCTGCAAGTCTCGATGACACCTCTCCCATCTCATAACGGCGTGACTTTGCCCTGTTTCCGCCACAGCCAAACAGGCATACAAGTCTGCCCGGCTCATACTCCTTAAGAGTGGTGAGAAGGCTTTCAAGTGCCATCGCATTGTGTGCATAATCAATCATAAGGGTATATCTCTTTGTAACAGGAACAATCTCTATTCTGCCCTTTACACTCACATGATGAAGAGCCTCCCCGATTGCCTTTTTATCCACATTGAAATGATGGCAGATAGCAATGGCCGTTAGTGAATTGTATACTGAGAATTTGCCCGGCACATTGACCTCCACATCAAAATCCAAAAGCCCTGATACATGGTATTTAATGCCGAGTGCTCCATGCTCCTTTTTAAGCTCAACATTTTCTGCTACCAGGTTATTTGTGGACTTGTAGCCGTAAGTCTCCACCTGGCATGTGTGTCCCTTCATAACACCCTCTAAGTGCTCATCATCTCCGTTAAAGATACCAAGCCTGCACTGTCTGAATAAAAGGCTCTTGCAATGCATGTAGTCTGCAAAATCCTTGTGCTCATGCTCTCCGATGTGGTCAGGCTCAAGATTTGTAAATACACCAATATCAAAGGTAAAGCCAGATACTCTGTGAAGCATGAGAGCCTGTGATGACACTTCCATAACAACTGCATCAAGGCCTTCATCCACCATCTCCTTAAACAGCTCCTGAACTCTGTATGACTCAGGTGTGGTATTTGCTGACGGAATTCTCTTGTCACCACATATAGACTCTATTGTACCGATAAGTCCTGTCTTTATGCCGGCTGACTCAAGAATTGACTTTACCATATATGTGGTAGTGGTCTTACCCTTTGTACCTGTAATACCGATAGTCTTTATCTTCTCGGCCGGATAATCAAAATAAGCTGCTGACATACACGCAAGTGCAAGTCTTGTATCATCTACCTTAATATATGTCACCCCTTCGATAGGAGTCACATCTTTTTCGACAACCACTGCCGCTGCACCTTTCTTTACCACATCAGGGATGAAATCATGCGCATCTGACACAGCTCCCGATATGCACACAAATACCGATGCCTTCTCCACCTTGCGCGAGTCATACACGAGTGTGGAAATCTCTATATCTGTGCTTCCTGCTAATACTTTATAATCCATTCTTTCAAGTAATTTTTCAAGCTTCATTTTATTTTCTCCCATATTTTATTATATTTTTGATATATATTTTCTGTTAATTTTGTTTCTTAAAGATTTGTAACTATTCAACCACAGACATTCGCCAAACCGCACAATACTTGTGATTTATATGATATCAATTTCTCCTGAGAAGACCTCAGTAGCAGGTCCAGTCATAAACACATGATTGGTCTCAGGTATATACTCGATAGTCAGATCTCCGCCTCTTAGATGCACAAGCACCTTGTTGTCAGTCTTTTTGTTGAGTATACATGCCATGACGGTCGCACAGGTTCCTGTACCGCAGGCCCAGGTCTCAGCGCTGCCCCTCTCCCATACTCTCATTTTCGCCTCATTCCTTGAAAGTATCTCTACAAACTCCGTGTTGGTGCGCTTTGGAAACATCTTATGATTCTCAAAAAGCGGACCGTATTTCTCAAGCTCAAAACCTGCCACATCATCGACAAACACTACCGCATGAGGATTTCCCATTGAAACACAGGTCATGTGCCACTCTCTATTGCCTGCTGAAATCGGTTCATCTATTACCCTGTAGTCATCACCATAAGCACTTCCGTCTGCTTTCACAACCGGAATGTCCCCAGGCGTCAGAATAGGCTCACCCATATCCACGCGCACCTGTGATACCTTATTTTCCTCAACATATAGTGTAAGGTACTTGATGCCTGCTCCTGTCTCAACCGATATTTCAGTCTTGTCAGTAAGTTTGTGGTCATACACGTATTTCGCCACGCAGCGTATGCCGTTTCCGCACATCTCGGCTTCCGAACCGTCTGCATTATATATCCTCATTCTAAAATCTGCCTTGTCTGACGGACCTATTGTGATTAGTCCGTCTGAGCCTATTCCAAAATGCCTGTCACTGACATATATTGACACCCTTGCCGGGTCATCCAACTTCTCCTCAAAAAGATTTACATATACATAATCATTTCCACAGCCGTGCATTTTTGTAAATTTCATAGTGATCACCTCGTTATTGGTTTTATATTGGTAACTATATTATACAGCGCACTTTCTTGTTTTTCTATAGCATTTTGTGCGTTTTATGTTGCGTTTTGTGCTGTTATAGATTATGCTTATAGTAACATCTTATTATCAAAGGAGCATATCATGGATTCAAATTATACAAAAGCAGGCTACCTGACGGAGCCTTTTAAAATATTTCATCTAAGAGATGAACACAAGCTAAATATAGATTTCCATTACCATGATTTCCACAAAATTCTGATTCATCTGCACGGCAATGTATCCTACTGCATTGAGGGCCGCAGCTATGAGCTCAAAGAACATGATATCGTGCTTGTCAATGCCGGCGAGGTTCATAAGCCAATATTAAATGACGATTCAATTTATGAAAGAATCATTATATATGTGTCACAGCAGCTTATTGACGATTATGTGAGCAAAGGCTATGATCTGGCATGCTGTTTCAAGCAGGCCTATGCTAACCAGTCACATGTACTAAGACTCGCTGCGACCAAGGGCAGCCGTCTGGCTGATACGATCAAGGGACTAGACTCTACACTTAGAGAAACCAATGAATACGCAAATGAGCTGTACCAGAAGCTCCTGTTTTTAGAGTTTCTGATACAGCTCAATCGTATCACCCTGCATGGCGGTATCGAATATATTAACACATTTTCCTCAAACAAAAAAATTGTAGAGATTTTGGATTTCTTAAATAAGAATTTAACAAACCGTATAAGTATTGATGAACTGGCAGATAAATTCTATATGAGCAGGTATCACCTGATGCACACCTTCAAGGAAGAAACCGGCTGCACCATAGGTTCATATATCACAACAAAGCGTCTGCTGCTCGCCCGCGATATGATTCGCGACGGAAGCAGTGTGTCTGCCGCCTGCGATGCCTGTGGATTCGGAAGCTATTCCTCATTTATCCGCGCATACCGCAAGCAATTCCATTCTACCCCTACAAATACATAAAAGCTTCACGATATATCACAGGAAGCTTTTAATTATTTTTAGTGCTGCATTATCTCTCATTAATCACATTTATAAGCTCAGGTATGAGCTGCTTCTTACGCGACACTACTCCCTTAAGCATAATTCCATCCTTGCTCTGTGGCAGATTGTATGCTGAAGCTGCTATTGACGCTGCCTCTGCACCACTGTAGATGAGATATGTAGACTCATTAAGTATATCCGTTAGCATAACAAAGAGCATATCAAGCTGTTTTTCCACCTGCATCTTGTCAAGCAGAGACACCACTCTTGCCTGTACCTTATCGAGCTCTGTTCTCGAAAGAGCAGAAATCTGCGATACTCCAAATGTATAATCCCCTGAATGAAAGATTTTAAAATCCTGATTTAATATTTCCTCTTCTGTCTTGTTAGCAAAGTTACTGCCTGCCTCGAACATTTTCTGGGCAAACTCTTCTACATCTATCTGCGCAATCTCCGCCAGGACAAGTGCTGTAGATTTATCAACCTGGGTACATGTAGGCGAACGGAACACTAGTGTGTCAGAGAGTATTGCAGCGCACATAAGCCCCGCCATCTGAGGAGTAACCTCCACACCCTTTTCCATATACATCTGATAGATGATGGTTCCGGTACATCCAAGCGGCTGATTTCTGAAATACACAGGTCCTATTGTCTCAAGAGAACCAATTCGATGATGATCAATTATCTCAAGAATCTCAGCCTCATCAATGTTGGCCACTGCCTGTGAGGTCTCATTATGATCCACAAGTATCACCTGTTTTTTCCTTGCATTCATTAAATTTCTGCGTGAAAACATACCCACATAATTTTGGTTTTCGTCAAGTATTGGGAAATCCCTGTGTCGGATTTTTGAAACAGTATCACGCACATCATCCACATAATCATCCAAATCAAAATGAATAAGATTTTCCCTTGTCATAAATGACTTTATCGGCATACTCTGGTTTATCAGACGCGATGTGGTAAACGTGTCATATGGTGTACTTATCACTACCACGTCCTTAGCGTTTGCAGCATTTATGACATCCTTCGATATATCGAAGCCGCTTGTCACAATGATACAGCTGCAGTTTGCCTCAATACATATAAGCTGTGACTCTTCACGGTCTGATATGATGACCAGATCATCCTCAGCCACATTGCCCTTTATGGTATCAGGTGTACCTGCTCCAACTATAACCTTTCCTTTCACAAAATAGCCATGCTCATTGCCTGCAACTATCTTGCCATCCAGCGTCTCTATAATATTTCTGTACTGGGTCCTCGCCTTTGCCAGGATAGAATTGTCATACACATCCATATATGACTTTGCTATATCACCTGTCACAATAAGCCCTTCAAGCTTGTCCTTCTTATTGACAACCGGAAGAGTGACTACGTTGAGTATCTTCATCATCTCCCATGCCTTTTTCATGGATAGATTACTGCTGACACCCTCAGTCCTTCTGATATGTATATCCTTTATCTGTGTGCCAACATCCTTTAAAAGGGCAGGCGTATCTGCCTTAAAATAATCCAGCACAAATGCTGTCTCTGCACTGATGCTGCCTGCTCTCATTGGTATGTATTCCATTGTATCGTCTGTATGTGATTTAAGGTTTGCATACGCTATTGCTGCACAGATAGAATCTGTGTCAGGATTTTTATGTCCAACAACTCTTACAATCTTTTTTGCCATTTAGTCTTCCTCTCTGTCTGCCTTATAAAATGTCAAAATATGGTGCAACTCCCTGACCGGGAACTGCACCACCCTATTACAATAATATTTATTAAAAAATCGAACCAAAGAACCCCAATATATACAATGCGATTGCAACAAAACCAAATGTATTGATAATAGCCAGCACAGTAGAGATGACTGCAAAAGTCTTTGTTGTTCCTACCTGCTTCTCAAGCTCTGACACTGTGTCCACCTTGTCTCCCATTACCTTAAAGAGATCCTGAATATTCCTGAAGCACTTAACATTCTCTGTATGTACCTTGTCAGACAGCTCCGCCTTTAACGAAACAAGCTGATCATTAAGCTCTGTAAGCGACTGAAGCATATGGGCATTCGCCTCATTTACCGCTGATGTAACTGCTGCTGTGCCCTCCTCTGTGATACGCCTTGTCTGCTCTAATGTGTCACCAAAATCAAGACTCTGACCTATATTCTGGCTGATGCCTGATATCTCAGTGCCAAGTGACTGTCCGAGATTTCCAATCTGTCCGGACATCGAACTACCAAGATTGTCCATATTGGCATTTACCGAGCGTCCAAGATTATCCATATCTGAGCTTACCTGACGGCCTAAGCTGTCCATGCCTGCATTCATAGATTGCTCTATCTCAGCCATCTTTTCATGAACACTTTCTATAAGCACATCTATCTGCTTAGCAACCTGTGCAGTGATTCCATCGGCTTTTTCCTGTCTCTCGTCAAGTATCTGCTGCAGCTCCTCTGCCTTAGCTTCCCTCTCCTCAACTATGGTTGAAAGCTCCTCTGCTTTTGATTCTTTCGTATTGAGCATCTCCTGAAGACGTTTTGCCTTTTCACGAAACTCATCAATTTGTGTTAACAAAAAATCATCTTTATCCATTTGTATATTATCCTCTTTTTTCTGCACTCTTTCACTACGGTTAACATCGTCTCTTGCTACACGGGATGCCATTACTGTTCTTGAAGGTACTGCCCGCTCCGCTTGTTCTGTCGATATAAATCTTTTTGCACGTCTATCAAATATGCCTGACATTCGTATTCCTCCGATGGTTCAATTAAATACCATTAACATATATATTGTACCATTACATATTGTATTTGTAAACAAAAAAACCACGAAATATAGTGTAATCACAGGAGAAAAAGCAAAAATCCCACAGGGCAAATGCCCTGTGGGATAAAATATATACCGTGACTAATGAATTAGTCCTCTCCGTATAATTTAACGAGTTTCTCAAGGTGTGTATAACGTGCCTTAGCTGTCTCCTCAGACTTAGCAAAGAGTTTCTCTGCTCTCTCTGGGAATGGCTTGATTAGACGAGTATAACGTGCCTCGTTGTTAAGGAACTCCTGGTAAGATCCGTCGCCGGCCTTTGATGTAAGTGTGAATGGATTCTTTCCTTCAGCCTTGAGTGCAGGGTTGAATGAGAAGAGGTTCCAGTATCCAGCCTTAACAGCCTTCTTCATCTCATCCTGGCAGTGGTTCATACCACCCTTAGCGATACCGTGAAGCTCGCAAGGTGCGTATCCGATGATGAGTGATGGTCCCGGATAAGCCTCAGCCTCTGTGATAGCCTTAACAGCCTGTGCTGGGTTTGCTCCAAGAGCGATCTGTGCAACGTATACATATCCGTAGCTCATAGCGATCTCTGAAAGTGACTTCTTGCTTGTCTCTTTACCGGCTGCTGCGAACTGACATACCTCACCGATGTTAGAAGCCTTAGAAGCCTGTCCACCTGTGTTAGAGTACATCTCTGTATCGAATACCATTACGTTTACGTTCTCACCAGAAGCAAGTACATGGTCTAATCCACCGAAACCGATATCATATGCCCATCCGTCACCACCGAAGATCCATACAGATTTCTTTCCGAGGTAATCCTTCTTAGCAAGTACTTCTTTAGATTTCTCACATCCGGCTGCTGCTGCCTTCTCTAACTCTGCAATAAGAGCTGTTGTTGGCTCAACATTTGCCTTTGTGTCATCCTTTGTCTCAAGGAACTTATCTGCTGCTGCCTTGAACTCAGCTGTAGCCTTGTCTGATGCAGCGATCTCTTTAACAAGCTCGATAGCCTGGTCACGGAGATATCTCTGTCCAACTTCCATACCTAAACCATGCTCAGCATTATCCTCGAAGAGTGAGTTAGACCAAGCTGGTCCCTTCTTAGAGTTGATATTTACTGTGTATGGTGATGTAGCTGCCGGGTTACCCCAGATAGAAGAACATCCTGTTGCGTTAGAGATGTACATCTGCTCACCGAAGAGCTGTGTAATAAGTCTAGCATAAGATGTCTCAGCACATCCTGCACATGAGCCTGAGAACTCAAGGAGTGGCTGGTTGAACTGTGATCCCTTAGGTGTTGTATCAACCATTCCGGCATCTGTCTTCTTAGAAACGTTAGCTACTAAGTAATCAAATACTGGCTGCTCTGCTGCCTGAGACTCCTGTGGCTGCATTGAGATAGCTGCTGTAGGACAAACTGTGATACACTCACCACATCCCATACAGTCAAGTGGAGATACGCTCATTGTATACTTGTAAGCGCCTGCCTTTGGCTTCATATCAGCAACCTTCATGTTGTCAGGAGCTGCCTTTACTTCGTCATCTGTAAGTAAGAATGGACGAATTGTAGCGTGAGAACATACAAATGCACAGTTGTTACACTGGATACACTTCTCTGGATCCCACTGTGGAACTGTAACGGCTGTTCCTCTCTTCTCGTATGCAGAAGCACCTGTTACATACTGTCCGTCTGCCTTGTCAGCGAATGCTGAAACTGGAAGGCTGTCTCCATCCATCTTAGCGATTGGATCAAGAAGCTCGTTAACAAGCTTAACAACCTCTGGACGTCCTGTGCGCTCTGCCTTAGGAGCATCTGCCTCTGGATTCTTCCAAGACTCAGGAACCTCTACCTTATGTACAGCGTCAACACCGGCATCGATAGCCTTGTAGTTCATCTCTACTACTGCATCACCCTTCTTTGAGTATGACTTCTTAGCAGCAGCCTTCATGTACTCTACAGCCTTATCGATAGGCATTACGTCAGCAAGCTTGAAGAATGCAGACTGGAGAATTGTGTTAGTTCTCTTACCCATTCCGATCTCGATAGCCTTGTCGATAGCGTTGATTGTGTAAAGCTGAATGTTGTTGTCAGCGATATATTTCTTAGCGTCAGCGTTGAGGTGATGAGCAAGCTCTTCATCTGACCACTGGCAGTTGATCATGAATACTCCGCCTGGCTTAACATCCTGAACCATCTTCATGCCCTGGATAACATATGCAGGGTTGTGGCATGCTACGAAGTCTGCCTGGTTGATGTAGTATGGGCTTCTGATTGGGTTGTCACCAAATCTCAAGTGAGAAATTGTAACACCACCAGTCTTCTTTGAATCATACTGGAAGTATGCCTGGATGTATTTGTCTGTGTGGTCACCGATGATCTTTGTAGAGTTCTTGTTAGCACCTACAGTACCATCTCCGCCGAGACCCCAGAACTTGCACTCTTTTGTACCAGGTGCAGATGTGATAGGAGCTGGCTTAACCTCTGGAAGTGAAAGATTTGTAACATCATCCACGATTCCAATTGTAAATCTGTGCTTAGGAGCATCCTTCTCAAGCTCTGTATATACAGCAAATACTGAAGAAGGTGGTGTATCCTTAGATCCTAATCCGTAACGTCCGCCTACTAATACAACATCGTTCATTCCTGCTTCACGAAGTGTTGTAGCAACGTCTAAGTATAATGGCTCACCAAGTGATCCTGGCTCTTTTGTACGGTCTAATACAGCGATCTTCTTTGCTGTCTTTGGAATAGCATTAAGAAGAGCCTCTGAAGACCATGGACGGTAAAGACGTACCTTAATAAGTCCGACTTTCTCTCCCTTTGCTGTTAAGTAATCGATTACTTCCTCAGCTACATCATTGATAGAACCCATAGCGATGATTACACGATCTGCGTCAGGTGCTCCGTAGTAGTTGAATAATTTGTAATCTGTACCAAGCTTAGCATTAACCTTGTCCATGTACTTCTCAACAACTGCTGGAAGCTCATCATAGAACTTGTTACATGCCTCTCTATGCTGGAAGAAGATATCTCCGTTCTCGTGTGATCCACGAGCTGCTGGATGCTCTGGGTTAAGAGCGTGTGCTCTGAATTCTGCAACTGCATCCATTGGACACATCTCTTTGAGATCTTCATAATCCCACTTCTCGATCTTCTGAATCTCATGAGAAGTACGGAATCCATCGAAGAAGTTGATGAATGGAACCTTTCCCTCAAGTGCTGCACAGTGTGCAACCGGTGAAAGATCCATAACCTCCTGTGGATTTGTCTCACAAAGCATTGCGAAACCAGTCTGACGACAAGCATATACATCACTGTGATCACCGAAGATATTCAGTGCATGTGAAGATACTGTACGAGCTGATACGTCAAATACGCAAGGAAGATTCTCACCTGCGATTTTGTACATATTAGGGATCATAAGTAAAAGTCCCTGTGAAGCTGTAAATGTTGTAGTAAGTGCACCAGCTGCAAGAGATCCGTGAACTGTACCAGCGGCACCTGCCTCAGACTCCATCTCAACTACCTTTACAGTGCTTCCGAAAATGTTCTTCTGTCCTGCTGCTGACCACTGATCAACTGTATCAGCCATTGGGCTAGAAGGTGTGATAGGATAGATTCCGGCAACCTCTGTGTAGGCATATGCTACATGAGCGGCAGCGGTATTTCCATCCATCGACTGTTTTGCTCTAGACATGATATTTCCTCCTGTAAAATAAATGTTCAATTATAGACATGAATCAGAATGTCTCTACATAATAGTTTAGTTTGTGCGCTGCAAAAAATCAAGTTTTTTTAGCAATACATTGTACAAAAACCCTAAAATATTTATTAACAAGGTAAAATTTATGTACAAAAGGGCACAATGGCTATAAATCGCCTGTAAAACACTTGCAAAATACTGGTTTTACGTTAAAATAGAAACGATGTGTTACAGAAACGAACAGGTTATTAAATAGGAAAGGATTGAATAAAGACAAAATGATTAGTGCAAACAATATTACATTAAGAATTGGTAAAAAAGCTTTATTTGAGGATGTCAACATAAAATTCACAGAGGGAAACTGCTACGGACTTATTGGTGCAAACGGTGCCGGCAAGTCTACATTTTTAAAGATTCTCTCAGGACAGCTTGAGCCTACAAGCGGTGATATCGCAATCACTCCGGGACAGAGACTGTCATTCTTACAGCAGGATCACTTCAAGTACGATGAGTTTACAGTACTTGATACAGTTATCATGGGTAATAAGCGTCTCTATGATATCATGAAGGAGAAGGAAGCCATCTATATGAAGGAGGATTTCTCAGACGAGGACGGAATCCGTGCCAGCGAGCTTGAGGCTGAGTTTGCCGATATGGACGGCTGGAATGCTGAGTCGGATGCAGCTACTCTCTTAAACGGTCTCGGTGTATCTACTGATGATCACTACACTCTGATGGCAGATCTGCCGGGTGCAGTAAAGGTCAAGGTGCTTCTTGCTCAGGCACTGTTTGGAAATCCTGACATACTGCTTCTCGATGAGCCTACCAACCACTTAGACCTCGATGCCATCTCATGGCTTGAGGAATTCCTCATCAATTTCGAGAATACGGTCATCGTTGTATCCCATGACAGATACTTTCTCAACAAGGTCTGCACGAACATCGCCGACATGGATTACGGTAAGATCCAGCTCTACGCAGGAAACTATGATTTCTGGTATGAATCAAGCCAGCTTATTGTCCGTCAGATGAAGGAAGCAAACAAAAAGAAAGAGGAAAAAATCAAGGAGCTGCAGGAATTTATCCAGCGTTTCTCTGCAAATGCCTCTAAATCAAAGCAGGCTACATCAAGAAAGCGTGCCCTCGAAAAAATCCAGCTTGATGAAATACGTCCATCAAGCCGTAAATACCCATACATTGATTTCCGTCCTGAGCGTGAAATCGGAAACGATGTGCTCTTTGTCGAGGGTATTTCAAAAACCATCGATGGTGTAAAGGTACTTGACAATATCTCTTTCACTGTCAACCACGATGACAAAATTGCATTTGTCGGAGGAAACGAGCTTGCAAAAACAACTATGTTTAAAATCCTTGCCGGAGAGCTTGAGCCTGACGAGGGCTCATATAAATGGGGTGTCACAACCAGCCAGTCATACTTCCCAAAGGACAATACCACAATCTTTGATACTGATGAGCTAATCGTCGACTGGCTCACACAGTACTCAGAAATCAAGGACGCCACATATGTGCGAGGTTTCCTTGGCCGTATGCTCTTTGCCGGTGAGGATGGAGTAAAGAAAATGCGTGTACTCTCCGGAGGAGAAAAGGTTCGTGTACTGCTCTCCCGCATGATGATCATGGGAAGCAATGTACTCATGTTCGATGAGCCTACAGACCACCTCGACATGGAGTCAATAACAGCATTAAACAACGGAATGATAAAATTCCCGGGAGTAATCCTCTTTGCCTGCCGTGACCACCAGGTAGTCCAGACAACCGCCAACCGAATCATAGAATTCCTGCCAAACGGTTCAATGATCGACAAGATCACAACCTACGACGAATATCTTGATAGCGATGAGATGGCACGTAAGCGTCAGGTCTACTCAATGAGCGAGGACGATGAAAAAGACAACTAAACGCTAATTAATTAAAAAGAAGCATCCCAATCCGGGATGCTTCTTTTATTAAGCCGTAAAGTAAGGTGGGTGATTCCCTGCCTGTCTTTGACTATAAAAACATATTATAATTATATCCACTGTTATAGGCCTGTGTATACCTTCCATTGGCGCCATATGTGTTAGTCTTTTCTGCCTCATTCTTTGCGGCATACTCAAGCATTGAAGCCTTGCTTGCCACTGCGTAAGCATAAGAGCCATTCCCCTTAAAAAGTGCATCAACCTTGGTCGAATCAGCCTTTTTAAAGGTATCCTCATCGACAGACAGCTTGCCGGACTTTGAATCAACTGTGATTCCCACCTTCGCAAGCGACTTTGAATTGATATCTGTAAGTGACTTCATAGACTCAAGATTTCTCGAAATCTGCTTTGTCTCGGAATCATCCGCAGCATTAATGAGGCTGTTGTAATCAGACACAAAAGCTGACACCTTCTTGTACGTAGCATCTGTATCGTCCTTGCGGCTGTTTTTGTAAAGAGCCTGCGCCGACTTTACCATGTCCTCTGACTCCGACTCGATGGACGCAAGTGTCTTCGCTGAATCCTTAGATGTAGAAACAGATGATGAGACAAGAGACTGGGCCTTTGAATTAAGGTTATTTCCATAATATGACTTGAGAAGCTTAAAATAGCTGCCACTTCTAATGCCACTATATGTAGTCATATCCATATTGGCAATAAAAGACGATGCTGCATTGCTGCTTCTACTGCTTCTACTGCTGCTAAAGCCGGAAAACAGTGTGGATATGGATGACGAATCCCACATTCCTATTCCTCTCATAGTATCACTCCTTTGATAATCATGTAATCCGTTACCTTCTATATATTTTTAATATAGACGCTTTTCCAATTTATGTCAAGATAATATCTGTCGGTATTACCCAGCCCGGTATTACTAACATATGAGCCGGTATTGTCGTCCTTTATATATCCTCTATCTGCCAGTCAACAGGCTCCACTCCATGCTCCTTAAGAAACTCATTGGCTTTACTAAAATGCTTACAGCCAAAAAAGCCTCTGTAAGCCGACAGCGGGCTTGGATGCGGTGCTGTCAATATCAGATGCTTTGGATTTGTAAGCATAGGAATCTTCGACTGCGCCGGACGCCCCCAGAGCATATATACTATAGGTCTGTCCTGCTCATTTACAGCCTCTATGATTGCATCCGTGAACTTCTCCCAGCCGTGTCCCTGATGCGAGTTTGCCTGATGAGCCCTGACAGTGAGCACCGTATTCAATAGCAAAACTCCCTGATCAGCCCATTTCTTCAGGTATCCGTTATTGGGGATATCACACCCCAGATCATCGTTAAGCTCCTTGTAGATATTCTGCAGTGATGGTGGAATATCCTTCTGAGACGGAAGCACTGAAAACGACAATCCATGCGCCTGATTGACATTGTGGTACGGATCCTGTCCGAGGATGAGCACCTTCACCTTGTCAAGTGGCGTAAAATGCATGGCATTAAATATGTCATCTGCCGGAGGATATACCACATGTGTGGCATATTCATCTCTCACAAAATTGTACAAATCCCTATAATACGGTTTTTTAAACTCGGCTCCCACAGCCTTTGCCCACTCGCCGTCAAGCATACTCATAATCTTTATCTCCCGCCTATCTTCTGACCGACACACCTTTATCTGCCAGATAATTCTTTAAATCCATAATTTCAAGCTCCTTGTAGTGGAAAAGTGAAGCTGCAAGCGCTGCGTCCGCTTTTCCTTCTGTCAGAGCCTCGTAAAAATGCTCCTTTGTGCCTGCACCGCCCGATGCGATAACCGGAACAGAAACATTATCGGCAATAAGCCTTGTAAGCTCGATATCGTAGCCATCCTTTGTGCCGTCACAATCCATGCTTGTAAGAAGGATTTCTCCCGCTCCAAGCTCATTTGCCTTAACAGCCCACTCAATGGCATCAAGACCTGTATCTATGCGTCCTCCGTTCTTGTATACATTCCAGCCGCTTCCATCAGCACGACGTCTTGCATCGATTGCCACAACCACACACTGACTGCCAAACTTGTCAGCCGCATCACTTATGAGCCGAGGGGTATTTATGGCACTTGAATTTATTGAAATCTTGTCCGCACCCTCTCTAAGCAGTGCCTTAAAATCATCGACTGTTCTGATGCCACCGCCCACCGTGAACGGTATAAACACCTTTTCAGCGACCTTTCTGACCATATCCACAACAGTATTTCTGTTGTCGCTTGACGCCGTAATATCCAGAAAAACCACCTCATCTGCACCTGCCTTATCATAAGCAGCCGCAATCTCAACCGGGTCACCTGCATCTCTTAAATTGACAAAGTTTATGCCCTTCACAACACGTCCGTTATTCACATCCAGACATGGGATTATTCTCTTCGTAAACATATTATGCCTCACCTATCCCTGCAAAATTTTTAAGTATCGAAAGTCCGACTGTGCTGCTCTTTTCCGGATGGAACTGGCAGGCGAACACATTGTTTTTCTCTACAGACGCATGAATGTGTGTGCTGTACTCTGTCGTTGCTGTGACAATTGCTTCATCAGCGGCTTTCAGATAGTACGAATGCACAAAATATACATACGGATGCTCTGAAAGACCTTTAAACAGCCTTCCATTGTTCTGTAAATCAAGTGAATTCCAGCCTATGTGAGGTATTTTAAGTCCTTCCTTATCTGGTATGCGAAGTATCTGTCCGTCAAGCACATGAAGCCCCTCAACGCCCTGACTCTCATCGCTTCCCTCAAATAATAGCTGAAGTCCCAGGCATATGCCAAGAAATGGCTTGTCCATGTCACAAACCTCGTGAATCACCTTGTCCAGCTCGTATTTTTTAAGCGAATCCATTGCATCTCCAAAAGCTCCTACTCCGGGAAGTATTACCTTATCGGCATTTAAAATCTCATGCCTGTCTCTGGTCACAATACTCTCCTCGCCTATAGCTGTAAGAGCCTTTTCCACACTTCGCAGGTTGCCTGCTCCATAATCGATGATTGCAATCATATCATTTTGTCTCCTCTTTAATGCCTAATTCATTTAATTTCTGTGTCAGTGCCAGTGTATAGTCATCTCTATCATCTATATTATATAGAGCAATGGCATCATCATATGATAAGCCATACTGACTGCTCAGGGTATCAGAAATAATGTTTTTTAGCTGCTCTAGCTGCAGCTCACATCCGTATTCCTTTGCGTTTTCTGCATTTACAGCACATCGGCCAGCCGCACATACTAAGGAATCCGCTGCCATGGTTACATAGCCTGAATCGCTAAAGCTCTTATAGGCATCATACTTACCTGACACTGCAGCAAGCACCGACAGCTTATTGTACAACTGCTTATCGTCACCCGAAAGCTTCAAGCCGCTCAGCCTGCTGTAGGCCTTTGTATACAGTTCTATTGAATCAGCTTTATTCTGTCCCAGATCAGCTATTGCCTGATTGTACGTATTCTGAGCATCAGTCACTTTGGAGTTGTTTCCGAGCAAAAAGGTGCATATGAGAACAAACACAACTATCGACATAACAAATACCCAGATTACTATAACAGGTCCCTTAGGAAGCTTAGGTCCCTTCTCCCATCCAATGCGTTCCTTCTTTTCCTTTGGAGCCTTTGGCTTTTTTTCTTTTTTAGGTTTTTTTGGCTTCTTTTCTTTTTTAGGCTTTTTGCCCTTCTTTGGCTTATCTGTGGCTTCGTTTAGCTCTCCGTCAGCATCCAGCGCTTCAAGTATCTGCTTATTCTCATCTGAGAGTGTCTTTGCGTCAGTTTCTGCACCTTCTGCTGTGCTCTGTATATCTGTGACATCATCTGACTGCGGCTCTTTTGTAAAAAATGATATTATTCTTTTTAAAAGGCTCTTTTTTTCAGTATCTTGTGCATCAACTGCTGCATCAGCCGTCTCGTGCACTTTCATCTGGCTGCTTGCATAATCATCTATATCAGCCCCTGTCTCACCGGTTTTTCCTTCAAGCAGATCACCGATATTATCCAGACCATCACTACCCAGTATGTCAAGTATATCCTTTGATGCATTTCCTGCCAAATCCGGCTCTCCTATTTCTTCAACCATCTGAGGTTCATTTGTTATTATACTCTCCGGAGTCTCCTCCTGTTTGGGATTCTCAGCCATTTCCGGCATGTTTGCATCCATCATCTCTATCCCAGAATCTGCCGGTGTAAAATTAAATACCGCATCGCTTAGATTATTGTCTGCTTTGTTTTCCTGTTTATCTCCCTGAGTCTCCTGTTCCTTCATCCTGCGGTCAAACTCAGTGAGCATATCATCAAGTGAAGCATCCTTGTCATCAGGAGCCGGAGTCTGTACATTAAGAGCCTGACCCTTGGCCTGCTCATTTTCCCTCTCAAGTTCCTTTTCAAAGTTCGACAGATACTCATCATATGTCTCATTTTCAAGCTCGTCCTCAAACTTTTTGAGGAATTCATCCTGATCAGCCCCAGACATCTTCGTATCTGTATCCTGCAGCTTATTCATTGAATCCAGCAAATTGTCCAGATAGTTTTCTGTCGATTTATCGCTCATTAGTATTCTCCATCTATAATCCATTAAAGGGTGCAGCTAAACAAGCCACACCCCTTGTATCTAAATATATTATGCTTTATCAATCAGCTTGTCAATCGCCTCTACAAGCTTTCCGATTTCAGGCTTTGTAAGCTGTGCGTCTGCTCCAAGCTGTTCACCCTTTTTCCTCATCTCTTCATTTACCAGTGAAGAGAATATGATAACCGGTATATCTCTAAGCTCTGCATCTGATTTTACAAGCTTTGTGAGTCTGTGTCCATCCATGAGTGGCATCTCAATATCAGTTATAATGCAGTCAAGATGCTTTGTAATATCGCCCTTTGCCTGCATAGCCTCTATCACATCCCAGGCCTCCTGACCATTCTCTTCCACTATGAGATTGGTATATCCCGACTTCTTAAGGCACTCGGTGATGAGCTTTGACAATAAAGCCGAATCCTCTGCGATAAGAATTGTAGCATCACTCCTATCTCTTGCCTCCATCTCATCGATATCATTAACCCTAAGTCCTGTCTGTGGACTAATAGAAGCAACTATAGCCTCAAAATCAAGGATAACTATAAGCCTGTCATCCATTTTGATAACACCTGTAGCAGTGCTGCCATGCTCGCCCGTCAGTGTCTCGTCAGGCTTTATGATATTCTCCCACGATACGCGGTGTATACCGATAACCTGATCTACATGAAATGCCACATTGAGTTTGTTAAAATTCGTAATGATAAATAAGCCCTTTTCATCCGTCTGTGGCAGATTAAGACAATTCTTTAAATTGATAACCGTAATCATTGTGTCACGTGGCATAAATATTCCCTCAACACTCGGATGAGTATTCGGAACAGGAGTGACCGGCATATATTGCAAAATCTCTCTGATCTTTGCGACATTGATTCCGTAGTGATTGTCTCCCAACGTGAATTCAAGCACTTCAAGCTCGTTTGTTCCTGACTCCAATAATATGTTCGTATCCATAATACAACCTCCACCTCTTAGTAATCTAAGTATATCATATGTTTTATAATTCAATCAAACTTTTTTCGTTATCTTTTATAACCGACATCTTAATATTGTCACATGCCGTACCCTGAGGTATCTTGAAAAGCAACACCACATCAACCGCATCGTGCGCCTTTACGGTTCCCTGAAAAGTATTAAGGGAATATGTAAGGAATGTGCCCTCAGCCGTGTATTCCTTTCCATCGGGGAAAGTGGCTTTATATGTCCTGGCATTGCCAAACATATCAACATTTATATCCTCGTCTGTCGGATTTTTAAGAGTGAATTTCATAACCGCAAAAGTATTACCGCTTCTTGCCGTTATAGAATAGTATGAGCCCTCATTGTACACATCTGACTCGTTTACTCCATCATATGTAATTTCAAGGCTGCCGTAGCCTGTTGCCTCGGCAAGTGACACCTTCTTTTCCTGCGTGGCAGAAGGCTCTTTCTGCGAATTGCTGCTCTTATCATTTCCAGCTTCAGATGTCTTATTATCCTGCGAAAGTGAATTATCAGGTGACGCCTCGTCCACTTTCTCAGTGTCGTCAGCATCCTCCATATCCCCACGTTTCTCCGTAGCGTTAGTCATGCCATCCTGCTGGTATATATTGTGTTTTGCAACAACATATGCTGAATAATTAGCGATAAGGCCTTGTTCCGCATCAGTCATATCATATAATTTTGTTCCGCAGCCTGTCAACGTTATAATTGCTGTAAATGCCACAGCTGCCATTTTTATATTTCTTCCCATCATTGCAATAAACCCATTCTTATTCTATGACTTTTATCCTAATAATACATATAGTAACACATTTATTGATTGTTTGCAATAAATAACTCAAGTTCAAACCAGAATTCTACACCATCCTTGTGATTTATGACACCATACCCTCTGTGATGCAGTTCCATAATGGCCTTTACTATAGACAGTCCTATGCCGCTTCCGCCATATTCCCTTGTTCTGGCCTTATCCACCTTATAGAACTTATTCCATATATTTTCTATATCCTTATCAGGTATCGGCTCTCCCGTGTTAAACACACTGACCCTCACACGGTCACTGTACATGCTGTATGATACAGTGATAGTACCACCTCTTGTGCAGTGATTTATCGCATTGCTGATATAGTTTGTCACAACCTCTTCAATCTTGTATATATCACCGCTCACATATACGGAATCGGTGCGGTCAAACTCAATTGCAGCCTCATTTTTCTGTGCCAGAAGCTTAGATGAGTCTATAACCCCTCTGACAAGCGGTGTCAGATCAAACCTCGTCATCTCAAGCACATCACTGCCATCCTCCAGATGATTGAGAGATAAAAGCTTCATAACCATGCGGTTCATCTTGTCAGTCTCGTCCATGATGACATCACAGTAGAAGTTACGGCTCTCCTCATCGTCATTTACGACCTCTTTGAGCCCCTCAGCATAGCCTGAGATCAGAGCAAGCGGAGTTTTTAACTCATGTGACACATTTGACAAAAACTCCTTTCTCATCTCATCAATCTCTTCTTTTTTCTTTATATCACGCTGTAATTCATTGTTTGCCACCTTTAGTCTTGTGATGGTCTGCTCAAGTGTCTGCGACAGCTCATTCATATGCTCACCAAGCACATAAAGCTCCTTTGCACTGTTTTCCGTATCAATGTACTTCGCATCAAAATCAAGCTTCGCCATCCTTGTCGACAGCTCAGTCATATTTCTTATCGGCCTGGTCATGTTGCGAGCAACAATATATGCCATAAACACTCCCACAACAATAGCAGCCACTGTGCCTATTGCAAAAAAGCGGTTCGATATAGACACGCTCTCCTTAATGCTCTCAAGCGGTGTCTTCATGTATACAAAGTTACCGTCAATCAGTCTGTTATTTATGATGATATACTCTGTCCCCAGCCTTTTATCCTTCTGCCTTGTCATATTCAGGTTGTTGTAGTCTGCCGAATACGACGACATGCTTGCCTCCAAAAGCAGCTGGAATATTTCCTGATTGTCAGTGGTTCCCTCAATGATGACCTTACCGTATTTGTTGAACACAACCGCATCTATATTGGCGCCAACGCATTTCTTTTCAAATGCTACAGCAAACGTATCATCTGAAAGTTTATCATTTTTTGCAGCCAGGTCCACCATTTTGTATACCGCAAGCATCTCTTTTTCCTTGTTATATACATAATACTTTTCCAGCAGTGTGTTATTAGCCATCCAGAACACGCCTACTATCAGAAGTACAATGAATGAAATCACAAACGTAAGCTGCGTGGATAGCGTTTTTTTCTTTTTCATGGTGACACCTCTTATCCCGAATCCATTAGTCCTAAGCTTAACACTTACTGTATCTCGAACTTATATCCCACACCCCAGACAGTCTTTATATAGTCGCCTTTAGCGCCCATCTTGCTTCTTAATTTCTTCACATGTGTATCAATAGTCCTCGCATCGCCAAAATAATCATAGCTCCACACACTATCAAGTATGCGCTCCCTGGTAAGAGCAATCCCCTGATTGCTCATAAAGTAATCCAAAAGCTCAAATTCCTTTACCGAAAGTTCAATATTCCTGCCATCAATAGCTACAGTGTGCGCCGTCTTGTCCATAACAATACCACCGGCCTCGCTTATTACTGCCTCCTTGCCCAGTTTATTCGCCCTGCGAAGGAGAGCATTTACCCTGGCCACCAGTATCTTTGGAGAAAATGGCTTTGAAATGTACTCATCAGCACCAATGTCAAAGCCGTTTAATTCATCACGCTCATCGCCCTTAGCTGTAAGCATAATAATCGGCACCTTTGAAGTCTGTCTGATTTCACGGCATACCTCAAAGCCATTTATCCTTGGCATCATTATATCGAGCACCAGCAGTGCTATGTCCTTCTGCTGATAAAATATATCAAGTGCCTCCTCGCCGTCTCCGGCCTCAAGTACCTCGTACCCTTCCCTTGCAAGGAAATCATGCACGAGCTTTCTCATCCTGCTCTCGTCATCTACCACCAGTATCTTTATTTTGTCCACTCTGTTGCATCCTGCCTTTCATCCAGTGCTTTTTCCCTCTCTTCTACTGCTTTTTCCCTTTTTTCAAGCTCCTTCTGCCAGTTTTCATATTTGTCTATCAGCTCATTCTCGTAGTCCACCACATACGGACTGTGTCCACTCACATATGTGATGCCAAACATAGTTACTATGGCAGCCGATAATACAATAGTAAAAAACAATGCCACATGGAACTTTTTCTTATAGCCTTCCGTCTGTTTTTTTACCTCGACAACCGCTTTTTTATCCTCAGGAATATAAATCGGACGGATATCCTCATTCTTGATATATGGGATTGTATGCAGATATTCCTGCAGTTCAACAAGAAACGATAGCCCTACAGGAGTAAAAAAATACCCCGGCTTGTTAAGCCTTAAATACAGCTTGTATACCGTATCCGGGTCAGACATATCAGTCTGATCCTTTATATATCGTATTCCGTCACTTTCTTTTTTAGCCTGCCTTGCCTCTTCCTTTGTCTGAAACTCAAACCCATCAACTACATACATCATATTCCCTCTTTCTAATCATCGCGCTCTGCAATCTCACCCGAACGATATGCCGCAATGAGATGCTTTAGATCAGCTATCTTTTCCTTCATCTTTATTCCGGCATCCGTATCTCCGACAAGTATTCTCTTATCAAGTACCTCTACAGCCTCACGCCTTGATACGATATCCCTCTCATCCCTTACTGCCGTCTCCGGTGATTCAAACGGCTCATGCGCTGTCAATGTCAGCCCATATGAATTGTAAATCAAGGTATATCCCGCGATGCCTGTCCGCCTGCGGTACGCCTTTGAAAAACCACCATCTATGACTATCACTCTGCCGTCGCACTTCACAGGGCTTTCACCTCTTAATCTGTGTACAGGAACATGTCCGTTTATGATATGGTCTCTTTTATCATGCAAACCAAACTCCTCGAGTATACGCTGCGCACACTCAGGCTTGTTTATATACTCATAATAAAAGTTTTTCTTTTCTATTTTCATATCATCGTCATCTATAAAATATCTCTCAAACGTAGCCATCTTATTTCTGCCATAAAGCGGAGAATATGGTGCTGTCCATATGTACCACATGATATCGCTGCCCTTTTGTCTTTCCAGCCTGTCGTCCGAGAAAAAAGCCTTTCTGACGTAAGTCTCCAGTATATCAAACAAAGCCTTGCCACTATACTCTTTACCGTAGATATTTACCTTTGCGAAGCTTCCGTCCTCCTCCATGGGGATGCATCCGTGGAAAAGCAGATTGCCATTATATACCTTGTACATGCTGCCTCTTTTAAGCAGCAGCCCAACGTGGTTTTTAAGCTTCTCGCAATGAATAAACGAGCTCCTGAGCCTCTGTATGACTTCCTCTTCCCCCTCTGTCAGCCTGTAAGGATCAGCCGGGTCAATTGTTGGAAAGCTTGTATCAAGCAGCTTATAAGTTCTGCCCTCAAGCTCTATAGTGCCCTGTTCATAATCAATATGTTCCAAAAGCAATCGTTCCTTCATGCCATACTCAGGCCACTTCTTAATGAGCTGTCCCTCCAGCTTGAAACGTATGATGGCAATGGCCTTGTGCATCTTCTTTATCAGATCACTCTCCATATTATCTGCGCCACTTGGAGCCACCTTAAACACAAATCTGGTGCATGGGTCATCCTTGTAAGCCTTCAGTGCAAACGTAGCAAGCGGAAGCATATTTATGCCATAGCCCTCCTCGACCACGTCCAGATTACCATATCTGATACTGTTTCTGACAACAGTTGCAATACATGCAGGATTTCCTGCGGCTGCCCCCATCCAGATAATATCGTGATTGCCCCACTGTATATCCAGCGAGTGATATCTGCACAGCCTGTCCATTATCAGATGCGGCCCCGCTCCCCTGTCGTATATATCACCAAGCACATGCAGATGGTCAACAGCAAGTCTCTGAATAAGCTCTGAAAGCACCACTATAAACTCCTCCGCAGTACCCAGCTCCACTGTTGTATTGATGATTGACTCGTAGTAAGCCTCCTTGTTTAACACCTCCGGCTTTTCTGTGATGAGCTCCTCTATAACATATGCATACTCCTCCGGCAAAGCTTTTCTCACCTTGGAGCGCGTATACTTTGACGAAACGGTCTTGCACACCTCTATCAGCTTATAAAGAGTCGTCTTATACCACGAGTCCATATCCGGCTCGTCCTGCTTAATAAGCTCCATCTTTTCCCTTGGGTAGTAGATGAGTGTGGCAAGCGCAGCCTTGTCAGCCTTGTCCATCGCCAGACCAAATACATCATCTATCTTCTTTCTTACAGCCCCAGAACCATTTTTCAGCACATGGGAAAAGGCTTCATACTCACCATGCACATCAGATACAAAGTGCTCTGTGCCCTTTGGCAGGTTTAAAATAGCCTGCAGATTGATAATCTCAGATGATGCCTTGCCTATTGTCGGATACATCTCCGACAACTGTTCCAAATAATGTAAGTGTTCTTTATCAATTGCTATATCATTCATTTATATCTAGACCTCATAATACTGATTCATCACCTTATTTATTTCCTTTTCAAGCTTACAACCCGTGTATACACACTTCATAATGCACTTTCTGATTGGCTCCTCAAAATTAGTACCCTCGCACTTATCCAAAACTCCCTGCAATGTAAGCTGTACAAGTATGCTCTCACCTGTCTGCGGATCTGTGGCTATGTTTTCGTACACCTTCTTGTAGTACTTATCACTCACTACCGGGTAGTCAGTAAGCGCCATTTCCCGCCACTTTCTAAAACTTAGCGACATATATTCACCTGCTCTTTTGTATATAATAAAACATTGTACCAATTAGCGGTGCTCTAATCAATGCCTCAGACACATTTATTTCAAAAAAGTTTTTTGATATTTATTATAAATAAAGCTGCATTTGTTTAAATAAAAAAAGTGTAAGCTGCATTCAGCTTACACTAATTAAGTTTCAGGACACCTCCCTTTTTATATAACAAACATTCTAATTTGACAGTAATTGACGTTTCTTATATATTTATTTATGTTTCAACAATAACCATTATAGTGTATTGCGCATGTCAATACTTGACCAAATTTGGAGTTTATTTTTTTAAAAAGAAGGGAGATTAGCTCATAAATGAACCGACTTGAAATAGTAAATAACATATCGACAAATATTGAGCGCGAACGCATAAAGCTTGGTATGTCCCAGGCACAGTTTGCAAAAGCACTTGATATGTCACTCTCCACCTACAAGCGGATAGCAAACGGAGAATCCTCTCGTATAGACGTCTACACCGCTTACCTGATATACAAGCTGACAGGACGGTTTTCCTGCGAACTAACAGGCTTCAATGATGATGTAATAAACCTTGTAAAGCGCATCAAAAAGCTTTCCAAAAGCCAGCGCATACTTATAGACTCGATTATAGACACTGAGCTTGCGCTATCTGCCTACAAGGATGAAAGCTGTCATACGGAGGATCTGATTTCCGTCCTCATCCCGACAGGCAATATGACCGACGGCATGATTTTGGACTCCTACAATGTCGAAAAGCTTGATGTTTCAAATTACAGAAAAGCCTTCGGTGATGCCCTTCACATCGGAATCCGCATCACAAGCAATCATCTACATCCTGTATATAATAAAGGCGATATACTTCTAATCAGTCGAAACCCAATCCGCGACGGCGATACCGGTATCTTTATCAACGCACAGAACAAGCGTGCATACATCAGAAAACTGCATCAGAAAAACCCATGTGAGCTCACACCAATCAACAATTACGGTGAGACCTTTTATGTCGACAGCGATAATGTTGATGATATGAGCAAATGGATAAAATTCGGACACGTGCTCTGCAAGGTGCGCTAGCAGATTACTCTGTTATTTTAATATCATCAAAGCAGTCAAAGGTTGCAAAGTAGTCTGCCGGAGTTTCTGCTCTTCTGATGAGTTTTGCCTCTCCATTGCTTTCGAGCAATATCTCTGCTGAGCGAAGTCGTCCGTTGTAATTGTAGCCCATTGAGAAGCCGTGTGCTCCTGTATCATGGATTACCAGATAGTCTCCCATATCAATCTTCGGAAGCTGTCTGTCAATTGCAAACTTGTCACAGTTCTCACAGAGTGAGCCTACCACATCATATGTATGGTCACAAGGTGCATCCTCCTTGCCGAGCACTGTGATATGATGGTATGAGCCGTAAATAGCCGGTCTCATAAGGTTTGCCGCACACGCATCTACTCCTATATACTCCTTGTAGATATGCTTCTCATGGATAGCCTTTGTCACAAGACAGCCATACGGAGCCATCATAAAACGTCCCATCTCTGTGTAAATAGCCACATCGCCCATTCCTGCCGGTACCAAAACCTCATCGTACACCTTATGTACACCGGCGCCGATAACTGATATATCGTTTGGTGTCTGATCCGGCTTATAAGCCACGCCAACTCCACCTGAAAGATTTACAAATCTAATATCGCAGCCGGTCTCATTTTTAAGCTCAACAACCAGCTCAAAAAGCTCCTTTGCAAGCTGTGGATAATACTCGTTGGTTACTGTATTGCTTGCCAGGAATGCATGCACGCCAAAGTATTTAGCTCCTTTTGACTTAAGAATTTTGAATGCCTCAAAAAGCTGTTCCTTTGTCATTCCATACTTGGAGTCTCCCGGATTGTCCATGATACCGTTTGACAGTGTGAACACTCCGCCCGGATTATATCTGCAGCTTATTGTCTCCGGAATATGTCCGATTGTTTCCTCCAAAAAATCAATATGTGTGAAATCATCGAGATTGATGATAGCACCAAGCTTGTCTGCATATGCAAATTCCTCTGCCGGTGTATCATTTGATGAAAACATGATATGCTCTCCGTCGAAGCCGCATGACTTTGCAAGCATAAGCTCTGTGTATGATGAGCAGTCACAGCCCATGTCATAATCCTTTAAAATCTTGAGCAGGTATGGGTTTGGGGTAGCCTTTACAGCAAAATACTCTCTAAAACCCGGATTCCATGCAAATGCATCCTTTACAGCCTGCGCGTTGGCACGGATGCCAGCCTCGTCATATAAATGAAATGGTGTAGGAAATTGTTTAACAATCTCCTCTACCTGTTGTTTTGTCACAAATGGTGTCTTTTTCATGTTTATCTCCTAACTTTTACATAGTAAAGTGTACTAAAACATATGCTACAACAAAATGGGTATATTTTCAAGAATTTTTATGGTATAATTTCTCATTAGGTAAATGTCTTTACTTTTTTAAGTATAGTTGATATAACTATTCAAAACTGATATAACTATTTAAATTAAGATATAAAGGGAAACAGGAAAATGAACATTAAAGTACTTCAGTATATTGATAATACACCAAAAAATAATATAACTACCGGTCAGGTTGCTGTAACCGGTGATAACATTCCTTCCAATAGCAGCTCCGCTGTCAATAGCACCGGTGCTGATTTTGATCAGGTGCTTGACGATGCAAAAATGGCTGAAGCTGCTGTTGCCATTGACAGACTGATTGCCCAAAGTAACGGTGGCTCAGTTGATATATCGCTTGTACAGAGGTTCTTTGATCAAAATGGTATAAATATCGAGCTTTGCCGTAATACAGTTTCTCCTTCTGCCGCAGTTAATAATACAGCTGCTTATTCTGGTTCTCCAGCCGGCATCAGCTCAGATACAAATACATATAATGCAGCAGCTTCCGGAGCCTCAGGAATTAGCAGCAGCTCCGTAAAACTCGAAGCTTCCGGTTTGTCATGCTCTGCCGATCTTGATGCAATTTTTAATGAGGCTGCCTCAAAATACGGTGTGGATGCCAAATTCCTTAAGGCTATCGCCAAGTGCGAGTCTGACTTCTCCACAGAGTGCACCAGCCGTTCAGGTGCCATGGGTATCATGCAGCTCATGCCACAGACCGCTGCCTCACTTGGTGTCACAAACGCCTACGACCCATACCAGAATATCATGGGTGGCGCCAGGTACATAAGTGAAAAGCTCACCCAGTATAATGGTGACAAATCACTGGCCTTAGCTGCCTACAATGCAGGCTCCGGCAACGTAGCCAAATATGGCGGCATTCCGCCATTTAAAGAAACTCAGAACTATGTAGCAAAGGTTATGGCATACTATAATTCATAATAAATTGTATTCTGACTCACATAAAATTATATTTTAATTCAAAGTGGCTTGACAAATGCTGATGTATATAGTAAACTTAGCAAGTTGATAGTTGCTGATGTGGCTCAGAGGTAGAGCACTTCCTTGGTAAGGAAGGGGTCACGGGTTCAATTCCCGTCATCAGCTTATTTAAAGAAATAGTTATTTTATATATTGAATGCCACAGACATAAAGCCTGTGGCATTCAATGTATATGAGGAAAAGCATATGCGACGTCAATTCTGTGCACATGAATAATTTTTAGTCGGAACTGAGTGTACCCCAACACATAGTTGAAATACAACAGCTCCTTTTGATGATATTATAGTAACACTTAATTGTGTCCTAAATATAGCCATGTGATAAATATTTTCTTAAATTTGGTAAATATCTACAAACAAACTCTTAATCCGGCAGAAATATTCTATATTTCAACAATATATTTCTCGTATGCATTGATAACAGTAGTTTCTCCCACCTTGTCAAGCCTGACAAACTGCCTGCCGTAACTCATATGAACATGTCCATGCACAAAATACCTTGGCTTATACTGCTCAATAAGCCTGTTAAACACATCAAAGCCTGTATGACATGTATCCTCACCATCATGCAGTCCCTTTGCCGGCGAATGGGTGACAAGCACATCAAAGCCGTTTTTACGTTTAAGCTTCCACCACAGCTTCTTAACACGCTTTGTCATCTCCTTCTGAGTATACTGATTTTCTCCCGGTTTATAACGGTTTGAGCCTCCCAGGCCAAGAAACCGTACACCCTCATATTCGTAAATCTCATCCTCAATGCATATGCAGCCTTCCGGCGGCTTTACATTGTATTTGTCATCGTGATTGCCATGCACATACAAAAGAGGGACTCCAACCATCGTTGTCAGAAAGGACAGATAGCTCGGGTTTAAGTCTCCACATGATACAATAATATCAATTCCTTTAAAATCCTCTTTCTTAAAGTATTCCCAGTACATTTTCGACTCTTCATCAGCTAAGAATAGTATCTTCATTACAGTTTATTTTCCTCTACACCCTTTAGTTCAACCACCATCTTTGCATTGTCAACAAACTCACTCATAGGCGGAATACTACCTACAACATTATCTACAAGCCAGTCCATTTTCATGATATCAGACGGTTTCATCTCGTGCTCACCTTTGTTTTTAAGCTCTCCCTTCTGGTCATATATCTGTCCAAAGAAAGGTACAACCTCGCCCTTTGTGATATCGCTCTTTAAATGATCCGCAAGCCTCTTTACTCCATAAGGTACATGCTTTGAACAAATCAGGTCAATAACACCTGCAGACATGCCCCACCAGTAATTAAGTGCCTTAACCTGCTCCTGTCCTTCAGCCTTGTAGGAGCCTGCCAGTACGCTCTGCAAAAGTTTCTCATAAAACACTCCCCAGTTCCATATAGGCATGGCAAGGTTTAATGCCTGTCCATCCTGCAGCTTGTACAGACCAAAATATCTGGACGCGTCATTCGGAGTGATAATATCCTGATCCGACACATAATGCAGGTCATTTTCTGTAAGGAATTTATTCCTGTCATAATCCTTTGTCTTTGACCATGCCAGATATACCTTTGCCCTTGGATTCACACTTGCAACTCCCAGAGCAAACGCGTTGATATTGGCAATCATACCATATATCGGGTAGTCTGCAATATATGCAACCCTTTCATTGTCTGTGACAGCTCCTGCTATCATTCCTGCGAGAAACTTTGCCTCATACATACGTCCATAGTATGTTCTGATATAAGGATGAGGCGCATTCAGCGAACAGTTGAGTATATAAACCTCCGGATGCTCAACAGCCACCTTTAAGCTGTTTGGCATCATCTGCGGTCCCACACAAAAAATTATATCGGCACCTGCCTTTATAATATCCTCAAGCACCTGCTCCACATTGTTCTCATCCACACCTGCCACATATTCTGTCTCCAGTTTGTCTGAAAAGGTTTCATCAAGATACATACGCCCAAGCTCATGCGAATACAGCCACGCAGATGTTTTCGGCTCTCTCGGATATAAAAATACAACCTTGAGCTTCTTTTGGGTCTGAGGAATAAGATAATTGAGCAGACTCTTTTTGGTCTGCACCTTTGTAGGATCCAGCACGAGGTTTATCTTGTGCTTTTCCCCTTCTGCTGCAAACTCCTTCCATGTATTGATGACGTTTTTGTTGTAATCATTCTCAGACATCTCAAGCATGGCATCCATGCCAAAGACCTCCATAAATACTGTAATAGCATCACCCAGCTTAATGTCCAGCCTGTCACCACCGCGGAAATTATAGACCTTTGAAAAATCAAACATTACCTTGGCAAATTTTTCCTTGGTCTCATCATCCCATCTGCCCTCTTTTCCAACAAGCGAAAGAAGCTTATCAGCATTGCCCAGCTTCGTAAACTCCACCGAGCAAAGCCCCGTGATTTCATTGAACTTCATATACTCATAATAAAGCCTCACATCATAATCATCCGACAGCTTTGGAATCTTTCTGGTCACAATTGCAGGAATCGAAACGGCGTTGAAGTACTTGAGTACACTGACCCTCTTATTGCCCTCAAGCACATAATACCTGTTCATGTACTCAAATGCCTTGATTGGATCTCTGATTCCCTCATTCATCTGTGCATCTGACAGATTAGACCACTTCACTGCAAATTCGGTTTCCCAGTCCAATATCGGCATAAAATTTGCCGCAAATGAATATGTCCTGCCCATGGTGCTTGTTCCTACAACGAAATCCAAAGGCACATGAACCAGCCCCATATTCTGCTCTGTCTGAATATCTGCCTCTGATAAGATTTCATCAAGCACTGGCAGATAAGGAAACTGTCCTTTAGCTATCCTTGCCCTGTATTCTTTTTTTCCCAGCTTTAATGCTTCTGAATATTCTGTTTCACCCATATTGTAATCTCCTTTTGAAACTATTTTAACATAAATTCAAAAAAATTAAACATTTCCTTTGATATTTTTAAAAACTCTGATATAATATATGTTAGGAAATAGGTACCACAGTCATATGGAGGATAAAATAATGCAAAATATATCTCGGGAAAATGCCGATATCATAGGCGAAGTAGCCAATATCTGCATAGGCAATGCAGCCACAACACTGAGCATGATTCTACAAAAACCGACAAATATTACGACTCCGATTGTAGAGGTTTTGAAAAAAGAGGATGCTCTCGATCATGATGATCGAATTTTAATTAAGGTTCCTTACACAAAAGGACTTGACGGAACCAACCTACTTATTATAAAATTAAATGATGCATTGGTTATTGCCAATCTCATGATGGGAGGCAACGGAAGTAATGTTTCTGATATGACACTTGATGAAATCACACTTTCCGCCATATCGGAGGCTATGAACCAGATGTGTGGTACAATAGCTACATCAATGTCTTCGCTCTTAAACGAGCCAACCGACATAGGTTTTCCGCTTATCAATTCAAGTTATCAGAAGACCTTTGATATACCGGACGAGTTGTGTAACGGAACAGATATTGTCAAGGTGACATTCAGGCTGACTGTTGGAGATTTAATAGACAGTGATCTCTTACAGTTGTATCCAATAAGCATAGTAAAACAGATTATCAAACAGGAGGTTTAACAAAATGGCTAGAATTTTAATAGTTGATGATGCAGCATTTATGAGAATGATGCTGAAGGATATCCTTACAAAGGGTGGATTCGAGATTGCAGGCGAGGCTGCTGACGGAAATGAGGCAGTTGCAAAGTACAATGAGCTCAAGCCTGATCTTGTAACACTTGACATCACTATGCCAAATAAGGATGGCATCCAGGCTTTAAAGGAAATTAAAGCAGCTGACCCAAATGCTACATGCGTTATGTGCTCTGCTATGGGACAGCAGTCTATGGTTATTGACGCTATCCAGTCAGGTGCCAAGGATTTCATCGTTAAGCCATTTCAGGCTGACCGTGTTATCGAGTCAATCAGAAAAGTACTTGGATAATATTTACATATAAAACAAGGTCTGTCAGTATAGCTGACAGACCTTGTTTTATTATATTTTTGTAACTGTTCAGTACCTTCACAGCTGCGCAAGACTCTCAATAGCCTTATCATCAAGAATAACCTTTGCATGCTCCATAAGAAAAGCCCTTTTGTCAGCCCCTGCAATGATATCATCTGCATACTCATCTGCTATGACAGACATCTTTTCAAGCTCATGCTCATCATAGCCCGATAAATCCATGCTCATAAAGTACTCTCCCTCAAACTTAAAAAGCTGTGAGAATGGCATTGGCAGTCCTTTAATCATCTTTGCAAATCTGACAGCCACATCAAATTTTTCAAAAATGAACATTACAACAGACACCATATCCTGCTTTTTTGCAGTTGTCCTGCCTTTTTTATTTTTCTCATTCTCTGCAGCCTCGGCCGGCAGCGAATTAAGCAATCCATTAACGATATCTTTAAGATGCTCCATCATTCCCTCAGTAGCAGGATGTTCAGAAAATGTCAGAGAAAGTGTGTGATCCGCCAAAAAATCTGCTCTCACAGTCTTGATTCCCGAATTAAAATCAGTTCCAAACTCTTCTGAAGCCATGTCAAATATCTGGTTCATGAATTCCTGGGTGCGCTCGCCATTGCTCATAATTTCATCCATTGTATATCCCAGATCATATATTTCTTCTTCTGAAATAACACATTTTATAGTGTGTTCACCTATTCTTGAAAACTCCATAACAAGCTTCACCTACTTTCTTTTTAGCTTTTGTCTGATACGGGATAGTGCATTGTCAATTGATTTATCTGATTTTCCGAGCATATGCGCTATCGTTGTATAATTATTTCCTTCCAGATACAATTGTAGCACTTTTTTCTCCATATTACTCAGTTTATTCCACAATTGTTCCTTAAATTCCTTAAATTTTTCCTTCTCTATGAGAAGCTGCTCAGGACTTGCAATATCATCTTGCAGTATTTCTTCAAACTCTGTCCCATCACTGTCACTCTGCGAAAAGGATATATATGTGTTAAGCGGCATATGTTTCTTTCGGTTTGAAGCCTCAAGCGCCGAGCTAAGCTGCCTTGTGATGCATAGCTGTGCAAAACTGTAGAAAGATGCTTCCTTGTCGCTCTTATAGTCTCTGACCGCTTTAAACAGGCCAATCATGCCCTCCTGAATAAGGTCATCATTCTCACCGCCTATCAGGTAGAGTGCATTCGTCTTTTTACGCACAAGCGGCTTATACTTTTCCAATATATAGTCCATGATTTCATTGTTGTCACCATGGTCATTTTTGTCATTATGAATCCTCATAATAAGCTCTTCATCCGTATATGCGCTGTAATCTTCCACTATATGCTTCCTATTCTATAAATATACAATTCATAATACACACCACTCATCTCGCGACATGCAATCTACTTTCCACTCTTAAGTCTCTGTCTGACTATCTCATATGCAAGCACGCCTGTCGCAACCGATGCATTCAGTGAGTCAATATCGCCCACCATAGGAATAGAAGCTGTCATATCACAGTTTTCCTTTACAAGCTTGCTGACTCCGTCACCCTCATTGCCTATTACAAGACCTATAGGACCTGTGAGGTTTAAGTCATACATGGTAGTGCCACCCATATCAGCACATACAAACCACATACCCTTTTCCTTAAGCTCCTTTATGGTATTTGAGATATTGGTAACCTTGGCAACAGGTGTATAGTTTATCGCACCTGCAGACGTCTTTGCCACTGTAGGGGTAAGTCCCACTGCACGCCTTTTTGGTATGATGATGCCATGTGCACCCGCCTGATTTGCGGTACGGATTATTGCGCCAAGATTGTGTGGATCCTCTATACCGTCAAGTATGATGATAAAAGGCGGCTCGCCCTTTCTTTCGGCATTTTCCAGTATGTCCGAAACCTCGGCATACTCATATGCTGCTGAAACTGCAATGACACCCTGATGCTTGCCTGTCTCAGACATCTGATCAAGTCTTTCCTTTGCAACATAGTTTATGATTGCATCATGCTTTCTGGCCTCTCTTGTGATTGACTTTATTGGTCCGTCCTGACAGCCGTCAAGCACAAAAAGCTTGTCTATTGTCTTTCCCGAACGGAAAGCCTCCAGCACAGCATTTCTGCCCTCTATATAATTCTCATGAAATTTTTCTTTATTGTTGTTATCCATATTTTCCTCTTATTTTGTGCTATATTTCAATTCCTAAAAGTTCCACTCCAAGCTTAGTGAGTGAAACAACCCTCTCAAAATCATCCTTCAGATAAAGATAGCCCATGACCGCCTCAAGCCCTGTAGCTTTCCTGTAATCAGCCATTGTAGCGTTTTTTGCCATGGAAGGTGACTTGGCATTGCGGCCCCTGTGATACACATCACTCTCCTCCTCTGTCAGATGAGGTAAAAGTGCCTCTATCATGAGAGCCTGTGTATGTGCCTTTACTATATTACTTGTGTGCTTATGAAGCAGATTTGCCTTTGTATTGCCCTTTCCCACCACAACTGAGCGGATGACAATATCAAATATGCCATCACCGATATATGCAAGTGTAAGCGGCGAGTATGTCCTTATATCAACATCCTTTATTCCAAACTGTTCCTTAATATATGAGTCTATCTTCATACTATACAAGCTCCCATTTTACTCCCTCTCTGGTATCCTTTATGGCAACCCCCTTTGCCAGAAGCTCATCTCTTATGGCATCGGCTGTCGCAAAATCCTTTGCCTTTTTAGCGGCTGCACGCTCTGCAATTTTATCATTGATAAATGCCTCAAGCTCACTGTCTACAGATGACGATGCCTCAAGTAAGGCCTTTCCTGATTCCCTAAGTCCCAGATCAAGTACCTGCTCAAAGTCATCGATAAGTGCAAGCTTTGTCCTGTCTGAGATATCAGCCTTAAGCACATCATACACTATGGTTATAGCCATTGATGTATTCAAATCATTTGAAACTGCATCAGTAAATTTCTTCTTAAAGTCAGCAAAAGCTGTCTCATCAATATCACCCTCATCCTTAAGCTCTGCCACACGCTTTGCAATCTTATTGTATGCCGCAACTGCATTGTCGAGCGCATCAAAAGAAAACTCAAGAGGCTTTCTGTAGTGTGACTGTAAACAGAAGAATCTGTAGGCAAGCGGATTGTAGCCCTTCTCCTGAAGCACCGAAACTGTGAGGATTGCACCCTTCGACTTGCTCATCTTGCCGGCTCTGTCATTTAAGTGATTGACATGGAACCAGTACTTGCACCAGTCGTGTCCCAGATAGCTCTCTGACTGTGCAATCTCATTGGTGTGATGTGGGAAAATATTGTCCACACCGCCACAGTGGATATCCACGTACTCTCCGAGATGCTTCATGCTGATACATGAGCACTCTATATGCCAGCCAGGATATCCGACGCCCCATGGGCTGTCCCATTTAAGAGCCTGGTCCTCAAACTTAGACTGTGTAAACCAGAGTACGAAATCATTTTTATTCTTCTTGTTTACATCCTCCTCGACATCATCTCGCACTCCAACCTGAAGCTGTTCCTTCTCTACTGCTGAAGAGAACACAAAATAATCATCAAGCTTTGATGTATCGAAATATACATTGCCTCCGGCAAAATAAGCATAGCCCTTCTCGATAAGCACCTCCACCATATGGATGAATTCCGGAATACAGTTGGTTGCAGGCTCTACGACATCAGGCATCCTGTTGTGTACGGCCGTGAAATCCTTGAAAAAGGCGTCCGTGTACTCCTTTGCCACCTCCATGACGCTCTTATGCTCACGCTTTGCGCCCTTTAGCATCTTGTCCTCTCCGGTATCTCCGTCGCTTGAGAGATGTCCCACATCAGTGATATTCATGACACGCTTTACATCATAGCCCACATAGCGAAGTGCCTTCTCAAGCACATCCTCCATGATGTATGAGCGGATATTTCCGATATGTGCAAAATGATAAACTGTAGGTCCACATGTATACATGCCGATTTTGCCGTCAACACGCGGAACAACAGTATCAATCTGTCTTGTGAGTGTATTGTAAAACTTGAAATTGTTCTCCATTATTTATATCTCCTTTTGGATGATTTATAACTATCTTTTTATTTTAGCATGTTTTCCCTATATATTCAAATCAATCGGCCTGACAGCCTCCGCAGCCGCTGCATCCGCCTCCGACCTGCACGCTTGCCTCATAAAGACCTGTAAGTGAGCAGATTGCCTGTGATGCAATCCCCTCCTCGCGGCCTGTAAAACCAAGCCACTCCTCGGTCGTTGCCTTTATATTTACCTGCTCCTTTGCGATTTGCAGCGTATCAGCCACATTCTGCTCCATCTGCTCAATATACGGACGAAGCTTCGGCTTTTGTGCAATTACTGTCGCATCTATGTTTTCTATCACATAGCCTTTTTTTGCAATGATGTCTCTCACATGCTCTAAAAGCTTAAGACTAGAAATCCCCTCATATGCCGGGTCTGTATCCGGGAAATGCTTTCCGATATCGCCAAGTGCCGCTGCACCCAAGAGTGCATCCATTATCGCATGCAACAGTACATCGGCATCCGAGTGGCCTAACAGCCCAAGTGTATGCGGAACCTTCACTCCTCCTAAAATCAAATCTCTGCCCTCAACAAGCTTGTGCACATCATAGCCCATTCCTACTCTCATATATCGTCTCTCTTTCTATCAGATACAATACCTCATGTTATTGCCAACTGTCATTGCTCTGTATTTTGGTTTTTTAAATATAGTATACCTTATTTCTCCTGTTGCGCCAAGATATTATTTTCAGTAACTTTTTTCAAATAAAAGACCGCCCCGGACAAACCGGAGCGGTCTTTGTTAAAATGGTAATAGTCCATTAAATGTCTTATGCAAGTGCTGCAGTGATAATAGCCATTGAGTAAACCTCTCCTGCATTACATCCACGAGAAAGATCATTGATTGGAGCATTGAGTCCAAGTAAGATTGGTCCGTATGCTTCGAAGTTACCCATTCTCTGTGCGATCTTGTATCCGATGTTTCCTGCGTTGATATCAGGGAAGATAAATGTGTTTGCATGTCCTGCTACTACTGAATCAGGGCACTTTGTACGAGCTACACGAGGTGCAACTGCTGCGTCAAACTGAAGCTCTCCCTCGATAGGAAGGTTAGGATATTTCTCCATAGCCTTGTGAGCTGCGTTTCTCATCTTGTCAACATCCTCGCCCTTTCCTGAGCCAAGTGTTGAATAGCTTAAGAATGCAACCTTTGGATCGATACCGAAGATCTTAGCACACTCTGCTGTTTCTCCGGCGATTTCAACAAGCTCGTCCTCTGTAGGATGGATATTGATAGCACAGTCACCCATTGCAAGAACCTCATTCTCACCTGTAGCAGATGGACGAACAAGGATAAAGCATGAAGAAACGATAGCGTTTCCTGGCTTTGTCTTGATAAGCTGTAATGCCGGACGAACTGTATCTGCTGTTGAGTATGTAGCTCCTCCGAGAAGTGAGTCTGCGATACCCATCTTTACAAGCATTGTTCCAAAGTAGTTAGCTGATGAAAGGATTCCCTTAGCCTGCTCCGGTGTAACACCCTTGCTCTTACGAAGCTCGCAGAATAATTCAACCATCTCATCCATACGATCAAAGTTCATAGGATCTATAATCTCTGCTCCACGGATATTGAAACCGCTCTTCTCAGCGCTTGCACTAATCTTCTCAGGATCTCCGACAAGGATAGGATGTAAGAAGTTGCTTGCAAGTAAACGCGAAGCTGCCTCAAGGATACGTGGATCCTCTCCCTCTGTGAATACGATTTTCTTTGGGTCTTTCTTTAATATTTCGATTAACTGACCAAATCCAAACATGATAATGTCTCCTTTATGTATATTATTTATTATTTAAAACTATATCTGGTTTCACACCACTGACTATAATATACTTATTTTTCTCGAATATCAATAATTGTTAAAAGGTTGTCAAGATGTTCGCGAAAAAATCCAATCCATGATATTTCATGGCACAATAAAAGGAACCGGATTAATATTTTCCGATTCCTTTTATAATGATCACTATTTATTCGTTTAAGGAGTATTTATCATACAAAACCGTTTACTCTGCAAGTGCCTTAAATGCCTCATCAAGATCCTCAATTATATCATCCACATTCTCAGTTCCGATTGAAAGACGGATTGTGTTTGGCTTGATGCCCTGATCTAAGAGCTCTGCTTCATTGCACTCTGAGTGTGTGGTAGAAGCCGGATGTATAGCAAGTGACTTAACATCAGCTACGTTTGCAAGCAGTGAGAAAAGCTCAAGGTTGTCAATAAATTTCTGTGCTTCCTTTGCTCCACCCTTAATCTCGAATGTAAATATAGAGCCGCCTCCGTTAGGGAAGTATTTCTTGTAAAGCTCCTGCTGCTCTTTATCCTCTGAAATAGATGGATGATTAACCTTCTCTACGAGTGGCTGATCCTTTAAGTACTGAACTACCTTGAGTGCATTCTCAACATGACGCTCCACACGAAGCGAAAGTGTCTCAAGTCCCTGCAGGAAGATAAATGAATGAACAGGCGAAATTGTTGCTCCTGTATCACGAAGTAAAATTGCCCTGATATATGTCGCAAATGCTGCCGGTGCGCAATCCTTTGCAAAGCTTACTCCGTGGTATGATACGTTTGGCTCTACAAGCCATGGCCATTTATCATTCTGTGTCCAGTCGAATTTACCGCTGTCAATTATAACTCCACCAATTGTTGTTCCGTGTCCACCGATGAACTTTGTTGCTGAGTGAACCACGATATCAGCACCGTACTCAATCGGACGGACAAGATATGGTGTAGCAAAGGTATTATCTACGATAAGCGGGATTCCTGCCTCATGAGCGATATTTGCAATTTTTTCGATATCTACTACCTCTGAGTTTGGATTTCCGAGTGTCTCGATTTCAATAGCTTTTGTATTCTCTTTGATAGCAGCCTTGATTCCATCATAATCGAATGGATCTACGAATGTAGCCTCAATTCCGTAATCAGGAAGTGTGTGTGCCAAGAGATTGTATGTACCGCCGTAGATATTCTTTGCTGCAACGATATGGTCACCTGCGTGTGCTACTGCCTGGAAAGCATATGTGAGTGCCGCTGCTCCGGAACCAACAGCAAGTGCTGCCACGCCACCCTCGAGTGCTGCAATTCTTCTCTCGAATACATCCTCTGTAGGGTTTGTCAGTCTGCCGTAGATATTTCCTGCATCTCTGAGTCCGAATCTGTCTGCAGCATGCTCACTGTTATGGAACACATATGATGAAGTAAGGTAGATTGGAACTGCTCTCGCATCTGTAACCGGATCAGGTGTTTCCTGTCCTACATGTAACTGTAATGTCTCAAATTTTAAATTTCTGTCTGCATAATGTTTCTTGCTCATATTAATATCCTCCTATTAATGATATGTTAATGTTATTTGTTTTTAATTTTAATTCCGGGATGCTGTTCCCTTGAACTAATCATATCATATCATCTTTCTAGGAAAAGTGTTAATACTTATAGCTAAGAGCTTGCTATAAATATATTTTATAAGCAATTGTTTTCCAAAACATCAGAAAGCTCTCTAGTAGCTGCACCAACATCCATGTTATTTACTGCATAATCACATATCTGGCGATTGCGTTTTTCTGCATCTATGGACAGAATACGAAGTGTCTTTTCTTCTATTGAGTAATCCTGCTCTATGATATCCCGGATTAAAAGCTCCTTATCACGTGCCACATACACTATTACAGTAGGAAAATGACGCTTCATGGCAATGGCACCACACATGTCAAGCGGCATCACGACAAAATGCCCTTTTGCAAGCACCGCCTCTATATCCTCCATTTTGGTGCCATACTGTATTCCTGCGTACCTTGTCTTTTCAAAGAAATCCTGCGCATTGAACTCATCCTCCGTCAGGTACCTGTGCTTATCTCCTGGCTTGGTACAGTATGTTTTCGGATTCTCAAACTGCTCCATAGCGCACAGGCTGTCTGAGAGCGCTGTTTTTCCTGAGCCTGATGGTCCGACAAGTGCCACAACTGACGGATTCTTTATATTTTTATTTCTATATAATGACGCATTTATTATCTGCTCCACGAGATATACAAACTCTGTGATATTATTAACAGATAAAAGTCCTGTCATTTTTGAATTCCAAGGTTTTCTCATGAGCACGGGATACGTGGCCGGTGTCTCAAGCACATTGTGTATGGCGTCATCTAAAATTATATCAAACTGCACAAGATTTTTTGCATTGCCAAGTATGATATTTTCTGTCGGGAAATCAGGAAATGCCTCCATTATCTGGCTCGCCCTCACTCCCATGAAGCCCGGTGCCACCGCAGTGATAAAATATACCTCTCCGATATCCATGAGCTTTCTTATCATCCGCTTTGTCTCTTCTGTAGGCTTCTGCCTCTCGTAAAGTGTATTATCCCGGTAAAATTCCTTTATGACAGAGGCTCTGCCGGTATTCTCCCAGGAATCTATATCATCCAGCGTAAGCGGTGGGGTGATATTATATTTTTTGTTTGCCATATCTATGGCTATGCTGTTGAATGGGGCTGTCACATCATCCCAGTCAAGTCCTATTTTAGGTCTTATCATGCTTATCCCTTTCTGTTTCGTAACTATTTATAACAAAAAGACCTGCAACAACTGCAAGTCTTAACAAGTAGCGAGGGAGAGACTCGAACTCTCAACCTCCCGGGTATGAACCGGACGCTCTAGCCAGTTGAGCCACCTCGCCATATTGATTGATATCCTTTAAAAGGATGGGACCTACAGGGCTCGAACCTGTGACCCTCTGCTTGTAAGGCAGATGCTCTCCCAGCTGAGCTAAGATCCCATGTCGTCAACCGACTTGATTATTATATACAGTCGGCACCTTATTGTCAACAACTTTTTTCATTTTATTTAAAAAAATTTTAACTATTCAGAAGTCTCTCCACAAGCTTCACGCACTCTGCCGCATCCTTTGAATATCCGTCGGCTCCTATCTCGTCTGCAAAGCTCTGTGTAATGCAGGCTCCACCGATTACAACCTTGCTCTTACAGCCCTTTTCCTTACATATTTCCACTACATCCTTCATGCGCATCATTGTGGTGGTCATAAGAGCTGACAGTCCGATAACTGCCGCATTCGTCTCAATCGCCTTGTTGACAATATCCTCACAAGGCACATCCTTTCCCATATCAATCACGTTGTAGCCATAGTTTTTAAGCATAAGCACAACAAGGTTCTTTCCTATATCATGGATATCCCCCTCCACCGTTGCAATGACAAGAGTCGGCATATCCTCCCCTGAGTCCTTCTTTTCAAGTAACGGCTCCAGATGCTCTATAGCAAGCTTCATGGTATTTGCACTGCCGATAAGCTGTGGCAGGAAATATTTCTTCTGGTTAAAAAGCTCTCCCACCTCATTAATAGCCGGAATCAGGCTGTTATTAATAATCTCGTCAGGCTTTGCACCATCAGAAAGCATTTTCTTTACTTCATCAATTATACTGCCCTTGTTTCCCTTTAAGACAGCCTGAAATACCGCATCCTTACTGCCCGCTGCGCATGTGCCGTTTGAAGCAGACGCAGCATTGTCCGACTTTTTCACAACAACAGTCTCATATTGGGCCTTTTCCTCCGCAAGCCTGCTCATGCGCTCGATGTATGCTATATCGCTGTCAGGTCTGTCGAGCAGCATATCCGATGCAAATGCAGCATTCATCAAAAGCTCCTGTGATGGATTGGCAATAGCCATGGTGAGTCCCTTGCATATGGCCATTGTAAGAAACGCTGTGTTCACGTACATACGCTCAGGCAGTCCGAAGGATATATTTGAAAGTCCGCATATTGTAGGAAGCTTTTTCTCATCCTTGCAGTACGCAATGGTCTCATAGCACTCGATTGCGGCCTTTGGATTTGCACCTATTGTCGCAACAAGTCCATCCACCACTATATCCTCATGTGCCATTCCAAGCGAAAGTGCCTTGTCATAAATAGTATTTATAATCTGCTTTTTCTCCTCGACATCCTTTGGCAATCCTGCATCCGAAAGTGGTAAGAGTATGAACATCGCTCCGTATTTTGCCGCAAGAGGCAGAAGCTTTTCCATCTTCTCAGTCTCAAGAGAAATAGAATTGATTAGAGCTCTTCCCGGATAAATCTTAAGAGCCTCCTCTATTACCTCCACATAACTTGAATCAATACAAAGTGGACAGTCCACGGTAGATGAAACCTCATATATAACCGATTTCATCATCTCCTTCTCATCGATGCCATTCATGCCCATATTGATATCAAGTATTCCCGCACCATTTGTCTCCTGCTCCATAGCCATCTGGCGCACCAGGTCAAGCTTTCCCTCACGAAGCTGTGCCTGCAGCTTTTTCTTACCTGTAGGATTGATTCTCTCTCCGACCACAGTAAAGTTGCCATCTAAGTCAATCTCTACATTCTTTCGTTCAGACGCAAGCACTCTTCTATGATGCTCAAGCGGCTTATGAACAGGCATTGTCTTTACAGCCTCTGTCAGTGCACGGATATGCTCCGGCGTGGTGCCACAGCAGCCTCCTACAATGGATGCACCTGCCTTCACAAGCCCTCTCATCGCATCGGCAAACATATCCGGAGTCATCTTGTATACAGTTTTACCATCCTCAAGCTCCGGAAGCCCGGCATTTGGCTTTGCAATAAGAGGCACTGTAGAGTACTCTGCCATTTTCTCAACCAGAGCTATCATCTCAGCAGGTCCCGTCGAGCAGTTCACACCGATTGCATCCACTCCAAGTGACTGCAGCACAACAACTGCTGTCTCAGGCGGTGTACCAAAAAGAGTCCTGCCATCCTCGTTATAGGTGAGTGTCACCATAATAGGCAGGTCGCTCACCTCTTTTATAGCAAGCACTGCCGCTCTGCACTCCTGAAGACTCATCATTGTCTCAACCACAAAAACATCTGCGCCCGCCGCATCAAGGATCCTCGCCTGCTCCTTGTACACCTCCAAAAGCTCCTCAAACATCAGATCCCCGAGTGGAAAAAGCTGTCTGCCGGTCATCGTCATATCTGCTGCTACAAGTGCCCTATCCCCGACAGCCTGCTTTGACAGGCCAACAAGCGTGGTGTTTATCTCGTTAATTTTCTCCTGTAAACCATATTCTAAAAGCTTAATCCTGTTTCCTGTAAATGTAGGTGCATAAACAATATTCGTGCCGTTATCGACATAAGCCTTCTGCAAATCAAGAATCACCTGCGGATGCTCCATCACCCATTCCTCCGGACACACACCTACAGGCATGCCCGCTGCCATCAGGTTTGTACCGGTCGCTCCATCCAGGATAACTATGTTTTCTCTGATATATTTTCTGAATTCTTCTCTTGTCATTTCGTTTCCTTTTCTGTTTCAGTTGTTATTCACTCCACAGTGTAAAATATTTCAAAGCAAAAGCTATGTGCTCTTCATCCTTGAAATTTGTGATAATTTATATTATCATTGTAACCGATTTTAAAACACAAAAATCAATAGTCTATTCACCATAATATACTAAAACACTATATTTTTCAAACAAAAGAAAGGATTTCTTATGAAACTTATCGCTTTAGATCTTGACGGAACACTTTTCAACAACAAAAGTCAGATATCCAGGGAAAATATAAAAGCTATAAAAGAGGCAACTGCTGCCGGGATAAATGTGGTCATCTCCACCGGCCGTCCATTCGGAGGGCTGCCGTTTGAGGCAATTAAGGACACCGGCATCCGCTACGCTATCACTGCAAACGGAAGTGCAATCTACGAGATTGACACCAAAAAATGTCTTTACGAAAACTGCCTTTCTGATGAGACAGCGTTTTCAATAATCGATTACCTGATGACAAAGCGCGTTCATATGGATGCCTTCATAAACGGCTGTGGCTATTCTCCATACAAGTGTCTCGAGGATGCAAAGGATCTCAAAATGCCTCCTTCTATAAAGGAATACATCATGACAACCAGAAAACGCGTGAACGATATCACTGAAATGATGCGCGAAAACAATTACCATATGCAGAAAATGACCATCAATTTTCCAAAGGATGTAGATGATAACTACTACTGCCGCGACGAAGTATTTGAGCATCTGAAAAAAATCCCTGAAATCACGCTCGTAAGCGGTGGCTACGGTAATCTGGAATTCACAAAAGCAGGCGTTGACAAAGGTGTGGCACTTCACAAGCTGGCTCAAATCCTGAATATAGCAGCTGATGAGACAATGGCTGTCGGTGACACCGAAAACGACATGGCTATCGTAAAAGCCGCACACATCGGCGTGGCCATGGGAAATGCAACCGATGAGCTTAAGGCACAGGCTGATTACGTCACCGACACAAACGAAAATGACGGCGTAGCCAAGGCTATCCGCCACTTTATGGGTTAATCTCACAAATTTAATATAACGATACCGGTCATATAAGAGTATAATAGTTGTTTAGCGCAAAATAGCTGTTTAACACACAATAAATAATCACCTGTCATATATATCCAAAGAAGCACATATACTTCTAAGACAACATATGACAGGTGATTTTTTGATTGTAAAAAAATATTTATCCAACCCACTTGTGACCGGAACTATTTTCCTGACACTTGCCGGTACAACCAGTCGGTTTATGGGTTTTTTCTTTCGCATATTTCTTAATAACGTCATGGGCTCAACAGGTCTGGGACTCTATCAGCTTGTGATTCCACTCATGTCCGTATGCATGTCACTCTGCTGCAACGGCTTTCAGACCGCCACATCAAAGCTTGTTGCCGAAAAGCCTCAAAACAGGCAGATTATACTCATTTGCGCAATAATTATGTCAGCCACCATTGCTCTTTTGCTCACAATTATTATGTATTCCAATGCCAACTACATAAGCCTTTTTATTTTAAGTGAGCCACGCTGTACAGAGCTTGTCAAGGCGCTGTCCTTTTCCATTCTGCCCGCTGCTATGCATTCCTGCATAAACGGATACTATTATGGATTGAAAAAAGCAGCCGTTCCAGCTGCCACTCAATTAATTGAGCAGACCGCACGCATTGGCACCTGCTATCTGATATACGCAATACTATCTGAAGGTGGCAGCTGCTTTAAGCCTGTATACTCTATATACGGCATCGTGGCAGGCGAAGCGAGCGCAACCGTCTTTTCCGTTATCACAATAAAAAAAGATTTCTCATACTTTAAAATATCCGTCAAAAGCCTGAAAACAACAGCCTATGGCATGGCTGCGCTTTTCATCCCTTTATCACTAAACTACATATTGGCAAGCTTTTCATCCTCCGCCGAAAATGTGCTTATCCCGAGAACTCTTAAGCTCTACGGACTATCACCGGCATTGGCCCTTGACATATTTGGAACCATTTCCGGTCTCACCCTTCCCGTGCTTTTATTTCCCGGTGTACTTTGCAGCTGTGCCTGCGTGATGCTTCTGCCATCTGTTTCTGAAGCAAATGCCGCCGGAAAGGATACAAAAATCACAAAAACCATAAACTCCTGTGCCTTATTCGGACTATGCTTTGGACTTATCTTTACATGCATATTCTATCTGCTGTCGAATTTTATAGGGGTTTTTCTTTTCTCATCGAAGCTTTGTGGATATTTCCTTAGAAGACTGTGTTTTCTGTGCCCACTGATGCACATAAGCGGAATGCTCTGCAGCATACTGCATGGTCTGGGCAAAGCAAAGCAGGTGCTCTTCGTCAATCTGCTCACCTGTGCGATAAGAATTCTGATGATTATGCTTCTCGTACCCCACTATGGGATAGATGCATATCTGTGGGCTATGCTTGTGTCGCATGTGTTTATGACACTTGCTGTCGGGATTCTCACCTGCCACACAGCACACAAATAAAAAAAGCCTGCACATACTCCAGGCATACCGGAATATGTGCAGACTCATAAAATTACAGATTATACACGTGAAAGGTACTCACCTGTTCTTGTATCAATCTTGATAACATCATCTGTCTCAACAAAAAGTGGTACATAAACTGTAGCACCTGTCTCAACTGTAGCAGGCTTTGTAGCACCTGTTGCTGTATCACCCTTGAAGCCAGGCTCTGTCTCTGTAACAGTAAGCTCAACGAAAAGTGGTGGCTCAACTGCAAATACATTGCCCTTGTGTGAACAAACCTTACACATCTCGTTCTCTTTTACAAACTTGAGAGCATCGCCAACCTCATCCTTTGGTAAGTCAATCTGGTCATATGTCTCAACATCCATGAAATGATAGAAATCATCATCTGCATAAAGATACTGCATATCCTTACGGTCAATGTGTGCTGTAGGGCATTTCTCTGTTGGACGGAATGTCTTCTCAACAACACCACCACTGATGATATTCTTTAACTTTGTACGTACAAATGCTGCACCTTTTCCTGGTTTAACATGCTGAAATTCGATAATCTGATAGATGTTTCCCTCGAACTCGATAGTAACACCGTTTCTGAAATCTCCTGCTGAAATCATTAGTTACTTCCTCCTTAAATCGTGCGAGCCTAAGCTCTCTCATTCGTCCATTTTACAATAAAAAGCAATACATTTCAAGTATTTATTTTCTATTGCATGAATTTGTATTGGTTTTATATTAGTTTCTAGCCTCGATATCCGATATCATAGCTATTCTCTTTGCGTGTCTGCCGCCCTCAAACTCGGCTGTCAGATAAGCCTTTACGATATCCTTTGCAAGCTCAACACCTACAATCCTCTCACCAAAGGCTATGATATTGGCATTGTTGTGCTGTTTTACAAGGCGTGCTGTGGCTGTGTCTGAGCAAACTGCCGCACGGATTCCGTTGACCTTATTGGCTGCTATTGAGATACCCACACCGGTACCGCATATCAGTATTCCGCAGTCAAACTCGCCTGACGCCACTGCATTAGCCACCTTCTCACCATACTCCGGGTAATTGCAGCTCTCACTTGAATCTGTGCCGAAGTTGGTCACCTCGTGACCCATGCTCTCAACGTACTCCATTATTGTTTTTTTTAGCTCAACTGCTGCGTGATCGTTTCCGATTGCAATCTTCATAATATATCTGCCTCCAAAAAATTTAAATTTATAGTTAAAAATTATTTATTTACTTTCTTTAAATGCTTCTTGTAGCATGCAATTACAGGCTTTTCAATAAAGCGCTTAAGCACAATCTGTATCTCCTCATGTGGGTCAATAGGTGCTACAAGTATTGATCTGATGCCCGTAAGATTAGCTCCGATGATATCCGTAAATATCTGATCTCCCACAAAAAGAGTGTTTTTCGTATCTGTGCCAAGCCTCTCCATTGCTGTACGATAGCCTGATGGCTTGGGCTTTCCTGCCTTGTAGATATACTTTATCCCAACCTGCTTAGCAAAGCTCTTCACACGCGGCTCCTTGTTGTTTGAGAGCACAAGGCACGAAAAACCAAGCTCCTTAAGGTGCTTAAACAAAGCAATCGCCCGCTCATCAGCAGGCGAACCATGAGTCACAAGGGTGTTGTCGATATCAAAAATAATGCCCCTGTAGCCCTCCTTATATAATTTATCAAAATCTATGCTGTATGTCGAGTCAATGTACTCTCCCGGGTATAAAAAACTCATAGTATAAAATTCTCTGTCTCCCTGTTAATCTGTTCATTCAAGGCTGCCTGCTGCATAACGGTGACATCCGCACTGCCAACAAAACGCTGATACTGCTGCAATACCTTATCCTTGTCTAAATCGGATACAGCCTTTGCGACATCAAGTGTGCTGATATCACTGTCAGCACCCTTAAGCTCATAGCTCGCATTGGAATCATATGTATTTGCATAATCAAGCGAGGTAAAGCTCTGCCTTGCCCTTGCAGCCTCATGATCAGCCGTATCATCAGCAATGGATTGCTGTGAAGCTGTGTCATCCACTGCCTGCTTCGAACTCATAATCTGGCTGTTTCTAAGCTCGTTTACCCTTATGGAATTGTATGAATAAAAGCCTTCGCTCGGGCGAATACCGGAAATGTTCATACGCACCTTCCCATCATGTTTTAAATAAATCCTGCTGCCTAAACACTATTTGGTGTCAAGCATCTTTTTAAGCTCTGTCATAAATGTATTGACATCCTTAAACTCTCTGTAAACCGACGCAAACCTCACATATGCTACCGCATCAAGGTCCTTTAATCTGTCCATAATCAGCTCTCCGATGAGTGATGTAGGGATTTCCTTTTCCTCTCTGGCAAAGATTTCTATCTCGACCTCATCTACAAGCTTTGAGATTGTATCTGCTGAAATCGGTCTCTTGTGACATGCAAGAAGCACGCCCTTTTCAATCTTGGAGCGGTCATACTGCTCTCTGTTGTTGTCCTTTTTTATAACGATGAGTGGGATTGTCTCCACCTTCTCATATGTAGTGAAACGCTTGCCGCAATCATCGCACAGCCTTCTGCGCCTGATAGAGCTGTTGTCATCAGCCGGTCTTGAGTCTATTACCCTTGTGTTGTCACTACTGCAAAATGGACACTTCATGCTGTACCCTCCGTAGGTATCATATAGTATGAAGAAGCAAAATATCTTTGTTTCTCATTATAATACTTCAAATCATCATCTGTATTTAAAAAGACCTATACATATTTTAGTATATATATACTAATTTTCGTTGTCAATATGTTTTGTACTGATTTTGACTTTTTATAATTTTTTTGTATTTATAAAATCATAACAGCTTGCGCCGCATATCAGACTCACATATATTTACCAATATTATATCGGGTCCAATCTTCACAATCTTAACCCATGGAATACAATATTCATAATCCCTGCAAAATATTCCCATATATTTTCCCGGTCCCGGCACGATAATCGCACAGATTTTGCCGCAGACCGGATCAAACTCCAAATCCCGTACGTGTCCGATGAACCTGCCCTCCTCCACGCTCACAACCTCTTTTTCGCATAAATCCAGAAAACGCATAAAACAGACCTCCCTTGGTCTATCTTATGCGTTTCTTTTTGATTTTGTGCTTATAAAAGCGTTTTATTCATAAAATTATACATTAAATCTGAAAAGAATTACATCTCCGTCCTTAACAACGTACTCTTTTCCTTCCATGCCTACGATGCCCTTTTCTCTTGCGGCTGCAAGGCTTCCATTGTCGAGAAGATCCTGATAGTTGACTACCTCCGCCTTGATGAAGCCACGCTCGAAATCAGTATGTATCTTGCCGGCTGCCTGTGGTGCCTTTGTACCTTTCTTTATAGTCCATGCACGGCACTCATCCTCTCCTGCTGTGAGGAAGGAAATAAGTCCGAGAAGTGAATAACTGGCTGCTACAAGCTTATCGAGACCGCTTGACTCAACACCTAAATCCTCAAGGTACTCCTTCTTTTCGTCCTCATCGAGATCTGCAAGCTCCTGCTCAATCTGTGCACAGATAACAAATACCTCTGCGCCCTCTTCCTTTGCCATTTCTCTTACCTTTGCAACATGCGGATTGCTTGCGCCGTCATCTGCGAGGTCGTCCTCTGATACGTTTGCTGCGTAGATGGTAGGCTTTGCTGTAAGGAGATTATATCCCTTGAACCAAAGCTGTGCATCCTCATCATCAGGCACTTCAAAGGTTCTGGCCATCTTTCCGTCCTCAAGATGAGCCTTTACTGCCTCAACAAGCTCAAGCTCCTTTGCAAGTGTCTTGTCCATTCTTGCCTGCTTTGCAATCTTTGCAATTCGCCTGTCGAGAATCTCAACATCCGAGAAAATAAGCTCAAGATTGATTGTCTCGATATCTCTTGCAGGATCTACAGAGCCATCTACATGGATAATGTTTGTATCCTCAAAGCAGCGCACTACGTGTACGATTGCATCTACCTCACGGATATTTGCAAGGAACTGGTTTCCAAGTCCCTCACCCTTACTGGCTCCCTTCACAAGACCTGCGATATCAACAAATTCGATTGTTGCAGGTGTAACCTTCTTTGTGTGATAGAGCTCTCCGAGCTTTACGATTCTCTCGTCAGGCACTGAAACAATACCTATGTTTGGGTCGATTGTAGCAAAAGGATAGTTTGCTGAAAGCGCTCCTGCCTTTGTGAGTGAGTTGAATAATGTAGACTTTCCGACGTTCGGAAGTCCGACGATGCCGAGTTTCATGGTATATATATCTCCTTTAAATTGATTTCATATGTATTTTGTGTATCGGATGTTTGTTGATACAACTATGTAGTGTACCACATTGCAAGAGATTTGTACATAACCTAATGTGCAGGAAGGTTTTCACATTTTTTATTCACTTATCATCTCATCACACTTAATCTGCTCGATATGTATGGCAAGGTAGCCTGTCTCATTGTCCAAAAACTCATGATTTAAGTCCTTTCCAAGCTCCTTACATATATCACCTGCCAGTGCGAATGACTCCGGATAATTTTTCTCGATAAACTGATTGAGATCAACCTTTAATTTTTCTCCGGTCGCGGCTCTTGATACCATGTGGCGGATATGGTTCATGAGGCGGTTGTATGCCATAGTAGTGACATCTATGTGCTTTCCAATCTTTTCCTCTATAAATGTGGCGCATTTTCGAACTGCTGCCGCCATCTCCATGGCATCCGATACCTTTGAATTGTTTAAGGATGTATGAATTACTTCTCGTAGGTGTCAACTGCGTAGAGAGGCTCTCCCGCCTTAATCGGTCCGTCTGTGATGAGGCGGATTTTCTGATTATCTTTTAGCTCTGTGCAGATGACAGGAGTTGTAACTGATGGTGCGTTAGCCTTTAAGTAGTCAAGGTCAAGCTTCATGAGCACATCGCCCTTATTAACATGGCATCCTGCCTCAACCTGTACGTCAAAGCCTTTACCCTCGAGCTTTACTGTATCAATTCCTACATGGATTATCATACCAATTCCCGAGTCGGTTGTAAATCCCAAAGCATGCTTTGTATCAAAAACGAATAAAACCGTTCCATCCTCAGGTGCTACAACAACTCCCTCCTCAGGTGTGACTACTGCTCCGTCACCCATCATTTTGCTGGCGAATGCCTCATCAGGCGCTGTTGAGAGGTCTGCTGCAATTCCTGTCATAGGGCTTGAGATGATGATTGTGCTTGTCGGCTCTTTTGCATCGCCGGCTTCCTTTTCTGCTTTCACATCAGATTCCTGTGCTTTATCTGAAGCTGCATTTTCATTCTTTGCTTCATCTGCGTCTGCTGTATTATTTTCTACTGCATCGCCCTCGAAATGTTCCTCTGTCACGCTCGCAAGATAATCCTCTAAATCTGATTTAATCACTGTTACTCTTGGTCCATAGATAATCTGTACGCCCTGTCCCTTGTGTACGACTCCTGATGCTCCTGTTGATTTAAGAAGCACATCGTTTACCTTTTCAGGGTCAATTACTGTGATACGAAGCCTTGTTGCACAGCAGTCCACATCTGAGATATTGGCTTTGCCGCCGAGACCTCGTGATATGGTCTGCGAAAGCTCGTCTACAGTCGCTTTGTCGTCAGAAGCTTTTGTATCCTTGGCAGCTTTTCTTTCATTTACATCTGCCTTGGTGTATAGCTTTGTCTCTGTATCGTCATCCTCACGGCCCGGAGTCTTGAAATCAAACTTCTTTATAAGGAAGCTGAAAATAAAGTAATACAGTAAGAAATATACTATTCCCACCGGAATCACGAGCATCCAGCTTGTCTTGGCATTGCCCTGCAATATACCAAACAGGAAGAAATCAAGAAGTCCTCCTGAGAAAGTAAGTCCTACCGCGATGTTTAAAATATGCGCTATCATGTATGCGCTTCCTGCGAGCACTACCTGTACTGCAAAGAGAGCCGGTGCTACGAAAAGAAATGAGAACTCAAGAGGCTCTGTGATTCCTGTAAACATACATGCAAGTGTTGCAGAAAGTAAAAGGCTTCCTGCCTGTTTTTTCTTTTCCGGCTTTGCACATTTATACATTGCAAGTGCTGCTCCCGGAAGACCAAAAATCATGAAAATGAACTCTCCCGAAAAATATCTTGTGGCATCGGCACTGAAATGTGCGATGTTTGCAGAGTCAGCAAGCTGTGCGAAGAAGATGTTCTGTCCACCCTCAACCATATGTCCAGCAACCTCCATCGTTCCACCGACTGCTGTCTGCCAGAACGGCATGTAAAATACATGGTGCAGTCCGAATGGAATAAGAGCTCTCTTTATAATACCAAAGAGAAGTGTTCCGAAATATCCTGTTCCTGTCACCACTCCGCCGAGTGCATAGATTCCGTTCTGCACAGTAGGCCAGATAAAATACATTAAGATTCCTACAAAAAGATATACCACTGTTGATATGATAGGCACAAATCTTGTTCCACCGAAAAATGACAATGCATTCGGCAGCTCAATCTTGTAGAAACGGTTGTGCAGTGCTGCCACTCCCAGTCCTACAATAATTCCGCCAAACACACCCATCTGCAACGACTGGATACCGCATACTGATGTGATGGTTCCATCAAGCACATCCTTTGCAATGCTTCCGTCTGCAAGGATTTTTCCGGAAATCTTGAGCATCGCATTGATTGATACATTCATAACAAAGTATGCTATGACTGCTGAAAGTGCTGACACCTCTTTTTCCTTCTTTGCCATTCCGATTGCTACTCCGACCGCAAAAATGAGCGGAAGGTTATCGAATATGGCACTTCCGACCGCATTCATGATTACAAGAAGTGCATGGAGTATAGTCTTATCTCCGAGCAGCCACTGTAAACCATAGGTCTCAATTGTTGTGGTGTTGGTGAATGAGCTTCCGAGTCCTAAAAGCAAGCCTGCTACCGGAAGGATTGCGATTGGAAGCATGAAGCTTCGTCCTACTCTCTGCAGGACACCAAAAATTTTGTCTTTCATGAGCTTTTCCTCCTATAAATGCAGGGTATGTACCGATTTGCACCTATCATTCTTTTTTGCTCCAGCAACAAAAAGGAGGCACTTATCATACACTAACCCTGTTAAAAGTTATGTACGACAAATGCCTCCCTAAAAGTAACACGTCTGCTTAAGTTTATATCACAGAAGCCTTATTATTTCAACACAATTTTCCTTACGAGTTTATTTTTTGTTAATCATGCTGTTTTTATACATGTTTTTTTGTGAATTATGTCTAATGTCTTTTTTCTCCAGACGCCTCCATGTTTCCACTATCATAAAGCATTCTTCCTCTGTGATGCCCTCTGATGAATACACAGCCTTTTGTATGATGCGCATGTACTCGTCCCAGTGGATTCCGCAATAATCCGGTCCGCAGTATTTTTCCTTCAGGTTAGCCAGATAAAGCTCATCTGTCCTGTTTTTTGAAGGATGTCCCAGTCCTTTGTAGATGCGGTTGTTTATCATTATTGCTGCCCTGCTGTAACGGCCTTTTTTCACCCTTTTTGCAAGTCTTGCTTCCCACAAAATATTTCTTCGCCTTTTGATATAAACTATGATGGCTGTAAGTGCAGTCAGAAAAATCACACAGAGTGAGGTTTTTAAAATCACCGGTGGTATATGAGGTCTCGTTTTTAAGTTCTGAGCATCTGTACGTTTATCCGCACCTGACTGTGAACCATAAGCCTTCTCACTGCCATCACCTGATGTACTGTTTGCTGCAGCTTTTGATGTATCATCTTTTGCTGTGTCATCATTTTCTGCATCTGTATTTTTTGTATCTTCATTTGCTGCATCTTCATCCAGTTTATCTTCATCTGCCGCAGTATCATTCATATGCTCACTATCATTATAAGCGGCACCGGTGTTTGTTTTCTTTCCGTTGACACCAATATAGTCAAACGGATTCTCACCTGTCACATACTCAAAATATCCCGGTGTCATCTCCACCGGAATCCATCCGAAATCATCCAGATATATTTCAACCCAGGCATGCGACTGCGAATCCTTCACCTCACATATATCCTCATCATTTTCACCGGATTTGAAGCTGTCCTCCTTTGCACAGTATCCGCTTACATAACGGCATGGAACGCCCATCTGTCTGAGTATCATCGTGCCAGCCGATGCAAAATGCACACAAAAGCCCTGTCTGCTATTTGAGAGGAAATTTTCAACTACATCCTTACCGCCTGTTGAAGGAGGATTTTTGCTGTACTTAAAAGCCTTCGATGTCAGAAACTGCTGCACCAGCTGTGCTGCCGCAATCCTGTTGGCATCATTTTCTCTTATATAGCCTGTGTACATCATATTGCTTGTGAGCTGTCCTGTCCTAAGAAGCCACTTTGCATCTTCCGCAACAATTCCGTCACCGCCCTGCTTTTCAGTATAGTTTTCCATTACATAATCATTGTATGCCGCATAAAAATCATTATTGACCTCAAGAGGCTGCTCAGGCTCAAGGATAGACATTTCCAGACTACCATCGAAAAAACCGGGACACGCCGACACCTCGATAGTCTTTGTCGCTTTATCCTTTGTGATAACAAAGTCTTCGTCAAAATCTATATCGCCCTTGGCATCTATACTGTACGGGTCGATACAGTACGGCAAATAGGTGTATTTGGTGGAAAGCTTCTTCATCGTGATTGTATACTTTTCGGTTGCCGGATTGGTCTCATCATCATAATAACCATCGAGCAGCGTGGCTAATCCGATTGCATTCTGCCACGCTGTCATCCTTGAAGCATCATGATACTCTTTTTCCATCCCGGAAAAATCAGACTTTTTAATCCATCTGCCATTCTCATAGGTATCACCGTAGAAGCTTCTCAGGTAAATATTAGAAGGCGCTCCTGACTTTGCTTCTACCGTCATCACCGTCTTTCCGCTGTAGCTTGGGTAGTGATTACTAACCGAGCCATCCTGCAAATCAATTCCCAAGCTGAAGAATGATTTTACGCTGCCCTCCAAATCTTTCTGAAAGGCAAGCATCTGCGGCTTTTTATCGGCAAGTGTATCAGCAAGAGGTTTAAACGAAAATACACATATAAAAAGTATTGCTGACACTGCCGCCATATATAAAAACGCCTGTGCTATCCTAAAAACATCATTGCCATGTTCACTGCCATTTACATCATATCCTGCCACTGTGCGTGCGTTGCCATCTGCGATAAGACACCAGAGTGTACACAGCGTGAGCATAACAACCTCGCTGACACTTGGGCTTTTGCCTATGCACAGCTGTACCGCAAGCAGAAGCGTTGGAAATAATGTGAGCATGCGTCTTCTTTTAATTTGAACCGCCAGTGTCACCAGCAAAAGCATAACTATAAACGATACAAAGCCAGCAAATGCCCCCGCAAAGGCTTTATCGCCCTTTGGACAGACAAATGAAGTGCCATAGTACACATTTATTATCTCAAGATACCTGCCCTTTACATACAAAAAGCCGTCTTTTATATGCTCTGCAGCCTGCCAGTTTGCAATAAACACTCCAAGCACAAATACAAGCAGCAGCCCCGTATTTATCGCATGGCGCACCCATTTTCTTGTGTCAAGCGATGTAAGCCTGTTTATAAAGCCGCTTATCACCGAAAAAATAAACAGCCACACATACACATAATATGGGCATCTCACATGTGAAACGGTCGTATTCACAACAGACACTGCACACACCGTAAGAAGTACTGCTGCAGCTGCATTGGCAAGTTCAGTAAGCAGGACACCAAACACTGTAAATGCATTATTATAATCAGGCTTTATCTCATTTGTATCAGATCTCTGCCATCTGCTTTTCCTAAATGACAATCTCGTTTTTTTCATCCGCTCTGCCAACTATCTCCTCTCCCCTTTTTATCTGAAGTCTTCCATCCACGCTAAGCAGACACACAAGCTTTTCTGCCCGGTACTTTTCCTCATACAAAAAAAGTGCATCATTCTTTGTATCCGGCTTTATTTTAAGAAAACTGTTCAAAAATATGTAAAAGCCCTCCTCGTCATCCACTCTGGCTCTCACAATATCGTTTATTGAGATATCATACCATGCCACATAATGAGAGCATTTTTGATCCATAAGCGAAAAGGAAAGTGAGACAAGAAGCTTCATAAAAGCATCCGCCTGTCTTACTTTCTTTATCCCCCTTAAATCTGCTACTATGGCCACCGCACATGCCTTTGGCAGGCTGTTCTCCTTTACCATCAGCTCATCAGTCCTTGCAGAAAGCTTCCAGTGCACACTCTGCAGCCTGTCACCGTTTTGAAACTCTCTGACATCAAACAGCTCCGACGGATCATATCCCGGTCTTAAATCATCATAGATATCAGAATCCCCAAAGAAATTTCTTACTCTGTCCGTTATCCTCACAGGAATCTCATCAATCTGCGGCATCACCTCAACATTTGCATATTTTTTAACTCTTTTCGTGACATAAAAAAGCCTTGAAAAATCATATAGCTTTATCCTTACAAGCTCAAATTCATAATTGCCGCATAGGTTTACGCTGTACAAAAAATCACTGCCTCCTGACAGCCATTTTGTACTTTTTTCGCCGGATAAATTATTTTTCACCGTTACACGGTATTTTACACCATCAAAGCCTGCCTCCTTCAGCCGGCAGGAAAAACTCACCCTGATACTCTCGCCCTGTGTGGCGATAGCTATCGGAATGTTTATAGCTGCCACTGCCCGGTGCGCCTTTACAAGCAATGCTATAAATGTCAGCACCATAAACACACACATAAAGCAGCCAAGCAGTGCCAGCGCAGCATTACCATATATCATCGACATATAAAAAACTATTGCCGCAGTAATTATTCCTATCAAAAAACTAATCACGATTACCTGCCTTTTTCACATAAGTTGTCGGCTGTTTAACAGCCTTTAGTATCTCATCTATCACTGAAAGCTCTGATACATGTGATACTCTCGCCTTGGTATTTAGCACGATTCTGTGCTTTGTTACATCCGCAAATACAGAAACCACATCAGATGGTATGACATAGCTTCGCCCACTCAGATACGCATACGCCTTTGCCATCCTCACACACGCAATCGTACCTCTAGGGCTCACTCCAAGCTCAATGTACGGACTTGTCCTTGTCGCATCAACCAGATCCACAATGTACGAATAAATACTGTCATGTATAAACACCTGCTCAACCTCTCCCTGCATCTCAACAAGTCCCTGTGCATTCATAACAGGCTTTATCGTATACTCATCAGCCTTCACACTTTTGCCCTTTGCAATATCCATCTCAGCCTCATGTGAAGGATATCCCATGCTCATACATATCATAAACCTGTCAAGCTGTGACTCCGGCAACAGCTGTGTACCGGCGCTGCCCTTTGGATTTTGAGTGGCCATCACTATAAACGGCTCCGGGACCTTCCTGCTTATTCCATCCACAGTGACATTTCCCTCCTCCATAACCTCCAGGAGCGCAGACTGTGTTTTGGGACTTGTTCTGTTAATCTCATCTGCCAGAAACAGATTACACATCACGGCACCCTCGTGGTACACAAACTCTCCAGTCTGCTTCTGATACATAGAAAAGCCAAGTATATCAGCAGGCAGCACATCCGGAGTGAACTGTACTCTGTGATTCACAAGCGCCATCGCCCTTGAAAAAGCTACTGCAAGCGTAGTCTTTCCCACTCCCGGCACATCCTCAAGCAGTATATGTCCACCTGCCAAAAAGGCAGCAAATGCCTTGATGATACAATCATCCTTGCCCTTTACTGCCTTTTTTACTTCGTCTATCACTAACTGTGCATTATTCATTTGTCTTATCCCCCGGTTAATCATTTTAAACTGCCGATGATCATCTTCATCATCTTATTCATAAATAGCTATATATATTTTACATATTTAGTATCAATATTTCAACTTTTATCACTTAAATTAAACAATTCTTAAAATTAATCATCTCCGCTGCTACACTGTTCCGGTGATGACAAGTGTGCTCTCACCCGGTGTGACAACCCACGCTCCTGTTGTGCTATCCTGTGTATAGGTTGCAGCCGGAACAGTGATTGCACCTGCCGTGCTCGAAAATATGCCTGTCGCCTCATTGTAAGTGTAATCTGTAGCTGCAGTCCAGGCTGTGCCGTTTAATGCGGCTGTAAGATTGTTCAAAACCGGAGCAAATGTGTCTGTTATAACCACGCCTGTGGTATTGGTTGCCGCAACGCTTCCGTAGTTTTGAATCCTGAAGGTATAGGTCAGTGTGCCATTTTCTGTTACCGGCACCGGACTTACAGACTTTGTAATTGCAAGATTTGGTGCAGCCTCGGCATTTACTGTCTCTGCTGCTGTGACCGGAGTGATTCCGGTACCGCTAACTGTAGCAGTGTTTGTAACTGCAGCCTCTATGCCAAGAGGAGCATACTCATTTAACGCTGCCTCATAGATGACAGTTGCATTGCCACCTGCAGGGACATTTATGCCTGTGATGCTAAGAGGCGGTCCCTGGGTTACTGCAGGCGCTGCCTGGAGTGTGCCGTTTGTATAGTATTTTGCGGTATTATTCACATAGGTTAATGGTACAAGAGTGTTGGTGTTAAAGGTATAAGCACCTAGATTGTCAGAAAGTGTCAGACCGTTTATCGCGGTATTTCCGGAGTTTACGATGCTCACCACATAGGTTATTGTATCGTTTTGATTGTAGGTGTTTTTGACTGCTGTTTTCGTAGCAGAAAGCACCTCCAGTATTTCTCCGACTGCTATATTTGAATTGGCTACATTGTTGCCATAACGAAGCTGTGCCTGATTAGTAAATCGTGCCATATATTTTCCATCCTTTCATATATTCAGGTATGGTTTAATATATGACACAAATCTACAAATGCCACAGATTATTTACTGTCCTGTTTATTTTTCTCCACATCTGCCTTTTTGATAAGCTCCAGAAGCTTTTCAAGCTCCTCCTCATCCACGCCGGTGTAGCCTGAAAGCTCACTAAGGCTCGGCTCGAAACCCTTATCGGATTTTAATTTTTCCACTGCACGGTTTACCAATGAAACCTTTCCTACCACAGTATTCTCGCTCTCATCCTCACCGGTCTGCTCCCTGATGCACTCTTTCATAGACTCCTCTATGGCATCCAGAAGCTCTTTTTCCACATCTATCTCATCCCCGCAGCCGCAGAGCTCAGTAAGGCACATGAAAAGTCCCATGTTTCCTTCCTGTACTACATCCTCAAAGCCCTCTGATGTAACAGCAAGCTTCTTTGCCATGGCAAGCACACTTTTGAGCCAGAAATTTGATATAGTGTGTATCACATTCTCATCACCTGCGAGCAGCTTTTTGTACATATCGTCCTGCTCGGCTTTTGTGTAATCAGGTATCTCTTCAAGCTCCTCAAGATACATCCTAAACATAGGTGAATCCGGGATAAGGCTGTCCTCATCTATATCAGGCTCAGCTTCATTATCCTGCTTGGCCTTATTATTCTTTCCACCTGCTATGGCAGCCATCGAATCTCCTTCTGAGTAAATTACATTGTTCAATGCAGCATTTTCAGACGATTCATCCCCATGTAATTCGTCCTCATGTGATTCATCCTCATAATCGCCTGCACTCTCATTCTCCTGCTCATGCGGTGTGATGAGAAATTCAAATACCATATCCTCCTGCGCCTTATTAAGCTCCATATCCTTAAAATAAGACATGATTTCATCTCTGCCTATCGGCTCCGCTGATGTCCTGATAATCTCGGCCACGCTCTGCACTGTCTCTATAAAGGTATTCTGGTCTAACATATTTTACACTCTCCTGTCTGATTTTCAAAAACTACATAACTATATCAATCCCTGTATAAAAATAAACAAAATTAAAAGCGGCAGTATGAACTGAAAATACGGCTTAAGCTTCCTTGAAATCTTAAGTCCTGATCCTGTATTTGCCTCATCTATATACTTATCAAAGCCCCAGCCCCACTTTGTCACACAAAAAAGCAGATAAACCAGTGAGCCAATCGGGAGAAGCAGATTGCTTACCATAAAGTCCTCGCTGTCAAGCACATCCCTGCCTCCTATGAGGTGCAGATTACTCCACACATTGTATCCAAGTACACACGGCATACTTGCAATAAGTATTATCACACCATTTATTAGCGCAGCCTTGTTTCTGGACCAGCCAAACATATCAATGGCAAACGACATGATATTCTCAAATACCGCAATAACGGTTGAAAAGCTGGCAAAGGTCATAAACAAGAAGAAAAGACAGCCCCATATGCGGCCTCCCTGCATATTTACAAACACATTTGGCAAAGTGATAAAGATAAGGCTTGGTCCTGCGTCTACCTCCACCCCATAGCTGAAGCAAGCCGGGAAAATGATAAGGCCTGACATTATAGCCACAAATGTATCAAGAGCACATATTTTGGCACCCTCACCTGCAAGAGTGCAGTCCTTTCCCATATAGCTGCCGAATATCTCCATTGCGGCCACACCCAGACTCAGCGTAAAAAACGCCTGATTCATGGCTGCTGTTATTACATTCTTTATTCCAATTTCAGAGACCGCATCCAGATTTGGAACAAGATAGAATTTCACGCCTTCCAAAGCCCCTGAAAGTGTGATACTGTGCACCGCAAGGACAATGATAAGCAAGAGCAGAGCACTCATCATAAATTTACTGATTTTCTCAAGCCCATTCTGCAGACCACGGCTGCACACCAAAAAGCCAAGCACAACCGTAACTATCATCCAGAAAGCCATCTGCTTGGGGTCTGCAAGCATGTTTCCAAATGCAGCTGCCGTGTCATCAGTATTCATGCCTGATGTAAAATCTCCCTTTAGGAATTTAAAGAAATACGCAACCATCCAGCCTGAGACTGTTGTGTAATACATCATGAGCATGTAGCAGCCAAGCATGGCTATCCATCCGTGAATATGCCATTTACTGCCCTCTTTCTCAAGAGCCTTGTAGCTCATCACAGCACTTTTTCTGCTGGCTCGGCCTACAGCAAGCTCCATCGTAAGCACCGGAAGTCCCATGCATACCAGAAATATAAGGTAAAACAGTACAAAAATACCGCCACCGTTTTGACCTGTCACATACGGAAAACGCCATACATTGCCTATACCTATAGCGCATCCTGCACTTACCAGTATAAATCCCAGACGTGATTTAAATGATTCTCTTTTCATATTTATATATCTCCTATTGTTATTGCGTTACGTTATCACCCTGCTGTGAGCATTGACTATTGCTTTGTGCTTTATTACTCTCCTCAAAGACTCGCAGCTCCTTTATTGCCTGTCCACCCATCAGATAGAGAATACCTGTATTGAATATAGTCATAAGGCCGATTCCTACATCTCCGAGATCCCAGACAAATGTGTATGCCGCGATACCGCCTACAAACAGCATAACAAGAGCCAGCACCTTGTACATGGTCTGTGAAATCCAATTATCCCCAAACAGGTACGCAACATTACTCCTTGCATAAAAAAGTATACCAAGGAAGGTGGAAAAGCTGAATAAAAACAATGTGACTGCTATAAAAATAACTCCAAAATCTCCAAGATGATACCTCATAGCTGACTGTAATAAATCCATGCCCTCTTTCCCTGCCACTATATTCTCCGGTGCAGTGAGCATGATCATTGCCGTACAGCTGCAAATCACTATCGTATCTATAAATACACCAAGCGCCTGCGTCAGTCCTGCCTTTACAGGAGTATCGCACTCTGCCGCCGCTGCAGCGCATGGAGCAGAGCCTGAGCCTGCCTCATTTGAAAAAAGACCTCTCTTTACACCATTCATGAGCACCGCTCCAAAGCCTCCCGCAGCCACCTGCCTGATACCGAAGGCTTCCTCAAATATCCTTGAAAAAACCGATGGCATCATGCCTATATTTTTAATTATGATAAAAATGGTTATGGCAAAATAGCACACCGCCATGATAGGAACAACTATGTCAAGCACCTTTACCGTAGCATTTTTCCTAAGCACAATGACAGCGGCCACTGCAACTAAAATTACGGTAGTGTAAATAGGTGGTATGCCAAATGCATTTTCAAATGATGATGTAACTGAATTGCTTATAACCTGACTTATGCCACACCAGCAGATTAGTCCGGATATAGCAAACAAAACAGCTATAATAACATGTTTTTTCTTTTTGCCTGATTTATCCTCAAAGTAATGGTGTATGTAATACGCCGGACCTCCACGATAGCCTGAGTACAATGGATCCGGCTCCTTGTGAAGCTGTGCCAGTGTAGCCTCCACAAAAGCCGTGGATGAACCTATAATGGCTGTTATCCACATCCAGAAAACCGCACCTGCGCCTCCCACTGATATGGCAGCCACAACACCAACCAGATTACCCATGCCCACTCTCGTCGCCGTAGAGACAATGAGTGTCTGGAATGTGGACAGGCTGTCCTTATTTTCCTTTTTACCTGTCAGCGCCTTTATCATGTCCGGAAACATTCTGATTGGTAAAAGTCTTGTCCTTACAGTGAAATAAATTCCTGTCGGAATCAAAAGAATTATGAGCAGGGAGATTCCCACGCTCCCACCGCCGGGCAGCGGAATGTGTATCAGATCTCCCCACAAGAAAGAATAAACTTTTTCAATAAGTGCTACTATCATAGTAAATATCGTCCCCTTAGTTTTCATTGCTTCAACGCATTGAAGATGAAGCCAGTATTACTATGATACAATATGAGCAGGAAACTTTCAATATATTCTGGTTTTTTCTTTCACAAACAGTAATAAATACACTATAAGTCCCTTGCATATGAGATTATAATTTCTTATAATAATATAGTTGAATATTCAAAAGATATACGCCCGGGGAGATAAATAATGATAAAACTAATAGCAACGGATATAGACGGAACACTTGTAAAGGACGGCTCACTGCTCATAGATCCTGAGTACATGTCTGTCATCGACAGGCTCATAGACAAAGGAATAATATTTGTAGTCTGTTCCGGCAGACAGTTTTCAAGCGAATTTAAGCTGTTTGCTCCGATAAAGCACAAGCTTTTGTATATAACAGACGGAGGAACAGTCGTGCGCACTCCAAAGGAAATCCTAAAAACCTATCCTATGGACGAGGATATATGGAAGGGCATGTGCCGGATGGTCCGCGATGAGCTGCCTGCATGCGATTACTTTGCTGCTACTCCTGATTTCTGCTTTGCAGAGGATGGTGGCAGCCCAGTCTTTCACCTGCTTCGTGATTCATACGGCTTTGAGATGCGTGAGATTGATGACATCACAAGGCTTGACAGAAATGACATCATCAAATTCACTGTCTTTCATCCCGACAAATGCGAAGAGCTGTGTACACCGGTTTTCATTCCGGCATGGAATAAAAAAGCTCACCTGGCAGCCGCCGGCAAGGAATGGGTAGACTGCAACGCAAAGGGTGTCAGCAAATGGACTGCACTCTCATACCTCATAGACAGATTCGACCTGCTTCCGGACGAAGTATGCTGTTTCGGTGACAATCTGAATGATATTGAGATGCTTCAAAATGCCGGTATAAGCTACGCCGTGTCAAATGCCCGCCAGGAAGTTATCGCAGCCGCAAAACACACCTGTGCGCCTTACTGGGAAAACGGAGTACTTAGTGTTTTAAAGTCTTTTTTATAATTTTTTTAATTTTTTTAAAAAAGTACTTGCATTTTTGTAAAACCCTGTGTATAATATCATTTGTCCGTGTGACACAGATATTCACACAGATGTTTGCGCTTCTAGCTCATTTGGTAGAGCACCTGACTCTTAATCAGGGTGTGCAGGGTT